>Ga0210394_10000021_pt1 | contig 392011 bp, 325 predicted proteins | sample IncBWC12MmetaG_FD_160121 | JGI IMG/M metagenome (GOLD analysis project Ga0210394, IMG submission 160121) | Forest soil microbial communities from Barre Woods Harvard Forest LTER site, Petersham, Massachusetts, United States - Inc-BW-C-12-M | ecosystem: Environmental > Terrestrial > Soil >...
AGTTGTCTCCGTGGATTCACAGCTACAACTGGCATCGACCTCATGCTAGTCTCAACCAGTCGCCGCCCATTTCCCGGTCTGGCCTCGATGTAAACAACCTCTTGAGACACCACAGCTAAAGCCCGTTGATGTTGTAACCTTTACGCCGGGGCTGAAGCCCCGGCCTCCTAAAAGAAAACGATTTTTTTCGGCAGCCTGCTAAGTTTTGGCAACGATAATCAGCGCCAACCCGATCAAAAAGCACGCGAACATCGCGGCGATATAACCACTTGTCCCCTTGGGCGCGTCGCGGAACTCTTTCCAGATAAACACGCCCCAGAACGCCGCCACCATCGTCGCACCCTGCCCCAATCCATAGGAAATGGCAAATCCAGCCCGCCCGGCCGCGATAATATTGAACGACATCCCCACTCCCCAGATAATCCCGCCCAGAATTCCCGTGAGGTGAGTTCCCAAACCGCCCTTGAAATAATCGCCGAAGGAAACCGGCGCGCCCACAAAGGGCTTTTTCATGATGAAAGTTCCCAAAATAAAATTGCTCAGGAAAATGCCAATCGCAAAAACGAACACCGCGGCATAGGGCCCCAGCTTACCCGGCTGTGGCGCAGCGAAGTCCGGATACATCGCCGCCGCCACAAACCGGTAAAAGAATCCCATCGTCACGCCGCAAGCCACAGAAAGCACCAGCCCCTTGGTGCTGATGCCCGCCGCGCCCCCCGGCAATTTCCGGTATGCCACCGCGTCCAGAATAATCGCCAGCACCACCAGCAGCACGCCGGCAAACAGCAGCATCGCGTTGCCCGCGGGATGCTCCAGGTAATTCACAAACACCCCCAGCACCAGCGCCAATCCGATGCCTACGGGAAACGCCACCGACATTCCCGCGATATCAATTGCCGCTACCAGCAGAATATTCGCCAGGTTAAAAATCGCGCCGCCGATCAACGCCGACTGAATACTGGCGTGTGAAGCCTGACCCAGATCCGCAAGAAAACCGCGCCCGCCGGTGCCATTGGTGCCAAGCGTCAGCCCCAGCGCAAGCGTCAGCAGCAATACGCCAATCGTGTAATCCCAATAAAAAAGTTCGAACCGCCAGCCCTTCTTCGCCAGCTTCTGCGTATTCGCCCACGACCCCCAGCAGAACATCGTGATGATGCAGAAAATCACCGCCCACGCATAGCTGTGCAAAACAAACATTTAGGCTCCTTTGAACATCCCCTGCCCTCACAAACTCATCACCTGATCGCATAGCGGCGCCAACCAGGTCGAAACCCCGCTTGCCTTTGTAAGGGCGCGAGAGGGAAAAAGCGCCCGCCGCAGACCCTTCGGCTTCGCTCAGGGCAGGCGGCGGCCGCTACAAACGCAAGAGGGTGGGGCAAGCCCCGCCCCTACAATCTCTACGCCTTCCCTCCGCGCTTGTTCCACTCCGCCGCAAACTCCGAGCCCGTTGGAAACGACTTCTGCGTGCCTACTTTTGTCGTCGACATCGCCGCATACAAATTCGCGCGCGTTACCGCTTCCTTCTCCGGCAATCCCGCGCCGAGAAACACGGCGAAGCTCCCAATAAACGCATCGCCTGCGCCGGTCGTATCTACGGGCGTCACCGCAAATGGCGCAATCAATTCGCTGCCTTCCGGCGAGGCCAGCAGCGCGCCCCGGCTTCCCAAAGTAAGAATCACTTTGCGGAATCCCTGCTGCAGCAGCGCCGCGGCGCATTTTTTCGCTTCCTCAATCGAATGCACAGCGATGCCAGTAATCACTTCCGCCTCGGTCTCGTTCGGAATGAAATAATCCGCCGCGCCCAATTGCTTCGCGTCCACAGGCTGGGCGGGCGCCGGGTTCACGATGCAGCGGATCTTGTTCTTCCGCGCAAACTGCACCGTGTAGGCAATCGTCTCCATCGGAATCTCAAACTGCAGCACAATCGTGTCCACGCTGCACAGCGCCGCGGCCGCCGCATCCACATCCGCTGGCTTCAGAGTATCGTTCGCGCCCTTCACGACGATGATGCGGTTCTGCCCGTTGGGCTCCACGAAAATCGGGGCGACGCCGCTCGAGACTCCATCCACAATCCGCACATGCGTCGTATCAATCCCAAGCGACTTGAAATTCTTCACCGTCGCCTCGCCAAACAGGTCATTCCCGAGCTTCGCCACCATCACCACTTCGGCTCCGCACAAACGCGCCGCCACGGCCTGGTTTGCGCCCTTCCCGCCAAACCCCAAATCAAACTTTTGCCCGAAAATCGTTTCGCCTGGCCGGGGAAACCGATCGCTGAAGGTCGTCAGATCCACGTTCGCGCTGCCCACCACCGCAATCCTGGGTATCTTGCTCATCCGCATCCCTCACTGTAAGTCGAACGCGGCAATATATCACGCCGCAACGCAGCCGCAACCTGCTCGCCGCGATTTTTCACCTGACAGTTTTTGCGGGTACGACAAAGGTCAAGTCCCTCTGATCGAGCCACTTTTGCGTGGACTTCAGGAAAACCGCCAGATCAGGAGGGCCAGAAAACCAACGGCAAACGTGCGATCTTTTACAGCGAGAACGCCCAATCCGTCATCGGATCAGCCGCCCTTACTTCTCCGGCAGCTTTTCGTCGAGTTCACTCGCCAGCTTGTGTATTTCCGTTGTTTTACTGAATGACCGAACCTCCTCTTTAGAAGAGTCCACGTTCACGCCCATGTGTTGGCATAGTTTCTGCAACATCTGAAGGATTGTGGTGAGTTCCTGTTCTGAAAGCATGCTGACCTGAAGCCCCAGGTGGGAACGCCGATCTGACTGGTGGGCCATTCGACTTTGACCGATCAGCACAAAGACGGTCAAAAAAACGCTTTCGGAAGAAACAATAAGCGCCAGGACCCCGAATGGAAATGGATCAAATGGCGCAACTCCCGGGATCAGGCGGAGATTCACCAACATCCAACCGAGAATCAGGATCAACTGCGCCAGCAGAAATCCCGTATTGCCGACAAATTTTGTAATTACTTCGCTGACTCGCTCGGTGAGACTCCTGCGTTCCAGTGCGTCGTGCTCGAGCCTGGCGATCGCATTGATGTTGTGCTGCGTGGGATTCGCAGCCGCTCCGGGTGGCATTGAACTTTCCATGGGTTAGCTCCTGAGAAACCTTCCTTGTCTGGCTCCCGCCAGTCCTGCAGATAGTTTCCAACAATCGATTGTATTTCACGACGAATTTATTCGAGGGTTCTGGCGGTGAATTCCGCGAGCGTATCATCCTGCACGCTGTAACTGATCTCGATCGGGTTGCAGCACACTTCGCAGTCTTCGACGTAGGTTTGGCTTCGAACCGACAGGTCAAGAACCATCGAAATCTCTTCCCCGCAATAGGGGCAGGTAAAGGAGTGTTCCATCGGATGGGTATGCTACAGCCGAGGGCATCCCGCAGTTTGCCAGAATGCTTCCGATGGCGCGGCGCCAATGAATTGCGTTTCACTTGCACGATCCGCCCGGCGATCGGAAATTGGCCCGCCACCCTCCCGCGCGTTGCGTTGACGCCCCATGACTCCGATGTTAGTCTCGCAAACGCCTCCAATCGCATGCGCGCCGTCGACCTGATCCGAAAAAAGCGGGATTCCGGGGAACACTCCCGCGAGGAAATCGACTACCTCATTGCCGCCTACACGCGCGACGAAATTCCCGATTACCAGATGGCCGCCTGGCTTATGGCTGTCTGGATTCGCGGTCTCTCCCGCGCCGAACTTACGGCCCTTACCGAGGCGATGCTGCACTCTGGCGAAGTCGTCGATCACTCCGATCTCCCGGCCAAAAAAGTGGACAAGCATTCGACGGGCGGCGTGGGCGACAAAACTTCCCTCATCCTCGCACCCATTGTTGCCGCAGGCGGCCTGGCCGTTCCCATGATTAGCGGCCGCGGTCTGGGGCACACCGGCGGCACGCTGGACAAGCTCGAAGCCATCCCGGGATTCAACACCTCTCTTACCTTTGCCGAATTCAAGCGCGTCCTTCACGAATGCGGCATGGCTCTCGTCGGCCAGACCGCTGAAATCGCCCCCGCTGACAAAAAAATCTACGCCCTGCGCGATGCCACCTCCACCGTCGAAAATGTCGGCCTCATCTGCGCCTCCATCATGAGCAAAAAGCTCGCTGAAGGCATCGACGCGCTGGTACTGGACGTGAAAACCGGCTCCGGGGCCTTCATGCGCAAGGAAGAAGACTCGGTTGCTCTTGCCGAAGTTATGGTCGATACCGCGAAAGGCATGGGCAAAAAGTGTGTCGCCCTGATCACCGATATGGGCCAGCCGCTCGGCCGCTTCGCCGGCCACTCCAACGAAGTCATCGAGTCCATCCAAATCCTCAAAGGCCAGGGCGCGGCGGACCTTCGCGATCTCAGCCTGGAACTTTCCGCCTGGATGTTTTTTCTCGGCGAGCGCACAAAAACGGTGGACGAAGGCCGCGCCCTGGCAAAGGAAATGGTCGTTTCCGGAAAAGCCGTCGAAAAATTCCGCGAATGCATCCGCCTTCAGGGCGGCAATCCCCGTGTGATCGACGACTCTTCCCTTCTCCCCGACGCCCGCAGCCACGCCGAAGTAAAATCTCAGTCCTCCGGTTTCATTACCAACATCAACTGCCTCAACCTTGGTATCGCCCTCGCCATGCTCGGCGGGGGCCGCGAAAAGAAAGAGCAGAACGTCGACCACGCCGTCGGCCTCGAATTCCATAAACGCATCGGCGACCCGGTCAAAACGGGCGAAACTCTTGTAACCATCGCATACAATGCCGATGCGCAACTCGACTCCGCACAAAAAATGATTGAAGCCAGTTACCAAATCGGTGATAAAAAGCCACCAGCGCGTCCCTTAATCCGCCGCGTCATCGGCGGTGCTTGATTCGGCATCGTTCGCGCACCATTTTCCAGGCAGTCGTCCAAAGGAGTCCTCATGGGAAGATTTGCAGGTGTGCTGGGCATGATCGTCCTCGTCGGACTGGCTTATCTCTTCTCCACGGCGCGCAAGGAAATCAAGCTCAAGACCGTACTGTGGGGCCTCGGTCTGCAACTCGCCTTCGGGATCTTCGTGCTCAAATTCGAAATCGGCCGCATGATTTTTCAGGTGGCGGGCGACGCGGTCAACAAACTTCTCAGCTTCGCCTTCAGCGGTTCTGAGTTTGTTTTCGGCCCGCTCGGGGCGAAAGGCTCCTCGATCGGCTTCATCTTCGCCTTCCAGGTTTTGCCTACCATCATCTTCATCGCTGCCGTCTTCGCTTTTCTCTATCACATCGGCGTGATGCAACTTTTCATTCGCGCCTTCGCCTGGGTGATGACGCGCGTCATGGGAGCCAGCGGCGCCGAATCGCTAGACATCGCCGCCAGCATCTTCATGGGACAGACCGAAGCGCCCCTTACCATTCGTCCGTTCCTCAACAAGCTCACCAAGTCTGAATTGATGTGCGTGATGACGTGCGGCATGGCCCACGTCTCGGGCGGCATCATGGCCGCATACATCGCCTCGGGCGTCGAAGCCAAACATTTGCTCACCGCCGTCATCATGACCGCACCCGGCACTCTGCTCATGGCCAAGATGCTCGTCCCCGAAACAGAGGAGCCTTTAACCGCAGGGCGGGTGCAGATGCCGGAGATGGAAAAGGAAGCCAACTTCCTCGGCGCCATTTCGCGCGGCACTTCCGATGGCCTGCAACTCGCCATCAACGTCGCCGCCATGCTGATCTCTTTCATCGCGCTGCTCGCGCTCGCGGATTATATCGTCGGCGGCGCGCACAACTGGCTGTTCGCGCATCATTTTCGCTGGTTTCCGCAAAGCCTCGAACAGTTCTTCGGCTGGATTTTTTCCCCGATCGCCTGGCTGATCGGTATTCCGTGGAAAGATGCCTCGACCGTCGGCTATCTTCTCGGCACGCGAATGTCTATCAACGAAGTTGTCGCCTTCGCCAAACTCGGCCAATTAAAGGGAACGCTCGACCCGCGTTCGTTCACCATCGCCACCTTTGCGCTCTGCGGCTTCGCCAACTTCAGCTCGATCGGAATTCAAATCGGCGGTATTGGGGCGCTGGCCCCGGAGCAGCGCGGCCAGCTCGCCAAGTTCGGCATCCGCGCCATGCTGGCTGGGACGATGGCCAACCTGATGTCCGCCTGCATCGTCGGAATCCTCACATGAGCGCTGCTGCAAAGAATTCTTCCGTTGCGAAAGCAAACGCGGAGTTCGCACGCGCCGAAGCCGCCGCGCTCTTCATCCAGAAAAAAACCAGGCTCCGCCCCAAAATCGCCCTCGTCCTCGGCTCCGGCCTCGGCGCCTTCGCCGACGAATTCGCGGGCGCCACGCGCATCCCGTACGCAAAAATTCCGCACTTCCCGCGCTCCACGGCCATCGGCCACGCTGGGCAACTCGTCATCGGCAAGGTCGATGGCATTGAAGTCGCCGGCATGCAGGGCCGTGTTCATCTCTACGAAGGCTATTCGGCGCAGGACGTCGCATTCCCCATCCGCGTTTTCTCCCGCCTCGGCGCTAAGGCCGTCATCCTCACCAACGCCGCCGGCGGGATCAAAAAAGAATTCACCCAGGGACGCCTGGTGGTCATCAGCGATCACATCAATCTGCAAGGCGCCAATCCGCTCTCCGGTCCCAACGCCGATAAATTCGGCCCGCGGTTCCCGGACATGACCAACGCCTACGACAAGAAATTCCGCGAACTCATCCTCGCTGCAGGTCGCCACCTCAACATCGATCTCGGCGAAGGCGTCTACGCCGCTCTGGCCGGCCCCAGCTACGAAACGCCGGCCGAAATTCGCTATCTCCGCACCATCGGCGCCGATCTCGTCGGCATGTCGACGGTTCCCGAAGTCATCGCCGCGCGCCACTCCGGCCTCCGCGCCCTTGGTATTTCCTGCGTTACTAACGCCGCCGCCGGCGTTCTTGACCAACCGCTCGATCACAACGAAGTCCTCGAAACCGCCGAGCGCGTCAAGTCCCAGTTCATCGGCCTCCTACGCGCCGTCATCCCCCAAATCGCCGCTGCACTATAATTTGAAGCGCCATTCAGATTTCTTGGAGATCCCAATGTCAGAACACGACGCCCTCATCACCGCCGCAACCAAAGTCCGCGAAAACGCCCACGCCAAATTTTCCAATTTCAAAGTCGGGGCGGCACTGCACACACCATCGGGCAAGATTTTCCCGGGCTGCAATATAGAAAACGCCACCTACGGCCTCACCCTGTGCGCCGAACGCGTCGCCATCTTCAAAGCGATCAGTGAAGGTGAGCGCCGCTTCGATTCCATCGCTGTCGTCACCGACACGGACACGCTCACTCCTCCTTGCGGCGCCTGCCGCCAGATCATCTGGGAATTCTGCGGCGACATTCCGGTGGTGCTCGCAAACCTGAAAGGCAAGGTCGAAGTTTTTCGCATGAGCCAGCTCTTTCCGAAACCCTTCGACTCCTCTAATCTGTAGCCATCCTCAGTAAAGGACCTGTTCATGAAAATCGGGCGCACATTTTGTAAGCAAGCTGCTCTTCTTGTCAGCCTCCTACTTTCCACCTCCGCCACTCGCGGGCAGGACGCTCCCAAGCAAGCCGTCTCTGTCGACCTGATGGTAAAAGGCGCGACCATCGTCACGATGGATTCCAACCGGCGCGTGCTCGAAAATGGTTTCCTCGCGGTGCGCGGCGACGAAATCATCGCCATCGGCCAGGACGCCGCCGCGGGGTTTCCAAAGGGCATCACCGCCAAGCAAAGCATTGACGCCAGCGGCAAACTCATCATCCCCGGCCTGATCAACGGGCACACTCACATCCCCATGGTCCTGATGCGCGGCTTGAAAGACGACGTCACCCTCGACGATTGGCTGCGCAAATTCATCTTCCCCGCCGAAGCACGCAACGTCACCGAAGAGTACGTCCGCTGGGGCTCCCGCCTCGCCCTCGCCGAGATGATCCGCAGCGGGACCACCACTTTTGCCGACATGTACTATTTCGAAGACGCGGAAGCCGAGGAAACCAAGGCCGCCGGACTCCGCGGCGTTCTTGGCGAAACCTGGATTGATTTCCCCGTCCCTGACAACAAAAACGAAGCCGAGACGGCCGCCTACACCGAAAAATTCTTGAAAAAATGGCAAGGCGACCCACTCATCCACGCCGCCGTCGCTCCCCACTCCATCTACACCTGCTCCGAAAAAACCCTGCGTGACGCCGCCGCGATGGCCCGCAAATATCACGCGCCCATCCTCATTCACGTCTCCGAAATGCGAAAAGAGTTCACCGACAGCATCGAGAAAAATGGCGCCACGCCGGTGCAATATCTCGAGCGCATCGAATTCCTCGGCCCCGACGTTCTGGCCGCCCACTGCATCTGGGTGGATTACACCGACATGAAAATCCTGGCTGAGCGCCAGGTCGGCTGCGTGCACAATCCCTCCAGCAACATGATGCTCGCCAGCGGCGTTGCGCCCGTCGTGGACCAGCGCGCCGCAGGCATGCGCGTGGGCCTCGGCACCGACGGCCCCGCCGGCAGCAACAACGATCTGGACATGATGGAAGAGATGGACCTCGCCGCGAAGCTGCAGAAAACCTACCGCGTTGATCCCCGCGCGCTGGGCGCAAAAGGCGCGATGGAAATGGCTACCATCGAAGGTGCCCGCGCTCTACACATGGAAAAGCAGATCGGCTCGCTCGAAACTGGGAAAAAAGCCGATTTCGTCATCCTAACGCTTGACGTGCCCAACGCCGTTCCCATGTACGACGTCTACTCCCAAATCGTCTACGCCCTCAAAGCCAGCGAAATCCAGACCGTAGTCGTCGCCGGAAAAACTCTCCTGAAGGACGGCAAGCTCCTGACTATTGACGAGCCCGCTGCCATCGCCAAAGCGAAAGAATACGGCCAAAGAGTAGCCGCATCGCTGAAATAGACGAGACGTAACGCAAGAGGGACCTATACTTTCTTCGTTGGCCCATTTTGGAACAATTCTCCCGCTCCCGGATGGTCTATTCGCAATCCATCTGCCGCTAAGATGCGGCTTATCAATTTCTTGCACAGCATTCCGCAAACATCCGCTTGACACTTCAGCGATTGGGAAGTAATTTCATTCCAATATTTTCCCCGTACTCAAAGCGTCGTTCGAGCCGCCGGGGACTTCAAGAGGACTCGCTGGCGGTCATCTTTTTATATTTTGCCGCGATTCCAGGGTGCTTCAGTCCCGGTGTTGAGATTGAGAGATTCGATCTCTTGATTTCTGCCGCTCTTTTGCGATGAGTCCAGGGTTCCAAAAAGGGGTATGCATAATGAGCAAGAGAATTCTCTTTGTCCTGATGATTTGCATGACTGTACTGTGTTTCTCCCCGCTCGCGTTCGGTCAGGCGATCGGAAGTTTTTCGGGAACGATCACGGATAAGTCCGGTTCCTACATCACCGGCGCTTCCGTGACCGTGACCTCTCAGGGCACCGGTGCCACTCGCGACACCAAAACGGATGACACCGGACACTACATCGTGAATTTGCTTCCCGTCGGTGTGTACACCATCCACGTGCAGTTCCAAGGGTTTCAATCCGCTGAGGCCAAAGACCTCAAGCTGCAGATCGACGAATCGCGCGAACTCAATTTCAGTCTGAACCCCGCTTCTGTCTCGTCGAGCGTGGAGGTTACCGCCGACGCCGTCGCCGTCACCACCACGGATCCCACTCTCGGACAAGTTATCAACTCGCAGCAGGTCGCGCAGCTCCCGCTGAACGGCCGCGACTTCGTTCAGCTCGCCACGCTCACTCCCGGCACCGTGCAGGAAACCAATCCCACCAGCTTTTTTAACGGCGGCCCCAGCAGCGAAGTTTCCGCTCGCGGCTCGTTCTCCCTCTCGGTCGGGGGATCCCGCGCCAACAGCACCGACTGGCTGCTGGACGGCAACGACAACAACGAGTTGACGGCCGGCGGTATCGCCATCCTCTCCTCCATCGACTCCATTCAGGAATTTAAGGTGCTCACCTATAACTACTCCGCCGAATTCGGCACCCGTGCGGGACCAACAGTGCTAGTTACCACTAAATCCGGAAGCAACGCTCTGCACGGCTCGCTTTACGAATTCCTGCGCAACACTTCTCTCGACGCCAAAACCTTTTTCGCCACCTCTCCCGAAAAATTTAACCTCAACCAGTACGGCGGTTCCCTCGGCGGCCCCATTCGCAAGAACAAAACCTTTTTCTTCCTCGATGGCGAACAAAAATCCCAGCGCCACGGCACAACCTTTACTGGTTTTGTGCCAACTGACGCCATGCGCGGCGGAGATTTCTCCAAAGATGTCTTTGGGAACCCTGTTGCAGTTGGAGCAATCATTAATCCAAACATGAATGGGGCGCCGAACAACGTCAACGGCGCTGGAAATTTCTTTCAGTGTGACGCTGGCGGTAATGCCATACCCGCAAACCTTACCACGGGAAATTTTGGCGCTCAGCCGGTCGGGGCTTCCGCTTGCAACAAAATTCCACAGAACCTGATCAACCCCATCTCCTCGCAATTGTTGGCCCTCTACCCGGAGCCCAATGCCAATAATGCCGCTCTCGGTTTCAACTATGTAGACTCCCCTGTCCGCAAGCTGGATGAAACCAAGTTTGACATCCGCCTGGACCACACTTTTACGGCCTCCGACACCGCCTTTGCCCGTTTCAGTTACGACCAGGCGGTTTCTTATGTCCCTGGCGGCGCGCCCGGTTTCCCGGACTTCGCTTCCCAATCTCCCTTTGCCAGCAACCAGGGCATCCAGAACCATGGACGGAATATTTCGCTCTCCGAAACTCACGTGTTCTCGCCCACCAAAGTGAACCAGGTTTCCGGCGGCTATAACCGCATTTTCAACTACATCACTTCCGAAGGAGATGGCAGTTGCCTGGCCGCAAAATTTGGCATCCCAGGGGCGAATCTTGGCTGCCAGAACGGCACTACCTGTAAGGGCGACATCATCAGTTGCGGACTCACTTCCACCCAGCTTGATGGCGGCTTCTACTCACTTGGCGACCGCGGCTTCGCGCCCTTCACCGGTGGGACCAACGTCTTCTCCATCGCCGATTCTTTCGACATGATCCTCGGCAAGCACGACATCAAGATGGGCGGCGCTATTCGTGCCATGCAGATGAACGTCCGCACCAACGGCTTCCAGGACGGCTATTGGATTCTCACTGGCCTTTGGAGCGGCAACCCCGAGGCGGATTTGGCCCTCGGTTTGCCAAGCCTCGCGATTCACGACCAGACTTTCCTCGGCGACACCACCGGCCGCCGCTGGAAGATCTTCCGTCCCTATGTGCAAGACGACTGGCGCGCAACAAAGGATCTCACCGTAAATCTCGGGCTCGCTTGGGATATCACCACCCCGATCGCGGAAGTTGCCGGACGCCAGGCGGATTTCAACCCCGTGAATGGACAGTTCTTGATCCCCGGCGTTAACGGGGTCAGCGACGGCGCGGGCATTCGCACTTACTGGAAAGACTTCGAACCCCGCATCGGCTTGGCTTACAAGTTGAAGGGCAGCGACAAAACCGTTGTGCGCGCCGGGTATGCCATCTTCCACGACTCGTCCTGGAGCCAGGGCGCTCAAGGGCTGTGGCAGAATCCTCCGTTCTACGCGGAATCGGACGCATTTGCTTTCGGCGGCGCTTGCACTTTTGCTAAAGCTGCATGCTCTGGGCAGTTCGGTTTAGTTCCGTCCGCTATTAGCTTCAGCGACGGTTTCCCGATCTTTAACGCGCAGCCTAACCCCGCGACCTTTTCAGGAACCATTCAGGCGCAAAACATCAATTTCCGGCCTGGGCAGGTCCAGCAGTTCAACGTCAATGTCGAGCACCAGATTCCCGGCGATATCGTTCTCACCGTCGGCTACGCTGGCGCTCGGAGTTCGCACGTCCTCATTGACGGCAACAACCTCAACGTCACCACGCCTAACGCCTGCGCCGGCGGCTCGAAGGCTACCGCTGGTTACACACTTGGCTGCGGTCCGGGCGGCGCGTTCCTCCCCCAGCCTCCTCAGTTTGCGAATTTCCCCTTCTCAACGATTGCCAACATCACCGACCAGGGCAGCGCTCATTACAATTCGCTGCAGGTCAAGGCGGAGACCAAGAACGCGCGTCATGGCCTCTACGCCCTGGTTAGCTACACCTACTCCCGTGCTTATGACAATGGGTTCGCCGATGGAGTTGGAAGCACGATCGGGGCTACATACTATCCCCTTCCCAATTGGAGCAAGCTGGACTGGGCGCTCTCGCAGATCAATCTGGACAACAACTTCACAGCCAGCGTGATTTACGACCTGCCGTTCGGAAATGGCAAGCGCTTTGGAAGCAACTGGAACCATGCAACCAACACGCTCCTCGGCGGCTGGCAGGTAACCGTGATCGAGCACATCAGTTCGGGGTTCCCGATATTTATCGTGGACACGAATAACGGTTCGGGCGTCAATTTCCAGAACAACGGCAACAGCCAGATTCGCCCCAACCAAACCTGCGCCCCGACGAGCGGATTCCACCAAGCCCTCGGCGAATGGTTTAACGTCAATTGCTTTAGTGCGCCGGGCGCCGGCGAACTCGGAAATGCCAATCGTACGCCGGTAAACGGCCCGGACTTCGTTAACACCGATTTTTCGGTCATCAAGCGCTTTGCCCTCCCGTGGGAAAATACTGGCCTTGATTTCCGCGCGGAGATGTTCAACCTGTTTAACCATGCCCAGTTTGGGCTTCCGGGCAGCGACTTCAATTCTCCCGGCACGTTTGGGAAGATCAACTCTACTGTCAACGGCCCCCGGCTTGTCCAGTTCGGGCTGAAATTCACGTTCTAGGGACCGACTTGAAAACCAATTCTCTGTTCTACTCTTCTCGACCCACGGCGCGAGCCGTGGGTCGTTTCCTTTTCGGCGTGGCCCTTCTCGCTCTTTTCTTCTCCGTCCCCGCCTCCTACGCCCAAACTCGCCGCAAGATCATCATCAATCAGGATTGCTCCGGCCCCGGCGGCAGCAATATGCAAACGCTCGCCACGCTCATCCAGTCACCTCAGGTCGAAGTCCTCGGCGTCACCATCGTCACCGGGAATCAGTGGCGTGACGAAGAAGTCGTTCATGCCCTGCGCCTCCTCGAAGTCATGGGCCGCAGCGACATTCCCGTGGTTCCCGGCGCCGTCTTTCCGCTCGTACGAACCCGCGAAGAGGCGCAATTCTGGCAGGAGCGATACGGCAAGGTCGGCTACGCCGGCGCGTGGGACAGCCGCTGGTATCACGATCCCTTCGTCGTCCCGCCGCCCAAGGAAGGTCCTCCGACCACCAAGCCTTCCTCCGAAGACGCCGCCCATTTCCTGATTCGCATGGTCCACAAATATCCGCACGAGGTCACCATCTACGAGGGCGGCCCGATGACCAATCTTGCGCTCGCGCTGCGCATCGATCCGCAATTCGCCGAACTCGCCCAGGAACTTGTCTTCATGGGCGGCAGCCTGAATCCCGCCACGGACAATCCGGAATTCGTCAACACGCCGCGCCACGAATTTAATTTCTGGATGGATCCCGAAGCCGCCGACGCGGTTCTTCACGCCAACTGGAGGAAAATCACCTGCACGCCCGTGGACATTTCCATCAAGACGCGCCTCACACAAGCCATGGTGGATGAAATTGCAAAGGCCGGCACTCCCCTCGCCCGCTATGTCGCGCAGTTCTACATGCACGGTCCCGGCGCCGACTTCATGTGGGACGAACTCGCCGCTGCAGCCTGGATCGATCCCTCCATCATCACCAAGCGCGATGTCCGCTACATGGCCGTGGACACCGACCACGGCGCCTCCTACGGCAACACCCTGACTTGGCTTGAAGGAGACAAGCCGAAACGCCAGCTGCAGCGCGTCGAAATCAATGTCGATCTCGACTTCGAAAAATTCTACAAAATGTTCATTGACCTGATGCGCGCCCCAACGCCGCCACCAGCCCATTAGGAGCGGCCCGCCGCAGACGGTGGGCCGTACACGAGAGAGAGAACTTGAGGCGGGGCCACCTGAAGGTGGCCGCTACGCGGACTTAACTTCGCGCTTCTCTGCTCTTCCTCCCCGCCCTCTGCGTATCCTTTCTTTCTCGTTTCTCCCCTGGCCTAAGGCTTCTCCGTAAAAACAAACTGCCCCAACTCCCGCCGCTCTCGCTCCATCTTCTCTTTTTTTCTTTGCGAAACTTCTTCGTAAAGCGCCGACTCCTTCCGCGCCTTCTCCGTCTCGCCGATCTGCCGATAGGCCTGCGCCAGCCGCAAATGCGCCTCATCCGGCAGCGCCGTAAACTCCACCGCCTTTTGCAGCGACGCCACCGCCTTCGCCAGTTCCCCTTTCTCTTCATCCAACAAACCCAGTTTCAAGTACGCATCGCCAAACCGCGGATCAATGGCAATCGCCTTCTGCAACTCCGCCTCGCGCTCCGCAAAATCTGGCTTGCCCCGCCGCTGCTTGTCCAGCGCCACCGCATAGTAGTAGTGCGCCCACGCGTCTTTCGGTTGCAACTCAACAAACAGCCGGAACGCCTCCAACCATTCCTGCGGCTCGCTCTTGGCCACTTCCTGCACCTTCCCCAAAAACAAATAAGGCCGCGCATCGGCAGGCTCCAACGCAATCGCCTCCAGCAGCCAGCGCGCGGCCTGCTCATTCAAATCCTGCCCGTAGGCCGATGCGCCAAGCCCTACCAGCATGCGCACTGACTTCGGATACAGGCGATGCCCCTTGCCAAACACTTCCGAAGCCGGCTTATCCGCATGGTGCAGCAGAAGCTCCGCGCCCCAGGCAAACAAATTCTCCTCGCTCGGCTCCATTTCCGCCGCCCGCTGGTACTCCCGCGCCGCGTCCACCGGCTGCCCCTCGCTCTCCCGAACCTCTGCCAGCAGGACGTGCAATTGCCCGCGCTCCTCTCGCGCAAGCAAGGTCTGAGCCACTCGATCCGCGCGCTTCAGATCTCCGCTTTTCTGGTAAGCCACCGCCAGCGAATACCCCGCCGCGTAATCCATAGGTTTCAACTGCAAAGCCTGCTCCAGGAAAGCAACCGCCTGTTTCGCACGTCCCGCCTGCAGCAATTCCCTTCCCACTCGCAAATTTTCCGCGAAATCATTCGCCGCAACTTTCGGCAGTTCTCCGGCAATCTCTTTCGCCGCACCGGCCTTGTCAACAGCGGAGGTTCCCGCCCCAAGCGAAGCCGTCTCGCGCGCCAGCGCTTCTTTGGTCGGCAGCGTCACATTCGAACCGTGCCCGCCCACATTGCTCGGATCCGTTACCCCCGCAACGGTAAATTGCGGTTCATCCGAATATTCCATCGGCTGCGCGGCATTCTTGCCCGCCTCAGCGCCTTTCTCCTTCGCCAGTTCCAAATTCACCGCTTTCTTTTCTCCTCGCCCAATGGCAAACGGCCCATCCGTCCGATCCAGATAACCAGTCTTTCGAAAGCGCAGAATGTACGTGCTCGCCGCAACACCGCCGAATCGGAAACGGCCTTCGGCATCGGTCGCTGTCACTTGCGTTCTCCCCTCCACCTGATCGTCCAACGACACCTTCACATCCGCGAGCGGTCTTTTCTCCGCGTCGCGCACCATGCCCTCCACCACGCCCCCACCGCTTTGCGCCCATGCCAGAACGGGCACAACAACCTGCGCGATCATCCACACGCACAGAATTCTGCTCGCCAACCGGTTTGGACTAGTGTGAGATTTGAGCAAACTTGTCATTCTGAGGGATCCGACCAGGATGCCCGAAGAACCTCAGCTTCAAATTTATTACTTAATTTCATAGTGGAAGAGGCGCGACAATCTCCTCGCCTACGTTCCGTCTCCCGCGATTCTAACCGCCGCACTAGCTCCCTTCAATCTACGGCCCCAGCTCCTCAAGCTCCTTCCGCGCCTGCGCCTGGTCCGGATGCACCTTCAACAGCTCCTGCAGCGTTGTCCGCGCCAGCGCTTTGTCTCCTTCGATCGCATACACCCGCGCCAGATTCAAATACGACTGCTCAAATTCCCGGGCCACCCGAATCGACTCTGCAAAGCACTTTTTCGCCTGTTCCGACCGTCCCGTGCGCAAATAAAGGATGCCAAGATTATTCAGCGCCTCCGGGTACGCCGGCCGCGCCGCGAGGGCCTTCTGCAGAAATTCATATGCTCGCGACGTGTCATTCAGTTGCGCGTATACCATGCCCAACCCGTAATTCGCCTCTGCATCGTCCGGATTCAGCGCCAGCGCGTGCTCCAGCGTTTTCCTCGCCGCATCCCAGTCCCTCTTTTGCCGGTAAGCGTTCCCCAGATTCTGCAGCGCCACCGCGTGCTCCGGATTTATCTCCAGCGCCTTCCGAAAATATCCAATCGCCTCGTCCGTATTCCCTTCCCGGGCCGCCAGTATCCCCAGATTGTTCCAGGCGTTCGGAAAAGTGGCCGGGTAATCTGCTGATGACTTTATGGCCCGTTCAAAATACTCCCGCGCCTCCGTGCGTTTCTGCTGCTCCAAATAAACGCTGCCCAGGCCGTAAAGCGGCTCCGCTCCGCCGGGATCATCCTTCGCCGCCAACCGAAAAAACTCTTCCGCCTGCTCCAGATAGCCGCGCTCATAAAATACCGATCCAAAGGACAAGTAATTACGCCCAACCTCGTAAGTCTCGCTCACTCCCGCAAAAGGCAACCCCCGCTCCAAGCGCTCTGCTGCTGTTTTCGGAATCTGCCGAAAGTCCGATTCAACGCGATCCACTCTCAGCGGGCCCTGATAAATCTTCACAATGTTCCCCGCCGCATCAATCAAAAAGGAAGTCGGCAGTCCCATATCCCGGTGGCGGTCAAATAGGCGCCCATAAAGAAGGTTATAGACAGCAACCAATTCCTGCGGCGCACTCACGGCGGGAAATGTCCACGCGCCCGATGTCTTCGTCCCCGCAACATTCACAACAACCAACTGCAGACCTTCGCTCAACCACTTCTCATGAGTCTTTTGAAAGCTCGCCAGTTGTGAAGTCCATTCTGCCAACTCCGCGGATCCGAAATACAGCAGCACCGGCATTCCCCGCCGCGCCGAAAGTAGTCCCGCTTTTGCGTCGGATCCGGTAACGTGAAAATCCGGCGCCGCCACCGGCACAAGCAGCCACGTTTCCACCTGCGAGGGCAGTTGCTCCGCGTGGCTGGATGATCGCGCCGCGCTTGCGTCAATCCGCTTCGCAGGCGAAGCAAAGGCTTCTTTTCGTACCGCATTCGATCCTTCTTCAATCCAGATCCTGTGATTTGCCGGCAAATCCTTGAACCTCTGCTCCAGCCCGCTCGGCCACCGAATCGTTGCCTGAACCGGCCCGTTCGCCTCTCCCAGCCCGAAAAACAGTTCCTTGCTGTGCTGTGCCAGAAATCCGGAACCCGCCTGCACAAACTTCGCCTGCCGCCCAACGCTCGTTTCGATCGTCACCACTGCCCCAATCGCATCGCGATTGCTCTTTTTCCCCTGCAAGCGAAACGCAATCGCCGGGGCCAATTGCGGCATAACATTTTTCAAAAAACGCAGTTGCGGCCCGCTGCGATTTTTCAGCACCACTTCCACGCGCCCGTCTTGATCGAAATCCGCCAACGCAAACGTCCGGCTGTCTTCCAGAAAATCCATTCCAGCGACGGCCGACACATCCGAGAATGTTCCGTCGCCGTTGTTCAGGTAAAGCACATTCCGTTCGTACCCGCTCCAAGTCGCATCGGCGCGGATCAATTCGTTCACCGCGTTCCACCCCTGCTCATAAGCGCTGTTGGGTTTCGAACCCACCGGCGAATTCGCCACCACCTGACGCCAGAAAAAACTGTTCAAATCGCCCCGCTGCGGCCCCGAAATCATTCCATTCGCGATGTACAAATCCGGAAAGCCATCGTGATTGAAATCCCACGCGTCGCTAGACCACGCCCACCGCCCCATCAGCGTTCCGGAGCGCTGACCCGCATCCTCAAACTTTCCCTCGCCCCGATTGCGGTACAAACAGTTCCCCATCGCGTGCCGCCGGTACAGCCCCCGCGCCTCTTCGCTCGCATTCTTCTGAAACTCTTCCAGCATCGAAACCCGTAGCCCGGCCGCCGTCCACATATCGGCCACATACAAATCCTGCCGGCCATCCCCATCGAAATCGAGCCAACTGACGCTCATCCCTGCCCCAACGTCCTCAACACCAGCTTCCTTGGCCACGTCCGCAAACGTTCCGTCTCCGTTGTTCCGGTACAAATTCTTCCACCCGAAATCATTCACCACATACAGGTCCGGCCAGCCGTCGCCATCAAAATCCGCCCACCCACAGCAAAAACTGAAACGCGTGTTGTTTTTGTCGAGCCCGGTTTCCCGCGTAACGTCGCGAAAGCTCCCATCCCGTTGATTTCGCAACAGGAAATTCGGCGGCCCGTTTTCCGCCGCATAATACGGCAACGGATAGCGATATTGATCCGTCCCCTGGTAGTAGGTGTACAAGCAAAAATAAATGTCCAGCCAGCCGTCGCGGTCGTAGTCCGCAATCGCCGCTCCCGTAAACGTTCCCTGCGGCGGGCTGGCAAAGTGAAACGCCTCTGGCCGGAGCTGGAATTTTCCGCCTCCCACATTCAGAAACAACAATGGGCCGGCCGCCCGCACCACAATCAGATCCTGCCGACCATCATTATTGACGTCGGCAAACAGCGCGCACGCTGTGTTATCGAGAATCCCCACTCCCGACGCTTCCGTGACGTCCTCAAACGTGCCGTCCCTGCGATTCCGGTAAAGCCGATTCGGAAGCCCAGCGGGCTGGCAAATATACAGATCGTCGAATCCGTCGCCGTCAATGTCGCCCACGGCGACGCCATTGTGACCGTAAATATCAATCCCGCTCGCACCGTCCAGCACCGTGCGCCAAGTATCAGCGCCCGGCACAAATTGCGCGCCGTACGAGGCGCACCCCGTAAACGCGCTCACAGCGATATCTTCGAACACAGGAGCCAGCGACCGGCTGCGCATGTCATCCACATTGCGCCATTTCCTCAGCTGTATCTCCGTACCCGGCCTAATCTGCCATTCCAGCTCCAAGTTCCCGATCCACTGCTCGCGATGAAATCCCTTTCCTTCGCCGACGAACTCATAGCGCACCCGGGTGTGAACTCCAACGCTTTTTTCCGGCGAGACGGGAAGACCCGTATCAGCGCGAATTCCGGTGATTTGAAACTCAACTGTAAGCAATTTTGAAAATTCGCTGACCGCGGCCCGCCATTCCGCCGCGAATGCCTCGCGCCCGAGCAGCGACGCTTCGGAAAACTTCGCCTCCCACACCTGAAAAATCCCGCCGTCCTTGCGCCGTGGCCGCAGACTCGGCACCGGAGAGGTCGCCAGGAAGTCGCGGCTCATCGCGCGTTCCAACGTCTCCGTCTTGTCGGGCGACATCCGCAGATTGACGCTCCACTCCTGCAATGTCTGCGCGATTTTGTCTTGGTAAATTTCGGTGGGATAAGAGTCGAACTCTGCCCGCGCCTTCTTCAGCACTGCCTCAATCGCGCGAGGCGTCTTGTAGTCAGGATGAACGTGAAATTCCGGCGGAAGGGATGAATCTTGCTGGAAAACTGGGGTATCGAATCGCGGCCATCCGAGTCCGGAAGGAAGAAACGCCAGCGCCGCGCCTTGGCTATACTGCAGGAATTCGCGCCGGCTTAGTCCGGCAAAACGCCGCTTCTTCCCCGGCCAGCTCAGAAAAATTCCTCCATTTTTGCGGCGTGAAGCCCGAATCTAGCATCGGGCTACCCATCGGTCAAGCTTGCCCCTGGCCACACCACTGCGCACCGGTGAAACGCGAAATCGTGCTCGCCTTCCACCACAATTCCACTACTCCTGCATTTTATCTTTGAAAGTTTGGCTGGGAGACCTGGACTCGAACCAGGATAGCCAGATCCAGAGTCTGGAGTCCTACCAATTGGACGATCTCCCAGCCGGGAGAGAAAATTGCAGGCGGCGCCGCAAGGCAAGGCTTCGCATCACCACTGCAACCTTTCTAGGGTAAAACGTCCTTCCACCCTCCGTCAACTCGCGCCTTGTGCCCGCCTCCAGGCAAATCCTCTCTTCCGCTAGAACTAGTTGCGGGAGGTCACCCGCCCGTGATACTTTCCCAGTTCATCTCGCATCAAAACGCGGCGGTGATGCATCAAAACGCAGACACGTCGCCTCGTCTTGGCGGGATGAACCGCATCCATTGGCAGTTTGGTTGTTTGCGCGGGCAATCGGGCAGTACGCGGAACATCCGCGAACCGGGGCCAGTCACTTCGTTCCATTCCACGGCGGACATCCAGGGGGAAAATATGTTGCTAAAAAACGCGCCTCGCACTCCATTTTTCTCTTCCCGCGTCCTCGCCTTATGGCTCGCCTCCCTTGCCGTCCCAGCGCTGGCCTGCGCGCAGCAGCCATCCGGCGCCGGCACATCCGGTACATCCGCCGCCAAACCCGATTCCCCGCAGCCCAAGCAGGAAGCCACTCCGCAAACCGGCGGATCAAGCAGGGGTTTCATCGGCTATGTCACCAGCCGCTCCATCGTCTTTCCTGATATCGCCACCAATCCCTTGCCGCTTTCGCCCGGCGGTAAATTCAAGATCTTCGTGAATCAGGCGATCTCTCCCGCCTACGTGCTTGGGTCCGGTGTCAGCGCCGCAGTGAATCAGGCCAACAACTCTCCGAGCGCCGCCGGCCAGGGATGGGACGCCTACGGCACACGCGTCGGCTATTCCATGGCCCGCGCCTCCTCCACATCATTCTTTGGAACGTTTGTCTTCGCCTCCATGCTGCATCAGGATCCTCGCTTCTTCCCTGAAAGCCATCCTGGTTTCTTCCGCGCCATCAAATATTCCGCGGAACGAATCGTCGTTACACGCAACGACGGGGGCAATGACGTGTTCAACTCTTCCGGCCTATTGGGGCCGCTGGCGGCCGAGGCGCTTTCCAACTCGTATCTTCCGCGCTCCGAGCAGACGGGCGCCAGAACTATGGAGCGCTATGGCAGCGATCTCGCCTGGCGCTTTGCCGCGAACATATTCAAGGAATACTGGCCAACTATCTTCCGCGATATGCATTTGCAGAAAGTAATGCCCAATCCCGGCGGCGGCTAGTCTCGTTCCGACCTTTATAACTCGAGGCATGAACGAGCGTGCAGGGGTTGCACGACCATTTCTAGGTGTGCTCTAGGGGCCCTCCTCCCAGTTTTCTACGTGTACTTTCCGTGTGTTCTCTGTGTCAGTTCTTTCTCTTCGCCGTCCAGGCCCCACTAATTCTTCTCCAAATCCTTCCGGGCCGCCTTCAACTCCGCCAACTTTTCCTGACTCTCCTTGGGATACTCCAGCTTCATTTCCGACAGCGCATCCACCACCGTTGCCACCACCAGCAGCCGGCTAAACCATTTGTTGTCGGCAGGCACCACCACCCACGGCGCATGGCCTGAAGCCGTATTTCGAATCATTTTTTCGTACGCCGACTGGTAGTCATCCCAGTATTTTCGCTCCTTCACGTCGGCCGCCGAAAACTTCCAGTTTTTCTCCGGATTGTCCAGCCGCTCCAAGAATCTCCTCTTTTGCTCTTGCTTGGAAACGTTCAGAAAAAACTTGCGAATCGCGATCCCGTTTCGCGTCAGGTATTTCTCAAACGCATTGATATCCTCATACCGCTTCTTCCAGAAATGCTCTCCGCGCAGGTCCTTCGGTATCCGCTGCTTCTCCAGCATTTCCGGATGCACCCGCACCACCAACACCTCTTCATAATAGGACCGGTTGAAAATCCCGATTTTCCCGCGCGCCGGCATAGACCGGTTCGTCCGCCACAAAAAATCGTGCGCCAATTCTTCGCTCGACGGCTCCTTGAACGCGTGGACTTCCACTCCCTGCGGATTCACGCCGGACATCACGTGCTTGATCGTGCTGTCCTTTCCCGCCGCATCCATGGCCTGAAAAATCAGCAGCAGCCCCCAATTGCTCTGCGCATACAATTTGTCCTGCATCTCGCTCAGGAGCGCGATTCCCTCTTCCGTTATTCGCTTCGCTTCGGGCTTATCGCCCGATTTCAGATCGCGCGTGTCGGCCGGGTCATGATCCTTCAGTCGAAAATCCTCCCCCGACTCCACCAGATACGGCTCGATCAGCTCATGAACACGCTTTGCCTTCATCTTTTGCATCGCCGCCCCTCGCAATCCCCGTCGCTCTTCTCCGTGTCCCCCGTTTTCGTTCTCTGTGAACTCTGTGTTAAGTCTTTAGTTTTTTTGCTGCCCAGTCTGTTTCTGAACCAGACGCAGCTGAATTCTAATCCTTCACTGTCGTAACCTCTCGCATCCTCCCACCCTCAATTGCATACTCCACCCCACCCCACGTCACCCGATTTGATACAAATCCCGCCACCCAAACGGCAAAGTGAATCGCATCTCTCAGCGGCACTAGCCACAGTTTCTTGGGTAGCACCTCGTCTCGCACTCCCCAAACGCCCACTACCCAAGCCATCAGCAACCGCAAGACAAGGTACGCTGCGACAAATGCTGCCCCGATCCACGCCGAAGGCGCCACTACCGCCGCCAAAACAGCCCACGGCAAACCATGCGTAACCACCAACCCGAAAAACGACGCCGGCCGCACCAGCCGTACCGTCCGCGCCCAACGCGCCTGATGCTGCCAAAAACTCTTCAAGGTCTGCGCGGGATACATGGTCCATACCGCTTCCCGCGATAACAGCACTTTGCCCCCGGCCTTGTGCACGCGGTTTCCAATCTCGTAATCGTCCGCCAGCAAATCCGCCAGGGCCTCATATCCACCAATCTTGGTGAGCCACGTTTTCGTAGTCGCAACTGAAGCGCCCAACGCAAACGTCACCTTGCCCGGCAAATTCGCGACCAGCGCCCCGGCAAAAAAATCGCTCGCCGCACCCACCGCCTCCACTTCCGCCCAGAAATTTCTCTCCGCCACCCCGCGATAGAAACAGCTCACGACGCCCACACTTTTATCCGCAAACTCCGCAACCACGTTTTTTAGATAGTCCGGCGACACCCGGACGTCGCCGTCGCTCTGCACGATGATTTCGTGCTTCGCCTCCCGTGCCAGTCGAACCAGGTTGTTCACTTTTTGGTTGGAACCAAGCTTCGGGGCGCCCGACAATATGCGGATGGAACATCTCGGAAAATCCTTGATCGCCTGCCGCAGAAGAGGCACGGCAGGATCTTCCATGTCATTCACGCAAAATAAAATCTCGTATTCGGGGTAGCCCTGCCTGCAAAAACTTTCAAAATTGGTCCGCGAAGCAAAATCCACGCCGTGCACCGGCTTCAGCAGACTCACAGGCGGCGCGAACTCCGGCAATCGTCGCGCCCGTTCCGCGCGGAAAAACCGCACGGCCGAAAAAATCGCGACCAAATAATAAACAAGCGGCACAGCCGCCATTACCAGAACGCATGTGCGCCAGATGGAAAGATCGCTCATGAATCGAATTGTGCCGCGCCAGCTCCGCAGCGGCATTCAAGAATTTCAGGAAGGATGGCTGGCATCCTTACGTAACACCATCCGCTCGCCTTGCAACTCAAACCGGCTGCTCCGCCAGGCAATCTTCGTTCCGCCAAAACTCATGCACCACACAATAAATCCCAATAAATCTCGTGTCGGATAAAGCCAAATCTTTCCGAGCAGCGGCTGGTCGCGCAACGCCACCCAGCCCACTGCAAACGCCATGATCCACCGGTTTACCACCGCCCACGCCAGCAATCCCGCTCCCCACGTCCAATGCCCCAACAATCCCATCGCTAACAATCCCAGAATCCCGAACGGCATGGCGAAGATCAGCCCCATGCCCAGGTATCCCTTCGGGCGGCAATACCTCTCGGTCACTCTCCACCGCAACTGGTTCTGCAGCATTTTCTTGAAAGTGCTTTGGTTCACGATGTGATCGATCACGTGGCCGGAAAGCACCACCTGATAGCCAGCCTTGTGAATCAGGTTTCCCAGAATAAAATCGTTCGCCGAATAATCGTAAAATTTCTCGTAGCCGCCGATCTTCTCCAGCGCTTCCTTGCGCACCGCGATGGTCGGCCCCAGCCCGAATTTCATTCCCTCCAGCAGATTCGCAACCAGCGCGCCAGCCGGCTCTTCCACCGACATGAGCATCGCGGTTTGATTCGACCAGAAATCTCCCACGTTCTTTCCGCGATACAGGCATGTCGTCATCGCGATCCCCGGCTTCAGCAGCGGAGCCACCACTTCCCGGAGATAATTCGACGCCACCTCGACGTCGCTGTCCGAAGCCACAATCACACCGTACTTGGCCTCTTTCGACAGGCAATGAAGCGAGTACGTCTGTGGATTCGGCCACGGCGGCAAGCCATGCACGATGATCCGGCTCTCCACTCGCGGATACCGCGCGCTCACTTCCCTCACCACCGCCAGCGCTGCATCGTCTTCCGCATCCGCTCCAAACAAAATCTCAAACCGCGGATACTCCTGCCGGAAAAAACTCTCAACATTTTCCCGAAGCTGCGGTTCCAACCCATGCACCGGCTTGATCATGGACACAGCGGGCAAATCCGCATCCGCCGCCGGCGGCAACAACAACTGCCGCGATTCCGTACGAAATTTCGCAACCGCCGCCAACACCAATCCCAAATAAACAGTGGAACTCAGCGTCCCAATCAGCGCCACCGCCATCAAAATGTACCCAACAATCTCCAACTCAACCCCAGTAACGGCCACCTTCAGGCGGCTGCTTTTGCCTTTGTGGCACAGCCATTCCTGGCTGTGCTCTTGGATTCCTACAATTTCCTGCCCTACGCCCTCTGCTTCGCATACAACAGTTCCGCATCCCGTATCAGCGCGTTCATTGACTCCCGCAACGCCTCTCTCGAATTCCTCTTATTCTTCCACCCCAGCCCACGAATCCGGTCCGTATTCAGCCGCACGACGGCCACATCGCCCTTCCAGCCACGGTCGCCGCCGGCAAACTCAAACTTCACCTTGCTTCGATCCAAGCCCACGCACTCCACCGCCAATTCCGCAATTTCTTTCACCGTAATGTAATCGCCCGTCGCCACGTTGTACGTCTGGAACTTCTGCGGCGTCTTCTCATGCGCCGTTAACACCGCCGCAACCACATCCTCCACGTAAATGTAAGACTTGCTCTGCCCGCCATCGCCCAGAATCTTCAATCTCCCGGGTTCCTGCCGCAGCGACCGAACAAAATCAAACCCAACTCCGTGCGTCTGGCGCGGCCCCACCACATTTCCAAATCGACAAACGCAAGCCGTCATATCAAACATATGGCAGTACGAACTGATGAGCACCTCGCCCGCCAGTTTGCTCGCTCCATATGTTGAAATCGGGACCAGCGGCCCGTAATCCTCGTCCGCTTCCACCATCCCCAGCTCGCCGTAAACGCCGCTGCCCGAAGCATAGAGAATCCGTTTCGCCGAAGTCAGCCGCATCGCCTCCAGCACCCGCTCTGTCAGGTACGTGCCTTCGCGAAAATCAATGTCCGGCTCCGTAGCCGCCCGCGCAATATCCGGATTCGATGCCAGGTGAATGACCACTTCGCTTCCGTCCATCGCCCGCTTCAGCGCCTCGAAATCCTTCACATCACCCTTCACAAATTTGAATTTCGAATTGCCCAAATATTTCGCAAAATGCCATTCCCGCCCCGACGTCAGGTTGTCGTAAATCGTCACCGACTGGACGCCCTCTTTGGCGAGCAGCACATCCGTAAAGTGCGAGCCAATAAATCCCGCCCCGCCCACAATAAAAAACCGGCCCATCTTCATGTTCTTCTCCGAACTCTGCGCTCTCTGCGCTCTCAGCGTACTCAGCATTATTCTTGCTCTTTACTTAGTATTCCAGGCTCAATTCACAAGAAACGATCACCCAAGCGCGCTCTCAAGCCTGCCTGTAGCAAGGGAAATTCCGTTCACGCAGGAGATAAATTAATGATAGTCGACTCCCTCCCCACCGTCGACCTCAAAACCCTCCGGATTTCTCCGGCTCATGTTCTAATAGAGAAAAGAATTCCTGGAGCCTGGTAAATGTCCGCTGTCCCAAATTCGCCGCAGTCCTTCCGCATCTTGATCACCGGCGGGAGCCGCGGCATCGGCCTCGAAGTCGCCCGTGATCTCGCCGCTTCCAGCCACCGTCTTTGGTTGGCCGCCACCACCGAAAAAGTCCGCGAAGTCGCCGCCGGACTCGGCCACGCCCACCGCGCGTCCCGCGTGGATGTCGCCGACCCGAACTCCGTCGCCTCCCTCTTCGCGGAAATCCGGCGCGAGTGGGAAGGCCTCGACGCCGTCATCCACTCCGCCGCCGAACTCGGCCAAACCGGCAATTTCTGGCAGCTCGATGCCGAGAAATTCGCGCACACCCTCCGGGTCAATTCCTCCGGCGCTTTTTTCATCGCAAAGGCCTTCGTTCAAACCTGGCTCGACGCCGCGCCAAAAACTTCCCCCCATCGCGGCAAAATCGTCCTCTTTTCCGGAGGCGGCTCCGGCTACGGCTATCCGCAATTTCTTCCTTACGGCACGTCCAAAGCGGCCGCCGTCCGCATGTGCGAAACCATGTCCATGGAACTCGACGCCGCGCGGATTCCCATCGACATCAACATCGTCGCCCCTGGCGCCAACGAAACCGCCCTGCTCGCAGCGGTCCGCGCTGCCGGCGGAGAAGTCCGTAGCGTCGTCCCCTTCTCAAAGCCAATCGCTCTCTGCCGCTGGCTTCTCTCCTCCGATTCCGACGGGGTCTCCGGCCGCTTCATCCACGTCAACGATCCGTATCCAACGCTTTCGCCAGGCTCGCTCCGCGCGGAAGCTCTCAAACTGAGGCGCATCGACCTATGAAACTTCTCGTCGTTGGCTCCGGCTTGATTGGCGCGCAGCGCATTCAAGCCCTGACTAAACTCCCGGCCGTTTCCGAAATCATCGTGTTCGATCCCAGAGTCCCCGCAGGCACAAAGCTCTCTGTAAAAGCCACAGCCATGGGTGAAAACGCCGCCTTCGCGAATAAATATGACGCGGCCGTCGTCGCAACCCCTCACGACACGGCCGTAGAACTCCTCCCGAAAATCTTCCCGCTTGCTCCCTCCGTTCTGGTCGAGAAGCCACTGGGCCGCACCAGCGCCGAGACAGAAAATCTCATTGCCGCGGCAAAAAAGTCAAACAGCCGCGTGTTCGTCGGCCTCAACTATCGCTTCCTCAAAAATGTCCAGCACCTCCGCAAGCTTCTCTCGTCCGGCGATTACGGCCGGGTGCTAGGCGTTGATGCCGTCCTCTCCCATGGCGCACAACCCAGCTACGATAAAAGCTGGAAGACCGATCCCGTCCGTTGCGGCGGCGGCGTCTGCATTGATCCCGGCGTCCATCTTTTCGACCTCTTCCAGTGGATGTTCGGCGGCGCCGAACTAGCCGCCGGCTATCTCAGCCGCCAGTTCTGGCCAATTCAAGTTGAAGATCACGCCAGCCTTGTCCTCGTTCTTCCCGGCGGCGCCCCCGCCAGCATCAACCTCTCGCTCTCCAGTTGGCAATCCCGCATGGAAATCACCGTCGAAACCGAGAAGGCGCAGTTCTTCCTCCGCGGCCGCGGCAAATTTTATGGCGCGCAGCGACTGACCATCGTCACCAAATGGCCCTGGCTCCAGCCTGATCAGCCCCGCGAAACTCAATTTGACTATGGAATGGAAGATGTCTCGCTGCAGCAGGAGACCGAGGAATTCATCACCGCCTGCACCAACCCAAACGCCAATCTAAGTATCGCCACCGCCGTTGACGCCCTGCAATCCATGCGCATCGTCGACGCCTGCTACGCCAAACTACCGCAAAACTCCAAATAGTTCTCGCTCGATTACAGTTGGCGAGTATCCCCAGAACCCGCCAGTAAAGCGCCCGCATCCTGTTTACCCTGAGCTGAGAAGGGCCGGCCAGCACACGCGCCGCCAAGATGGCGGCGCCACAAATTCAGATTCCAACCCTATCGGGTCTTCGCCTTGCTCGCAGCCGCGGCCACATCCAGCGAATAGCCGGCTTTGGCGGCGTCGTTGTGAAACATTTGCACCGTATCCAGCGAATAGTCTCCCAAATCTTTCCCCACCAACTTCAACTTCGCCAGAATGTCGTTCGTCACCGTAATAATGTGGCACCCAATTTCATCCGCCTGAAAAATATTCAACAGCTCTCGTGGACTCGCCCAGATCAATTCCGTTTTCGGATTCCCCCGCAAAATCTCTAGTGCCTCACGCATCATCGGCACCGGATCACGTCCCGTGTCCGCAACGCGCCCCGCAAACACCGACACGTTCGAAGCCGCCCCGCCGTGCAACGCTTTCCCCACTTCCCGCACCTGCTCCAGCGTCATCATCGCCGTCACGTTCACCTGAATCCCCTCGTGGCTCAGGCGCCGGATCAGCCTGTACATCGGGTCGCGCTTGGTGTTCGTCACCGGAATCTTTACGTACACGTTCTTTGCCCAGCTCGCGATGTGCTTCGCCTGCGCCTCCATCGTCTCTTCATCGTCCGCGAACACTTCGAACGAAATTGGCTGCGTCTTGATGTGCTTCAACACTTCCGCCGCGAACGCTTCGTAATCCGCAACGCCTGCCTTGCGCATCAGCGTCGGGTTGGTGGTAAAACCCTTGATGTACGGCAGGCGGCTCAGCTCCAGAATCCCCGCCAAATCGGCGCCGTCGCCAAAAACCTTCACCTTTAATTCGGAAACCGCCTTCATTGGGCCACTCCCTTTCGGCAAGCCTGCAAAATCCAGTCCGCCGCCTCTTTCAACGAATGCACCCGCACATCCGCTGGCCGCGCGGGCTGTTGCTCTTCGTAACCACCATCAATAAAAACCGTGCGGCATCCCGCGTTCTGCCCAGACTCTACGTCGCGCCAGCGGTCGCCGACCATGAAACTTTCCGCCAGATCCACATTGTGTTTCCGCGCGCCTTCCAGAATCATCCCCGGCTTGGGCTTCCGGCAATCGCAATGATCCTTGTCCTGGTGGTAGCAGACAAAAATATCGTCCACCGGCAACTCCGCCGCCAGCTTCCGGTTAATCTCCTCCACCAGCGTCCGCGTCGTAATTCCCTTCGCCACGTCCGGCTGATTCGTCACCACCAGCAGCAAAAATCCCTGCGCCCTTAATTCCCCCAGCGCCGCTTTCGCATGCGGTGCCAGCACCAATTCCGCCGCGGTCGCCGGCGGATACGGCTTTCCATTCCTCAACACCACCTGGTTCAGTACGCCGTCACGATCCAGAAATACGGCCTTTTTCTTCACCGTGTGCCCGCCGTGGATTCCCACTTCGTCTGCTCCACCTTCACCGCCGGGTGCGAGACCAGCAAATGCCACACCACTGCCTGAAACGCTTCCGAGTGCGGGGTCACATGCACCGGATTCACCACCGGAATCAACACGCACACATCAGCCACTTTCGCCGTGTACCCGCCGTCTCTCCCCACGACGCCAATGATTTTTGCGCCCACAGCTTTCGCCAATTTCAGGGCCGCCACCAAATTCGGGCTGACGTTCCGCTCCAAGTCGCCGCCGCCTACCGAAAATACCAGGACCGCATCGCGCGCCTGCAATTTACTGGTCTTCAGCCAGCTTTCAAACACCGTCGCCCAGCCCTCATCATTGGTCCGTGCCGTCAGTTCCGACACATTGTCTGTCGGCGCGTACGCCTCAATCCCCGCGATCTTCCGGAAATCGTTGACCGCGTGCGAAGCATTCGCGGCGCTCCCGCCCACTCCCAAAATAAAAAGCCGTCCGCCGGTCGATCGCAGCTCGCCGATCATCTTCGCGGCCTTCTCCAGGCTCGCGCGGTCGAGCCTCGCTACAATCTCCGCCGCCTCAGTCAAAAACTTTTCCGCAAATGTCGGCTCCCCGCTCATGCCTTCCCCACTCCCTGCGAAGCAATGAACCGCGCCGTCTCTTCCAATCCCGCGGGCGATCCAATCTCGTAAAATCTCTGCTTCATTTCCATTCCCGCAAGCTCCCCGTCCGCCAGAATTTCTCCATACAATTCCGCCAGGTCAAAGGCTTTGTCCGCCGGCACTCGCTCCAACGCCTTCGCCGTGAACCCGCCCAGCCCGTAATCAATGAACTTCATCCGCGGCGTCCGCTCCTTCTTGTTGTACGCCAGTAGGACGCCGTCCTCAAATTCTACGTTGCTCGTGTCCCACTGACCTTCGTTTCGAAACACCGTCATCAACGCCTGTTTTCCCGACGCCGCAAATTCCCGCGCCACACCCGCATAATCGCACAGCAGATACGAATCGCCATAAAGCGTCAAAAAAGCCTTCCCCAGCGCCGGCAGCGCCCGCTTCAACGCACCCGCTGTCCCCAGCAGCGCCGGTCCATCGAACGAATAGTGCACGTCCAACCCGAACGAGTGCCCGTTCTTCACCACGTCGCGGACCATCTCGCCCAAAAATCCAACGCACAAAACCACCTGAGAGACACCGTTCGCCTTCAGCAACCGCAACTGGTGCGCGATGAACGGCTCTCCATTCACTTCCAGCAGCGACTTTGGAATCTTCTCCGTCGCCGGCCTAAGCCGCGTCGCCAATCCCCCCGCAAGTATCGCCACCGGCAGCACTTTTTCTTCTCTTCCTTTGCGAACTCAGCGTCTCGGCGTCCTCTGCGTTAAGTTCTTCCTCTTAAGAGTGCACCACGATAGTCGTGCCGCCAAAATCAAATCCCAACCGCACTTCCCGCAACCCCGCGCCACGCATCGCTTCCCGCACCCGAGTCTTCTGTTCCGTATACAAAAGCAAAAATCCCCCGCCGCCAGCTCCCACAAGCTTCCCACCCAGCGCCCCATTCTTTCGCGCCAGTTCGTACAGCTGGTCAATCGGCCCGTTGCTCATTCCCGGCGAACGTTTCTTCTTGTGCTCCCAATGCACGGCCATCAACTCCGCAAACTTCCGTAAATCGCCCTTCACCAGCGCGTCGCGGCTCTCTACTCCAAGCTGCTTCGTGAAGTGCAGATTCGCCAGCATCTCCGCGGCGTTTTCTTTGCTCTTTGTATCCTGGTCCCGCAAGATCTCCGAAGCCGACCGCGCCGTCCCGGTAAAAAACAGCAGGAGATTATCTTCCAGGTTCGCCAACGCCTCGGACGGCAAAGTCAGCGGCGCAACATTCACGCGCCCGTCGGGCAAAAACTCGAAACTCGTAATCCCCCCAAACGCCGCGATGTACTGGTCCTGCTTCCCCACCGGCTCGTTCAAAATATCAATCTCAATCCGGCAAGCCTGCTCCGCCAGTTCCTGCGGTGAAACAAACCGCCTCTGCAGCGTGTGCAATGCGCTGAGCAGCGCGGTGGTAAAACTTCCCGACGACCCCAGTCCAGTCCCCGCCGGAATATCCGAAAGGCTCACGATCTCCAGGTACGGTCCCGTCACCCCGGTCAGCTTCATCGCCTCGCGGATAATCGGGTGATGGATCTCCTCCACTCGCTCCACGTCTTCCATTTTCGAATATTTCAGGTGAATCCGCGGCCAGAATCCGTCGCTGATCGTGATGTACACGTATCGCGTAATCGCCGCCGACACCACAAATCCCGTATGTTTCGTGTAATACGACGGCAAGTCCGTGCCGCCTCCGCCCAGCGAAATCCGCATCGGGCTGCGCACAATAATCACACTCAGGCTCCCTTGTCCCTCTTCATTCCACCACCCAGCTTCTTTACTCCGGATTGCCAAGCGCGGAGCCACTGCGGATTTGTCTCAAAATCCCCTGGCATCTCGCCGCACTGCCGTTGCTGCTAGTCGAAGTTCTGAAATATACAATACCACGACTTTTCAAACTCTTCCCTCTGCCCGCATTCTTCTCTGTGCTCTGTGCACTCTGCGCTCCTAACTCTGTGTAAAAAATCCCCGCCACTGCTCGGCCTCTCGCACAACATCACATGCTAAACTATTCTTTTGCTCATAGGCTGTCTTCGCGGCTGTAATCCCTCTCTGAGGATCTCAATCGGAATGTTTCGCTCTGTCGGACAACGCACCTGGCCCTCGCTCGTCATCCTTCTTTTCCTCTGGCTGGCCGTCTACGGCCCCGGCCTCTTCACGCCGCCTCTCCAGGACGATGTCGACGCCTCTCACGCCGACGCCGGCCGCGAAATCCTCGTCCGCCACGACTGGGTCACCCTCCACGAAAACAGTATCCGCTATCTCGAAAAAGCCCCGCTCCCCTATTGGGGCGTCGCCCTCGGCATCAAGCTCTTCGGTGTCCACACCTGGAGCGCCCGGCTGTCGCTGCACATAAGCGTACTCGCGCTAGCCTTCCTGCTCTACTTCTTCGGACGCCGGTTCCTGACGCCGCAATCCGGCTTCTGGGCTGCCGTCGTTTTTCTAGCCTCCTGCGGCCCGTATCTCTTCACCCGCATCCTCATCCCTGACGTAACCGTAGGCCTGTGGATCGGCATCGCGCTCTATCTCTTTCTCGACGGCTGGCAATCCGAAAAGCCCACGCTGCTTTCCTGCTGGGGCATCGCCGCGGTCGTCGCACTGAACGTCCTTACCAAAGGACTTATCGGCGTCGTCTTCCCCTGCGCCATCATCTTCATCTTCCTTCTTTTAGCGCGCGATCTGCGCCACCTGCTGAAGATGCATCTCTTCTCCAGCACTCTCGTCTTTCTGCTCGTCGCCGCTCCCTGGCACATCCTCGCCGCCCTCCGTAATCCCCCTGCGGGCCAGGCCAAGGGCTTTCTCTGGTTTTACTTCGTCAATGAGCAGTTCCTCCGCTATCTCGGCAAACGATTTCCCGTAGACTACGACACCGTTCCCATCCTTCTTTTCTACGGTCTGATTTTCGTCTGGTTTTTGCCCTGGAGTTCGTTCCTTCCGCAGGCGCTAGCACAGGTCCGCTTTCGCTTGGCCCGGGTTGCCGGCGTCCGCCGCTCCACCAAAGCCGTCCTCCTGCTCTTGTTCTGCTGGCCCGCCGTCGTGCTGCTCTTTTTCAGCTTCTCCACGCGCCAGGAATATTATCTTGCTCCTGGCCTCCCCGGCCTTGCCCTGCTCCTAGGCCATTGGATGGCACAGGAAGCCAAAGCTCCCATCGGCTCACCCATAGCCCGGGCAGGCCGCCGCTCCGCCACGATCCTCCTCGCCTTCGGACTTCTCATTGCCGCAATCACTGGCACGCTGGCCATCACGTCTCACACTCCCGCTCCGAATCTGGAACTCTTCGACCTGCTCAACAAAAATCCGAATCTTTATGCACTCTCCCTCGGCCACATGCTCGATCTGAGCGGCGAGGCCATGGGCTTTTTCCGCAGCCCGCTCATCGGCACCGCCGTCGCTTTTCTCTTGGGCACCCTTCTCAACTGGTTCTTCCGCCGCCGCGGCAGAATCCAAACCGCGAACTGGGCGCTCGTCGCCATGATGATCGTCTTCATCGAGTGCGCCCACATCTCGCTCGGCGTCTTCTATCCGATCCTCGGGTCCGAACAATTCGCCACCACCCTCAAGCCACTCCTCCAGCCCGGCGACAAAATCTTTATGGACGGCGAATACGGCAACGCCTCCTCCGTCCGCTTCTACACCGGCCAGCAAATCTACGTCCTCAACGGCCGCGTCAATGGCCTCTGGTACGGCTCGCTCTTCCCTGACTCCCCGCCCATCTTCTTCGACGACGCCCAATTTTCCCAACTCTGGGCCGGCCCCACGCGTATCTACCTGATCACGCGGGACGAAAAGAAAAAAGCCACGCTAGCCAGCGTGGCCCCCGTCTATCTCCTAACTAAATCCGCTGACCGCTACATCCTCTCCAACCGCCCATAGTTATTCCCACGTTTTTTCAAAACTTTTAAAAAACAGGGGGAGGGAGAAGCGATCAGACTATAACGCTTCAAACCTTACCGGTAAGCAGAACCACCGTCACACCAAGGCACACCAAAATCACGCCAAGCCAACGTTTGAATGACACATCTTCCTTCAATAGATACTTCGCGCCAAACGTGCCCACAATGTAGTTGGAAGCCGACGCGGGAATCACCACACTGACTGGGGCCCACGAAAACAAAATCAGTAGCGAATAAAACGAAGCCGCCAGCAAGGGCAGCGCCACCCACAGCCAGCTGTTCTGAGCCGCTGCCCAAACAAATCGGAGCAGCGCCATCGGCCGGAAGCTCCGCGGCTCGCCCACCTGCTTCACGCCATAGGACATCGCCAGCTCGCCGCCGGTGTTGCACAGCACAAAAAATACCAGCATCAGGATCACCCGGGTCATAGTCCGGTTACTCCCGGCCCGGGATTCGTCGTATTCGGTTTTGTCTGCCCCACCAGCAATACGCCGACGCAGATCAGCGTCACGCCAATCCAGCGCTTCGGCGATACCACTTCATGCAGCACCACGATCGCCAGCATCGTCTGCACCGCATAGCCAAACGCGCCCGCGGGCATCACAAAGCTGTAATCCGCCCAGCTAACGGCCGTCATGTAGCAGAGTGTGAAGCCAATCAGGAAGAGTATCCCGATCCAGATACTCCCGCTGTGAATTGTCGAAAGCAGCGCACGCACCAGCCCGGAAACAGAAATCTCTACGTTCCCGATCTGCTTCATCCCCCGCGCCAGCATCAGGTCGCCGGTGTTCGCGCACACCACCATCAGCAAGACCATTACCAGCGTCTTGAATCTCAGCCTATGCTCGTGGCTCATTCTTTCGGGTTAGTCGTTGCCGTTGGCCGATGAAGTTCCGCCCACCGCAACCATCGTCTTCGGCGCGTCGCCGCCCTGCTGCACCCACTTCAACCGCTCGGCGCGGAGCCGCAGGAAGTCCGTGGCCTCGTGGTACAGCCTCTTGCGCTCGTGGCCGTCCCACAGCGCTTCCTTCACGATCCGCCACACAACCTTCGGGCGGAAATAATATTCGTCATAGAAGCGCGTAACGCCCGCCATCATGTCCGCCTTGGAAAGATGCGGGAATTCGATATGAGGCAACTGGTGACCGCCCTGGTCTGCCAACGCTTCCACGCGCAGGAAACCTTCCTTGGACATCTGATCGTGCAGTTCGGTTCCGGGCATGGCGTGCGCCAGCGAAACCTGGATCGTTTCGCAATCCAGTTCCTTGGCAAAATCAATGGTCTTGTTAATCGTATCTTTCGTCTCGCCCGGCAGGCCGATGATGAAGTCGCCGTGCACCTTGATGCCGACCTTGCGGCAGTTTTTCATGAACTCGCGCGCCATCTCAATCGTGGCGCCCTTCTTGATGTTTTTCAGGATCTGCGCGTCGCCGGACTCGAAGCCCACGATAAACAGGCGGGCCCCACCGTCGGCCATCGCCTTCAGCTCTTCATACTTGCTGTGGCAGCGCGCCGTGCAGGACCACTGGAATTTCAGCGGCTTGAACTTCTGGCTCAGTTCAATGACGCGGTCTTTGCGGATGTTGAACGTGTCGTCGTCGAAGAAAATCTCTTTCATCTGCGGGAAGTAGCCAAGAGCGTTCTTCACTTCCTGCACCACGTTGTCCACCGAACGCGTGCGCCACGCGTGGCCGGAAAGCGTCTGCGGCCACATGCAGAAGGTGCAAAGCGCCGGGCAGCCGCGCGAACTGTAGAACGAAACGAACGGATTCAGCAGGAACGGCACGTTGTAGCGCTCAATTTCCAGGTCGCGCTTGTAAACGTCCGTGGCAAACGGCAGCGCGTCCAGCTCTTCTGTGTGCATTTGCGGCCGCATCGCGTTGTGGACGATCTTGCCGTCCTTTTTGTAACTGGCGTTGAGGATTTCACCGACCGGCTTGCCGTGCGCATATTCCGCCACCGCGTGGTCGAATTCGCCGCGAACGATGAAATCGATGTCCTCGCTGGCATTGAGCGTTTCGTCCGGCTTGATGTGGCCGTGCGGGCCGACGAACGCCACCTTCATGGACGGGTTGGCTTCCTTGATCTTGCGCAACAGCTTAAGATCGCTCGCGAAGCCCACCGTGGAGGTGAACAGCACCAGAAACTCGTAGTCCTTGCAGATTTGCACGGTCTGCTGCCAGTTAATTTTGTGCGGAGAGGCATCCAGCAAGCGGCTGCCGGGAATCAAGCCGGCCGGGTACGACAGCCAAACCGGGTACCAGTAGGACTCAATCTCACGCGTCGCGGGCCACCGCGAGCTCGCTCCGCCGTCGAAGTTCTCAAAGCTCGGCGGGTTCAACAGCAATGTTTTCATTACATCCGGCATTCTTCACCCTCAGTTTCGATCAAATTCATTGTGCAAAACATTCGCACTTTTGGCCAAACGGGTAGCACAAGCCTGCTGACGTGTTCCGAACCCCAACCCGTGTAGATAATAGTTTACCCGACTTGGTTGCATCGCAGCACGCCTTTCTGCCAATGGTACCTAAGCCGCATCCAACAGCTAACCACTGCATTAAGTGGAAGTTGCCGCCCTTTGGAGTGTGGAGGCTCTGCCTCCGCTTTTCGGGGTGCGGCCTCCAGGCCAAATGATCAATGGGCGGTATAGATTGCGCCGTAAAAGCGGGAGCTTCGCTCCCGCACTCAAAAGGGGCCTTGCTGTCCCACAACCTCCTGCGTTGCTTCGCCCAAAATCTCCCAAATACGCCCAACCCAGTCCCGATGTTCCGGCTTCATCAGCACCGACCGCAAACAAGTCAGACTCGCCCGGTCCTTCTTCATCGCGCCCAGATTCGCCTCAAAAAACTCGAGAGGCAACTCCGCCACCGCCAGGTGCAGATTCTTCCGCGCCGCCGCCGCAAAAATCTTCCGCGACCACTCCGATGACTCGCTTACGCTCCCGGCCCGTGGAGCAAACTCCACAATATCCAGCTCCGGCGGAAATGCGCTGACAAATCGCTCGTCCTTCTCAACCCGCGAGTGCAAATCCGACGCCGCTTTCCGGCAGTCCTCTAGCCCGCGGGCAAATTCACCACCCTTCTTGAGCGGCAACAATTTTTGCGTAGCCCAAAGCGCCGCCGCAGCAGCTCCCGGCCGCGAGCACTCCAGGCTGATCTCGCCGAGGTGCATTTCTTTCGAGCTGAAATACGTATACGGCGAATCGTGCTTGTAAAGTTTTCCAACGCTCGGATCGCGAAACATCACGCAACCGCAGCCATACGGCTGCAAACCGTGCTTGTGCGGATCGATCACAATCGAATCCACGCGATGCAACTCGTCAAATCCGCGCCGCGCCTCTTCGCCAAGATTTCCAGCGAGGCCAAAGTAGCCGCCATACGCCGCATCGGCATGCACGCGGAATCCATGCTTCTCCCGCAATCTCAGAATTTCAGCGAGCGGATCGACCGACCCCGTGGCCGTCGTTCCCATCGTGGCCACCACCGTGCCGACATCACCACGCATAACGTGTTCGCGCAACCTCGCTATATCTATCCGGCCGCGCGAATCACAAGGCACAGATGTAAACGGAAGTTGTAGAACGCCGCTGATTCGCCTGTGCGTGTAATGTGCCTGCTCGCTGGCGAGAATCTTTTTTCCCGGCGCCAGTTGTCCCGCAACCCAAAGCGCTTCCAGGTTGGCCATCGTCCCGCCGCCGCACAAATGCCCGAGGTGCTCGCGCCATCCAAACATCTCCGCAATTTCCGCAACTGCTTCCTTTTCCATCGCCGAAGTCGCGCGGCCGCCGTCTAGTGCGTGATTGTTGGGATTGATCCATTGCGCCAGCGCATACGCCAGACGCGCCACCGGATGCGGCGGCTTCAGCATCTGCCCAGCATACAGCGGATGAAAATAGGGATAGTTGTCCTGCAATCGTTCGGCAGTTATTGCGAGAGTTTCCACAAGGCGATTCGCGCCGGGGACTCGCGCGTCGAACTCCGGCAGCGCCGCAAATCCCGCGTCGAGTTTCTCGAGCGCTTGCAGAAGAATTTTCAGGCTTGCTTTATCCAGCATGAGCAGAGTTTCGCCTTCCAGTCAGTCCATTCACAAGGCATCCACAGTGGTTGCACTTAAGTTGAGTTTCTTCGCGCATCTCCGGTAAACAGCACCGGAGTCCAGATAACGGACCTTGTCGGATGCGCTCCCTCCTGCGGCGGGCAGGCAGAATGACAACGCGTGTGGTGTTTTATTCCTATTCCAAAACCTTGTCCAGTTGCCCGGCCGTCTTCAGCAGATCCAGTTGCGCCTGCTGCCTCTGGAAGTTCGCGTCCAGGTAAGACATCCATTTTTCATTTTCGTCGAGGCGGCCCTTTTCGACGTCGCGCAAATTCACCCTGCCTTCGCCGAATTGAGATTGCAGCACCGCCAGATTCTGTTGCGAAAGCTGCAACTCGAGCCGCGCCACCTCTTTTGTCGCGTCCGCCTGCTGCACCTTGCGCGATTTCTGCCGCACCTCCGCGCTCACCTGGCTTTTCGTGTTGCTCAGATTGATTTTCGCCGCTTCCAGGTTCACCTGCGCCAGGGCCACGTTCGCCCGCGTCTTTGCGCTGTAGATCGGCACGTTGATGCTCACCCCGGCGTTCAGGTTGTTGGAGCGAAAATTCTGCTGATTGATGACAAGGAAACTATTATTGAAATTGTATTTGGCCAGCACATCGTAAATCGTCACTAACTGAAGTGTCGGCCAGTATCCCTGTTTCTCTCCCTTCAGGCGAAGTTCCTTGCCCTTCACGTCGGACTCCGCAGCCAAGAGACGCGTGTTGCTTTGCGCCGCCATGGCAATCAGATTCGCGCCTTCCTGCTCCGCAGCGCCCGGCAAGTCTTCCGGCGTCACGTCCATTGGCTGATCCACGACGAGCCCCAACTGGTTGCGCAGATAAACTTCCAGCTCATCCTGCCGCCCTTCCAGTTGCAGGATGCGCTGCTGGACCTGCGCCAGCGTCAACCGCGCCTTGGTCACTTCCACGGGCAGCTCATAGCCTTCGCCCTCGCGTTCCTTCGTTACTTCCACAATCTTGTCCGCGCTCTCCTTTTCTTTCCGCAGCAACTCCAGCGAGTGGCGCACCTTCACCAGTTCCAGATAACCAGAAGCCACGCGGACCATCACCAAGTTCCGCGTATCCTCCAGCAACGCCCGCTGCACCCTCACCTGCTCCTGCTGCTCTTTGGCAAGTCCGCGGAGAGGTCCGTTCAGAATTTCTTCCGTATACGTCACGCTGAACAACGCCGGTGGGCGGCCCCCCGGCGTTTCCGGCAATCCATACGTATAGCCCGCTCCCGATCCCGCGTACAAATTGGGAAGAAATTCCGCCCGCGTCAGTTGCGCCGTATCCTGCGACGCCTGCACCTGGAGCTTGGCCAGTTGAATATCCTTGCTGTTCGAGAGCGACAGTTCGACCGCGCGCTTCAACGTCAATACCACCGGCGCCGAACTCGCCATCGGCGGAGGTGTCTGTTGAGCCCGGCCAAATTGCGGCGCGATTGCCATCGCGAAAATGCCCAGAGTCATCACATGTTTCGAGGCCATGCTGCTTCCTCCTATCCACTTACTCATAACGTAGCGATTCGATCGGCTCGAGCGCCGCCGCCTGCTTCGCCGGCAGCCAGCCGAAAAAAAGTCCCGTCGAGCAGGACACCAGGAACGCCAGCACCACGCTCATTCCCGAAATCGGAACCCGCAAGTTCCCCGGCAAAAGCTGCTGCGCGATCACCGGGATTCCCACGCCGATCAAGATTCCAATCACCGCGCCGCCGCCGCTGATCAGAAACGCTTCGATCAGGAATTGCCACATGATTTCCTTTTGCGCCGCTCCGATGGCCTTACGCACGCCGATTTCCCGGGTCCGCTCCGTCACCGTCACCAGCATGATGTTCATGATGCCGATGCCGCTGATCAACAGCGCGATGAACGCAATCAGGATCAATACGATGCGCAATGCCAGCGAAATGGTCTTCGCCGCGCCCAGGATCGCCGTCAAAGTTTGAACGTTGTATTCGGCTTGCGGCGGGTGGCGGCTTTTCAGCAGCCGGCTGAGCTGCTTCTCGACCACCGCCACCTTGTCTGGTCCGCCCGTCTGCAGCTGCAGCGTGCTCAAAACGTCGGTGCCGGTGTAATACTTCATCAACGAAAACGGAATGATGACCGATTCCTTCTGCAACTCCGACAACCCGAACGTCTCGGCGCGCTCCCTGAAAACGCCAATGACGGTAAACGTCAGCTCGCCCATGTGCAGCTGCCGGCCGACAGGATTCTCTACGCCGAACACGCGATCCGCCAGATCCTTGGTGATCAGGCAGACCTTGCTTCGCGATTCCATATCCTCGAAATCGAAATAGCGTCCGCGCAAAATGATCAGCCGGCGGATCTGCTGGTACCCGTCGGTAACGCCGATCAATCGTACCGGCCGTGTTCTTCCGCTAACCACCACCGCCATCGGCAGATCGTTAAATCCGTCCACGATCAGCGCGTCGGGAATTTGCGCCCTTGCCGCGGCCAAATCGTCGGTGTTGATTTCGTAGCTGAGGGGTTGGGCCTTCTCCGGCGTTTTGACCATCTCCACCCAGACCAGGTTCGAGCCCATGGCTTCAATCTGGGAAATCACAAATTTCTGGCTGGTCAGCGCCACGGTCACCACCAGCACGATGGAGGCGCTGCCGATAATCACGCCGATGGACGTCAGCACCGCGCGGACTTTGTTCGCGCGCAAGGCGTCCACAGCCACCGCGACTGCTTCGCGTATGTGCATTTGCGTTCCGAGAAACTCCGCTCAGTCTTTCCCGAGCTGCTTCAGCGCCTCTTGGGCCGGCTTGTATTTGCCGTTCAATTTCAGCGCGGCCTGATATTCGCCGCGCGCCCCCGCCGGATTCTTCAGGCTTTCCTGCAGCCGCCCGAGCCAATAGTGCGCGGCCCACGGGCGCGGATACTCGGAGTTCATGGGCGCCCGTTGCAGGTATTCCCGCAGCAGTTTTTCCGCTTCCGCGGGCTTCTGGTTTTGCAGGATTAACGCCACGCCTCGATAAAATTTCCCGCGGGGATCCTGCGGCGCGTACTCTTCTCCGGCGCCAGCAACAATCAGTAGTTTCCCCGCATTCTTGCGTTGCAGAAAATAGTCGCCGATGTCGTAGATGCGCTTGGCTGTTTTGGGCTTGCTTTCCAGCGCCTTTGCGAATTCCGTGTCCGCCGCAGCGTAATCCTTTTTCTGGGCCCGGCAGATGCCCGTGGCGTAGTGCCCCTCCGCCGCGTCCATCGCCATCAATTTCTCGATCAGCGGCTGGGCCTTCTCTTCTCCGCCGCCGACCATTCCGGGCGCGGTGCAGTCATACTCGATCAAATCCTGCTGCGCATCGTAGTTGTGCGGGTCGAGCTGCACGGCCGCGTCAAATTCCTTCTGCGTCTTCCGCGCCAGCGAATACGCGCTCAGCATGGACGCGTGATCCGCCTTCGCGCCATAGGCTTCGCCCAGCCACCGGTGATAGTCGGAGTTTTTCGGGTCGATCGCCACGGCTTTTTCCGCGCTGTTCACGGCGGCGTCATACTGGTTCAGTTCCAGGTAGGATCTCGCGAGCAGGACATAGACGTCGCCGTTGTTCGGCTCGCTGACTTCCGCGCTTTTCAGAATTTCGATGGCCTGCGTGTACTCGCCCTTCTCAAACGCGCTATGGGCTTTCCCCACGGGTGTTTCCTCCGCTCGCGCCACGCCGGGCAACAGCATCAGGCAAGCCAGTCCGGCACAGATGAGTTTAATTGCTCGCACCATTCCCGCCCGGGACGTTCGACGTGTCCAGGTTCACGACCTTCACCGACATGCCATCACGAAAGTCGGCATCGCCGGGCAGCGCCACTGTATCGTCCATGCTCAGGCCGCTGACGACCTCATAATTTGTCGCGTCCGCGATGCCCACCTGAATCCGGCGCTTCTCCAAAACCGTTTTCCCAACGCTGTCTTTAACCACAAACACAAAACTCTGCCCACCGAGCGTCTCCACGGAGCCGCGCGGCACCGCCAGAACGTTCAGGCGTTCCCGCGAATTGATGCGCACGTTTACGTTGGTGTTCGGCAACAGCTCCAGCTTTTCGTTGTCCACCGAGCACAGCAGTTCGCCCACGCTGCGCGAGCCGCGCGGCACCACCTGTTTCGGCGACATTTCGGTTCGCCCTGGCCAGGTCCGGTTGGGCAGCGCGTCCCAGGTAATCTTCACCGGGAGGCCGGGCTCCAGCCCGCCCATTTCCGGCTCATCAATGAACGCTCGCACGCGTACTTTATGCAGGTCCGCCAACTCGGCGAGCAGGTCACCCACTTTCACGTAATCGCCGGCTTTGACCGGCAAGGCGTAGAGCGTACCGTCGGTCGGCGCGGTGATGCGGCCCTGGCGCACTTTGTCTTCCAGGGCAGCTACGTCGCTCTGCGCCTGCTGTACAGCCAAATCGCCTCGCGCACTGTCCAGGGACACCTGACGCTCAAATTCCCTCTTCACTGCCGTCAGGCGGTTCACTTCCGCTTGCGCCTTGGTCAAGGCCAGCTCATTGGCGGCCAGTTCGTCTTTTGTCGCCGCGCCTTCGGCCAGCAGCCGCGCCAGCGACTCGTGATTCCGCTGCAGGCCGTCGCGATCACCCGTGGCCTTCGCCAAGTCGCCGGCCACGCGCGCGCTGTCGTCCGTGCGGCCTCCCGCCTTCGCGGCACGAAAATCTTCCTGGGCGCGCAGCAGTTTGGATTTTGCGTTCGCCAACTGGGCGGCGGCGTCCTTCACGTTTAGCTCCAGCAGCAATTGCCCCTTTTTCACGTTCTGCCCTTCGCTGACGCTCACTTTTTCGACGAAGGTGTCGAGTTGCGCGCGGATGCTGAACGGGGCGATCGGCTCTACTTTACCGTTGCTGGTGATGGACGAAACGATGTTCTGCCGGAACGGCTTCACCGCCGATATTTTGGCGACCGGCTGGCGGCCGCTCACCTTGATCAACACGAACGCGACGATTCCCGCAAGGAGCAGGAAGAGCAGCGTACGGTTGCGCAGCTTCTTATCCATATATTCCTGAAACCCAATCCCCGTTCGCCATCAGGATCTGCTACACGAAGGAATCATCCGGCTTTCGCGGGCGCCTGTCGTTCCGGATTCCGAGCGCTGGCTTCAAATTGTACTTCGAATGCTTAAGCTAAAGTCTATCAGGAGGTTAGCCATTTTCTCCACACGCATCAGTCCCTCTGTGAGATGCCCGCCGCAGGGTCCAGGATGCTGCCCGCCGCGTTCCAACTGGGGGTACGCTCCCCGTGGTAGAATGCCGCCATCATGGATGCCTCTGAAATCACGCCGCAGGAAGAGAAAAAGACTCCCACCGCGCCGCCCGAATCGCGCGTGCTGCATCGCGTCTGCATCCAGTGCAACAATATGTTTCGCGTGCCCCCCGACAAATTCGATGCCAAACAGTGCCCGAATTGTCACAAGGGTTAGGGCGGGCTTCCTGGTCCGCAACCGTTTCCACATTCCGCGCGCGGAATCGCTTCCGGTGATATCTTTCGATTGCTCCTGCGTATCGGGAAGCATAGGCCAGCACGTCCGTGTTCCCAATCCAGGTTGAGGTACTCTTCATGATCGAAACGCGTGGACTGACCAAACTGTTTAGAGACAAAAAGCGCGGCGAAATCCGCGCGGTGGACGGCGTGAGCTTCACCTGCGCGCCCGGGCAAATCTACGGGTTGCTCGGCGCCAACGGCGCGGGCAAAACCACCACGCTGCGCATGCTGGCTACCATCCTCGAGCCGACGGACGGCACAGCGATTGTATGCGGCCACGACGTGGTCGAGGCTCCCCAAAAAGTGCGCGCCAACGTGGGTTTTCTCTCCACCGCCACCGCGCTTTACCCGCGGCTTACCTCGCAGGAGATGGTGGAATATTTCGGGCGGCTGAACGGCATCGAGGAAGCCGAACTGAAAAAGCGCATTGATGAAATTTTCACCCGGCTGGACATGAACTCCTTTCGCGACCGCCGCTGCGACAAGCTGTCCACCGGCATGAAGCAGAAAACCTCCATCGCCCGCACCCTGGTTCACGACCCCCAGGTGATGATTTTCGACGAACCGACGCTGGGCCTCGACATCATGACCGCCCGCACGATTCTGGAGTTCATCCGCGAATGCCGCCAGCGCGGAAAAACCGTGATTTTTTCGACCCACGTGATGAGCGAAGTGGAAAAACTCTGCGACGTCATCGGCATCATCCAGTCAGGCAAGCTGCTGGCCGAGGGATCGCTCGCCGCGCTTCGCGAGCGATATAAGGAACAGGATCTCGAAGAGATTTTCGTGAAGGTCGTCGCGCCCTACTACAAGCCCGAGGAGGCGGCCTGAGATGCCCTTGAAAAACATCGGCACCGTCTACCGCAAGGAACTCACGGAGGCGCTGCGCGACCGGCGCACGCTGATCTCCACGCTTCTTGTTCCCCTCCTCCTCTTCCCCCTCCTGTCCGTGGGATTCGGCGCGCTTGCCGTAACGCTGGTCAAGAAAGCAGAAGAGGAAACTCCGAAGGTAATGCTGCTTGGCGGCGCCGACTCTCCCGCGGTGCTCGATGCCCTGCGTGCCAGCAAGAAGATCGAAGTGGTGCCCGCCACGGCGGACTGGAAAGACAAAATCATCAACAAGGAGATTCGCGCCGCCATCGCCATTCCGGACGGTTTTGCGGCCAGCCTGGCGCAACAGAACCCCCAGACCATCGCAATCTACAAATACGAAGGCGAACTGAAATCGTCCATTTCCGCGGACACTGTCGAGAGAAGCCTCAAGGCATACCGCGACACGGTCGTCGAAGCCCGGCTGGATGCCAATCATGTGCCTGCCTCCATCCTCACGCCGTTCCGCATCAAGCAGGAGAATGTCGCGCCCCCGGAAAAAGTCGGCGGCGCGGCCTTCGGCGGCATCATCGGCTACATGGTGATCCTGCTGTGCCTGACCGGAGGAATGTATCCGGCGATGGACCTGACCGCCGGTGAAAAGGAACGCGGAACGATGGAGACGATTCTTTCGAGCCCGATATCGCGTCTCGACCTGGTCCTCGGAAAGTTTTTCCTGGTGCTCACGGCTTCGCTGGTTACGGCCGCGCTTTCGGTGCTTTCCATGGGCGTTTCGTTCTGGGGAATGCAACAATTGAAGGCGTTCGACGTTTCGAAGAATCCCGACGCGGCGGGCATGCAGCTGCACATCGGATTCACCGCCGTGCTCTCCGTCTTCCTGATGGCTTTGCCGCTGGCGGTGCTTTTTTCCGCGGGGCTGATTACCATTTCGCTTTTCGCCAAGAGCTACAAGGAAGCGCAGAGCTACGTATCGCCGTTGATGATCCTGGTGATTGTCCCGGCGGTGGCCGCGATGCTTCCCGGCGTCGAACTTACGGCGAAGCTGGCGCTGATTCCGATCCTGAATGTGAGCCTGCTCTGCAAGGAGCTCGTGACAGGAACGTATCACTGGAATTTCATCGCGCTGATTTTTCTTTCCACCTGCGTCTACGCCGCCGCCGGGCTTTTCCTGGCCGTAAAAATGTTCCAACGCGAAGACGTCCTCTTCCGCAGCTGATCCGTGATTGTTTCGTGTTGGCCGCAGTGAACACGGCCAACTTTTCCTGAACACCTTCCCGGGAAATCTCGTATCTTCTTCTGAGGCCCTATGCCGCGACGCCTGCTCCGGATTCTGCTGATCTTTCTGCTCGTTCTGCCGGTACTGACCACAGCCATGGGCTGGCTGGTGGCGCCTTCGTTTCTCCATCCCGCGCGCCGGCCGCTGACGCCAGGTCTCATCCGCGAAGCCGACGCTTCGTTCGCCCAAAGCCACTCGCGGCGCGATGATTTTAATGTGACCGCGCCGGACGGCGCAGAACTTCGCGGTTGGAAAGTGCGTCCAGAAAATCCCAATGGCTCCTGGGTGCTGCTCTTTCACGGCGTGGCCGACAATCGCGTGGGCACGATCGGCCAATCCGAAATTCTGCTGCGTGCCGGGTACAGCGTGGTGATGATGGACCAGCGGGCCCACGGCGAAAGCGGGGGCTCGATGGCCACTTACGGCTGGCTGGAGCGCAACGACACACGCGCGGTTGTGGACGCGCTGGTTGCCTCCGAGCACCCCGTGCACATTTTTGCCCTGGGCGAATCAATGGGCGGGGGCATCGCCTTGCAATCCGCCGGCATCGATCCGCGCATCGAGGCGGTGGTGGCGGAAGCGCCGTTCGCGAGCCTGCGCGAGGCGTCCTATGATTACGCAGGGCTGCGGAAATACCCGCTGCTCGGCAAAACGCTCTTCGCGCCCGGCGCCTGGGTGATGCTCTATCGCGGCGGAAAACTCGCCGGATTTCCCGCGGCCGGTGTTTCTCCCGAACAAGCCGTGGCTGCGCGGAATTTTCCCGTGCTGCTCGTCTGCGATGAATCGGACACCACGCTGCCCTGCCGCCACGCAAAAAGAATTTACGCGGCCGCGCGGGGGCCAAAATCATTGTGGATGGTTCCCGGCGCGTTTCACACCGCCGCGCTCGGCTTTGCGCCGGAGGAGTTCCGGCGGCGGGTCCTCGATTTCTTCCGCCAACCCGCGTCTGGCCCCGCCCCCGTCGGTAACCCCTGACCGGCTAATGCGACTGGTCGATCCTGGTTTCCTTTGCCCCGGAAGCGTTTGCTCCGGCGGCTTCCCAGCGGTCGCTCAGGTGCCGCACGGTCTCGCGCATGCGCACGGCCAGTTCCGTAATGATCTCGAGGCGCCGCAGAGTCTGCAGCGGCAAATCCAGCGTTCCGCGGCGGGTTTCGAGCAGCAGGAGTTCCGCGTTCCCCAGGATTCCCGTCAACGGATTGTTCAGCTCGTGGCGGAGCACCTCGCCGAAGCCGAGGTCGTCCAGCCGCAGTTCGCCGAGCGAAACGGCTTCGCCGCGCGAGGCGTCCGGGGGCACGGATTTCGCGGAGCCGCGCAGCCGCCTCTCCACCATGGTGACCGCCGCGGGCAGGCACATCGCCGAACGGGGCACGAAATCCACCGCGCCGGAACGCACCGTTCGTGTCAACTGCGCGCCTTCTTCCGCGGCGCCGATCCACACGACCGGCGCCGCGCCGGCGAGAATCGACAAGGCCGACTCAATCGCCTGCCGCCGCGCGCGCCACGGCCCGTCGACTTCTGCGTCCGCCCCCGCCAGCGCCCGCTCCTCCGCCAGGATCACCGCTGGTACCTGCTCGCCCAGAATCCGCCGGGCGCCTGCAATTCCGTTTGCGTCCGCAATCCGGAGATCTTTCCGCCGGCGCTGCAGTTCGTGCCGTGCTTCGGAGCAGAAATCTTCCCGGCCGCAGAGCAGCACTAGCTCGCTTTGTTTTCCGGGAGGACGCTCCTTGCCGTTGGCGCCTGAATTCCCCATACAGTTCTGTCCCTGTTGCACGACGTTGTTTCTCCTCTTTGTCCACAGCCCGGCTTACAGCATCCCGCGAACTGCGCGGCTCAGCTCTTCCACCCGGAACGGCTTCGCCACATACGGCAGGCGATGCCGTTCCAGAAACTCCTGCGTGCGCGGCGCCACCACGTCGCCGGTCACAAACAGCACGCGGCCCTGCAGGGGATTCCGGCGCTTTCCCAGCGACTGAAAGAATTTCTGACCGTCCATTCCCGGCATCTTCAGGTCGCAGATCACCAGGTCGTATTCCTCGTGCTCCACGCGGTCGAGTGCCGACTCTCCGTCGGGCAGCACGTCCACGCGCATGCCATCGTCGCGCAGGACGTCCGCGATCAACCCGCCGACCGTCGGCTCGTCTTCCACCACCAACACCCGGGGCACCCGGGGCACGCGGGGCGCGCGTTGTTCCCGGGGAATGCCGCCTTCTCCCGGTCCACCCGCCGGCGCAAGCCGGAGAACCGTTGTGGCCGGCATGGGTTCCGGCTGCGCCGCCGGCGCAGCCGGAAGCTCCACCACAAAACGAGTGCCGCCGTTCGGCGGGCAGAGCACATTCACCGTTCCGCCGTGCTGCCGCACAAACCCCAGCACGATCGCGAGGCCGAGTCCCGTGCCCACGCCGGGCGGCTTGGTGGTGAAAAATGGATCGAAAATGCGGGCCTGAATCGCCCCGGGAATTCCCGGTCCATCGTCCCACACCTCGAGGCACGCGCGGCCCGTGCTGGAGCCGCCGGTGCGCACGCCGACGAGGCCGCCCTGGCCGCTCTGGCTGATGGCCTGCTGCGCGTTCTGCAGGAGGTTCAGGAGCACCTGCTGCAACTGGCCGAAGTCCCCGGCAACGTTTGGAACGGAGCCTTCTTTTTGCACCATCAGGCGGATCGGAGAGCCGGAAAGTGTCGTCCGCATCAGGTCGGCCGTGCGGTCCACGAGTTCGTTCAGGGAAACCGGCTCGCGGACGCCCCGCGCGTCGCCCGAAAGCTGCAGCATCTGCCGGAGAATCCCGGTGGCGCGTTCCGCCTCCGCGAGCAATTTGTGCAATTCGGGGTTCGCGGATCCCGCGCGGCTCGCTTCGCGCTGCAGCAATCGCTGCGCGTAGCCCAGAATTGTTGTCAGGGGATTGCTCAGTTCGTGCACAATGCCGCTGACGCGCTGTCCGAGGGAGACAAGCTTCTCGGTCTGCACCATGCGCGACTGGAACAGACGCCGCACGCTGGTCTCGCGGTATACCTCCACGCGGCCTAGGCGCCGCCCACCCTCCCCCACAATCGTGCGCGCGCATCGCTCGATGGTTTGCGGCACCGGCCATATCATGGCCAGATCTTCCTGGCTTTCCTCCTGTAACTCGCCGAGGGCCCTCCAGCGCCGGGCGAACTCCCCCGGGTCGGCGGCGTGAGGAGCCACCTTGCCAACCAGGTTGTCCAGCGTCCGCAGTCCCGCGGCTTCCTCGCGCGAAATTCCCAGAAGCCGGTAAAAGTGTTCGTTCGCCGCGCGGATGCCGCCCGCTTCGTCGAAGACCGCCACGCCTTCCGTCATCCAGCCCACGGTCTGGCGGAGCTCCGCCTCCACGTCCTCTTTCCGGCGCTCGCCCGCTTCGGCGCCTGATCGCTCGACGCCCACGGCGAGGAACTCCGCGGTCGAAAGTTCCAACCGATGGCACTCGACTCCCGTGCCGTCCTTAAGCGGTGCTTTCAGGATTCCCGTCCCCGCACCCGGCAAAGAATCCCCGGCGCCCGACTGCAGCCAGCGGCTCACACGCTCCCACTCGCGGGAACGAAAAAGTTCAACGAAGCGCAGCTCCGGCCTCTCCCAGCTCAGAGCCGGTATGGCGACTTCAGCCGAGAAAATTTTTCGAGCGCCCTGGCTCATCCCTCGCAGAAAACCGCTGCGATCCAGCAGGACCACCGGACGCTCGCTGGACTCGAGAAGCGCCAGGCGCCACGTGTCCGCGCGAGTCCGCTCCGAGCAGCGCTCTTTTTGCTGCAACACCTGCGTGGCCAACTGCGCGCGCTGCTCCAGCCGCGCCAGGTTTTCGAGGCTGGCGCGACCGCGGGGAAGCCCGGCCAGCAGGACACCGCGAGCCGCTCCGCCCGCGGAGAGCGGGATCGCGACGATCCGCGCAATGTTGCGCGCGAGCGGCAGCGAGCCTGCCTCAGCGCCAGTCACCCGCCCGGTTTCGAAAGTCTGCCTCCAGAACATTTCGAGCGGCCCCTGTTCCACGCTGTGGCCCCACGCGGGATCGCCGCTCAGCGCGCGAATCCGCAGCCGATCTTCCGCCCGCGCGCCTGCGGGAGCCGCGACGGCAAATCCGGTTTTTCGCTCGCCAATCAAGGCGAAGACGGCGCCGAAGCCTTCCGGAGCGTCGCTTCGCGTGCAGGTTTCCGCAAGTTGCACCAGAATGTCATCGAGGTCCGCGTTATCCGTGAGCAGGGTATGCACCCGGGAAGTAAGTTCAAGATCCGCCTTGCGCTCCATTGCTAGCCGCTTCTCCTCTTCCCATTCGAGAGCCAACGCAAGTTCCGCCGCGACCTCCTCCGCAAGTACGCGCGGCAGCGGACTGCCCGCACCCTGCGCGGCGACCAGAATCAGACCCCGGAGAAGGTTTTTCCCGAACACGGGGACCCACAGCACGTGCCGCATGCCGAAGGCCGGCCCGAGAAGTGGATTGTGGAGATCGCCTGCCAGGGTCAGCTCGGCCGTTTTTCCAACCGAAAGAAGATCGAGCGGGAGGGGAAGCTCCACCGAGAGGCTGGTCCATTTTCCCGGCCCGTTTCCTTCGCCCCTCTCGCGAACTTCCCCGCGAAAGACAACTCTCCTTGCCGGACTCGATTCATCCCGGGGAAGCGCATCGAGCCAGACGCCGAAGCGTTCCGCCCCGGGTTCCAACTGCAATTCCATGAGCGCCGCACGAATCCAGACGTCGCGCCCTGCGCCTGCACGCGCGGCCCGCACCACGCCGCGAGCCTCGCGCGGTGCGGATAATTTGTCCAGGTGATTTCGTGTGAACACGCCGGCTTCCTCGGGGCTGCTCACACTCCCCCAATGCACTGGCGGCGCCAAAGCAGTTTCCATCCATCTTGTTGTGTTGGAGAGGTTTACGGTTGAGGGGAAAATTTCAAGTCGAGAATTTTCGAGTTATTTTTCCAAATTGATACGCACGCTCGGGTTCACGCATCGGTGCGCTCAATCTGGTACTGCTTCAATTTCCGGTAGAGCGTTGTCTTCCCGATTCCCAGCATTCGCGCCGCCGCCTGCTTGTCGCCTCCGGTTTGCCGCAACGTGCTCAGGATGGCGCGCCGCTCCAATTCATCGAGTGGAAGCAACTCCTCTTTTTCCGGCGCGCGTTCGGTGGTCGGGTACTGCAGGGTCGTAGGAAGATCGGTCACGTGGACGAAGGGCCCGCTGCCGAGAGCAACGGCCCGCTCGATCGTGTTTTCGAGTTCCCGCACGTTGCCCGGCCAGTCGTACGCCATCAGGCGTCGCATGGCGTCTTCGGTCAGCTCGCGCGTCATTTCATCCTGCCGCGAGAATTTCTCGAGGAAGGAAGTCACCAGCAGCGGGATGTCGCTTTTTCTCTCGCGCAGCGGCGGCAGCTTAATCTGCACGACGTTCAGCCGGAAGTACAAATCCTGGCGGAACGTGCCGTTCTTGATTCCCAATTCCAGGTCCCGGTTTGTGGCGGCCACGATGCGGATGTTGATCGCCCGACGTTCCGTGGAGCCTACCGGCTTGATCTCACCCTCCTGCAGCGCACGCAGGAGTTTGGCCTGCATCTCCAGCGACATCTCGCCAATCTCATCGAGCAGCAGGGTGCCGCCATTGGCCGACTCCATCAGTCCCTGCTTGGCCTGCATCGCTCCCGTGAAGGCGCCTCGCGTGTAGCCGAATAGCTCCGATTCGATCAGCGTGGACACCAGCGCCGAGCACTCCACGGGCACAAACGGCTTGTCCTTTCGGGCGCCGAGAAAATGGATGCTGCGCGCGACCAGTTCCTTGCCCGTTCCGCTTTCGCCCAGAATCAGCACCGGGTGGTCGCGCAGGCTCACTTTTTCGATCAGCCGGTAGACCCGCTCCATGCGAGCCGACATGCCGATCAGTCCCCCGAATCCGGGCAGCGCGCGCACCTGCTCGCGCAACATGCGGTTTTCGCGTTTCAGTTCAACGGCGTGCACCACCTGCTCGAGCCGCGCGCGCAACTCCTCAAGGCGAAAGGGTTTCGTGACATAGTCTACCGCCCCCATGCGGGTCGCCTGCACGGCGGAGTCGATAGTGCCGTACTGCGTGAGCATGACCACGGCCATGTCCGGGAAAAGCCGCGTGACGCGTTTCAGCAATTCCAGTCCGTTGGTTCCCGGCAATTTCAAATCCGTCAGGAGAATGTCCACCGGGGCAATTTCCAGTACCTCCAGCGCTTCCTCCGCAGTGCTCACGTCAGCCACTTTCATCCCCGCGTCTTCCGCGATGGAACGGCAGACACCGCGCACGTGTTCATCGTCATCGACGACCAGGAGATACACCGGCGGCAAGCCTTGCGCCGCGCGTTCCTCTTTTCCAATTGCGAAAGCTCCTGCCGGCCTTTCAAAATCCGTACTCACCGCGCGCCCTGCGTGCGTGTCCGCCATCGTGCCTCGTCTCTGGGAATTGTGTTTCCTTCTCTTTGGGCGGAACCTGGGAGGAAAAAGGCTGGAACAATTCCCGTTACGGGAAATTACACTTCTCTTCTAGTTCAGAATGGCTCTATTGTCAAGTATGTAATTATCGACAACGGGTGTTGGTGGACTATGTACCGGAATGGGACAGATTGCGTTTCCGGTTGGGTACAGAACATTAGACGTCGGCCGGGAGGAAAGTGCCCGTTATGGGATCGAAAGTCGCGATGGTCGCGCTCTCCTGCACCCGGACAAAGTCTAAGCAACGGTTGTTCTGGACTCTGTTCGGGAGATAGTTTGTCGACCGGAGAGAGAGCCGCGAAAAGTCAGTGCCCTTGCTGTTGCGAGGCGTGGGGAGGTCTCCATGGAAGCCTACCCTGAAAAAAAGAACGGACGGTTTGCACCGTCCGTTCTACCCGTACGGATTTGTTTTCGTCTAGGCCCTGCCCCGGTTATGGTTTGGGCGCTTTCTTTGGGGCCGGCTTGGCTGCTGGCTTACCGGTTTTCCTGGTTTCCTCGGCGCTGCGGCGAATCAATGTCGCGGCATCTTCGGCATTGAAGGGCAGGCCTCGTACGCCCTGCTGGCCCGTCGTGCTGAGGGTTACGTCCACGCGCCGGTTGTTCGCCAGCACGATCGTGGGCAGGTTCTTGAGGACCTTTTTGCGGGTATCTTCGCTCAGACTGGGGTCCTGTTCGACCAGCACCCTCACGTCGGCCTCGCTCATGTTCTGTTCTTCACCAAAGGCTTTGGTTTCCAGATGGTCAGCCGGGACGCCGTGCTCGACCAGATAACTCTTCACCCGTTCCACGCGGCGCTCGGAAAGTTTCAGGTTGTATTCCTTGGTGCCGCGAATATCGGCATGCCCCGCCAGGATCAGGTGAGCATCCGGTCTGTAGGTCAGATACTTCGTAAAGTCACTGACCATGGAGTCGAGCGTCTTTATCTGGCTGGGGAGGAGTCCACCATTAGGCCGCGCCACGGTGGGCTGTGCGGTCGGGAAATAGATGTCATGCAGGGACAGCCTGGCTTCCAGTTGCTTGATCTCCGGCTGTTCCTGCACCGTCACCGCGGTGGGGGCGCTGGTGCGACCGCCGCGGCCGTCGTCGGCCGTGCACGTGATCGAGTAGCTTCCAGCCGCAAGGCCCGTGGAATCGAATTGCGCGGTCGGGCCGCTGCCGGAAATCTGGCCGCCCGTTGTGGCGTAGCTATAGGTGAGCGGATCGCCGTCCGGATCACTGGCTGTTGAAACGATGTTCACGCGCTGGCCCGCAATAATCGGATTACGTTCCGGTGCGCACGAGATCACCGGTGGCTGGTTAGGCCGCTTGGCAACCGCGATGTCCGTGGCGCAGCTTGCGGTTCCGCCACGGCCGTCATCCACTTTGGCGTTGACTGTGTAATTGCCAATCGCCAGGCCCGAGGGGTTCCAGCGAACGTCCGGCCCGGTGCCATCTACAGTGCCGCCTGTCGCGGTGTAGCTGTAGGTGAGAGGGTCGTTGTCGGCGTCGGTCGCGTTCACGTGGATGGCCACGGGATCGGTCGAACCTTCGAAGACTGAAGGTTGCGCCGCGGAGCAGGCCGCGACTGGCGGATGATTCGGCTTCGCGGGGGCGGGAGGATAGGCCCACCGCAGAACAAAGCCGGTGCCAACGCGGAAATTGTTCTGGCGGCCGCTGGCGCTGAGCAGGGAGCCGGAAAAATTGGTCATCAAGTAATCGGCCTGGAAAAAGCGCCACGCGAGATACTTGGATAGCACCACGTCCACTCCGCCGCCAACCGCGAGTGCAAACGCGCCCTGAGACTTGTCGCCGGTGAGCTGGCTGCTGCCGTGCGCCGCACCGAAGAGCACTTGGCCAAAGGGAACAAAATGGTCAAAGCGCCGCAGGTTGAGGCGGGGACCGAAGAGGTAGGTCTGCATGTTTCCGCTGAAGGTCGCGAGCGATTCCGTGTTGGTAGTGGGGTCAAGCACGAAGACCTGCCGGTCGAATCGGTAGCCACCCACTTCGCCGACGATGCCGAGCCATCTGTTGGCGTTATAGGTGAAGGAACCCGTTGCACCCAGCTCATTAAAATTCTTGAATGCACATGGACAGAAGTTGATGTAGCTGAACATACCCGCGACTTCGAATCTCGGCGTCAACTGCCCCCAGGCGTGCCGGTTCCAGGCGTTGTTGGACCAATCCGAGAAGACGTCCGCGGACATGGCAGCGGGCGCGGGCATCGCGAAGAGGCTCGGCGAGGCGGGCGCGATACGGAAATCGCCGGCCGGCACTGCGTTTGTGGACTCCGCCGTTTTACCGCTGGTTGCGTCGTCTGCGTCTTTCTTTTGCGCACAGAGAGGCAGGGCGAGCAGAGCGCCCATTGCCACGATTGCACACCATTTGCGCATTGTTTCCTCCCTAATCGAAATTAAGAATCCCATGAGTTCCTTGCGTCTTCGTTCATCGATTTCCGCCAAAACGCTGGATGGCGACGCAGGAAAATACGCAGCAAACCACATGCTGGTCCAAAATGGGGGCGGTCGGACACCATCATTGCTAGCAATGGAGGCAGTGGCGAAATGAAACTCGTTGCTGCGGGGGAAAGCATATTCCATAAATTCATCATTCTGCAAGCATTTCCTATATTGGGACAGGACACGCGGCCATCGCCGGCTCCAGTACCCGTCGATTGCTGCCCGTCTGCGATACACTCTGTTACTTATGGTCGCCTCCGCCCTGCTTGACTTGAACTGGACCGGACAATCCCGGTGCATCGCCACTGCGCTTCTCCGTTCCGAACACTTTGCAGCAGTGATCGACCCCGGGCCGGGCTCCACACTGGCTACCCTGCGCGAACGACTTGAAGTACACCGCCTTCGCGTCACGGACCTGAACGCGGTTCTGCTCACGCACATCCACCTGGATCATGCCGGTGCGACCGGCGCGCTGGTTCAGGAAAATCCGGCGCTCCACGTTTATGTGCACGCTCGCGGCGCTGCGCACATGATCGATCCCGCGAAATTGCTGGACAGCGCTGGACGCCTGTACGGGCAGGCGATGCAGAAACTGTTTGGGGATTTCCTGGCGGTTCCGGAAAGCAATCTGCGCATTCTGCAGGGCGGGGAAACTCTGGCGCTTGGATCGCGGGAACTTCGCGTGCTTTATACGCCGGGGCACGCTTCGCACCATGTCACGTACTTCGATCCCACAGAACGCGTGGCGTACGTGGGAGACACCGCGGGGATTTCCATTGAAGGACATCCGTTCATTCTGCCGGCCACGCCGCCGCCGGACATTTCCCTGGAATTGTGGGCTACTTCGCTGGACGTCATTGCGCAGCTGCGGCCGCGGCGATTGTTCCTGACTCACTTTGGGTATTCGGATCAGCCGGAGCGGCATTTGAATGCCTATCGGGAACGGCTGCAGCATTGGGGAGCGTTGTCGGCGGAGATTCTTTCCCGGGGGCAGGAACAGAGCGAGGCCATTCGCGCGTTCAGCCGCGCGGTTGCCGCGGAGGCGGCGGAATTTCTTTCGCCGATGGAACTTTCGCATTACGTCTTTAATGGCGCGCTGCAACTTTCGTGGCTGGGGTTGGAGCGATACCACCGGAAGCGCGCGGAAGCGAAAGCCAAAGAGTCGGCGGGTTAATTTCCGTTGGTTGGCAGATGCAGGCCGAATTCGCGGTGGGCGGCGAGCAATGCTTTCTTCACCGCACTTTCTTCGATGACAAAGGAAATGTTGCTTTCGCTGGAGCCCTGGGCGATGGCGATGATGTTCACGTTTTCCCGGCCCATGGCCTGAAAAGTGCGCCCGGCGACGCCCGGCGTGCCGCGCATGTTTTCGCCGACAACGGCGACGATGGCGATGTTCGGGTCCACGTTGATGTGCTCGACCTTTTCATGCTTCAGATCCTCGGCAAATTCCTTGCGCAGGGCTTCGATGGTGCGCTCCGCGTCGCCGGAAGAGACGCTAAAACAGATGTCGTTCTGCGAGGAGGATTGCGAAATCATCAGGACGTTGGCTCGCACTTCGGCGATGGTCGAAAAAGTCCGCCCAACGACGTCGGTGAGACCCACGATGCCGGGGCCGCCGAGGCTGATCAGAGTGACATCGCGAATGGCGGTGAGGGCTTTTACGCCGGTGTTGGATCCGCCCTTGGGAGTGATTTTCGTTCCGCGCCTTTCGGGCGCGAAGCTGTTGCGGATCCAGACCGGGATGGCCGAATCGACTACCGGCTTCAGCGTCTTCGGGTGCAGCACCTTGGCGCCAAAAAAGGCCAGTTCCGCGGCTTCGCGGTAGGAAATGCTTGGGATGGTGCGCGCTTCGTTGATGAGGCGCGGGTCCGCCGTCAGCACGCCATCTACATCGGTCCAGATGATGACTTCATCGGCGTCGAGCGCCGCGCCGAGAATCGTGGCGGAATAATCGGAGCCGCCGCGGCCGAGGGTGGTCAACTCACCATCTTCGGTGGAGCCGATGAAACCAGTCACGATCGGGACGATGCCCTTCTCGAGCAGCGGGAAAATTCGCGCTTGCGATTTCAAGCGGGTTTCCTTCATCAGGGGATCGGCGCCGCCATGGAAGTCGTCGGTGACGATCAGTTCGCTGGCTTCGATGGACTCACCCGCCAGCCCCAGTTCCTTGACGACCGCCGCAAGCAGGGGAGCGGACAGGCGCTCACCAAGACTGGAAATGGTGTCGAGGGTGCGCGGGGAAAGCTCACGCAAGAGCGCGGTGCCTTCGCAGAAGCGCCGGCCGTCGGCGAGAACTTGTTTCATTTTTTCGCTGACACTGGCGCGCTCGGATTTGTTTTTCACCACGGTTTCAAGCGTGCTCGCGTGCTTCGCGGCGAGATCGTCAAGCATGGCGAGTGCGGCATTGGCGTTGCCGGATTGCGCGGCCTTTGCCGCTTCGATCAGACGGTTGGTCACGCCGCTCATGGCCGATACGACGGCGACGCATTTTCCCGCGCGTGCTCCTTCAGCGATGATTTGCGCGGCGCGCGCAATGCACGCGGCGTCGCCGACCGAGGTGCCTCCGAATTTCATGACTTGTAAGGCCGACTTCATGGTTCTCTCACTATGCGTTGTTCCAGAATGATTCCTGGCTGAGCCGAACCTTTCCATCTTAAGGTGCGCCGAGGGCTTACGCGAACTTCCTCCTATCGATTTTTCCAATTGAATACATGCGGATTCTTGCGGGTCCTTTTTTTGCGGGCGAGAGGACGGGCCGAACGAGAAAGAGACAACCCGATGGAGCTTAGGCGTTCGAGGCGAGGTCGGGGCTTGCGCAAGCGGTGTGTTGAGTAGCCATAAACTGCTGTAATTGAACGGGATAATTGAATTGCTAAAAAAATCAAAAAAAGGACTTGCATTTGATTTAGTGTTGTAGTTAACTACTACACCATGATGGTCTTTCACATCCTTGAACTTCTCACCGACGCTCTTCTTGGCGACTGGGAAGCGGCGCAATGGGCGGTTGCATCGAGCATTTGCGATTCACTTGTCACGGTTCTCAGGAACAGATGATGGAACGCGAGTGGAACGACAGCCAGCCGATTTACCGCCAACTTCGCGACCGCGTGGTGGCAATGATCCTTGATGGCGTATTGAAAGAAGGCGATCCGCTGCCATCCGTGCGCAACGTTGCCGCAGAGTATCGAGTGAATCCACTGACGGTGCTGAAGGGCTATCAAGAACTTGTGGATGAGCAACTGGTGGAGAGCCGGAGAGGCCGCGGGATGTTCGTCAACGCGGGAGCGCGCGCGCTGCTGTTGCGCGGGGAGCGGCAGAAGTTTCTGGCGGAAGAATGGCCGCGCGTTCACGCGACCATCCAGCGGCTGGGATTAACACCTGAAGAATTGCTGAAAGCCAGCAGCAACGGCCAATCGTCATCGGATTCAGACAAGAAGGAGCGCTAAGCCATGGCATGCATCGAAGCACACGGGCTAAGGAAGGCCTTCGGCACAACGGTCGCGGTGGATGGAGTGGATTTGCGCGTCGAAGAGGGCCGCATCCTGGGACTGATCGGACCGAACGGTGCAGGCAAAACGACGGCGCTGAACGCGATTCTTGGCCTGACTTCGTATCAGGGAGAACTGCGGGTGCTGGGACGCGACCCGTGGATGGAGCGCGACCGGCTAATGCGGGATGTCTGCTTCATCGCGGACGTGGCGGTGCTGCCGCGGTGGATGCGGGTTTCACAGGCGCTCGACTACGTGGCGGGCGTGCATCCGCGGTTTGATCGGGCGAAGGCGGAAGGTTTTCTGGCGAAGACTACGATCAAGCGCAAGAGCAAAGTGAGGGAATTGTCGAAGGGCATGGTGGCGCAACTGCACCTTGCGCTGGTGATGGCGATTGATGCGAGGCTGCTGGTGCTGGACGAGCCGACGCTGGGCCTGGACATTCTTTATCGCAAGCAGTTCTACGATTCGCTGTTGAACGACTACTTCGATCGCAGCCGCACGATTGTGGTGACCACGCACCAGGTGGAAGAGATCCAAGACGTGCTGACCGACCTGATGTTCATCAATCGCGGCCGCATCGTGCTGAATTGCAGCATGGAAGAAATCGAGCGGCGCTACGTGGAATTGATGGTGCTTCCCGAAAAGGCAGGCGCGGCGCGGGCGCTGAAGCCGATTCACGAACGGCAGTCGCTTGGCCGGGGCATCCTGCTGTTCGATCGCGTAGAGCGCCAACAACTTGCCGGGCTTGGTGACGTGCGCACGCCAAGTATTGCGGACTTGTTTGTGGCGGTGATGGGCAATCAAAGCGGCGCCGCGCAAGGAGCAGCTCAATGACTACTCCGCCAAACGCAGTGCCCGGGACTTCACTCGAAGTGCAAGAGATGGCACCAGCGGCCATATCCGCGACCCAACCATTCTACTGGTCAGTGCGGCGCGAGTTGTGGGAGAACCGTTCTGTTTTTATCGCGCCGCTCGCGGCGGCCGGCGTGGCGATGCTCGGTTTTTTCATCGGCCTGTTTTGGCTGCCGCGCTCCATGCATGCACATTCTGGGATGGACACGGGGGAACAGTTCCTGATGGAGGTCATGCCGTACGGCCACACTGGATGGCTGCTCCTGATGACAGCGTTTCTCGTCGGGGTGTTTTACTCGCTCGATGCGCTTTACGGCGAGCGGCGGGATCGAAGCATCTTGTTCTGGAAGTCGTTGCCGGTCTCCGACGTCACAACCGTGCTTTCGAAGGCGAGTATTCCGCTCGTGGTTCTGCCGGTGCTCGTGGTCGTGATTACCGTTGTAACGCACCTGGTGATGGTGCTGATCAGCACCGGAGTCTTGATCGTAAGCGGCGTCAATCCCATGACGCTGTGGAGGCAGTTGCCGCTCTTGCAGATGGAGCTGGTGCTTGTCTATGGCGTGATTGTCCTGGCACTGGGGCAGGCGCCGCTTTTTGCAGGGCTATTGCTGATTTCCGGCTGGGCGCGGCGCACAGCATTTCTGTGGGCGGTGTTGCCGCCGCTGGCCATCTGCTTCATTGAGAAGGTTTTGTTCAAGACCACACATTTCGCCCATTTGCTGGGTTACCTGGTGATAGGCGGCGCGACGAACGCATTCTCTTTCCGGACCCCGAGCGGCGCGCCGGTGGATCCCCACTTCATTCCCTTGGCGCAGATTACGCCCGGAAGATTTTTGAGCAGCCCGGGCTTGTGGATTGGCCTGGCGTTCGCCGCCGTGTTCCTGGCTGCGGCGGTGCGGCTGCGGCGATACCGCGAACCGATCTGATTTTCCCGGGAAAAGGATTCCCTTCCGCGCGCAAGGAGGAACGAACATGAGTACGGCAGTATGGACGACACGGCTGGAGCTAGGTTCTATTGCAGACAAGTCGCTGCGAGCCGCGGCGCGCTTCTGGTTTGTGGTGGCGCTTGCAGGGCAATTTGCGTTCGCGATTTCTGTGGCGACATTTTATGGACTTACGGCTCTGCGTGGGAATATCCAGGCGTGGAATAAAATCCTTGCGCACGGGTACGAAACCGGCGCAACGATGAGCAACACCGCGCTGGTTGGACACATTTTGTTCGCCACCGTGATCAGTATTGCCGGAGCGCTGCAACTGATTCCTGGCATTCGGAACCGCTTCCCGGTTTTTCATCGTTGGAATGGGCGCCTCTTTGTGCTGGCCGCTTTCACGCAGGCGATTACCGGTATTTATTTGACAGTGTGGGTCAGAAGGCTTATCGGTGACACGACGCAACATGTGGTTTCCGTGCTTGGCGCCGTCCTGATCATCTTTTGCGCAGTGATGGCACTCCGTTTTGCGATTGCAAGGAATTTCACCATTCATCGCCGCTGGGCTCTCCGCCTGTTCCTCGTAGCGAGCGCCTCCTGGTTCATCCGGCTGGGATTCGCCCTGACGCTGGTTCTGCTTGGGCCGATCGGTTTCGATTCGACGACGTTCACCGGCCCCCTGGTCACCTTCTGGTCATTCGCTCAGTATCTTCTGCCCCTCGGCGTCCTTGAATTGTATCTGTGGGCGCAGGACCGTCCGGGCGCGCTGCGGCGCATGGCTACGGCTGGGGTTCTGTTTGTGCTGACGCTCGCGATGGGGGCGGGGATTGCTCTCAACGCCATAGGATCGTGGGTGCCGAACGTCAAAGCGGGCATGGATCCCCGCAAGTCCATTGCGCAGACACTTACAACGACCATCGCTTCAGACGGGATAGATGCGGCGGCGAAGCAATATCACGAATTGAAGGCCGCCGCCCCCACCACTTACAACTTCGACGAAAGCGAACTGAATAGTCTCGGTTACAAATTCATGCGCAAAAGCAAATTCAAGGAAGCCATCCGAATCTTCCAGCTCAACGTGGAAGCGTATCCGAAATCAGCCAATACGTATGACAGTCTGGCGGAGGGCTACATGGACGGCGGCGAAAACGCGTTGGCCATCGCCAACTATCAGAAATCGCTGCAGCTGAATCCGAAGAACCGGAATGCAGTAGTGATGTTGAAGAAGCTGAACGCGCGTTGAAAGAAGAAGGCCTGAGACTAACCGGGGTCGCGGTGCCGGTGGCCGAATGCAAATCGGGCCGCTCTTGACGGCGTTCAGTTGCCAGATGCTTTCGCACTGGCCGGCGTGATATCGGACTTCAAACCCAACGCTTTTAAGTAACCCGCATTCACGCGGCATTTCTGCAGGCGGATACTTTCGAGCAAGTCGGCGAAAGCGCGGGTGATCGTCTCTTGTTCCGGGCGGGCTTTCAGGCGTTCTTCCACTTTGGCGGTACCGCGCGGAAGCTTCGCGAACTCAACGATCGCGGGCCAATCCGCGGGCGGGATAATGCTGACGACAGCCGACGATTTTTCCATTTTTTTGTAGGGCCAGAACGCCCAGCCGATGTTGTTTTTTTCAAGCGTGTTCACGAATTGCGCGATCCATTCATCGGTATTTTCCCCGGACTCGCCCATCCAGATGGGAACATCATACTGGTCGCGAAAATCGAGATATTGACGGATCACGCTTTCGTCCGGGGCCGTCCAATATTTGTGGAACGTGTAGGCGAGGTTGGGATCGAAAGGTTTGCCGAAGACCGAAAAGTTGCCGTCCCACTGCGCTCCACCGAGAAAGAGAATGTGGTGAGCGTCCACCTTTCGTATCTCAGCAGACAATTTCTTGTAGAGCGGCTCCAGAAACTCATTCAAGGGCCGAAGCCTGGGGAAATGGGGGATCGGCTCATTCAAGAGGTCATAACCGAGCACGGTGGGCTCATCGCGATAATGCGTCGCCAAGCGGCGCCAAATGGCGATCAGGTGCTCTTGCTCTTGTGGACTCTGGTACAGCCAGGGATATCCGGCGCCATCATCGATGTTCGCGCCCGTCTGTCCGCCGGGTGCGGCATGCAGATCAAGGATCACGTACAGATGTTCGGCTCGGCTCCAAGCGATCAACTGATTCAGCAGTTTGAAGCCCTCTGCGTCGTCACTCTCAAATAGAGCGTAATGCAAAGGAACGCGAACGGCGTTGAATCCGGAGCGGTGCAGCAGCGCGAGGTCGTCGCGCGTGACGTAGTTCTCGCGATACTTCTGCCAGAATGCAGCCGACGCTTCCGGCCCGAGGAGCTCCAGCACCAAGGCGCGGATTTCACTTGGAGATTGCGGACCGCCCTCGAACAGCCACATGTAACCCTCCGGCACCAGCCAGTTGCCGAGGTTTGTTGCGCGAATCAGCAGGGGTTTGCCGGCGGCGTCGACGATTTGTTTGTGGTCGGTGTGAGCGAACTGCGCGCCAACCTGGGAGGTCAACACCAGAAGAACAAGCAGCAACTGCAGAAGTCTGAACCTGGACATGATTCTCTCCGGTGAAAAGATTACATCAAACTGGCTGGCGGCCCGGGCTGGAAGGTTTGGCACCTATGGACATAAAAGCCGGTGGGAGAATATCACTTCAGCAATTTCGATGAAAGAAGAGGAATGAGGAAAGAGGGGATATTGGCCGGGCTTGCCGCTAGGCGTCTGCGGCTCGCTACGGATTGCCTCTACCGCGGGCAGGTAAGAATTACAATATTGTGCGGTGGGCAAAACTTTCTTGGGTACTGGAACGCGATCGAGAGAACGCGTGTATGGTTGGCAGTTCCATCAGATAGCGGGACTTAGGCGAGTGGCCGCTGACATGCACTCCACCTTCAGCAGATAGAAGACAGCAAGAGCAACTGGGGAACGCCCAGAGAAGGTGAGGGTGAAATCATGGAAGAGCTTACGATTGACACCGCCATCTGTTCGGACTACGAGAAGCTGTTGAAGGAATCGCAAAGGGCCCTGGTGAACTGGAGAGAGCGCAGCGAGGAAGTTTTGCGCTTTGGGCTGCAGGGAAAGAGCATCGGAGACGAACTGCAAAAACTGCAGGCGGACTACGCTACGGCGTATCACCGACTGGAACAGCACGGGAAGACCTGCATCCTTTGCCAATTCACGATCGGGTTCGCGGAAAGCGAGCCGTTGAGTTCGGTCTTCATTTCTCCGCGAAGAGAACTGCCGGCTTGATTCAGGCGGTGGCTGAAGGAGTATCTTCGGTTGCCGGCGTTGCCGCGGGCGGAGCTGGCGCAACGAGGGATTCGAGACGCGCGGCAAGGGCATCGGCGAGGAGATCCACCACTTTCCTGGCGGCTGAGCCGTCGGGATCCTTGTCCGGATTGTACTGAGCGATATCCAGGCCCAGCAGATTCTTCTGCTTCACAAATTCCACAAACGAGCTGCGAACTTCGGAAAAAGAGAGACCGCCGGAGTCCGGCACGTTCACGGCCGGAAACTCTTCCTGAGCGATGACGTCCAGATCCAAGTGAAGCATGAATTCGCGCGTGTCCGCGTGGAGATGCGTTGCGGCATCGTGCGCTGATTTTTCGACGCCGTGGAGACTGATGTCCGCGGCGTAGACGTAGCGCAGCGGCGAGCGAGTGAGAAAATCAACTTCGGGTTGATCGACGCGTTTGAGGCCGTAGATGAGCGCGTCGGGTTCGCGAACCAGCGGCGGCTCTCCCCAGAAACGCACGAGTTCGGGCGAACCTTTGCCGATGATGCTGGCGAGGACCATGCCGTCGAGGCGGCCGGAAGGCGTGCTTGCAGGGGTGTTCAGGTCTGCGTCGCGATCGAACCACAATAGATTTACATGCTTGTAGTAGCGGCGGGCGCCGGTGAGGAGCGCGATGATCTGCGTGCAATCGCCGCCGAGGACGAGCACCAGCGCGCCGGACTTGAGGCCGATTTCGGCGCGGGGTTTGAGGTCATTGAGCGAGGCGACGATTTCGGGGATGTTGCGGGCGCGCTTGTGTTCCTCGTCGTCGGCAAACAGGCGGGGGGCGCAATCGCCGAGGTCGGTAACTTCGTAGCCGATGGATTGCAGGCGTTCGATGATGCCGGCAGCGCGGAGGGCGGCGGGGGCTTTTTCGCTGCCGGGGAGAAAAGCGGCGGCGCTGGAAGGTGCTCCGATGATGGCAATTTTGTTCGGCTGACGAACGATCTTAACCGCCAAGGTACGCTCCTTGTCCTGGTCTTGCGGAGAATCGCCTGGCCACTTGCATGGCCATTTGACCGGCCACTTGAAAGTGGCCGCTACAGCGGAACTGCCGGGTGCCGGCGGATTGCGCCGGGATACTTCCTTGCCCGGCAAAACTATGCAAAGTTCTTTCGACGCGCGTGGCGCAGAGTTAGCGTCGGGGCGCGGGCGCGATCGATTGCAGTTCCGGAGGGAGCGTGAAACGCACGTCCTCGCGGATCAGGTCAAGATCGCGCTGGTCCGTAAAACCGAAATTGGCGAGGCGTTCGCTCACCTGCTCGACCAAAACTTCGGGAGCCGAGGCACCGGCGGTGAGGCCGATGCGGGTGACGCCTTCGAGCCACTTGGGATCGATGTCGTTGGCGGAATCGATGAGCCTGGCTTTGCGATTCAGGCGCTGAGCGAGTTCCACCAGGCGATTGGAGTTGGAACTGTTCTGCGAGCCGACGACGAGGATGAGGTCCACGTCCTTGGCGACTTGTTCGACTGCTTCCTGGCGGTTTTGCGTGGCGTAGCAGATGTCGTCGCTGGCAGGGCCGATAATTTTGGGAAAGCGCTGGCGGAGGCGGGCGACGATTTCCTGGGTGTCGTAGAGGCTAAGAGTCGTTTGGGTGAGGAAGGCGAGCCTTTCGGGATCTTCTACGTGGAGCGCGTCGACGGCGGCGATGGAATCGACGACCAGCGTGCGGTCGGGGGCTTCGCCGGAGGTGCCGACGATTTCCTGGTGATCCTTGTGGCCGATGAGAATGATGGTGCGCTTTTCGCGGGCGAACTTGAGGGCTTCGAGATGCACCTTGGTGACGAGCGGGCAAGTGGCATCAATAACGCGGAGCGAGCGATCCTTGGCCTCCTGGCGAACGGTGGGAGGAACGCCGTGAGCGCTGAAGACCAGAACGGAATTGGAAGGGACTTCCTCGATGGTTTCGACGAAGATGGCACCGCGGCGGCGGAGCTGCTCCACGACGTAGGTATTGTGGACGATTTCGTGGTGGACGTAGACCGGCGCGCCATAGGCTTCGAGCGCGAGTTCGACGATGTCGACAGCGCGAACGACCCCGGCGCAGAACCCGCGGGGACGCACACGGAGCAGGGTTTTGGTTTCGGTTTGGATGGCCATCTGGCTCCTAAACTACTGAAATTTCAAGATTCCATCATATCAAAGTCGCGTTTCCCTTGCATCGGCAGGTGAGGTCGTGGCGGGAAAAGGGGCAAAACCCTGTCATTTGGGACAGCCCGGCGACCGTTGAAGTGCGTAGAATGGAGGTAAGAGAATTATTATGTCAGAGACGCAGGCAGCCCAAAACCGACGGCGGAGCGAGCGGGTGATGCTAAACCTGCCGGTGCAGGTTTTGGCGGAAAACGAGGAGCGCCAGCAGATTCGAGTAGAAGCGAAAACCCTGGTGGTGAATGCGCACGGCGGGTTGATGGAAATGCCGGAGCACCTGCACGTGGGGCAGTCGTTTCTGCTTGCGAATCCGGCGACGGGTTCGGAGATGAGTTGCCGGGTGGTGCGGGTGGACGAAACGGGCATGGAGCACTTTCATATTGCGTTTGAGTTCGACCGGCCGGCGCCAAAGTTCTGGCCAGTGACGTTTCCGCCCGCGGATTGGGGCCTGCCTTCCTGAGCGGGCTTCGGGCGCTCTAGAGCGAGCCCCGCAAGAAACCACTAAAAATGGGCGTGGGAGCATCCAACTTTTTGCTGGAAGGCGTGTTAGATAGAGCGTGGAGGTACGTTCCGTGGACTTAGGAAAACGAGCAGCGAGCGCAGTTCTGATGGCCGGCCTTGTGGCTGGCGGGCTTTTTCTCTCCGGGTGCGACGACAATGTGGAGATCCTTCGCGACCCGGACGTTCGAGTTGCGAAAGGCATGACGTGGGCCTGGCGGCCAGTGAATGAGCCGGAAGGCGGAAAGCGTGTGCCGGAGGGTGGCAAATCCGTGGTTTCCCGCGACGTGATTACGCCGGAGCCGCAAGCCCAACCCGCGCCTCGGCAGCGCCTCGAGAGCAACCGCGATTGGAATACCGAGGCTAACCGCGACACGCTGAAGGCCGCGATCGCGAAGAATCTGCAGTCGAAGGGATTGACGCAGGTGACGGATCCCGCGAAAGCCGATTTCTGGGTGGATTATCACGTGGCGGTGAGGACGCAGAGCGCCACGGTGGAGCGCGTGTACCCGGGCTACCCCGGCGTGGCTTGCGGGCCGTATGGATGCTGGTCCGGATGGGGCTGGGGACCGCCGGAAGTGGCGTTCCAGAATGTGCGTTATCACGAGGGGACGTTTGTGATCGATGTGGCGTTACGCGAGCCGAAAAAGCTGGCGTATCGCGCGATCAGCCAGAAAGAGCTGAACAACAAGCATACGATTACGCCGTATCAGGCGGATGAAGCGGTGAAGCATTTGCTGAAGGGATTGAAGACGAAGTAGCAAACGCAAATCGCGTGTAATAAGAAAACCGGGAGGCCTGTTAACGGGGCTCCCGGTTTTCCTTTTTTTGAAGCGTTGCAGGTCCTAAATTCGGATGTTACTTACGGCTTTTGGCTAGTTCGGCTGCGGGCTTTTGCGCGCGGGACTGGAAGTCTTCATAGGTGCCCTTGAAGTCTTCGATTTTGCCGCCCTGGAAATGCCAGACGCGGGTGGCGACTTCGTCGAGGACGTCTTCATCGTGGGTGACGAGCAGAACCGTGCCTTCGTATTTTTGCAGGGCGATGTTAAGCGCGTTGTTGGATTCGAGGTCGAGGTTGTTGGTGGGCTCGTCGAGCACCAGGAAGTTTGGCTTTTGGATCATCAGTTTGCAGAAGATGAGGCGCGCGCATTCGCCGCCGGAGAGACCGGAAGTCGGCTTGAGCGCGTCTTCGCCGCTGAAGAGCATCTGGCCGAGGGCCGCGCGAATTTCCTCTTGCGGGGCCTGGGGCTTGAATTGCCAGAGCCAGTCGAGCGCGTTGATCCCCTTGGATTTGTCGATGGTGTAGCCGAAGTCCTGCGGAAAATAGCCGACGGTGACTTCGTGGCCCCAGATCACGTTGCCGGAGTCGATTTTGAATTTGTGCTCGGCATCGCCGATGAATTGCCCGGCGTTGCGAATGATGGACTTCAGCATGGTGGTCTTGCCTGCGCCGTTGCGGCCGGTGAGAGCGATCTTTTCGCCGCGGGTGACGTTGGCGGAAAAATTCGGGATCACTTTCAGCGCGTCGTAGGACTTCGCCAGGTGCTTGATCTCAAGCGGGGCGCGGCCCGAGGGCACATCGAACTGAAAGCGGATGTACGGGCGCTGAATGTTGGAACGGGCCAGTTCGGAAACCTGGAGGCGCTCGACTTCTTTTTTGCGCGAGGTGGCTTGCGCGGAACGCGTGCCGGCGGAGAAGCGGGCGATGAAATCATTGAGCTGGGAGATTTTCTTTTCGCGGACGGCGTTTTCGGCTTCCATGCGCGAGCGGATCTGCGTCTTGGCCATGACCATGTCGTCGTAGCCGCCGGGATACATGATGATGGTTTGATAGTCGATGTCGGCGGTGTGGGTGCAGACGCTGTTGAGGAAGTGGCGGTCGTGGGAAATCACGATCAGCACGCCGTGATATTCGAGGAGATATTCCTTCAGCCAGTGTACGGAATCGAGGTCGAGGTTGTTGGTCGGCTCGTCGAGGAGCAGCGCGGAGGGATTGCCGAAGAGGGCTTGCGCCAGGAGCACACGGACCTTCTGGCCGCCCTGGAGTTCGCCCATTTTGCGCTCGTGGAGTTCGGCTTCGATGCCGAGGCCGTCGAGGAGCACGCCCGCGTCCGCTTCCGCGGTGTAGCCGTTTTCTTCACCGACGATGCCTTCGAGTTCGCCGAGGCGCATGCCATCGGCGTCGGTGAGTTCATCGTGCGGCTTGGCGTATAGGGCCTCGCGCTCCTGGAAGGCTTTCCAGAGAGCAGCGTTGCCCATGATGACCGTGTCGATGACACGGAATTTGTCGAAGGCGAACTGGTCCTGGCGCAGGATGCCGATTTTCTTGGGGCGCGTGATCGTGCCGTGGGTCGCATCCTGTTCGCCGGTCAGGATCTTCATAAAGGTGGATTTGCCGGCGCCGTTGGGGCCGGAAATGGCGTAGCGGCGGCCCGCCATGAAAGTGGTGGTGACGTCCTCAAAAAGGACGCGTGCGCCGAAGCGCATGGTGACGTTTTCAACAGAGATCATAACCTTACAATTTTACCGTAGAACGGGCCGTTCGCACCAAATCAAAGAATGGATGATTGGAGGCGCTTGACATCAAGGATTGTGCGACCTAAGGTCATGCACCGAAGGCAAAACGGGGCGGGGGAACACTCGGGAATGCTGCTGGAAAAGAAGGTTGCGTTGATTACGGGATCGGGGCGCGGCATTGGACGCGCGATGGCGAAGTTGTTTGCTAAAGAAGGAGCGGCGGTTTTTCTGACGGCGCGGACGGAAAAAGAGATTGCGGCTGTCGCGAAAGAGATTGCGGCAGATGGCGGCAAGGCAGGCTTCGCCACTGCCGATCTGGCGCTCGTGACGGATTGCGAGCGGGTGTTCGCGGCGGCGGTGAAACAGTTCGGGCGCGTGGATATTCTGGTGAACAACGCGGGGCACTACGGGCCGGTGGTGCCGGTGGAAGAGTATCCGCTGGAGGAATTTGAAAAGGTGATCAATGTGCACCTGCGGGCGGCATTTGTGTTGAGCAAGCTGGCGCTGCCGGGCATGTATGCGCGGAAATCCGGGGTGATCCTGAATATTTCGAGCTTGTCAGCCAAAGCGGCGTTTTCGTGGGGCTCGGCTTATGCTGCGGCAAAGGCCGGACTGCTGGGACTGACGCGATACATGGCGGCGGAGGCGGCGCGCAACGGCGTGCGCGTGAATGCGATCTGCCCGGGGCCGGTGACGGAAACGGTGATGAGCAAGGAACTCGGCAATACATTGGCGCAGAAATTGAACGTCAGTCCGGAGGACCAGCTCAAGGGATTCTTGAGCTCTATTTTGCAGGGCCGCGGGCAAACTGCAATGGAAATCGCGCAAGCGGCACTGTTCTTGTGCTCAGATATGTCGAGCGCCATAGTCGGCCAATCGATCAACGTAGACGGTGGAGCGGCCTACTATTAGTCTAAATAGCTGCCATATTTCAGAAAATCATTCTTGGAGTACTCTAAATGGAGCTACTGCTTAGCGGGTTCCACAGTGAGATCGAGCATATCGTACCGAGGAGCTTGCCAGCCAGGGCGGTATACCTCTGTCGCGCGGCAACGATCGAAGAACTACCTAGAAAAATCAAGGCTACTTCTCAGCATTTCGTGCTCTTACTGGCGTTCGATGCCGAACTTTTGCCGGGTGAGGAAATCGAACAAGTGGGGGCGAGACTCGTTGAACAAGGGCTCGCCTACTTCTGAGCATGGGGGCCAGATTGCGAGCGCGTTCATGATCTATTTGACGCCGCCGCGGAGAGCAAGAATAAAAAGCTTACCGGGAATGATGTCGTGATGACGACATCGCATTCAGATGAGCCATTGGTCGAAGCACTCTGGTTCTTCCTCCATTCGGCCTTCCCCACACAATATTTCGAGCCAACCTGCATGGATTGGATCATCGCGCCTATCGGGAATCCCAAATGGGAAGAAGAAATAAGAAAGAAGATCAGGGAGGTCGCCTGCGGAACTCCCTCGGAATGATCGTTTAAGTTCCAGCCGAGACTGTTGTCACCGGGAGTATACAAAATCAGTGCAAGTCGTTTTTGTAGACAACACCGCCCTTGAGGACAAATTTTACGCGCTGGAGTTCGGTGATGTCCTTGAGGGGATCGCCGGAGACTGCGACGAGGTCGGCCCACTTGCCTTTTTCGATGGTGCCCATTTTGTCGGACCAGCCCAATAGCTCGGCGGCGGTGGTGGTGGCGGTGCGGATGGCCTGCATGGGCGTCATGCCGTATTTCACATAGTAGTCGAACTCCATGGCCTGGTTGAGTTCGCGCCAGTCGAAGCCGCCGGCGTCAGTGCCGAGGACGATCTTCACGCCTTTTTTGAGCGCCAGTTGGAATGCGGCCTTTTCCGTATCTACCATCTTGGTCCAGTTCCCTGCGCGGCCGGGGGCGACGTAGGCGCCGACCATGATCGTCGGCACCCAATAAATGCCGCGGCGCGCCATTTCTTCCATTTCCGGCTCGGTCAGGCCGTCGCCGTGCTCGATCGAGTCAACACCCGCTATCAGAGCGGCGGCGATGCCGTCGCTGCCGATGGCGTGAGCGGCCACTTTGTGGCCGAGGCGATGCGTTTCGTCGACGATGGCTTTAGCTTCTTCGTCGGTGAAATTTACGTGGCTGTGCAGAACGACGCCGTCGGGGCCGTAGAAATAGCCGTGGTCGGAGTAATACTTAATCCAGTCGGCGCCGTAGCGGATCTGTTCGCGCACGGCTTTGCGGGCTTCGTCGACTCCATCCACATACTGCACGCCCTGGGGAATGGTGATTTCCCAGGAATAACCGTAGGGGCCGTACATGCCTGTGGGAGTCATGGCGCGCGTGGAGACCTGCATGTGCGGGCCGGGGACTTCGCCATTGTTGATGGCGTGCTTCACGTCCACGTCAGCGTACATGGCGCCTTCGGTTTCGAGGTCGCGCATAGCGGTGAAGCCGTGGCCGAGGGCGATCTGCGCGTTGCGTGCGCCCAGAATGGCGCGGTACGGAATGGATTGCTTGAGGAGTTGCGCGTCGTAATCTTCCTGCGTGATGTCGCCCTGCAGGAGCACGTGGGTGTGCGCGTCGACGAAACCGGGCAGGACAGTGGCTTTCGAGAGATCGATCAATTCCACTCCCGCGGGAGGAGTTCCACCCGGGGTCACGCTGACAATTTTGTCGCCCTCGACGAGGATCAGTGCGTTGGCGATGGGCGTGTCGCTTTTGCCGTCAATCAGATGGCCGGCGCGAATCGCAAGTTTTTTCGGCGCAGGCGCAGGCTTTTCCTGAGCGCGACAAATGGGAATGAAGAGAATTGCTGCAACAAACGTGAAACGAACGAGCCGCGTGAAAGAGGGATTCATCCAGTCCTCCAGGGAGCGGAAACGATAACAGAATTGGAGGCGAGAAAAAAGACGGGCGTTGGGGTGGGTGAATAGCGAGGAATTCGGGTAAAAAAGGAGAGGGCCAGCCGCTCTCTCAGGACGGCTGGCCCTTTGCTTCACGATACAGATTTGGGAACCGTCCAAGCTCAGCCGCGGATCCCAAATCTGTGTGCGCTGGCAACAACAGGAGAAGCAAACTTGTTACGAAACCGGTTGCGAATGCGGACGCCGAATCGGACGCCGCGCCAGATCTTCAACCGAGGCAACGCTGCGCCGCACCGCCAGAATCATCGGGTTCCGGCTGGCCGCCAACTGCGCGACCCCCGCTTCCCAGGTTTTCTGTGCAAAGTACAGCGTTGCGATGCAAATCCCAATGACGGCAAAACCGAGAATGAAAATCGCGAAAGCCGCCAGAAGTTCGCGCACGAAGTAAAGTTGCATCGCCGCGATCGTCCCCAGAAACCACCAAATCCATTTGCGACCCTTGTCCTGTTTGCTCATCCTGACCCGCCCCTCTTCCTTGAACCCCACTGAAATCTGAATCTCGGCTTTGAAACGACCTACGCAGGTTGGATGACTTACCTTGACCAAAGGGTCCAATCTGCTTACCTGTCCCATTAGACAGGAAGGGGGGCTAGAGGGAAATGGTACAGTAGCACCAAAATTAGGTGCAAACGAATCTCCTAGTACGACTATATCTCAGTAGAAGTTCACGTAATTAGCAGATTATAAATACCTTATGTGAAGGCACGGAGTTGCGCTAATTTTCGCTTAAACTTCGGGTACTGTCCTGTGGAAAAACCTGTCCTCTCGGACAGGGGACAGGTGTCTGTCTTCCCTGCGACTTGCCCTCTTCCGCCGCCTAGTTGAGGACCTCGGCCGAACGCAAAAAGACCCCGGACGCCCAAATCGGTTGCCCGGGATCCCGGTGAAACTGTGCTTTGCCGAGCTAGGCCTTCTTAATCAGGCGTGTTATCCAAACCAGGATCACCGCCCCCACAAATGCAACAATGATCGCCCCGATCATCCCGCCACCCGGCCAGATTCCAATTAACCCAAAAAGCCAGCCGCCGACGATTCCGCCGAGTATCCCAAGGATGATGTCGACGAGAATGCCGTAGCCACCGCCCTTCATCACCGTGCCAGCCAACCAACCGGCAATAAGGCCCGTAATAATCCAAGCTAGTAAGCCCATACGAAGTACCTCCTTGGCTCCCAAGGGAGCGGGAATCTGAATATTGGGCGGGAGGAATGCCTCTAGTCTGGCCTTGCCGGGGGCAATGCGCAAGCCTCTGTTCACCGAGCCTGCAGCAAGTCAGGAGAATTGAAAATCCTGGCGAGAGGCCGCAGTGGGAGTTATAAAGGAATACTGGCCAGCTGTTTGGAGTATCCCTTATACTATTTCGAGTTTTGGGGTGAGTCTGGGTCGCGCATTTTGTGTGCGCGTGTTTTTGTTCCACGTCCGGGGGGACGCGGGCTTCCCAACTCCAGCAGAATGAGTCAGTCCGGAATCTTTCCGGCCTTTGCACTAATCCAAATGCGGAGATGCCTTTGATGAAGTCTCGCCGTTACGGAGCATTCCATACATGTTTGATGTTGGCCTTCTCGCTGATGCTGGTGGCATGTACCAAAACGGAACCGGCGGTGAAGGGGCAGAGCGCGTCCGGGCAACGAACGGGTTCGCGTCCGTTGGTCGTTTTTATGACCGACTTTGGCACCGCCAACGATGCGGTGGCCATCTGTAAGGCTGTCATGCTGGGCATCGCTCCCGACGTCCGGATCATGGACATCTCGCACCAGGTGACTCCCTTTTCGATTGAGGAAGGCGGACGGTTTCTGGCTGGAGTGACGCCTTACTATCCCGCGGGGACGGTGTTTGTGGGGGTAGTCGATCCGGGCGTGGGTACGAACCGCAAGGCGGTAGTGGTGAAGTCCAAGAAGGGGCAGTATTTTGTGGTGCCGGATAACGGGCTGGTTTCAGCGGTGATTGACCGGGATGGCCTGGACTCCGCGCGGGAAATCACGAATACCAGCTGGATGATTGGAGACAAAATTTCGTCGACGTTTCACGGGCGAGACATTTTTTCGCCTGTTGGGGCGCATCTGGCCGCGGGTTGGGATTACACGCTCATCGGCCCGGAAGTGGCGCAGCTCGTCCGGTTGACGCCAAAGACCGCTACCGTGACGGACAAGGGCATCGAGGGCGAAGTGATCGCGCTGGATGATCCCTTCGGTTCGCTGATCACGGATATCACCGGCGAGGATTTCAAGAATCTGGGCTACAAGCTGGGCGACCGGATTACGCTCCAATTGAACAAGAAACCGTTCACTGCGCCTTACACGAAGACGTTTATGGAAGTGCCGGTCGGCGATCCGCTGCTATACGTCGATTCCCGCGGAAGAGTCGGGCTGGCGCTGAATGAGCGGAATTTTTCCGCGGTGAACAAGATCACGCCGCCGGCGTCCATTTTCATTCCGAAAAAGGGCGCGCCGGTCGGGGGGAAGTGATGCGAGAGGATTGGCAGATGCGGCGCGGGGTTTTGCTTTCGCCGTACTGGCGCGTTCGTCTAACCACGCGATGTACGGGGTTGCGGTGGTGTCGCCGTATGGGTCAGTCCGGCTGACTCTTCTGCCGGCAGGATAGTAACCGGGTCAATTCAGGCTGCACGGGCTTTCCGCCCGTGCATGGATTCCATCAAGGGAATGATGGATCCCGAAAAAAAAGGAACAGGTCATGAACTTACGGGGCGTTGCTTTCTTGGGGTTGCGGCTGGGATTGGTGTTTTTATTCGTCCTTTTACTGAGTGGAAATTCTGCGAATGTGGCCGGGCAGTCCTTCCGCGGGGGAATTCGCGGTGAAATTACCGACGCGCACGGATTGCGCGTGGCCGGAGCGAAGGTGATTGCGCGGAATCTCGGCACCAGCGAAACGCGCGAAGTGACGGCCGACGCGGATGGTGAGTATCGCTTCCTGGAGTTGCCCGCGGGCGAGTACGAGGTTTCCGCGATGGCGGCGGGGCTACAGGAGGCGCGCGTCTCGCGCGTTCGCGTAGAAGTGGGGGCGGAAACGATTATTGGCGTCTCGTTGAGCCAGGTGAAAGACCGTCAGGAGACGGTGACGGTGGTCGAAACGGTGCCGCTGGTGGAGACTTCGAGCACAACGCTGTCGCAGGTGGTGGACCGTCAACTGGTGCAGGAGTTGCCGCTGAATGGGCGAGATTTCGGGAAGCTGGTTGCGTTGACTCCAGGTGTTACGGTGGAAGGCTCCGGGGTGGCCGGCAGCGAAAAAGGATTTGGGCAGTTCAATATCAACGGAAACCGTGACCGGTCGAACAATTACAATCTGGACGGGACGGACAACAACGATCCGTTTTTCAATAATTCGGCTTTGAACCAGGTGGGCATCACGGGCGCACCGGCGACCCTGTTGCCGCTGGATGCGATTCAGGAGTTCAGCATCCAGTCGCAGTTCGGATCGGAATACGGGCGTAATTCAGGCGCAGTAGTTAACATTGTCACCCGCTCGGGCACCAACCGCTTGCACGGCTCACTCTATGAGTACAATAGAAACTCCGCGTTTGATGCGCGCAACTATTTCAACACCGCGTTGCAGCAGGACGGCACGCCCAACCCCCAATCGCATTTCAATAACAATAATTTCGGCGGTTCGGTTGGTGGGCCAATCATCAAGGATCGCGCCTTCTTTTTCGTCGCCTACGAAGGACAGCGCGAAGTCGTCGGCTCGGACTTCAATCTATTCGTCCCAACCAAACAGGACATTGCTACCGCCCGTACGGAGGCGTTGGCGGCTGACCCCACGCTGAATATTGCTCCGCTCGATAAAATCCTCAGCTTCATGCCGACAACGACGGATCAGGCGAACCACACGCTGCCTTACACCGTTCGTGACTCCAACAACGGAAACAATCTGATCGCCAAAGTGGATTTCAATCTCTCGAAAAACAACACCATCACGGGCCGCTATGCGTTTGGAAAAAGCGACCAAGCTTTCCCGCTGGGGTCCGCGAGTGACGGGGGCGGCTCGCGCATTTCGACCTTTGAACAACTCTCGCCCACTCAGGTGCAAGTGGTATCCGCCAGTTGGCTGACTACGTTTTCGCCACAAAAGTACAACGAAATACGGTTCGGTTATACTCGATTCACTACCAGCTTCAATTCCGCTGATGCAACGCCCGGAAATCCGAACTTTATTAATCCATCCACCTTTGGGATCAATTTTGGGACCGGGCTGCCTGGTTTGCCGGAGATCGACTTTAACGGCGGCACGTTCGACAACTTGGGCGCGACGGCCTTCAGTTTGCCTCGCGGCCGTACCAGCGAGACATTTCAAATTCTCGACAACTACACCTGGATTCGCGGAAAGCACACATTTAAGTTTGGGGGCGAATATCATCGCTATGACGTGCAGAGCTTTAACGACAATTTAGGGCGAGGTTTAGTGGTGGTCTTCAACCCGGGCATTGATCCCAATATTTTTGTCGATACCCTGGTGGGTTACTATCTGGGCGACGTATTTTCCTTCTCAAACACTTTCGCCAATCAAGGCAATACGCACCGCTTCACATTCAACAACAACTTGGGTTTCTTTGGCCAGGATGAGTGGCGCGTTCGCCGCAATTTGACGGTGACTGCTGGTTTGCGTTGGGAGTATTTCGGTCCCCTTGGAGAGAAACACAATCTGCTATCGAACTTTGATTCCACCGGCAACCTCGTGCAAGTCGGCTCTCCGACACTGCCGCACGTGTACAACCGGGACCTCAACAATTTCGCACCGCGACTTGGCATTTCGTGGAGTCCGCGCCGCAGTACGGTGGTGCGCGCGGCGTATGGGATCTACTACGACTACACACCGCAAAATAATCTAATCGCCAACTTCACCAATTCGGCGGGCATTGCCACCAATCCAGTGCCCTCTCTGGCGGGGAGCCCTTTCTTTGTCGGTGGGATGGACTTCAACCAGACGGCTTGGACGAATGGCGCGGCGGCAGGCGCTGTCTTCACGCCGACAATCAATTTGCAATCCATCTTTATTACGGACCTAAATCTTCGCACTCCCTATGTTCAGAGCTGGAACCTGAATGTGCAGCAAGAACTTGGGCATGCTCTCGCGTTCGAGGTCGGTTATGTCGGAACAAAGGGCACCAAACTGACCCGCTTGTACGACAAGAACCAGGACTTCACAAATACTCAGTGGGCGGCGATCGACGTCTTCTCCGGCGGCGCAAATTCCACCTACCACGCGCTGCAAACCACCGTGCGGATGGCCCAGTTTCACGGATTTACCGGATTCTCCACTTATACGGTGGGGAAATCTCTCGATGGAGCTTCGGACGGAATTGATTTCAACTTTGCCAGTGCGGCGTTTCCCCAAAATTCGGACAATCTGCGCGCGGAAAAAGGTCCTTCCACTTTCGACACGCGTCAGCGTTGGACCTCGGCCGTTACCTATAGCGTGCCGACGCTGTCGCACCTGCCACATCGGCTGGGAGCCGGATGGCAACTGAATACGATCATCACGGTTCAGACTGGACGCCCCATTCCTATTGTCAACTCGAATGATACGAGTGGAACTTTCAATTTTCACCAGCGTCCTAACGTGGTCGCAGGCGTAAATCCCATTTTCTCCAATTGGTCGCCGTCGAGCGGCTATCTGAATCCAGCTGCGTTCAGCCAGCCTGCAAACAATACGTTTGGCGATCTGGGGCGCAACGCGATCTATGGCCCCGGCTTCCGCAATCTGGATTTTTCCACGACCAAGAATTTTCCGATCCGGGAACCAATGGTGCTGCAATTCCGGGCCGAGTTCTTCAACCTGTTCAACCATCCCAACTTTGCTCTTCCCCAGGGATCTTTTGGATCGCCCTCGTTCGGGCAGATTACGCAAACGCCGGATGTGGCCCAAGGGAATCCGGGTCTCGGAGGCGGCGGGCCTCGCGTGGTGCAATTCGGGCTGCGGTTGCAGTTTTAGCGGATAACTTCACAGTTTGGTTTTTCATCAAAGAGGCGCGGTTTCCCGCGCCTCTTTTTCTTTGCCGATTTGCTTTTTGGGGCGCAGGGGCCGACAATCGGGAGAATTACGCAGGAAAGAGGCTTGCCATGGCTGATGCCGTTATCGTTTCTTCCGTTCGAACTCCGGTGGGACGCGGTTTCAAGGGTTCGCTGCGCACCACGCGGCCCGATGATCTTGCCGCGCTGGTGATCAAGGAAGCGCTGGCGCGCGTGCCGGGGCTCGATCCCAAGGAAATTGACGACGTGATTCTTGGTTGCGCAATGCCCGAGGGGGAACAAGGCATGAACGTGGCGCGGATTGCGGCGTTGCGCGCGGGGCTCCCCGTGGAGACATCGGCGATGACGGTGAACCGCTTCTGCTCCAGCGGGCTGCAGGCCATTGCCCTGGGCGCGGAGCGAATCCGCGGCGGCGGGGCGCAGGTGATTATCGCCGGAGGCACGGAATCGATGTCGCTGGTGCCGATGGGAGGCAACAAGGTTTCACCGAATCCGTGGCTGGTGGATCATTATCCGGACACGTACATCAATATGGGCTTGGGCACGGAAAACATTGCGCGGAAATTTGGAATATCGCGCGAGCAGGCGGACCAATTCGCGGTGGATTCGCACCGGAAAGCTGTTGCGGCGCTCGCGGCGGACAAGTTCAAGGATGAAACGGTCGCGGTGGAAGTGAAGATTACTTCCCTGCCGAACGGCAACGGCGCGAAGAATAAAGGGCCGGCGAAAACGACGACACAATCTTTTTCGTTCGAGAGGGATGAAATGCCGCGGCCGGAAACCTCGATGGAAGTGCTTGCAGGGCTGAAGCCCGCGTTTCATGTAAAAGGCACGGTGACGGCGGGGAACAGCTCGCCGATGAGCGATGGGGCCGCGGCCGTTGTGATCATGAGCGATGCGAAGGCCGCGCAAATGGGATTGAAGCCGCAAGTGAGATTTATTTCGTACGCCACTGCGGGCTGCCCACCCGAGGAGTTCGGCATTGGGCCGGTGTATGCGATTCCAAAGGCGCTGAAGCTGGCGGGATTGTCGCTAGGCGACGTGGCGGTGATCGAATTGAATGAAGCGTTCGCGGCGCAATCGCTGGCCGTGATTCAGCAGGCGAATCTCGATCCCGCGCGGGTAAATCCGAATGGCGGCGCGATTGCGCTGGGACACCCGCTCGGCTGCACCGGCGCAAAACTCACGGCCTCTCTTGTGCGCGAACTCGAGCGCCGCAACGCGCGCTACGGCATGGTGACGATGTGTATCGGCGGCGGCATGGGCGCCGCGGGAATCTTTGAACGCGTATAATCCGACCTCGCGCGCTACCAATTCGACCACATCCCCACCCGGGTGCCCCAGGTGCCGGTTTTGCACCTGGGGTTCTTCCGCCTTCCCAAATCCCTCACAATCCCAATCACCATGGGTGATCTATGGAAATCATTCCCTGCTCTCCAGTTTCATAAAATAGATAACTGCTCCATATCCAGGCCCCGGGATGATCTACCAATCCTCGTGTCACTGGATTGGCGTGCATGTATTTTAGTTTTTCAATCAGCTTTTTTGAGTATAGACATTGAAATCGTAGAATCGCGGTTCCCAGAATCGTGGAAGGTTACTTGCAATGGTTCGCAGTGCCGCTGGCAGAGACTGCTTATTTGACTCCGGAATTCCACTTCGAAGATCCCGAGAAATTCTCTGCTTCAAGGCTTTCAATGCGTGAGAAATTGTCTGTTCCCGCGGCTCACTCAAGAGCAGATGCACGTGTTCCGGCATCACCACGTAGCCGTGCAACTCAAAATGATAGCGATTCCGAATTTCATTCAGGGAAGAGAGAAAGAAATTTCTCGCAACCGGCATGTCTAGTAGCGGGCGACGCTGGTAACAGCTAAAAGTAAGAAAGTGGAGGTGCCCGAAACCGTAGTAGCGTTTTAATCGGGTCGGCATAGTAAGAACCCCATGTGCAACACCGGCACATGGGGCACCCGTGTTTTCCCTCTAGTTCACTGGATAAGACCCAACTTCCTTAGTCTGGATTGAATAGCCCCGGGAGGCTTTCCATGTCCAGAAAATAGGTGCGATTTCCTGCAGAGAGTTTAACGCTGGAAATAATGCTAGGAAGACGAGCCACAAAGCACCTCATCTATTCCTATATAGTATATTATTTCATATATTACAGTCAGTTGCGGTAAGAACAGGGTTATGGCCGCCGATGCCGCCGGTTTCGGCCGCGATCCATCGCGGCCGGGCCCATGGGTTGCGGCTTCCAATCGAACATCTGGGAGTAAAACTCCTGCGTCTTCTGCAAGTTGCGGCACCCAATTTCAAAATGCACAACGGGACGCCCCATGGTTCCTCCTCATGAGCGGATCCGGATTCGGGCGGCAGCGGAAGTCTGCCACAGGTAGCCTGCCGGCGTCGCCCAATTCTAGCCGGCGGATGTAAGGCGCCAGAGGCAGGAGGCCTGGCCAGATCCGCCGCGCCGGCGCAAAGAACTATTGCGAAAATCATGGCGCTATGGGTAAAATTTTGTGTCTGGAATTTTCAAACGGTTGTTTGAATTCTACCGGCGGCCCCGAGCCGGCAAGGAGCATCACCAATGGCCACCTCCGTTCTGACCAAACCCGCAGCCAAGGGCGGCGGCTTTCTGCTGGAATCTGTTGCGCCCACGGATATTTTCACCCCGGCGGACCTTTCGGACGATCAGAAGCTGGTCGGGCAGACGGCGGAAGAGTTTGTGATCAAGGAAGTGCTGCCGCTGGCGAAGGACCTGGAGAACAAGAAACCGGGGCTGATGGCGGAGCTGGTGCGCAAGGCGGCGGAGCTTGGATTGATGAGCGGTGGCACGCCGGAAGAGTATGGTGGCGCGGGCCTCGATAAGATTGCCACTACGGTGTTGACGGAAAAAATTTCCATTTATGGCGGATTTGCTGTCACCCACGGCGCCCATGCCGGGATCGGCACGCTGCCGATCGTATATTTCGGCACGGAAGAGCAGAAGAAAAAATACCTGCCCAAGCTGGCGAGCGGCGAAATGATCGGCGCTTATTGCCTCTCCGAGCCGCAGGCCGGAAGCGACGCACAGAACTCGCTGACGCGCGCGGAATTGAACAAAGAAGGCACGCACTACATCCTGAACGGGCAAAAGATGTGGATCACCAACGGGGGCTTCGCGGATCTTTACGTGGTGTTTGCGAAAGTGGATGGCGAGAAATTCACCGCGTTCATCGTGGAGCGCAAATTCCCCGGCTGCAAACCCGGCAACGAAGAACACAAGATGGGGATTCACGGCAGCTCGACCACGCCGATATTCCTGGAAAACTGCGCGGTGCCGAAGGAAAACGTGCTGCACGAAATCGGGCGCGGGCACATTGTCGCATTCAATGTGCTGAACGCGGGGCGGTTCACGCTGGGAGCTTCGGGCGTGGGCGGATCGAAGTACGTACTGATGACAGCTTCGAAATATTCGAAAGAGCGCAAGGCCTTTGGCAAGCAGATCGGTGAATTCGGACTGATGCGCGAGAAACTGGCGGAGATGGCGATCCAGATTTTCGCGGTGGAATCGATGATTTATCGCACGGCGGGGAATATTGAAGCGGCGATGCATGCTGCCTCGGGTTCCGGCGACAAGGCGCAGAACACGATGAAGGTGTTGGAGGAATACGCGATCGAGAGCTCCATTTCGAAAGTGTACGGCAGCGAAATGCTGGATTTCGTGGTTGACGAAGGGGTGCAGATATTCGGCGGCTACGGCTTCCACGAGGACTATCCCGTTTGCCGGGCGTACCGCGATTCGCGCGTGAACCGCATTTTTGAGGGCACCAACGAAATCAACCGGATGCTGATCATCCAGATGCTGATGAAGCGGGCCATGGGCGGGCAACTGGCGCTGATTCCCGCGGCGATGAAGCTGGCCGACGAAATTCTGTCCGGGCCTTCGTTCGAAGAAGCGCCGGAAGGCGTGCTTGCGGAAGAGGCGCGGGTTATCGCCAACTGCAAGAAAATGTTCCTGCAGGCGGCCGGCGGGGCGGTGCAGAAATTCCGCGAAAAACTGGCGGACGAACAGGAACTGATCGGCGCGCTGGCCAATGTCGTGATGGAGATTTATGCAATGGAATCGACGCTGCTTCGCGCGCAGAAGGCGGCCGCAGGCAAGGGCGAAGCGGCCTCTTCGGTGATGATTGATGCCGCACGCGTTTTCATCGCGGACGCTGCTGAGCGCGTGGATCACGAAGCGAAGCGCGCCATCGCGGCCGTGCACGAAGGCGACATGCTGACGACACAGATGGCTGTGCTGAAGCGGTTTGGCAAGCGACCGGCCGTAGACACGATCGCGCTGCGCCGCCGGGTCGCCGCGGCCGTGCAGTCGCAGGACCGCTACCCGTTCGAGGGCCGCTGAGGAATCCGGGCGCGCTCGCATAGTCTTCCCAACAGACCCGCTGAAAAAATCAACAAGCACGTCCCGCAGGAGACGGTGGAGCTGCGCTTGCCGCCGTGAGGAACAACCGATCTGGCCCGGGTGGTCAGAAGGGATCTGTCGAACCGGTTCCAAATTGGAAATGACCAACCGAGCACAGCTAAGCCGACCGAATCTTTCCCGAGGCAGAAACCGCCTAAACTAGTAAACAGAACAGTACTAGGACTGCTTTTTGACATTTCGTTCCTTTCCCCGGTCCCTGGCCGTGGCGGCCCTCTGCGTGATAGCTCTGCACGTGGCGACCGTGGTGTTTCTTGGGACATCTTCCATTGGTTCCCTGATCGGCAATGCGCTGCAGATATCTGCCAGTTTTCTGGCGGCAGGAATGTGTTTTCAGGCGGCCCGGCGAGGGGCGGGATTCGCCCGCTCTTTCTGGACGCTGGTGGGCTTCGGAATGTGTATGTGGGGGTTGGCGGACTTTGGTTGGACTTACTACGAGCTTTTTCTTCATAGGGAGCCGCCGCCTGGATCGCTAATCCGCTTCCTCTTTGACACGCACGGCATGTTCTTCGTGATGGCAATTTTCCTGAACCAGGATAAAGAGGACTCACGAATTGATGCGCCGGAAGTACTGGATTTCCTGCAAATCGGCATTCTGTTTTTTCTGGTTTATTTCGGGGCGTACTACCTGCCGGCCATCAACCTTGGATATCAGGAAGCCCTGGAACGGGAATTTCAGGTGATGACGGCTGGAATGAGCAGCATATTTTTTCTTGCCCTTTTGCAGTGGAGACGAAGCCCCAAGAGCGAGGCCAGTAGGCTCTTTGGCGGACTGGCCTTTTACATTCTGGTATATGGAATCCTTGCGACCATTGTTTCGTGGCTGCAAGTCGAGCATGAAATGCCGACCGGCACCTGGTTCGACCTGGGCTGGACGACGCCACTGCTTTTTGGGGCTTTCTGGGCGGCTACGTGGCAGCCGGCGCCCGAAACAGAAACTCGAGCGAAAAGGCGCAACCACACGCTGGCGGAAATCCTGGTCAACAATGGAATGTTTTTTTTCGCGCCGATGGTCATCCTGATCCAGGTGGCGCAACTGGGTCCCGGGCTGAGAGGCATCCGCTTCACTTTGCTGGGCGTGTCGTTCAGTTGCTATGCCGTGCGCATCGGTTTGACGCAGTATCGCCAGCAACAGGACGAAGAAACCGTGCGGCGGCAGAGCCTGGCGATGGATTCCTCTATCGAGGGGATAGGAATTCTGGATGAAAAGGGCGTGCACAGCTATGCCAACTCCGCGCTGGCCCTGATGCTGGGATTTGATTCTCCCCTGCGCATTGTGGGCCAACGCTGGCAAGTGGTCTACGCCTTCCAGCCCATTGCGGAAATCGAAACTCAAGTTCGCAAGGGACTGCAGGAAACCGGCAAATGGGTTAGCAATTTGCAGTTGCGGCGGCCGGACGGCAGCCGTCTCCCAGTGGAGTTTCATGTTGGGCGGCTGCCGGATGGCGGCACCGTGTGCGTGTGCCGGGATCTTTCGCAGCACCATGAGGCGGAAAAAGCGCGAGCGGACGCGGAAACCAAGTACCGCATGCTGGTGGAGCACGTCAATGCGATCACCTACATCGCGGAAATCGGTATCAACGGGAAATGGTATTACATCAGTCCGCAGGTGGAAAATATTCTGGGTTATACGCCGGAGGAATGGCTGGCTCTTTCGTCCAATTGGGACCAACACATTCATCCGGATGATTTGCCCATCGTAATCGCGGCGGAAGAGCAGAGCATGAACGGGTTTCCCTTCCAGGCGGAATTTCGCGTGCGGCGAAAAGATGGGCGCGAGGTGTGGTTGAGCGATACGGCGGTGATTGTGCAAGGCAGCGATTCGCACCCGGTGATGGAAGGCATCATGGTGGACATCACCGAGCGAAAGGCGCTGGAAACCCAACTGCAGCAATCGCGGAAGATGGAGGCGGTGGGGCGGCTGGCCGGGGGCATCGCGCACGACTTCAACAATCTGCTGACTATTATTTCGGGTTACACGGAAATGGCGCTGAGCCGGCCGCATCTTCCGAGCGAAGCGCATGCGGACATTGAGCGGATTGAGAATGCGTCCGGGCGGGCGGCGGCGCTGGTGAGGCAATTGCTGGCATTCAGCCGCAAACAGGTGCTGCAGCCGAAGATTCTGGACTTGAACAAAATTGTGCTTAACCTGGATTCGCTGCTGCGGCGGCTGATGGATGAGCGGATCGAGATGGTCACGCGGGTCAAGGATGACCTCGGCAAAGTGAAGGCAGACCCCGCGCAGGTGGAGCAGGTGATCATGAACCTGGTGGTGAACGCGCGCGACGCCATGCCCGAAGGCGGGCGGCTGGTGGTGGAAACCTGCAATGTAGACCTCGATGCAAACTATGCCGTGGACCATGTTTCCGTCCGACCCGGGCGCTACGTGATGCTGGCGGTTTCGGATACCGGCGTGGGCATGGATCGGCAAACCGTGGCGCACATTTTCGAGCCGTTTTTTACGACGAAGGAAAGCGGCCGGGGAACGGGGCTTGGGCTTTCGACGGTGTACGGGATCGTTAAGCAGAGCGGCGGCTACATCTGGGTCTACAGCGAACCGGGCAGGGGGAGCACGTTTAAAGTTTATCTGCCGCGGGTGGATGAGACGCCTGAGGCTCCTGGCGCCGCGCAAGCCGCGCCCAGAACCCAACGCGGTACGGAAACGATTTTGATTGTCGAAGATGAAGAGGCTGTGCGGGAACTGATTCAGACGGTGCTGACGGAGAAGGGTTACGACGTCATTCCGTCACGGGATCCGCAGCATGCAGAGGAGATTGCCACCCGTTTTGCGGGGGAGATTCACCTGCTCCTGACGGACATGGTCATGCCCGGCACCAGCGGGCGCGAACTTGCCGAACGCATTTCCGCGAAACGCCGGGGTATACGGGTGCTCTTTATGTCGGGCTATACCGATAACGTGATTACCAGCGGCGGGATGCTGGAAGAGGGACTGGCGTTCCTGCAAAAGCCATTTTCACCGGCCGCCCTGGTGCAGAAAGTGCGCGAAGTGCTGAGCCAGACACCCGCGGTTTAGTTGCTCCTCTCGAAGGCCCTGAAAGAAAATGTGATTCACTGAGGATTTGTTGGCGCTGGTTCCGGAGATGGGGTTGGTGTGGGATTTGGAGTTGGCGGCGGAGCGGACGTTGTAGGTGGTGCTGCGGCCGGTGGAGCTTCCTTCGGCTTGCCGATGCTGTTCAGAGTTTCCACATTGAAGCGCTTGTAGTCTGAATAGCGGGTGATGGCGTTCAGCTTGAATCCTTTCACCAAAAGCACGCGCGCTCCGACGTGGGCTTCTTCATAGGTCGGCAGCCACACTTCGTTATTCAGATAAGCCTGCTCGAAGACGAAGCTGGTGCCTTTCTGCACGCTGGCCAGGATGCCGCCGCCGAGGTGGAAGTCGCCAACGAAATAGGCTTCCAGTCGCGCGACGTCCTTGGCCTTCTCGTCCACCCAGACGACGCCGGCCAATTCCTTCACCAGGCGTTCGACCAGGTTTTTTGGTTTGTATTCGGGATTGGGCTCGAAATCGAAAACCAGCACGTCTTGCCCGCGGAATCGTTCACGGCGCGGATTCACAAACTGGGAAGTTCGCAAGAAGACTTCGATGCCGGGATCGTCCTTCTCTTTTTCGTCTTTTCCCTGTTCCTTGGCCTTCTCCTCTTTCGCTTCTTTTTTCTTGTTTTGCTTCTGGACTTCCTCGATGCGCTTTTGCGTCTGCTCGTTTTCCTTTTTCTGCTCGCTCTCGCTCAGATCTTTGCCGTCCTTCTTCATCAAGGTGGAGATTTCTTCGCCGTCGAGATAGAAAAAGGTGAATTCCTTGGCTTCGTTCTTCGTCACTTTGCCGGATTTGTCGTACTCGGTCTCTTCGTCCAGGCGCGTGCCCGCGTAGTTTTCCTTGATTTTGTCGATCTGCTTCTGGTTCGCGTCGAGTTGCTCGAAGAGCTTTTTCAGGTCGGGCAGCTTCACTTGCGACTTCATCGGGAAATCGAACACGCGCTCGCCGATGGTTTCGTTGACGCCGACGCGGGTGACGCCGATCGAGTAACTGTCGTTGCCGCGCTTTAGATCGATTTTATACGGCACCTTGACGCCGTTCACAACGCGATAGTCGCTGTAATAAATTTCTCGCGGAATTCCGGCGATTTCCGCCTTCTCTTGCACGATCAGATGAGTCTGCGCATCGAAAAAGACGAGCCACTGCACGCCCGTTGGATAGGTTAATTCCACTTCCTGCGCGGCGCGGCCGAGCACCTGCGATTCTCCCCTGTACGCGGCGCCGACCTTGCGCTTGGCCAGGGATTCGAGGCGGGAGTTGTAATATTGCGCGGCGATTTCCATTTCGACCGCGTCGTGGCCGAGCAGCGTGCTAATTTCCCCGCCGGCCGCCTGATGCCAGGCGGATTTGCCGTTGTAGGACTCGATCAAGGTGTCGCCGTTGGCGCGCAGTTCGGTATAAAACCGGTTGGGCCGCTTTACCTTGAAGGTGTATGTCCCAGGCGCCGCATCGCCAATGACGGCGACGCTTCCGTCGATGGAGAGGGTTTGCAAGCGGGAGACGGCTTTGCTTCCACCAACGGCTTTCAGATACTGGTCAATTATTTTTTGTGCTTCGTCGGCGCGCGCTGGGACACAGAACATGGTCCCGATAAGAAGAGGGAGAGCGATGAGGATGGATTTGCGCATAGCTTTCCACTCTTAGATACGCGGAACCAAGCAAAAAGTTGCGGTGCCCGAAGCTGCCTTTTCCAGCGCCTCGCGGCGTTAGTGGGCGGCCTTCGGGCGGTTCATGTATTTTTCGTACAAGGCCTTTTGTTTGTTGTCCGTGGATGTAAGCTGGCCCTTGATGAAGACGTAGCGCACGTCGGTGGTCACGTCGAGCGGGTCGCCGTTGGTAACGATCAGGTTGGCGGCCTTCCCCGTTTCCACAGTGCCAAGCTGCGCGTCGAGGCCGAACATTTGCGCGGGATAGAGCGTGACCGCCTTCAGCCCCTCTTCGTAGGGCAAGCCATGGGCCACGGCGTTCGCCGCGTTCTGGCCGAGCCTGCGCGCGAAGCTGTTGTCGAAGCTGCCGAAGGCGATTTTGATGCCGGCAGCGCGAAGTTCCTCGGGCTGCGTGAGCAAACGATCGTAGGCGTCATCTTCTTCGGGAGGTTCGCCGAGCGTCGGACGCAGGATAACCGGCACGCTTTTTGAGCGGAGCAGATCTTTCTCTTTCCACGCTTCCGTGCCGCCGGCGAGAATGATTTTCAATTTTTGTTTGTCGCAGAATTCGACGGCGTCGCGGATTTGCCGCGCCTTGTCCGCAAAGACAAGCAAGGGCATTTCGCCGCGGATCACGGGAGCCATCGCTTCGAGCTTGACGTCGCGCTGGAAGCCGGGACTGCCGGAGCTTTGCAACGTTTGCGCGTAGTGCCGCGCCTGTTCGATAAAGTCTGCGAGATCGTTGACCTGCTTGTCGTACTCTTTTTTTGCGTCCGCGAACGACTTTTCCTTGTTTGTAAAGGTAGAAAAATCGAAGGAGCGCGTTTCGAGGCCCGGCCAATCGACGACCATGGCCGCGCGCTTGTTGATCAGCATCTCTTCGGCGGTCCAACCGGCGAGGTGAATCGCCGAGGCCTGGCCGCCAATCAGATTGGTGGCGTTGCGGCTGTCAAAGCCACCGCTGGAGGGTGCCGCGATTACTTCGGTGATGCCCGACGCGCGAGTGACGGGAATGTGCGCGCTGGAGGGAAGGATCGCCGTCGCGGCGGTCACATCGGGATTGAACGAGCCGGTCTCGGTGGTGTCCACGGTGGCGTTCACGGCGCCGATTTCGCTTAATCCCATCTGCGTGACAGGATCGAAGAGGCCGGGATAGACCTGCAACCCTTTGGCATCGATCACTTGCGCTCCCGCGGGAATCGGGACGCCTGCACCAACCGCTGCGATTTTTCCTTCATGAATCACAATTGTGCCGTCGTCGATCGGGGGTCCCGCGAGAGTAAAGATCTTTGCGTGGGTGATGGCAATGTCGGCCGTCGTGGAGGTTTGCGCGTTGCCAGCGCGCGCGCCGAAAAGAGTAAGCATTAGAAGCGCGTGGAGGAAATTCAGCAGAAGGCGTCTCACCGCGCACCTCCCAGATCCGCAAGGTCCCGAGGCGGCTTTGGTTTGTCGTCCGGTTTCTTTTCTTCTGTTTTCTTTTCTTCGGGTTTCTTCTCATCCGGCTTTTTCTCCTCGGCTTTCTTCTCTTCCGATTTCTTCGCGCCGGCCCTCTTTTCTTCTTCTTGTTTCTTCCTTGCCTTCTCGAGGAGGTCTTTCTTTTCATTTTCGAGGACAGCGCGCCCGGCTATTTCTTTTTCGCGGTCAAAATAGACACGGCCGTCGATCAGCGTCTTCTGCACCACGGCGTAGGCGCTGAGCGGATCGTGATTGTAAATGGCCAGGTCCGCGTCCTTGCCGACGTCAATCGAGCCGACTCGCTTGTCGATGCCCAACTGGATGGCGGGATTCAGGGTGACGAGTTTCAGGGCCTCGTCATGCGTCAATCCGCCATAGCGGATGGATTTCGCCGCTTCCTGATTGAGGTGCGTCGCTTCCGCCGCGTCGTCGGAGTTGATTGAAACAAGGACGCCCCGCCTGGTCATCAGCGCCGCGTTGTATGGAATCGCATCGTACGCTTCCGCTTTGTACGCCCACCAGTCGGAAAAGGTGGATGCCCCGCTGCCCGCCGCGGCGATTTCGTCGGCGACCTTGTAACCCTCGAGCACGTGCTGGAAGGTCTGCACATGAAAGCCAAACTCTTTCGCAACGCGCAAAAGCATGAGGATTTCATCTTCACGGTAGCAGTGCGCGTGAACGTAGCGTTTCCCTTCGAGCACTTCCACCAGCGGGTCCAACTTCAGATTGCGGCGCGGAGGAATCGCGTTCTTTTCTCCAGCCGCTGCACGCTTGTTGAAGTCTTCCCAGGATTTTTTGTAGTCGCGCGCCTCGGTGAACGCGCTGCGGATGGTTTCTTCGACGCCCATGCGGGTAGTGGGATAGCGTTCCGGTGCACCGCTGAGGCGAACATTCGAACGCTTGGGATTTTCGCCGAGGGCAAACTTGATGCCGGGCAGCGCGCCTTCAAAGGGGAGCCGTGCGGCGGGTTGGCCCCAGCGCAGCTTGATAACGATGGTTTGTCCGCCGATGGAATTTGCGGAACCGTGGAGGATGTTCGCGGTGGTGACGCCGCCGGCGAGGTCGCGGAAAATTGAAATGTCGTCGGAGTTCAGAACATCGGCGATGTTGACCATCGAAGAGACGGAGACGGAGCCCTCGTTGACGCTGCCGTCCACTGCGATGTGCGAATGGCAGTCAATGATGCCGGGCGTTACGAACTGGCCGGTGGCATCAATCAAGACCGCATCCGCCGGCGCTTTCAGCGTGCCGCCGACTGCCGCGATCTTTCCGTCCTTGATCAGAATGTCGCCCTTGTCGATGGTGCCGTGGGAAACCGTGAGGATCGTCGCGTTGTGAATCAGGATCACGGGCGCGGCCGGATCCATTGCCGCGCCACCAGCCGATTTTTCGTTGGCGCTGAGCAGGGCCGCGCTGATGAGTAGAAACGCGGCTATGGAGCACAAAATGTTTGCGCGCAGTATCATTGCGCACCCCCTGCCTGCACGGCCGCCATTCGTGTGGGCTTGGTGCCCGTGAACTCAAAGTTGTACCCCATCGCCTGAATGGAACCCTTCATGGAAGTCCCCTCGAATGTGCCGGTGAAAATAACATCGCTCGAACTGCCCTCGATGGAAAGATTGATTGTGAAGCTGAATTTCTCGCCGCTGACCCAGCCGCTGAATACGCTGCCGGTGCCGTGATCGCTGGTGACGCTGCCGCTTAAGGTGCCGTCGGGTTGCATGGCGAGATCGGCGGTGGCTTCTTCCTGGCCTTGCGGCGTTGTAAAACTCATTTTCCATTTGCCTGTCAGGTCGCCTTTGGGCGGCTCGCTGGGCCGCAGGGGTTCCCGCACTTCGTATTTGCGCCCGTCGACGAAGACGATTTTCACTTTGGTTTTCTTGTCGAAAAGGTCGCCATCGGTGACTATGAGATTCGCAACTTTTCCGTTTTCGATCGAACCGAGCGTTTCCGCCACGCCGAAAATTTCCGCGGATGAAAGTGTCAGCGCGCGCAGCGCAGCTTCGGGGCTCAGCCCCGCGTCAATCGATTTTTTTACCGCGGGGAGAATGTCCTTCGGCGCGGTGATGCCGCCCGAATAAAACGCAAATTTCACACCGGCTTTGCCGAGCGCGGCGGGCGAAGAGGGTGCGCGGTCGCGAAAACGTAGCGAGCGGAGCGAAGGCACCGCTTCCGGGTCGCCGTCCTTTTCCGCTTCCGGCCATTTCAGGTCCACCAATACCGGCATTTTCCTGGCGGCGATTTCCGACGCGACCTCATAGCTCATCTGTGCGCCATAGAGAACCGCGCTTAATTTCCATTCTTCGATCAGCCGCAACGACCGGCGGATCTGCAAGGAAGTGTTGCCAGGGATCAGAACAACCACGTGTTTCCCAAGCGCCGCGGCCAAAGCAGCATCGCTGCGGTCGTACTTCGGCCGCTCCATGCCGCGCGGATCTTTCTCGTAGATGGCCTCGGCTTGCGTGTCCCAATTCGTGTCCAGCCAGACTTGGCGGACATAGGCGATTCCGCCCATCACCGAGCCGGGAAAACTTCGGAAACCTCCGGGAGCCTGCAGAGAAACGGGAATCGCTACCGGTGATTTCACCACCAAATCGCCGGCGCGCTCGCCGCCCAGGTCGAGCAAGGCCGCCTGGCCGGGAAACATGCCGCCCTTGGGAGCGGCAATCACGGTGGTAACTCCAGCCGAGCGCCAGGTTTCGACCCGCGGATCGCCGGGATTCACTTCGTCCGCGGCGCTTCGCCACGGCGTGGTCGCGGGACGATCTTCCGGCCCGCGCGAGACGATTGGTTGGGGCCGGGTGGCGTTATCTCCTGCAGAAGGGGGAGGCGCAGCAGCGGCGACACCAACATCGGTGAATCCATCAATGAGGCCGGGATAGACGATGAGCCCCTTGCCTTCAATTACCCAGGCATCCGGTGGAATGGAGACGTTCGCTCCCACCGCGGTGATGATTCCGCGCGAAACGAGAACCGTTGCGTTCTCGAGCGGCGCGGAGGACACCGGCACAACTTTCGCTCCGCGAATCGCGAAGGTGCGCGGCTCGCCTCCCTGGCCCCAGGTGGCGGGGGTAGCGAGCAATCCAAGCCAGGCCCCAAGAAGCAGAAATGCCCGCAGGCGCAAATGAACGCTCCTCCAAATCATGTTTTGCTCCTTAGTCTTGCTTTCGGTGTTGCTTTGGCGAAGTCCCCGTCGGACTTGCATCCCTCGCAGGCTATCGAGGCTAGTGGCAACGTACGAGAACGTCAAGAGCCGGAACAAAAAAAAGAGACAAGCTCAATTGCGCCTGTCTCTTTTTGATTTTGTTTTCTGCTCAGGTTTACGGCTTCTTTTTGCCGAACAAGCCGCCGAGTTGGTTGATGGTATCCGCGGTGGCGCCCTTGCTTCCGCCGGCGAGCGCTCCGGCCGCATTGGTTACCCCGCTCGCTCCTCCGCTGCCAGCGCAGGAAAATTCAGACTTGAGAAGGCTGGCGGCCGCGCCACCGATGTCAGGCATAAATTGCGGGCTCGCCGTTGTGCCGTGGATCTGTAAAGGCACCTTGATGCCGCCATTCTTGCAGTTCGCTCCTCCGCCCAATACTTTGCCCATTGCTCCGCCCAGGCCTCCGGCCATGGAACCCGCCGCGGCCGTAGCGACGGCGTTGTTCACCGTGGCAACGAGTTTGAAGTCGAGATTGTTCTTCGCGTCCACAGTACCGTTGCCGACCATGGAGCCGAGGGCCGGAACAACGGCGTCGAGATTGTCCGCGCGGAGTCCGGTGGTGGCCATATGCAAATTCGTGGTGAACTTTTCGATGACCAGGTCGCCGCCCGACTTGATTCCCGCGAGCGCGCCGATGCCGGACAATTTCTTGCCCAGGTCGAAGCCTGCGAGTTTTCCGTTGAACAGGCCGATCGTGCCATCGGTGACCAGTTTGTCAGTCGGGCCGGAAACATGCAGGTTGGTGTTCATCGTGCCCGCGCTCAGCCGCGACTTGTCGGGAAGGTTGATGCCCAACGCGGGGAGAAACGATTCCAGGTCGGTGGCGGGAAGGCCTTCACCCGTGATCTTCAAATCCACGGAGAAGTCATCGCCCTCTGACTTATAGGTTCCGCTCAGATTGGATTTGGCATTGCCAATGCTGAGCGTAGAAGGATGCAGTACGCCCGTGCCTTTCACCAGGTCGTACTTCGTGTCGAAACTGACCACCGCCGGGACGCCCGCGGGGCTTCCGCCCGCGACCAGCACCGCCTTGGAGAGTTTCAACTGGCCTTTCGTAGCCATCTGGCCCTTTTCGCTGACGAGATTCGCGTCCATGTCCGCAACGCCGCCAAGTCCCAACGATGGATCCAAAAAGCCGGTGCTGGCGAGATTCAGTTCGCTGATCGTGAGCTTTACGTTTTGCGCTGTGAGCGCGGCATCATCGGCATCCACTGGGCCGATTTTGCCGTCAATCTTCATGCTGCCGCCACCGGGCATTTGCATCGAAAAGAGGACCGGAAAATTATTCTTCATAGCCACGTCGCTGGCGGTCAGGTTCACCTTGGTATAGACGGTGCGCTTGCGCGAATTGGTGTTGCCCAGAGTGATCTGGCCGTCTTCCAGGCGGAGTTTGCCGATGGAAAGCGTCTCCGCGGAATTGCTGGCGGGGGCTTTCGGAGCGGTTTTGCTGGCAGCTGCGCCAATCGAGGAAAAATTCCAGCGGCCGCTGGGATCCTTGAGCATCGTGACCTGCGGACTGACGACCGTGATTTCGGTGACGTTCAATTGCTGGGAGAAAATCAGGGGGATCAGTTCGACGCCGACTTTCACAGTTTTCGCCGTGAGGAACGGGCCAGAATTGAACTTCGGATCATCGCTGACGGAAACGTCGTCAATTCCGACCGACCCGGTCAAGAGCGACAAACTCAAATTTCCAAGTAGCACCTTGCGGCCCAGCGCGTCGGAAGCTTTGGATTCGATGGTGGGCTTGAACTTGTTGATGGGAATCAGGAACGGCACGACAATCAAAATCACAAGAATCGCCGCGACGGCGATAGCAATCCACTTCAGCTTGCTGCTCATGGAGACCTCCAAGGGAGCCTGGGAAGGCGTAGGCGGGCGCCGCAATTGAATGCTGGGGCGATAATATCACAGAGCGCCGGGGTTAACGGGATTGAGCTGGCGCGCGAAGAGGTCGCCGTGCCGCGGCGTCTCATACTACAATGTGGTGGATGGGGCTGTAGCTCAGATGGATAGAGCGTCGGTTTCCTAAACCGTAGGTCGGGAGTTCGAACCTCCCCAGCCCCACCACTTACCTGATTTTTTCTCCACGCATTGAACTCAGACTGAGTCTTGAACAGACGGCAGGGCGAGACCTGCCACCTTTTACTTCTGGGAGCGGAGAGCTTCGAGCGGAGGCATGGACACTGGAACGGTGAGCGCCTTTTCGGGCTGGTTCTTATGATGTTGCAGCGCGTCCACAAGCATGTCGATTGCCTGGCCGGTGTTTGGTGGGCTGAAAATCGTGGCGCGCAGGAGGCCGCTGCGCAGCCAGGTTTGGCCGGTTTTCGGCAAGCCATCAATGCCAAGGAACGGGACGGAAAGCCAGCGTTCGCGCTCCACTTCGCTGGGCACTTCCTGAAACGCTTTGCGGATGCCGATGGCCATGGCGTCATCCTGCGCGGCAACCAGGTCGATCTGAGTCTTTCTTGTAGTGGTCAGTTTCAGCCACGAGCGCACGGCGCGCTCCGCGCTCTCTTCCGTCCACTGGCCTTTCAGCGTGATCAGGTGGGTGTTTGCCGGCTTCTTTTCCAACATTCCTCTGGCGCGGTCCTTGGCGGCGGAATTTTCGGAGGGACCCTGCATATAGAGCACGGTGCCGCCTCTTGGAAGGAGCGCGGCGCACTGCTGGGCCTGAATGCGGCCAATCTCCACGTGATCCACGGTAACAACGAACACCGGCGCTTTGCCCAGCCCGCGTAACTCCGGCACATAGGTCGCTTCGCGATTCAGCACCACCCAGGCAATGCCCTGGTTGACGGCCGCGCGCGCCACCTGCGGCAATGCCGTGCCGCCCACAGGTTCAAAAATAATGGCGTTGGGGCGGTCGGCTTCCTCGGATTCCTGGATGACTTTCAGAATCTGGGTGCTCTGATTGATGGCGTCGTTGTCCGAGTAAATGATCTTAAGATCGATTCCGTGCTTTTGCGCCGCCTGCTCGGCAGCGTTCGCCTGTTCAACTTGATAGTCGTTGTCGTTCGTCGTCAGAGAAATCAGTATGCGTAGGTTCCCCATGGCCTCATCCGATAAAAGATTGCACTTTAACAATACACGCCTGCCCGAGATTCGGCACGGAAACTCCCTGTGGAGTTTCGGCGCGCAAATTGACAGGAGCCCGCAACGAAGCTGAGATGTGCCTGTTGGAGAGTGAGTGCTGACAGAGTTAGGGTTTTTCCCAATGCACCGAAGTGAACTGCTTGGGATCGAAGACCGCCGGGTCGAGTTTTACGTCGCCGTTGATCTCGGTGTATTCCTCGCTGAAGACTTTTTTTGCGTCCACGTAGACTTCCACCAACGCGGCGATCCATCCACCGCCCAGCTTGCGATAATCGGCAAAACGAATGTCCTGCGTCTTGTTGGGATCGTTTCTATCGGGTTCCAGCAGGCGCACGAAGAGCATGCGGTCTTTCTCCACCCAGAACTGTTTTGATTTCAGATCGCCCTTTTCCGCACCGAAAACATAAACGGGCTTCCCTTCCCAGGTATCTTCGTGGAATTTGCCGGCGTCAAAGCCTTCCTTCCTGGCAATCGCCAGCGTCGCCTCCGGCGTTTGCTTGTACACGTCAAAGCCCAGGACCAGCAGCATGTTTACCTGCGGAACGTTTGCCTTGACCTGTCCTTCCTTGAACACGGTCACGTTTCCGTCCACCAGAAGGTATCCGTTGCCGTCCTTCGGCGGCCCGATGTCAATGCGGAGTCTTCCCGGCAGCAATGCGGCTTCGTACCACGTTTCTACCTTCGTGGTGCCATCGGGATTGTAAGTGGTGCTTTTCTGGGTGAACGTCACTGCTGGATACCACGATGCGGCGTAGCGCCCGTGCATTTCCTTCACCAGGGTTTCGCCGCTGTTTACCGTAGCTGGCTTCCCCTGCGCCAACCCCGCCATTGTTAGAATCAGCGTGGCAGCGAACAACGACTTCGAAGTTTTCATGATTCCCCTCTCCGGGCAACCCTACCTTCCGGCGACGGCATCCCATCGGTTCCGGGCCCCTGGCACTGTACTCGCTTAGACGCGCCCTTTGCCAGAAAATCTCAATTCAGCGGCAATGACTCTTGCCCAGCGCGGAGCGTAGCGGTGAAAACTTGCTGGAAGTTAGCTGGAAGGCAGTAAAATAATAAGCGTGATTTCCAAGAGCAACGTCCCCTGCAGGAAATCTCCCGGTGGAATCTCCCGCTCATCTCGCTTTGGCGCGGGGATCGCAACCTGGGTGAGCCTGTTTGCCGTGCTGTGGGCGATGCCGGCTCATGCTCAGTCTCCGCAGGCTCCTCCCACCGCAGGCACCGAGCACGGCCAATCGGCAACCCCCTTAAGTGAGCCTTCGTCCGCAAGCGCACAACTTCCCGGCCCACCACTTCCGGGAATCATCCACGGAACAGTCGTCGATCCAAACGGAACCGCCGTTGCGGGCGCACGGGTGAAGCTCGCCCAACAGGGCCAGGCCGCTAACCCGGAAACGCAAACCGGAGACGACGGGCAATACTCGTTTGCCAACATCGCTCCCGGGCCGTTCCAACTTTCGATTGCAGCGGAGGGTTTCGCGACGCAGACCGCTTCGGGAGTCCTGCATTCGGGAGAAAACGTGGTTGTCCCGCAAATCACTCTCGCGCTGACGACCGAAGTCACCGAAGTGCGCGTCGAGTTCACGCCGGTCGAACTGGCGCAAGAGCAGATCCGGGATGAGGAAAAGCAGCGAGTGCTGGGCTTCATACCGAATTTCTATGTCAGCTACATTCCGAACGCGGCTCCGCTGAACACCAGACAAAAATTCGAGCTGGCGTGGAAGTCGACCGTTGATCCGGTGACGATTGGAATCACGGGCGCTGTCGCGGGCATTCAGCAGGCGAACAACCAGTTCAGCGGGTACGGGCAGGGAGCGCAGGGTTATGCCAAACGTTTTGGAGCTTCCTACGCGGACGTCGTCACAAGCACCTTCATCGGAGGCGCGATTCTGCCTTCGCTCTTCAAGCAGGATCCGCGTTATTTTTACAAAGGAACCGGCAGCAAGCGGTCGCGGGTCCTCTATGCCATCGCCAATTCCGTGATCTGCAAGGGCGACAACGGACGCTGGCAGGCGTGCTATTCGACGCTCATCGGTGGAATTGCGGCCGGGGGGATATCCAATCTCTACTATCCGGCGAGCGATCGAGGCGCCGGATTGACGTTCGAAAACGCGGCCATCGGGATTGGCGCCAGCGCCGCCGCGAATATTCTTCAGGAATTTGTCATTCGAAAACTGTCGACGCACGTGCCCAGTAACGCCCCCGCGACTCCCTGAGCTGCAATCCAAGCCGGCCATTATTCAAATCGGGAATTAGTTGACAATTCAAGCTTCGCGACATAGTTTATGCGAGTTCTGTGATTCCGCCTCCAGCTATCCCCGCGCACGGAATCCCCGGTTGCTTTCATCAGGAGATAGAAAATGAAACGAACTGTCACGTTTGGACTATTGCTGGGCGCGCTCATTTTTCTGGCGGCATTTTCCACACCGGTATTCGCGCAATCAAACCAGTCTGGTTGTATCGCGCACCGTCCTAAGTACATCGAAGGTGTTTTTGAAGTTAAATATGACGCAGGTTGCACGGGGCATGACGAACCTGAGCTAGATCCCGTTTCCAGTCTTCCGGGTTCCGCGCGAGAGCTGACCTGGACGGCGGTGCTCCCGACGGATGGCGCGTTCCCGGTTTCAGCCACCGGACCGACCTTTTGGTTTGGCGGCGCGGTCACCGATCCGAAAAGCATCTTTGGGCAATCATTTGTGGAGTTGCAGTTTTACCCTGACGCCATCGTATCCAGCTGTTCTCAAGACGGCGGCTTCCAGGTGAAGTTTGCGCCGAATACGTATACCGTTTGCTCGCCGGTGTGGCGGCTGACGTCCACCGGACAAAAAGGCGTCTTCCACGAGAATGCCGCGTTCAACGCGATGCTCACGGATGGAACGGGACCCAACAACCCGATGATTATGCACGCGGGAGATACCATCACCGTGCACTGGTTCACAACTCCTGCTCAGGACGGCTTCCACGTAACCGTCACGGATCTCACCACGAACGGATCCGGCACGATTGTCCTGAATTCTTCGAACAGCGGGCCGCTGATGCCGGCGTTCGATACGCAGGCCATTGGCAACGCCCTACCGTGGGGCGCGGTGAACGACACGCCGAACGCGTTCGTGTGGGAGATCGGGCACGAATCGGTGTTCACGGGCGCGGGTAGGTTCTGCGTGGCGGGCCAAGTCGGCTGCGACTCTTATGATGCGGCAGCGTGGGCGGGCGCTTCGCCGATCCAGATTAAATCCGTTACCTTCGCCGACGGCTCGCAAGCCAAGCAGTTTGCCGCGGTCAGCGATCTCGGCGGGAAAGCGGAAGTTCTGGCGACTTGTTCCGTGTACGGCGGCCCATTCTGCATTTACCCGTGGTACACGCTAGGCACAAACGGCTATCAGTTCGGCGTGGATTATCCCGACACGCTCAAAGACTTCGGCCAGGCGAACCAATATCAGCAAACGCTTTTGTGCGGGGGAGGGTTTGGGGCCGATTCAACCTACTGCGACACCGTCCTGAAATAATCACGCGCCGCGCGGCCCTGCTGATTTTTGCAGTTGGGTGAAAAACTAAAAACAAACTCGCGGGAGGAGACGTCCGTACCTTGCTTTACGACGCCAGCCGGACGTCGAACTCGATTCGAACTTCGTTTTTGGCTTTGACGCCGGCTTTTCCGGGAGGCTTGATCCCAAAATCGGTGAGTTTCACAGTGGCCTCGCCGGTGTAACGCCCGTCCTTCAGCGTCGCCTGCACCGTCACCGGGCGCGTCTGCCCGCGTAGCGTTAGATTTCCGTGCAGCGTCCAGCTACCCTTTCCTGCAGGCTCCGCACCGGTGGATTTGAAAATGATTTCCTGATGATGCTCGCTATCGAGCACTTCCGGCCCTAACATCGTCTTCTGCACTTCGGCGCGATCTTTTTCGGGTTCGTCCTTGCCGATCACGCGCAGTGCCCGCGCATCCACGCGCACTTCAACCCCAGGATGCGACCCCGTGTCCGCCGTTCCGCTGTGAATCGGGGCGCTCATTTCGTGCTCGTGTCCCAATGCTGAGAATGCGCCCGTCTTGCCGACGTGAATCGTCAACGTGGATTTCTGAGTGTCGATGTTGTGTTTTTGCGCGCAAACGCCCAGAGCGCACACAAAGCTCGCAGCCGCCAGAAGCACGCTACGCATCATTTCTCACCTCAAACAGGGTGTCCCCGCAGAATCACCTTGCGCGCCGCAGAGCGGATTGTCTGTCCACTTGGGAACACCGCGAATGCGGCCGCTTCTCTGGTTTGCGTGATTGCAAGGTGGCATGAGAAGGAGTTGAAGGCCTCCGCGGGCTCCTTGAATCAGGAGCTTAGCGGCGCAACCGACTCGCTCCCAAGAACTACGCGGCTACCAGGCGTTGTCTATGCGGCTTTTCGGGGATTGTCTTTCAGGAGGCCGAGGCGCACAAGGCTTTCGGCGGTGGCGACGAGAGACTCTTCGTTCGAGCGTGGCGACCAAGCGAGCAGACGCCTGGCTTTTTCGTTGGTGGCGTTCTTTTTCTTGCCGAGCTCGGGCAGGATCAACTTGATCGCGGGATCACGCAACGAGGCAAGGCGCACCACCCAGTTAGGCAGTTGCCGGGTTGGCACTCGCCTGGCAGCCGCGCCCATGCGGGCTTTCAATATTTTCGCGATATCGAGCATGGACAGGAAATCGCCCGCGACGGCGAGGAAGCGTTCGCCCTTGGCGGCGGGATGCGTCATGGCGCGGAGGTGCAATTCGGCAACGTCGCGCACATCCACCGCGCCGAAATAAAGTTGCGGGGCGCCGGGCATGGCGCCGTCCATCATTTTTTGCACGAGAAGGATCGAGGCCGAATAGTCGGGGCCCAGGACCGGACCGAAAACGCCCACCGGATTGATGACGGAAAGCTCCAGGCTGCCGCCTTCGCGAGAGAGAAAATCCCAGGCTGCACGTTCGGCCAAAGTTTTTGATTTCGTGTATGGAGCGACGTCATCGCCGCTCGGGTCCGTCCAGTCCGCTTCCGTGAACGGCGTTTCCCGCACTTTGTGGCCATAGCCTATCGCCGCGAAGGAAGAGGTCAGCACGACACGCTTGACCCCGGCGTCACGCGATGCACGCAGGACTCGGAGCGTGCCCTCGCGCGCGGGCACGATCAGCTCGTCCTCGTGCTTCGGAACGCTGGGCGGCAAGGGTGACGCCACGTGCAAGACGTATTCGCAACCGGCGATAGCTTCCCGCCAGCCGGCGTCGTTCTGCAGATCGGCGGCAAAGAAGGACAAGCGATTGCCCGGATCCGTGCCGGCGACTTTCAACATGGCGCGCACGTCGGCTTCGCGCTTCAGGTTTCGAATCGTGGTGCGCACCTGATGGCCCGCAGCCAGAAGCTGCAGAATAATGTAACTGCCGATAAACCCCGAACCGCCCGTAACCAGAACCGTCTGAGACATCGAATGTCCTTCCAAGTGGTGTACACGAATTAGAGAAGTCGAACCCTCATTCGGTTAGATATAATCCGGCAACATATGAGCGAACCCCATCGTTTGTCCTTAGAGCGAATAGCGCAAGCCGCAGGAGTCATTGACCCGGTGTTTCTCAACTCGCCGCAGTTCCGGGCGGAGCCGCTGGAGCAACAGCTTGATTGCCGCGTGGTCGTCAAAGTTGAAACGCTGAACCCGATTCGCTGCTTCAAAGGACGCGGCGCGGAATATCTGATGGCGACGCTCAGCGGACGCCCCCATCTGGTGTGCGCCACGGCCGGAAATTTTGGCCAGGGGATGGCCTTTGCCGCGCGCAAGCGCGGGCTGCCGCTCACCATTTTTGCCAGCGTCACGGCCAACCCGCTGAAGGTTGAGCGCATGCGCTCACTCGGCGCGGATGTCCGCCTGGTCGGCGAAACTTTCAAGGCGGCCCACTCGGCTGCGAAGGCGTTCGCGGCGGATACCGGTGCGCAGTTAATTGAGGACGGGCGGATCCCCGCCATTACGGAGGGCGCCGGCACCATCGGGTTGGAATTGCTTCGATGGCCGGAGCCGTTTGATGCCATCCTCGTCCCGCTTGGCGATGGCGCATTGCTGGCCGGCGTGGCTAGCTGGGTGAAAGCCCATCACCCGGCGACGCAGATGATCGGCATTTGCGCGAGTGGGGCACCCGCGATGGAGCGCTCCTGGCGCGCGGGGCGGGCTCAGGAAACGGGAGAAACCGAAACGATTGCCGACGGGATCGAGGTGCAGAGCCCGTATCCGGAAGCCGTCGCTGATCTTGTTGGCCTGGTGGACGACATTCTCCTCGTTGAGGACCACGCGCTGATCACAGCGATGCAGCAGATCCATCGCGCGCTTGGCGTCGTGCTCGAGCCCTCCGGCGCCGCCGGCCTCGCGGCGCTGAGCGCATACCGTGAGCGCTTCAAGGGGAAACTGGTCGCCACAATCCTTACTGGTGGCAACATCACCCCCGAGCAAATGCGCCAGTGGCTCTGCCCGTAACGTCGTGCAAGTCGGCCAGTGGACATCAATATGAAGTGGTGCGAAGAAAATTCCAGCCCAAGACCCGGGTACCAAAAATCGGAACCCGGGGCACCCTCCGCGTGATTTTGATTTGCGAATCCAACAAAAGTTCACTCGTTCGAATAACAGAGGGTTCGTAGGGATAGGGAGTTTAACTTCCGGGGCACCCGGCCGACGCAATTCTTGAGTTCATCCATGAGTTGTCGTGGGAAGAGCCGGAGAGGGAGATGCACAGGGCAGCGATATGGTTCCTATTCGATAGCGAACATGCGTACTTCGTCCTGTGCTTCGCGGCGGGGATCGATGCGGGGAAGTTGAGAAGGTCACCTGGAACGGTGCCAACCAACCCGCCGTGAATAGGAACAGCGTCCGTTTTGCGACGGGCCGATTGGGCTTTGACGAAGACCGAGGATGCAACGAGCAAGACGTTGGTTCGCCTTGCCAACGCTACGGCTCTGGACGGCTCCAGTACGATCTGGCTGACGTAAACACTTGATTATTTATTATCTTTTTATATTGACATGGAGTCCAAAGACGAGTAGAAGGGCTGCAGTTCCCTCGGAAGGCCCTGCAACAATCCACATCCTCAGGAGGTCCACAGTATGAGCCTAGCTGGAAAAATTGAAACTACCGCCAATGCCGCCACCATAATTGCGGCGGCTTTACTTTCAGTGGTGTTGGTTAAGGTATATCTCCTGCCCTCTCCAATAGTGCGCAGCGCGCCAGTCGTCTCCGCGCCGGAGATAGTCAAAGGTAAGAGGATGGACGCCCACTTGCTTGGCGTGGATTGGGCAAAAAATCACCGCACACTCGTTCTGGCAATCTCAACTACGTGCCACTTCTGTACCGAGAGCGCGCCATTCTTCCGAAGGCTGGGAGAGGAGAAGGATGTAAAAACCGTGGCGGCGCTGCCGCAGTCAGTATCCGAAGGCAAGAAATATCTTGCTGGGGAGAGCGTGCATGTTGACGAAGTGAGGCAGGTTCCCCTGAATAGTTTGGGCATAATGGCAACTCCGACGCTGCTCCTTGTTAATGAGGCTGGTGTTGTAACCGACGTTTGGGTCGGCAAACTCCCGCCAGACCAGGAAAATGAGGTCTTGAGCGCGATGGAGAAAAAGGTCGCCGGAATAAGCCCGGATCATACAACCCCATAGCATGAATTCGACCATTTTAGGAGGGCCACATGATTTCCCAGAAGCACGTTAAGCGAATGGTTGTTGCAACGTTTGCGGTGTTGGCCTGTTCACTCGTCCTGTCAGGATGGATTGCACACATCGCTGCAGCCAACCCCGGAAAATCCCTCGGAACCAAAATGGTGTACATCGACGCCCAATACCGCGTGGACCCGGTAACCATAACCGCAGTGACCGTTGGAGACCAACAGATTCAGCCTGGACTCAGCACTGGTGCGATGGAAGTCCAACCCGGTACGCCATTTCAAGCAGGCGAAGACTGGCTGAAAAGCATGTCGATTTCCCTCAAGAACCGGACGGACAAGGTAATCGTTCGTGCCGAGCTACAACTCTGGTTTCCAGACACGGGCGACGGTAGCCCCTCGCAACCTGTAACCACCTACATCGTAACGCTTGGCCAGCGGCCCGAAATTGACTCTTACACAAGCCGTGGTCAGAAACTCCCACCGGAGCCTGCTAATAAGCAACCCCTATTACATACACCGGGACAGACGTTGGTTATTCATCTCGCTGACTACATTGAAGCGATCAAATTGCGCGTTGAAGAGAAGATAGCTTGGTCACAGGTCAGCAGGCTCGCGGTCCAACGAATTCGGGTCTACTTCGTGGACGGAACGCGCTGGAATGACCAGAATGGTTACGGCATTCCCGACCCAAACCACCCTGGGCAATTTACGAATATGGACAGAAATAAATATTTTCCGGGCAATCGCTCTCAAGACTGGCCACCGCCAACTCAACAAGCCGAGCCAGGACGGCATCGCAGCGAATAGCATCTACATACAGCGGGAAGGAGAAGGAAACACCATGAAAAAGGCAATCTTCAGCGTATTCAGACTCGCTATGTTTGTCGGCGCTCTCGTCCTACTCTCCTTCAGGGACAAGGGGCCGGAAGCGCAATTACTGGCGCATCAATGCGTCACGTTTTTTACCGACAGTTTCTCCTGCCCCTCTTGCGGCTGTACATCGACAAATACGAATTTCCCTAATGAAGTAATAACGCAGGACCTCAATACTGGCACTTTCAGTATCCTAGAAACCAATTGGAGCTGCGGACCAGCCGTCAAGGGCTGCACAAATGCGTGTTCTGGAACCTACCCACAGTCCGTTAGCGATTCAGGTTGCTGCATCGCGTCAGGCTCCGCATGCGCTAGCGTTAAGAACGAATACTGCTGCCCTGGGCTGATTTGCCGCTCAAGTGGGAACTGTGGGGTCTGCTCAGATACGGGAGAATCATGCAAGAGTAATGGCGATTGTTGCGACAGCACTGATTCGTGCTCTAGCGGCACATGTGTGAACCACCCTGTTTTCACCTGCACCATTTGCCCGCCGCAAAAACAGTCTGACTGCTGCACGTGCCCATGCGGCTCACCTATCATTCTCGACATCACTGGGAAGGGTTACAGCCTGACCAGCGATTCGCAAGGCGTGACATTCGACATTTCCGGTGACGGTAAGGCTTGGAAAATGGCGTGGACCGCCGCAGGTTCGGACAATGCGTTCTTGGTGTTGCCAGGCGCTGACGGTCTCGTCCATAGTGGTCAGCAACTCTTCGGTAACTTCACGCCGCAACCTCCCTGTCCAATCGGCGACAAATCATGTTTCCCGAATGGCTTCCGCGCACTGGCCGTCTACGACCAGCCCGCGAACGGTGGCAACGGCGACGGCATCATCGATGCGCGTGACGCCATTTTCAGTTCCCTGCGGCTGTGGATCGACGCCAACCATGACGGCATTTCACAACCAGAAGAACTTCACACGCTGTCGTCTCTGGGGATAAACTCCATCAGCCTAAATTACAAACGGGACGCGAAGACCGACCAATACGGCAACGTGTTCCGCTACCGGGCGCAAGTAAATCCGGGCACCCCGACCGATGCTGGCAAGACTGCCTACGATGTCTTTTTCGTAGTGCTGCCTTCGGCAACAGCAAAGTCCTGCCCCGCGCCTCCCGTGACCGGAAAGCGGCCAACTTCCTCGATTCGCAAACACTGACCTTGTCTTCGTGTACGCTGGGCGGGGGAAGCTGCTCTCCCGCCCTTTTCTATTTTAGGAGTTGCCCATGTGGATCGCCAAAGGTACTTTGCTCGCCCTATGGCTCTTCGGGTTCGGCACGATGGCGCTACTCTACTTTTCTATCTACCGTCATGTACCGCCCAGCACTGCCGTGGACATTAGAGTCATCACCGCGCCCACAACGCAGAATCCGTTCTGGTGGGCGGGTCTCGTAGTCTGTCTTATTCTCGGCCTCGCGATTGCCCATTCATGGCGCGGCCCACTCGGTCTGTGGATCGCGCTGCTGGTGACGGGACTAATTCCGGCTGGGAGTCTCGCACTATTTCTCGTTCTCGTGTACAAACTGAAGCAGGTAAGTCAGGGGCATCTATGAAAAAACAATTGCTTCTACCAGTGGCGGGTGGCCCGGGCATACACCAGTAGGATCAAATCGGATGCCCTACGTTCGCTTTTCAACGTAGGTCTCGGGGTGGCCTTTTCTTTTCTCGGAGAGGAGTGGTGCGCCCGGCGTGATTCGAACACGCGACCTCTTGCTTCGGAGGCAAGCGCTCTATCCAGCTGAGCTACGGGCGCACAAAATAGGAGCAGACAACTTGAATAGTTTATCCTGTCCTTCCCTTTGCCGCTAGAGTGGTTCTTGTGGCGCTTGGACCTGGGCGAGAGGCAATCTGACATTGAGCTGGGCCACTTGAAAGTGGCCGCTACGCTCCGGCGGCTCGGTGGCCGGGGCTGCGTTTAGCCTTTGGAGCGATTCTTGATGTCGCGGGCTAGCTTTTCGATCTCTTCAGCCTTGCGCACCAGGTTCAGGCTGAGCACTTTACTGGAATCCGTTTTATCCACTTCCGTTTTCAACTCGGAAGCCAGCTCGTAAAGCTTCTCCACCTTTTTCTTGATGTCCTTCTGGTTCTCTTCCAGGATTCGTTTGTCCGCGGAAGGCGCCAGCGGATTATCGGGTGTCGCGTCCGGCGAGGTTTTCTGATCCTGGGGGAACTTGGGGTTTTGCCCCTGGGCCAGTTCGCCGGTAAATCGGGTGGCCAGTCCCGCGGTCAGTAACCCGCCCAGGAATATTCGCCTGTTCTTCACCGCAACGCCTCCTTCGCCACTCGCGTCATGCCTGGGACGCTGCACCGCGCCTCCACCAATGTTATACTCGCCCCTCAGCCAATTCTATGTCCAGTCTCCTCTCTTATTTTCCGGATAGCAGCGTGGCCATCTTCTTCCGTCTCGTCGCCATACTCATCGTGGTGCTAGTGGTCAACCGTCTGTTGCGGCTGATTACCAACCTGCTGGTCAAGCCGGCGGGCTCCGAGGCGCGCGCGGCAAAGGCGCGCGAGCAGCAGACGCGCACGGTCGCGGTGGTTCTGTACAGCGCGGGAAGCAAAATCGTCTGGGCCGTGGCGCTGCTGACCGCCGCCGGGCAGTTTGGGATTAACGTGACGCCCGTGGCCACGCTTGCCGGCCTGGCCAGTCTGGCGCTTGGATTCGGTGCGCAAAATCTGGTGCGCGACATCATCACCGGCTTCTATATCATCCTCGAAGATCAATTCGTCGTCGGCGACACCATCCAGGTCGGCGACACTATTGGTCGCGTCGAGCACGTCACCCTGCGTCGCACGGTAGTTCGCGATTCGCGCGGCGCGCTGGTCACCCTTTCGAACGGGGACATCCGCACGGTTGCGAATCTCAGCCGCGACTGGTCGCAGGCGTTTGTGGATGTCGCCCTCTCTCCGCAGCTTTCCCAGGAAAAGGCATTGCAAGCGCTGGAGGCCGCCGCCGCCGAGTTGCGCGCCGATGCATCCTGGTCGCAAGCTATTGTGGATGGCCCGCGCATCCTGGGCCTCCAGAGCTTTGATCAGAATTCCTCAACGGTGCGCCTGCAGGTCCGCACAGCTCCATCCCGCCAGGACGATGTAGCGCGCGAGCTGCGCCGCCGCATCCAGCTGGAGTTCCAGCGCCGCGACATTCCCGTCAGCGGCGTGCAACGCGTGGAATTCAAATCCGCGCCGGTTTTCCAGGGTGACGCTGTCCAGCCTCCCTCGACATGAACTTCCGCATGGATATGAAAAGGAGTGTTACGCATGTCTCAGATCAGCTATGAAGAAGTAAACCTCATGCTGCGGCTTTACGATCTGCGGCGGGAACCCCGCCTGCGGGAAGCGCGCGCGTGGTTCGTGGACCACTTCCATGCCGGCACTCCCGAAGAGGTGATGCAGAAATATCCGCAGGGCAGCCAGGAAAACACGTACATCCGCATGGTGATCAGTTATTGGGAGATGGTGGCAAGCATCGTGAACCGGGGCCTGATCAACGACGAACTGTTTTTCGAGAGCAATGGAGAAGTGTGGGTCGTGTGGGATCGAATGCGGACCATCGTTCCCACCTGGCGCGCCGCGTTCAAAAATCCCACCTTGTTTTCCGGAATCGAAGAAACCTGCAAGCGGCTGGAGGCCTGGCGGGAACGCCGCGCTCCGGGATCTTCCGTGGCCATGCGGCAGATGATGGACCTTTCTCGCGGCAAGGTGAAGTGATCGGGGCCGCCCGCGAAATTATCACTCCCTGCTGCAGATCACGGCATCAAGACCTGCGTTTCCTTCGGCTGCTCCTCGATTGGGTTGGCACCAGCGGAAAGCTGCGCGACGCGCACGCAATTGCGACCCGCCGCTTTTGCCGCGTAGAGGGCCATATCGGCGTGGTGCATGATTTCCTCTACGGTGGATTGGGTGAACTCCGACGAAAGCGCCAACCCGATGCTGATCGTCACGGACACGGGCTCGCCCGTGGTCTGGATTGGACGGCCTCCAACCCTCTCCCGAAGATTTTCGGCCCGCGAGACGGCGCTTTCGGGGTTGCACTTGTTCAGCGCGACAAGAAATTCCTCTCCACCGTAGCGACCCACCATGTCATAAGACCGGACCGAATTGTGCAACCGCCGCGCGACTTCGCGCAGAACTTCGTCTCCAATCGCATGGCCAAACTGGTCATTGACGCCCTTGAAGTGATCGATGTCGCACATCATCACGGCGGTGCAGCTACGTTCCCTGCGCGAACGCATGATTTCATGCGACATCAGCTCCAGGATCACGCTCCGGTTCCAGAGAGAGGTAAGCAAATCGTGGGTGGCCTGGAATCTCATGCTCTCGCGAGCTTCCACCAGGTGGTCCTCCAGTTCCAGAATGCGGTGACCGGTTCGCAGCCTGGCCTTCAGTTCGTCCACGTTGAACGGCTTGGTCAGGTAATCGTCGGCGCCGGACTCAAGACCGGCCACGATATCCCCCTTCGACTCTCTTGACGACAGCAAGATCAGGTACGTGTAGGCCCGCTCCTTGCGGCGGCGAATTTCGCGGCAGACTTCCACTCCATCCATCTCCGGCATGATCCAGTCCAGCAAGGCGAGTCGCGGCGCATCCTGCTTGGTCAGTTCCACGATGGCCTGCGCTCCATTTTCCACGGAGACAATCGCGTACCCGGCACGCTGCAAAGTTCTCTCAAGGAGAGTTCTCGAGATGGCATCATCTTCGGCAATCAGTATCCTCATCATCTAACCTCCGCCAGTTGCGCTTCCACTTCCGGCAGAATTCTCTCCAGTTCCTTCACCAGTTTTTGCAGTAGTTGCCTGGAATCGCCCTGTCGGTTCTCTAGAGAAGCTTTTTCAAGTGCGGCCGCCGTTTCGGCCGCAGCGCCCATCGAAAGATTTTTCAGCATGCCCTTCATCGTGTGTGCAGTGCGCGAGAGCCCTTCATAATCGCTCATCCCTATCGCGCGCCGGGTTTTCTCCAGATTTATCCGAACATCTTCCCGGAACATCACCAGTAGCTCGCGAAGCAATTCCTGATCGCCGTCGATCCGCTCCATCAGTTCATTGAGGTCCCAGTCATTTTGGCGCGGCCGCTCAACGGCCGTTACCATGGGTTGCTTTTCCATATCGTCTCCAGCCCCGCCCCCAATCCCGGTCCGAAAGAATTCCGGCCGGGTCAACTTGCTTCCCCGGTTGCCGCATTGGATCGCTGTCGAGCTCTCTGACCAGTGTCATCTGTAGCGTTTCGAAGCATACGGAAGCTACCCCGGGCAAAAGATGTGCACGGCGAGCGCCATCTTGCTTGTCGGGAGATTGGATTTTTCGTGTAGATTGAATGAGTTGCGAGGTTAGAGTTCTGTAGGCTTGCGCAACAGTTCCACTGCGGAACATTTCCAACTATGTGGATTCACTCCGGCGCATTTCCTGTGCCGGCTGCGCGTTTCCCTTTTCACTTTCAAGTTGCGGCATCGTCCTCCAAACTCTCCCGCAATTCTTTCCAAAACTCCGTCACTGTTTCCGCGCGCAGTTCCTCGTCATGCGCAAACGCGCCTTCGAAGAAAGCATGCCATCGGAGAGGCGCGTCTGGCAACAGCACCCTTACCGGCAGAAAATTCATTCCCAGAATGGCGTTCCGCAACATTTCCGAATCGTCCCCCGCAAATGGCGCGCATCCGCAGAGCGCTTCATACGCAATCACGGAGAGCGCCCACAGATCCCACCGAGGCGACGCCGGGCGCCCGCGCAATTGCTCAGGAGACATATACTTCATCGTTCCCACCACAACCCCCGTAATGGTGTCGCGCGTTTCGTCCACGGATTGCGGCACCGCCTTCGCGATTCCGAAGTCGGTTATCTTCACGAACTCCCTCGCGTCCTTACGCGACAGAAAGATATTCTCCGGCTTCAAATCGCGGTGGATCAGCCCTTGCGCGTGAGCCGCTTCCACACCGGCGCAAATCCCTTCGAACAGCTCAAGCGTCCTCGCCGCGTCCAGCCGCTTCTTCGTCCGCAGTTCCTGCCGCAACGTGATCCCCTGAAGCAGTTCCATTACCAGAAACACCCGTTGCCCCGCTTCCACCCCAAAGTCATACACGGTCACCACGTTGGGATGCGCAAAGCTGCCCGTCACCTGCGATTCCACCCGGAATTTCTCGATCGCCTTCCGGTCCGCGAAAAATTCGTCGCGAATCATCTTGACCGCCACTTCGCGGTTCAGCGACATGTCCGTCGCGCGGTACACCTTTCCCATGCCCCCGTGTCCCAGCCTTTTCTCCAGCCGGTAGCGCGCCGCCAACATCCGCGGAGTTGCCACCAGCGTCAGCGCTGTTCCTTCTTTTTCGCATCGCGTCGTTCCCGTGTCGTAGCATGTGCCGCATGTGGGGCACTCCTCAAAGGACCGACCCGCTTGCATCGCGCTGCCCCGCATCAGCAACAGCGCCAGGGCACCCGCCACGTTTTCGAGCAGCGCCGTGTCTTCTGTGCTGTACGGTTCCTCCGACAGCTTTCCTCCCAGCACCAGCAAGGCCTCCGTGCTTCCCTCTTTCAGCGAAACCGGCACCAGCAATTCAATGTGTGCCTTCTGCAGAAACTCCTTGTCCACCTGCGGAAGTTGCTGCCCCACCCAGCCGGTTCCCGCCTGCGTAATCGGCACCGGACATTCCAGCATCCGGACCAAGGGAATTAATTTGTTTGTTGCCGGCAAGTCCGTCGAAAGCGAACCAGCCGGCGCTGCGGCCACAATGCGGTAAGCGCTCTCTCCTGGCTTGCGCACCAGCAATCCGCATCCTTGCGCGTGCAATGCCTCCGCCACACGCCCCACCACTACGGGCGCTACTTCCTCGACACTCTCCGCCCGACGGATGTCTTCCACGATTTCACGGAACAGTTGCTGGGCGTCATACTTGTCCCTGAAGAATCTCCGGTCCAGCGCCGAGAGCCATTTCTGTCTCTGCGTCGATGCCAACGCCGCCAGAGCGGCGACTGCCACGTAGCTGGCCGCATGTGTCTTCAGCACCGAAAATAGCGGCTGCCTTCCCTGGGCAATCACCGTGCCCACCAGCAGGCCGATTGCCACCACCGGAATCCCGAGGAGCACTCTCCGCGCCAGCGCATATTGCACGCCCCGCCGGATGATTACCCGCAGGTCGAACAATCGTTGTTTGAGGATCGCGTACGCGAACGAAATCGGGAAAATTAACGTGCCCAGCGTGCACACCATATACACGTACGGCGAATCGAAGAACTGGTAGAACCCCGGGCTCAGATGGATCAGCGCTGTGCCGATCACTCGCGGCAGATAAAACACCATCGCCACCATCGCCCCAAACACCAGCACGCGGAAGCGGCGGCGGTCCGTCGTCGTTTGCAGTTTCCAGTAACTCAGCGGCAGAACCACAAGCACGGCCCCCAGATACAGCAGGCTCTGCACACCGAATACGATCAGCACCCACGACGGCGTCAGCGCTGTCAAATGCTCCGGGTCGTATACAGTCCTGCCAAACAAGTAGAGCGCGTAAACCGTCGCAACGACCGGCCCGGCCCAAAATACGGCCCACAGCCAGCGGTTCACAAATAACCGTTTCGGGTACAAACAGAAAAATGCCGCCAACATCGGGGTGCGAAATGCCGCGCTCACGTACACAAGCATCACCGGCACGGCCACGAACAATGGCAAACCTCGTGTCGCCGCCGAGAGCCCCCACTGGAAAGCTTCAAACACCGTGGCCATCACCACCAGCACCCAGCCTCCCAACCTGGACACAAAGTCGCGCGGCCGGTTGAAGACCACAAACAATCCGATGGCCAGGGTGATTAATTTGTAGGCCAGAAAAATTACGTTTGAAGCCCGCAGCGTATCGGGCCATTGGTCCCAGATTCTTTCGCGCATGACCATGGTCAGGTCGAGAGTCTGCGTCCCGCGCCGCACACGAATCGCCGTCGGCCAGCCGGCTTCAAAATTCATGCGATGCGCAAACCAGTCCACCACCGTGGCAATTTGCTCCCCGTTTACGCTCAGGATTTGGTCGCCTGTTCGAATGCCGGCGCGCGCCCCGGCCGTCTGTTCGCCAACCTCCGTCACCACAACCCGGCCCGATTGCTCGTCGAGACCTACTCCGTCCGAGGCTAGCCCGAACAGCATGTAGTAGCCGAGATAGACATTCCCTACCAGGCTGATGGCCGCAATGGCCACGACGCGCCAGGAATACCGCGTGGAAAGCACGGGAATGGCGCGATTATAGGTTCATCCCGCGCATCTTTCCACAAATCAAGCGTCGCTACACTTCGACACTGAGTGCGCTTTGGGAAGAGTCCGGATTTAAGAACGGATTTGCCGGGGCTGGTTTGGGGAGGTCAAACAAAAGGAAAAGAGATAGGAAAGAAAACTGTTGGAGGCGCGGGTGGGAATCGAACCCACGCATAAAGGTTTTGCAGACCTCTCCCTTACCACTTGGGTACCGCGCCTCAATCCTTAATTATATCGAAAATCTTCTTCACGTGTCAGGCCAATCGGCCCGCTTTTTCGGCGGAGTTGCACGAGCGAATTTGTGGTTGCCCGCTTTGTGCCGAGGATAACCCTCACTTTTTGACGGGGTCTTCGATCTGCGCTTCCCGCAGGAATCGCGCCGACTCTTCCGGCGGCGTAGGGTTGATATAGAAGCCCGTGCCCCATTCAAAGCCCGCCACCTTGGTCAGCTTGGGAATGATTTCGATGTGCCAGTGATAATGGTCGTTGATCTCTTCGCCGATGGGCGAGGTGTGAATCATGAAGTTGTACGCCGGGCGGTCCAGCACCGCGTCCATGCGCATCAGCGTGTCTTTCAGCATGTTGGCCAGCGCGCTGTACATGCTGCTCTGGTTGTTTTCGTAGGCGGAGCTGTGCACCTTCGGCAGCAGCCACATTTCAAAGGGAAACCGCGGCGCGTATGGCGCTAAAGTGATGAAGTGATCGTTTTCGCCGATCACTCGTTCGCCGGTGTCGCGCTCCTGCCGAATGATGTCGCAGAAAATGCAGCGCTCCTTCTCGTCGTAATAGTGCCAGCAGTTGTCCACTTCTTCGCGCACGCGGCGCGGCACGATCGGCAGGGCAATCAACTGCGAGTGCGGGTGTTCCACGGAAGCGCCGGCCCCTTCGCCGTGATTTTTGAAAATCAGCACGTAGCGGAAACGCTTGTCGTTCTTCAGGTCCAGCATGCGGTCGCGGTAGGCCCACAGGACATCTTCAATCGATTTCTGCGGCAGCTGCGCCAGCGTCGTCTGGTGCTGCGGCGTTTCGATGACCACTTCGTGCGCGCCGATGCCGTTCATCTTGTCGAACAGGCCTTCGCCCTCGCGATCCAGCTCGCCTTCGATTCCGAGCGCTGGAAAACGGTTCGGCACGACGCGGATGTTCCAGCCCGGCGTGTTCGCCCCGGTGCCATTCCGCCCGTAAGCCAGAATTTCCGGCGGCGTTTTCGCTTCATTCCCCGGGCAAAACGGGCAATTCTGCGGCGCTTTGGGAAACACGCTCTCGCGCAGAAAATCGTTCGGCCGCTTTCCGCGGTCGGTCGAAATAATCACCCAACGGCCTGTGATTGGATCCTTGCGTAACTCCGGCAATGCATTTCCCCCAGTCGAATTCTATCAGGATGGTTCCTGAACGCACCGCAAACTAGTTAGGTATTGTACCGCGAGTTGTAACAGAGACCAGTGTCGAACACATCGGCGTCAGGCCCGCGGGCTAAGGGCATCCTTATGAAGACGCACTATTGGAGGCTTTCCAGGGGTATTGTCGATCCCCACGACATCAAACCGCACGGGGCATTTCTTCACGTGGCGCTCGCGCAGAAATGCGTGGGCCGTACGCACCAGCACCTCATGTTTCTCTTTGCCAATGCTTAATTCCGGCAAAGCGATCTTCCCTTTCGCAGCGGCCCGCGTCCGCACTTCCACGAATGCCAGCGTTTCGCCGTCAAATCCCACCAGGTCCAGTTCGCCCTTTTCCCGTGCCGGCTCGTAATTCTTCGCGATGAACACGTATCCGTGCCGCCGCAAATACCAGTAAGCATAAGTTTCTCCGCGGACGCCCACACGCAGCGACTCTTGCTTCCGGTCTTGTCCCGCAACCGGGGTAACCTCGCGCAGTCCGTAGCGCGACTTCCACTTCACCCACGCATATCCGATCAGCGCCAGCATTCCCATCGTCAGTTACCTTCTGTATATAGTATCGCAGAGTATAGACAAAAATCCCGCGGCAAGCATTCAATGCCGGCCACGGGATCAAAGCTTCTTCTTGCTAGTTTCAAATTTCCGTTTTCTAACCTCTGGCTTTTTCCGCCTCCCGGATCGACTCTTCCATAATCCGGATCGCGCAATCGGCCTGCTCTTCGTCAATGATCAGAGGCGGCGAGATTCGAATCGAGTTTTCGCCCGAACCGAGTGTCAGCAATCCGCGGTGAAACGCATTGTTCACCACGGCATCGCGCAAATCCGCCGCGCGTTCCTTGGTGCGTTGATCGCGCACGATCTCCACGCCAATCATCAGGCCCTTGCCGCGAACGTCGCCCACAATCTTGAAGCGGTTTGGCCAGTCGCTGATTTTGCTGAAGATGTAGTTCCCCACCTTCTCCGCGTTGGCCATCAACCCGCCCTCGATCAGGTCAAACGTAGCACTCGCGGCGGCCAGGCAGACGGGATTCCCGCCATACGTCGTGCCGTGCGAGCCGACTTTCCAGTTCATCACGCTTTCCTTGGCGATGAACGCCGCCACCGGCATGCCGCTGGCGATTCCCTTCGCGGTCAGCAGGATGTCCGGTGTAACGCCGGCGTGATCGCAAGCCCACCACTTTCCGGTGCGCCCCATACCCGCCTGCACTTCGTCCATGATGAGCATGATGCCGTGCTTGTTGCAGATTCGTTGCAATTCCTGGAGGAAAAACAGCGGGGCCGGGATGAAACCGCCTTCGCCCTGCACCGGCTCGACGATGATCGCCGCAACTTCTTCCGGGGCAAACAGCCGCTTGAAGATCTGCTGCTCCAGGAGTTCGATGATTTCGCCGCCGCAGGTTTCCTTCGTGTGGCCCAGCTCGCAACGATACGCGTAGGGATACGGGACGTGCTCGACGCCACCAAGGAGCGTTCCAAAATACTTGCGCTGCGTACTTTTTGAAGCCGTCAGCGAAAGCGAACCGAGTGTCCGCCCGTGGAAGCAGCCGTAAAATGCGATCAGTTTGTCGCGCTTGGTGTGGTAGCGCGCCAGCTTGATCGCGCCCTCTACTGCTTCCGTGCCGGAGTTGCCAAAAAAGACCTTCCACTTATCCGATTTCGGCATCGTCGAAACCAGTTTTTCCGCGAACTCCGGCATATGCCGGTGATAAAAATCCGTCCCCGCGATGTGAATCAGTTCCGCCGCTTGCTTCTGAATGGCCGCCACCACCTTCGGGTGGCAATGCCCGGTCGAGCAGACCGCAATGCCCGCCGCGAAATCCAGGAACGTATTTCCGTCCGCGTCTTCCACGATGGCGCCTGATGCGCGCTCCGCCACCAGCGGGTAATCGCGGGTCAGCGAAGGGGACATGAATTTCGCGTCGTAAGCGATCACTTCCTTCGCTTTGGGCCCGGGCAATGCTGTCTTGATTCTGGGTAGTTTGGTTTCCGTGGCTGCAATCATGATTTCTCCAAAAATGCGTTTCTCCGGGGATTCGCAGGAAAAGGGTTGTTGCGGAAGGGAGTGACAGTGCAGGTTTGCCGACGGGCGCTGATTTGCCGAAACCTGCGGGAAACGCTACTTAATCGACGCTATAAAGCCCGGGGCGCAGATTCGCCGGGCGAAACTTGCGGGGCACACGAGGACCCACGGCGACGCGGTCATGTTTGAGGAAGTGAAAGTGCTTCATTTGCGTTTCCAGCGGACTTTTCCATCCTTAGTGTCCTCCAGAATTATACCACGGTCCGAGAGCTCTTTTCGCACTCGATCCGAGGCCGCAAAGTCTCGCCGCGCGCGCGCCGCCTGGCGTTCCGCCACCAGCTTTTCGATTTCTGCGTCGCTCAAACCGCCTTCGTCGGCGCCAAAACCAATCGCTTTCAGCTTTTCGGCGTCGTTGTCCTCGAGCACGGCAAATACCTTGTTAAAACTGCCGAGGAACTCCACCGCCGCCGCGACGTCGCCCTGCCGGAATTCGCCCTTGTCCATCGCGGTGTTGGCTTCGCGCACAAAATCGAAGACTGCCGCCAGCGCCTGCGCCGTGTTCAGGTCGTCCGAAAGCCCGCCGTCGAAATCGTCCGCCGCCTTGGCGATGCGCTCAGCCATCCCCAGTTGGTTGCCAGCGGAAAATTTTTCATTCTTCAATCGCGCAGCGAAATTCCGCAGCCTTTCCACGGAGCTCGTCGCCTGCTGCAATCCGTCGAATGTGAAATTGAGCTGTCGGCGATACGGAACACTCGCCAGCGCAAAACGCAGCGCCGACGGCTTGTAGCCCTTCGCGAAAAGATCCCGCAGGGTGAAGAAGTTCCCCAGCGACTTGGACATCTTTTCGCCTTCCACCAGCAAATGCTCGGCATGCAGCCAGTAACGCACAAACTGCTTTCCCGTTGCCGCTTCGCTCTGCGCAATTTCGTTTTCGTGGTGCGGGAAGGCCAGATCGATGCCGCCCGTGTGAATATCCAGCGTGTCGCCCAGGTATTTCATCGCCATCGCGGAGCATTCGATGTGCCAGCCTGGCCGCCCCGCGCCAATCGGCGTCTCCCAGAAATGCTCGCCCGGCTTCGGCGCCTTCCACAACGCGAAATCCCGCGCACTCTCTTTTTCGTAACGGTCGTTGTCCACGCGCGCGCCGGCCTGAATGCCGGAAAGATCCACCTTCGAAAGTTTCCCGTAATCCTTGAATTTCGTGATGCGGTAATAGATCGAGCCTTCGCTTGGATACGTGTATGTATTTTTCTGTAGCTTCTCGATCAGCGCCACCATGTCGCCGATGTGATCCGTGGCCCGAATCCAATGTTCCGGCGACTCAATACTCAGCGTCTTGCAATCGGTGAAAAAAGCCTGCACAAACTTTCCCGTGTACTCTCGGATGCCCACTCCGGCCGCCGCCGCGTTCGCAATGATGCGGTCGTCCACGTCGGTCAGGTTCATCACGTGGTTCAGCTTGAATCCGCGCCACTTCAGGAAACGCCGCAAAATGTCCTGAAACACGAACGTGCGGTAGTTGCCGATGTGCGCGTAGTCGTAGACCGTCGGTCCGCAGGTGTACATCCCCACCTGCCCGGGCTTCAGCGGCGCAAACGGTTCAATTTTTCCGGAAAGGGTGTTGTGCAGCTGGATTTCGTGCATCGCGTCTCGGCTAGGCCTTTCTGGCAACAAGCAAATAAGCGATTGTATCCGAGCCTCCGGCAAACCCGCAATGACGCCGACGCGCTCTTTTTCAAATCTGGGGTGAACCGCGCCGGGAATTGAAAACCAACCTAAGATCTTTCCGGGCCGCTATTCTTTGCCCAAATAGTCGGCCATCATCTTGGCGCAGCCTTCGATAAATTCCTGATCCGATTTGCCGAACGTGTCGGCAAAGTAGCTTTCTATATCCAGCTCGGCCGCAAGCTTTTTCTTTACGTAAATGGGAACAACGATTTCCGACTTCACCAGGTTCGATCCCGCAAGATACCGCGGGTCTTTGGAGACGTCCTGCACCACTACCACCTGGCCGCTGCTGGCCGCCGCGCCGCACAGCCCCCGGCTGAGAGGTATCCGCGCGTTGGGCGTGAAGCTGCCGGCGTACGGCCCGACAATCAAGTAGCCCGCGTCCGCCGGATCAACCAGATAAAAGCCCACCCAGTTGTAACGCGCCATATTCTCGTGCAACCGCTTCGCGATCTCCTCCATGAGTGCTTTCGCCGTGGAAGCGCTCGCGGCGTAGCGTTGCAGTTCCTGGAGAAGCTCTTTCGGCGTCAGCGCCAAGTTTTCGACCTCATGTTGGGAGTCGGCGACCGGCTAACGGGAAAATTACTTCAGGGCGGACTTCAGTCGCTTGGCAGTTTTCTCGAGCTGTTTCTTGAGAGCTTCAACTTGTTTAGAGACGTCCTTCAGTTCTTCTTTCGCAACCTTGCTGGCCGCCGACACCTTGCGCGCCTGGATGTGCGCTTCGCGGTTGGCCTTGCCCAGCGCGGCTCCTACTTTTTTCCCGACTTCGGTAAGTCTGTTTTTCTTCGCCATGAGATTCCTCCCGTAAGAGATTTCATCGTATACCGAATCATGGGGTTGTACCTACAAATTCATGGAATAAGAGGATAGGGCCTTCGATTGACAGCATCAAGCGGTGGCGAATACAGTCGAGAGATTCCAATCGGAAGCGCAGATTCGGGGGAAATTGCAGATGCAAAAGAATGTGGCGGCTTGGTTGATGATTACCGCGTTGGCGGCTGGTTCGTTGTTTGCGCAACAAAAGACCGCACAACCCGCCGCGGGTTCGCCGCCGGAGCAGAAGAAAATTCTCAGCCCGGACAATTTTCTGGAGCTGCGCTCGGTTCAGGATCCGCAGTATTCGCCCGACGGCTCGCGCGTCGCATTCGTTGTGTCCGAGCCGCTGAAGAGCGAAAAGCGCATCCGCCACATTTGGCTCTACGACAAAAAGACTGACACGGCGCGGCAGTTTACCTACTCCGAGAAATCGGAGACCTGGCCGCGATGGTCGCCGGACGGGAAAAAGCTGGCGTTCCTTTCGAATCGCGGCGGTGATGAACAGCAAATTTACATTCTGAGCATGACTGGCGGCGAAGCTGCGCCGGTGACAAAGGGAAAGGCCAGCGTCACCGCCTTCGCCTGGTCGCCCGACAGCCAATCCATCGCCTACATCGCGCCCGACCCCAAGTCGGAAGCGGAAGAAAAAAAGATCAAAGATAAGGACGACGCGCGCGTTGTGGACAAGGACGACAAGCAGCCCCGCGCGCACATCCTGGACCTGGCGAAAAAAGAAGAGCACGCTGTCACCCCCGCAACCTGGAAGATTAAAGAGCTGAAGTGGATGCCCGACGGCCAGAGCATCGTGGTGCTGGCCACCAGCAAGCCCGCATCCGATTTATTCACCGATGGCCTCTATTCCGTCTGGCTGCGCGGCGGCATGGACGAACTCCGCGCTCCCCACGGCCCCATCAATGATTTGAAAATTTCTCCGGATGGCAAGCTGGTCGGCTTTGCGGCCGCTCGCGACGACGGTCCCACTCCCCACGATCTCTGGCTCATCGGCTCCGAAGGCGGTGTGGCTCGCAATCTCACCGGGGCCAGCCTCGACCGCCCCGTCGGGAGCTATCACTGGGCGAAAAACGGCTCGGTAACGCTTGTCTATGCCGAAGGCTTTCGCAATAAAATTGCGGCGTATTCCCATACGGGAGAAAGAAAAGATTGGCCCGATTTGCCCGCAAATCCCGGCGAATTTGACGTGTCAGCCACGGGCGAGATTGCCTTCGTCGGACAGACCAGCGTTACTCCGCAGGAATTGTGGCTGCGCGACGCGGAGGGCCAGACGCAACAGGTCACTCACCTGAACGAATCCCTGAAGGCTTACGGACTGATTCCGCCGGAGTTCTACAAATATAAATCGTTCGATGGTGTGGAAATCGAAGCCGCTATGCTGAAGCCCGCGGGCTACGACGGCAAGTTGAAACTGCCTACCATCGTGTTGGTGCACGGAGGGCCCACCGGAAACTGGCGCGACGCCGTGGATATCTGGGGCCAGTTGCTTGTGGCCCGAGGCTACGCGGTGCTCTATCCGAATGTGCGCGGTTCCGTCGGCTACGGCGAAAAATTTATGGAGATGAACCGCGCCGATTGGGCCGGCGGCGACTTCAAGGACGTCATAGCAGGCGTGGAAGATCTGGTTACCAAAGGAATCGCGGATCCGAAGCGGCTTGGCATCGGCGGCTGGTCTTATGGCGGATACATGGCGGAGTGGGCCGTAACGCAGACGGATCTTTTCAAGGCGGCCGTCTCTGGCGCCGGTATGGCCAACCTGATCTCCGAATTCGGCACGGAAAACGGCTCGGCGGAAGACGAGTGGTTCTTCGGAACTCCCTACGAGCATCCCGAGCGATTCCTAAATAGCTCGCCGTTCCTGTACGTGAAAAACGCAAAGACACCCACCCTGATTCTGCAGGGCGAAGCCGACCCCATCGATCCCATCGGCCAGAGCCAGGAGCTTTACCGCGGCTTGAAGCGCTACGGCGTGGAGACGGATTTCGTGGTCTACCCGCGCGAGCCGCACGGCTTGCAGGAAGCCAAGCACCGCGTGGACATGCAAACGCGCATGGTCGCGTGGTTTGACAAATACTTGAAGCCAGCGAAGTGAGCATGTTGCGCTTTCTTTGTTCCTGCTATCTGATCGCTGGTCGCTGTTATCCGCAGAGGATAGCAGCGATCAGATAACAGTGATCAGGAACCAACAGCACCCAAAGGAGTATTCCTGCATCACGCCAAACTCAACGCCGTTTACTCTACGCCGAACATGCGGCGGCGCTATGAAGTCTGGTTCGTCCGCTGCGGCCTGGCGGACGGCAGCGGCGCGTGGTGGTTCCGGTATTTGCTTGTAAACAACATCAAGATCTCGCCGGAAATATCGGAGCGCCGGCATTTTCAGGTTTGGGCGACCTGGTTTCCCCGCGGTGCAGCGCCGCAGAGTTACGTCGTCGAACTTCCCTTTGAGCAACTGGACCTCAGCCCGCGCAGACATATCCCCTTTCATTGCCGCGCAGGGGAGAGCGGAATTGAAGAGGGCCGCTGTTGGGGAAATCTGCGCCCGGACGGCCACCACATTTCCTTGAATCTGCGCATCCACTCGCACTTTGGTGCGAGGCTGAGCGATAAAGGCTGGATCGGTTTTTCGCGCTCGCCTCATTCGGACGCCTCCTTTTCCGGTGAGATTATCTTCGACGGGGAAAAAGTCAGTGGCGAGCCGTTAGGCTTCGGCGTCCAAGGCCACAATTGCGGCTACCGCCACCGCAGTTACTGGCGCTGGATGCACGCGTATTTTCCTCAGCCCGATGGCGGCAGCACGCTGGAGGCGCTGGTGTACGACCTGCCGTTCGGCCTGGTCTTTCGAAACGCCGTCTTGTGGCACCACGGCAAGCCAACCCGAGTGCAAAAAATCAAAGAATTGAAAATCGCCCGGTCCAGTGGGCATCTGCATTGGAACTTTTCCGGCAAGTTGGACGATGGTTCAACAATCGAAGCGTCCATCGAAGGCGCTGCCCCGGGCGTTCACGAACTGCCCTACACCAAGACAGACGGCTCCGGAACTTTCCCCGTGTCCAATGCGAGCCTGGCCCGTGCGATTGTAAAATTGGGGCAAAGCGAAACCCTGGAAACGGGAACCGGCGCCGTCCTCGAAATGGGAGGAGCCTGACGTGGCGGATAGAGCAAAGTGGGATGCGGGACTCTACGACGAGAAGCATTCCTTTGTCTGGAAGCTCGCCGCCGGAGTGCTGGAATTGCTCGATGCGAAGCCAGGCGAAAGGATTCTCGACCTGGGATGCGGCACGGGCCATCTGACCGCAAAGCTCGCGGAAATCGGCGCACTTGTTGTGGGCGTCGATCGCTCGCCGGATATGATCCGCCAGGCCAAAGAAAGATATCCGTCCCTGCGCTTTGAAGTGATGGACGCTCGAGAGATCGCTCTGGACGAAAACTTTGACGCGGTCTTCTCCAACGCGACGCTCCACTGGATCAAGGAACCTGAGCGAGTGATTCTCGGCATCAAGAAATTACTCCACCCTGGCGGACGTTTTGTCGTCGAGTTCGGCGGCAAGGGCAATACGGGCGAACTCCTCAAGTCTGTTCAGCGCGCTTGGACGAAATTACAACTCGCCAGTCCTGCGCCTCACCCCTGGTATTACCCAAGCGTCGCCGAATACGCTGCATTATTGGAGCGACACGGCTTCGAGGTGACCCACGCAACTCTCTTCGACCGTCCCACGCCGCTCGACGACGGCGAGCGCGGCCTGCGCAACTGGCTCGAAATGTTCGGCAGCGCCTTCGTCGAAGGTCTGCCGCAAGCCACTCGGGAGCGTCTGCTTGTGGAAATCGAGCGCGAACTGCGTCCAAACCTCTTCCGCGACGATCACTGGGTCATGGATTACCGCCGCCTTCGGGTGGTGGCAAAGTGCCAGGAATAACGGCAGGATCCGAAAAATTGTGGTACAGAAAAATAGGCCACAACAGGTAGAGTAGTGCTTTACAGACCCCCACCTGCGTGATACGCTTTTCTCCCGTACCGCCATCTTAGCGCCAGGCGGCTGGGCCTCTGACCGAGAACCTGCCAAACGTGTGTGCTTTCTGTCTGTTACAGGCAGAAGCGTTGCGTGAAGACTCCTCCTCCCGAGGAAAGGAAAGTCGTCTCTCTTCGCGCCAAAAACCCTGGGTGAATTTGTTCGCGCTGGTGGTGTGTTTGACAGAAACATGAGTGCAGACGCCGGGTTCTAGGAGTATTGGAACGGCAATCTGCAATCGGGGGCTGGATTCCGGGCTCAGTTCCATTGACCCGGAGCCGCGAAGCAGTAGGCTACGACAAGAGGGGACACCTTGCTCAAGCTGCGCAAAGTCGAAATCGTGGGCTTCAAGTCGTTCTGCGAACGCACGGTCGTGACGTTCAGCGGAACCGGCACCACCTGCATCGTCGGGCCGAACGGCTGCGGAAAATCGAACGTGGTGGACGCCATCAGCTGGGTGTTGGGAGAGCAGAGCCACAAGTCTCTGCGCGCCGAGCGGATGGCCGACTGCATCTTCAACGGCACAACCAAGCGTCCGCCGATGGGCCTCGCCGAAGTCACCATCACCATGGAAGATCCTGAACTGGCCGAAGCCGCGCGCTTTGTGCTGGAGAGCGCGGCGGAAGAGGAAACGAAAGAATTAACCGCAGAGAATTCGGAGAATTCGCAGAGCGCGACGGAAAATCTGGATGCCCTGATTGATGGCGCAATCGCCGCGACCGAAGCGTCTGGTGAAAATTCGGGCGACAGCAGCGCGGTCCCTGACGGCCAGACCGGATCCGGCTTCAAGCTAAAGCGTAAGAAAAAGGCGGAAAAGTCTGCGCTCGTCACTAAGCCCGGCGAAGTCGTGGTTAGCCGCCGCCTCTACCGCAGCGGCCAGAGCGAATACCTGATCAACGGACGCGTCGGCCGTTTGCGCGACATCCAGGAAATGTTCATGGGCGTCGGCCTGGGCCCGGACTCCTACGCGATCATCGAGCAGGGGCGAATCGGGCAAATCCTCGCCACCAAGCCGATGGAGCGCCGCGCCATCATCGAAGAAGCCGCCGGCGTAACGAAGTTCAAGACTAAGAAACGATTGAGCGAGGCAAAGCTCGAATCGTCCAAGGTGAATTTGTCTCGCGTCAACGACATCGTCGTCGAAGTCGAGAAGCAACTTGGCTCCCTGAAGCGCCAGGCGGCGAAAGCGCGGCGCTACGCGGAAATTCGCGACCAGATGCGCGGAATCGTGCGCCAGATGCTGGCCGGAAAAGCGCGCGAACTCGATGCCGAAGCCGACCGCGTGCAAACGCGTCTGGCCGAACTGACCGCCACCGAGACGCAGCACGCCCAGATGATCCACGAGCAGGAAGCGGAGCAGGACCGTCTGAGCCAGCGCATTTACTCGCTGGACGCGGAAATCCGCCAGAACCAGAACGTGCTGAATCACACGGCCCTCGAAGTCGACCGCATCGAAAATCGCATCACCTTTAATCAGACACGCAGCTCCGAACTAGCCGGGCGCAACGAACAGATCACCCTGGAGCGGAACGCGCTGGCCGGGCAGCACGCGGAATGGGCGACGCGCAACTCCGCGCAGTTGCAGGCCGTTGAAAACGCGCGCCGCGATTCCATTACCGTAAGCGCCCGTGTGGAAGAACTCACCGCGCAGGCAACGCACCGCGCGGCGCAAATTTCCGAAGCCGAAGCACGCATGGACGCGCTCCGGCGCGCGGCCACGCAAGCCGGCGAAAGCCTGTTGCGCCTGCACGGCGAGCAGAAGCAAGCCGAAGAGGCTCTTGTCCATCAGACGGACTCGATGCGCAAGCAGGAAGAGCGCGAAGCCACCCTGCTCGAAAGCTCGATTAAGGTGCGCGACGACGCGGAACGTGCGGCACAGGATTGGCAGAATGCCATGACGCAAGCCGGCGAACTGCAGAAACGCGTAACGCAGATCCAGGCCTGCGTTACGGAATTGAAACTGGTTCGCGAGAAGACCCAGGAGGATGCCGACGCCCTTCGCGACAACCTGTCCGCGGTCCGCGCGCGCCATTCCACCCTGACGCAAATTCTGAATGATCGCTCCTACACCGGCGAAGCGGTCCAGAAACTCTTCGCTGCAAACGAACGCCACGGCGGCCAGGAATTCCGCGCGGTCGGCGTGCTGGCGGATTACGCCGAAGTGCAAGAACAGCACGAAGCCGCAGTCGAGCAATACCTTCGCGACGAACTGGAATATGTGGTCGTCGAGACGTATGACCACGCCCGCGCGGGTGTTTCGCTTCTGCGCAATGAAGTCGGCGGACGGGCCACGTTCTTTGTGGACTCGCTGCGCAACCTGAAACTTGACGAGTACGAGCCGATCGTTCACTTCCGTTCCGAAGACGGCGTGATCTCCCGCCTCGACAAGCTCGTGGAATTTCGCGATCCGCTCGGTCCGGCGGCGAAACAGTTTCTGCCTCGGCTTCGCTCTGGCTATTTGACCGACGGCGCTGTTGCCGCGGAAAAACTCGCGCGCGAATACCCGCAATACGCCTTCGTCACCACGGAAGGCACCTGCTACCAGGGACGCATGGTTACCGGCGGGCGGCCCGATGAAGCCGGGCCGCTCGGCATGAAGCGCGAACTCCGTGCGCTGGATGCCGAAGTGATGCAACTCGAGCACCGCGCGGCGGCGAGCCATGCGGAACTGGAAACGCTAGCCGCCGAACTCCGCGCCGGCGAGCAAGCCCAGGAAGAATTGACGGCGCAGCAGCGCGAAGCCGAACGCACTCTATTCTCGACCAAACACCGCCACGAACAATCGCAAAGCGAACTGGCGCGCCTCGGCTTGGATCTGACTGTTTGCCAGGGAGAACTGGCGCGCGTCCGCCGCGAAATCGAAACCGTGCAGCAGCGCGCGGCGCAGGCTAAACTCCAGCACGAAGCGGCGGCAAAATCGCGGTCCGAAGCGGAAGCGGAAAGCACTCGACTCACCGCCGAAGTCGCGCAATTGCGCGGCGCCGTGCAGGCCGAGCAGGATGAACTCTCCGCAGCAAAGGCTGACTTTGCAGCAATGCACGAACGCCTCGGGCTCGCCGAAGCCATGGCCAAGCGCCTGGAAGAAGAGCGCGCGGACCTGGAACGCCGCGAATTGGCACTCCGCCAGCAGGAAGAATCCATCAACGAAGAGACCGCGGCGATGGCCCGGCAGTCCGAGGAACTCACGCAACAACTGAGCGTCCTGCGCGCCGAAAAGATCCGCCTCGAAGAAAAACAAAAAGAACTCGAGCAGGAGTGGGACGCCGGCCGCACCCGCGTGACCCAGGCGGAAGATCATCTGCGCATGGCCCGCCAGACACTGCAGGAAATGCGCGACGCGCGCGGCAAATTCGAAATCGAAAAAGCGCGCAACGATTCCGACCGCGCCCACCTGCGCGAAACCTGCCTCGCCGAAGTCAACGCCCAGCCGGAAGACTTGATCGCTTCCGAAACTGCCTTCATGTCCGGCGAAGAACTCGCCGTCGCCGAAGCCAACTACCGCGAAATGAAACAGAAAATTGAGAACATGGGCGCGGTTAACATGATGGCCCTCGAAGAATTCAACGAGTGCGAGCAGCGGTTTACCTTCCTGACTCGCGAACGCGACGACCTGTTGCAATCCATCACCGACACCCAGCAGGCCATCAAGGAGCTCGACCTCATCACCAAGGAGCGCTTCGAGTTGGCCTTCGCCGCCATCAACACCAACTTCACCACCGCCTTCCACACCATTTTCGGCGGCGGCACGGCGGAAATGCGCCTGACGGAAGTGGATAGCTCCGGTGACGCGGGCATCGACATCGTGGCATCGCCGCCAGGCAAGCGCCTGCAGAATGTGCTGCTCCTCTCCGGTGGGGAGAAGGCAATGACCGCCCTTGCGCTGCTCATCGCCATCTTCAAATATCAGCCGAGTCCCTTCTGCATTCTCGACGAAGTCGACGCCCCGCTCGATGAAGCCAACGTGGGCCGCTTCACCCGGCTCATCGCCGACATGAGCGCGCAAACCCAGTTCATCGTGGTCACGCACAACCGTAAAACCATGGAGACTGGCAGTGTCCTCTACGGCGTGACCATGCAGGAACCCGGCGTTTCGAAACTCGTCAGCGTGCGCTGGGAAGGCGACGCCGAGCCCACGCCCAAACGCAGAGCCGCAACCGCAGCGTAACCACAATAAAATTCTGCCCGCGGGGCGAAAATTCTTTCGCCCCATTTTCTCGTTTATTAAAAGAAACAATGGCGGTCACAAGATTTTCTTCGCCGGAATTGTCCTTCTGTCGCATTGACATCGGCGAACGGTGGGATAGAATGCAGAACACTTTGTCAGGGGCAACATGGTCGTGAACCCGAGTCCTGCAGCAAAAGTCATTCGAGAGACAAATTTCCCGGGCATCGCGCCTTTGGCGCGCGGCAAGGTGCGCGACATCTATGATTTGGGCGACCGCTTGCTCATCGTGGCCACCGACCGCCTTTCCGCTTTCGACGTCGTTATGCCCACGCCCATTCCCGACAAGGGCCGCGTCCTAACGCAACTCTCGCTTTTCTGGTTCGATCTGCTGAAAGATGTCCTCCCCAACCACGTTTTAAGCGCAACGGAATTCCCTGCTCCCTTTGACCAGTTCCAGGATGAATTGGCCGGTCGCTCCATGGTCGTCAGAAAAACGACGCCCCTTCCCATCGAATGTGTCGCGCGCGGCTATCTTTCCGGCTCCGGCTGGAAGGAATATCAGGCGACCGGTACGGTTTGCGGTATCCCGCTACCCGCCGGCCTGCGCGAATCCGACAAACTCCCTGAGGTCATCTTCACCCCGGCGACCAAGGCGGCCACGGGCCACGATGAAAATATCCCCTTCGCCCGCGCCGCCGAAATGATGGAAAAGGATCTGGCGGAAAAGGTCCGCGACACCACGCTGAAGATTTACCGCCGGGCAGCCGCCTACGCCGAGCCGCGTGGCATCCTGCTGGCGGACACCAAGTTTGAATTTGGGCTTTTGAACGGCGAAATGATCTGGATCGACGAAGCGCTGACGCCCGACTCCTCACGCTTCTGGCCAGCCGCCGAATACAAGCCCGGCGGCCCCCAGCCTTCTTTCGACAAGCAGTTTGTGCGCGACTACCTCGAACGGATCCGGTGGCCGAAGACGCCGCCGGGACCCACCCTGTCCCCCGACGTGGTTGCCGCAACGCGCGCCAAGTACCGGGAAGCCTATCGCATCCTGGTCGGGCGCGAGTTGGACGCGTAAGCCGGCCCCCTAAGAAAATTCGCAGGCACGGAGAGTGCGCACGTGAGAGATCAACTGGAAGGCCTTGTGGGACAGATGGTGGAACGCGGGATTTTATTCGATGAAGCCGTTGGGGAATTCGAAAAACGCTTCATCAAGCGGGTTCTGGAGCGAACCAACGGCAATCAGTGCCGGGCCGCCGAGCTTCTGGGAATCCACCGCAATACTCTGAGCAGAAAAATGACGGAATACAAGCTGGATCACCGGAGACGGAAGGGGCGGTAGGCGGACATAGGTGGAGCTTCAATAATACGTCTATTTTAAATATTGAGTCCGCAAAGCGGCAGCTTCGCTGCCACACTCAAAATAGGAACGGCCCCGAACTTGGCATTCGGGGCCGTTCTTTTCTTTAAGCCGTACGGATTAGTTTCCGGGTTTCTTCGGCGCCGGCTTCTTGGGCGCCGGCTTTTTCGCGGGACCCGCCTTTGGCAAGTCCTCTGCGTTCACCTTGGCTTTGTCCCAGTGCAGCATGAACGCGGGATCGGGATCATAGGTTTCCAGCGTTCCGGTAAAGTGAACGGGATTACCCTTCTCAAGTTTAGCCGCCTCGGGTTGATCGGTCTTTTTGATGATCACGTCCATGTTCGGCGTGGTGGCTGCTTCAAACTCCGCGTCGCTGGTGACGAAAGCGATCTTTAGCTCAATCGTATCTGTCCCTGTGGTTGTCTCGATCAACTTACCCGGCACTTCGGGGAATTCCAGGCCGCAGGCGGCGGTCCACGTCAGCTTTCCCTTGTCGCCGCCGGCTTTCAGGTCGGTGACGACGGTCACAATGGTCATGTCCTTTCGCGACGCATCGAGGTCGGCGGAGCTGACCAGTTTGTAGCTCGCCGGGCGCTCCACGGAATTGGGCGCAAGTTGCAGCAGTTCGTTCATCTCCGCGTCCGTCAACGGGTCGCAAACCGTGCCGCCCTGGTAATTCGCCATCACCTTGCGGATATAGGTCTTCACCGATTTCGACTGTTGCTCGTTGGCGCTCTTGGAAGTGGCTGCGCGCGCAAAGGACCAAATCGCTTCGAGAGGCTGGGGCGGGGCCACAGCCATGTACGCCTGGCCGAGTTTGTAGTTGGAGACCAGGTCGTCCGGAGCGAGAGCCAGTACCGCCTTGTAGGACTCAATCGCGCCCGGGTAATCTTTGGCAGCCATCGCCGCCGTCGCCGCTGTACCGTTGAACACGATCAGCGACTGTTTTTTTTCTCCGGCAAACTTGGCATCGTCCTCGCCGTCCGGTTTCGGAAGCTGGTCGAGCACTTTCAATCCGGCCAGAGCAGCGGCTCGCGCGGCCTTCGCGGTTTCCGGATCTGGAGTGGGAATCGCGTTGAAAGCATAAGCGCGCACGTAGTGGGCGTCATAGCGTTCCGCCGGGGTGATCTTGTCGCCCATCGCGATCATCTTGTCCGCGTATTCGATGGCCTTCGGGTAATTCTTCTGAGCGTAGTAATTCTTGAAGTAGAGGGGATAGATGTAATTGAGCAGCGCGGAGGCCGGATACTTGGCGACAAAATCATCGAGCAGCTTGATCTGGGCGGCGGGATTTTTTTCAGCGGCGGCTGCCTGATACGAGTTGTACTCCGCCATGGTGTATTTCGGCTGGGCAGCGCCCGCCGCCGCGGCGTCCTGGGCCGGGGCAGAGGGAGTACAGCTCAGGCTCAGCGCCGCAAGAAGCAGCAGGCTTGCCATCCAACGAATTGCTCTCATTCCTTATCTCCTCGCTCCATACATGAAAGTAAAATTGCGTAAATCGCCGGCGGCCGTGCCGCTGACGGAACTGTTGCCATTCCCTGCGGACCAGAAGTGCTCTTTCGGAAACGTTGGAATTATAGGTGCAGCCACTCTCCGACCGCAAGCCGGGATCTTGCACCTTTAAAACCCGGAGGGCTTAGGTCCTGCGCGGAGCGTTTCAAAAACCCGGGCCCCAGACTATCTCCGAGGCATTCTCATTGGGGTGGCATCCTAACGAGATAAGATGAGTTTCGCATAAAAAGAGTGGCTTAGGCGAGGAGGAATGCAAATGGACATCATAAGCGCGGCAAATAGTACAAACCCATTAGGAAAACCTTTAGAGGGCGGCGTGGCTTTGATCACTGGCGGCAGCCGCGGCATCGGGAAGGCGATTGCGGTACGCTTGGCCGCGCTGGGAGCCTCCGTCGCCATCTGCGGCAGAGATGAAGAAAAATTAATAATCACTTCACGCGAACTGGAGGCCGCCGGCGCGAAAGTTCTGGCGCGCCGCGCGGACGTAACGAAAGAGCCGGAGATCCGCGCGCTGGTCGACGCGACAGAAAAACAGTTCGGCGGGATCACGATCGTCGTCAACAACGCGGGAACGGGAGGCGGGGGCTTCGGATCCGTCCAGGAAAAAAGTGAAGCGGAGTGGGACCAGGTGATAAACACAAATCTGAAGAGCGTGTTTTTCGTTTCGCGCGCCGTGATTCCGGGAATGATCCAGCGCCGCGGCGGCGACATCATCAACATCAGTTCGCTCGCGGGAAAAAATACCTTCGCCGGAGGCGGAATTTATTGCGCGTCGAAATGGGGACTGCAGGGGCTATCGGGTTGCATGGCCGAAGATCTACGCGCACACGGAATCCGCGTAAGCGTTATTTGCCCGGGAAGCGTGGCAACGGATTTCCGGGGCCGCGGGCCCAAGGACCCTAGCAAGGTGCTGACAGCGGAAGACGTGGCGCACGCCGTCGGCATGGTCGCCACGCAAGGCCCGCAAAGTTTTATCAGCGAAGTCCACCTTCGGCCCGTGGCCAAGCCATGACCCAACAGGTCCAGTTTGTAGGGGCCGGGCTCGCCCGCCCTCTTGCATTATTCGCGCCCATGTAGCGGCCGCCGTCCGCGGCGGGCGCCGCCTCCACATTTTCCTCTTGACAATAGTCGTTTGCACGACTATCATCGAGGCATGAATTCACGAGCTAAGGCCAGCTGCCCCGGCGCGACGCCTCTCGAGGATCAAATTTTCGTCGTCCTCCTAAAGGCCGCCGATTCCTTGGCCTCCGAAGCGGACCAATTGATGAAAGCCAACGGGCTCACCTCCGCCCAGTACAACGTTCTCCGCATCCTGCGCGGCGCCGGCCCCGAAGGCCTTCCCTGCAACAGCATCGCCGAGCGCATGATCTCCCGCGACCCGGATATGACCCGCCTGCTCGACCGCACGGAGAAACGCATCTTGATCAGCCGCGAGCGCCAGAAAGAAGACCGCCGCGTGGTGAAGGCGCGAATCACCGACGAGGGTCTGAAGCTGCTCAAGAAAATGGACGCTCCCATCCGGGAACTCCACAAGAGCCAGTTCGCACACATGAGTTCCGCGCGTTTGAAAACTCTGATGGATCTTCTTACCGATGTGGCGGCGCACGCACCGAAATAGGCGCTTGCGCATCCAATACTCAAAATTTCGGCAAGCGAAATAAAAAGGAGAAGCAACAATGAACGGGCTATTTTCAAAAGTAGGAATGTTGGCAGGGCTGGCGGCAGCACTCGCGCTGCCCGCGAGTGCGGGGACGACGACGTACCAGATCGATCCGCGCCACTCTAGCGCCGGTTTCGGCGTTACCCATTTGATGATTTCGACCGTGCGCGGCGAATTTCACGGCGTCACCGGAACCGTCGTCGTGGACGACTCCGATATCTCCAAATCCACCGTTAACGTCACCATTGACGCCACCAGCCTGGATACCCGCGAACCCGACCGCGACAAGCACTTGAAGAGCGAAGCGTTCTTTGATGTCGCCAAGTATCCGACCATCACCTTTCAGTCCACCAAGGTGGAGCGCAATAGCGATGGCAGCCTGAAAATCACCGGCGACCTGACCATCCGCGGCATCACAAAAACTGCGGTACTGACGACAACCGCTCCAAAGGCACCCATCAAGGATCCCTGGGGCTTGCAGCGCACCGCTGCCTCTGCTTCCACGAGGATCAACCGGCAGGACTTTGGCGTTGCCTGGAACCAGAAACTCGACAGCGGCGGCGTGGTGGTGGGCGATGATGTGAACATCACGCTCGACGTGGAAATGATCATTCCCCCGCAGGCAAAGTAATTACCCCAGGGTAGAAACAATTCAGCAAAAAATCACGGGCGGCAAGTCTGCCGCCCGTGGCTTTCTGAAGACCACCCAAGTGAATATGAGGTCTCGTCATGCACAATCCGGCTCCCACACACCACCAAGTCCACGAATTGATCCAGCACCGCTGGAGCCCACGTGCGTTTTCCCAGCAGCCCGTGCCCGCGGATGTGCTGCGCAGCCTGTTCGAAGCCGCGCGCTGGGCCCCATCGAGCAGCAACGAACAGCCATGGGCTTTCCTCGTTACCACCACTGGCGACAAGGAAAATCACGCGAAAATGCTGAGCACGCTGGTGGAGTTCAACCAAGCCTGGGCGAAACACGCCCCAGTGCTGGCAATTGCCGTGTCCGAGATGGCCTTCGCCAAGACTGGCAAACCCAATCGCAACGCCTTTTATGACACCGGCGCGGCCATGGCAAATCTTTCCGCCGAAGCTACCTCTCGGGGGCTCTTCGTGCATCAAATGGCAGGGTTCGATTCTCATAAGGCCATTGAACTCTTCGAAATTCCAAGCGGGTGGGAACCGATTGCGGCTTTCACGATCGGCTACCCGGGCGATCCGGAAACCTTGCCCGAGACTTTGCGCCAGCGCGAACTGGCTCCGCGCGAGCGGAAACCTCTCGAATCCTTCGTCATGGGCGGGCATTGGGGCCAGGCAGCTTCCTTCATCCGGAAATAACCCGCATGCGTTATGCTTTTACAGAGGAATTAACCCGGCATGCACAGCACGCTCGAATTCCTGGTGAACCACGGTTACCTGGTGCTTTTGGTCTGGGTGTTTCTCGAGCAAGCGGGACTTCCTCTTCCTTCCATCCCGTTGCTTCTGGCCGCCGGCGCGCTTGGCGGAATGCATCGGCTGAATTTTACCGCCTCGCTGCTGCTGTGCATGATCGCCGCGGTTTCCGCCGACACGATCTGGTATCAGCTCGGCAAACGCAAAGGCATCCGGATTCTGCACTGGCTGTGCAGGATTTCGCTGGAGCCGGATTCCTGCGTGCGCCGCACCGAAGGTCTCTTTGAAAAGCAGGGCGCAAAATCCCTGCTGGTGGCCAAGTTTCTCCCCGGCCTGAACACCGTCGCCACGCCGCTCGCCGGCATTTTCCACATGAAATTCCGCAAGTTCCTGGTCTTCGATGCGCTCGGCGCGATTTTCTGGGCCGGAACCTATTTGGGTCTCGGCTACATTTTCGCCGGCCAGATTGAATTCATCGCGCTGAAGGCCCAGCAATTGGGCGGCGGCCTGATGTTGTTGCTGGGAGCCGCGCTGGGCTTCTACATCAGCTACAAATTCGTGGCCCGCCAGAAATTCCTGCGCCAATTGCGCATTTCCCGCATCAGCCCGAAAGAGTTGAAGGAAAAGTTGGACGCCGGCGAAATTCTGACGATCGTGGACCTGCGGCACTCCGTGGACTTCGAAGCCGACCCGGAACTGATCCCCGGCGCGTTTCGCATGGACGCCAGCGAACTCCAGCAAACCGATGAACGGCTGCCCCGCGATCGCGAAGTCATTCTCTACTGTACTTGACCAAACGAAGCCACCAGCGCCCGTGTGGCGCTGCTCCTCAGGAACAAGGGCGTGAGGCACATCCGGCCGCTCCAGGGCGGGTTGGACGGCTGGCGTGAGCTTGGTTACCCGCTGCAAATGACGCCAGTGAACCCTGAAACTGAGCCGATCTCGAAAGCCTGAACCCAGCGCGTCCTTCCAAACCAAGAGGGCCGGGCGAGCCCGGCCCCTACAAATGCACCTGAGGCGTGTGCCTACAGACGCGGCAGCACAATCCCGCCTTGCGCCTGATACTTCCCTTTCTTGTCCTTGTAGCTGACTTCACACTCTTCGTCGCTTTCAAAAAACAGCACCTGGCACAAGCCCTCATTCGCGTAAATGCGCGCGGGCAGCGGCGTCGTGTTACTGATTTCGAGCGTCACGAAGCCCTCCCACTCCGGTTCAAACGGTGTCACGTTCACGATGATCCCGCAGCGCGCGTACGTGGACTTGCCGAGGCAAATCGTCAGCACATTCCGCGGAATGCGAAAATATTCAATCGAGCGCGCCAGCGCAAACGAGTTCGGCGGCACCAGGCAAACATCGCCCCTGAATTCCACCAGCGAGCGCGGATCAAAATTTTTCGGATCGACGATGGTAGAATTCACGTTGGTGAAGATGCGGAATTCGTCGGCCACCCGGATGTCGTATCCATACGAAGACACGCCGTAGCTGATCACTCCTTCCCGAACCTGCCGGTCGGTGAACGGTTCGATCATCTTGTGCTCCAGCGCCATGCGGCGTATCCAACGGTCTGGCTTTACGGACATCCAATCCTCCTGACAGAAAACTTAGAAAGTAGGCTCGCAAAAGGTTAAAGTGTAGATGAGGCGGAACTTCTTGACAACCCGGGCCTTAGCCTCTAGCATCGGGCCACGTAGAGCGGGAGGACGGTGTGATTAAGCTAGACATTGTGAATGCCGTCGTAGCGAAGACGAACATCAGCCGCACCAAAGCGGAGCAAGCCGTGGAGACGATCTTTGAGTCCCTGAAGAACGCCATGGGCCGCGGGCAGCGCATCGAACTGCGCAAGTTCGGCGTATTCAGCGTGAAACCGCGGAAGACCGGCATCGGGCGAAACCCCCGCACCGGCGAAGAAGTCAGCATTCCCCCAGGAAAAGCAGTGCGCTTCAAACCTGGGAAAGAACTTCAGGGCCTCGAAGACACCGCAGCCAGCCAAGCCAAATAATTTATTGTGACCCCACCGGAATCAGAACGGAGCGCTCCCCCCTTTCTGGAAGTGCCTGCATGGCACGGCCGCCCGCCGCAGGGAAGGTATTTTGCCGCGGATCAGCCGCATCCTTCCGCGCGCTCGCTAGTGCTGTCGTCGGGTTTGTTCCTGCTGACGCTGGTCACTTCACTGATCGCCGGCACGCATTTTGCCGCCGCCTACGCGCACAATCAGGCCGCTTCGCTGGATGCGTTCGAGCAAACATTCCGGCTGACGTATCGGAACCCGGCGGCGCTTCTGGCGGGCTTGCCGTTCGCGCTGACGCTGCTGGGAATTTTGCTCGCGCATGAGCTGGGGCATTACTTCGCCTGCCGCCATCATCACATTCGCGCGAGCTATCCGTATTTCATTCCCGCGCCCACATTGATCGGCACGTTCGGCGCGTTCATCCTGATTCGCTCGCCGATTCGTTCGATGCGCGCGCTCTTCGACGTCGGCGCTTCCGGCCCGCTCGTCGGCTTTCTGGTGGCGCTGCCAGCGATGAGTTATGGCGTGCTGCACGCAAAAGTAATTCCCGCGTTGGCCGCCGATAACAATGCTGTTTTCGGTCTGCCGCTCATTCTTCGGCTCGTGACGGCGATGCTTCAGCCCAACGCGCACGCCTCGGACCTGCTGCTACATCCTGTGGGGCGCGCTGCCTGGGTAGGCATGTTCGCCACCGCCCTGAATCTCTTGCCGGTCGGGCAACTCGACGGCGGGCACATCGTGCGCTCCGTCAGCCCGCAACTTCATCGCTGGATTTCTCTCGCGTTGCCCCTCGCACTCGTGCCGCTCGGCTATTTTCAGTGGCAGGGCTGGTGGATCTGGGCGCTGATTCTCTTTTGCCTGCAATTCGTCCGCATGGCGCCGATTTACGACCCCACGCCGCTTGATCCCAATCGTCGATTCGCGGCGGTGGTGTCATTCGCGGTGTTTATCCTCTGCTTCATGCCTTATCCCGTCGAAAGATTGCTATAAAGTGGCGGGGATGCCCACTACAACCAAAAAAGAATTAACCCGCAGCTTGCGGGAACGCGACTTGCTTCTGCTGTTTGTCGGCTCGGTGATTGGCTCCGGAATTTTTCTCACCCCTGGATTGATTCAACGGCAAGTCGGCGGCTCGGTCGGTTGGTCACTGGCAGTGTGGCTGTTCGGAGGCGTGTTGTCGCTGCTAGGCGCGCTGACGTATGCGGAACTAGCCGCGGCAAATCCTGAAGCAGGCGGATTGTATTGCTACATTCGTGACGGCTTCGGCCGGCTGCCGGCGTTTCTGTACGGCTGGTGTCTGTTCCTGGTGATTGCCAGCGCAACGATTGCGGCCCTGGCGCACGCATTCACAACCTACCTGCAGGAAATTGTCCCGCTCTCGAGCGTTGGCGCTTCCTTCGTGACGATTTTGATGATTGCCGTGGTTACTGCCGTCAATGTCTGGGGCACACGAAAAAGTTCCGACCTGCAGAATGTAACCACGATCATCAAGGTCGGTCTGATCGTCGTTCTCGGGAGTGTTTTGCTGGTGCTCGGCTTCGCCAACGGCACCCACGCTGGGGAACTTCCCTCCACGCTCGGAACTTCGCAAACCGGCTATGCGTTCTTCTCCGGAATTGGCTTTGCGATGATCACCGTCCTCTGGGCCTACGAAGGCTGGCAGTTCGGAACCTACAGTGCCGGCGAGGTAATGGACCCGCAGCGGTGTTTCCCGCGTACCTTCCTGCTCGGCTCTCTCATTTTGATCGGACTCTATCTGTTCGCGGTCGTGGCCTATCTGGTCGCGCTGGGACCGTCGCAAGCCGCGGCTAGCGACGCCATCGCTGCAACGGCAGCGCGCGCCGTGCTCGGCCCCTGGGCCGGAAAACTGGTGGCGGCGATGATCCTGATCTCCACCTTCAGTTCCACCAACAGCGTGATGCTCACCGCGCCGCGCGTTTTCTTCGCCATGGCCAACGACAATCTTTTCTTCAAAAAACTTGCGGAAATCGATCCGCGCTTTGGCACGCCCGCCGCGGCGATTCTGGCCCTGGGTGTGTGGTCGTGCGTGCTGGCGTCAGCGGCCGGATTCGCCAAGCTGGCAAGCGGCGCGGTTTTCATCGGCTGGATTTTTTATGGACTTGGCGCCGCAAGCATCTTCCCCATTCGCAGGGCGAGCGCGGGAAAGTCAATTCCGTATCGCGTGCCGGGGTATCCGCTGACGCCGCTTCTATTCGTGCTCGCAGCGCTCGCCATCGTGGGCAACGCAATCTACGCAGCACTAAGGATCCCCACGAATTTACCTATCTACTCGTCGCGATCGCTCTGATGCTGCTCGGCCTACCCGGATATTTCTTCTGGAGCCGCCGCCGCTCAACCGTGTAGGGACGGCCTTCTGAGGCCGTCCGTGCTCGTCGGTCTACCGCGAGCGCTCTACGGCGCACTGTGGCCCGCGCACTGCAGCACGCCCAGATACGCGCTCCATGGCCCGACCGCCTCGCGGTATTGGTGGGCCATAATCCTCGAAATCTGGTGCAGGTGAGTTAGGTCGTGAGTCGCCCAACTCGCCAGGTGCTGCGATAATTTTACGGGTCCGAACGCGGGATGCCGGCCCCGCCGCTCGAGATCCTCTGGCCGCAACTTCAGCGCGCGCAATTGGTCCAGGCTTTCCGAGCGTGCCCGCCCAAATTCATCCAACAATTGGCCAAGCGTCTTACCCTGGCTCAACTTTACATGCCCTTTGCGATCAAACGGCTCAAACGTCCGACTCTCGCCGGACTCCAGAATAATCCGCGCCCGCGGAATCCAGTCCGCCCGTTCGCCATAAATCAGGTGAGCGACGACGTCGAACACGTTCCATGTTTCGCCACCCTCATTTCGGTGAGTCCACTCTTCGGGCAGTTCGCGCAGCAACGCATTCAGCGCGGCAGGCGTGCGAGCAAGTAGAGCGATTGACAGTTCCAAGTTTTGCTCCATAACGACCCTCGATCCACAGGCAGTGATTCCCCAGCGCACCGATTTTAGCGAAGCCGCATAGCGCACGTCCTTGCTGTCAATGCCGATTCCGGAGCCATTTTGGCACCGAACCCACACCCTCAATCCGCCGCGCGCTTGTCATCCTGAGCCTATCCGACAAGGATAAGCGAAGGATCACGACGGATGACAATCGCTGAGTATTGTCGACGATGCCAAAAAGACCGAATCTTGCAAATGAGCCACCCTACAACAGCGATAGCGGATCCATATCTACGAGAACGGCGGTCTGAGGAATCTCGTTCGCGTCGCAGAAAGTGAGTGCGCCGCTGAGCAATTTCGTAATGACCGAGCGTTTCGGCGATTTAAGCAAAAATTGAAACCGATGCTCTTTCTTCAAGCGCGCGAGCGGCGCGGACGCCGGGCCGAGAATGCGGATGCCCTTCCCATCCGATGGCGAAAAATACTCGGAGAGCCGCCGCGACCAGCGAATGGCGTTCTCCAAATTCGTGTCGCGCACAATCACGTTTGCCAGCGAAGTGAACGGCGGATACGCCATCATCCGGCGAAAGTGCAGTTCGCGCTCGTAGAAAGAAAGATAGTCCTGGCGCACGGCATCCTGAATCGCATAGTGCTCCGGATAATACGTCTGAATCAGCACGCGGCCTGGAAGCTCGCCGCGTCCAGCGCGACCGGCCACCTGCGTCAGAAGCTGAAACGTGCGCTCGGCCGCCCGGAAATCGGGCAGCGTTAGCGAGGAGTCAGCCGATATAACGCCCACGAGTGTGACCCGTTGGAAATCGTGGCCCTTCGCGAGCATCTGCGTCCCGACAAGAATGTCCAGCGCGCCCCCCGCAAACGCGCCCAGTGTTTCCTGATACTGCTGCTTGGTGCGCACCGCGTCACGGTCGAGACGCGCGATCCGCGCTCCGGGAAATTCCTTGCGCAGGCGTTCTTCAAGGTGCTCCGATCCCTCACCAAAAAAATAAACATACTTCGAATCACATTTCGGGCAAACCTTGGGAACGGCTTGGACGAACCCGCAATAGTGGCATTCCAGGCGGTTGCGGCTCTTGTGGTACGTCATCGAAATGCTGCAATTCACGCATTGCACGGAAGCGCCGCAACTCCGGCACAGCACCGACCACGAGTAGCCGCGGCGATTGATCAGAATCAGCGCCTGGGTGTTGAACGAAAGGCACTCGGCGATGCCGTCGTGCAAAATCTTCGAAATAGGGCTGGTCTGGTGCGTCTGTTGGAATTCCGTGCGCAGATCGACGATCTCGACCGCGGCGAGTGAGCGGTTTTCCACCCGCGATGCCATGGTCAGCAGTTCATACTTGCCGCTCGTAGCGTTGTGATAGGTCTCGAGCGCCGGCGTCGCGGAACCCAGCAGCGCGACAGCGTTTTCGAGTTTCGCGCGGACGATGGCCACGTCGCGGCCGTGATACCGAGGGGTCTCTTCCTGCTTGAAGCTGTTCTCCTGCTCCTCGTCCACGATCACCAGGCCAAGATTTTCGAGCGGCGCGAAGACAGCCAAACGCGTGCCAACCACCACGCGCGCCTGACCGTTGCGTACCCGCCACCATTCCCGCGCCCGCTCCACGTCGCTGAGCGCCGAGTGAAGTACCGCGACGCCCTCAAAATGCGCGCCAAACCACGCCCGGCACTGGCGGCCAATCCACAGCGTAAGCGCAATTTCAGGGACAAGCACAATCGCCGTTTTCCCGCGCGCCAGCGTCTCCTGCACGCTGCGAAGATACACCTCGGTCTTCCCGCTGCCGGTGACGCCGTGAATCAGTTGCACGCCGAATTCGCCCAGCTCAAACCGGGCGCGAATCGAACCAAAGGCGCGCTCCTGCGATTCGTTCAGAGAATGCGCCGGTGGCGAATAGCCAACGTCGAACGGATCTTCGGCAGGGTCGATCGGTTCTTCCCAGCTTTCCAGCAGCCCGTCGCGCAGCATGCGTTCGATCAGCGCACGCGAGACGCCGGCGAGTTTCAGCAATTGCGGCAGAGGCAGCGGTCCCCGCTCCGTTTCGAGCAAGGCGCGGACGCGCTCTTCTTTCTCGGCTAACGACTTCTCGGCGACGGCTTCCCTGCCCTTCCAGGCAATCACATTGTGAACTTTGGGTTTGCGCCCTTGCAGGGATTCCTGGATCTGCAGGTACCCGCGTCGCTGGAGCCGCCGCAGCGCGTCAAGCCCGATCCCCAGCTTCGGATACGAGGTAAACTGCAGGACACCCTTCTTCGCGTGCACCCGCTGCAGGAATTCCGCCTCACTCCCCGACAGCTCCGTTAGAAATTTTCCATGCTGCGGATCCGTGGCAAGTGCCTTTCCGGTCTCCGTCAACACAATCTGTCTTCGAGAAGTCAGTTCCGTAACCGGCGGCAGCATCGCACGAAACACGTCGCCGATGGGTGCCAGATAGTAGCCTGCAATCCAGTGAGCAAGTTCGATAAGTTTCGGCGTCAGCGCCGGAACCAGGTCCAGAACTTTGGCAACCTCGCGGATTTTCGTATCCGCCGGCGGCGTCTCGGCAAGCTCAACCACAACGCCCACCAGAGATTTCTTTCGAAAAGGAACAAGCACCCGCGAACCAGCCTGCACCTGCGCGCGCAAAACCTCCGGTACGGAATACGTAAACGTGTTGCGAAGCGGAACCGGAAGCGCGACGTTGCAGAAGGAGGCGGACATGCCGTGGGTAGTGTAGCAGCAGCGGAACGATCAGAAAAAATCCGCGACTTACAAGGAGTTCAGCGGCTGATCAGAATGATTCCGACAAAAATGGCCACGATGCCAAGCCATTGGGACGCCGTGACCTTTTCGCGCAACAACAGCGCAGCCAAAGCGACGGTTACGGCCCCGTAGAGGGATGCGAGCACACTGACCACCGACGTCTGTTCATGCGCCATGCCGTAGTTATTGAAAACGTAGGCGCAAGTGTCGAGCATGCCCACGCCGAGAAGCAGCGGCATATCGCGGCGCAGCGGGAGCGCCCGCGATTGTCCCGCGAACAGCATCACCAGCGCCGTGGTCAGAGCACTCGTCAAGCGAATAATCCACACCGAAGGCGCGCTCCCAAGCAGCGGCACCACTCGCAATCCAAGCAGCCAGAACATCACCCCGAAGCAAACCGCGGAGAAGATCGCCCAATTCACCCCCAACCGCTTTTTTGCCGGCTGCATTTGCTCGTCGATCGGATTCGCGTCGCCCGGCGCCTGCTCTCCACGCGCCACCACAATCACTCCCGCAATCGTCAGCGCCAAGCCGCCCAGGCGCAACGGTGTAAGCCGCTCCCCGGTCAAGGCGGAAAGCAGCATCGTCAGCACCGGATAGCACGCGGAAATCGGCGCGACAATCGACAACTTTCCAATCTCAAACGAACGATAGAGCGCCAGCGTCGAAAAAGTGTTCAGCACGCCGGCAAGAATTCCCCACGCCCAGGGCTGCCACCCCGAGCCGTCAAACAGATGCCCCCAGCCGCCGAGGCGGGGCATCACCAGAGTCAGCAGACAGAATCCGCACGTCTGCATATACAACATCGTGCGGAACGTGCCGATCCGGCGAGTGGCATACCGTGCGAATAGGTCCGCGGATCCCCAAGACAGCGCGGTGGCCAGGCCAAGAAGAATTCCCATCGCAAATTTTCAGGACTTGGATTTCTTGGGCAACTGCAGGCCGAGCTCGGCCATCACCTTCTGCAGGTCTTTCCATACGTCGGCTTTCGCGGGCGGATTCCGCAGTAGATACGCCGGGTGATATGTCGCCATCAGCTTGTGACCTCGCCATTCCAGCCACTCACCGCGAAATTGCGAGATGCCGCGCGTGGTGTTCAGAATCGTCTTTGCAGCGGTGGCCCCAAGGCAAACGATCACTTTGGGATGAATCGAATCAATCTGCCGGATCAGAAAAGGTGAACACGCGGCAACCTCGTCTGGCTCGGGAGCGCGATTCTCCGGCGGCCGGCATTTCACCACGTTACAGATGTAAACGTCTTTGCGTTGGAGTCCCATCGCTTCAATCATCTGCGTCAAAAGTTTTCCCGCGCGCCCGACAAACGGCAGGCCTTGCATATCTTCATCCGCTCCGGGGCCTTCCCCGACGAAAACAAGCTGCGCCTTCGGATTCCCGTCACCAAACACAATTTTGTTGCGCCCCTTATGCAGTTTGCAGCGCGTGCATTCACCCAGGTCCTCGCGAATCTTCAGTAGCGTGTCGTCTTTCACTTTGTCCACGGATTCGAAAAGTGACGGCCCGGCGGGTGGCATGACCAAGGGAGGATGCGCCGCCGTAGGAGCAACTTTCGCAGGCGCAGGCTTCAGCGTGGGCTTGGGCAACTCGGTCTCCACAAAAACAGGGGTGGGTGAAGGCGCGGAAGCAACCGCCGAAATCGCAAGATTCACGCCGCTCGGACCGCGGTCCGTATAAAACAAGCGAATGCCCAGGTCCTCATGGTAGCGGAGGCGATCTTCGATTTTCTGCTGCAATGATGCGGGGAAACGTTCAGGCATGATTGGTTCAGTCGCCGGCCCGGTGGGTGGCCGGTTTGCTGCGTAGCGCGGTACGAAGCCGCAAAACTTCATCGAGAACTCGCTGTGCCACTTCCGACTTCGTCATCCGCGGGAGCGGCAAATCGCGGGCGTCGCGCGAAAAAATCGTAACAATGTTCGTGTCCACGTCAAACCCGGCGCCCTCGGCGGTCACATCGTTTGCCACAATCAGATTCGCGTTCTTCTCGCTAAGTTTCTTGCGCGCGTTTTCAGCAACGTGATCCGTTTCCGCGGCAAAGCCCACCAGCAGGCGGTCGCCCTTCTCTTTCGCCATCGTGGCCAGAATGTCCGGATTCGGCTCCAGCCGAATGGTCAACGCTTCTTTCGTACGCTTGATCTTCGCCGCCGCAGGCTCGGCGGGCCGATAATCCGCAACCGCCGCCGCAAAAATCGCAATCGTTGCCGGCGAAAATCGAGCCTGTACCACCCGCAGCATCTCTTCCGCGGTTCGAACATCAACGCGCTCCACGCCTTCCGGAGTCTCCAGCGCCGTCGGCCCGCTAATCAGAATCACTTTTGCACCACGCCTCGCCGCCGCCTCGGCAACTGCGTAGCCCATCTTCCCCGAAGACCGATTGCTAATGAACCGAACGGGATCAAGATCCTCACAAGTCGGTCCGGCCGTCACCAGCACCGTCTCCCCGGCCAAATCCTGCTGCGCCTCCACAATCTCGCGCACCGCTTTCAGAATCTCGTCCTGCGCCGCCAGCCGTCCCGGCCCCGTCATTCCACACGCCAGATACCCTTCCCCCGGCTCCACGATCCGCACGCCGCGCTTCCGCAGCATCGCAAGGTTTTCCTGCGTAGCAGGATGCTGCCACATATTCACATTCATCGCGGGCGCCAGCACAACCGGTGCGGTCGAAGCCAGATAAAGCGTGGAAAGAAAATCGTCCGCCAGCCCGCGCGCAAACTTCGCCAGCGTATCAGCCGTCGCCGGCGCCACCAGCAGCAAATCCGTCCGCTGCGCCACGGCAATATGCTCGATCGCGGATTCCAGATTCGCGTCGCCGGAATCCACACCCGTAAAAAGATCGGTGATCACTTTTTGGCCACTAAGCGCGGCAAAGGTAAGTGGCGTGATGAACTCTCGCGCTGCCCGCGTCATCACCACCTGCACGGTATGCCCCTCGGTCTGCAGGCGGCGAACGAGTTCCGCGGACTTGTAAGCCGCAACTCCGCCGGTAACGCCGAGGGTAATGCGCATGGAGACCTCGCGGGCGCGCTACTTGCGCCGCTTCGCGTTCTCCCTTTCCTCTTCACTGGGGAACGCTTCCGTGAATTCGTATTCGATTAATCCGTGGTTCACTTCGTCACACGCAATTCGCGTGGCCTTTTGAGTACGTGGGTTCTCCAGCATCGGCGGCGCGCCAGCCATAATTTGACGGGCGCGGCGCGCGGCCAGGACAACATACGCAAACTGGCTTTCGGGAGCTTTGGTTTGCACGGTCATGAGTGTCTTACCCTCCAAATGATCCCAGAACTTGCTTCACGACTTCGCTTCGCCGGGCACTCGAGCAGCGCAGCGCCATCACAATGGCCTGTGCTTCCCGTCCCGCGCGTTCCACGTTGTCGTTCACCACACAAAAATCGTAAAACTTTTCCGCCAACTCGATCTCGCCCTTGGCCTTCGCTAGACGCCGCGCGATTTCTTCGTCCGCGTCCATACCGCGGCTGCGCAGCCTCCGCTCCAGCTCCTGGCGCGAGGGAGGAAGTATAAAGATTGCCACCGACTCCGGCAACTTTTGCTTCACCTGCGCGGCGCCCTGGACGTCGATCTCCAGGACCAGGTCGATTCCTTTGCTGCGGGATTCATCGAGCCACTTCTTGGGCGTGCCGTAGGAATGCTTGCCGAAGACGCGTGCGTACTCGAGAAACTCGCCCCGGGCGACCATGGCGTCGAATTGCTCCGACGTGACGAAATCATAACATTTTCCACTGGCCTCAGTCGCTCTACGTGGCCGGGTGGTACATGACACACTGGGCATCGTCCCCGGCAGCTCCAGAACTTTCTGCACCAGCGTGGATTTGCCGGACCCCGAAGGCCCGGAAAAAATCAGAAGCAGCGGCTCCACTCGCTTGATCTCGCTCATTCGATGTTCTGGACCTGTTCGCGCAATTTTTCGATCTCCGATTTTATTTCCAGCGACAACCCGGTGACGGCCAGCGCCTCGCTTTCCACGCCCGGCGTCTTCGAAAGCATGGTGTTGGCCTCGCGATGCATTTCCTGCAGCAGGAAATCCAGTTTCTTGCCGAGTTCCCCCGCGCCATCGAGCAGTTTCGTGAATTGCTGCAGGTGACTCCGTAGCCGGTCCAGCTCTTCGCTGATGTCACTGCGCTCGGCCAGCAGCGCCGCTTCCTGCGCCAGCCGCCCGGAATCCACTTGCGCCCCGTTCAGCAGTTCCTTCAGCCGCGATTCCAGCCGCCGCGCAAACGCCGGTCGCAGGGTTTCTACCAGCCCTCGCACTTGATCCGTCTGTTCCGAAATCCGCACCAGCCGCGAACGAAGCTCTTCCGTCAGGTGTCGCCCTTCTGTCCGCCGCATCTCATCCATTTTCGAAACCGCGTCGGCCAGCAGCGACTCCAGCACTTTACCCAGCGCCTCCTGCTCTTCCTCCGAATCCGGCAGTGTCGGCGCCAGCCCGCCGATCACTCCCGGTAAACGCAACAAAGAAACCAGGTCCAGCTCGGATTTCGCGCCGGTCTGCTGCCGCAGCTCATCCGCGGCCCGCAAATACGCTTGCAGCAGCTCGCGATTCACGTGCACCGGCGCGGCTTCTCCGGGCTCCACATTGACGTGAATATCAATGTGCCCGCGATGAATCCGATTTTTCACCGTCTGGCGAAGCCGCAGCTCGTACGGCTCCAGCGAGTCCGGCATCCGCAGCTTGATGTCCAGAAAACGGTGATTGACGCTCTTCACGCTGATGCGGATCGCCCATCCGGCGTGCTCGCCGCGCACCATGGCGTAGCCTGTCATGGAGCGGCATTCAAGTTTTGCGGGGACTTCGTGTCGTGCTTCCGTTCCGGTCTTTGGGGTCATGTGGGATTGCTCGATTTCATCCGTTCAGTGGAGGCCGTGGCTGCCGGGGCGACTGCGTCCTGATCGGCAAACTGCAAATCATGCAGCCGCGCGTAGCTTCCACCCCGGGCCAGCAGTTCCGCGTGCGTTCCGCTCTCGCGAATCTGCCCGTCCTCCAGCACTAGAATTTTATCGGCTTTGCGGATAGTTCCCAAGCGGTGCGCGATCACAAACGTGGTGCGCCCCACCATCAGGTTGCCGAGCGCCTTCTGCACGTAGAGTTCGGATTCGGAGTCGAGCTCCGATGTCGCTTCGTCCAGGATGAGGATTGGCGAATCTTTCAGAATCGCGCGCGCAATGGCGATGCGCTGCCGCTGACCGCCGCTTAGCCGGGTGCCACGCTCGCCAATCAGCGTGTCGTAACCCTGCGGCAGTTCCTGAATGAAATCATGCGCCAGCGCCGCCTGTGCCGCCTGCACCACGCGTTCGCGGCTCACATTGGGTTGGCCATAGCAGATGTTGTTCCACACCGTGTCGTAGAAAAGAATGTTTTCCTGCGTGACCATAGCAATCTGCCCGCGCAGGGAACCCAGCTTCGCGCCGCGGATATCCCGCCCATCCATGCGAATCGTTCCTGAGCTGACTTCATAAAAACGGGGGATGAGATTCACCAGCGTGGTTTTTCCCGCGCCGCTGGAGCCGACGAAGGCGACCAACTCTCCTTTGCGCGCCGAAAACCGAATGTCGCGCAGGATCGGTGTGGTGTCGTAAGAAAAACTCACGTTTTCGAATTCGATTTCGCGGGAGAAGGGCGGCAGTTCCCTTGCATTTGGCGCGTCGCGTTCTTCTTCCTTCATGTCCAGATAGGCGAACACCTGCGTGGTAGCGCCCTGCGCTTGCTGAAACTGCTGGTAAACAGCCCCCATGCGCTTCACAGGCTCGTAGGACTTGAAGAGCGCATACACAAAAGTAAAGAACAATCCAATGGTCAACTGCTCGTGGCGGATTTTATCGCGGGCATAGAGCAGGAGCAGCGAGATAACCACCGGCAGCAGCAAATCCATCAGCGGCGAACTAACCACCTGCGTGCTCACCCAGCGCATCGTCTCGCGCAGCAGGCGCTTCGCCGCCGCCCGAAACTTTCCAATTTCGAAATCCTCCATGCCGAACGCCTTCACCACGCGGTTACCAGCCACGGTCTCCTGCAGAATCTGGTTCAGTTCGCCCAGCTTGCTCTGGCTGCTTTCCACGGAATGCCGGATTTTTCGCCCCAGCTTGCCGATGGGCCACACCACCAACGGCAGAAAAATCCCGCAGCCGAGGGTCATCCTCCAATCCACGTAAATTAGGACCGATAAAAAGGCGAAAAAGGAAAAAGTCTGGCGAAAGACTTCGGCCAGATATTCGGAAAGCGCGGGGCGCGCGCGTTCCACATCGTTAATCACCGCCGACATCACCCGCCCGGTCGGCTGGTGCTGGAAAAACCCGATCGGCTGGCGAATTATTTTTGCATACACTTCGTTCCGCAAATCGGTCAGCGCACGCAGCCCCACAAACTGCACCAGCGTGCTGCCGCCAAACTCAGCCAGCGACTTGACCGCAAACACCACCAGCAGCGAAATGGAAACAACCGCCCAGACGTTATGAATGCTGTGCGGAAAAAGGTGGTTCAGGTACAGCGATGGCCCGTGGGGAATGCTGTACAAAATCACGTTCGAATCCGGCGCCGCGGGATTCAGCACCCGGTCAATGATCGGCTTGATCATCAGGCCAATCACCGCTTCCGCCAGGCCCACAACCAGCAGCAGTGCCACACCCAGGCCCATCGAAAACCGATAAGGCGCGGAGTAGCTCAAAAGACGTTTCAGTTGTGGCGACAGAAAGGAACCCACTCCCCTGCTCCTGACGAGTTAACGGAACACCCACTTTGTACGCTATGCGGCAGCACGCAGCGTGTCAAGTTTTCGGGGCAGTGGTGTTTAATAGCGGAATTGTAGGAACATCCTGGACTTCCGACTTATCGCAACCCCCCAGCCATCCCTCAAAGAGGGATTAATTTCTTCATGGACTTATCTCGTCGAGGCTCGCCGTACACCGCTTCGGAAAAAAAGACTCTAAGACGCTCAATATGCGCTTCGAACAACTGTTGAAAGTCTGACATCTTATAATTCCTCGCACTAGCCCTGATCGGCTCCTTGTTGTAAGCCAAATCAATAGCTTCCCCAAAATCATACCAGTCATGCGGCGCATGCCCGGGCGCCACACTCACATGAAAATCCCCGTGTCCTCTGGTGAATTGGAACAGCAAGTCATCAACGGCAACGGTCACATTTGCATAGTCCAAAACCTGGCGATATGGCTTGAACGGAAGTGCGCGGGCACCGTATCTTTCGAAAAGCCAGGGGTAATCCTTTTTTATGTCACGTTCTAATCGCGCCCAAAGTCCTTTAGATGTCCAACGGTCGAGCCACCATGCAAACACTACGTTGTAGACCGAAGAGATGAGGGCGCCACAAAGCAAGACAACTGGCCTGATCAAATAGAGAACGAAAAACCTGCGAAGTTCACGGAAGAAATCAGAGATCATCCAGTGCGGCCCCAATCTGGTCCAGTATACAGACCTCTCCAAGACGAGAAGTGCGATGGCTTTTGAAATGTGTATGCAAGCAGAACACGCAAATCAGCACGAGAACCGAACCTGCCCGCGTCTTGGGGAGGGATGAAGCTACTTATCGATGTCGCGGTGGGTGACGCGCGTTGCGAACTTGTGCTTCTCGAGTGCCTTCTTCAGCCATTCCGCCATCATCACCGAGCGGTGCTTTCCGCCGGTACAGCCGAACGCGATGGTCAGGTAGCTTTTTCCCTCTTCGATGTAGTGCGGAATCAGGTAGGTGAGCAGCCCCTGCATGCGGCGCAGGAATTCCCCGGTCTGCGGAAACGACTGGATGTACCGCCGCACCTTCGGGTCCTTCCCGCTGAACGCACGCAGCTTCGGCACAAAATGCGGATTGGGCAGAAACCTCACGTCGAACATCAGGTCGGCGTCGGTCGGCACGCCGTACTTGTAGCCGAAACTCACCAGCGAAACCAGCAGCGGCCGCTTGCTTTCCGACCGGAAGCGTTCGTCCACAAAATGCCGCAGCTCGTGCACGTTGAATTGCGAGGTATCAATCACCACGTCCGCCAGCTTGCGGATCGGCTCCATCAGCGCCCGCTCGTGTTCCAGGTTTTCCTTCACCGAAAAATCGCGCCCCAATGGATGTGGCCGCCGCGTTTCGCTGTAGCGCCGCAGCAGCGCGTCTTCATGCGCCTCAATAAATACCAGAATGATGGGATGCTCCTGCCGGAGGTGCCGCAGCAGGCCGGGCAGCTTCTCCAGTTGCTGTCCCTCGCGCGCATCCACCAGCAGCGCGGCCCGCGCGAAATCGCCCTCTCCCGCCGCATGCAGTTCCGCAAAAATCGGAATCAGCTCGACGGGAAGATTGTCCACGCAGTAGTAGCCCATGTCCTCAAACGCGCGGAGGACCGTGCTTTTCCCCGAGCCTGAAAGCCCGGTAAGAATGACAAGTTGGCGGCCGGTAGCCTGGCGGGGGCGGGGTTTGCGGGCGGAGCGCTTCACGATGGCAAAGGCCTAGCCTTTGACCCGGCGCTGGTGAGTGCTGGGAATACGCATATCCTCGCGGTATTTGGCGACCGTCCGCCGCGTCACCTGAATGCCGGCTTCGTCCAGCTTCTTCGCGATCTGGTCGTCGGTCAGCGGCTTCGTCGGCGTTTCTTCATCAATCATTTTCTTCACCAGCCGCTTCAACGTCAGCAGCGACATGTCGCCGCCCTCGGGGCCGTTCACCGCTTCACTGAAAAACGAACGCAGCTCGATCACGCCCTGCGGCGTGTGCGCATACTTGTTAGCCACGGCGCGGCTCACCGTCGAGGGATGCACGCCTACTTCTTCCGCGACTTCCTTGATCATCATCGGCTTCAACTCGTCCTGCCCCTTGTCCAGAAATCCCGGCTGCCGCGCAATGATCGACTGGCACACCCGCAAAATCGTGTGCTTCCGCTGCTCGATATTTTTCATCAACTGAATCGCCGCGGTAAACCGCTCCTTCACGTAATTACGCACTTCCTTATCGGCAGCATCGCGAACCAGCAGTCGCCGATAGGTAGGGCTTAACCGAAGCTGTGGCATGTCGTCTTCGTTCAGGAAAACCTGCCAGGCATCGTCCACCTTGCGGAAATACACATCCGGCTCCACCAGCCGCGGTTCCGTCTTGTTGTAACGCAGCCCGGGCCGCGGATCGAGTTTCTTGATGCTGTCAATCGCGTGCTTCACGATGTCCGTCGGACGGTTCAGCGCGCGCGCAATCTCCTTCAACTGGTTCGATTGCACCTGCTTCAGATACTCGGACACAATCTGCTGCGCCAGCGTGTTCGTCGGATCGAACGCCTTGATCTGCAGCAAAAGGCATTCCCGCAAATCCCGCGCCCCAACGCCAATCGGGTCGAAATCCTGCACCACCGCCACCGCATCATCAATGTCGTCCTGCGAATATTTCCCGTCCTGCGCCAATTCTTCGTTCGAAGCGGTCAGGTACCCGTTCTCATCCAGGTTCCCGATGATGTTTTCCACGATTTCGCGCACGGCGTCGTTGCAGATGGTGACGCTGAGCTGCCAGTTGAGATGGTCGGTCAATCCCGCGGGTGAGGAAAGAAACTTTTCGAACGACGGCCGCTCGCTGACCTCGCGCTCCTGCGACTGCCCGCCGTCACCGCCCGTGTCCAGATACTGGTTAAAGAAGCTCCCGACATCAAACTCGTCAAACGGATTCGCTTCTTTCTTCTCCGGAACCTTTTCCGTTTCCGCCTTCAGAAAAGTCTCATCGCTGTAGTTGTCGCTGACCGTGGGCTCTTCGGAAAGCTCTTCCAGCACCGGATTCTCGATCATCTCCTGGTTGATCATCTCGCGAAGTTCCAGCCGGTTCAGCGCCAGTACGCTGACCATCTGCACAAGGCCGGGCGTCAGAATCTGCTTCTGCGTCACCCTGAGGTTAAGTTTGAGTCCTTGCCAGGCCATGGTTAGCTTGCTCTGTCCTCTAGGATAGTCCTAATTCAGGCGGAAGTTGTCTCCAAGGTAGACCCGCCGCACTTCCGGGTCGTTGCTCAACTCCTGGGGTGTACCCTTCTTCATGATTTTCCCATGATTCACGATGTAGGCACGGTCTGTTACGGTGAGAGTTTCCCGCACGTTATGGTCGGTAATGAGGATGCCAATTCCCGAGCGGCTCAATTCCCGGATCAAATCCTGTAAGTCCTTCACTGTCAGCGGGTCAATGCCCGAAAAAGGCTCGTCCAGCAGGATGAACGACGGCTGTAGGGTCAGCGATCGCGCAATCTCCAGCCGCCGCCGTTCGCCGCCGGAGAGCATGTAAGCCTTGCTATGCCGCACGGTCTCCAGGCCCATCTGCGCCAGCAGCTCTTCCAAGCGGTCTCGCTGCTGCTCGGGAGTCAGCGGCAAGGTCTCCAGAATCGCAAGCAAGTTGTCTTCCGTTGTGAGTTGCCGGAAAACCGAGGGCTCCTGCGGCAGATAGCTGATGCCGCTGCGCGCGCGCTGAAACATCGGCAGGTCGGTGATCTCTTCTTCGTTCAGCAACACCCGGCCCGAATCCGGCCGCGCCAATCCAACAATCATGTAAAAGGTAGTGGTCTTCCCTGCGCCGTTCGGCCCCAAAAGGCCAACTACTTCGCCTTGAGCAATTTCCAGTTCTACGTTGTCAACGACTTTGCGTCCCCGGTAGGACTTGCTTAGGTCGACGCCATGGAGTGTGGGCATTCCGCATCACGCGGGATCGCTGGGCGGTCCCCTATCTTTGGACCCGGTGCTTGGTTAGAGTACGCAAGCCATTTCCCGAATCCACGACGATGGTATCATCCGCTCTATAGAAGGTCAATTCACGCCCGGTTGTAGTGCCTTCAACAGGATCAAAAAGCGTCGGCGTTCCCCCGGTCAGAACGAATTTTTCTTCCGCGGCGGTGTACAAACCGCGCTCGGCTGTGCCCCGCCGGTCGCCTTGCTCCACAACCACCCCACCCGTCCCCACTGCCCGGCTGATCTGCGAGGTTCCGCCGCTCCCTTGCTTGTCCGCCCCGGTTCGCGTGAAAAATAATTCCAGTTGCGGCGACCGCATTTTCTGGTCCGCCGATTGCACGAAGACATCTTTTTCCAGGTGCGCCCGGTTCTCCGCGTCCCAATAGGTCAGCAAGCCCGATGAAATATGCCAGACAGGCGTCGCACCGGGAGCCGCCCCGGGCTGCGGAGCCTGCGGAAAGACCGCTCGTACATTGCTGGTGGCGTTCAGAATCCGCGACGGTCTAAGTAACTCGATCGTGTCCGCTTCCAGCACCGATGCGCCCTGCCACAATCGCGCGTGCCCCGTGTAAACCGCCCGCCCGGTCTTCGAATTCGCCCGCATGTGGTCCGCCGAAAGATTCGCCGGCACGGAACTCATCTGCAACGACGAAGTCTTCGAAGCAAAGTCCGTCGAGCGCACCGGCCCTTCGGCGTCAATATCGCCAGTTGCTTGATAAAAAATAATTTTCGGCGCGTGCGTTTCGCTTCCCGCGTCCCGTACCATCGCCTGCCCGGTCAGCACCGTAGTCTGCGCCGCCCTGGCAAACACCGCCTGCTGCGCTTCCGCGTTGCGATCCGCTTCCTGCAGCCGCACATTTCCCTTCAGTGTGATTTGCGACCAGTCGCCCCCCGCCGAAAGCTGCGCCACGCCCGTCGTCGAATTGGCGGTCTGCACCGGTCGCCCAGGAATCTCCCGCTGCGACACCACCGCGCCAGTCGCATTCAAAAGTTGCGACTTCCCCTGCGCGCTGAAATCCAGCGCCAGCCTGTCCGCCGCCAACCTGGAGCGCACCGCCGCCGTGTCCAGCCATTCCATCGCCCCGCGCTCCAGCGTCTCCGCGTGCTGCACGCGATTCACCGCGCCAGCCTTCCCCCCCGCGAACGTGAGTTGCACCGCGTTGCTGGTCAAGCTGCGCGTCATCCCCGACTTCGGATCGCGTCCATTCACTCGAACGTTCCCGCGCAACGTCAACAGCTTCGCCTGGTTCAGCCCCGGCCACATTTCCATTTCGCCAGTTTCCGCTTGCAAATTGCCGCTGGGCGACGTCCCTTGCACCTTGCCCTCTGCCACAATGCGGCTCGTCCACCCTTGCGGCGAAAGGTGCGCGGTCAGCTTGTCCGCGCGCAGCGTCGAATCTCCCTTCGCGCCGTGATTCTGCACTTCCGGCTGCTGGTTCAGCGAACCCGGCGTCGCAATCAGCGTCTGCGCCCGAAAGTCCGCATCCAGCAAAAGCGTAAATTGCCCGGCGGTAACCTGCTGGCCGGAACTCACCGCCGTCGCCGGACCCGAAAGCTCCACGGTATGTCCGACCTTGTCAATCTCCATGCTGCTACCGGTCATCGCCACCTGCGCCGGCAACGTAGTCAGTTTTTTCGGTGTTGCGTCAGCGGCGGGTTGCATCTGGATGTGCACGTCGCGGATCAGCCGCAGCTGGCCTTGCTCGGACTGATAAACCGCTCCCACCCCATCCCCGCTGCCGTTCGGAAAGGAAAATTTCACCAGCTGCACTGTCTGCGCGCGCCCTGTCGCCCGCTCAAACGTCACCCCGGTCGTGTCAATGTGAATGATGTTCGGCCTGCTGGCAGCATCCGCGGCCACGCGCACCGCATCCTCCGCGCTTTGCAGCTCAAACTGCACCTTCCCGTCGCACTGGATGCTGCCGTCGGTCTTCGCATAACGGCAGCTCTGCGTGTGAATCACGTCATTGCGATCCCCATTCTTCCCGAACACCTTGATTTTTACGTCTTCCAGCAGGCTGATGTCCTGCCCACGCAAATCCGTCGATTTTGATGCTTCCAGATCGAAAATCGTCCGGTCGCCTTCCACTTTCTTAAAATGGAGTGTTGTGAACTGTTTCTCTTCGTTCTGCGGCAGGGGTGCCGGCGCATTTTGCTTTTCACGGTGGGCTACCCACAGGCGCTGCACGTAAATCCCACCGGTGATCCCGGCCAGCGCAAACGCCAGCAGGGCGGACCACCGCGCATATCGGGACGCATCCCGTCGGTTCATATTTTCAGTTAATCAGAATTTCTGCGGAGTGTATAGACGCCGCGAGGAACGCTGCAATCTCAGCCCGCCGCTTCTCCGGTTACGGAACCCTCGATCGGCAGGATGCCCATATTCGCCGCGGCAACGCGGTCGCGGTCCGTGTTTTTCACCAGATACATCGCTTCGTCCGCCAGGTGCAACAGGCCCTCTTTCGATTTCGAATCCGCGGGGTACGCCGCCAGCCCCAGGCTCGGCGTCAGCCGGATGTTCAGCCCCTCGGCCTTCAGCCAAATCGTTTCGCGAATCAGTTTGTGCAACCGCCGCGCCACATTGATCGCATTATCTTTCGATGTCTGCGGCAGCAGCAGCACAAATTCGTCGCCGCCATACCGGAACGCAAAATCAATCAGCCGGCAATTGGTCTTCAGCGCTTCGCCGATTTCCGCGAGCAGCCGCGAGCCCACCAAGTGGCCATGCGTGTCGTTCACCTGCTTGAAATGATCTAGATCAATGAACACGATCGAAAATTCGTAGTTGTAGCGCTGCGACCGGTAAATCTCCGTGTCCAGGATGAATCCCATGTGCCGCGCATTGTAAAGAGAAGTGCAGTCATCCTTGATCGTCAGCTCATGAATCCGCTTCACGTGCCGCGCGTTTTCGAGAGCAATCGCCGCGAAGTCCGAAAGCGCTTCCAGTAATTTCAGGTCGCGTGCGTCAAATCCTTCCGGGCCCACGCAATTGATCAGCTCGATCACTCCCAGGCAGGTGTCGCGGAATTTCACCGGCACCGCCACAATCGAGCGCGTCTCCATCTTCGTCTTCTCGTCCACCTTGCCGAAGAATCGCGTGTCCTTCGAGGTGTCCGGCACAATCACGATTTCGCCGTGCTGCGCCACCCACCCGGCGATTCCCTGCCCCATCTTCACGCGCACATCTTTCAGCGCCTGCGAAGCCTTGCCCACCGCCAGCTCAAAATACAATTCCTGTTTCGGTTCATCGAGCAGCAGCAACGACCAGTTGTCCGGCCGCAGAAATTCGTCAATCTTCTCCATGATGGTGCGCAGCACCTGGTCGAGTTGCAGGGAAGAAGTAAGCGCCTTGCCCAATTCCTGGAACACGGCGACTTCTCCCGCTTCGCGCTGTTCCGAGGGCATGCCCGGATTCCGGCGGCGGTCCACGGTCGGGAACTGTTTGATTTCCTCAACGCTCACGGAAGTCGGTTTCTCCGGGGGGTGTGAAACACTCCAGATTGGATGCCCTGCTCAGGCACCAAGTTTCGACACCTGTACTCCCAATCTCGGTCAGTATAGGCGCCGGTCAAAAGTCCGCGCAAGCCACCCGTGGTACAGGCGTTCCCATCTCGCCATCCTAAGGATACTGGGTGCTGCACCCCCCGGTTTTGAGGGTGCGGTTTTTGACTTTTCTTCCGCCTAATCCCCAAATCCGTCCAAATTACCGAGTGGTCTCTCTCTCTGCTGGTTCCGATACCAGAATGTGTTTCTTTCGGTACAGAAGCATTCCAGGAAGTCAAATAACATGATGTCCAGGGACGCCATGTCATTCGGCCTTTATTCACTTGGATTCGCGATCGTGATCGGCGGACTGATCTATGCCGCCTATCTGTTACACATGCCCGCGCACTGGATTGCGGTGGGCGCGGTTGTGCTCCTCGGACTCGGTATTCTCACCGGAGTAAAAGCGACCCGCCAAAAAGATCCGGCAGGCTGAGCGGATCGTCGGATTCTGATTCTCCCCCGGCTCTGCAGATCGAGCAGTTGGCCCGCGCAAACAACTTTAAATTCTTGAGACCCAGATACCCGCTCAGCAGTCGTGAAAACTTCCTGGTTGAAGTGAGTGAATTCGCAGTCTTATGAATTCTTATCTCCACCGGGTCTCACGCGGGATGGCTTGATGAGGCGAATCACAAGCACAAACAAGAAAAAAATGCACGGCACCGCAACTATGCCGGCGACGATTAGAAAATACCCCCGCAGACCTGCCAGCAACCCCGCCACCAGCTTCAGAATAAGCTCCACATCCAGAGTGTAGCCGAAGAAGCTGTATTCAGGAGGGCGCCCAGACTTATGAATCACCCGTCTTGATCCACAAATCGCGGAGCACATCTCGCAGACCCCGCTCCCCTCACCAGTCACCGCTCTCCCCCTTTTTTCCCTCGCCGGGTTTCTCCCTGCTCGCGTCACTGATAGACTCAAGGCTACGGATAGGGGCATGGCCAGGGGAACTTTCGGAGAACGCCTAAAACGCGAACGGGAATTGCGCGAAGTCACGCCGGAGGAAATCACTCAGGCAACGCGCATCGGCTCACGTTTTCTGGAAGCGCTCGAAAACGAAGATTGGGACAAGCTCCCCGGTGGCGTCTTCAACCGCGGCTTTGTCCGCTCCATCGCCCACTACCTCGGCCTCGACGAAGAAGCGTTTCTGGGCGAGTACGATCTGGCATACGCCGCGCATGCGGATCAAATGGCGCAGAAACACGCGCTGAAACTCGAAGATCGCATTCCCCCAACTCCGCTCTGGATTCCCGTGGCCCTGGTCCTCGGCATTCTGCTCCTGGCTGCCGCGATTATCTTTGGCGGCGTCTACGCCTGGCGAAGATTCGCAAGACACTCCACTCCAAAACCGGCGGCAACTTTCGCCACACCCACGACGAATTTCTGTACGAACACTAGCGCTTGGCCCCTGCGGCCCGGCGAAAACCGCCACTTTTTCGCCAAAACCGAATTTCTGGCCGCGGCCGACGACTCTAGTGTGGTGTTGCTGGAATTGAACCGGGAAGCAATGCCACCCGTCGGCGCGCCCGACACCTCCGGTACAATAATCCTGATAAGCAAGAATTAGAGGCAGGCATCCGGTGGAAACTCTCAGCCCTGAAGTCATCGACCAACTGCGCCACGGCCGAGCGCCGCGCGAACGGAAAATCGCCGTCTGCACCGCGGGCGCGCACCTCTCTGCCGTTGACCGGGCGGAAATTCTGTGCGTCCTCTCCGAGGACCCCGATGAAGTGGTCTCCACGCGCGCCCAGGAAGCGATGCTCTCCATCGCACCGGAAGTTCTCTTGGACGCGGTTAAACGCGAAACCGCGATCCCCGCACTATTTTCCTATGTCGCCAAGAGAATCCCGCGGGCCCCCGGGATGGCGGAAGCGATGGTCGCCAACAAACATTGCCCGCCGGAATGCCTGCTTCCCCTGGTTCCCTATTTCTCGCCCGCCATCGTGCAGCACCTGCTGGAGGAGCTGGACCGCGTCACCGCGAATCCTCAGCTTGCGCTGACGCTCGAACACTCCGCATTCGTCTCTCCCGAACAGAAGAAGATCCTGGAGGATTTTCGTAGCACCCACATTGATCAAGGACACCTGGCCGACGCGGCCGCCGAAGCTGAGCCTGACCCGAACAGGCGCCAGACGCTGCTGCAGCAGATCAACCGCATGACCGTGGCGCAGCGCGTGCAATTTGCGATGAAGGGGAGTTCCGAGGCGCGGCGCACGCTCATCCGGGACAGCAATAAAGTGGTCCAACGCTCCGTCCTGCAGTCGCCCCGCCTCACCGATCAGGAAGTGGAATCGTTCGCCGCCATGCCGAACCTGACCGATGAAATACTCCGTCAGATCGCCGGCAACCGCAATTTCCGCAAGAACTACGTCGTAGTTCGCAATCTCCTCAACAATCCCAAGACCCCGCTGGATGTTACCCTGCATATGCTGCCGGTGTTGACTCCCGCCGACTTGAAGAAATTGAGCATGAACAAAAATGTCCCGGAAACGTTGCGCTCTTCGGCCCTCAAGCTGCAACGCACCCGCGCTTCCACCCAAAAGTAAGTGGTCTCTGAAAATGGGGCTCCTCTGTTCACAAGCTCACGGATTGATTGCCACAGGAGGCTTAACGAAATGTCGCCGAAACTCTTTGGTTGGTCGTTGGGCCTCGCTGCCCTGCTTGGACTCGGCTGCCTCATCGCTCTCACTTCTCCAGATCCTCTCCAGGCGGATTCCGATCCGTGGACAAAAGCCCAGACGGTCCAGCCTGCCGACCTTGTCAGGGAACTCGGCAACTCCAAGACCGCGCCGACGGTCCTCTTCGTGGGGTTCAAGCGGCTCTACAGCGCCGGGCACATCAAGGGCGCTGAATTCCACGGCACGGGGGGAAGCGAAGAAGGCCTGAAAGAACTGACCGCGTGGGCCGCCGGACTTTCCCGTTCGACGAATCTGGTCATCTATTGCGGCTGCTGCCCGATGGAGCACTGTCCAAACATTCGCCCTGCCTTCAAGGCGCTGCAAGGATTGGGATTCAAGAATCTTCGCGTCCTTCTTCTTCCGCAGGATTTCGCCACCGACTGGGCGGGCAAAGGTCTCCCCTTCGACAAAGGAAATTAGGAATGCTGGGGCACCGGGCATCGTCCGAATTTTTTATGGCCGATCGCCGAGAATAAGCCAGCCTGCCCGCTTGGAGTGACTCGCTGCGGGTTCCTTGCTATTCTCGATGCGTTCCAAATCGCTCCCGGGGTGAAACCTGTGAAAACACATTTGAAATTCATTGGCACCGTTGGTTTGTTCGTGGCGCTTGGCGTTGCCGCGGCCGCGCAGCAAGCCGCCGTTTCCCACTTTGACGGCAACTCGTGGTGGTCACACGTGAAATATCTGGCGGACGATTCGCTGGAAGGCCGCGACACCGGCAGTGAAGGCCTGCGAACGGCGCAGGCTTACGCAGTGGAGCAGTTCAAGAAAGCGGGACTGGAGCCCGCGGGCACGGACGGGTTCTACCAGCCGGTTTCGTTCATGCAATACGAACTGGACGAGGCCAAGTCTTCGCTCGCGCTGGTGAGCGGCGGCGAAACGAAATCCCTCTCGTTTGCGGACGACGCGTTTTTCAGCTCAAGAGCTACGCACGAATCCGTGCAGATGACGGCGCCGCTGGTTTTCGCCGGCTATGGACTGAAAATTCCGGAAAAGAATCTGGATGAGCTGGCCGGATTGGACTTGAAGGGCAAAATCGTCGTGTACCTTGCGGGTTCGCCGTCCGACATCCCGACAGCCCTTGCTTCCCACTATCAAACAGCTGGCGAACGCTGGAAATCTCTAAAAGCCGCGGGCGTAATCGGAGTCGTGGCGATTATGAACCCCGCTTCGATGGACATTCCCTGGTCGCGGATTTCCATGAATCGCAATCACCCGGCGATGGATTTGACAGGCGTGGAGTTCAACGACACCCCCGGGCAGCAGCTCGGCGTGGTTTTCAATCCCGCAGCGGCGGAGAGTTTGTTCGCGGGATCGGGCCACACATTCGCGGAAATTGCTGCGCTAGGCAAGGATCGCAAGCCGCTGCCGCACTTTGCGCTGGCGACATCGCTGCGAGCCGATGCAAAGGTGCTGTCGAAGAAAGTGGAATCGGCGAATCTGGTGGGGAAGCTGCCAGGCTTGGACCCCGCATTTAAGAACGAATTTGTGGTGCTCTCCGCGCACATCGATCATATCGGGATTGGCGCGCCCATCAACGGCGACAAGATTTACAACGGGGCGATGGATGACGGCTCCGGCAGCGCTCTGGTGATGGATATTGCCAATAGTCTGAAAGCGCACCCGGAAAAACTCAGCCGCTCGGTGATTTTTCTGCTTGTGACAGCCGAGGAGAAAGGGCTGCTGGGGTCGAAATATTTCGCGGCGCATCCGACGGTCCCGGCGAAATCAATCGTTGCCGACATCAACGTGGATATGTTCCTGCCGATCGTGCCGCTGAAAATCCTGAAGATCGAAGGTATTGAAGAATCGGACCTGGGCACGAATGCGGCCAGGATCGCGCAAACAATGGGCATCAAGCCCATCGCCGACCCGGAGCCACTGCGCAACGCGTTTATCCGCAGCGATCAGTACAGCTTCATCAAGAAAGGAGTGCCCGCGGTGAAGGTTGACATTGGCTTCGAACTGGGCACCCCGCAACAGAAAATTTTCAAGGAATGGCTCACGAACCGCTACCACGCGCCGTCCGATGACGTGAACCAGCCGGTGGACCTGCAAGCCGCGGCGACGTACGAAGAGTTCACGCGCCGACTGCTGATTTCCACCGCCAACGATGCCGCAAAGCCCCAGTGGAAGTCCGATTCGTTTTTCCGGCGGTACGCCGCGGACTGAAAAACGCGAGCTGGCGGAATCTCCGTGAACATCGAACAGTTGAGAGAACTTTGCTTGTCATTCCCCGGTGTGACGGAGCAGATTCAGTGGGGCGATGACCTACTATTCAAGGTGGGCGGCAAGATGTTTGCCGTAACGCCCCTGGTGCCGGCAAAACTCTGGATTTCGCTGAAAGCCAACCCGGAAAATTTCGCGGAGCTTACAGAACGGCCGGGAATTATCCCGGCGCCATACCTGGCGCGGGCGAAGTGGATTTCACTGGAGACCGCGGACGCTTTGCCTGACGCGGAAATTGCCCAACTGGTGCGCGGATCATATGAGTTGGTGCTTGCCAAGCTGCCGCGGAAAACGCGCGAATCCGTCGCCAAGAGGGCTGCAGTGAAAGCAAGCGCAAAGAAAAAACGTCCCGGCAAATCAAAAAGAAGAAAATGAGGTAAGCGAAAAGAACAAATCAGGCCATGGCTTTAGAGCCAAGAATGCGCCGAAGCGGGCGAGCACCGGGAAGCGGGAAGGTCATTTTCCAGAAATTATTTTCGGCGTTCACGAATTCCACGCCGACGTAGAAGTGGCCGTCGCGCTCTTTCTTGGCGTAAACAACGCGGGATTCGGTCGAGCGGTTGGTGTTTTCGTTCACCAGCAGAAGATCCTGGCCTGCGACGAGCGGTTCATCCATGACCAACTGGGCGCCCTGTTTGTTGATGGAACGCGTCGCACAACGGACACAGAATTTTTCGCCCTGATCGTTCACACCATGAGCGATCACCGGGAGGGTGAGAGTGACGCGCAATGTACGCCTGCGCTCGCGATAACGAAAGTGTAGAACACCCACGGGGACCTTCTCCCGCTGCGGAACTCGTCGATCCGCTTCTTACCGCTGCCTTGCATCCATTTCGGAGAAACCAGCGCGAGCTCGCATGGGAGGGCTCTGGGCGGATTTCAGGAAACAACTCAGGCGCGGCTGACTCGGCGGATGATTCTGCCCTGCAGCTCGCTTTCAGAACAATAGCTGGGCCGTATTAAAATACACCTCACCCCGTCAGTACGCCAGTACTTCCGTTAAGTTTTTGCAGATTTTCTTGAAAGGGGGTAACGGCGTCCCGGCCGAAGGATGCCCTGCTGGACCGGCGGCTTTCCCACTCATGCATTTAGCCGATGGACGGGTGGAAGGCTTGCTATTAGCTCCAAGCCGTCGAACCAGGTGTTTGGCGGCAAATCCAGGCCGACAAAGATGGTCAAGAGCGGATGCCGGGATCCAACTAAAACCCAATTATAATCAATGACTTGCCAAGTTGACTGGATTCTTCGGGCCAGAAGGCGAGCCCGAGGCGATCATCGGCGAGCTCGAAAACAGAATGAGGCTTGCAAGTTGTTAGATGGAGTTGGTCTGGCCTCCTGATTTCGCGGGCCAGTCAGTCCCAGCAGGGCGCCAGCCAGCTTTCGGTCAGGGAGCCACGAGGGGAACAATTTCCGCCTTCCACGGCTTTTTGGTGATTTCCAGCAGGGCAAGGGTCACAGGCAACTGAAAGCGGCGCGGCCCCGCGCTACCCGGGTTCAGGTAGAGAACACCTGCTTCCAGGCGTTGATCGGCCTGATGTGTGTGGCCGCTGATGACGGCGTCAATGCCGGCGGCCTGTGGCTTGAGGTCGAGGTCGCGGAGATTGTGAAGCACATAGAAATTAAAGCTCGAGATTTCGACAACTGTGGTTAGCGGCAATTCTTGTGCCCAGGGTTGCGTATCCACGTTGCCGCGCACCGCAAACACAGGGGCGATGAGTTTGAGCTCCGTAAGAATTTCGGGAGCGCCCACGTCTCCCGCATGAAGAATGAGCTGGACGCCTTGGAGAGCGCGTTGCGCCTCGGGGCGGAGCAGGCCGTGAGTATCGGAAATGATGCCGATCCGCATGGAGCCGGAAAAAGTGCTTAGTCCTTGTCCGGGTTCTGGTATTCCTCCGGAACATCGTCCTCGGGAAATTGGTGGGTGACCACTTCGGAAACGTCGGGGTCAGCGGCGTTTTCGACGCCAGATACGGCTTCCGCTTCGAAGGTTTGCCCTTCCTCGAGAAGCTCGGTCACGCTCTCAGAATCAACGCCGGCCCGCCTGGAGATGCCCTGGATGTCGCCGGATTGCCCGCCCGTGAAGGAACCGAGTCCCTTGCGCTGGTAACCAGCGAGTTCCGCGGAATCCGCCTTGCCGCGGGGGCGCTTCTTCGCGGCCTTCTTTTTGGGGGCTTTTTTGAACGCCCGCTTCGGGCTGGACTTCGCCTTCTTCACCGTCTTCTTCGCCTTGCGCGGCGCCGTTTTCTTTTTTGCTTTCCTGGTGGTTTTCTTTTTCGTGGCCATTGGGTTGTGCTCCCGTCTCGAGTCTACCATTGACTTCGCCGCGTAGCGATTGGGGCTGCCTAGTGGAATTTCCCGGGGCGCCGACTATAATGCAGGGAGAATCCACGGTCTGGCAAGACCACTCAGGACGCAGCGGGAAGCGCTCGGGGGCAAAGTCAACATGAAAAAAGAGGAACTCCGCGCCCGCGTAGAAGAGGTTGGCATCGTGCCGGTCATCCGGACGTCGTCCTCGGACGATGCGCGTTTCGCGGTGGAGGAGATCGCCCACGGCGGGATTCCGATTATTGAAGTGACGATGACCGTTCCTGGCGCGATCGAAGTGATTCGGGATCTGGTGAAGAAGGTTCCCGAGGTGATTCTGGGGGCGGGAACGGTGGTGGATACCGAAACTGCCCGGGAGTGCATCGATGCCGGCGCACAATTTATCAGCAACCCGGCGCTGGATCTGCCGACCGTGCAACTGGTGGCCAAGAATCCCGATGTGATCATGATGTCCGGCGCGCTGACTCCGACCGAGGTGCTGGCCGCGTGGAAAGCCGGTGCGGATTTCGTGAAAATTTTTCCCTGCTCCCTGGTGGGCGCGGACAATTATATTCGCACGCTAAAAAGGCCCTTCCCGGAAATTCCGCTGATTGCGGGCGGCGGGGTGAACCAGCAGAATGCGGCGCACTACATCCTGGCGGGCGTCTCGGCGTTGAGCGTGGGCAAAGAATTGATTCCGCGGGAGTCCATGCTGCTTCACAAGCCGGATCGCATCCGCGAATTGACGAAACGCTTTGCGACCATTGTGCGCACGACGCGGGCGAGGCTGGCGGAGGCCCAGGCGCAGGTGGCGAGTATCCGGTGAGTCGACTGGCGAGGCTTGCCTAGAATTCGAGATGGAGCCGCAGCGTAGGAACAATCACCGGCCCACGGTCGGCGTTGTATCCGGGATGCACCATATACTGAAGGCCGAACGAGGGAAAAATCCCGCGCCAGGCATGAAGCGTATAAAAACTTTCCAGAATATTTTCCCGCGAATAATTCAGTTTTCCGTCGCCCAAGAGAAACCCCAGCCCGCCGAGGCTTAGATAGCGTTGGTGGTCGTGGCTAATGCCGTTGCTGACGAAGACGAGGCCAACGCGATCATACTTGCGGCCCCAGTGGCCGCCGTTCCCGCCCGCGCCGATCTGCCAGGTCTGATCCACCTCGGTATACGCGAAGGATTCGTGCTGGCCCTCATTCCAGCCCCAACGACCGAAGAGGCCGATCCAATCGGTGAGCGGCTGTTCGAAATTCGCGCCGAAGCCATATTTGACCGTGGTCTGCAGAGGATGATTGGTGATTTCGGGAACTGCGGTGGTGGGATTAGCCAGCCAGGAATTCACCGCGTCGCGATAGTCGCCCATGTTGGCGTGATTTACATAGCTGAGCAGACGGAGAACGCCCGCGGGGCGGTTCTTTATCACTTTGCCGTGGATTTCGAGTTCGATATTTTCAGAATGCGCACGACTCACGTCTGCATCGAGGTGAATGCCATTGGCGACCTTGGGCATGAGCGCTTCGGCAAAGCGAATGGCGTAGTTTTTGTCGTGATATTCGAGTAGGGCGGCATAGGTGAAACCGCGGGTGTCGGCGGCATAATCGTAGGCGCCGTTGTTGTCCACGGCCCAATTCATGAACTGGAAATTGCTGTCGGTGCCGTAGGTATTCAGGTCAAAGAAATCGGCGATGCCCATTTTCCCGAAACGAAATTCGAGGCGGCGTTCGGGGAGTTCACGGAACAGAGAATAAGGAGTGCGGTCGGAGGCGATCTTTTTACCTCCGAGGGAAATAATCTGGTGCCACATGAGGCGGGCGACATAGGGAGCTTTGCTGAGCGTGGGGTTTCTGACGACGTCGAGGTTGAAAAATCCGGCGACGCCGAGAGCTTCGCCCAAGCCGTGGCCGCCGGTTTCCTGGACGTCGCAGAGAAACTCCGTCGTTTTTGTGACGCGCAAGCCGGTATACAGGGTGAGCACGCGCGAACTGGCGTCCTGGGCTTCGGGAGTGAGGCTGTTTTTTCCCTGGTAAGGGGAATGAAATGCGGGATGCCACTGGGAAATAAAATTGGCCTGCCCAGAGAGCCAGAGGCGGTCCCACTCAGCGTGGGGAAATATCGTAACGGGAGGATCGTCGGGCGCAGGAACGGGAGTGTCGGCAGGAATCGTCTGGTCGCTCGGGGGTGGTTGAGTTTCCTGAGCGCGCAGTGGCAATCGAATCGAGAGAGAAAGCAGCAGTAGCAGCCCGAGAGACGGTATGCTGGGGACAGCGCTCTGCCGCCGGATTCTCGACTGACGTTTCATCGTGGGAACGATTCCAATTCCGTTGCGATCTCCGGTTCCGATGCCCCGCTTGCAATAAGGCTACTCCCAGGCTCTTCGGAACTCAGTTCGGTACAATCCGATTCGGCGGCAACGGCAATTTCGTCCTCAAAGCCGCGCATGGAAGGATCAATCCAAACCGCGATCAGTGGAGAGTTTGCGCTGCCATCCCTGGTGGTCCAAACGCAATACAGCGAGGATACGCTCCGGGTGGGGTACTTTTTTTGAATGGTCTGTAACATTTTGTCACTCATTCTCCCGAAGCGGCGCCGCGGCATTCCGGTGAGCGGCAAACGACAGGCCTCAGTCACACGGGAAGCGGCGGGATGCCGGGCGGCTGCCAGGCGGAGGTTCCGGCTCTTGTTTATGAATCTCCATGGGTAATCATTTGTTGCCGGCTTGCGTGTCAGGATTTCTTGCAACCCGCGACTTTCCTTTGATACCATACCCCCATAGGGTAATCAACCGAAAATGACACACATCGCGAAAGAAAAACTCGAGCTGGTTTCCCGCAGCAAGAAAATCATCGGGCAAATGGAATCCGTCCTGCGCGGGCTGGAGGAAGATGCGCACTGCGCGGAGGTGCTCCAACGGCTGTCGGCGGCGCGCGGGGCGATCAACGGCCTGATGGGCGAGTTGATGGAAAATCACATCCGCAATCACATGCCCCGGAAAACCAAATCCGCAACGGAAGCGGCGGAAGATCTTGTGGAAATTGTGCGGACCTACCTGAAGTAAGAAGCCACCTGGCTTCATGGCTGCCGCTGGACGATTTGTAGCGCATTGACGCGAGCGTGATCGATGGTGAGGCCCCAGTGCAGATGCGGGCCGGTGACGCGGCCGGTGGCGCCAACTTTGCCGATTTCAGCGGAGGCTTCGACGGGGTCGCCGGCGTGAACTCCGATTTCAGAGAGATGCGCGTAGAGCGTATAGATGCCGAAGCCGTGGTCGATCACCACCGTGTTCCCGGAATAATAAAGATTTTCCGCGAGTACAACTTTGCCGGATTGCGCTGCATAAACCGGCGTACCGGCCGCAGCGGGGAAATCAACGCCGGCGTGCGGTGACCGGGCTTCGCCGTTCAGGACGCGGCGGCGGCCGAAATTTCCACCAGTGCTGACGCCTTTCAACGGCACGACGAACTTCCCTTTCCACAACACCTCCGGGGTGACCGTGTCGTAGATGGCTTTCATTCTTTTCTGGTCTACCTCGGCGCGCTTCTGCTGCTCGGGATCCGGCTGGACAAACTGCTTTTCGACGGTCAGGCGCTCAGTTGGAAATTTTCCGGCGCGCACAGTGACGGGCAGGCTACAGGCGAGAGGTTTGCCATCCGCGGCGGACCAGGTGATTTTCCACTCGTAGCTGCCTGCGGGCTTTTCCAGGTCCACGCCGAGAAGTGCGTGAAGAGCGGGGGAAGCGGGAGTTTCGCGCCAAACGGGGATCGGCCGGCCATCCCATTCGGCGGAGAATTCCTGAGCGGGCTTAGCGCCGGATATTTCTGCAAGTAGGAGGCTGCCCTGGGACGTAGTGGCAGAACTCAACTTGAGGACAATTCCCGAGTCGCAGGTTTTCCTGACAGGGCCCTGGACCGGCTGTTTTCCATGTGTCCGCCCAGCCGAAAGGCAGGCTAACATCAGCAAAAGGCTTACTCTTGTCAATTTATTGATCTCCGTGCGGCGTGGAAGCCGGGTCAGGCTGCATATATAAGATTAAGCGACGCGGAGACGCAAGTCACTGATAAATCGGGTGGCGTTCAGAATTGCAACTGCAATCTACCGTCGCGGATCTTGCCTAAATCTTCAGACCCAGCACGCGGACGAGCTTTTCTTCCAGGCGCTTCAATTCCTTTTCCCGCGCGTGCTCTTCGCGGGTGCGGTCGTTGAGCGCTTCCTTGAGGAGCTGCAGATTCTGGCGAAGTTCCATTTGCCCAAGCGCCAGGCGGCTCAGGGCCCACAAGGCTTCTTTCTGCTCGGAGTCGAGTTCGCGCGGCTGCCGGTCAATCACGCATAAAGTGCCCAGGGCAAAGCCGTCTTCGTTGACGATGGGCGCGCCGGTGTAAAAGCGGATGTGCGGCTCGCCCAACACCATCGGATTGTCTTTGAAGCGCGGGTCCTTCAGTGTATCGGGAACGATGAAGAGGTCCTCCTGCTGGATGGCATGTGCGCAGAAGGAAGTTTCCTTGGGGGTTTCCCGGATCTGCACGCCGACTTTGGATTTGAACCATTGCCGGTGTTCGTCCACCAGGGAAAGCATGGCGATCGGCGTTTTGCAGATGTACGCCGCAAGAATCACCAGGTCGTCGAAGGTCTGTTCGGGTTCGGTATCGAGGATCGCGTAGCGATCCAGGGCCGCGACTCGCGCGGATTCCTGAGAGGGAGCGGTTGCGTCCATGGCTGCCTCCGTTCCGTGTACCTGCCGGGGGAGGGGCAGGATTGGGAAAGGCATCATACTCCAGCAGGCGGCTTGCTGCACAGAGCGGATGCCTAGATTGCCTCCATGCCTTTCGGGCGTGCCTCTTTACGTGGTCTGAACTTCTCTACGTAGTACCAGATATAAGAGAAGGGAACAAAGGCGATGAGGAAGACATACGGCAGGCGTTTTGCTTCGTATCTGATAACTTGATAAAGCATCCAGATCCCACAAAATACCTGAAGAAACAGGATCGGCATAATCACAACTGCCGCTCTTCCGGTCTCTTCAAGGAACGAATGCCTAAAGGGATAGAAGAATACCATCGTCAGCCCAAAAGCAAAGGACAGAGTTCCCAAACAAATCCAAGTTAAGCGCTTCACGAGATATGCCTCATGAGAACGGTAATCTAACACACCGAATCGAATGCCGTGTGAGCCGTGCAGTTTTCTGCATGCTGCATGGATGAAATTGGGACATGTCGTTTACACTAGGCACGGTTTGTTTTCCTCGGGCTATAACCTGGAGACGTAATGTGATGCATGGAAAAATGCAAAGAGGCGCCCTGCTGATGATCCTGATCTTGACCTGGCAAGCAGCGAGTTGGGCGCAGAAGGGAACCCCGGCTGTGACCGACCGGGAGCGTGAGAGGCGGAGTTTTGCGCAGAACCTGGTGAAAGCAATCAATGCGGCCGAAGCGGACTATCGCAAAAAGCACGACGTTTATGCGAACTGGGACACGCTGGTGGGCATCGGCGATTTCTCTTCGAGCGGGACCAAGTGGGCGCCGGCGGAGTTTCCGACGGTGGCCCATGCCCTCTATGGGAATGGAGCCGAGATCGTCCCGGGTTGGCGGCTGCGGCTGCATCTCTCCAAGGGTGACAAAGCCTACAACCTGCTTCTGGAGGATGTAACCGATCCGAAATGCAGCTACGCCGTGTTCTCGGACGAACGGGGCTTGATCCGGCAGGGGAAGTCGATCGACTGCGCGCTCTAGAGCAATTTCCGGGTAAGTCGAACAGGGTCTTGCGTCAGGCCCGGGAGGACAATTCAACCTCTTGCTTCGCTTGCTGTTGCAGGGGCAAAACGGAGAAATATTTGTGCCGGCAGGGTTCGCAACGAAATGCCGGAACACGAAGATTCCGCCAGAAAAATCCAAACGGGGAGTCTACATGTTCGGGCGCAATTCGCTTCAGGGCGGGATTGCCGCAAATCGGGCAGTGGGCACGGAGCGAGTTACTTAGAGACATCAGGCGGGAGTGGAAGCGCGCTCCACAGCCCTTGCAACGCCAGGGGTAGACGCTAAAAGCGCTCAGAATGTAGTCGGCAGTCGTTTGGCGGCGCGAACGTCTCGCACCATCCTGCTTGCAGATGGGACAGTTCATCTGGGTAGGTGGATTCCCCTCCGAATGGACCACAGCATAGGCCAGATATCCAGGGCTAGCAAGGGACGAACGTACCAAGTTCCCGGGTACAATAGTTCCAGAGGAGTTTATGCCGAATTATACCGATGAACACGCCCAGGCCGGGATTGCCGCGAAGCTGCCACAGCTGGAAACCTGGCCAAATCAATATCCCGGATACGTCATTACGACGCGCTTCCCGGAATACTCTTCCGTGTGCCCGAAGACCGGGCTGCCCGATTACGGCACCATCACCATTCAATACAAGCCCCGAAACGCTTGCATCGAGCTGAAGTCCCTGAAGATGTATCTGCTGGCCTACCGCAACCTGGGCATTTTTTACGAAAATGCGGTAAACAAAATGCTGCACGATATCGTGGCAGCCACCAAACCCGAGTGGTGCGTCGTGAAGGGCGAGTTTACGCCCCGCGGCGGGCTGAACACTTCCATCTTCGCGCGCTGGCCGGAACGCCGGGGCCCTGCCAACCGCAAAAAAGTGGCCAACGCAAGGTGAAGGGCATTAGACTTAGACGTTCTCTCGTTGGATAATCCTATCGAGCGAATTCCGCGCCATTTGACACTATCCGAGGAGGAAGAATGAGCATTTCTCCAAATGTTCCGAGCCCGCAGGAGTCGTACCACTACGAAGGCGGGGGAACACCAAGGTGGATCACCATTCTGTTTGCAGTGGTGATCGCCGGAGTGGCGGCCATGGCCTATGCAGGTTATACCGCGCAGACCCACCTGCAGCAGGAAGTCACCAAGGCCCAGGACCAGAACAAAATCCTGACCGCGCAGCTCGATCAAGCCAACTCGCGGCTGGCCGAGTTGAAGGGCCAGATGGACGTCACGTCGCAAAAGATCGGCATGACGCAGGCGGAACTCGCGGATGCACGCAGCCGCGCGGAAGGGATCCGCAAGGCGCAAACGGCTTCCGACCAAAAGCTTTCTGAAAAAATCGCGCAAGCGCAGAAGGAAAGCGAAGCTCAGATCGGGGCCGTGGCCACGGATGTCACCGGCGCGAAGAAAGACATCGAAGCGACCCGCACGGACCTGGAGGCGACCAAATCTAGGCTGGAACGCGCAAACGGCGACATGGGAGTGATGAGCGGATTGATCGCGCACAACCACGACGACCTGGAAGAGCTGAAACGGCGGGGAGACCGGAACTACTACGAATTCACGGTCCAGAAAGCCAAGACGGCGCAACGCGTGGGCCCCGTGCAGATGTCGCTGAACAAGACCGACCCGAAGAAATCCAAGTATACGGTGACGGTTCTAGTCGACGACAAAGCCATCGAAAAGAAAGACAAGACCGCTGGCGAGCCGGTGCAGTTTTACGTCAAGGGCAGCGCGCGCACGGCGCCTTATGAAGTTGTAGTGTTTGATGTCGGCAAGAATGCAATCACCGGATATCTGTCCACGCCGAAGGATGCCAGCAGCGTGCCATCAGCCGCCGCTCCCGCAGCTGCACCGCCGGCGAAACCCTGACGAGCTTCCGCCGGCCCGCTACTTACTTTCCGGTTGAATTGCGGGCGTAGTCCAATCTCCGAGCCCTGTTCCGTGCGCTGAGACCTCACTTCTGGAAACTCAGGCCGGGACAGGGCTTTGGTGTTTCTGGGCGGGGGGCTACGATTTTGAGTAGCGCTCTATCCGTTGTGTGAGGAGATCCCCCCTATGTGCCTGCGCCGCGTATCTAAATGGATGCCGTTGTTTGCGTTGATCTCCTTCGTGTTACCGCAAGGAGCCGGGGCCCAGTCTCCTCTCGAGGCTGCACAGTTGCCGGCACGCACCAGTTTTTACCTCGTGTGGCACGGCTCTCCGTCGGGAGACGCGCGCAAAAATAACGCGTTGATGAGCCTCTGGGATGATCCCGACCTCGCGCCGATGCGGGCGGCCATTGTGGACGCCATCATGAACGACGCCAACAAGCAAAAAGATAAACCCGGTGTGACGCGTGAAGAGTTGGCGCAGATTGCGACGCTGCTCGACAACCCGTTCACGATCGGCTACTTGCCGCGGCGCGAGGTGGCCGTCAAAACAGTGGCGGGGAAAACGGCCGCGCCCGCCTGGAACGGAATGTTTCTTGTCTACGATAGGACGGGCAAGGAAGAGTTGTTGTCGAAGACCGTCTTGCGCATGAGGTCGAGCGAGAAGGAGATTCCCAAACTTTCGGAAGTAACCGTTGCCGGCGTGAAGGCGCTGAAGATCGAGAGAAAATCCGGCACAACGTACTGGGCGGAAAACGGGAAATATGCGGTGGTGGCGAGCGAGGAAAGCATTTTTGAGGAAGTCCTGAACCGGCTTGCGGGAAAAAGCACAGGCGGTTCGCTGGCGGATTCGGAAGTGTACAAAGAAGCAAAGTCGCTGCTTTCCGGCGGCCTGCTGGAATTCTTTTTGCGAGTGCCGCAGATCAAGGACATGGCCGGCGATTCCAGCTCCACGCCACCGGAATTGAAAGCGATGTGGAGCAACCTGAAGCTGGATTCCCTGCACGTGTTTGCGGGGTACGTTTCTCTGGAAGGCGCGCGGACACGGCTGCAGGGCGGAATCCTGGGAGACACCACGGAAGGCTCGCTCTTCGACATTTGGTCCGCGGGACAGAGCCAGTCCGCGTCGCTGGCGTACGTGACGCCGGACACCGTGTATTACAACGAATCGCAGATCAACCTGATGGGAATCTACAACACGATGAAGCGTGTCTTGGCGTCCCCGGGGTCGAGCACGGCGCCAATCGCGAAGACAATGGAAAATGCCGCGGAAACCCGGATTGGAATGCCGTTGCCCGGTGCGCTGGCACTGACGAGCGGCGAGTTTGGCACCATGCAAACCAACCCGGCGCTGGACCCGGACAAGAAAGTTTTCTTCGCGGGTATTTTGAACAAGCCAGAGAGCCTGAAGCTGCTCCGGACAATGTTGAGCGACCGGTTGACGTCAGAACGCAACGAGGGAAACGTGACTTACCTGAAGATCTCGCTCAAGGGAAATCAGGGCGCCGCGGGTGTGGCGCAATGGAAATTTTATCACCTGGCCGTGCCACCAGTACTGCTGCTGGGCGCCAGCAAAAGCGATACGCTGCGCGGGATGCTCTCACAGCCGCGGCCTGCGGGCGCAGATTCCCTTCCCGCAAATCTGACGGCGGCGCGGGCGAAATTCCCGGAAAAGCTGATCGGCTTTTCCTATTACGATTTGCAAAAACTGGATTGGCCGGCGGTACAGCAGAATTGGAAGACGCAGATGACCAAAGCCGTCGCAGGGTCCAAGAGCACGGATTCTGTGGGGAAAACAAAGATGCTGAACGACTGGATGAGCAATTTGAATCCCATCGTATTTCCGCGGCATCTGCATTCGATGACCGGGGCTTCGTGGAAGGACGCGAGCGGTGTGCACTTCGACGAATGGCTGGACTGAAGCACTGATGAACGGCGTCGGCCGCGGCTCCCGGTTCGTGCTTTTCGCTGCCATATTCTTGTTGTTTGGCGCAAGCGGGAATGCGCAGGAAACGCCGATTGCGGCGGGCCAGGCGATCCGGATCAATGTGGCGAGAGTGAATGTCGGTGTGGTAGTCACCGATGAAAAAGGAAAATTTGTCGAGGGCCTTCGCCGGGAGGCGTTTCACGTGTTCGACAACGGTGCAGAGCAACCAATAACGGAATTTGCGCCTATTGAAGAACCCGGGCAGATACTGCTCCTTGTGGAGGCCGGCCCGGCCGCTTATTTCTTGCAAAGCGCCAACCTGTTCGCGGCCGACGCGATGCTCAACGGACTTTCCACGGGAGATCGTGTGGCGGTGGCGCGATACACCGACGCGCCGTTGGGAATTCAGGATTTCACAACCGACAAAGTGGCGGCGCAGGCGGCGCTTGGCAGTATCCAGTTTAATCTGGGATTTGCCGACCTGAATCTTTCGAGCAGCCTGGGCAGCGTTCTGGACTGGCTGGAGAAGGTGCCGGGGAAGAAAACAATTGTCCTGATTTCGACCGGCGTGGATACATCTCCAGCGTCCGCGACAGCGGCGCTGCAGGCACGGCTACGGGTGGGCGAAGTGCGCATTCTTTGCGTTTCCACCAGCGGCCCCCTGCGCAACGGCAAACAGGGCAGCAAAGTGAAGATTCAGCAGATGCAGGACGAGTTTGCGGCGGCCGATCGCCGATTACAGGTGGTCGCGGAACTTACCGGCGGCCGCGCATATTTTCCGATGAGTGGCAAAGCGTTTCAGGAGACGTACAAAGAGGTCGCGGAGATTGTGCGTCACGAATACAGCCTCGCATTCGCACTGCCCACGGCGGACGGGGCGGTTCATTCGATTGATGTGAAGGTGGAAAAATCCGGAGCGGCGAGAAAATCCGGGGCGGCCTATCGCGTGGATCACCGCAAGGGGTATCAGGCGCCGAAGGAATAAGCGGGAAAAGCGCCTCTAGTCGAATTCCTTCATCATGCGGGCCATTTCGATCAGGCGGCGGTCGACTTTGCCGAAGACGGTGTTGTCTTCAAACGACCCGTCGCCATTGCGGTGCCCGGCGGCGTGGCCGGTGAGGAGTTCAATTCCCTGCTCGATGCGCGCCACGGGCCAGATATGAAATTTTCCGCTGCTGACGGCGTCGAGCACGTCTTCTCGAAGCATCAGGTCCTCGACATTGGACGCGGGTATGAGGACGCCCTGCGATCCGGTCAGGCCGAGGATGCTGCAGACGTCGAAGAAGCCTTCGATTTTTTCATTTACACCGCCGATGGCTTGGATGTCGCCCTTCTGATTAAGCGAGCCGGTGACGGCGACGTCCTGCCGAAGCGGAAGCTCCGAAAGCGCGGAAAGAAGCGCGTAGACTTCAGTGGAGCTGGCGCTATCGCCATCAACACCCGAATAGGACTGTTCGAAGCAGATGCTCGCAGCGAGAGAGAGAGGCTTGTCCCTGGCGAAGCAACTGCGCAGATAACCCGCAATGATGTGAACGCCCTTATCGTGAAACCTCCCGCTTAAGTTTGCTTCCCGCTCGATATTGATGAGTCCGGCCTTGCCGAGAGCGGCGCTGGCCGTGATGCGGACGGGCTTCCCGAAAGAATAGCCGCCGATTTCGAGCACGCTCAGGCCGTTTACCTGGCCAACGCAGTCCCCGGAAACATCCACCAGCAGCGTTTTTTCCTCGATCATTTCGCGGATGCGGGTTTCCACCAGGTTGTGGCGCTCCATCTTGGACGCGATGGCGGAACGCACGTGGGCCGCGCGGACCACATTTTCACCCGCGGCGGCGGAGGCATAGTGCGCTTCGCGAGCCAGATCGGCGATATCCACGAATCGCGCAGTGACTTTATTGCGGCGGCCGGCTCTTCGGACCCCATATTCGAGAATGGCGGCAAAGGCTCCGCGGTCGAAAGGAAAAAGATTTTCTTTTTCACTGAGAGCGCGCAGGCGCCCCGCGTATTCCTCAATGACGCCGTCGGTCATCGGCATTTCTTCATCAAATTCCACACGAACCTTGAAGATTTTCTGGAAATCTTCTTCGTATTCGTAGAGAACTTCGTACAGATCGCGATCGCCAATCAGAATGACCTTCACGTTAATTTCGACCGGTTCGGGCTTGAGCGCCGTGGCCGTGAAGGGATAGAAGACTTCGACCGGCTGAATTTCCAGGCGATTGTGATTGAGGGTGCGTTTCAGCGCGCGCCAGACGCCGGCCTCAGAGAGCGCTTCGATAGCGTACATGATCAGAAAGCCGCCGTCGGCGCGGAGCAACGAACCGCCGCGCAGATCCATAAAATCGCTGGACCAGCCGCCGCGCGAGTCGTAGGCGCGCTGAATGGTTCCGAAAAGATTGGCGTAACTCGGCGTTGTCTCGAAGATGACAGGCGAATTATCTTCAGAGTTGTGCGCCAGGATGACGTTGACTCCGTAGACACGGAACGGATCGCGCTCGGGTCCCGGCGATTTCTGCTGCTGAATTTCCGGTGTCTCCGGAGTTTGTTCTTCTTCCCCTTCGCGTTCTTTAAAAGGGCCGAGATTGTCCAGGATGTGGTGGCGCACCTCTTCGAGATATTCGGTCACGCCGGTTCCGGGATATTTTTCTTTCAATTCTTCGATGACACCGTCGACGAGGACGGAAGCCGCTTCCTGCTCCAGGTAGCTCAGCTCGCTTGCCAATTCGCGGGAGAGGGTCAGTGTCTTGCGGTAGACGACGGTGAATTCCTGGCGGAACTGTTCGTACTTGCGTTCGATCTCTTCGGCAACGCCGGTTTCCAGTTTTCCCTCGTGCACCATCTTGGAAATATCTTCGATGGGCACCATCTGGCCTTCGAGAACGGGGAAAATTTCCGGCAGGGCGACGGCGCCCACCTGCATGTGGCCGAGCGCAAACTGGTCGCGCGCGATGCGGCGCGTGAAATCGTCCATCAATTCTTTTTCACGCACGGAAAAGCGCTCGACGATTCTCCCTTTCTGCCGTTGGAAAGGTTCGCCTTCGAAAACCTGCGGGATGCGGCGGCGCAGGAAATCGATTCCGGCCTGAACGTCTTTCTTGAACGTATTCGCCGAGCCGCGCGGCAAAACGAGTAGCCTAGGACGGTCAGTAATCTTGAAATTGTTCACGTAACAGCGATCCATCGAAGGCTTGGTGGCCGGGTGGAGCTCTTCGATCATCTGGGCGATGGTGCCGCCGCGGCTCGTGCCGGCAAGTCCGCACACGAAAACGTTATAGCCCGGCGCGGAAAGTTCCACGCCCATTTTCAGGGCCCGCAGGGCTCGCTCCTGTCCGATGAATCCTTCGCGCTTTTGCGCCTGCGCGGTGGTTTCGAAGGGAATGCGCGAAAGCTCGCACCGCCAGCGCAGTTTTTCCAGCCCAAGTTCTTTCGGCTTGCTCATGTTCATTTCGATAGATTTCGCCATTCGAGCGCGTACTCTAGCACACGGCGAAGCCAGAAGCGCTGAATTTAGCCCCGGCGGATGGCAAGAAGTTACGCGTTGGCCCCATCAAGTTCGTCCCGGTGTTCCATATAGACACGGAAAACACCCAGAGCGGCGGCCACAATAGTCGGGCCGGCCACCAACCCAAGCAGGCCGAACACCTGCAGCCCGCCCAGAATGCTGATGAAGAGCAGCAAATCGTTCAGGCGGGTGCGGTTGCGAAGCAGAAGAGGGCGCACCAGATTATCCGCCAGCCCCGCCACCCCGGCGCAAATAATCACGACGAGCGCGGCTTTTCCCCAACTGCCATTGAGGCCCAGCCAAAGCGCCGCCGGGATCCAGATCAACGCCGAGCCAACCACGGGCACGATGGAAAAAAAAGCGATGAGGACTCCCATGAAAACGGGCGCCGGAAGGCCCGTTAGGGCAAAGGCCGTGCCGCCCAGGACGCCCTGAATGGCGGCGATGAGCAGCGCGACGGCAACACTGGCGAAGATGAGGTCACGGGATTCTGCGAGCATTTCGTCCTGAAGGGACTTTTCGAAAGGAATCAGGTGGCGGAGTGCGCGCAGCATTGATTCCCCGTCGCGAAACACAAAAAACAAGGCAAACAAAAGAATGAAAAGATCGACGACGAAGGCGAGAATATTTTTGAGCATGCCAGCCAGGCTGCCGGCGAGATAAGACGCGATCTTTTCCATGCCCTGCTGAAGGGGATCCATGAAATCGAGGCCCTGGAGAGATTGCGGCAGGTGATGACGGACAGCGTCGGCGAAGCTGGCTGGCACGACAACGCCACCGTTGTTAATCATGGCGCGGATCCGGACGGTAATTTCCACCGCTTCGCGTCCCGCGAACACCAGCACCAACAGGACCGGAACGATCAACACCAGCGTCACGCCAAGAGTGCACAGCAGGGCGGCCATGGTGACGGAGACACGCTTGCTCACGAACAGAAATGCGGGAAAGAAGAAGATTGCCAGGACCGCGGACCACGCCAATGGAACAAGAAACGGCTCGGTGATGCGAAAAACCAGGTAGCCGAGCAAGAGTAGAATGCCGTACGACAGCACCGTGGTCAGACGGTCATTCGTCGTTGGGTTCCGATTGGCTTGGGTCATCCGCGGTATATAATCCCTTTCGGTCCCGGAAACCCCGGGAAAGTGTAAGAATCGCCGGTCGCCAGGTCGCTCGCGCCAGGGGAACTGATCTTATCCATGATGGCACGCTTTATGCCGTTCAATGCTGGGCAAGTGCGTCTCCTTGCTGTACTGGCTTTGATCAATTTTGTCAACTTTGCGGACCGCCAGGTGCTGAATCCCCTGCTTCCCTTGCTACGGCAGCATTTTAGTGTGACCGACTCGCAACTCGGATCATTGCAAACCGTGTTGCTGATTGTATTGGCGCTGGCGAGCATTCCGTCCGGATACCTGGCGGACCGCTTCAGCCAGCACACGATTATCGCCGCCGGAGTCCTCTTCTGGAGCCTCGCCTCCATGTGCAGCGGTCTGGCCCCGACCTTCGCCGCTCTTTTTGTATGCCGCGGTCTGGTGGGAATTGGTGAAGCGGCTTACGCGCCCGCGGCCCAGGCCATGATTTCCGACTCGTTCCCGGTCGAACATCGGGCCCTCACGCAGGCAATTTTCGCCTCGGGAATGTTGTTGGGCGGCGCGGGCGGGCTGGCACTTGGCGGGGTTATGGGAGAGCGTCACGGCTGGCAATACGCGTTCCTGATTGTCGGCGCCATCGGAATTATTCCCGGTCTTTCCGCATTCAGGCTGAAAGAGCCGCCCAAGCGGCCTCGTTCGGAAGTGGTGCCCATCTGGAAGTTGCTCAGCGTGCCTGCGTACGTGGCGATGATGATCGCGGGGACCTGCATTACCTTTTCGACGGTATCGTTTGTTACCTGGGGCATCGACTATGCCACGAGTTACAAGGATTTCAGCCTGAAAGAGGCCGCTCTTTCACTGGCCGTGATCGCGCTGCTTTCGCTGGTGCTGGGTGCGCTGGCGGGCGGCTATTTCGCGGATCTCCTGCAGAAGCGGTTGGCGTACGGACGCATTCTGGTGATTGCGGCGGCGTTTCTGGTGGCGGCGCCGTTTCTTCTGCTGGCGATCCAGTCGGATGAAAAGTGGAAGGTGCTGGCGGGATTTTTTGTGGCCAGCTTTTTTATGTCGTGGTATCACGGGCCGACGACGGCGGTATTGCACGACCTGACGCCGCAGCGGGCACACGCCACGGCCATCGGCGTGTATATGTTCGTGACGCAAATCGTCGGAGCGCTGGGGCCACTCCTGATCGGACGGATTTCGGATGCTTCGGATCTGCTTGTCGCCTTGCAGGCGGCCACCGCGGTGATGGTATTCGGGGCGCTGCTGATGCTGGTGACCATTTATTTTGTACGGCGAGACGGGATGCATCACCCGCGGCTGGCGGCCTTCCGGGCGGAGGATGATGCGTACTCGGCGGCACACCCGGTGAAGTGCGATTAGATCGAGATCCTAACGCAGAGGCGCAGAGTACGCAGAGAAGAGCAGACTTAGATTAAGTCGGCGATTACTTAATGCCGATCATCTTGATCAGGCGCAGCACTTCCTGGTGCGGGACGTCATAGAGTGGGCGTTCGTCTTCCTCTTCCAGGCGCTCCCGGAGAAATTCCGCGGCGATAAAACTTCCTTCGCGGTCGGTCAGGTCGCGGCCGCTTTTTTCGCGAAATTCAACAAAGGCGTTATGCGCCAGGCCGATAATGCGCCCCACACCATCTACTTCGAACTTGGCGTCGATGGTGTCGCTGTGGCGCGTGGCGATGGCGTTCCAGATGTGCGAAAAGCGGCAATCGTAAACATGGCCGCTCAGCTTCGAGGTTACTTCGAAAGCGCCAATGAACTGGTTCATGGCGCCGGTATTTGCAAGAACGGGGAGAGAAGGCACTGGTTCCTCTTTTTTCCTGAAACGTTGCGGCATTCCGGAAGCGATGCCGTGAAAACGCCAACGTTTAGTGTCCGATTCCTGCGGCGGCGTGTCAATGCCGCGGCGGCTACTAAGAGAGCCGGCGCAGCCCGACGGCTTCAGCGGTGACGTCAGTGTACTTCAGGCCCGCACCCGTATTGAAAAGCACCACGCGGTCTTCCGGTTTCAGGAAACCGGTTTGCAACAGATGATCGTAGGCGACCGTGGCGGTGGCGCCTTCGGGCGAGAGGAAGATGCCTTCGTTTTTCGCCCAGTCCTGGAGCGATGCCAGGATCTGCTCGTCGGGAAATGCGAGCGCTAAACCGCCGGATTCGCGAAGAATCTCCAGCATGATGTAATCGCCATACGGCTTCGGCACGCGCAAGCCGGAAGCGAAAGTAGCTGCGTTGTTCCACATCTGGCTGGCCTTGTCGCCTTGCTCGAACGCCTTAGTGACCGGCGCGCATCCCGCGGATTGCACCGCGATCATTTTGGGGCGCTTTCCGGGCTTCACCCAACCGAGTTCTTCCAGCTCCCCAAACGCTTTCCACATGCCGATCAGGCCGACACCGCCGCCTGTCGGATAGAAGACGGCTGCGGGATACTCCCAGCCGAGTTGCTCGACAAGCTCGTAACCCATCGTCTTCTTCCCTTCGATGCGAAACGGTTCTTTCAATGTGGAAATATCGAACCAGCCCTCTTTTTCCTTGCGTTCTGCCACCATGCGGCCGCAATCGGAAATCAGGCCATCGACCAAAGTGACTTTTGCCCCGTACATCGTGGCTTCCACGTAATTCGCGAACGGCACATCCTTGGGCATGAAAATGTTCGCCTCAATGCCCGCGGCGGCGGCGTAAGCGGCCAGCGCACCGGCGGCATTCCCCGCGGAGGGAACGGCCAATTTCTTCAGACCGTATTGGCGCGCCATGCTCACCCCGAGCGCCAGCCCGCGCGCCTTAAAACTTCCGGTGGGATTGGCGCCTTCTTCCTTTATATACACGCCGGGATACCGGCGGCTGTGGAGCATTGGCGTCCAGCCTTCGCCCAGGGTTACCGGCGCGACGTCTGGCAAAACGCTTCGATAGCGCCAAAGGCCGCTCCACGGCGTGCTTTCGGCGGCGCGGGCAATTTCCTGGCGTGCCGCGACGCCGCGCAGAGGCGTGAGATCGTAGCGTACGTAGAGCGCTCCCGCACATTGCGGACACACGGTCTGCGGCTTCTCCGCGGCAAGATGCGCGTGGCAGCGCGAGCATTCCAGGTGGCTGATTTTCGGCATGCTAAAACGATAGCAGCAGCAAAAACGTGCAGCAAGTTTCTGCCTACGGTTGCGAAAGAACTTCTCTGATTCTACTGCGGCACGCTATGATGTCGCCGCTCTCTCGATCAAATCCACGTGTCGCGGGAAGAGACTTTGCCGAAGATTTCGACAAACGCAGGTTCGGTCTCGCTGGTGGCAGGCTTGGTGCTTTTCGCGGCCGGAGCGCTGCTGGTTTTGGCGTTCCCGGTTCACGGAATCTTTCTCGTGCTGCGCTGGAGCGGCTTGCTTCTGCTTGCCTTCGCTGGTGTGCGAGGTCGTTCGCTGACTTACTGGATTTTCGTTGCGATGCTGGTGGGATTCGAGTTGGGCATCGACAGGCCGGAGTTTGCGGTGCGTCTCCGCGTGCTGGGCGACATTTTCTTGCGGCTGATCAAAGTGATCGTTGCGCCGCTGATTCTGGGAACGCTGGTGACGGGCATCGCGGCTCACGGGAACCTGAAAAAAGTGGGACGAATCGGGCTGAAGAGCCTGATCTATTTCGAGGTGATCACCACGATTGCGTTGTTCCTGGGAATTGGGGCGATCAACTTGACGCGGGCGGGCGAGGGAGTGCATCTGCCCTCGCCAGTTGCAGACCAGGCGGCTGCGCCGACGGCGGCGCTCAAGTGGGACGATTTTCTGCTGCACGTTTTCCCGGAAAACATCGCCAAAGCTGTCGGTGACAACCAGATTCTGCAAGTGGCCGTGTTTGCCGTGCTATTCGGAATAGCACTGACGCTGGTGCCGGAGAAAACGCGGCAGCCGATGCTGGCGCTGGCCGAATCCCTGGCGCAGACGATGTTCAAGTTCACCAACATCGTTATGTATTACGCGCCGATCGGGGTTGGCGCGGCGATGGCATACACCGTCGGGCACATGGGGATCAGTGTGCTCCTGCCGCTGGGTAAGCTGGTGCTGACCGCGTATGGGGCGCTGCTTGCGTTTCTGCTGGTGGTTTTGTTGCCAGTGACTTTGCTGGCGCGCATTCCACTGGTTCGTTTCCTGAAATATGTAGCCGAGCCCGCGACGATTGCATTTGCAACCAGCACTTCGGAAGCGGCTCTGCCGCGCGCGATGGAGTCGATGGAAGAGTTTGGCGTGCCGCGGCAAATCGTGGCGTTCGTGATTCCCGCGGGGTATAGCTTCAACCTGGATGGGTCAACACTGTACCTCGCGCTGGCATCGATCTTCCTGGCCCAGACGGCGGGGATGCACATGTCGTGGCCCGAGCAACTCTTGATGGTGTTCACGCTGATGCTCACAAGCAAAGGCATCGCTGGAGTGCCCCGCGCGGTTCCTGTGGTTCTGTTGGCTACAGCTTCCACCTTTCATCTTCCCACCGAGCCGATCTTCATCATCCTCGGCGTTGATGCGCTGATTGACATGGCGCGCACGTCGGTCAACGTCATCGGCAACTGCCTGGCCAGCGCCGTCATCGCCCGCTGGGAAGGCGAATTGCAAGCCTAGTGGGCGGCGAGGGCCGGGGTTTCCGCCTTGATGTAGACGCCGAGGGCAGCGCCGACGCCGGCTCCCGGCGACACGCGGTGGCCTTGATCGCCGAGTGATTTTTCCATGGCAGCGAGGAGTTGCAGGACGAAGGGCTTCTGGCTGCAGTAACCCATCAGACCGAGGCGCCAGATCTTGTCCTTGAGGGGGCCGAGGCCGCCGGCGATTTCGATGTTGAATTCGTCCAGAAGCTGGTTGCGGAATTTCACGTCGCTGAGGCCCGCGGGAATCATAACGGCGGTCACGGTCACCAGGCGGTCCTTCGGGTTTTCGACCAGCAGCTTCAATCCCAGCGCTTCGACGCCCGCAATCAGCGCTTGCTGATTGAGCTTGTGCTTTGCCCATCGGGCTTCGAGGCCTTCCTCGAGCACGATGCGCATCGCTTCCCGCAGCGCATAAATCAAGGAAATCGGCGGGGTGTGGTGATAGAGCCGGTCCTTGCCCCAATAATTCATCGCGGTGGAAAGGTCGAAGTACCAGCTCTGCACTTTTGATTTGCGATTGCGGAAAGCTTCTTCGGCGCGCGGGCTGACCGTGATGGGCGACATTCCCGGAGGCGCGCTGATCGCCTTTTGCGAGCCGCTGAAACAAATATCAATCCGCTGCTTGTCCACGTGAAGCGGCACGGCCGCCAGGGAAGCGACCGTGTCCACAACCAGCAGCGAGCCAAACTCATCCGCTACTTTGCGGAACGGATCGAGGTCGGTGACGACGCCGGAAGAAGTCTCTCCCTGGGCGAGGCCGATCATTTTAATCTTGCGGCCCTTCGCTACCTTGCGGACGTCTTCGGGGTCCACGGGCTTCCCGTAGGGTGCCTGTACGACGTGGACGGTCGCAGGCGTGTGCTGCGCGATCACGTACATGCGCTCGGAAAAAGCGCCGTTGACGCAACAGATCGCTTCATCGCCCGGCTCCAGGGAATTCAGTACGGCCGCCTCAATGCCGCCGGATCCAGAAGCGGAAAGTGGAAACGTGACGCGGTTTTCCGTCTGGAAGATCTGGCGCAGCAGGGTCTGCGTCTCGTCCATGCAGCCGCGGAACCAGGGATCCATGTGGCCCACAAGCTGTGTGGCCAGCGCGCGATAGACCCGCGGGTCGATAGAGGAGGGGCCCGGAGTCATCATCAGGCGGTTGGGGGGAGTGAGTTCACCGATGGGCTTGGTCATGTCTTTACCTCGTAGTCGTGGAATCGCTTTGCGCCGTTGTAGAGATACCAGTTTCCCGCAGGGGGGAGGGATGGCGCAACCGACAAATTGGCTGGGGAGGTGGTCGGCACCCATTGGCCAGTTGCGCGACCAGGGGTGCAGATCTGCCTGCCTGCCTGCCTGCCTGCCTGCCTGCCTGCGTTCCGTCTGCGGCAGAGCGTGCGTGATCATCAGCACGGGCACATAGATAACCGGGATAGCGTACGTGGCGCCCAACTGCCCGCCGGTTCTTTTTACCTAACCACAAACCGTTCTGCGTCAAGCGGTACGTACTTTGTTCGGTGACGGTGCGACAGCCTTGGTTCGTAGCAGTATTCGGAATGCCAAGCCATGGGTTATGAGAAGCAGAGGCACGTAGGCAGCCAAGATGAAATAGCCAGCGCCTAGCAAGCCCGGGGTATTTGGGAGTGATATGCGGCTTCCCAGGTAAAAGGCGAAGAGCAGGTCGGCAGTTCCGAAGGTATTGAAGACCCAAGTCAGCGCCGTCCCTGTGCGGGTTCCCAGCGTGGCCAGAGCGAGCAAAGCCAGAATGGCGGTTATGAAATCACCGTAAGCTACTGGTTGAGCAAATGTGGCAGGCAATTCTGGAGATACAACCCCCGGCACCACAAATGCTAATCCGAGAAACCTGAACCCATGCAACAGAAGGATGGGCTTCAGATTCTCGGGACCGTGGCGTTCGCTTAGCGCTGGCCAAATATAGTGCCACGCTACGGCTCCCCAAGCGGCCAAGCCGAACGCAACACTGATTCCGAACAAGACTGGAGATGGCATGATCGATCCTTTCGGGTGCAATTCGGGCTACTACCTTTTGAAATGCGTCGAACTCCTGAGATAGATTGGGTTCCGTCCTGAATGCGAGGAAATGTCCGCGCCGTCTCGCACCAAAATCCGCTGAACAGGGGGACGTTCCATGGCCGAGGTCACTTATTGGCCGGGCCATCTCGCAATAGTATCCCGAGCGGCAAGAGTGGCCCGACCGGAATGAACTGCTCGTCCATGAGGTTTTCCTTCGAGAGAGGCAGGCTTTCGATGAGGGCCCGAGCCTCCGCCACGTCCTTGCAGTTCAGTAGGAAGATGACGCCCTTGCCGTCGCTGCGCGTGAACCATTGCTGAATCTTGCCGTCGAGATACAGGGAAACGGTCGCACGAATTTCGGCGGGCATGATTTTCATGACTTGCTCAACCGTAACCCCCGGTTTTGGCGTAAGGATCGTCAGCACGCCGGTGATCTTAGGCTGCGGCGGTGTGGACTGACCTTGCGCCAGAGGCGCCAAGACCGTCGCGAACGCCAGCAGCGTATAGAACATTTCCATCTTCATTGTTCAGCTCCTTTGATTCCTTACGGGATTTGGATCCTTCGTGGTACCACTGGGTACCACGCACCAGTTTAGACGCTCGCGACGAGAAAAGGTTACGCCCCGAGCAAAAAAGCTCGCGGGAACTAACTAGAGAAGGTGGTACTATGGGGTACCAGTATCAGCAAGGAGAGTGTGATGGCTACGGCATCGGTGTCAAAACACCGCCAGAAAGGCGGCGATGAACCTGGGGCGCGCGAGCGCATCCTTGATGCGGCCTTCGCGGCGTTCATGAAGAGCGGCTACGCAACGGCCAGCACGCTTGAGATTGCGACGCGCGCGCGCGTTTCGAAGCGAGAGCTTTACGCGCTAGTTGGCAACAAACAGGAAATGCTGATCGCCTGCATCAGCGAGCGCGCCAAGCGATTTGACGTGCCCGCTGACCTGCCCGTGCCGCGCGATCGGGAAACCCTGGAGCAGGTGCTGGCTTCTTTCGGGACGAAGCTCATCCGCGAGATAAGCGATCCCACGGTCATTGCGGTATTCCGGCTGGCGATTGGCGAGGCGGTCCAGGCCCCCGAAGTGGCGCACACGCTCAACTCTATAGGACGCGAGGCAAGCCGCGCCGCCTTGCGTAAAATCATGGCCCAGGCCCTGGCGTCCGGACTGCTCGCGGGACGTCCTGCCGAACTTGCCGGGCAGTTCGCCGGGCTGCTCTGGCGCGATTTGCTGGTCAGCCTGCTGCTCGGCGTCACGGAGCGACCGAAACAAAGCGAAATCGCGGTACGTGCCCGCGACGCCGCAGCCGCCTTCTTGCAACTTCATCCGCTACCGAATAACTCGCCAGCCCAATGACAACGCCCTCCTGCGGGAATTAGGAAATAGGGGCAGATGAGAGGTTTTCTGCTCTTTTGAGAGCCTAGGCGACAGGGATCACTTCACACCGCTTGAAACTTGTCTGGACCTTGCGCATCTACTGGCAAGAAGAGGAAGAAGCGCTTAAAATGTGCAGTCTCTTTCTTCCCGCCGTGGCATCCATAAAGTGCGAGGTGCACGATGATGACTGACGCAAACAAGATGCAAAGTGTGGACAACCATCCGGCCGCGGCAAATGGGCTGGCGATCGTTCGGGTCACGATCGGAGCGATGCTGGTGTGGGTCTTTTTCGAGAATCTGGGGAAGGGTCTTTACACTCCAGCGGGCTACGCGGGCCTGATCAACTATTACATAAAGTCGAGCCACTCGCCGGCCGTGTGGAAGGCAGTTATGGGATTGGCCGCGAGCCACGCGGCGATGGCGGCTCCGCTGCAGGCGATTGCCGAGATTTCTCTCGGGATCCTGCTGGTAATTGGTCTGCTGACGCGCCCGGTCGCGCTGGTAGCGTTTCTGTACCTGGGCAGTCTGTGGATATCGGAGTTGGGCACGTCGTGGATTTGGGAACTGCTGGTTCCGGTGCTTGCCTCGCTTGGACTTGTGGTGGGACGAGCCGGCCGAGCGTGGGGCGTGGACGCGTTGTTTGCGCGGCGCTCGCCGTCCTCCTTATGGTGGTGAGTTGAGGCAAGATCATAAAGAGCGACGCATTCTTCAGGGGCTGAAGCCCCGACCTCCTAAAGATCCATTTATGAGGTAACTTCTTGAGGCAAGATTAAATGCGAGTGTCGGTGGTGATTCCCACGCACAATGAAGCGCAGTCCATCGGCCGTGTCCTTGCTGATCTCCCGGCTGAACTGGTCACGGAGGTCCTGGTTGTGGATAGCAATTCCACCGATGGGACTCCGGACATCGCCGCAAAGATGGGAGCCCGCGTGCTGCGCGAACCGCGCCGCGGATACGGGCGCGCGTGTTTGACTGGGCTTGCAAATACGCAAAATCCGGATGTGGTGGTTTTCCTCGACGGCGACTACAGCGACCGCCCAGCGGAGTTGCCGCTGCTCCTGGCTCCGATCATCGAGGGGCGCGCTGACATAACGCTCGGCTCGCGCCTCGGTGGCAAAAGCAACCCCGGTGCGCTGCCGTGGCACCAGGCATTCGGCAATCGCCTTGCCGCCAGCTTGATCCGGCTTTTGTATGGCGTGAAGATCAGCGACCTCGGTCCGTTTCGCGCCGCCCGCGCAGAGGTGCTGCGCGCTCTGGCCCTCGAAGAGACGACCTACGGCTGGGCGGTGGAAATGATCGTGAAAGGGGCCATCGCGGGATTCCGCATCGTGGAAGTCCCGGTGAGCTATCACCCGCGCATTGGAAAATCCAAAATTAGCGGGACGCTGAAGGGCACGATAGGAGCGGGGTGGTTCATCCTGAGCCGGATCGTGGGTTATTCTTTTCGACGTCGAAAGACGGGAGCGCCGCGACCGGCGTAAGTCCCGATGGACCAACCTCTCATGGAATCCGCCAGCCAGACCGCTGAGTCTCTTTCTCGCCCAGGCCGCACGTTGGTCATTATGGCGAAAGCGCCAAAGCCCGGCATGGTCAAGACGCGTCTCATGGAGAGTCTTCCTGCCGCCGCGGTGACGGCGCTGTATCGCTGCCTGTTAGAGGACACGCTCGCGCTGGGAATGTCGTTGAAGAGCGTGGAGGTCGCCGTGATGTGCCCTGAGCCGGATCAGGAGGAATTGGCGCAGGTAATAGGCAACAGGGTGCAGGTCGTGGCGCAAACAGGCGAAGGTCTGGGGGCGGGACTCATCTCTGTTTTTCGGCATTTCACTGCCGGCGGCCGGCAGCAGGTGATTGCATTCAACAGCGACAGTCCACATCTCGCGCCGTCGGTTCTGGCCAGCGCGTTTGAAATACTCGCCACGCAGGACGTGGTTGTCGGGCCAACCCACGATGGAGGCTACTATCTGGTTGGCGCCAAGGCCGCTCACCCTACGCTCTTCGAAAGCGATGGCCTGGGAACAAGGAGTGCGCTTGACAGATTGCTGGCGCGCACGAAGGCGCTGGAACTCTCAACCGGCTTCACGGAACAGTTCTATGACATCGACGTCGCAAGCGACTTGATGCTGCTGGCTCGGGAATTGCGGCTCGCTCCCGCGAAGGCTCCTAGGACTGCGGCGTGGTTCGGCGAATGGCAGCAAGAGGTCGCGCAGCTTGGCCATTCTGCGGGCGGGCTGTGAAACCTCGCACCCTCGCACAGGCTGCACGTCGCCGACGCCATCTCTCTTGACTCGCCGACGCTGGGCCGCACTATAATGCTCAGCGGACCCGGCCGAGTAGTCGAGTACAGGTAACCGCAGCATGCGATTTTCGTGTCCATAGGCCTTCGTACATCATCCAAACCGAAGTTCCATTCAGCCACTGAGGAGAAGATACATGACCAAGTTGCGCCCTTTGATCACGATCCCTTGCCTGTTGCTGGGGATGCTGCTGTTTGCCGGCATTCCCCAGGCACAGACGCGCCCAGCCACTGTCGAACAGCTTGCCAAGACTTACGGCCTTGATTCGTATGGGCAAATTGAAGCGCTCCGGTACACGTTCAACCTGGAGCTTCCGGCCTTGAAAGTGAGTCTATCGCGTACCTGGACGTGGGAGCCCAAGACCGGAAAGGTCACCTACGAATCGAAAGATAAGGACGGCCAGCCGGTCAAAGTCAGCTACAACCGGAATCAGCTCAACAGCGCGCCCGCCAACGTGAAAGACGACATTGAGCCGGCCTTCGTGAACGACAATTATTGGGCGCTCTTCCCTTTCCATGTTTTCTGGGACACCAGCGCGAATGTGACAGAGAAGGACAAACAAAAATTGCCGATCGGGGCGGGCACGGCGAAGCTGCTGTCGGTGAAGTATGGCGCGGAGGTCGGCGGCTACACGCCGGGAGACACTTGGGACCTTTACATTGGCAAGGATGGCCGAGTCGCGCAATTCATCTATCGCCGGGGCGGACCCAAGAAGCCGAGCAACGTCACGACTACCTGGGCGGGCTACAAAATGGCTGGTCCACTGCTCTTCTCAACGGACCATCGCGGAACCGCGGACGGCAAGCCGGCGCGAATTTTCTTTACGAACGTGGCCGTCAAGGTGACGGGGTCTGACACCTGGATGGACGCGACTCCGGCTAAGTGACGCCGCTTATCCTTACGAAGCAGGCTCTCGCGCAATCACCACCGTCGTACAGGAACTGCCGAATTTGGGGAGATCGCGATTCGCGGCCATGCGGATTTCCAGCCGTGGGCGCTCTCCCCGAATGACCGGGCAATAAAAATCCGGCTGGGGTAGCGCGCCTTGCAGGCGACGTCGCCCTGCGCACCCTCCGTGACATGGTTCTCGAAACTCGCAAGGCTGGCACGCTTCTGGAAGTGTGCGCGCCTGCTCAAAAGGCGCAGAGTTCAGAATCCCGGACCCTGCCAAAATCAACTCGGACAGCGGCTCTCCGGGGCCGGGCCAATAAACGCAAGGCTGCGTTGTGGCTCGCGGCGTCACTCGCACCGTGCTGACGCCGCATCCTCCTCCGAGTGGGGGTAGGCCGGCCATCGCTCGAACCAGCGGCTCGCCAATAGCGATCACATCCGTTTCCGCAAACAGGCGCCGAAAGCCCTCCCAATACTCTGCGTAGGACAACGCATAGATGTCGGATCGCACCGCCTGGTACACGTTCACGCGCAGGGGAGCGCCAAGCTGTTTGGCTACTTGTGCGACCTCCGTCAGACGCAAATAGTTCGGCTTCATCATGACCGCGATGATGGTTACAGGCACGCCAAGCCTTGCGCAGCGTGCCGCTTGGCGCTGAATCAGCTCCCAATTGCCGTCCCCGCGCTGTGCATCCTGTTCCGCTTGCGTAGGGTAGTCGAGAGAAAACTCAATATCGTGAAAAGCGCGCAACTCGTTGTCTTCCAATAGAGCAACGCTGTGGCCGTTGGAAGTGATCGTAAGCTGGATGGGTCGTGTGCGCAGATACGCGAGAATTGCTTTGAACTCCGGATGCATGCCGTTCTCGCCGGTGCCCAGATTCACCGAACGGATCGGCAGGCGTTCCATGACGGACTTCACCTGGTCCAGAGAGAGCCGATCGCTGCGGGTGGGATCCCGGTAGCAGAAGGCGCAGGAAAGGTTGCACTCGTTGGTGAGCCCGAGCCCGAGCGAAATCGGGACATCGGTCGTCTTCGCGTTGGATGCGCTGCCTGAAACTTGGACAGGGACGTTCGTCACGCAGGGTCCTCCGCCATCGAACTTACGGAACGTGCCAGGCAGTGTGTGTAGCGGGAGACTGCCGCATACTCCGGCCGGCAGCCGAGCTTGCGCTCCAGTTCAAAAATCCGTTCGTAGTCAGCGATGCGAGAAACCCGTGGCGGCAAATAGTCCGCAAGGACGCGCACACCTCGCTCGGCAATCGCCGCGAGCGACGCCACTTTCAGCATGGCTCGCAAGCTGTCCGGCGTAAATAGTCGCACCGCGCCACCGTAAAGGACTTCTTGCCCCCACTCCGCGGTGAGGCCATTTTGCGCTGCAGCCAAATCTCCCGCCTGGATAGCTGCCTTGAACACTTCGCCTGCCTGGTTACGCACCAGAACAGACAAGATCGCTGAGGAATCCCGCAAGGCGCGAGCCGCAGCGCACAACACAGCACCCGGGTCGCTGCAATATTCCAGGAAATTGTGGCAAAGAATCACGTCGAACGATCGCGTGGGGAACAAATTCCCCAATTGCGCTGCGTCGCCGTGTTGCAGTACGACCTTGTCCGTAACTCCTGCTTCGCGTGCCGCGCGCTTCGCGATATCCAGCATCGCGGGAGAGGAATCCAGCAGCGTGACGTGAATGCCGAGTTGCGCCAGGCGAACCGCCGTCGCTCCCGTCCCGCCTCCGAGATCCAGTGCACGCAACGACGCTTTGGCCTGCAGAGGAAGAAAATCCTGCAGGTTGGCAAAGGCCAGGTCAGACCGCAGCCGGCCCTCGGGCGTCTCGAGATACGCGGCATACTTGTTCGCGCCGCTCGCGAAGCGTTCGCTGTCGGCCTCGGCAGTCATCGTCATGGGACCCTTGAGCGAAGTCGATCCCCAATCCAATCGCTCGCAAGAAGCAGTGTCCCGCACGGGGCAGCACCCGCGCAACCGCCAAATCGGCGTGGGAAGTGGCGAGTGACTGGTGAAGAGTGACTGTAAGCCACCTCATAAATGGTTTCAGGGGGTCGGAGCTTTAGCTCCGACATTTGGGGACTTAAAAAATCGGGCTTCAGCCCCTGAGGACACTCTTCTCTAATCTGGGCTCCATTTATGAGATAAGTTCTGGCGGGTGCCACATCCTCTCATTCCGCTTCGGGTGTTAGGTGAGATCTGTTTGACATCGCCCTTGCGAAGCTCCCGAGATGCATCCTGGGTGGCCTACCCTTTGTGGTTTTTACAAAGGGTGGGTTCCTCTTCGCTCTGGCTGGCGTGAATCAAGAATGGCCCACCCTTGCGTAAACCAAACCCGCAAGGGTAGGCCACCCAAGAGTTCTTCGCTCGCAACGACTGTGCCACCCGTCCCCTGATCCCCCGATCGTGCCAGCTAACGGTGTATAATCAGCGCATGGCTAAGGAAGTGATCCACATCTCCGAGGCGGAAGCGGCCAGCGACTTTGCTGCCCTGATGGCACGCGTGCGGGCGGGCGCGAAGTTCGTCATCGAGAATGGGGCGCGGCCCGTGGCGGTCCTTCATGCCGCCGAGCCGGAGCGCCGCAGCATCTCCGAATGCATTGCGTTGGCCAAAGTACACGAAGAGGAAACCGGTAAAGCTCCGGTCCTCGATCCAGACTTCGCGAAAGACGTAGAAGAAATTGTCAGCCACCGCAAGCCGTGGAACCCGCCAGCGTGGGAATAGTCCTCGACTCAAGCGTTATTGTCGCTGCCGAACGCAGAGGCCATACCGTTCGAGAAATTCTGGAACAAGTGAAGGCGGCTCAGGGCGAGATCGAAATCGGCGGGTCGGTTGTGACCATCGCCGAGTTGGTGCATGGCGCCTATCGCAGCAAAACCGAAGCGCAGCAGCAACGACGACTGGAATTCATCGAGCGGCTTTCGAGCGACGTACCGGTGCATCCGGTAACGCTGGATATCGCGAGGCTAGCCGGGCGCATCGAAGGCCAACAGGAAGCTATCGGTGTTCAGTTTGCGTTCGAGGATTTGCTGATCGGCGTGACCGCTTTGCATCTCGGTTACCAGGTCGCGACGCTAAACCTACGCGATTTTCAGAGAATTCCCGGTCTTTCCGTGATCCAACTCTGACCGATTGACCACTAACTAGCCGCCTCTCGCGCCGGGAGAGGTGGATGGCACATCCTCTTCCTTCCGCTTCGGCTGCTAGGTGAGCTCTGTTTGACATCACCCTCGCGAAGCGCCCCAGATGCATCCTGGATGCCGCACCCTTGCTTGCCCTGAGCCCAGCACGCCGTTTTTGTCCCGTGTGCCATTTACCGGGACGCGTTTTTTGCGCCCCGCGTGCTTCACCGGGGCCGAAGGGTGGTTTTTACAAAGGGTGGGTTCCTCTTCGGTCTGGCCGGCGTGAATCAAGAGTGACCCACCCTTGCATAAACCAAACCCGCAAGGGTAGGCCACCCAAGAGTTCTTAGCTCGCAAAGAGTGTGCCACCCGCCAAACGGCGGAACGTGGGGCACCGGCGCTGATTCCATATAGCAGCTGACTGTTCTTGACCCGAGAGCCAATCGGCTATCTAATGCGCAATTATGGGCGCGTTTACCTCGCCCCGTCCTTGTGTCCTGTGACGACCAACATTCCGCCTGCTCGAAGGCCAAATCTGCGACGGAGACCACGATATGATGAGCCCGAGATCCCGCCCGGAAGTTAAGGATTGGCATATTCTAATTCTGGACATTGTTGATTACTCAGAATTGGACACTGACAAGCAGCGTGAAGCCGTCAACTATCTTAAGAAAGTAATGAAAAAGACTCATGCCTACGCTACTACTAGTCGTGTAGACCGAATGGCCCTACCGACCGGAGACGGCATCGCGGTCGCCTTTCGTGGCGATGTTCCGGAGAGGCCGTTAATGCTTGCCGAGGATATCCACAGGGCGTATGGCGAGAGGCGGTTTAGCCTCAAGATCGGCATCGATTCTGGAATCGCTTTCCCGATATCGGACATTAATGGCAACCGAAACATGGCGGGTTCAGGAATCAACTTTGCGGCACGTGTGCTTTCTTGCTGCAGCGGTGGCCACATTCTGGTCGGGGATCAACTGGCTAGGCGATTGCGGGAGATCGCAGACTACAAGACTCAGCTTCAGAATCCGCACGACTTTCGCGTTAAGCACGACAAGATTTTAAAGATTTGGAACTTCAGCAACGGAAAAGACGTTGGCAATCCCGCCGACCCAGTTGTTAATCGGCAGTTCGAAGGTGACTATAACTCCCTCCAGCAGCGGCTGGCCTTGCGTGGAATCCATCCAGCTGCTGACCTGGCCGCGCCTAAACATCGACATAAACTGCAGGCGCAGCTTATTCTGGGCAAGGTGGTCTTGGAGGGCGATATTGGCGGGTTTACCGGAGTCGATTCTAAACACACCCAAATCACGATGACTCACGATGCAACTCCTCTTCTTCCCGAGTGCGTCTTGCAAGCCAAACGGGAACTCAAAGAGCCTGGTCCCAACAAGCCCAAAGCATTCCTCATCAACTGGGAAGCACCCATCATCGACACAGGAGGCATTTTGAAGCTAAACCTCTGCTCCACGGATTATTGGACGACGCTCGCCGTGGAGGAAGCTCGGGGCAAGCTTCAGCGGGACCTCCTCGCCGGAAAGTTTACCCTTAAGACGTTCCCGAGACGGCTCAATATCGCGATCGTGCTCGTCACAGCGGATATGAAACTGGTACTTTGCCGGCGGGCGAAGCACCTTCGCTACTACGGTGGCGCTTGGTCCGTCATCGGCGAGACGATAGACGCCGAGGAGGACCGGGATCAAGCGGGAGATATTCGGCCCGAAAAGACTGTCTCCCGAGCCCTAACAGAGTACGATGAGCTGCACCTGCCTTATGACGCCGTCGAAGATGCCGAAATACGGTTCATAGCAATCACAACGAACTGGGAATATCTGTTGGCTGATATGACGGCCTTCGTGAAGCTCCGCAGTAAGGACTTCGAGTTCGTACGGGATTGTTGGACACCTGGCGAATGTGAGCTGTTGGATGGCATTCCGTTTAGCCCTGACCGCTGCCTGCAGATGATCACTGCGGGTTATCATGAACCATCCGACAGACCTGGACAGCGCGCCAGTGTCAGTGACTGGTCCCGAATGTCGATTCTGGCTGCACTGTTTAGCGAGTTTAACTACCATCGAGTAATGGAGGGAATATAGGCATTCGTCCGACTGGGAAAGCAACCGGACTTTCTGACTTACGTCGTCGAGTTTTTCTGGTGAGTAGAAGTGGCTCTACCAGCTGAACGTCCTGAATCAGAGGGATAACCACCCTCATTTGCGCTCTATCAAGCTGCCGGCGGAACGTGGGCCATCCGGAAGCCTTTGAAAGATTCTTCTTGTTTCCTTCCCTCATTTGAGGTAGAAGAATAGGAAGAGGGAGGCTCAATGAAAAATGTACCTGTCCTATCCGGCCCCATTGACGTTCCCAATCGCTTAAAGCAACTCGGCCTTAAAGAGTCTCTGCTGCGCCTGGGTGTGGAGCAAGGGCAAGCAGAATGGGCAAACTGCACCCTTAATGACCCGCCCATATTCCGCGGTCTTGTTCCGTGGGCCAGAACATTGCGGTCCGTTCGCGAAAGCATGATCCCCGAAGGTTGGGAGCGACTAGAGGATGGCGGCCAATCGTTTGCAGTCAACAAGGCGGGCACTTTAGCAATCACTGCGGCGACGGGCGATAGGTACACGGGAGTTAAAGGCGAAACGCCTTGTACTAAATCGAGCAAGGGTCCTAAAACGCAACTAGCTATCGCCCAAACACACTTGCTTGGACACTGTATGGCGACATCCGCACCGCTGAAAAACAGAAAGCAGATTCCCGAATAACATGGATTTTATTGTTCTATCGCGATACCGAAACCTCAGAAATTCGATGCGAATTGTCATTGCCTGCAAGAATGAACAATGAAGGTCAAGTAGATGAATGGAAAGAGAGAATCATCCTCACAGCCATTCCGTTTGGCGATGGCGGAGCTAGAATTAAGATCGATTCTCCGACTCCTAATATAGACATTGATGTGCAGCGCCGCCGTGCCTAAGCAGATACATATGTTTGACCGCCGAATGTTTAACCCGACTAGGTTTGCGTGTGCCCGTAAACGAAAAGGATTGAGCAAAAGCCAGATGGCGTTGCTTATTGGCGTGGATTTGCGCTCGGTATCAGCATATGAGGCTGGGGACACCATACCCGGAGACGAGATCGCTGAAAGAATCGTTTCCAAAACCGGGTTTCCTCCTGAATTTTTTTCCGGGGACGACCTAGAGGAACCGAACCGGGATGCCGTTAGCTTTCGTAGTATGTCGAAAATGTCATCGCGTCAACGGGATATGGCGCTGAGCCAAGGAGCAATTGCAAATCATCTCTGTAAGTACATTGAGGAGAAGTTTGAACTACCGCAGGCAGATATTCCCGACCTGAGCCATGAGCCGACACCGGAAGCCGCTAGTGACACCTTACGACGGCACTGGGGCATAGGTGTCTTGCCCGTTAGCAATATGATTCACCTGCTTGAATCGAAAGGTGTGCGGGTATTCTCCTTGGCGATTGATGCGAGAGAAGTAGATGCCTTTTCAACTTGGAAGGCTGAGACGCCAATGGTTTTCCTAAACACTTTCAAAACTGCCGAACATAGTCGCTACGATGCTGCTCACGAACTAGGACACCTTGTCTTGCATCGTCACGCTACTCCGAATGGAAGAGAAGCAGAACGCGAGGCGGACCTATTCGCTTCGGCCTTCTTGATGCCAAAGGCCAGCGTTATCGCGCAGGGGTTGCGGTCGCCATCATTCTCGGACTTGGTGCAGTTAAAGGGTATTTGGAAAGTTTCTGTCGCGGCACTCAATCGTCGGCTGCACGATGTTGGAATGACTACGGATTGGCACTATCGAATGACCTGCATAGAACTTGGGAAACGTGATCGCACAAAAGAGCCAAACGAAATTTCCCGTGAAACGTCACAGGTGCTGCCCAAAGTATTTTCAAAGCTATATGAGGAGAAGGTATCGCGTTCTGACGTTGCACATTCTCTATCTATCCCACGGGCTGAACTTGAGCAACTCATGTTTGGCCTGGCAATTACTGCGATTGACGGGGGAGGAAAAGGAACATCTCGGGCTGGGCGCGCGCAACTTAGACTCGTTGAAGCAAAGTAGAATTACGAGAGTTTGGGGCCGGATGCCGCGGGCTCCGGTTTTTGGTACCCGGATCTTGGGGTCACCTCGGCTCTTCCCTTTTTCTGGACTTCCAACCCTTAGCTCTTGATTTTCAACTTCTGATGCCCGGCCGTTACTCTTTCAGCGCAAAATCGTTCCAGTACTACAGAATACTATTGTATAGTTGTTACTAACGCGAGAGAATAGGCCATGTTCGCGCGGGGATGGGTTTCTCTACACACCCTGCCTCTTCTCGGTCGAAATCCCTCCTCAGGTAAGTCCCGTATTTCCATCAGTTCAAAACTGATAGAAATCAAAAGACTTCAAGTCTCTTATTCCGGTCACTTACGAAAAACAGGGGGGAGGGGGAGTTACCAACTTCCAATCTGTCGTCCACTCTTTCCTCCGCACTCGTTTACCCTGAGCGCAGGCGAACGGCTTACCCGCCGCAGCTTCAGCGAAGGCGGGCTATCTCCTTTATTTCCCCTACATGCGAAAACGACCCCCGTATCTCCTTTGTTTCCCCTACATACGCAAAAGTGGCGGGGCACACCTCCTGTGGAAAATGTCGGCGCGCCGACATTTTCGATTTTCCCCCTGATATTTCGCACTTTGGGAATTAGGCTAGGCGGCGGAAGCGTCGAAGGCTTGGCCTTCGGCGAGGACGTGCTCGGGGACACGGCGGAGTTCGCGGACGAGGCCGAACCAGGAGAGGAGCTTCAGGCCGTAGTAGGTGAGATCGATCTCCCACCAGTAAAAGCCCTGGCGGGCGGAGGCCATGAAATAGTGATGATTGTTGTGCCAGCCTTCGCCGAGGGTGACCAGGGCGAGCAGCCAGTTGTTCTTGCTGGTGTCGGCGGTCGGGAAGCGGCGGTTGCCGAAAATGTGCGAAAGCGAATTGATGGTGAACGTGCCGTGCCACAGGAATACGGTGCTCAGGAAGAAGCCCCAGATCAGCAGCGGCCAGGAGCCGATGAGCCACAGGGAGACGGCCAGAACGGTTGGCGGGAGCATGTGGTACTTGTTGAGCCAGCGAAGCTCGGGGAATTTGGCGAAGTCGCCGATGTAGTCGTAGCGGGTGTCGTTGTAGCGGTCGGAGAGGATCCAGCCGATGTGCGACCACCAGAAGCCGAAGAGGGTCGGCGAGTGCAGGTCTTCCTCCAGATCGGAAAAGCGGTGATGATGGCGATGATGCGCCGCCCACCAGAGAACTCCCTTTTGCGTGGACGACATGGCCATCCAGGCAATCACGAACTGAAACCAGCGGCTGGTTTTGAACGAGCGATGGGAAAAATAACGGTGGTAGCCGGCGGTGACGAAGAACATGCGCACTTCGTAAAGCGCGAAAGCGGTGATGAGATAGGACCATTTAAACGGGAAAAAGAAGATGCCCAGCGCAGCCACGTGCATCAGCCCGAAAGGAACCAGGGAAATCAGGTGGAGGCGCGCCCCATTGGGGAGAGGGATAGACAGGGGTCTTGCAACAGAGGCCATGCGACTCAGCTCCTGCGCGGAAACGCCGCGCGATTGTGGTTGATGCGCGCAAGAGTCGAGCGAGCTCAGCGCCAAAAACTACACTTTCAGTTTACGGGGGCCTCTTGTGGGGGTCAAGGAAGGTGGAAAACGCGTGTGACGAGACGTCACACTGTACGTTCGTTCAGATTGATTGGAACCCACTTGGAAGGAAAAAGGCGGCCGCTACAAAGGCGGGTGTAACCCGCGGCTCTCCTAAGTTGTAGGGGCGGGGCTTGCCCCGCCCTCTTGGGCACGGTAGGAACATTCGCGGAGTATGTGCTATCGTGCCTTTGGAACACTCGCAAAGGAGCGTCAATTCGCATGGCTGAACGTCCCGTATTGGTTGGCTTGATACCGCAAGCGGTGGTCCTCGATCCCGGGGATCAGGTCAGCTGGCTTTCCGATGCGGGCAACCTGCGGGTGGAGTTCGACGCCAACCGCTGCCCTTTTTCCTCGAACGTGTTCCAGGTGCCCGCGGGAATGCGGCTGATGAGCGGGCCGACGATCGCCGGCACAAAGCCGGGCAGCTTCAAATACCGCCTGTGGCTGAACGACCAGATGGTCGGGCGAGGCGAAGTGATCGTTCGCTAAACTCGGGACTATCGTTCCCTAAATTGTGGCCTTAAATTATTGCCACCGTTCGCCGGAAGCTACTTCTGCTTGGCGATGATCAGGTCCTTGATCTTGTCGTAGGTCGCCTGAGGAATAATTTTCTTTTTCACCAGGTCGGTTTTCTTGGCGTAGGGACGGCCGTCGATGATTTTCTTGGAATAAGCCGCGCCGATTCCCGGGAGCGCGTCGAGTTGCTCTTTCGTTGCGCTGTTGATGTCCAGGAGGGGCGCGGCCGCAGACTTCGCCGCGGGCGCTGTCGTGGCTGGCATCTGAGGCTGAGGTTGCGACACCACGATCCCAACGCCCAACATGAGCACGAGCGCCAACATCAAAATGCGGCCGAGATTTTTCTTCATTTCGCTTTCTCCTTTTGGATTTAGATTGAGTTCCGTGCGGGCCGGGAAACGCTAATTCTTCTCGGAAGCGCGATAGCCGGCCTTGACGGCATCCGCCTCCGACATGTATTTGCCCTGCTTGGTCTTGCCGTAATAGCGGCTCCCCGGCTTGTGATAAATCCCGGAGTCAGTATTCACCCAAACCATGCCATTGCTGTTTGCAGGCGCAGCCTGTTGTGCCGCGGGCGTGGCGGCGGGCTTCCCCGCTGGCGTTGGGGATGCTGCCGGCGCTGGAGCCGCAGTTGGAGCAACCGCTGGAGCGGAGGCAGGTTTTGCGGCCGGAGTTGCGGCAGGTGCTGCAGTCGGAGTGGGTTTCGCGGCAGGAGCCGGCGCTGCGGATGGTGTTGCAGCTGCTGGAGCGGAAGCATCGGCCGCGGTTGTCTTTTTCGACTTGGAGGACTTCTTTGAGGTCGTGGCAGCCGTCTCGCTTGCCGCGGGAGCTGCCGCTGCAGTATTTGTCGTGTCTGCTTTCTTGCTCTTGGTGGACTTTGCCGTTGTGGAACTGCCGCTCGCGGCCGTTGCGGAATCCGCAGATGTGTCGGCCTTCTTCGATTTTGTGGACTTCTTTGTTGTGGACGTATCAGCAGCCGCCGAGCTATCGGCCGCATCCGTTTTCGTGGACTTCTTCGTTGTGGAAGTATCAGCAGCTGCCGAGGCATCGGCTGCATCCGCTTTCTTGGACTTGGAGGATTTCTTCGCCGTCGAGCTGCCCGCCGTAGCCGCCGAACCGGTCGTGTCTGTCTTCTTGCTCTTGGTGGATTTCTTGGCCGTGGAGGAGTCGGCCGCTGCGGTGTCATCCGCCGTAGTCGGTTTTTTCTTCTTTTTGGACTTCGCCGCGCTGGTATCGGTTTGGTCCGTCGTCACAGGGGCCTGCGCTGCCTGGGCCGCCGACGCCGGGCGCAGGACGAGGTTCGCAAGCACAAGCAGAAATACGAGAAGCAACGCTACATGTAGCCTGGTTCGAATTTGATTCATTTTGAGTGAATTCCTTTCACCGGCTGCGGATCAGGCTCTCTGCCTGGCACGCGGATAGGCGTGCTCGGGCGGGTGACAGAGAATACAAACGATCGCAGCGCGGTTCTTCCTGGTGAATTTGAGCGAGATGATGTGCGAGAAAAAATGCGAAGTCAAGCAGGGATTAAATCGGGCGGGGTAACGCGGCCGGGGAGAACCGCCTAACGGACCACGCGCAGCATCCGGGTGGACCCGCTAACTAGATGAAGGGTAAGCCGTGAAGCGGGAAACGGAGCCTCGTTTAGTCGCCGGCGAGCTGGACGCGGCCGGACTCGACGGATTCTGCTAGGCCACGGCGGACGAAGCCGAGCGCCGATGCGGGGGCATCCCGCTCCGGCTCAAGCGAAAGGAGCGCCACTTTGCGGGGGAACTCGTTGCGGCGATCGAGCTGCAGACCGGCGTCTTTCAGAAATTCCGCGGAAAAAGCCATGTCCTCGGACCTGTCCACACCCCAAAACCAGAGCTTTTCCTCGTTCCGTTGCAAGAAGTGGAGGGACTCTTCGAGTTTCTTCATTGCCCGATCAAACGAGGAGGCCAGGAAATATACGCCCAAAGACCAGGCGTGGCGGGGATACTGCACTCGCATGCGGATGCAATATTTGCCGTTCTGGTTCTTTTCAATGCTGCAGCGGTAGTCGTTGCGAGACTGAGAAGTACGTCCTGCCATGAATTTTAACCTTTTCGAGAGGGTGTGATACGGCCCCAATTGGACTGCCGAACAAGCCGGGACGCATTGCAGCGAGAACTCTAACGTCGAGGCGAGCTTATTCGAACTGAAATAGGTTACCGGGCTGGACGCGGGAGGGCAAGGGGGTGTGTCCTAAAATTTAACTTCTTTATTTACTATTGGATAGGGAAGTTTTTGGCGCTTCCGAAGTCCCCGAAGGCGGCCATTTTTTCCGGATATAACTTGAGCTTGCCTTCCTGCTTCAAGCGGTCGTTCAGGGAGGTTTGGAAAGCGCTGAAGGCCAAATCGCGCTTCTGCTTGAGCAGCGAGTCCGTGATTTCCTTCTTTTGTTTTTCGAAGTCGGCGGGATTCGCTTCCTGGCGCTCCGCGACTTGATAAACCGCCCAGTTGGAGCCAATGGAGAGAGGCGCCCCGACCTGGCCAACCTTCAGGGAGAAAGCGGGGGCGAGTTGTTTGCCACTGCCGAGATTGGCTACGGAGCCGTTGCGGGCAAAGGGATCGCTGGTCTTGGGTTCCAGGCCGAGCGCTTTGGCGGCGGCGGCAAACTTTTCGCCGGCCTTCACGCGCTTTTCAAGTTCCTGCGCTTTGGTCTGGACTAGTTCATTGGCTTTTTGCTGCTTCAGTTCGGAGACGACCTTATCGCGGACTTCCTCGAGGGTCCCCTGATGCGCGGGTAAGGACTGGCGGAGGGATAGCACCACGTAACCCCGGTCGGTCCGCAGGGGAAGGCTCAAGTCGCCCTGGCGAAGGCGGAAAATTTCGTCCTTTACGTCCTGACCGTTGCCCAGTTCCAGAACCGGCTCGCCGGGGCCGACGGGGTGGGTTTCGGCAGTGGTCAGGTGATACTTCTGGGCCAGTTGGTCGAGAGTAGTTTTGTTGGACTGGCGGATATCGGCGGAGATCTGGTCCGCTGTCTTCGAGGCCTCCTGATCGACCTTGTTCAGCAGGTAATTGGGCCGAAGCGTGTCCTTCACTTCGTCGAAGGTCTTGGTGTGGGCAGTTTCCTTGTCCAGGACCTTGATGATGTGAAAGCCATACTGGGTCTTGATGAGGTCGGATATTTCACCCTTATTCAGACTGAACGCGGCCTTTTCGAACTCCGGCACGGTCTGGCCCTGCAATACCCAGCCCAGGTCGCCGCCTTTGGCTTTCGAGCCGGGGTCTTCGGAATATTTCTTGGCGAGATCCTCGAAGTTCGCGCCCTTCTTTTTGGCCTGCGCCAGGATGTCTTCGGCCTTTTTCTTGATTTCGGCGACTTCCGCGTCGGTCTTACCGCCTACGGTCATCAATAAAATATGCTCCGCGTGAACGCGGTTCGGCACCTGGAATTGCTGGATATTCTGCTGGTAGACCACTTTCAGCTCGTCATCGGTCACCACGGTGTTCTGGCGGAGTTGGGTCAGGTCCAGCAAAGCGTAGCGAATGACGCGCTTTTCCGGAATCTGGAACCTGGCCTTGTTCTGCTCGTAGTAGGCCTTAATCTCGCTATCGGCTGGAGAGATTTTGGACTCGAGATCCTCGGGTTTGATAAGCACATAATCCAGCTTCACTTTTTCGTTCTGGCGCTTGAACTCTTCCTGAATCTCCACCGGACTGGCGCTGATGCCATCGGTGATCAGCTTGCGGAACTTTTCCTCCACCAGACCTTGCTTCACGAGATTCTCGAATACCGGCACGGTCAACTGAAACCTGGTCTGGACTTCGCGGGCGTAGGCGTCGATGCCCACAAAGGAATCGCCGTTGAAGGCCGTCGGAACGTACTGCTTGATGCGGTCGGCGCGCTCCTGGTCGCTGACGGCGATGCCAAGGCGCTTGGCTTCAAATTCAATTTCCTTTTGGAAGATCAGTTGGTTCAGGATGTTCCTGGCGTAAAGCCCTTCGAGCGGCTTGGGGATGGGATTCCGGCGGCGGATTTCGTCAAGCTGCTGGAGCACCTCTCCCATCGTGACGTTCTGGTCGCCCACTTTGGCGAGCACGTCGGTTGAGCCCTCGGTGGTATTGGTGCCCTGCGGCACAAGGTACAGCAGCATGCTGAGCGCTATAAACGCGATAACGACGCCGAACAGAACTCGCTTGCCGGTTTTCTCATTGCCGAATACGCCAGCCATTCCAGATGTCTCCTGAGGTGATGAACAAACTTAAGATTATAGAGGATTGCGGGCAAAACCCCCAAATGAAGTTAGGGGCAGCCCGTCTCCCGTGATCTCGTCTGCGCAAGGGAACCGGTTAGCTCGTCAACCGGCAGGCAGCAATGCGCAATAAGTGGAGCAATTGGCGGCCCAGCCGCAACCGTTTGACGTTTAACGTCAAACAGTATACTTTGAATCCGATGATCCGGTCCTTCCGCGACGCCGAGACCGAGCGCCTCTTCCAACGGGAATCGGTACGCCGGTTTAGGGCCATCGAGCGTCAGGCCCTTCGCAAACTGGACATGCTGGATGCGGCGGCGGACCTCCGGTCGCTTTCAAGCCTGCCCGGGAACCAATTGGAGCGTTTGAAGGGAGATCGGAAGGGCCAGTACAGCATCCGCATCAACGACCAGTGGCGAATTTGCTTTGACTGGCGGGATGGGCATGCGTACGAAGCCGAAATCGTGGACTACCACTAGGAGAACGAGATGGCAAAAAAACTGAAGCCTGTGCATCCGGGAGAGATTCTCCGGGAGGAGTTCATGAAGCCCCTCGGCTTGAGCATGAACAAAATGGCGATGGATTTACGCGTTCCCGTGACGCGGATCGCCGAGATTGTTGCCGAACGCCGAAGCGTCACTGCCGACTCAGCCCTCCGCTTCGCGCGCTACTTCAACAACAGTCCTACATTTTGGATGAATCTCCAATCGCGCTACGACCTGGAGGTCGCCCAGGATGAACTGGCCGCAAAGGTTGAGCGTGACGTGCGGCCGCTGGAAACGGCGCCATCGCGGTAAACGATGTAACCTCCCGCTGTTTTTCTGATGGGAAGGAAAAGCCCGGAATGGGACGCATTTGGCAAGCAAACGGGAGAATCAAACAAGAACCTGGGCGCTATTTCCTTTTGTAACTGAACAACTCTTGGCATTCTTTGCGGAGGAAACTGCCGACGACGGGGATGTGGTGGTTGCCCTTTTCGAAGACGAACCGACAGGAGATCAGGCAGGCACGCCATTTATAAACTTCGTTGCCGTGCTTGCTCCCGTAAGCGTCGATATCTTCCTGCGAAACACCGTAGACGACCGCGCCAATTTTGGACCATACGCAGGCGCCGGCGCACATGGCGCAGGGTTCGTGCGTGGAATAAAGGACAAAATCCGGCAGGTAGCGGCCGTAGCCGCTGCAAACGTATTTGAGCATTTCCAGCTCGACGTGCTTGATGCTGGATCCTGAAGTTTTTACGCGGTTGCCCGCGCTGGCGATGATCGTCTCGGTCTTGCCCGTGACGCGCGTGATGACCGCGCCAATGGGATAGTCACCGCGGTCGCCGGCGCGCTTGGCCTCCGCGATGGCAAGGTCCATGAACTTCTTTTTCGCTTTGTACGAAGCTGGAATCATGCGACCTGATTATATGAGATTATCGCGAGTGTTTCTCAAGTTAGCCTCGGCGGACCAGACAACTCCCGGACAGCAGCCTAAGCGCGTGTGGGCGCCGAGTTTCCACAGGATGATTCGAAGCTGGGATTTATTTCCTTTCGTGATTCTGGTTCTCGTGCAGCTCTCTTTCGTGCCGCTATGCGCGCATCAGAACCTGGCCACACAGACAACTCCCACGTTTTATCGGGACGTCTTGCCGCTGCTGCAGGAACATTGCCAGGTGTGCCACCGCGGCGGAGGAATCGCTCCTATAGCATTTGAAAATTACCAGGGCACGCGAGGGTACGCTGCGGCCATTCAAGCAGCGGTGCAAAATCATTCCATGCCGCCGTGGTTTGCGGAAAGAGGCACCGGAAGGTTTTCGAATGATCCCTCGCTGACAGAGGAGGAGATCGCTCTGCTCTCCGCATGGTCGGCGGCCAAGGCTCCCGCAGGCAATCCGGCCGATGCGCCGGCGCCAAAGAGGTGGGCGGACCGCTGGGCGATTCCCGCGCCGGACCTGGAAATAAAAATGGCGGAGCCGGTAAACGTTCCTGCGGATGGCGATGTGGCCTACACCTACGAAATTCTGCCTACGCATTTCAAGGAAGCGCGCTGGGTGGAGGCTTCCGAAATCCTGCCGGGCCTGCCGGAGCATGTGCACCATGCCGTCGTCTACGTGCGCCCGCCCGATTCGCCGTGGCTGCGGCATGCGCCGGTGGGAAAGCCGTTTACCGCCGAGACGCTTGATTCTCCCGAAGACAAAAAAGATGCGATGTGGACCGACAGCGACGTCCTGCTGGTCTATGCGCCGGGCAGCACGCCGGACACTTGGCCGCGGGGCATGGCGAAATTCGTTCCGGCCGGCTCTGACCTGGTTTTTCAAATGCACTACACCACCAACGGCAAGCCCGGAAAAGATCTCACGCGCATCGGCCTGATTTTCGCGAAAGAGCCGCCGCAGAAGCGCGTGCTTACGCTGCAACTGACCAACGACCATTTCGTAATCCCACCCGGCGCGCCCGATTATCGGGTGGAGGCGCGCGGAACGCTGCCGAACGATGCGCTGCTGCTCAGCTTTTTTCCGCATATGCATCTGCGTGGAAAACGCTTCGAATACAACATCATCCACAAGGACAAAACGGTCGAACCGCTTCTCCGAGTGCATTACCACTTTCACTGGCAGATGAGCTATCGGCTCGCTGAACCGCTGGCGCTGAAGGCCGGCACGGAGCTGCAGGGCGTCGCGTGGTTCGACAATTCAAAGGCTAATCCGCACAATCCGGATCCGGGCGCGGCGGTCCGCTGGGGCGAGCAGACTTACGACGAAATGATGGTTGGATTCTTCGATGTGGCGGTGGATTCCCGCCTCGACAAACCCCGGTTTTTCCAACGCGGCAGCCCTTCCGCCCATGAGAAGTAACCCGGAAAGCGCACAATAGGGAAATGCGGCGCAACCGCTATTTGTAGATTGACTACGCGGGCGCGCGGGACTTCCACGCCCGACAAAACGGTGTGCTACATTGCGAAATTGGAGCAATCAAGGCACTTACTCAAGTGACGACACAAACACCCATCGAACCACGCCGCCCGGTTTCGGCGCCCGCCCAGGGGCCGAAAATCCACCGCGTGGAAGTGTACTGGCACGCGGTCACCTATAAAACCGTGGTGATCTACGGTTCGCTGATCGTGGTCATCCTCATCGCCGGAATATTTGCAGTGAAGCCGGAATGGACCAACGTCATCACAAAGAAAGTTTCCAACGCACTGGGTAACCCGGAAACCGGAAATGCGACGGTCACGCTGACGCAGGCCAAGTTCGTGAACCTGGACGGCCGCGTTCAAGTGAAAAAAGTGAATTCGGTGACGTGGGTGGAAGCGGATTATCACACGCCGCTCGACAAGGGCGACCTGATCCAGACAGCGAGCGACGGAGCGGCGCGGATCACCTTTGCCGACGGCACGGAGTACACGATCAAGTCGGAAACGCTGGTGACTGTCGAAGAAAACAACGTCGCCCGCGACCACTCGAACACCGCCGTCCGCATCAACGTAGGTTCCGTGGACCTTGCCACCACAAAATTTTCCTCTCCGGATTCCAGCGCGGCAGTCAGCGTCGAGGATGCCACCGCATACCTGAGACAGAACAGCCGCGCGACCGTGAAGAACGACCCGAAAGAAAATGAGCACGAAATCGTGGTAGGAAGCGGTTCCGCGCAGGTGCAACGCGGACAGGAAAAGATCGAGTTGACGCAATCTGAAAAGGTAAGCTTTACCTCCGGCGGCGCGACGCAAAAATCAAGCATTCTTGCGCCTCCTGGACTGATTGCTCCGCTAAACCAGGCGCCGGTGATTTCGGAAACTCCGCGGACGGCGTCCATTCATTTCGAATGGAAGGCTGTGGACGGCGCGATTGGCTACACGCTGCGTGTCAGCCCCACAAACATGTTCACGCGGCTGGTGAAAGAAGTGAAAGTTTCCGGGACGAGCACGGAAGTTACGGGACTTGAGGCCGGCGATTATTTCTGGAACGTCAGCGCTTCGGATGCGAAAAAGGAAACCAGCGAATTCAGCGAAACGTTCAAGTTCAGCCTGTTCGCCCAGGGCAAGACTCAGGAAATGCGCCTGGAAATCGAGGCGCCCAGAATCCAGGGCCACTCCGCGGAGCTGATCGGGAAGACCGAACCCGGCGCCGCGCTGATCATCAACGGCCAGCCCGTGGCAAACATTTCGCCGGACGGAACTTTCCGGCATTTTACCGAGCCGCTTGAGCCCGGCCAGCACAATATTGTGGTGATCGGATCAAACCGGCGCGGAGGCACGGCAAAGCAGCAGATTTCGATCGTGATACCAAAGTAGGCGTGGGAGACCGGTTCGCGGTTTTGCGTGGGCCGCGAAATACGGCGACAATGGATAGTTGCACCGTGGGGAGTCCGTACGCGGAGATCCTACCGGGCAGGATCCTCTCCGCAGGGGGAAAGCAGTAATGAACAAGAATGGTTACAACCTGAGGTCGGTGTTCAGTCTTTTTTCGTCCGACCTGGCAATTGATCTGGGAACCGCCAACACGCTGGTGTTCGCGCACGGCAAAGGCATCGTTGTGAACGAGCCGTCCATCGTGGCCATCAACAAGTCCAGCGGCGAAGTCGTCGCCGTGGGGCGTGAAGCGAAAGACATGCTGGGCCGCACGCCGGGCAACGTCGTTGCGATTAAGCCGATGAAAGACGGGGTCATCGCCGATTTCAAAGTCACCGAAAAAATGCTGACGTATTTCATCCAGAAGGCGCACAACCGGCGCGTGCTGGTGCACCCGCGCATCGTCATCGGCGTGCCCAGCGAAATTACGCCGGTGGAAAAGCGCGCCGTGCAGGACTCCGCCTATCGCGCGCGAGCCAGCGAAGTTTATCTTGTCGAACAGGCAATGGCGGCCGCCATCGGATCCGGCCTGCCGATCGAAGAGCCCTCCGGAAACATGGTGGTGGATATCGGAGGCGGCACCACGGATATCGCCGTGATTTCCATGAGCGGCATTGTGTATTCGCGCTCGGTCCGCGTGGCCGGAAACGAAATGGACGAAGCCGTCATGCAGTACCTGAAGCGCAAGTACAACCTGCTGGTCGGCGAGCGCACCGCGGAGCAGATCAAGATGGAGATCGGCTCGGCGTACCCGCTGGAAAAGCCGCTGACGATGGAAGTGAAGGGCCGCAACCTGATCGAAGGCGTGCCGCGCACGGTAACCATTGATGACAGCGAAATCCGCGAAGCGCTGAGCGAATGCGTGGCCACGATTCTGAACGCCGTGCGCGTGGCGCTGGAGCGCACTCCGCCCGAGCTTTCGGCCGACATCAGCGACCGCGGCATTGTGCTGACCGGCGGCGGCGCGCTGCTGAAGAATCTCGACAAGCGCATCCGCGAAGAGACCGGCTTGCCGGTTTCGATCGCCGATGATCCGCTGGCGTCGGTGGTGCTTGGCACCGGAAAGATGTTGAGCGACTTCAAACTGCTGCGCCAGGTTTGCATCGACTGAGGGAGTTTTGAGCTCTTTGCTGTCAGTTTTCCGTTGGAAATTTCCTCATTGGAATTTCGCTCTTCTCCCAGCCGCGAAAGCCGATGTTGGATCAGGGTTTGAGTTTTAGTTAAAACTAAAAACGATTCACTGAGATCCTTTGCCATGGTTGGAATGCCTTCCAGACACAGATCGCTCGCGCTGCTTGCCGGCGTTCTGCTGGCGCAGGTGCTGATGCTGGCGCTGCAGGTGAAGCGCGATTCCCGTGGCCGCCTGATCCGCGTCTGGAGCATGACGGCGGTGTCACCCTTCGAAAAAGGCGGGGCGTGGGGATTCGGCAAAGTCCGCGGCGTATGGGACCACTACTTCGCGCTGCAGGGCGCAACCCGCCAGAACGAGGAACTTCGCAACGAAAATGACCAGCTCAAGTTGACTATTTCTCAGCTGCAAAGCAAAGCGGCCGAAGCCGACCGGCTGGCCGGTCTTTTGAATTTTCGGCAAACACATGGAAAAGCGCCCATGGTGATGGCGCGCGTGATCGGCGCGAGCGCCGGCACCGCAAGCCACACCGTTGAAATCGACCGCGGCGAGCGCGACGGCATCCGCCGCAACATGGCTGTCATCACGCCGGACGGCGCGGTCGGCAAGATCATCGAAAGCTATCGCGACACCGCCCAGGTTCTCCTGCTCAGCGACAAGGAGGGCGGCGCCGGTGCCATGCTGGTTGGTTCGCGCATTCAGAGCCCCGTGAAAGGCACCGGCGAGCCGATGCTTTCCATGAGCTACGTTGCGGCCGAGGATGCAGTCAACGCCGGCGACAAAATCGTAACCAGCGGCATGGACAAAATTTTTCCGCGCGACGTTCCCATCGGAACGGTGCTGGACGTGAAGCAGGGCAACCCCTTCAAACAGATTCGAGTGAAGCCCGCCGCGCGCCTGGACCGGCTGGAAGAAGTGATTGTGCTGCTGACGCAACAGGCAGTGAACTTTAAGAATGACGCTGAAGAGCAGAGCGCGCAGCCCGAGGCCGGAAATTCCGCCCCGGCCACTGCTGGGAAGCCGACGGCGGAAAAGCCATGAACGACACATTTGAGCTCCGCGGCGGCGAGTCGCACATCGAAGTGCACAAATTTTTTCCCGGCGCGGTCGTCGGGATCGCCGTTCTTTCGTTGGTGTTGCAACGCATTCTTCCGGTTTATCTTCCCAGGCTGGAGATCCTGGATCTCCCGCTGCTCGCCACCATTTATTTCGGGCTCAGCCGGCGCAACCCATCGACCGGGTTGCTGTTGGGCACAATGATGGGGGTGATGCAGGACAGCCTGAGCGGCCCGACGGTTCCAATCGGCGAATACGGAATCGCCAAGACGGTGATCGGCTATCTCGCTTCCTCGATCGGTTCGCGGCTTGATACGGAGCATCCACTCGCGCGGTTTGCCCTGGTGGCCGCCTTCTATGTTGTTCACCAGGCGATCCTGACGGTGGTGCGTCGCCTGCTGCTGAATGAACCGCAGGCGTGGTTTAATTTGCATCTTGCCATCGCGGCATTGGTGAACGCTGTCCTCGGCGTCGTGCTTTTCGTCGGCCTCGATCGCTTGCGCCGCTCCTCGTAGGCTGTCTTAATAACCCAGGCTAGTGGGCCAGCAGGAACTGCTTGAAGTCTTCGTATTTGCTGCTGATGGGCAGCGAGAGTTTCGGGCGCTGCAGGCATTCGGCGAGGCGCGACGGCAGCGGCGGCGCTACGCCAATTCCCTTCTGTACGATTTCCGCGAATTTTGCCGGGTGCGCGGTGGCCAGCACAAGGCCCTGCGACGGCTCTGGATGTTCCTTGCGATAGGCTTCCCACGCAAGCAGGCCAACGGCGGTGTGAGGATCGGAAATGTAGCGATAACGGTCCCAGACCGCGCTCATCTGGCTTAAGGTTTCTTCGTCTGTGGCGCGGTGGCCCCAGATTTCCTTGCGCACATTTTCCAGGCGATTGCGGCATAAATCGAGCAGCCGCGGAAAATTGTTGGGATTCCCGACATCCATGGCGTTCGAATAGGTGGCGACGGCGGGCCGAGGGTGATATTCCCCGCTGCGCAGGTATTCCGGCACCGCGTCGTTGGCATTCGTTGCGGCGATGAATCGCGCAACCGGCAGGCCAATGCGCTTGGCGAAAATTCCCGCCGTCAGATTTCCGAAATTCCCGCTGGGCACGGAAACAATCAGCGGAACGGAAGCCACCGGCAACTGCCGGTATGCCGCCACGTGATAAAACATCTGAGGCAGCAGGCGGCCGACGTTGATGGAATTCGCGGAAGTAAGAAACGCACGCTGATTGAGCGCCTCGTCCGCGAACGCCTGCTTCACCAGCCGCTGGCAATCGTCGAATGTGCCGGAAACTTCGAGCGCCGTGATATTTTCGCCGAGCGTGGTGAACTGCTTTTCCTGCGCTTCGCTGATGCGCTTCGAGGGATAGAGAATCACCACGCGAATTCCCGGCACCCGCAAAAACCCGTGCGCCACCGCGCTTCCCGTGTCGCCCGAGGTGGCCACCAGCACTGTCAGCAGGCGCGATTCGCCGCGGACAAAATATCCCATCAGGCGCGCCAGGAACCGCGCGCCAAAATCCTTGAACGCCAGCGTTGGCCCGTGAAACAGTTCCAGAACATGGAGTGCAGGCGAGAGCGAAACCAGCTTCACCGGAAAATTGATGGCTTCCGCCACAATCTGCCACAACATTTCTTCCGGCACGTCCGGCGTCGCGAAGGGGCGCACCACGCGGAAGCAGACTTCCGTAAACGGCAACCGGCGGAACTCTTCGAGCTCTTCCGGCGTGTGGCGCGCGATCTCAGCCGGCATGTATAACCCGCCGTCGGGGGCAAGTCCCCGGAGCACCGCGCCCCGGAGGGACGTCAGTGGCGCCTTTCCGCTTGTGCTTCGATATCTCATGTGCCGGGCTCCGCCTTTGCGGTTTTGCCCGCACGCTCCATTTGTCGCCGGATCATTTCCAGAAAACCAGCGCCCGCCGACTTCCTGTCCGACTCTTCGGGCAAGACTGGTTCGCGCAATTCAGAAACAGGTATCGAACAATGTGCGAGCGCTTCGTAACTCTGGCGGCGCGCGCCAATCAGTACCGGGTAGCAGCGCGCCACAGTCTCCTTCGGGTCTTCACCCGAGCGGGCCTGAAACGCGCCGCGCCACAGCACCGGCTTCGGATCCTCAAGGTAACGTTTAATCAGCAACTGCTGCTCATCGCGCGAGGCCGCGAGATAAATCACCAGCATTTGCTTGCGCAGCCGGTGCAACAGATGATTGCCCACATAAATCACGCTGCCGGTGGTATCGAGAACCAGGTCGCGGCCAGGATTTTTTTCTAGGCCAGTCAAGACTTCGTCGAGCACCGCGATTTCCTCGGAAAGATAAGCCGCTTCGCGGTCGGCGTAGGTCGGAAGATGCGGCCAGCCCATCCACGCGGCCACGCCGTTGATGCCGCTGTAGCCGCCAGTTTCGAGCGCGGGCTTCAGCCGGCTTTCGATTTGTGTGTCGCAGGAGATCGCGGGGTAGCCAGCTTCAGCTATGCGCGTGGTCCAATACGACTTTCCGGCGCCGGACATCCCGACGAGCGCGAGCCGCAACGGCTTATTCGAATGAGGCCACATAGAGAATCAAAAAGTGTAAAGGACTCCGCGCCAGCAAAGAAAATGAAAAGCACGCCGTTATCTTCATGAGTTTAATTTATACGAAAGAAGCAGGCTTGCGAAGGCAAGCGCCGGGGGTGTTTCCAAGTGAGGTGAATAAACTCCGAGTGCGAGTGATTTTGCTCAGGATCATCAGACGCGACAAGTTCAGCCGGACCTCCGAGCCTGTACTAAGAGTACCCGCCCTGCGGAAAACCGGCCTTTTCGGTGTTCACTTTCGAATGCGCTTGACTTGATTCCAGCCCGCCCTAGAATCACTCCAACTCACATCCAGGGGGACCTCCAAAGGTCAGCGACGTGAGTTCCGAAGCACAATTATTCAATTCAAATCGAAAGTGGAGGACTAACTTGAAAATTCGCAACCTCTCTCGAAGCATCAAAAGCGGCGCTTCCTGGGCTCTTTGGGGCGCCGTCATCTTCGCACTTATTGTTTCCGCAACGCCGCTCGCCAATCCGGTCCGCGCCGACGGCCATGACCACGCTGATTTCGATCACGTCTTCATCATCATGATGGAGAACACGGGTTACAACACGCTCATTGGCAATCCGAATGCGCCGTTTATCAATTTTGCCGCGGCCACGAGCGGCCTGGCCACAAATTACTTCGGCATCAGCCATCCCAGCCAGCCGAATTACATCGCGGCGACTTCGGGATCCACCAATGGCGTGGCGGATGACAATGACACCACGATTGACGTGCCCAACATCGTCGATCAACTGGAATCGCACGGAAAGACGTGGAAGGGATATATGCAGTCCTTCTCGCTTTGCGCGACGCCGCTCGATCACGCCTGTGGCAACCAACTGTACGAGCGGAAGCACAATCCCTTCATCAGCTACAAGGACGTGCAGAGCAACCCTGCGCGCGTCGCCAGCATCGTTGACTTCAGCCAGTTGGCAACGGACCTGGCAAACAATACCGTTCCTAATTACGTCTGGATCAGCCCCGACCAGTGCCACGACATGCATGGGCGCGGCGCTACACCCGCCGATCCCTGCGACTTTTCGCAGATCCAGCCACTTATCTCAACAGGTGATACGTTCCTCCTGAACACCGTGAACGCGATCATGACTTCGAGTTCGTGGACCGGTAATTCCGTGATTTTCATTACCTGGGATGAGAGCGACTTCACGGGCACGGGCCCCAGCGGCTTCGGTGACACCAGCGGCTGCTGCAACGCGAATCCCGGCGGCGGCCACGTGGTGACCCTGGTCATCTCGAGGACGCTTCGTTTTGCACGGAGTTCCGGCGACGCCGCCAATCACTATTCCATGATGGCGACTATTGAAGACAATTGGCACCTCGGCTGCCTCGCGAATACGTGCGATCGCGACAGCGTTCGCCCGATGCGTGACCTCGTCGGCCCGGTCGGCGGATTCTAGTTCCCCATTTCCTTCCGTGTGCCGGGAGGTTTTGTTCCTCCCGGCGCATCGGAAACAGGCTCACGCAATTCCCGAGTGAACGACCTTCGTTTCCCTTTCTGGTCTCAATTTCAAGCGCTTTCCCATGCACTCGCCAAACTCCTCGTTTGCGCCCAAACCCCAGTAATCAGCCCGCTACCTGTACCTCAGGACGAGTTGCGCGCCCTATGAGCGGGTGCTACTTTGGGACAGGCTTCTGAAAGGAGACGGTTTCGGAAGCCGGGCGACGATTTCGGGAGCTTCCACAGGTGGACCGGGGCGTTTTTTATGGGCCTCGCCGACCGGAGAGTTCGCACTTCAACGCTTTAGTAAAAGAATTTGCGCGAGCGGGCGCCGCTCAGCCCTGAGAAATATACGTGCTCGCGCGCAGGTTTCGCGTGTCGTACTGGTTTGGCAACGATAATCGACTGCCGCAAGAACGGCTGGCCGCCGCCTCCTACGTGATCGTGGGCATGATCACGATTCTGCTGCTGGGTTTCTGGAAACTCCAGGTCATTGATTCGGACAAGTATGGCGTAATGGCAGAGCGCAACCGCGTGCGCTCGATTCCCATCATTGCGCCACGTGGACGCATGCTCGATCGCGACGGGCGCGTACTTGTTGACAACTATCCTTCGTTCAGCGTGCTGCTGCTTCGCGACGACATGGCCGCGGTGGAGAAAAATCTGCCCGCCATTGCCGACGGCCTGGGACTATCGCTGGACGATCTGAAAGAGCAGTTGAGCAACACCGGGGCGCTTCCCAAATTCCAGCCCATCGTCATCAAGCCGGAAGCCACGCCAGGCGACGTCGCCTTCATCGAATCGCATCGCGCGGATATTCCACTTCTCGAAATGCTGATGGTCCATCGCCGGCGGTATCTGCCCGGCGGCTTCATGTCCCACGCCAGCGGGTACGTCGGCGAAGTCAGCGAGCAACAGATCGAAGCCAGCAACGGGAAATACCGTCCGGGAGACGTTGCCGGAAAGTCCGGCCTGGAGCGGCAGTACAACGACATGCTGGTCGGCACGGACGGCATGCGGCGCGTGATCGTCAATAGCGTAGGCAAGGAAATGGGCCACCTATCGCAGCAGGAAGCGATTCCCGGCAAGCAGATTCAACTGACGATTGATTATGATTTGCAGCAGATTGCGGAGGAGGCCCTCGCGGGAAAGAAAGGCGCGGTGGTGGCCCTGGACCCGAGCACGGGGGAAATCCTCGCGTTCGTCAGCCGCCCGGCGCCAGATCCCAACGATTTTGCCATCCGCGTTTCGAAAGAGGAATGGCTCCGTCTGAACACGGACCCGGACCGCCCGCTGCTGAACCGCGTGACACAGGCGCAACTCGCGCCAGGCTCGGTGTTCAAGATCGTGATGGCCACGGCGATGCTCGAAGAAAAAGTGCCGCCGGAAAACTTCACGACATTTTGCCCGGGGTACGCGACGTTCTACGGGCGCCAGTTCAAGTGCTGGGTGTACGGCAAAGCCGGGCACGGCGTGATGGACGTCCACAACGCCATCGTGCATTCCTGCGACGTATTCTTCTACAACATCGGCATGCGCATGGGAATCGATCGCATTTCGAAGTACGCGAAGATGCTGGGACTCGGCGCAAGAACCGGGATTGATCTGCCGTCCGAAGAACCCGGCCTGGTGCCTTCGGAAGAATGGGTGCAGCGGGTGTTTCACCGCAAATGGTATCCGGGCGAGACGATTTCCGTCTCCATCGGGCAAGGCGCCGTGATCGTAACTCCTATCCAGGTCGCCTCCATGATCGGCGGCCTCGCTTCCGGCGGCGATTTCAAGCAACCGCATCTACTGAAAGACTTGCAGAACGTCGGGGAACGCCGCGTGAACATCTCCGATTCGACCGTGGAAAAAGTAACGCAAGGCATGTATGGCGTGGTGAACGAAGGCGGCGGGACGGCGGCGGCGATCAAACTGCAAGGCATCGAGTTCTGCGGAAAGTCCGGCACCGCGCAAGTGATTGGCGAGAACGCGAAGACCCGCTTCGGCAAGGGCGAGAAGAAGTTCAACAACAACGCCTGGTTTGTCGGCTACGCTCCCCGGCGGGATCCCGAAATTGTGGTTGCCGTGCTGGTAGAAGAGGGAGGCCACGGCGCTTCCGCTTCCGGGCCGATCGTGCGCGACATCATCAAGGCTTACTACGACAAGAAGGCGAAGAAGGGCCAGGGGCAAACGACCGTGGAATTCAAGCGGTATGATCTCGACGGGGATTCCAGGGAGCAAATCGCGGAGCAAACCAAGCGGGCGGTGAAACCCGAACAAGCGGCGGCGGCTGCGGTTGCGCCTGTCTCGGAGGAAAAGCCTCGGCCTGAATAGATTCTGAGTTTGGTGCGGATCGAAACACGATGAACGAAACAACGGGTACACGCGATTACGACTGGTGGCTGCTGGCCATCGTCGCCGCCATCTGCGCGCTGGGCGTAGTGGAAATCTATTCCGCCACACACGGCAGCGTGCTGGTCGGCATGCACACCAAGCAGATCCGCTGGCTGGTGATCGGGTTTGTACTGATGTTCGTTTTGTCGCGCATTGACTACCACCTGATCATGGACCAGGCGCCTATTCTCTATATTGTTGGCATATCGGCACTTGCAGCCGTCTTGCTGGTCGGCCACACGCGGTTTGGCGCCAAGCGCTGGATTCCGGTTATGGGCGAATTTCTCCAGGTGTCAGAACTGGTCAAATTGATTATAATCATCGTATTGGCGCGCTTCTTCGCAGAGGTGCGTACCGATGAGCTTTCCCTGCAAGATTTGATTAAGGCAGGGCTCCTGGTAGGAATACCGCTGGTCTTAATTCTGAAGCAGCCGGATCTCGGCACCGCACTCGTTCTGATGCCGATGTTGATCGTCGGCGCATTTCTCGCCGGGCTGCAGTGGAAGCACGCCGCGGTAATTATCCTAATCGGCGTCTTGATGCTTCCCGTCGGGTGGCATTTCTTGAAACCGTACCAGAAGGAAAGGGTTACTTCGTTTTTGCATCCCGAAGAGGACGCGAAGGGTTCCGGCTATCAGGTCTTGCAATCGAAGATCGCCGTGGGCTCGGGCGGATTCTGGGGGAAGGGCTTCGGCAACGGCAGCCAGAATCAACTGGGGTATATTCCGGTCCGGTATTCCGACTTCATCATGTCGGCGTGGGCGGAAGAACAGGGATTCAAAGGCGTGCTGCTTGCTCTTGGGCTGTACATGGCGCTATTGTTACGACTGGTCCAGAACGCTCAGCGCGCCAAAGATCGCGCGGGAATGTTTCTGGTCATGGGAGTCACGGCAGCGCTTGGCTTTCACGTTTTGGTAAATGTGGCCATGGTCATCGGGGCCATGCCGGTCACCGGCATTCCGTTACCCCTGATGTCCTATGGAGGATCCGCCACGCTGTTTGTTTTCCTGGCGATAGGCCTGGTAATGAATGTCCGGCTGCGCCGATTCGTTAACTAGCTTTTTGCCAGCCCCGAGCGCGACCTGCTTCAGGAAGTTTGCGCCGGACCCGCGGACCGATCAAAGTTCGGGCCGCTTGCAGTTCAAGAAGGAATTTACGAGTGAGGATAGCATCGTCCGCCGTTACCCCGGGAGCTTCCCGGCAACGGCCCAGCCTCGATAGCATGAGGTTTTCACAAAACGAAAGCCGTAACCCGGCTTCCCCCTCCGGCTTCGAACGCAATGCCGCAACAATACTGTTGTCGCCAGCGTGTCCCGGTCTCGACCGGGTCGGCGCCTTGCCCTGGACCTCTGTCACAGAGGGTCCCGCGGCGGTGCATCCCAAGGAGTTTTCATGTCGAAAGAATTGGTTATCAGCGCGTCCTCCCACGAGCGGAGAGTCGCGATTTTGGAAGAAGGCCAGCTAGTCGAGATCTACATTGAGCGCGAGAAAGAGTTCGCGCTTGTCGGCAGCATCTACAAGGGAAAAGTAACGCGCGTTCTACCGGGCATGCAGTCGGCGTTCGTCGATATCGGCCTGGATGGCGACGCATTCCTCTACGTCAGCGACGTTTTCGAAAACCTCGAAGACTACGATCACGGCCATTCCCACGGTGACGCCCCGGCGCCGGCGATTGCCGCGGCCTCGGGCGGCGCGCTCATCGAACCGCTGCCGGGTGAAACCCTGTCCACGCGCACCATCCATGAGGAGACGATCTCTCTGGACGAGCCGCGCGAAGAGCATGGGCACAGCCACGTCCACGGTTTATCGGAAGAATTTCACGGCACAACCGAACAGCACGAGGGTGAGGTCGGCTCGGAAGGCCAGCCTGCTGAAGGCAGCGACCTAGACGAGCGTCAGCCGGAATCGAACGCTTCCGCACCTCAGAATTTCGCACCCAGCTACAACCCCACCCGCAACTATCCTCCGCGCATTGGCAACGATCGCCCGCAGGGAAATGATCGCGGGGGCGACCGCGGAGGAGATCGCGGCGGGGACCGGGATCGCGGGCGCGGTGGACGCCGGGGACGTTTTGGACGGCGGCGCGGCGGAAGCGGAGGTAGTGGTGGCGGTGACCGGGATCGGCGTCCGCACGGACAAGGCGGAGGCCGCAACTTACCGCCTTCGAAGTATGCCTCTCCGCAGGGCGTTCGCGAAAATCGTGGCGGATTTGACAATCGCCCTTCGAACGATCGCGGGCCCAGCGCTCCTATCGAAAAGCACGAGGACGATATCGTTCTGCCAGGCGAATCACTCGCCAAGTATCGCGCGCGCCCCGTGCCGACACCGGTAGAACCTCTCGGTGATCACGAACCCGAAGAGCGCCAGCCCGATTATGAGCAGACCCCCTCGCGTCCGGCGGTTGGCCTGCAACCGGGAACGGGAACACCCCGCCGCTTCTCCGGCAGCTTGCCGCACTGGGTTTTAGCCGACACGGAATCAGAAGCGGATGCGGCCACTGGAGAATCTGCCACAGAAGAGCATGCCGCGGAAGCCGCGGAAGAAGCTCTGGCCACGGCCGCGCGGCAGCACGCGGAACAGACCCCAGCCGGGCCTGTCAGCAGTGGCTCCGCAGCCCTCAGCGATGAAGAGGCTGTGTCTCTCTCCGCTCGCTTGGTTGAAGCCAAGCACGAAGAGACCCAGGCGCGCGCCGAAGCCGATTCACTCGTCGGTGGCGCGGATTTTGAGGAGGACGAAGCCGAGGCGCTCCACGAAGCGCACGAAATTGCCGAGCACGAAGAGCACGGCCACCACGAAGAAGAATCCGAAGAAGAACAGGAAGCTCGTGAAGACCGCGAAGACGCGGAAGACGAGGCGAGCGAAGCGCAGTTCGCCGCGGAATCCGGCCACGCAGAACCCCATGCCGAAGCAGGTGAGGAAGGGCACGAGGGAGAAAATCGCGCGGAGCTGACCGAAGCCGAACGAGCGGACCTCGCGCACGATGAAGCCATCGAGCACGTTGCCTCGGAGACCATGTCGGCTGCAGTCGCAGCGGACGGTTCAACCGTGGAAGCCATCATTGAGGACGACACGGTGCTGTTGCCCGGCGAGACCCGCAGCCCGCGCAATCCGAACGCACCGCGCGAAGATTTCGCCCGCATCGGCACCAATCCTCGTTCCCGCTTCCAGCGCCCGCAGCGCGGTGGACGCGACCGCGGCGGTGATCGCGGCGGATTTCGTGGACGCGGCGGACGCCCGGATGGGCGTTCCGATCGTCCCCATCGCGGAGGCGACCGCGGTCCGGATCGGGGTCCCGATCGTGGCCCTGATCGGGGCGGTGATCGCGGACCGGACCGCGGCCGAGGACGCTTCGAGCGCCGCGGCGGGCATGGCCCGCATCGAGGACATCACGGCGGCCACGCTCCTTCTCGCCGGCCCCAACTGATTTCCGAAATGCTGAAGGCAGGGCAGGACGTCGTCGTGCAGATCGCCAAAGAACCTCTGGGCAAGAAGGGCGCGCGCATCACCAGCCACGTCGCGCTTCCGGGGCGTTTCCTGGTGTACATGCCGACGATTGACCACATCGGCGTTTCGCGCAAAATTGCCAGCGCGGAAAATCGCTCGCGCCTCCGCCGCCTGGTCGGCGAAGCACGCGGCAGCTATCCCGGCGGCTTCATTGTGCGCACCGCTGCCGGCGGAGCCACCGATGAGGAAATCCGCACCGACATCGAGTTCCTCGGCAAGACCTGGAACGAAATCAAGGCCAAGAATGACGACCGCAAGGCACCCGCGCTGTTGCACCGTGACCTGAACCTCGTCGAACGCATTCTTCGCGATTACGTCAGCGACGATTTCACCGGAATCTGGATTGACAACGAAGAGGAGTACGGCAAGGTGGTCGAATTCGTCAGCCGCTTCCAGCCGAAACTCGTCAATAAGGTGAAGCTCTACACCAAGGAGCAGCCCATCTTCGAAGAGTTCGGCATCCAGCACGAACTCGACAAGGCTCTCCGCGCCAAGGTCTGGCTGAAGTCCGGCGGGTATATCGTCATCAACCACACCGAAGCGCTGGTGGCAATTGACGTCAACACGGGTAAGTTCGTCGGCAAGGGCTCCATCCGCCTGGAAGACACCATCGTCAAGACCAACCTGGAAGCCGTGAAGGAAATCGTGCGGCAGATTCGCCTGCGCGACCTCGGCGGCATCATCGTGGTGGACTTCATCGACATGGAAGAGCGCCGCAACCGTGAAAAGGTTTTAGGCGCGCTGCAGATGGCTCTCGAGCAGGACAAGGCGCCGTCAAAGGCGCTTTCGTTCAACGAGTTCGGCCTGGTCTGCATCACCCGCAAGCGCACCAAACAGGCGCTGGAGCGCGTGCTCTGCCAGCCTTGCCCGTATTGCACCGGCTCCGGCATGGTCAAGTCCATCCCCACGCTTTGCTATGAAATTCAGTCGGAAGCGCGAAAGATGGCTGTGACCGATCACGAAGGCCCGAACCTCACGCTTCGCGTGCATCCGGAAATTGCCAAGGCGCTGAAGACCCGCGAGTCCATTTTGATCGACGAGCTCGAGCAGAACTCGCACAAGCACATCATCATCCAGTCTGACGCCACCCTCCACTGGGAGCAGTACGACATCTACTAGAGTAAGGCGGCCTGCCGCAGGCGGCCGCGCCTCGTCGAGACAGAAACGCTCGGGCTGATCTCCGGGCGTTTTCTATTTCTCTCTGAGTATTGTTGCCGGCTGGCGCTCGGTTCGCGCAGAATCCGCCCGCCCGTTTCTTGCCAACTTCCCCGTTTCCCGTTAGATTCCTGCACAGGCTCAATATTTTTCCTCAGAGTTAATCTGGACCGAGGTGAAACATTTGATGGCCGCCCCGCCAACTGCTTCCACCCGTTCCGCGGACGATGAGGTCCACAACGTTCAGCAAACTTCCTGCTGTATCGTCGGCGGCGGCCCCGCGGGCGCGATGCTGTCGTTGCTGCTCGCGCGCCGCGGCATTCCCGTCACTCTATTGGAAATGCACAAGGACTTCGACCGCGAGTTTCGCGGCGACACCATTCATCCCTCTACCCTGGAAATCCTGGACCAGATCGGCCTGGCGGACAAACTGCACGAAATCCCCCACACCAAGATTTCCGGGCCGACGATCAAGTTTGCCGACGGGGCCTTTCGCCCCTTCGATCTGGGGCGGCTCAAAACGCGATTCCCCTACATCCTGCTGGTGCCGCAAGTGCGCTTCCTCGAATTCATCACCCGCGAGGCGGCCAAATATCCTTCGTTCAAACTCGTGATGCATGCCAATGTCATTCAATTGCTAAAAGAAAACGAAGCCATCCGCGGGGTGCGTTACCTTGCCCCCGACGGCGCTCACGAAATCCTCAGCCCGCTGACGGTTGGTGCGGATGGACGTTTTTCCCTGCTGCGGCGTTTGGCTGGATTCGAACCCGTCAAGACTTCGCCGCCCATGGATGTGTTGTGGTTCCGGCTACCCAAATTGCCGGGCGAACCCGAAATTGTTGGCGGCGCATTCGGCGGTATAGGCGGAGGGCGCATCTTCATTCTTCTGGAGCGGAACGAATATTGGCAGGCGGGCATGGTCTTTCCAAAGGGGAAATACCAGCAGCTGCACAGCGCTGGTGTTGAAGCCGTTCGCAAGAGTATTGCTGAAATCGAGCCGCGCTTTGCGCCTCATGCCGAGTCGCTCACCGAGTGGCACCAACTCACACTGCTCTCCGTCGAATCCAGCCGTTGTCCGTTGTGGCACAAGCCGGGTCTGCTGCTTATCGGCGACGCCGCGCATGTGATGTCCCCTGTTGGCGGTGTCGGCATCAACTATGCCATTCAGGACGCGGTGGTTGCGGCCAACGTTCTCTCAGCAGGATTGAAGTCCGGGCGCGTTTCCGATGCCGACCTCGCCGAGGTGCAGCGGCAGCGGGAGTGGCCGACCCGCGTCATCCAAGCGGCGCAATCGTTTTTGCAGAGACGCATCATCGCCGGCGCCCTGAACACCGCGCAGGCCGGCAATGTGCCGTGGCAGCTTCGATTGTTTGCAAAGATTCCTGTTGTGCGCGATATTCCGCCTCGCCTTATTGCCTTCGGCCCGCGCCGCGTGCGCCTCAAAGAGGCTTGATTTTTTTGAGCGCGCTTCTCCCCCGGCGGTCTTGTTGGATCACGCGAATATGTAGCGCTCTATCCATTTCGGTTCGCGTGTTATACTCCCCGCGGTCTTTTCAGGGGGGAATTCATGCACAAGAAATTATTCCTGTTGTTGATTCTTTTCGTTCTGCCGGCTGCCGCGCAAACGATCGCGATTCGCGCGGGGAATCTGCTCGATCCAGCAAAAGGCACCGTGAGCAAGGATCAGATCATTCTCGTCGAAAACGGCAAAATCACCGCCGTCGGGGCGGGTCTTTCGATTCCAAAGGATGCGCAGGTCGTCGACTTATCCAAAGAGTGGGTGATGCCCGGCTTGATTGACGCGCACACCCATCTCACTCTCACAGAAATTCCCGGCAAAGCGCCGTTCGAAGCTTCTTATATCAAGGAAGGGTCGCCCTTCCGCGCGCTTCGCGGCATGCACAACGGCCAGATCATTCTTCAAGCGGGATTCACTACCGTTCGCGAAGTCGGCAACGAGGCCAATTACGCATGCACCGATTTGAAGGCTGCGTTGAAAGAAGGCTGGTACGACGGCCCAACCATGCAATGCGCTGGGAAAATTATCGGGCCCTTCGGCGGGCAATCGGGGCACATTCCGCCGGAGCAGGGCGAGTTCTGGAAGTGGGAATATCTCGATGCGGACTCTCCCGACGCCATCCGTCGCGCGATTCACGAAAATATCTATTACGGCGCGGACGTCATCAAGCTGGTGGCAGACAACAGCGCGTTTCACTATTCGGAAAACGACATTCGGGTGGCGGTCGAGGAATCGCACAATGCGGGCCGCCCCGTCGCCGTCCACGTCTACGGAGGCCCCGCGGCCGACAATGTGATTCGCGGCGGCGCCGATTCCGTCGAGCACGGCTTCGAATTGAGCGACGATCAGCTTCGGCTGATGAAAGAAAAGGGCACTTTTCTGGTTGGGACCGACTTCCCCACCGCGCATCTCGCCGGCCTCAGTCCGTCCAACGACACGCTTGCCAACGCCGACATTCTCGGCAAAAAAATCATCGACCGCCTCGGCCGTGCACACCGCATTGGCGTAAAAATGGCGTTCGGCTCCGACACCGTCACGGAAATGCCTGGCCGCACTCGCGCCGACATGATGCTCGACTATCTGGCGGTATGGCGCGCCGCAGGAGTTCCTCCCGCCGAGATCTTGAAAGCCATGACCACCAACGGCGCGGAACTCCTCCGGATCGCCAAGGAACGAGGCGCCATTGCGCCCGGCCTCTTCGGCGACATCATCGCCATGCCCGCCGACCCGCTCCAAGACATTGAGTCGCTGCGCAAAGTTAACTTCGTCATGAAAAATGGCAAGATCGTCCGCGCCAGCAAGTAGAATTGCCGGGTTTGTTTGCGTAGACGCTCGGGCCATTTTCCCGGGCGTCACGTTCCTGATTTGAACACGGATCACTTTCCAGTTGTCTGTATTCGAAGTAGGCCGGCATTCGAGACACTCGGATGCTTAGAAAAGGCGCACTCTCCCCGCCTGCTTGATTCCATCGAGGTGTGTTTTGCCTTATTCTAGCGGTGAGGGAACCCATGGCGTACACGTCCGTGCTCTCGGAGAAGAAAGCAGAAATCGCCGCAATCTGCCGCCAGCATCATGTGCGGGAACTAAGCCTGTTCGGCTCGGCCCTGGGTCCTGATTTCCGCACGGACAGCGATATTGACCTGCTTGTCGAATTCGATTCGGGGGCTTCCGTTGGACTTCTGCAATTCGGCGAGCTGCAGGCTGAACTGGAAGCTCTCCTTCATCGGAAGGTGGATTTGGTTTCCAAGCGCGGTCTTCGGCCCCTGGTGCGAGAGAGAATTCTGAAGCAGCTTGAACCTCTCTATGCGAGATGATCGGCAGCGTCTCCTGGACATCTTGGAAGCAGCAAAACTCCTGGAAACTTTCCGGGCAGGAAAGAATCGCGGTGATCTGACTCAGGACCTGCTATTACAGAGCGGTTTTCTCCATCAACTGTTTGTAATCGGGGAAGCAGCTTCTCGGCTTTCAACTGCCCTAAAACAGGGCTTTCCGAATATCCCCTGGCAGGCGATTTCCGGTTTCCGGAATTATATCGCGCACGAATATTTCTCTCTCGATCTGGACATTGTCTGGCAAACAGTAATCGCCGATGTCCCTTCGCTGGAATCCCAAGTCAGAGAGATTCTGCGCGCGGAAGTCCCCGACCGCTTTCAAAATCCTTCGCTGCCTGATTCCTAGCTTCCCGAATATCTCTGCTCCTTCCAGGGATCGCCATAGGCGTGATAGCCGTTGCGCTCCCAGAAGCCCAGGCGGTCGTGGTCCAGCAGCATGAAGCCACGGACCCATTTCACGCTTTTCCACGCGTAAAGATGCGGCACGATCAGGCGCAGCGGCCCGCCATGCTCCGCCGTCAACGGCTCGTCGTCGTGTTCGAAAGCAAACAGCACGTCCGGCCGCAGCAAATCTTTCAGCGGAATATTGGAAGTGTAGCCCTCTTCGGCGAGCACCAGCGCGTATTCGGCTTCCGGCTTGGCTTTCGCGCGCTCCAACAGGTCGGTGAATCGCACGCCTTTCCAGCGGTTGTCCAGGCGGCTCCAGCGGGTCACGCAGTGAAAATCGCTCGTGGATTCCACCTGCGGCAGCGCGCGAAACTCTTCCCAGGTCAGGCGCATCGGCGTTTCCACCAGGCCGTTGATCTTGAAATCCCATTTCGCCGCGTCAAAATGGGGCACGCTTCCGTAGTGCAGCACCGGCCATTTGATCGTCAACGATTGTCCGGGCGGCAGTCGCCCCTCGGCCTTTGCCTGCTTTTCTTTCGCTCGCCTCCCGCCATCATCCCCGAATATCGGCATCACCGTACCTCTACCCAATTAGAGTCCGCTGCGCTGGATTGGTTTCAAACGCGATTATCCCGCATTCGTTCGACCGCAATTGACGGTATTTATGCTACTTTGGGCGTCTACTTCCGCGCAGCCGCGAGGCTGTTTTCCAAGGAGGTTTCCAAATGGCAACGCCCGCTCCCCTAAGCGACTTAAACCGCCGATTTGAAATTCCCGGCATCGCCAAAATCGTAGATGGCCGAGGCGGCCTCCCCTGCGTCCGAGTCACCACGCCACGAACCTCCGGTGAAGTTTACCTGCACGGAGCGCACGTCACCTCCTGGAAGCCGGCCGGCGCTGAAGAAGCGCTGTACCTCAGTTCGAAATCGAAGTGGCAGAGTGGGACCGCGATTCGCGGCGGCGTGCCCGTTTGTTTTCCGTGGTTTTCCACCCGTGCCGACGATCCGCATTCCCCGGCGCACGGCTTGGTGCGAACGAAATCCTGGCAATTGGAAGGGATCACTCACGCGGACCACGACGTCACCGTCGCGCTCTCCACCTCCGCCGACGACGTCACGCGCAAGACCTGGTTCGGCGATTTTCATCTGCTTTTCTGCGCCACGTTCGGCGAACAACTGCGCCTCGAGCTCATCGTCACCAATCACGGCACCTCTTCCTTCCGTTTTGAAGAAGCGCTCCATACCTATTTTCGCGTCGGCAACATCGCAGCCGCCAAGTTGCGCGGCTTGAACGGCGCCACATACATCGACAAAACCGACGCGCAACGCGAAAAGCACCAGCACGGCGATGTCGTTCTCACTGCGGAAGCCGATCGCATTTACCGCAACACGCTGGCCACGGTTGAGATCGAGGATCCCGCCGCCCGCCGCCGCATTCTCGTCGCCAAGGAAGACTCGCGCGACACCGTTGTTTGGAATCCCTGGTCTGAAAAAGCAAAAGCCATGTCCGACGTCGGCGCCGACGAGTGGCGCCAGTTCGTCTGCGTGGAAACCTGCAACATCGGCGACCACGCGATCACGCTGGCCCCGGCACAAGCGCACACTATTACCGCTCTTATTTCCCTAAGCGCAGTCTGAACGCGCCGCGTCACTGCTTCTCCTCGCGTGCTATCATTTGAAGTTTGAAGCACAAGGAAAGCGAACCTCAATGCCCGCACGCATTCTCGACGGCCTGAAAATCCGCGACGAAATTTTCTCCGAGCTGCAGTCCGATATCGCCAGGCTCCATGCGCAAGGTATCCGCCCCGGCCTTGCCGCCGTTCTCGTGGGTGAAAATCCAGCCTCGCAGCTTTACGTCAAAAGTAAGATCGCCGCCTGCGAGCAACTCGGCATGGCCAGTTGGCTGCACACTCCGCCGGCCGGCGTCTCCACCGACTATATGCTGCAGCTCGTGCGCGACCTCAACGCCGACGACAACGTCGACGGCATCCTCATCCAGCTTCCGCTTCCCTCGCAAATCGATTCGAAACGCGTCCTCGAATCCGTCGATCCCGCGAAAGATGTTGACGGATTCCATCCCGTCAACTTGGGCAGGCTCGTCAGCAATCGGCCCGGTCTCGTCGCCTGCACGCCCGCCGGGTGCATGGAAATGTTGCGCCGCAACAATATTCCCATCGAAGGCGCCAACGCCGTTGTTCTCGGCCGGAGCGACATCGTGGGCAAGCCAATGGCGCTGCTGCTGCTGCACGCTAACGCCACCGTCACGATTTGCCATTCGAAAACGCGCGATCTTCCCGACGTGATTCGCGGCGCCGATATCCTCGTCGCCGCCATCGGCAAGGCAGGCTATGTACAGCCCGACTGGATCAAGCCCGGCTCCGCTGTGATCGACGTCGGCACCAACAAAGTCACCGACGCCGCCGAAGCCGTGCAACTCCTGCGCAAATTTCCGGAGCGGCTTGAAAAATTCCGCGCCAAGGGCAACGTGCTGATCGGTGACGTTCATCCCGACGCCATCCAGGTCGCCGGCGCGCTTTCCCCCGTTCCCGGCGGCGTCGGCCCCATGACTATTACCATGCTCATGAGCAACACGGTGAAAGCCGCGCGCCTGCGCCGCGCCTCCAGCGCCGCGGTAGCGCGCCCTTAAAATCTTCTGATTTTCTGTTGTGGTCATAGGGCCCGCCTTCTGAGGCGGGCCACGCATTTGAAGGAGTTGCGCGATTCAATGCTGAAACTCGGCCTCACCGGCGGCATCGCCAGCGGCAAAAGTGTTGTCGCGGCGATTCTCCGCGAACTCGGCTTCCCCGTGCTCGACGCCGATTCCATATCGCACAAACTCATGGAACCCGGCCAAGCCGCTCACGGCGAAATCGTGCGATCCTTCGGCGCCGATCTCGTCGACGCATCTGGCCGGATCGATCGCCGCAAACTTGCTGCCATTGTCTTCGCCGATCCCGCGAAGCTCGCGCACCTCAACGCCATTCTTCATCCCCGCGTTGATCAAATTATTTTCAAGCAACTCGACGACTGGCAAACAAGTGGCGCTCACCCCGCCGTATTTGTCGAAGCCGCATTGCTCATCGAAGCCGGTATGTCCGCAAGGCTCGACGGGCTCGTCGTCACCTGGTGCACACCAGAACAACAACTCGAACGCCTCCGCGCTCGCGGCATGAGCGAAACGGAAGCCCTCCGCCGCATAGCCGTACAGCTTCCCATGAAAGAGAAACTCAAGCGCGCCAGCTACACCATCGATTGCTCCGGCACGCTCCACGAAACCCGCGCCCAGGTTGAGGCTCTCGCCGCAAATCTCCGCAAACGTCAAACCACCTAATGCGCCGTGGCGGTGATCGATGGGTTACTTCGTCACCGTCGTGAAAAACGAATTCCTGCCTGACCGCAAATCCTTTCCATACCCGAGAACCACCTGCACTCCGCCCAGCACGCGAATTTTCGTCTGCACACCGGTGTCCCACAGCCATTTCGGCGATCCAAAGTATCCGGAAGGGTCATACGTTTTCCCGGTGTCGAGAAACGGCCCCGCCTTCACACTGAAAATCCCATTGCGATAAAGGATCTTGTCCGTCTCCGCATTCACCAGCACATAATTTCTTCCCAGCGGCGCGTCTCCCTTTTGCCCGTCCCGCAACCCGGGATGCCCGCGCAGCCACAACGGCGTGTCCCGGTCGAATCCCAAAGTAAATAACTCGTCGAAGGGTACGTCTCCGATCGTGCGCCCGCCCCGCAGGCTCACTTGCGTTTCGTAATCGTCTCCGCGGGCCTTCGGCAGCCAGCGCGCTCCCAGTGTTCCTTCCAGCCGCCCGTATCTTCCCAACGGATCCCTGAAAAAGGTACCAAATTCACCACTCGCGTTCGAATTCAAGGTGAATCGCCGCTCGGGAAAACGGATCAACCACCGCTGCACACTCGACCGCAGCGCAATTGCCGACCCACCGGTAAAAAACGGCGCGGCGGCGGACGGAATGCCAAGCACATTTCGAAATTCCCGATAACTGTAGTCCACGCCTGCGTTCCACTCCCATCGGCCACTCTCGATAAAGCGCATCTCCGCGCCCGCCGCGGCTTTTTCCATGTTCAACCGCGTAAATGATGTGCTGCCGGGAATAAATGTATTTGTAATATTCCAATTCTCATTGCGCCCGTCAAAATAAACGCGAAAACGCACCGCCGGGTTCTCAAAAACCGGCGCGGCGACCTCGGTGAACACGCGCTGCTTTTCATCGTCCCAACGATACGTCGAAACCCAATTCACCCCTTCGCGGCCCAGATTGTAAAATTCAGGATCAACCGCCTGGTACGGCGTATCGCGCAACAGCGAAATCAGCCCTGCCCATTTCGAGCTGCCCCAGCCGTTCCGCTCGGACGCGTGGAATCCCAAATCAAACGAGCCGTTATCGTGCGCTCTCAACTCGAACAGCATTCCGGGATACAAATCCAGCGCCTGCAGCCGCGCTTGTGTCGTCAAAAGCTGGTCTCGCCGCCACTCGCCGCCGCGCGCAAAGGAAAAGGCGCGATCCGTCACCAGCGGACGCAGCTTCAGCGCCGGCTCAAACGTCAGGTCTTCCAGTTTCGGCTTCCCGGCTCGATTCCAGTACTTCAGTGCTGCTTCCAGATTTCCTTCCTGAAAATAAATCGAAGCCAGAAAATTGTTGGCGTACTCATCCTTGGGATTCATCGCTAGAGCCCGGCGCAAATCACGTTTTGCCACTGAAAACTGTTTTTCGCGGTACGCAATTCCCGCCAACTCGATTAGAAACCGCGGGTCGCCCGGGGCTTTTTCGCGCCCGGCCTCAAACGCCGCCTTGGCCTCTTCCCATCGCTGCAAATGAGCCAGCGCCAGCCCGCGGTAAAACAGCAAGTCCGCAGACACGTCAGGCGATGGCGCAACCGCGCGCACCACGCCGTCCCAATTCCCCGCGTCATACAGTTTTTTTGTTTCGGATAGTTTCTCTGTGGCCGGATCACCGGTCTGCGCGAGGGTGCGCACAGGGAGAAGAAACAGCAGCAGAAAGAAAATCAATCGACGTTTCGCGGGACGGCAAGTAGCGTCCAATGCTCGGTGGCCTTCCATTCCGACTCAAATCCCTCTCGCGAAAGCCGCAGCATCTTCTGCTGTGCCGGATCGTTCACGTAAATCGTACCCCGCGCCGAGTCGATTCCCACCACAACCACGTAATGCAGCGGCCCGTGCGGCCCGCTTGCCTTCAGGCTGACGATCAACGGCCGCCCGCGCTCCAAATGATGCTCCAGTTCGCGCCAATCGGCCACAAAGGTAAACGTCTGGTAGCCCGCGTTCTCGAAATACTTCTTCATCGCGCTGGCTGGAATTCCCTCTTCGGCGGGCGAATAAAGCGCTGCCTGGATTTTCCCAGCATCCGCGGAATCACCCGCGCCACGCCCCTTTTTTTTCTCCCAATACTCCATCACCATCGCGATCACGGCCGAACCGCAACCATTCCTCACCTGCGCCACAAACGGCACGTCGATCCACAGGCTGGGCGTCTCCGCGGCAAGCGCAAGTGCTACGCTTACCACCGCAAACAGCACCAGCCCGAGGATGCAACGTAGTTTCATCTCAACGCACGGCCACGATAATCAGGATCAATGCCGCTACGCACACCAGGATGATCAGCAGGTCGCGATCGGATAGGTTTCCCGCCGCAAACTCCCGCTGGGCCTTCTCCGCGCGCGCCGAAAGGCGCGCCAGGTCTTCATCGTCCAATTGCCCCACCGCGTTTTTCACTTCTTGCGGGTCCATGTGCGCCGATTTCAGCGCTTGCTGGGCCTCGTTCGACGACAGAAACCCGTCCAACTGCTGCACATGCTGCTGCCTGGCAGCCGATGCGCCCGCAGCATCCTTCTGAATCTCGGCCGGTGAGACCACATGATCCTGTGCCAACACGGCCCCAGGTGACGTCAGGATGAGTCCCAATACCAACACCAAGACAGGTCCGACGGCGCTCGATAGCGACCTCTTCATCTCTCCTCCAATGAACAAATAAAGTGGGGCTGGTCCTTCCAGTCTAACAATCGCCCAAGCGTCCTGTCATCTTCCTCAACATGGGTCCGCTCCTCTCTTCTACTCCCTCATTCTTATGCGTAGGGGCCGGGCTCGCCCGGCCGCTCTTGGGTCTCTCTTCCATTTTTCCCTACGGCGCCGGAGACGCGGCATACTCACAACCCTCATTTTCCTAGCAACACAAACCAACCTGTGGCAATCTATCCACCATGGGAAACAAAGACAGAGGCAAGCGCGAAGTAAAGAAACCGAAGAAAACGACACCAAAACTTCCTCCGGCACGCCGGGACGCCAGTCCAATCCCGGCGCACGTCATCAAAAAAGTCGGCGAATAATACCGCCCAAAATCCTGCTGATTTCTCTATCGAGGCACCCTCGTCTCTGTACGTTTCGATTATCTCAACAAGCGGTATACTCCTCTCGGCGGAAAACTCCGCGACCAATTTTCCGCATATCGGATGAGCAAGCTACTGTATCTTCGATTCAGGTGATCCTGTGACAAACTTGTCCGCTTCACTCACCCTACGCCCTACGCGAATTGGTTTTCTGGTCGACCCCCAGGACATCGTCTCGCTTCGGAAAATCTTTCAGGCGTGCGCCTGTTTGTGGGGAGGAGTTTTCAATCCGATCATACCGGTATGCGAAACTCTGCCCGAAGCGTGGAGAGAGAGACATCCCTCACTAGACCCTAGCGCTCAAGAATTGACGAGCGGTTATCGCCGTTTTTTCGAACCGGACGTATTTGTCGAAGCACAGAATGGCCTAGCGCAAAGGGGCGGCATTAAGACAAGAGACCTTGATTTCGGCCAACCTAGCGTTATTGGTCTAGATACCTTCTTTGGCATGGACGGCGAGCGCGAAAATGGAGTTCCACTTGGGACCGAGGTCTTTCATATCTACAAACGACTCTACGAAAGCGAGTTTCAGTTCGTTCCAAGGCATGAGCGTCGAGTCGCTGTTTTTGAAGGGGACTCTGCCTTCGTTGAAGCGAGTTTTGGTGGGTTTCCAACAAGCGGCCCGCTCAGCTATCTATCGAAGGCTTACGCTGATGCGTTCGATCCCGTCAAGCTGATTCCGACCGGCGAACATTGGGTCAAAGTAATTAGAGAAGATTTCCTGACACCACTATATTTTACGAGAGAAAACTTGAAGCGTGATCGAGACGGGTGGGACGAACCTACCTTGTTTATCGTTGATCCGACGAGCCCTCTCGATTTGGTCGATTTGTGGAATATTCGTAACTTTCATTCCCGGATTCTTCCTATCAACCTCGAATGGTTGAGTGAAGCTAAAGACTTCGTCACCGACTTTCTTAGGGCCAACTACCGACCGCTTCCGAGTAATCCGAACGGGGCCATGATTCAGACCACAATTCAATTCGGCCGGTCAATACCGGCTGAACAGGTCACAGCAACAATAGCGGAGGCGGGACTCAGTACACTATCCGGTGCACCCGTAAAGTTCAAGACTGGTTATGATCGCATTTGGGATCTGAATCGAGACGAGTTTATCGTCCGTCGGCGACGCCCAAGAGTGTCGGCCTCAACAATCGACTTGGAGCTAGCTGTTTCCGAAATCGATGGCGATATCAGTTGCCGTTTCATGAGTCTAGCCCCAGATTTCAGCCCGACCTACGGTGACGGTTCTGCACGGTGGGTGAACGTTCTTAAATTCAGTAACTACGGACGGGATGACACTCTCGCCCTCATGCTGCCAAGTTCCTTCACTGACGAGCACGGACCTAAACTCCGTGTGGGAGGAGCGATCATTGCTTCTCGCGAGGGGTTCGTCCTCCCGCAACAGTACAAGGAACAAGGAGAATACCTGCAACTCTTAACTGGACAGCAAGCCCTCATCCAATGGCTAGCAAGTCAGGGAGTAAATGCTGAAGCTTCCGACCCAGGCAGAATTGCAGATCAAATTATATCGTCACTTCACGGATTGCGGGGTGCGCGCTTGATCGCAGACCGCGATACGATCAGGTTGCTGGATGAAATGTCCAAAAGCGTCCGAAAGTACGTGGACGGGAAGTTGGAGGAATTTCCCGACCGGTCGATCGCTGTGCAGAGGTGGAGGAACCTAGTAGACCGTCGAAAAACAGCACCATTTGGTCATGGGATCAGCCTAGACAGATTTATCAAGGCCAATGTATTGCGACTCGGTTTAGTTCTGGAATGTCCGAACTGTCGGAAGAAGAATTGGTTCGGAATCGAAGGTCTTCGCGAACAACTGACCTGCGAGCGGTGTCTAAAATCATACGCCTTTCCCCAAGGGGGCCTAGATTTTGGTCGGACGCCCTGGCAGTACCGAGTGATTGGCCCGTACAGCGTGCCAAACTATGCGGAAGGCGCTTATGCAACAGTTCTTGCGCTAAATGTCTTTGCAAACGGTCTCGGGACGGAACCAGCCAGGCTGACCTCCTCGACAGGTCTAAAATTTAAGATCGGAGACGCGAATCCGTTTGAAGTAGATTTCACGTTCTGGTACCAGCGGACGAACGTTCTCGACTTTGATGAAGAGCCTGTATTAGTCTTTGGCGAAGCAAAGAGTTTCGCCGTTGAGTCTTTCAAACAGGAAGATTTGGAGCGAATGTGGAAGCTAGCCGGACACTTTCCTGGAGCATTTCTTGTCTTCGCTGCGTTGAAGGATGATCTAAGCGACATAGAAAAATCTGAAATTGCCCGCCTAGCGACTTGGGGTCGAGAGTTACTCGCTGATGGACGGCCCCGTGCACCTGTAATCGTGCTCACCGGTACTGAGCTATTTGTGGCATGGCGTGTCACACAAGCATGGAAAGCCCTTGGTGGTGATCGAGCCAAATTCGCTGAGGTGCAACGAGTTCGCCTCGCCAATCTTTGGCATCTCGCCGAACTGACTCAGCAAATTTATCTAGGGTTGCCAGACCCATACGCCCCTCCTTCAGCCCCACGCACGGTGGTTTGAGGTCAACCCGCATGGTCATTTTAGCCCCGGACGCTCGGTTGTCATGTTTGCATCTCGGTCCTAAGTCTTCCATTTCTTCCTTCCCGCCCGTTCGAGCGTATTATTCTATAGTTAACTATTGACAAAGTGACCTGAGTTGTGCTATCTTTCGCCGTGACAATTGGGCATAACCTCGTCCTGAGCCCCCATCCCCGCGCGATCTTTCTCACCATTCGCTCGCTCTTGCCACCAACTGTGCGCATTCATCTCTCCGTGTTTTCAGGTGCTTGGGCACTCTTTCATTTTTGGGATCACAGCTATCTCTCGTCCTGTCCACAGCTTGCGCACTCTTGTGCAAAAAAAGCGGGGGTACCCCAAGCTGGTCATACCAATCTCGCCGATCGCCTGCCCGCCGAAGCCCCAGCGAAGGCGGGTCTTTGCTTCCCTCTTCTCTCTTCCGCTACAATCTTGGGCTTGCCCTCCTGCCCTGGGGGTCCGAGGTGACCGGATGAGTGGTCTGTTCCCTATTTGTGTGCGTTCCCGCCGGCTGTTCTTGATGTCCTGCTCCGGCGCGCTGATCCTGCTGGCGCTGGCCTCGCTTCCCTTTGCACGGCCTGCCACCGCTCAGCAGCGCCGGGAACGCGAGCCCAACTCCTCCTACGCCCAGCGCCGGGCAAAACTGGCCGCCAGTGCGGACGCGCCGATCATTCTCACCGGTCTCAACGGCCGCGAAGAAGATTCCCAGGCTTATGTCTTCGCCCAGGAGGAGAATTTCTACTATCTTACCGGCCACAACGAGGAGGAAGCCGGGCTGATCCTGCTTCCACCTACAGACAGCAAAGCGAAGAAGGACGATTTCCAGGGGCCGCGCGAAATCCTGTTTCTCCCCGCGAGGAATCCTGCCAAGGAAAAGTGGAATGGCGTGCGCATGTCGCCGAGCGATCCCGGCATCCAAGCGCGCTCCGGCTTCGCCGATGTCCGTCCGTTTTCGGAAATGCGCGCCACCATCGAAAGGCTCGCCAGGTTCTATCCGGCGTTCTACACCATTCTCCCCTACGAAAAAGAACTGGGCGGCTTTCCCCACGAGAGAGAGACGGTCGACTGGCTGAAGATGGCCGCGCCCCAGGTAAACCTGAAAGATATTCGCACTAACATCACCGATTTGCGGTTGATCAAATCCCCTACGGAGATTGCCTTTCTGCGCCAGGCCATTGAACTATCGCTGGACGCGCACTTTGCCGCTTTCAAAATGATGCGGCCGGGGATTTGGGAATATCAGGTGGCCGCAAAGATGGTGGAGGCGCACGCGATGGGCGGCTCGGAAGCCGAAGCCTACGCTCCGATCGTCGGCGCTGGGCCGAACTCGACGGCGCTGCATTACGACAATTTGGGCCGAAAGATTCAGGACGGCGACATCGTGGTGATGGACGTCGGCGCGCAATACTCCGGTTACGCCGCGGACATCACTCGCACGGTTCCGGCCAACGGGAAATTCACGCCCCGGCAGCGCGAGATTTACGACATCGTCCTGGGCGCGCAGAGCGCCGCACTCGCGGCCTTGAAGCCCGGCGCGGACATGTGCCGCAAGGGCAAGCAGAGCCTCTACAAGATCTCTTACGACTACATTAATTCTCACGGAAAAGATCAGAATGGCAAGCCGCTCGGCCAGTATTACATCCACGGCCTCGGCCACAATATCGGCTTGGACGTCCACGACCCAGGCGATTCCTGCAAGCCGCTGATGCCCGGCCAGGTGGTCACCATGGAGCCGGGAATTTATATCCCCGAAGAGAATCTCGGCGTGCGCATTGAAGACGACGTGCTGATCACCGAAACCGGCTATGAGCTCCTGAGCAGCAAGCTCCCCCGCACCGCCGACGAAATCGAAAAAATCATGGCCGAAGCCGCCAAGCAGCGCCCCGCGGAGAGCAAGCAATGAGACATCACTGCACTCTTAAACAGGTTGCCCATTCCCTTGATTCAGCGCAGAATTGGAATTATGAAACCGACAGCGGAGTCTCAAGCTCTCGACAAAGCCGTGAAAGCGCTGGTCAAAGCGACCGAAAAGAGTTGGTCCAGCTATACTCCGCAGCAGCAGGCCAGGAAATTGCGCAACCTGAAAAAATTCATGGCTTCCTTGAAAAAACGAAAGCCCGCCAAATCTTCACGGCGTTCGCAAGCTCGGCCGGGTCGTCGCCGAGCCCTAGCGCGCGGATAGCTCCAACAAAGTCTTCTTCATTTCTTAAATGGAGGATTTCACGCACCGCTTCCAGCTGCTCCTTCCTTAGTTTTTCAGCTGCGGCATCTCTTGGCCGGCGGCCCCTCCGTTGCTCCTCGTGCATCACGCAGGATATCTCTTCGTCTTTGCGGTCATCTTTCATGATAATTCGCCGATACAGTAACTCATTTATACCCAAACCGCCAGTTCCCGCTGTCAAATCGACAGGTTTGACCCTGGCCGATGGCCGCCGTTATACTGGTGTTTCGCGTTGGGAGTGCTTCTCTTCCCGGCGTGCCTCGTGTCATTCCACGCGTCGCTCCTTCGGGCTGCCGTCTGGAATCAGCGAATTGAAATTAACTCTTACAGGGAGTCTGCTGCCGCTCTGCGCGGCTTCAAGAACTTATGAGCACCGTTAAGGCCACACAACTTCGCCCCGGCATGGTGATCCAGCATGAGGGCCAGCTTTTCACCGTTTTCAGCACCGACCACCGCACGCCGGGCAACAAGCGCGGCTCCATGCAGACGCGCCTAAAAAACCTGCGAAACGGAATTATGATCGATTACCGCTTCCGCGCGGAAGAATTTGTGGACCGAGCGGTACTCGATGAAATCGAATTCGAGTATCTCTACAACGAGGGCGATGAATTCCATTTCATGAACACGGAAACTTTCGAGCAGATGCAGATGACCCGCGACGAGCTCGGCGAAACGGTCAACTACCTGATCCCCAACACCGTCGTGAAAATCGAATTTTTCGAGGAAAAGGCTATCGGTGTGGACCTGCCGGACACCATGGACATGAAGGTGGTGCAGACCGAGCCGACACTGCAGAAAGCCACGGCCAGCGCGGTGATGAAGCCCGCAACGCTCGAAACCGGCCTAGTCGTGAACGTGCCGCCGTTCGTGAACGAGGGCGACCGCATCCGTGTGGACACTTCCGAAGCGCGTTACGTCCAGCGCGTGGAATAATTTCCGCCTCCGCAGCCGATCCGCATTTTCCGCCGGCTCGGATGAGGCTAATTCAAGAAGAGCTCCCGCCGAGCCGGGAGCTCTTTTTGTTTCCAGATTTTTTGTCCGCCGATTTTCCGCACGGCGCCTTCCGAAACTTCAAGCCTTGTTCGCAACGCCTCGTTCACCGGCAGGATGCTCGCCGAACACGCGATCGAAGATGTTGTCAACGTAGCGCAACTGCCGCTTCAGGTCGAAGGTGTGTTCGAGTTCTTTCGGCGTCAGATATTTTGTGATCCTGGCATCCTTCTCCACCCGTTCGCGGAAGCTGCTGTCCGTCTCCCAGGAAGCCATGGCATTTTCCTGCACGGCCTTGTAGGCATCGTCCCTCGGCATGCCCTTCTCGACGAGGTCTTGCAACAAGGTTCCAGAAAACACGAGACCATGCGTGGATTCCAGGTTGCGCATCATGCGATCCGGGAACACCCGCATCTGGCTGACGAGCTGGGTCATTTTCGAGAGCATGTAATCCACCAGAATCGTGGAATCCGGCAAAATGACGCGCTCGACGCTGCTGTGTGAAATATCGCGTTCGTGCCACAACGCGATGTTTTCGTACGCTGCCACCATGTTTCCCCGCACCAATCGAGCGAGGCCGCAGATCTGCTCCGAGGTGATGGGATTCCGCTTGTGCGGCATGATGGAACTGCCGCGCTGTTCGCTGCCGAAATGCTCTTCGGCTTCGCGCACCTCGGTGCGCTGCAGGTGGCGGATTTCCAGGGCAATCTTTTCGAGGGAAGCAGCAATGAGCGCGAGGACGCTGAGATATTGCGCATGGCGGTCGCGCTGAATGACCTGCGTGGAGACGGGACTCACCTGCAGACCGAGCTTCTGGCAGATTTTCTCCTCGATTTCGGGACCGAGATGCGAAGCGTTGCCCACGGCGCCAGAGATCTTGCCGAATTCCATGTTGCGGGCAGCTTCGTGGAAGCGGGCGATGTTGCGCTGATTTTCGGCGAACCAGTTGGCGATTTTGAGGCCGAACGTGATGGGCTCGGCATGAATGCCGTGGGTGCGGCCGATCTGGGGGGTGTGCCGGAACTCGTGGGCGCGCACATCGAGGACTTCGCCGAAAATGACGAGATCACGCTCGATGATGTGCGAAGCGTCGCGGACGAGGAGCGCCTGTGCGGTGTCCACAACATCGCTGGAAGTCATGCCGTAGTGAAGCCAGCGCGCGGCGTTGGGGTCGCCGATGGATTCGCCAACGGCCATGGTGAAAGCGATGACGTCGTGCTTCACACGAGCTTCGATTTCGTTAATGCGGTCGGCGTCGACCTTGGCGCGCGAGTGGAGAATTGCGGCGGCATCCTTGGGCACGAGGCCAGCTTCGGCGAGGGCGTCGGCTGCAGCCAGTTCAACGTCGAGCCATTTCTGGTAGCGATTGGAGTCGCTCCAGACATGGCCCATCTCTTTGCGGGTGTAGCGTGGAATCACGTCGGCATCTCCCGTGCAAATCCTTTGTAATGATACGGTATTTTGAGGCTGCGGGGCGAATCGAGGGGGGCCAGCCGAACTAACCAGGAGGTCGTAATTCTGTCTAATCGTTGGAATGAGGGAAGGCGTCGGGATGGCTGATGAGGTGGAGGTCAGCGACACGACGGCCGTCGAGCGGACGCTCGCGGGCGATCGGGACGCCTATCGTGTGCTTGTGGAGCGGCATAGCCGGACGGTGTACCGAATGGCGTACCGGATCATGGGGAATGCGCATGATGCGGAAGATGTTGTGCAGGAGTCATTTTTGCGGGCATATCAGAAACTCAAGCAGTTTGCGGGGAATGCAAATTTTGGGACTTGGGTCTACCGGATTGCGGCGAATTATGCGATCGACTGGATTCGACAACGAAACGCCGACGAGGCACGGCGAGAAACCCCGGGCAAGCCGGGCGAAGATTCGCTCGAAGTCGACCCGCTGAGCCAGGTGAGGGATATGTCTCCTTCGCCGGAGCGGTTGGCGGGAAGCGCGCAATTGGCGGACCGGATGAAGGTGGCACTGGCGGAGTTGAGTCCGGCGGAGAGGACCGCGATCGTGATGCGGCACTGGGATGGATGCGGAATTGAGGAGATTGCGGCAGTGCTCAAGTCAAACTCGAACGCAACGAAGAACACGGTATTTCGAGCGGTGCAGAAACTGCGGCGGGCGCTGACGCCGTTTCTCGAAGGGAAAGAGGCTCGCGCGATGGGAACGGAAGGATGAAACACAGGACGGAAGAAGAGTTGATCGGGTACCGAGACGGCGAAACGAAAGAGCGGGTGGAAATCGGTGCGCACCTGAAGGACTGCGCTGAGTGCCGCGAGGAATTGGCGCGCATTGAGGCTGTGTTCGTTGCGCTGGATGCTATGCAGGCTCCGGATCCCGGAGAGGACTTCGGGGGCCGAGTGTGGCAGCGGATTGCTCCCAGACTTGGAGAGAAGAAAGCGCGGTGGTGGGGAACGCTTTTTGTGCCGCAGCGATTGGCAGCCCTCGGAGGGGTGGTTGCCCTGGTAATTCTGGCGTTTGTGGCGGGGCGATGGACACGGCAGCCAGTGCCGATGGGAGACCGGACAGATGCGGCCAAGGTACGCGAGCGCGTGCTCGTGGTAGCCGTCGGAGATCATCTGGGACGAACCGAAATGGTGCTGATGGAGCTGGAAAACGCGCCGGCGCAAAAGGGACAGAAAGCGATCGACATTTCAGAGACGCAGCGCCGCGCGGAAGACCTAGTGGAGGAAAACCGTTTGTACCGGCAAACGGCGCTCAAAGAAGGCGACCAGGCGATGGTGAGCACGCTGGATGAGCTGGAACGCGTACTTCTGGACATTGCGAACAGCCCGGATGAATTGACACCGGCGGCGTTTGAAACGATCCGGAAGCGGATCGAGGAGCAGGGGATTTTGTTCAAGGTGCGGGTGGTAAAGCAGGGGCTGGACGAGCGGAAGGCGAATCCTGACGCAAAGCCGGCGGAAAGCAAATCGAGAGGCTCGGAGAGGAAAAAAGTATGAGCATGGGCAGAACTTTTGTACGTGCAGGAATTATCTGCTTTGCGGCGGCGCTGCTGAACCTGGCTATCGGCTCGCGGGCGATGACTGCGCAACAAAGCGGAAGCAAAGGCCAGTCGGCGGATGCTGCCGACGAGAATCAAGCGGAGAAGCAGCAAGCGGAGCGCGAACGCCAGGCGCAGGCACGAGAGGCGGAGCAGGAGCGAATGGAGCGGATGCAGGAGCTTTACGACGAAGGACGCGAGGCGCTCGACCAGGATGAGTTTCGGGAAGCGGAGCGGTCGTTCACGGAACTGGTAAAGCTGAACGGCCCGCAAACGGATGCGGCGCTCTATTGGACGGCCTATGCGCAGAACCGGGAAGGAAAGAAAGAGGCGGCGATCGGGACTATCGCCGAGTTGAAAAAGCGGTATCCGCAGAGCCGCTGGAAGAAGGATGGCGAAGCGCTGGAAATCGAGGTGCGTTCGACGACCGGGTCCAAGGCGAATCCTGAAGCCCAGAACGACGAGGATTTGAAGCTGCTGGCGCTGCAGGGATTGATGAACAACAACCCGGAAAAGGCTATTCCGCTGGTGGAAGGGATTTTGAATGGAGCCGGATCGCCGCGGGTGAAATCGAAGGCGTTGTTTGTGCTGGCGCAGAATGGGTCGCCACAGGCGGAAGAGGTGCTGGGAAAGATTGCGCGAGGCCAGAGCTATCCGGATCTGCAGAGAAAGGCGGTGTCGTACCTGGCCATGTTTGGCGGCAAAGGAGCCGGAAAAATACTGGCAGAGGTGTACACGGCGAGCAACGATCCTGAGGTGAAGCGGGCGGTGATCCGGAGCTACATCATTTCGGGTGACCGCGAACAGCTTGCGGCGCTGGCAAAGAACGAGCCGAATCCGGAGTTGAGGAAAGAGGCCATCCGCAACCTGGGGGTTACCGGCGGCCAGGCGGAACTGCAAGCCATGTATCCGAAGGAAATGGATCGCAGCGTAAAAGTGGAAATATTGGATGCGTTATTTATTGCGGGAGATGCGAGGGGGCTGATTGCGGTGGCAAAAACGGAAAAAGATCCGGAGTTGAAGAAAAAGGCTGTGGAGAAACTTTCGCTGATGGGATCGAAGGAAGCGAATGAGTATTTGATGGAATTGCTGCAGAAGTGATGATGAGGAAGATGGGGATTGAGCTCTAGCCTTCTCCAGAGAAAAATTGCAGGGAGGAAGGGCCGAGATCGCAAAAGCGGTGACCGAGCCACCCTTCGGCTACGCTCAGGGCGGGCCGCATTCCAAAGTTTGAGCGGGGCCACTTGAAAGTGGCCGCTACGGACTTCGCGTTAGCGGAGGAAGTCTTCGAGCTGGATGCGGGAGCCAGTTTTGGCGTCGCGGTATTTGACGATTACGGCGCACGAGAGGGAGAGGCCCCACTTCTTGCCCGCGGGATGCGAGACGGCGCGGGAACCGGGGATGACGACGGCGTCTTCGGGGATGATCAGAGGCTTGTCGTCGCTGGCCGAATAGACGGCATCGCGCACGAGATCGTAAACAGGAATGGAACGGTTGAGGATGGTGCCCGTGCCTAGGACCGCGTGGTGCTTGACGATTGTGCCTTCATAGATCCCGGAATTCCCACCAACAAGAACATCATCTTCAATAATGACGGGGAGTGCGCCGACTGGCTCGAGGACTCCGCCAATCTGAGAGCCGGCGGAGATGTGGCAATTGCGGCCAATCTGCGCGCAGGAACCGACCAGGGCGTGGGAATCGATCATGGTGTTTTCGCCAACGTATGCGCCGACGTTGACAAACATTGGCGGCATGCAGATAACGCCACGAGCGATGTGGACGCCGTCGCGAATGCTGGAGCCCCCCGGGACGATTCGGACGCCGTCGGCGACGGAGAAGGAATGGAGCGGGTAGGTGGATTTGTCGAAGAACGGGAGTTTCGCCGAATCGACGGACATATCCACGATGGAGCCGATACGAAATCCGAGGAGAATTCCTTTTTTCACCCAACTGTTGGTGCGCCAACCAGTAGGTGAAGAAGGATCAGGCTCGGCGGCGCGAATGCTTCCACGATTCAGAGAATCCTTGAATAACGAGAAGAGCGCGTGATGCTCCGCCGTATACGCAGCCGGCGGAGCATCGAAGAGAGATTCAATTTGATCTTGCAACATGGACTCTCTCAATGAGGTTCAGGGACTCGAGAACGGCGCGGACACGCGCGAGATTTTCCGGTTTGGGCGAAACGAGCGGCAAGCGCCAGACAGGTTGGAGCAGGCCCATTTCAGCCAGGGCGGCCTTTACGGGGATGGGATTCGATTCGATGAAGTTGATGTCCATCAGAGAAAGGTACTGGAAGTGGAGGCGGCGAGCTTCGGCGAAATCGCCGGAGCGCGCGGACTGGACCAGGCGAGTCATCTCCGCCGGAATTTCGTTGGAGGCGACGGAGATCAGGCCGCGGCCGCCGAGGGAAATGAGCGGCAGCGTCAACGAATCGTCACCGGAGAGGACAAGGAATTCTTTCGGAACGAGATTGAGGATGGCTCCCATCTGGGAGATGTTGCCAGAGGCTTCTTTGATGCCGACGATGTTTGGGATTTGCGAAAGGCGAAGGACAGTGGACGGCTCGATGTTGACGCCGGTACGGCCCTGAACGCTGTAAAGAATGATGGGCAGATTGACGGCGGAGGCGATGGCTTTGAAGTGCTGGAAGAGGCCTTCCTGCGTGGGCTTGTTGTAGTAGGGAGTGACGGAGAGGATGCCGTCGGCACCAAGATCCTGGAGTTCTTTGGCGAGCGAGATGACCTCGGCAGTGTTGTAGCCGCCGGCGCCGGCGAGGACGGGGACTTTACCCTTGGCGATTTCGAGTGTGAGCTCGACGACGCGGAGATGCTCGGCGTGCGTGAGGGTGGGGCTTTCGCCCGTGGTGCCGCAGGGGACGAGGAAGTTGATGCCCGCGTCGATCTGACGCTTAACGAGAGAGCGGAGGGCGGATTCGTCGAGCGAGCCGTCGGTGCGAAATGGGGTTACAAGTGCGGTGCCGGTTCCAGTAAACATGGGTTGCTCCTTCTTCTGATTAATCCAAATCCAAAATTTAATTCCGACCGGTCTAAAGACCGGCCACTACACCAAAGCTTTCGCCGCTCCTAATTCGGAGACGATTTCGCGAAATTCGTAGACACCTTTTTTTTGCTGAAGCCAGCGGGCGGCCTGGAGGGCTCCATGGGCGTAGCCTTCGCGGCTGCGGGCGGTGTGGCGGAGGGTGATGGTGTCGGCGGGCGAGTCGAAGCCGATTTCATGCGTGCCGGTGTGGGAGCCGGCGCGGTTGGCCGCCAGACTCAGCAGACCGGAATACCCGGCGGCTTGGATCTCTTCAGCGAGTTTTTTCAGGGTGCCGGAGGGAGCATCTTTTTTCGCGGAGTGATGGATTTCCCAGCCCCAGGCTTCGTATTCGGGGTGCACGGAGAGCAGACTTGCGGCTCGCGCGACAATCTGGAAAAAGAGATTCACGCCGATGGAAAAATTGGGACCGTAGAGGAGCGCCGAGCCCGCTGCTTCGACGGAGTTGCGAATTTGTGGGAGGTGATCGTACCAGCCGGTGGTGCCAGAGACCGTGCGGACGCCGAGGGAGGCAAGACGCAGAATATTTTCGGGGGCGGCGGAAGGAGCGGAGAATTCGATCGCGGTGGACGCTCCCGCGAGAGTTTCGCGGGAGAGTGCGGCGGTGTTGGCACTCGTGAAGCGAGCAACGACGTGGAAGCCGTGTTGTGGGGCGAGTTGCTCGACGAGGCGACCCATTTTGCCGTGGCCGACGATGGCGAGAGGAAGGCTCATGCGGGCGGTACTCCGGTGGTAATAAGTTGGCGGACCATGCGAGCGTAAATATCCACGGCGCTGGTCAGCTCGGATTTCGGGATGCGTTCTTCGGCCGTGTGGGCAACGTGAATGCTTCCCGGGCCGATGAGGAATGGCTGGCCCCAGGAGCCGTCGAAGCTGGGAATATCGGTGGTGAAGGCGACGACCGTTGTGGGGAGATCGAGGAGCGGCGAAAGATGAACTGCGGGAGTAAACAGGACTTCGCGGGCTTCGATTTTGTGAGCGGCGGCGATATGCGCAACAGCGGCGCGTGTGGAAGCAGGGTCGCCGACAAGGCGAAACATGATTTCGGAGCGGGCTTCGTCGGCGATGACGTTGGGAGCGCGTCCGCCGGAAATTGTGCCGACGTTGAGCGTCGAAGGGCCGAGGACAGGATCCGAAGGCAACGGGAAGGCGCGAATTTCCTGGAGGGCGTCGAGCAGCGAGTGGATTGCCGAATGGCCGAGTTGCGGGTATGCGGAGTGGGCGAGCTTGCCGCGGGCGATGAGCTCGTAGCGGAGGGCACCCTTGGAGCCGAGAGCAAGATGATTTTCGGTGGGCTCGCCGTTGATAAGAAAGCGAGAGCCGCGGGGAGAAGCGGCGGCGGTGATTGCGCCGATGCTGCTGCGTTCTTCGCCGACGACGAAAAGAAGCGCGAAATTGCGCGTGCCACCGGCGAGAAGCGACTCGGCCGCTGTGATCATGGCGGCGATGATGCCCTTGGCGTCGCAGGAGCCGCGACCGTGGATGTGGGTGGCGTCTTCGCGAGAGGCGAAAAAGGGTGGAACGGTGTCCATGTGAGTGGAGAGGGTGACGTGGGGCTCGCCGAAAGAGAGGAAGAGGTTGTCTCGATCGGGCTCCGCAGTGAGGCGATCGAGGCGTGCATTGTATTTTGACTCCAGACGGGAGAGGCGAGCGTAGAGATAGTCCACCACGGGCTTTTCGTGGCCTGTCGTGGAGTCGATATCCACCAATGCGCGCGTTAGTTCGAAAAGGTGCATCGTCGTTTTTAGCAAATGGGAGAGAGCATTCAGAAAGGAAGGAACCGCGAGCGAACCCCGTGGCAGCCACCTCTCGATAGCGCTCCACCCGTAAACACGGATGACAGTGAACCGGCCTTAGACCGTGTTCCCCAACCGCTTTGGATTCGGAACCGCAGCGATTTCGGCGGACTTTGAAACCTGGCCCCTTTCTCCGGAGTGCCCCAAACCGAACTGGGACAACGCACCCGGTTACTCATGGCCGCCGCACCTCTACCAAGAACAATAAAAGTGTAAAGGAAAACGGGAAAGCGTGCCATGCGAATTTTTTGTGAGGACGGGAGGGGTAGAGAAAAAGGCGGTTGGAAGGAGGCATACATTGAAAATATCCGTGGGTGGACTTCGGCGGGGTAGAGGATCTGCCGCACCTACGGCGCTTGGAACTCGTGGCCATTGGGACCCAGCGCTTACACACTGGGCTAACGACTTTCGCGCCTCCGGCGCTGCAGAGAAAGGCGCCCGCCGCAGACGGCGGCCGCTACAAAAAGCTGCTTAGAGTTCGAGGGGTTTGAGGGGGACGTGCTGGGAGGCGATAAGGAGTTCGCCGGTGAAGGGGGATTCAGCGGGGCGACGGCCGAGGGCTTCTTCGGCGGAGAGGCGGACGAGATCGGGGTTGTTGTTTTCCTGGGAAACGTGGGCGAGGACGAGATGACGGACGCAGGAATCGAAGCCATCGGGGTCGGCGAGGAATTCGCTGACCGCGTGATTCGAAAGATGGCCGGTGCGGGAGAGGACGCGCTGCTTGACGACCCAGGGATAAGGGCCGACCTTGAGCATGTCGAGATCGTGATTAGATTCGAGGATGAGGCAGTCGGTCTGGCGGAGGTGGACTCTGACGTGATTGGGCAGATAGCCGAGATCGGTGCAGATCGCGACCTTGGTGCCGTTGGTGCGGAAGGTGAATCCGACGGGGTCGGCGGCGTCGTGGGGGATGGCGAACGCGTGTACATCGATGTTGCCGATCCTGAAACTTTGGCCAGCCTGGATGGCTTCGACTCCGCGGAGGCGCTTGCCGAAAGTGTCGGGCAGTGTGCGCTGAAGGGCCTCCAGGGTAGGCTGGGTGACGTAGAGCGGGGGTTTCCAGAGGCCGAGGACCTGCGGGAGTCCGTTGCAGTGGTCGGTGTGTTCGTGGGTGATGAGGACGGCGTCGAGACGCTCGATATCGCACCCGACGGCGGCGAGGCGGGCGAGAGTTTCGCGTTTTCCAAGGCCGGCATCAACGAGGATGCGGGTAGTTTCCGTTTCGAGCAGGGTTAGATTGCCCGAACTGCCCGAGGCGAGGATGGAGACGCGTAAGCCGATGAGAAATTCTCCCAGAGAAACCTTGCAAATAATGGCAGAGCGGTGGGAACACGTCAACGAGTAAGGAATATGGGTGGTGGAAAATCGGACCGGGACGGGCGAGCCCGTCCCCTACAAGGATGTTCGAGCGAGTAAGTTCAGAAATCGCCCGCCCCGTAAAACCATTCGGGGTGCAAACAACGCACCTCGGAAGACCGCCGCTGCAAAATCAAGCGGGTCCACCTGAAGGTGGCCGCTACGTTGGTTAGCAGGCGAGGCGGGCGCGGTCGAGCTTGAAGCCGTTGGTGGGGCCGAGGACGGTGACGGCGATGCGGTCGGGCTGGAAGAACTGATTGGCGAGGGCCTGGAGCTGGTCGCGGGTGACCGCATCAATGGCGGCGAGAATTTCGTCGAGTGAGGAGAAACGGCCGAAGTAGAGTTCCTGGCGCGCGAGATTGGACATGCGGGAACTGGTGGACTCGAGGGAGAGCATGAGCGAGCCCTTGAGGTGATTCTTGGCGCGGAGAAGTTCTTCTTCGGAGACCGGGGATTCCTTCATGGAACGGAATTCCGCGATGGTCATGTCCACGACCTGGCCGACAGTTTCCTTGGCGGTGCCGGCGTAAACGCTCAGGATACCCGCGTCGGAATAGGGCGTGAGTTCGCTGAAGACCGCATAGGCGAGGCCCTGCTTTTCGCGAATGTTCTGGAAGAGGCGCGAGGACATGCCACCGCCGAGAAGATTGTTCAGGACAGCAGCAGCGAAGCGGCGTTCGTCGGCGAGTGCGATGGAGGGAACGCCGATGCAGACGTGGACTTGTTCGAGGTCGCGCTTGGTTTCGAGAACGATGGGCGCGGCGGTGGAAGGAATGGGATCATCGGGGTTATAACGCGATGGCGGCAGTTTGCCGAACTCTTTTTCGACGAGGTCGAGAACTTGCTGGTGAGTGATGTGTCCGGCCGCGGTGACAAGGAGATGATCGGGAGCGAACCAATCCTGGAAACGGGTGCGCAGGGGTTCGCGTTCGAACTTGCGGACCGTGTCCGGCGTGCCAAGGATGGGACGCCCAAGAGAGTGTTCGGGCCAGAAGCCGCGGGTGAAGATGTCGTGGAGCAAATATTCCGGGTTGTCCATGTCCATCTTGATTTCTTCGAGGACGACCTGGCGTTCTTTTTTTACGTCATCGGAATCGAACTTAGGGCGAAGGACGAGATCGGAGAGGACGTCGAAGGCGATGGGGAGATGGGCGTCGAGAACCTTGGCGTTGAAGCAGATCTGTTCCTTGGAGGTGAAAGCGTCGAGCATGCCGCCGACGGAATCCATTTCGCGGGCGATGTCTTCGGCGGAGCGGCGTTCGGTGCCCTTGAAGACCATGTGCTCGAGGAAATGGGCGGTACCGTTCTCGGCGGGGGTTTCACGGCGGGAACCGTGGCGGACCCAGATGCCGACGGAGACGGAACGGACGTGTTGCATAGTCTCAGTGATAACGACGAGGCCGTTCGATAGTGCGTGACGATTGATATCGCGCGCGTTGGAGACCATGCAGCTATTGTGGCATAGGGTATGGCAAGTGGCGAGAGGCGAGTGGGAAATTGCCGAGCAAGATAGCAAATTCCTTATTTTCTGAGGCTTAGAGAATGTCGAGACGAGGCAGAGGAAATGGCCGAAACCGGGCTCCCGGTGAGAGAATAGAAAGAGTGAGGGAAAGAGCTTGGAATTGCTGGGGAAAAGCTGGGAAGAGCTAAAAGCGTACTGCGCGGGGGTGGGCGAGCCAGCTTACCGCGCAGACCAGATTTATCACTGGCTGTACGCGGAGGGGGAGTTTGCAGTTGAGCGCTGGAGCAATTTGCCGGCGGCGCTGCGGGAGAAGCTGAAACGGGAAGCGACAGTCACCTTGCCGACGGTGCGGCAGAGATACGTCTCGTCGGATGGATCGGTGCGCTATTTGTTCGGGCTGGGAGATTCAAAAGAAGATTTCACCACAGAGAACACAGAGGGCGCAGAGAAGAACACGGGAAAAAGATTTGGCGGCGCCCTGAAGAAACCTGCTTCGGTGGAAGCGGTGTTCATGCCGAGCGAAGGGCGGCAAACGATTTGTATTTCGACGCAAGCGGGTTGCGCGGTGGATTGCCAGTTTTGTTTGACGGCGCAACTGGGATTGATCCGGAATCTGACGGCGGGGGAAATGGTGGCGCAGGTTTTGATGCCGTTGAAAGAGATGGAGGGGAGGGAGATTGGCGGGCAAAAGGAGATCGAGAAAAAGGCGCCCGCTTCAGAAAGCGGCCCCTACATAGGAGAGGAAGAACGCACAGGGCTTGCGGTGCGGACGAATGTGGTGTTGATGGGGCAGGGGGAGCCTCTGCTGAATTTTGAGAATGTGATGGGGGCGCTGCGGATTCTGCTGGATGTGGAGGGCGTCGGACTTTCGCCCAAGCATGTGACGCTTTCGACGAGCGGGATTGTGCCGGGGATTGAGCGTCTGGGAAAAGAAGACGTGCGGCCGAAGCTGGCAATTTCGCTGAATGCTTCGTGCGATGGACAGCGGGACGCGCTGATGCCGATCAACAAGAAGTATCCGTTGAAAGTTCTGATGGAGGCTTGCCGGAATTATCCGCTGCGGAACTGGGAGCATCTGACGTTTGAGTACGTGATGCTGGGTGGCGTGAATGATGCGCCGGAGGATGCGCGGCGAGTGGTGCGATTGCTGGGGCCGCTGACGCGTGTGAAGGTGAATCTGATTCCGTGGAATCCGGGGGAGCTGCCCTACAAGGAATCGAGCGCGGAAACGCTTGAGGAGTTCCGGCGAATTTTGGTGGAGAAGGGCGTGCCGGCGTTTGTGCGGTATTCGCGGGGGCGGGATGTGATGGCGGCGTGCGGGCAGTTGGCGTTGAAGGAAGTGCAGGGGGCGGGGCTGACGGTTTTGGGTTGAGAGATACTGTAAACAGGTTGAAGCGGGTAATATTTCGGGCATGTTTTACGTTGAGGCCCTGAAGCAATCCTTATCGGACTTCTTCAGGATGACGACGATCATTTTCCCCGCGTGGGGCGGAGACCGATGGCGGACATGAGGCGGCCGGAGAGAGGGCCTTCGCGGCGGTGGCTGAAGAGCAGGCTGGTGTGGCAGGCGGTGCAGAGGTCGCTTACGTGGATATTTTTCGCGAGAAGACCGGCGGCCAGCAGCTGCGAGCGATTTGCCTTGCGTAGATCGAGATGGACGTTTTTCGGTGGCGGCTGGTGGCCAGGCGGCTTCATATTGAGCCACTGGAGAGGATTAGGCTCTTCGCCGGAACGGGGCTCGTCGAAGTAGTCTGCGGCATCGGAAAATTGCGCGGTGAATTTGATGACGAAGTCGGCGGCGACTTCGTAGCAGCAGGGGCCGATGGAAGGGCCGATGGCAGCAAGGAGATCGGAGGGCTTGCTGCCGAATTCGAGCTGCATGCGGCCGACGGCTTTTTGGCTGATGCGGGCGAGCGTGCCGCGCCAGCCGGCGTGAATGGCGGCAACCGCGCGTTTTTTGGGATCGACGAGGAGAATGGGTACGCAATCGGCGGTCTGAATGCCGAGTAAAAGGCCAGGGCGGTCTGTGGCAGAAGCATCGCCTTTGCAGATGTCGGCGGCTCGTTGGGAGAAAACGCGAACTACATCCGAGTGAATTTGCTTTAGCGGGATGAGCTCGAGGTCGGCGCCACCGAGAGCGGATTGGAAGAGTCGGCGATTTTCTAGGACGTTTTCGCGTGGGTCCCATTCCATGAAGCCGAGATTGAGAACTTTTTTGGATTCGAGGGTGCTTACGCCGCCTAGACGGGTACTGAAGCCGTGGACCAGCCAGGGGAGCTTGAGAAGAGGGGCAAGTTCGAGAATTTGCAGGCCGCGAGACTTGCGGAGGCGCCACGGCGCGGCGATGCGGGGGACAGGAGGCGCGGGGGGCGCAGGTTGGCCCGGGCGACGCCGCTTCAATGAAGTTTTTTTGGTAGCCACAATCAGACCAGTATAATCGCAACAGCAGCAACGGAAAAATTGCGGGAGCGGCGGCGAGGCAGAATCGGCCTCACAGGTGGGCACATGATCGTGGGCATGGGAATCGATGTGGCGGAAGTGCCTCGGATTCAGGCGGTGATCGAATCGCAGAAGGACAGGTTTCTACGGCGGGTGTACACGCTGGACGAGGTGGCGTATTGCGAGCAGTTCAAGAATAAGTATGAGCGTTATGCGGGGCGTTTCGCGGTGAAAGAGGCGGCAATGAAGGCGTTGGGGACGGGCTGGAGCCGCGGGGTGAGATGGGTGGACGTGGAAGTGGTGCGGCACAGGGGCGGGCGGCCGAACCTGGCGTTAAAGGGCGAGGCGAAGAAAATTGCCGAGGCGATGGGCGTGAAGAATATCGCGGTGAGTATTACGCACACTTCGGAGCAGGCGATCGCTCAAGTGATTTTCGAGGGGTAACAGAAAGACTTAACACAGAGTGCTCAGAGGTTCCACAGAGTTCACCGAGAAGAACAGAAGTTGCTCGCCTCATTAATTATCAAGAGATTTTAAGTTGAGGTCCTTCGCCCACAAACGACGTGGGCTCCCTCCTGCGGCGGGCAGGCAGGATGACACGCGCCTGGCGTGTTGCGTGGCTTGAGCGTCCAAGGCTACTTCACGAGAAGGAAGGGGCCGAGGGCGAGGGCGTCGATGCCGGCGCAGTAGAAACTGCGGACCGCGCCGCGGGGGTCGGTGACGAGGGGCTCGCCAAAGAGATTGAATGAGGTGTTGACGAGAATGGGGGCGGGAGCGGATTCGCCGAATTTGTGGAGGAGTTTCCAGAAGAGCGGGTTGGCTCGCTTGTCGACCGTGTGAACGCGCACTTCCTTGCCGTGAAACGCGAAGCGTTCGAGGCCGGCGACCGGTCTGGTGAGTGCGGCAAGAGAGGACATCGTCAGACAATTGGGCGAGGCGTCGAAGTACTCGGAAGCGCGTTCGGCGGGCACGGAGAGGGCAAATGGATGGAAGCCCTCGCGATGCTTGACGAATTGATTCACGTTTTCGATGACGTATTCGGAAAATGGAGAGGCGAGGAGGCTGCGATGGCCGAGAGCGCGGTGGCCGAATTCGGAGCGGCCCTGGCACCAGGCGACGATTTTATCGCGATGCAGCAGGGCGGCAGTTTCCTCGACGGTCTGGTCTTCGCCGGAAAGATAGCGATAGGCGATTTTGCAGTTATCGAGGACGGCCTTTATTTCATGCGAGCTGGAGTGGACGCCGACGGCGAGACTTGGGAGCGGGCCGCGTCCTGAGCGGCCGGTGATTTTCTTGCGCGAAAGATACGCTGCGCCGAGCGCCGTGCCGGCATTCCCCGCCACTGGCTGAACGTAAACGTGATCGAAAGGGCCGCGTGTTTCGAGCGCACGGACCAGCAAAACGTTGAGAAAAACCCCGCCGGCGAGACACAGGGAACGCGCACGGGTGGATTGCTGGAAATTTGCGGCCAGCTGCAGAACCATCTCTTCCAGGAAATCCTGGGAGCTGCGGGCAAGATTGGCGCGAAGTTCGGGAGAAACAGCGAGGTTGCGCGAAGAGAGGTCTAGTTCGCGATAGAACTGCGGGGAGAAGACGCCGCGGCGGTCGGGGCCGGTGGCGAAGTAACGCCGATTCAGCGCGGGCAGACCATTGGCGCGCCAGGAGAAAAGCTTCCGAAAGGCGGAGAGGAATTCTGGCTCGCCGTCCTTGCTGAGCCATTGAAGCTTGTGCTCGTCGCGATTTGGACGGAGACCGGCAAGTTCGGTAACGCGCGAGTAAAACCAGCCGAGGGAATCCGGAAAATCCAGCGAGTGGAGCGAGCGGATTTCGTCGGCTTCGCCCAGGGCAACCAGACCGGATTGCGAGGAGGTTCCCTGGTCGAGAGAAAGGATGAGTGCGCCATCGAATTCCGAGGTGTAGTAGGCGCTGGCTGCGTGGCAGAGATGATGATCGAAATGGGATGGGCGGGGACCACCGTGCAAAAGTCCGCGAAGTTGCTCCAGGGTCGCGGAGGGCGGCTGGCGTTTACGGCGCGAGGAAGATTTCGAGGTTCGAGGGAACCGTTCGGCAACGGCGATGGCGCGGCAATCGGAAAGCTGAAGCTGATTCTCCTTGAGGCAACGGGCCAGGGCGAGGCGCGGAATTTCCAGAGTGTCTTCCAGGCGATTGAGTTTTTCTTCTTCAATGGCAAATAGAACCGAGGTCTCGTCGAGCAGGGCGACCGCCGAGCCACGACCCAGGGTGGAGATGCCGAGAATGCGCATGGGAGATCCTATGGGCAGGCTCCCGCGACTGAGAGAGTTAGAGACTCGGCGGGCGTGGCGAGAAGATGCTTGCCGTCGAAGTGCGCGACGGTAGCGTCGACGAATTGATTTGGGGGAAGAACTACGGGCAAGTGCGCCTGAAGATAATTTTCGGAGAGGGCTGGAGTCGTCTCGGGATCGTCGGAGGGGTCGCGGTGAAGCGTGAGGACCCGCAAGGTGCGGCCGATTTGAGCGCGGCGAAATGCGGCGGATTTGGAATCGGCAAGGGAGCGAAGTTCACGGGCGCGAGTTTTGACGACGTGGCCGGGCAATTGGCCGGTGAGCGCAGCGGCTTTGGTGCCGGGTCGCTGCGAGTACGAGAAAACGTGCAGATAGGTGAAGGGGCGCGCGGTAATGAAGTCGAGTGTAGCGGCGTGGTCGGTATCGGTTTCGCCGGGGAAGCCGGTGATGACGTCGGCGCCGATGCCTGCGTTGGGCAAGCGGTCGTGGATGAGTTCGACACGGCGGGCGTAATGCTCGGCGCGATACCAGCGATGCATGGCGGCGAGGATGCGGTTGGAAGCGGATTGCAGCGGCATGTGAAAATGCGGCGCGATGCGATCGTTGGACCCGAAGAAGTCGATGAGATCCTGGGTGACGTCGAGCGGCTCAATGGAGCTGATTCGCAGGCGCTGGACGGACGTTTCGTCGAGAATGCGGCGGAGCAGGTCGAGAAACTCAACACGCGGGGTGAGGTCGCGGCCGTAGGTGCCGAGGTTGATGCCACTAAGAACGATTTCGCGGAATCCGGAATCGGCGAGGCGCTGGATTTCGGAGAGGACGGTTTGCGGAGGCAAGCTGCGGGATTTCCCGCGGACGAATGGAATTACGCAGAACGAGCAGCGGGAGTTGCAGCCGTCTTGAATTTTCAGCGTGGGGCGGGTGTGATTCCCTTCCCCGCCGAGTACGGGAGCGACGAGGACGTCGGTCAGTTCGAAGATATTGCCGGTTAGGATGGGGGCTGGGTGGAACGAGAGATTTTCGTGAACGGATCGAGCGGGCGGAGCAAGCTCCGCCCCTACAAATTGACTTTCGGAAACAGGAGAGATCGAATGGAGGATTTTGGGAATTTGAGGTTTGTGGGAGTTGCCGACGACGAAGGAGACGCCGGGTAGGGCGGCAATTTCTTCGGGGGCGCGCTGGGCATAACAGCCGGTTACCAGAATGCGCGTGGCAGGATTGGCGGCATGGATTTTGCGGATGGCGTCGCGGGCCTGGGCATCGGCGGCGGCGGTGACCGTGCAAGTGTTGAGAACTACGACGTCGGCCGAGGAAGAATGTGAGGCAAGAGAGCAGCCCTGTTCGCGCAACTGGCGCTCGATGGCCGCTCCATCGGCCTGCGTGGCGCGACAACCGAACTGTTCGATAAAGAAGGTGCTCATCGGAGAGGTCTTACAATGTTCTATTTAAGCATAGGAGCGCACGGAGACACAGCGACGGCGGGGCTGAGCCGCTTTACGGCGGTTGATGGGGCCGGTACAATTTCAGGATTCCATGACCCACACGCGAAGAAACCCATCCCAACTGGTTGATCCGAAAGTGTCCGTGGTGATTCCGGTCTACAACGAGAAAAACACGATTTGCGAAATCCTGCGCCGCGTGGAAGAAGCCGACATGCGGAAGGAAATCGTGGTGGTGGACGATTGCTCGAAGGATGGAACGCGAGAAATTCTGCAGGAACTGGCGGAGAGGCAGAGCCGGGGAGAGAGCCAGGCGCCCGCGAGCGATGGGGAAGACCCAATCGAGTTGCGGAACGTCCGCTTCTTTTATCAGGGGCAGAATCAGGGGAAAGGCGCGGCGTTACGGCGGGGTTTTGCGGTGGCAACAGGAGATATTGTGCTGGTGCAGGATGCGGACCTGGAATACGACCCCCGCGACTATCCAAAGCTGCTGGAACCAATCGTGGAAGGGCGCGCGGATGTGGTGTATGGATCGCGGTTTCTGGGTGGCCCGCAGCGAGTGCATTATTTCTGGCACTACGTGGCCAACAAGGTGTTGACGCTGCTTTCCGATATTTCCACCAACCTGAAGCTGACGGACATGGAGACCTGCTACAAAGTGTTCCGGCGCGAAGTGCTGAGGGATATTCAGCTGAAATCGAACCGGTTTGGATTTGAACCAGAGATCACCGCGAAGATCGCCAAGGGAAAGTGGCGAATTTATGAAGTGCCGATCAGCTACGCCGGGCGGACGTATGAAGAGGGAAAGAAAATCACGTGGAAAGACGGCGTGCAGGCGTTGTGGTGCATTATTCGATTCAAGTTCAGCGATTAGAGGGCGGAAGCTTACAGTCGACAGCTTACAGCCTTTCAAGAGGCAACAGCGCGAGTTGAAGAAGATCGCCCGCCGCGGACGGCGGCCGCTACAAGTGCGGGAGACCGGGGCCACCTGAAGGTGGCCGCTACATGCGTGGGACTAGGCCTGGGAGAGGCGGCGCTGAAAGGTCAGCAGGATCAGATCAGCGCGGCGTCGAACGCCGAATTTGTTGAGCAAGTTCGAGACGTGGAACTTGACAGTGCGCTCGGCGATATTGAGCTTGCTGGCGATTTCCTTGTTGGAAAGATTCTCGAGAAGCGAATCGAGGACTTCCTGTTCGCGGCGGCTCAGGTTGGTGACGGAGTCGGTCTTCAGGCGGCGTCCCTGGCTGGTGAGAATGGAATCGACGAAGCCGGAAAGCACCGAACGCGGGACCCAGAAGCCGCCCTGCGAAACGAGCGGCAACGCGCGGGAGAGTTGGTCACGCGCTTCCGCGTAGCTGAGGATTCCCTTGACGCCTAGACGAAGAAGCGAAAAGCAGTTGGCTTCGTTGATCGCGTCTCCAACGACAATCAGTCGCGCGTCCACGTGACGCTCCAGAATATTTGTGAGGAGCGCGCCGGTGGCCTGGCGAGCGGCGTGCGCATCCACGACGTAAACCTGAGCGACAGGAGGCTCGAAGTTGCGCAAGTCGGGAGCGAGGGTGGATTCGAGTTGTTTGGCGATGACTTTAAATTGGGGGGCCTTGCCGAGCAGGCGCTCAAACTCGGTCAGCACCAGAGGGTGAGGCGAGAGCAGGCAAACGGTCAGTTTGGAAGCCATAGTTTTCGTAGCCACTGTACTAGAGGGTAGAGAAACCAAGGCTTTCGGGCAAGGACCTTGGGGCCAGATGTTCACGAATTGTTACTGACAGTTAGGACGTATTTTCAGGGGGTTCGGGCGGGGCAGCAACCCGTTCAATGAGAAGGGGTTCGTTTCCGCAGGAAAGGCCGTAAAATGGAGGGATACCCCCAGGGCCCCGAAAACGCCTTGGTGTAGGGGACAAAGGCGGGAGTGCGAGACCTGAAACAATCCGAAAAGGCGCTGAAAGAGTTGCTGGCGGAACGCATCCTGGTACTGGATGGCGCGATGGGTACCATGCTGCAGCAACGGGACTTAACCGCGGCCGATTTCGGAGGCCCGGCGCTCGAAGGATGCAACGAGAACCTGGTGCGCACGAGGCCAGATGTGGTTCTGGACATCCACAGGAAGTATTTTGAGGCCGGCGCGGACATTGTCGAGACGAACAGCTTTGGCGGAACGCCGCTGGTGCTGGCGGAGTATGGGCTGCAGGCGGACGCGCTAGAGTTGAATAAGCGGGCGGCTACGCTGGCTCGGCAGGCGGCGGAAGAGTATTCGACGCCGGGCAGGCCGCGGTTTGTGGCCGGCTCGATGGGGCCGACGACGAAGGCGATCACGGTGACCGGCGGGGTCACGTTTGAGGGGTTGCAGGATTCTTATTATGTGCAGGCGAAGGGGCTGATTGAGGGCGGGAGCGACCTCCTGCTGGTGGAGACTTGCCAGGACACGCGAAATATCAAGGCGGCGATCCTGGCTCTACAAAAACTCGGCAAGGAAATCGGGATGAAGGTTCCCTTCCTAGTTTCCGTGACGATCGAGCCGATGGGTTCGATGCTGGCGGGACAGACGGTGGAGGCGATGTGGGCATCGCTGCGGCATGCACACCCGCTGGCGTTCGGGATGAATTGCGCCACCGGACCGGAGTTCATGACCGACCATATCCGGACGCTGAGCACGCTCACCGGGGAGTTTGTGTCGTGCTATCCGAATGCCGGCTTGCCGGATGAAGAAGGCAAATATCTGGAGACGCCGTCGTCGCTGGCGGCACAGCTGGAAAAGTTTGTGAACCAGGGCTGGTTGAACCTGGTGGGCGGGTGCTGCGGAACGACTGAGAAGCATATTCGCGCGATTGCGCAGATGGTGGACGGGAAGAAGCCTCGGGTGAGGCCGGCAGAAGCGCACCGGGCGGTGTACTCGGGAATCGAGACGATCGAAGCAGATGATTCGACGCGGCCACTGCTGGTGGGTGAGCGGACGAATGTGATCGGCTCGCGGCTATTCAAGAACCTGGTGGCGGAAGAGAAATGGGAAGAGGCGACGGAGATCGCGCGGCGGCAGGTGAAGGGCGGCGCGCACATTGTTGATGTGTGCCTGCAGAGCACAGAGCGCGATGAGAAGAAGGACATCGAGCCGTTTTACGAAAAGCTGATCCGGAAGATCAAAGCCCCGGTGATGATTGACACGACCGATCCGACGGCCGTGGAGCTGGCGCTGACGTATTGCCAGGGCAAGGCGATCATCAATTCCATCAACCTGGAAGATGGGGAAGAGAAATTCGAGAAGGTGGTGCCGATTGCGCATGATTTCGGCGCCGCGATTGTGGTGGGCTGCATTGACGAAGATCCGGTGCAGGCACAGGCGTTCACGCGCGAGCGGAAGCGGGAGATTGCCAAACGATCGTACGAACTGCTGACGCAGAAATATGGGATGGCGCCGGAGGACATTATTTTCGACCCGCTGGTTTTCCCTTGCGCGACGGGAGATGAGAACTATATTGGCGGAGCGGTGGAAACAATGGAGGGAATCCGGCTGATCAAGGAGGCGCTGCCGGATACGCGAACGATCCTGGGAATTTCAAATGTGTCGTTCGGGTTGCCCGCAGGCGCGCGCGAAGTGGTGAATTCGGTCTTTCTGTACTACTGCACGAAGGCGGGGCTGGACCTGGCAATCGTAAACGCGGAGAAGCTGGAGCGTTTCGCCTCGATACCGGAGCATGAGCGGCGGCTGGCAGAAGATCTATTGTTCCAGCACAAGCCGAGGGATCTAGCCGCCGACCATCCGCGTGCTGAGCTTTTGCGAGATGTGCCTGCAGATTGGCGGCAGCAGACCAAGGAACAGAAGGCCGCGATCAATCAATTTCACATTGCGGCGATCACAGAGCACTTCCGTACAACAAAGAAGAAGGATAAAGCGGCCGGGGAAGAATTGCCGCTGGACGAGCGGCTGGGCAATTACATCATCCAGGGGACACGCGACGGCCTGATTGCGGACCTGGAGCGCAAACGGGCGGAGGGAGTGCCGCCGCTGGACATCATCAACGGGCCGCTGATGACAGGAATGGCGGAAGTGGGGAGGCTATTCAACGCCAACGAATTGATTGTGGCGGAGGTGCTGCAGTCCGCCGAGGCGATGAAGGCGGCGGTGGGCCACCTGGAACAGTTCATGGAGAAAGCGGACACAGCGAAGCGCGGGAAAGTAGTGCTGGCCACGGTGAAGGGCGACGTGCACGACATTGGGAAAAACCTGGTGGAAATTATTTTGAAGAACAATGGGTTCGACGTGGTGAACCTGGGAATCAAGGTGCCGCCCGAAGAACTGATCAAGGCGTTTCTGCAGCATAAGCCGGATGCGATCGGGCTTTCCGGGCTGCTGGTGAAGAGCGCGCAACAGATGATCATTACGGCAAGCGACTTGAAGGATGCGGGGATCAATGTGCCGTTGCTGGTAGGCGGCGCAGCGTTGAGCGCGAGATTTACGGAACAGAAAATTGCCCCGAGCTACCAGAGCGCGGTGTGTTATGCGAAAGATGCCATGACCGGCTTGCGGTTGATGAATGAACTGATGGATCCGGCGACGCGCGCGCGAGTGATCAGCGAACACACGAGTTCGGGCAACGGCGTGAGCGTGGCAACCACAGTGAAGATCGTGGAAAAGCCGGCAGTGACGCGATCCCCGAAAGTACGCAGGGATCTGCCGATTCCAGACGTCGCGACGCTGGAGCGCAAGGTGCGGCTGGTGCCGGACCTGCGCGATCTGTGGAGCTACATCAACCCGTTCATGCTTTATGGACGGCACATGGGCTACCGGGGCGATTTCGAAAAGCATCTGGCGGCGCGTGAAGCGAAAGCGGTGGAACTGTACAACGAGATGGAAGAGGTCATAAACGAGGCCGCGGGGTTCATGAAGGTGCGCGCGGTGTGGCAGTTTTTTGAAGCGGAAGCGGAAGGCGAAACACTGCATCTTTTTGGTCCCGGCGTAAAAGAGCCGCTGTTGACGTGGAAATTCAAAAGACAGAAGACCGGCGACCAGCTTTGCCTGAGCGATTACGTGTTGGATCCGAAGGATGGGAAGCGCGACCACGTGGCCGTGTTTGTGGTGACGGCCGGCGAAGGAATCCGGGACCGCGCTGAGAAGGCCAAACACGACGGGTACTATTTCAAGTCACACGGATTACAGGCGCTGGCGATTGAGAGCGCAGAGGCTTGCGCGGAGTGGCTGCACCGAAGAATCCGCGAAGATTGGGGCTTCCCCGACCCGCCGGAGATGACGATGGCGCAAAGGTTTACTTCGCGCTATCGCGGGAAGAGATACAGCTTTGGCTATCCGGCGTGCCCCGACCTGGAAGATCAGGCGGGAATCTGGAAGATTCTGCGGCCGGAAGAAATTGGCGTGCAACTGACCGAAGGTTTTATGATGGACCCCGAAGCGAGCGTGAGCGCGCTGGCATTTCACCACCCGGATTGTACGTATTTCAGCGTGGGCGAGAGCCCGGACGGGGTTTGATCTTTCCGATTGCCGAACGACGGAACGTCGAGAGCCCGGAACGGTGAACCCTCGTGGGATTCTGCAGCGAAAAGACAATATCGGTTCACAAGTCGGGTATACTTGCGCGAATTTAGGGCGTAAGAGCGACCAGCCGGCATGAAATGAACGGGGCGTGACTTGACGTCGAGGCAAACGGATGAACCCAGGCCCACCGAAACTATCCATTGTGATTCCTTCGTTCAATGAAGAGAAGCGGCTCCCGGCGACTCTGGAGCGAATCGCCAGCTACATCAAGGCGTCGGGCCGAGAAACGGAAGTGATCGTGGTGGATGATGGCTCGGCGGACGGCACGGTGGATGCGGCGGAATCTTTCCGCGGGAAAATCAAGGATCTCCGGGTCGTGTCGAATGGGCAGAACCGCGGGAAAGGGTACAGCGTTCGCCGTGGTTCCCTGGAGGCGCGCGGCGAGATTGTTCTGTTTACGGATGCGGATCTCTCCGCTCCCATTGAGGAAGCGGACAAGTTGCTTACGAAAATGGACGAGTACGACGTGGCAATCGGCTCGCGTGCCATGAATCGAAAACTCATCGAAGTCCACGAATCCGGATTTCGCGAGTTCGCCGGGATCATCTTCAACCGGATCGTGCGGTTGATCCTGCGCCTGCCGTTCGTGGACACACAATGCGGCTTTAAAGCGTTCCGGCGCGAGAAGTGCAAAATCATTTTTGAGCAGCAGACGATCGAACGGTTTGGATTTGATCCGGAACTGCTGTATCTTGCGCGGCACCACGGGCTGCGAACTGTCGAGGTGGCGGTGCGCTGGGCGCACTCGCCGGCAACGAAAGTGAATATGTTACGCGATAGCGTGCAGATGTTTCTGGATGTGGTGATTATTCGGTGGAACTCCCTTCGTGGGCATTATCATCGGGCCATCCGAAAGTGACTCTCGGAGGTCCAACTGCACCATGGCCGCGCAGCCTCTTCACGGACTTCGAATGATCTCGTTGCCGACAGATGTATGATGAAAGGATGCGGCAGGCAGGATCGCGGTCCGGGGGAAGCCTTCGTTGAGCAAAAATTCCAAAGTTCTTATAGCTGGCGCCGGTGGATTCATTGGAGGCGGGCTGATTGCGGTTTTACGGCATCAGGGGTACCGGGATCTGCGTGGAGTGGATGTCAAGCCGCTCGATCAGTGGTATCAGAGATTTGAGGACGTAGAGAATCTCTCGTTGGATTTGAACCTGAAAGAAAACTGCGAGCGGGCAGCGGAAGGCGCAAGCGATATATACAACCTTGCGGCCAACATGGGCGGCATGGGATTCATCGAAGCCAACAAAGCGCTTTGCATGCTGTCTGTTTTGATCAATACGCACATGCTGCAAGCAGCGCTGAAACACGGAGCAAAACGTTTCTTCTACGCCTCATCCGCATGCGTCTACAACGGAGACAAGCAGAAGACCTTCGAGGCTCCTTCGCTGAAAGAGGAAGATGCTTACCCGGCTCTCGCGGAAGATGGCTACGGCTGGGAGAAGCTGTTTTCGGAACGAATGTGCAGGCATTTCCGGGAAGATTTCAAGGTCTACACGCGTGTGGCGCGTTTTCACAATGTCTACGGGCCATGGGGAACGTGGTTTGGAGGGCGCGAAAAGGCGCCGGCGGCGATCTGCCGCAAGGTGATTGAGGCCAAGATTTCGGGGAAGCACGAGATTGAAATCTGGGGAAGCGGGAACCAGACGCGGAGTTTCATGTTCATTGATGACTGCACCGAAGGCATTCAGAAAATCATGGACTCCGACATACTAGAACCGATTAACCTGGGTTCGAGCGAAGCCGTAACGATCAATCAATTGGTGGATATCACGGAAGCGATTGCTGGGATCAAATTGAAACGAAATTACGATTTGAGCGCGCCGAAGGGTGTTAACGGAAGAAACAGCGACAATGCCCTGATCAAGAAATATCTCGGGTGGGAGCCAGGCACTTCACTTCGAGTTGGAATGGAAAAAACGTACCGCTGGATCTACGACCAGTACATGGCACGGGAACGTGGCGAGGCGGGGGTCGTTCGCGAGTCTTCTCGTTAGTTTTTGATCCTTACAATTCACATAAGAAATATTGTAGTTGCGGAGAGTGGAATCGTTTATTCGTCCCGGTTCTGCACTTCGAGCCCACATATGCGTCCCCGGATGGCTTGTGGCTCTGGAATCTCCGATCTCATGAGCGGTCTCCCCTCGAGTAAGATGTTTAAGCGCGCGATCTGGTCGCTCCCGCGTTATTTTGGCGCTTTCGATAAGGTGGTCCGGGCTGCGGCTTCTGCGGGCTCATCGCATTTCGAAATGGCCCCGCCAGCGTAGTCAGAGTATCCACTGGCCGCGGCCCAGTTGAGTCCACGCTATTTGCGATCCCGGGTGGAGGAGGGGCTGAGACGAAAGCGGGAGAGGGCTTCGCCGAGATTCTGGAGAAAGGCTTCCGAGTTGTAAACGTCCGTGTCGACTCGGGTGCCTCCCGCAGGGGCAATGGGTTCGACTTCGTCCAACTGGAATTCGTGGGCCACCTCTTCCACGGTCTTCGGTTGAATCGGCCGCTCGTGTTCGACGAATGCATTGACCAAGGAATGTTCGCAAAGAAGATTGATGACGCGCGGAATCCCCAGAGAATAGACGTGAATGGCCTCTACGGTCTTGGCGCTGAAGATTGGATCACCGGAGGCGCCGGCAATCCTGAGGCGTTCGGCAATGTATTCCCGGGTTTGCTCTTCGGACAGCGGGGTGGTGCGGCAGCGAAGCATGATGCGCTGGCGCAACTGTCGAAGCTGTGGGAGTTTGAGCTTTTCTTCAAGTTCCGGCTGGCCGGACAAAACAATTTGCAAAAGCTTTTCGGTGGAGGTCTCGAGATTAGTCAGGAGACGGATCTCCTCCAGCACGGGATAGGTCAGGTTCTGGGCTTCGTCAATGATCAAAACAACGGTTTCCCCGTCGCGGTAGCGTTCGAGGAGCCAGTGATTGAGCTTGAGAAGTTGCTGACTCTTGGATTTGGACTCGCAAGAAATATCGAATTCAGCCAGGATAAAATCGAAGAGCTGGCTGGAGTTCATCCTGGAGTTGAAAAGGAAAGCGGTACGCGCATTGCGGTGGCGCAGCCAGTCCAAGAGACGATTGACCAGCGTAGTTTTGCCGGTGCCCACTTCACCGGTTAGAGTAATAAAGCCTTTGCGGGTCTGGATGCCGTACATCAAACCGGTCAGCGCTTCCTCGATCTCCTTCGTAAGATAGAGAAAACGAGGATCGGGATTAACGTTAAAGGGGTTTTCTTTCAGACCATAGAAACTTTTGTACATTAGCCGGTGTCTTCCGTCCTAGATGTTGAAACCCTGCAACCTAGTGATTACTCCAAGAGAATCTACGGCAAAATATATGGCCGCGTGTGCCATTGAAAATCGATAGTGACGTAGCTAAATGTCTGGGTGGAACTGCAGGCAGTGCCAATGCAGCCCGCCAAACCATAGTCCGTGATAGTTGCGTTATAGGCAATCGCAAGCGTGGCGTTTCTTCCGAGGGCCCGGTTGACACCGGCTCCCGCGTTCCAAGTGTTAAAGCTCTGAGTAATTGCCTGCGGGGAGTTCGCAAGTGGCGAATTGTGAGCGTAACCCAGATTGATCTGGCCGCTCCAGATGCGGCCCAGCTTGTGGTTGCCTCCAAAATTCAGGATGTCTCCCGTGGAACCAACCAGAATGCCGCTGCCGCCGAAAACTCCGTGGTTATACGCCGCTGTAAAACCGCCTCTCTCGAAATTGTAGATAAAATTCGCTCCGACGTTCACACCATAAGTGCTTGAGTTTCCCGGGGCGCCGGCCCGAGTATTCGTAATATCGGGCCCTCCGAAAAGTTGCAGGGCCAGACGCCCGGTTAGCTTTCGACTATAGGCAATGTTAGCAGAGTGATCCCCGTATGCCACCGGTTGACCCGAGAAATGGAAGGCGGTGAATCGGTAGAAGGCGCCGATGGAATCCTTGGAGGTGAAGGTATAGTTGTAACCGATTGTGCCCGTGGTCATGTCGTTGTTTACGTTCCCCGATTGCACGAAGTTCAGCAACCCATAGGAACCGCTCACGGTAATGGATCCATGCGGGGAAGTAGTATACGTGGCCTGCACAGAGGCGGCGTTGCTATAGCGATCGCCAACAGCAGCGAAGATGGTCTGATTGGGGACGTAGTTGTTCCCCAGGCCTGGAATGACTGGCACCATAGGGCCGCCTGCTCCCGGAAGACCCAAATCCGTGCCGCCTCCGAATCCAAAGGAAGACTGTGGCAAATAGGAAAACTGATCCATAAGCTGAATTAACCAGCGGTTCCATTGCAAGGACTGCGAGAATGCAAGTTGGTGAGAGTATCCGTTGCCTTGGGTGCTGTCGGTGGAGAAGTAGCCGCCGCCCGAATAATTGATGGCAAGTTGCGACCTGCTCCACACCTTCAGCAGACTTAGATTGCCGATGAGGTAATTGTTCATCACCCAGGAGGAACTGGGCGTCTGGTTGTAGGGATTGGACTGGAGTGAGCCGGACCACTGGAATCCCGGCTCCCAATAACTATGCAGAACCGGTGGGGTACCAAGGATAGGATTTTGCACGCCCGTGAGCGGGTTCATATCCGGGTTCATTGCAGGAATCGGCTCGTCCTCTTGAGCTCCCAGGCCCACCGGAGGGATAGGGTTGGCCGCGGCTCCGGCGGGTTTTGGCTTGCCTTCGAGCGGAGCCTGTGGTTCCTCCTGTGCCCGGAGGGGTTGCGGCGCCGAAAACAAAGCACCGGAAAGAATCAATAATGGGAGAAGCAATTTGCGTGCAGCTACAGTCATTTGTTTATCCTACGGAACCACGATGACATCGCCCGGGAGCAGAAAAATATTCTGGTCGGCGAGGTTTCCCTTAACCACTTCCTTGTAATTGAACGGATGTTTAACTTGCTTGCCACCTTCGGTGCGCAAGACATAAATGTTTTTTGGCTTGGCGAACTGAGTAAATCCGCCCGCTCCTGAAAGGGCCTGCAGGGCGGTCATGTTCGGCAAGAGGGGAAATGTTCCAGGGTGAATGACCTCGCCCGTTATGTATACGCGACGGCTGTTGATCTCGTTTACAGTGACCGTCACCTGCGGACTGGTCAGGTATTTGGAGAGGCTTTCCCGGAGAGACGCCGCAAGTTCCATAGCGGTAAGGCCGGCGGCCTGAACGTCGTTCAACAAGGGTACCGAGATCTTGCCATCCGGACGCACGGGGATGACTCGGGATATGTCCGGCTCTTTCCAGACGTCAATTCGCAAAACGTCCTGGGGTCCAATCTTGTAATCCGCATCGACGGGCGAAGCGGAGCCGGCAGGCGGCGCAGGGGTAGTTGGCTTCTGCACAGGCGCCCCCTGCGCTGCAGTGAAGGACGCAAAAAGCAGCAACCCCGGTAACAACAATCTGAAACGCCAGACCATGGAACCTCCCTCAGCGTTCATGATTTTCCTCGGACACACCAATCTGCTTAATCTTACCAAGCAGAGATTTGTAGCTGATCTGCAAGTCACGAGCGGCCCGCTTCCGATTCCAATGGGTGCGCTCCAGTGCCTGCAGAATCAGTTCACGTTCCGCTTTCTTGGAAGCAGCGCGCGCCGCCACCTTTAGCGAAGAAATTTGCGCCGTTTGAGCGGATGTTGGTGGCTGGTTAGCCGCCAACTGCAACTCCTCCAGCGCTATCTGAAAATCCCCGAAAAGCACGGCTTTACGGGTGAAGTTTTGCAATTCTCGAATGTTGCCGGGCCAATGATACACCGCCAATGCCTGGATGACCTTTTCAGTTAAAGTTGGCGGATTCTTTTTCAAGGCTGCCGAGCACTTGATCAGAAAATGTTCCGTTAATACAGGAAGATCTTCCATTCTCTCGCGGAGCGGAGGAATTCGCAGGCAGAAGCCGTTGAGGCGGAAATACAACTCGCGGCGAAAACGACTGAATTCGACTTCTGATTCCAGACTGGCGGTGGTTGAGGAAACCAGACGTCCGATGGGCACGACACTTGAACTGGCCTCTTCCCCTTCGGGGAGAAGAGAAAGTAGTGCACGCTGAGCTGAAGGATCCAATTCCTGCAAGTTGTCGAGGTAAAGGGTCCCCGAGTCGTCCGCCGCGAGTGAGCGGCCTCCCTGGGATTGACGGATTTGGCCCAGGAGCAATCCCAAATCGAGTGAGGCACAATTGCACTTGTGGAAGCGCAACCCGCTCTTGGGAGAAAACTGGTGGATCAGCCTGGCGTAGACATCCTTCCCCGTGCCGGTCTCACCGACAATAAGCACAGGGATATCCGTACGAGCGATTTCATATACGGCATCTTGAAGGTGTTGCATAACTGGACCAAGGCCAGTCACGATTGTGACGCTTGGAGGAGCCTGAAGGACATCTGTGTCTTGGTGGTCCATAATACAATTTGCGGCGGATCTCAGGGTCTTGGCTCTAGAGCAGATTCCTCGCTAGCCATTCGGATGTACGAGCCTTAGGGTGCAACTCTGCTGCCATATTGAAATGGAACTCGTTTGGTGCTGTTGATACTAACGTCTTATTTTTCAATTACTTGAAGGAAATGAGGGTTGGCACAAATTGGAGATGTTAGACAGGGGCCGAAGAACCTTCCACAAAGTGGCAATTTCTTATCCCTAAGACTTGTCCAAAGGATTTGTACCCTCACGACTTGCTCTCGTATGTCGCATCTTCCGAGCAAGTTACGCGAACGTCCCTTAGGGCTAACAGAAACTGTTCAAGCACCACGCGATATACAAACGGTCTCCGTGCATCGAAAGGCTGCCGGGATCGAACGGAGCGGGGCACAATCCGAATAGTTCAGATGCTTCAGGGAATTTGGGCGGTGACTTGGGTGGAGAAGAAGCTCTCAACGCCAGAGGAATCAACGGACGTGCAGACGTAGTAGTAAATGCTGCCGCTGGTCACTGTGGTATCCGTGTAATTCAATGTCGTGACCAAGGAGGGATTGATTTTCGTATAAGGGCCACCGTTTGTGGTCCCACGATAAACGTTGTATCCCGAAACGACGGAGGCGCTAGCGATCCAAGTAAGCGCGACGGACTTCGAGGTTTGCTGTGCAGCAGCGAAGTTGACGCCCGGAGCATTGGCGCCATTGATCTTTACGGTCTGAAGCGAGGGAGTGAAGGTATAGCCGGTGCGAGAGGGACTGACCACATACGTGCCATTCGCCAAGCCGGTGAAGGAATAATTCCCTGAACCATCAGCGGCGGTGGAGGCTGCGGCCGGTCCGCTCAAAGTAAGCGTGGAGCCGCTGCCCCCGGAAGAGGGGGAGATCGTGCCGCTAATGGCATATGTATTTGGATTGATAGACTGGGACGAGGAGGAACCGCCCGCACATCCACCCAGGAAATTGAGCAACGCAAATGCGGCGAAAGCAAGATCGGGAAATCGAAAGCTGACCGTTGAAGCCGATCGGGCCACAAGCACCTCACTGGAGCTATCGAGGAAAAGGTCCAACGCCTATCCGCTCACCAGGCAGTTAGATGAGCATCACAAATACATGAACTGGAAACTCGAATGGCCGTGGAGATCCGTCTTGCTCGTGCAAGCCTGCATTTTAAAGCGCCCAATGGCCATTGGGCAAGGCCTTGCGACTGTGGATTGTCTGGGGGAACAAGCGCGATCACGGCTTAAGTGCCACACCTTTTTCTACGACATAGATTCTTCTCGGTTTGCCCGAACTTGGGCCGTGTGAAGCGTATCGGATCGCGAGCTACCATCATTCGCTGAATCTGGTGGTCAGCAACCCACAAACCCTCCCAACCAATAGCCCATCTTCTCGGAGTTTGCCACACCGCAGGTCAAGGTGACCTACGGGATTTTGACTATCGTGGTGCATTCGTTCAAATGTGACTCGATGCCGTTCGGCATCTGCGCGGAAACCGCAATCATGTGCTTTCCAGAGCGGAATAAATGTGACTCGCTTGTGCCGGAAATGTCCTTGACTAGCCCCTTTGCGCCTGATGGGACTGGAATTGAACCTAGCCTGACACGATTCGGTATTCCCGCAGAAATGTCATACAAATTGAATTGCTGTATACATGGCAGTTTTACTTCTGAGGAACAAGCGGGAATAATCCCGAAGTTGTAGTCAAACGTGACGGTAATCGTCTGTCTGGCTTGCGACGCCAGAACGCTTCCGTAAAGCAGACTCAGAAGGAGCGCTGCTGACAGCTTAGTTCTCATATCAAGTGGTAGCGGCCATTGCCGCCGAGAGCACACAGGTCACAACACAGAAAACCGCAACACAAACGCTCAATCATAATAATAAGTAGAATTCGATGCGTTCTCAATCATGACACTTTTTCCCATTTTGGTGGCGATCTTCGGCGTTGGCCTGTTACTTATAATCGTGAACTATTATCGATCCAGAGTGAAGCAGCCGCGCAAGTTTCTTGGAGTCATTGCGCTGGTAGTTGCAATTGGCCTCGCGGCAGGGGCAACCTTCGTGCTAAAGCCACACGACTCATCGGCCCCCGGCATAGCTGGATTGGCATGGAACAAGATTCTGTGGCGGGCGAAGGTGTTCGAGCGCAAGGCGCAAGGCGACATCCCTGACTTCTCCTGGCGCGAGCTATGGTTCATGATGCATGTCCGGGGAGGTTTCGCACTGGAAAACTTTGTCACACTAGGTTCCAGCCTGGATGGCTCGGTCCGAAATGCATTTAATACACGCGATGACTACCAAGCCGGAAGACAGATCTTCCGTGAACACTGCGCGGTTTGCCATGGTAATGAGGCGACCGGAGGGATGGCCCCGGCGCTAAATCATTCCGTGCTGAGACATGGAGATAGTGACGTCGCAATGTACAAAGTTGTGAGGGACGGGATTCCCAAAACAGGGATGGCTCCCGTCGCAATGCCGATCCAAGAACGATGGCAGGTGATTAGCTACATCAGGGCGCTCCAGTTTGCTGCTTCCAGCCGATATGCGGGCTCATTGACGGCTATAGGCATCCACGTTACCAGTGAACAGATTCGCACCGCGGGAAGTGCGCAGGATCAGTGGTTGACCTATTCGGGAACTCTCGATGGGCGACGGTATACACCCTTGAACGAAATCACACCCGCAAATGTTTCCCGACTGCGACTTCGATGGATTCAGCAATTCGGCACGTCCGGGTCAAAGATTGAATCAACACCCCTCGTTGTGGGCGGGTTCATCTTCACCACGGTGCCACCTTCTGATGTCGTGGCTTTAGATGTAAAGTCCGGAGACATCAAGTGGTCATACAAGGCAAGCGTTCCGGATAACCTCCCGATCGACACCACTGCGTCCAACAGAGGTCTTGCAGTCTTGGGAAATGTGTTGTTCCTGCAAAGGCTCGACTGCGTTCTGGTCGCCATCAATGCAACGGATGGAAGCGTGATTTGGCATACCAAGGTGTGCAACACGTCTGACGATTACACCATGACAGGAGCGCCGCTCATCGCAAACGGTTCGGTGGTCGTCGGCGTTTCTGGTGCCGAGTATGGAATTCGAGGTTTCGTGGCGGCCTACGACGCAAAAACCGGGCAACAACAGTGGAAATTCAACGCGATCCCAGAGCCGGGCGAAACTGGACACGATACGTGGAAGAACGATGCCTGGCAATCCGGCGGAGGCTCAACCTGGGTCACGGGGAGTTACGACCCATCGCTCGACCTCCTTTATTGGGGGGTAGGTAATCCGGCCCCTGCCTTCAACGGAGACGTTCGCCCAGGCGACAATCTGTTCACCGACAGCCTGGTCGCTATTCACGCCAGCTCGGGAAAACTGGCATGGTACTTCCAATTCACTCCTCACGACGAGCACGACTGGGATGCAACCCAAACCCCTATCTTGACCGACCTCAAGATCAAAGGCGTTTTGCGTCGAGTGCTCTGTGTTCCGGATAGGAATGGATTTTATTACGTACTCGACCGAACGACCGGTGAGTTCTTGGTCGGTGTGCCCTTTGTCGAAGAGAACTGGGCTAAAGGTCTCGATGCGGCAGGACGTCCGATCCTCACGTCACATGCCGAACTTACGTCCGAAGGACGGCTTACGAAGCCAGGAAGCGGAGGCGGGATCAACTGGCAAAACGCCGCGTTTGAAGAAAAGAGTGGGCTGGTCTTCGTCCCGGCCACGGAAGGGGCTTCGGTATTCACGAAGTCCGCGAAACCCAGGCGCGGGAACATGGGATTCTATCCGGGCAGCTCTGGGACCGCGGGTGACTATGATCAAGTGTCGGTGGTGCGAGCCTTAGACGCCGCAACTGGAGTGAAGAAATGGGAGCGTTTCTCACCACCTGGCGGGAAGGAACTTGGTTATAGCGGCCTGCTGGCGACGGGTGGAGGCCTTGTATTTGGGGAGTCGGGGGGCTTCGCTTTTGCATTGGATGCAGCGACTGGGCGGGAGTTGTGGCGCGTCTCTTTGGGAGGCTATACCTACGCGGCGCCGATCTCATTCACTGTGGATGGCCACCAAGTCATCTTGTTGTCGGTAGGTCAGTCTTTATTCCTTTTCAGTTTGTAATTGAATCGCCGCTCTGGCCCAATTAGCTGCTAAAGCGCGCCTCCGGAGAAGGACAAGATGGCGCCGAACGTGGCGGCGGCAATGCCTGGCTGCCCGGCCGTGTATACATTCTCTGTGCAGGTGATCTGCAGCACTCCATTGAAGATGACGCGGTGGGTGTTGCCCTGCGATTCCAGCCGTAGGTCCCGCGGGGCGACGCTCACATCCACGTTCGCCGATGCTAATTGCGTGAAGCTCAGCCCCCCATTGTCATCGACTCGATACAGCCGCACTGACCCCCCATACGCAATCGCCAGATAACCGCCGCCGTTCGTCGAACCCTGCATGCGGGTCATCACTCCCGGCCAACCGCTCGTTCCGGGATCGTGGTCGTAGGTAATTTCCGCAAACTGATCCGGAGGCACCAAGGGGTTCACCAACCGCTCCCCACCGAGGCCCGCGGTGTATGCCCCGTTATTCTTGCTCATGGGTTGCCACGATCCCGCCGTGCCCCATGTTCCGTTCTCTGATAAGGAAGACTCGACCCCGGAGAACGTGCTACTGGCCGTGGTACTTGTACTGCTGACCGTGAAAGCGATCACGTAATCATCCGTATTGGCATTCCCTGCAGCGTCCTGACAGCGAACGTAATAGCTGTAATTGCTACCGCTTACCAACCCGCTCACCAGCGTCGAGTGGGCCATAGTCCCTGTGGTGCTGAACGTGTTGACCATCGAACTATACGCAACTCCAGAGGTGGTCGCATACCGGCATGTCGCATTCTCGTCCGTAGTCAGGCTCAGTGTCGTCTGGGTCGTCCCCGCCGGCAGCACCCCCGCCGGTTGCCCGCCACTCCGCGCTGGCGTGCGTGCTAGCGTGCCTCCGGAGAAGGACAGGATGGTGCTAAACGTGGCGGCGGCAATGCCCGGCTGCCCGGCCGTGTATACATTCTCTGCGAAAGTGATCTGCAGCACTCCATTGAAGTAGACCCGATGGGTGTTGCCCTGCGATTCCAGCCGTAGCCGCCGTGGCGCAACGCTCACATCCACGTTCGCCGACGCCAGGCTGTTCCAACCCAGGCCTCCATTGTCATCAACTCTGTAAAGACGTACCGTTCCTCCAAACGCAATCGCCAGATAACCGCTGCCGTTCGTCGAACTCTGCATGCGGGTCATCACTCCCGGCCAACCGCTCGTTCCGGGATCGTGGTCGTAGGTAATTTCCGCAAACTGGTCCGAACCCAACAACGGGTTCGCCACTCGGGCAGCACTGACGGCCGTTGTGTATGCCCCATTGTTCTTGCTCATGGCCTGCCAGGATCCCGCCGTGCTCCACGTCCCGTTCTCCGATAGCACAGACTCGACTCCGGAGAATGAGCTACTGGCCGTCGTACTCGTGCTGCTCACCGCGAAGGCGATCACGTAATCATCCGTATTGGCGTTCCCCGCAGCGTCCTGACAGCGAACGAAATAGCTGTAATTGCTGCCGCTTACCAACCCGCTCAGCAGCGTCGAGTGCGTCATAGCCCCTGTGGTGCTGAACGTGTTGACCATCGAACCGTACGCCACTCCAGAGGTGGTCCCATACCGGCATGTCGCATTCTCGTCCGTAGTCAGGCTCAGTGTCGTCTGGGTCGTCCCCGCCGGCAGCACCCCCGCCGGTTGTCCGCCACTCCGCGCTGGCGTACGTGCTAGCGCGCCTCCGGAGAAGGACAGGATGGTGCTAAACGTGGCGGCGGCGATGCCCGGCTGCCCGGCCGTGTACACATTGCTGCTGTCTGTGTAGGTGATCTGGGGCACTCCATTGAAGATGACGCGATGGGTGTTGCCCTGCGATTCCAGCCGTAGCCGCCGTGGCGCAACGCTCACATCCACGTTCGCCGACGCTAAGCTATTCCAACCCAGGCCCCCATTGTCATCGACTCTGTAAAGACGAACCGTCCCTCCAAACGCAATCGCCAGATAACCGCTGCCGTTCGTCGAACCCTGCATGCGGGTCATCACTCCGGGCCAACCACTCGTTCCGGGATCGTGGTCGTAAGTGATTTCCGCAAACTGGTCCGGACCCACCAACGGGTTCACCATCTCCGCCGCACTGATACCCGTGGTGTAGGCCCCATTATTCTTGCTCATGGCCTGCCACGAGCCAGTCGTGCCCCACGTCCAGTTCTCCGATAGAACAGATTCGACCCCGGAGAATGTGCTACTGTCCGTCGTACTCGTACTGCTCACCGTAAAGGCGATCACGTAATCATACGAATTGGCATTCCCCGCAGCGTCCTGACAGCGAACGTAATACATGTAATGGGTGTTGCTCACCAACCCAGTCAGCTGGGTCGAGTGCGCCGTACCTCCTGTATTGCTGAAGGTATTCGCCATCGAACCATACGCCACTCCAGGGGTGGTCCCATATTGGCATGTGGCATTCTCGTCTGTAGTGAGGCTCAGCGTCGTCTGGGTCGCCGCCGCCGGCAACACCCCTGTCGGTTGCCCGCCACTCCGCACTGGCGTACGCGGTACAGCGCCCCCGGAGAAAGAGAGGATGGTACTGAACGTCGCCGCAGCAATGCCCGGCTGCCCTGTCGTATACACATTGTTGGTGTCGGTGTAGCTAAGTAACAGCACACCGTTGAAGATGACGCGATGGGTGCTGCCCTGCGATTCCAGCCGTAGCCGCCGAGGCGCAACGCTCACATCCACGTTCGCCAACGCCAGTTGCGTCCAATTCAGCGACTCTTTGTCATCGACTCGATAAAGCCATACTTGCCCGGAATACGCAAACGCCAGATAACCGCCGCCGTTCGTCGACCCTTGTATGCGGGTCATCACTCCCACCCAACCGGTAGTTCCGGGATCGTGGTCGTAGGTGATCTCTGCAAACTGGTCCGGACTCAACAAAGGGTTCGCCACTCGCGCCGCACTGACGCCCGCTGCGTATGCGCCATTATTCTTGCTCATGGCTGCCTGCCACACGCCGGGCGAGTCCCACATCCCGTTTTCCGATAGTACAGACTCGACTCCTGAGAACGTGCTACTGACGGTCGTAGCCGTACTGCTCACCTCGAAGGCGATCACGTAGTCATCTGAATTTGCGTTCCCCGCAGCGTCCTGGCAGCGAACGTAATAGCTGTAATTGGTGCCGCTTACCAACCCAGTCACCAGCATCGAATGCGTCGCTGTCCCTGTGGTGCTGAACGTGTTGGCCATCGAACCGTAGGCCACTCCAGGAGTGGTCGCATACCGGCATGTGGCATTGTCATCCGTGGCCAGACTCAGTGTCGCCTGGCTCGTCGCCGCCGGTAGCACCCCCGCCGGTTGGCCGCCAGTCCGAGGTGGAGGCAGAGTGCCCGCCGCTGGCGGGGTTAGCGTTGCAATGGCATCAAGACCGGTTGCCGCTCCCTCTAGCCAACCGCTGTGCCAGCTGTGGGCGCGCACGCCCCCTTGCACCCACGTGTGCGGAATCGAAGCCGCTGTCAGTTCGTTATGCAAGCTTATCATCTGGCTCTGGAACGCGGCTTGGTCACCGCTGATCCATAGGCGAATCTGCTGCTGAAATGCCCTGGCATTGCTTGAGACAAGAGTGGGGATAATATAGGAGTTGAAATTTGCCTGAGTTCCGAAATTCATCGGCATAGCCAAGTACGATGAAACACTATTCAATTGTGTCGGGGAATCCCAAATTGCCGCTGCGTTGAAAACCCCTGGATGTCTGAGGATCAAGAAAAGGGCGCCGTTTCCCGACTTACTGAAACCGATGAGATAACGCTGCGGGATGGTCCCTTGGGCAAAGGTATCGCCAAAGGGAACGAGATCGTCAATAATGAAGCTCTCCATTTCCTTCGCATCGGAAATGTTGTCACCGTACCATGGCTCGTAACCGAAGGACGGCGCGATTAGCGTCATGTTGAATTGATTGGGAACGCCCAACAGCCGCAACTCTTCCAAGCCGTCGCTATAGCTGGACGAAAGCGTGTCAACACCAGCCTCAACAGGCAATACGTACAGCAGTCGTCGCGGCTTCCCCGCTGGCGGGCTGGTTGGCTCGAGAACACGAATGATTTGCTGCTGAGAGCCCTGATAGACGGACCTCACAGGGTAATACTTGACGCCGTTGGCATCTACCGTGGGAGTTCCTACGCTCATGGGAACGTGTCCGCTCTGGGCGAAGGCGGCAGGCATGGTCATTACAAGGACGCACAAAACGAGTAGCAGCAAAAACAAAGCTCTTACACGTTGTGTTTTGTCCTGAGAACGGCACACGGGTGCGCTGCTCTGCGAACTCGCCCAGTTGAGCGATCGTCTGTTATAAAGCTCAATCATAACCAGTAAAGGAGCAGGAATGAGGGTCTCCTCTTTAAGCCTTTGTGAGCGAGGTATGAACTGCGAGCGACGTATGAACGAGCTGCACCTTCACGAGGATAGCTGCACGTTCGGCACCGTTGGATGCCCCGAGAAGTTCTTCTTTTTATTGAACTTACGAGAGGAGCCGATACCGATCACATTCACGATGTGAAGTTACCGGCCCAAAATGTGCAAGAAGCTACCACTGGCAAGCTGGACGGGCCCGAACTGCAAGGTCGGAAGGGATCCAGTACCTATCGAGTGCTGACGCACAGCTCGGGAGCCGAGTTGAAGCTACGTTTTGTTTTAAGGATGACTTATTGAACCGTAGCCCTAAGGTTCGTTGGAGCAGCGACTTGCGCCGTGCCCGAAGTGGCGTAACAAGTTTTGGCGTCAAATGGGAGCGCGCTTCCCGACCCAACTGGCGACCCTCCCATCGTGTTCAAGTAGCAATTCATCGCCGGAATCGCGTTAATGTGCCCGCCCATACTTGAAACCGTCGAGGCAGGGCATTGCGAACTGTTCGTTACATACGCACCTTTATTCGCTCCGCCAAGACAGATACCGACGTTTCCAGTCGTCACATCGGGTCCGATTGCAGGCCACGGAAGGCCGTTCGACCAGGAAGGTTGAACTGTCATGTAGAACGATGGAGGAAGAGTGTTGTTGGCAGGGACCGGATTGGCAAAGTTGGTAATCCCGCTTGGAACTTCAGAGGAAACGAATCGTATCCCTGAGTTCGCCGGAGTATCCGAAGATTGCGTGACGATTGAGTAGTTGCCCCAACGCATCAGCGTGCGCGCCACGTTTGGGTCGTTAGCTATTTCATCCCCCCACCCAATGCTATAAATTTCTGTCTGTTGAGGGGCGGTCTGTAAGAATTGATAGACCGTATGCGGAAGTGCCGGACTTCCCCAAACATTGCCAATCACGTTATAGAAACGCGAGAACGCATCAAGCTGTATAGGGATAGCGCTGCCGCTCGGCAGAAATCCATCGTTTTGTTGAAAGCCGCTCCCTGCGGTCCTGAAAACTGTAACGAAATGATGGGTTCCATGTGCATTATCACTGTAGAGTCCTGCTCCTGTATTCCCTTCAAATAAGATGCTATCCGCAACTGCGTGCAAAAATTCCCCCTGATTCAGCCAGGTGTTTGGCCCGGATATGGACCCGAACCAGTCGTTGACATCGAAATTGTAAGCGATAACGCACCCTGAACAGCTTCCGTTGACTGGGACTGGTGCCGATACCTTCTCAAAGATATTATTCTGGATCAGTGAGTCCGACGTCAGGAACGCCTCGACTCCATACTGCACTGTAGCCGTGGGAGCTGTCTGATAGAAGTAGCTGTTTTGAACCGTTATTCTCCCGCTACCGAATAGCCTTATGTGCGTCTCGCTCGGACCGTTGTTGGACATGATGCTTTTCAAGCCGCTGGCCCAACAATTCTGACAATTAAAGAAAACTATCCCGTTCGGCGGCGAAGACGTCGTATTGTCCAAGCTCATGTCTCTCACGCCGTCGTAGAAGACAGGCCCAGTAGCCCACCACGCTTGCGGAGTCTTGCCGGAAGCCCAATTCGGCATGTAAAGACCCGGCGTAATCCCAACCGTATAGGGACCGCTTCCGCTGATACTCTTCACCGTGACAATCTGCGACTGCGCCCTGCCCGTTCTCGAAGCTCCTCCGCTTCCAGCGTAAGAGCACGTGCCTTGAGTGAGACAGCTGTAAACGTCGCCTGAATCGGTCGTATCGTCCAGCTGATCCAGAAATAAGGGCCAGCCGACCTGTAAGTTGGTCACGCTGCTGAGAGTAATCGACGTTGCGCCCTGAGCGTACCCGGCCGTCCAGTTCGCCACGTTCGTTGGCCCTAAGTTATAGTTTGGATCGGAACTTTCAAAACACAGATCACCAGCGGTTCCTTGACAGATATTCGACCCCGTGAACGACAGGAACGTCTGATTTGCTCCTTGCCCGCGCAGCTCCACATTGCTCTTTTGATTCCAGACGAGTCCCGTGCTCATCGTGAACGTGCCTGCTGGTAACTGAATATAAGTGTTTGCAGGTGCGCCCGCGATAGCCGTGTTGATGTTGGCTGCCGTCACGTTTGCGGGCGTGGCCAGAGCGGCACATGCCGCAGTCGCACAGGCTGACCAAGAATCAGACGGCAATCCTCCGGTAGCGGGATTGCCACCCGTAACACCGGCATTGCCCCAATTGGCCGCTCTGCTTGGGGCGATGATCCCAGTCCACTGCTGGGCATATCCCGGGGCCGAAACCATCAAAATTGCGCCGAGTACAAGAGTTATTGTCAGCGGCTTAATGTATCTCATTCTTCCTCTGTCTCGCCCCAATTTGTTTCTACAGGCGCTTGGATCAGATTGCTAGAACACTTCATTCCCGGCTTTCACTCAGTAAGACCTGGGGACCTTACCTATTCATTCTAAGAGCCCAGCACAAACTTCCCCTACTGTCCTGTGGGCCAGAAAAGGGACAGGCTCCGGCTTTTTGTTACTGTTTCTTGTTCCACTTCGATTTTATAAAACCCGCCTTACGCATGGCAGTTTCCCTAGCAAGAGACGCTTTGTTCAGGAGGCAAGTCCTCCTTCATACGTGGACTAGAGCTCTCAAAGAGGCCAGCGCGGGCCATCTAGACGGATTATGTTGAGTTAACGAAGATGGCCCAGGTGAGCACATCGGAAAGCACTTAGTTAAAAGGCAATTGAACAATGCGGAACGGATAATCGTTAAGTGAGGGCCGCGCGGGCGCGCAGGTGGGGGACGGCGACGGAGAAGCGGCGGATTTTCAAGGAAGATGTTGCGGCCAGGCCTGTACGTGGCCAAGGTGGTGCTGACGCACGGAGTGGATGCCATCCAGGTGTTTGCGTGGTGACGTCAGTATCGGCAGGGGTTGTCGGACGAAACTGGCGAGACGGCGAACTTGCTTCCTGTGCGTGCAACCGGAACGCGGGCAAGCAAAGCGCATCGTTCGGACCGTTGGCAAGCTACGCCACGGAACGACAGAAGCAGCAGGTGCAATTTACGTAGAACTTCCGAAGGGAATTATTCGCGTGACCAGGCGTGTGGATGCGGACGCATTGCGTGCGGTGCTGCTGGAGGAGTTGCTGGGATGATCGGGTTGGCGGCGGGGACGCGGATCTGGATCGTGGCCGGCGTGACGGACATGCGGCGCGGATCTGTGGAGCCGAGCGGGATAGTGCGGACGGCGCAGGCGGAAAACCCGTTTTCGAGGCAGGTGTTTGTGTTTCGTGGGAAACGCGTCGATCTGACCACGCTGCTGTGGAGGGACGGCGACGGGCTGTGCGTGCTCGCGAAACGGCCGGAGCGCCGGAAATTCACCTGGCCGCAAGCGGCGAACGGAACGGATTCGCTGACGGCAGCGCATTTGTCGATGCTGATGGAGGGCATCGACTGACGGCATCCGGTGCGCGTTACGCACCATACGGCTGTACACAACCGGACAGACACCAAATAGAGCCTATGACAAACTGTACTTGACGGGATGGGCTAATTGAGCCTGATTGGTCACCTTCGCTCAGTCATCTGTTATGGCTGTCGAAAGACGCGGAACCGGGGCGAATATCTAATGTCTTTGCTAATTGACCGGAAGGTAGAGGAGTGGGTGGGTCATAATTCCGGGGACAGGCGCGCACTCCTGTCCTTCTTTGTCCGAGCGTCCAGTAGACACCAATTCCGTCGACTGTCTAAACTGGGCATCCCATGCGATTAAGTCCCGAAGTCGCAAGGCTGGGCCTGATTCATGCCCTTTGGTCGAGGTCGTGGACTCTAACGATAATAGGCCTAACCTCGAACGAGGCTCCAGGCCGGAAATCCCAGAACTGTTGATTCTGCGCGTGGGAATGATTTGTTGATTTGTGGGATGAAAGAAAAAAGAAGACCGGCCGCTCCAGGGATTGGGCGGGCAGGTTGTGAGACGGATGGGTTTTGAAATGACTTCTACTGATGTCAGTAGAAGCGAACTACGAGTCGATGGAAGGTTGCCAGTGAAAAAGATCTCTCGAGTTTTTCTAATGTTTGCTCTATCTGCCCTGCCATTTTTTCTCTTTGCCTTTTCTGCACAGGCGCAGACGCCGAAACTCGTCTACTCGAAATCCCTCGCGGCTTCCGGAGAGTCAGGAAACGGATTCAAGATAACCTATGGCGGTTCGATGGGCACAGGTACGCTGGCGAACAACCTGCTCACGATTCGCATAACTTCGCCACACGGTTCGACAGTCTCCTCGATTGTGGACAACAAAGGAACGACATACACGCTTGGCGTAAGCGTAGACAGCGGAAATGGTGGTTGGATTACGTCACTTTATTATGCTGCTGGTGTGCAAGCTGGCGTTACCCTCATCACGGTAAACTACTCATCGTCAGTGGCCGACTGGCACGGAGCCGTGATGGAATATTCCGGCGTGGCGACGGCCTCGCCCGCCGATGGTACCTGCTCAAAAAGCAACACGGTCATTACGTGCAGTTCGGCGATTACCACCACAGGCGCAAACGACCTCGTTGTAGCCTCCGTGATTGGTCTTGGTTCGACAATCATGTGGAACAGATTGACAGGAACGATTGTTCCCGGCGGAAGTTTTTTCTTGGACTCTGCTGATACACAGGCGAGCAGCGCGGACGAGGAATTTATCCAGACGACCGCAGGCTCCGTCACGCCATCGTTCACCGTTACGGGCAGTTCACAATCGTTCAACCTGGTTGGGATGGCGTTCAAGGCGGCTACGGCGGGCACAAATCCGACGGGTATGTATATCCTTCACCAGCAGCATGTGCAGGTATCCGGCTCTGGCCCCGGAAGCATCCCTGTGTATTTCGTGTCGAGCGGAAACTTGCTAGTAGCTTCTTTTGAGCTTGGTGTCAGCTTTACGACATATACGATTAGCGGCTGTACTCCTGCTAATACGTGGACGAAGGAGACGGAAGGGTCATTCTTTCCGCAGTTCTTCTATCTTCCTTCAAGTGGTTCCTTCTCAACGAATCTGCACTGCACGGTTGGTGGAGGCGGGATTGCTGGCAATGGAATATTGGTCATCTACGATGTGGTAGGTGCGGCAACTTCTCCGTTCGATACTCTCAGCAGCGGTCAATCGCAGGGAAACGGCGGCTTTGTTACTGGGACCGTTACGCCAACGAAAGGCGCAGGCATCATGTTCGCCGCTGCGAATGACGGTACAGGCCCGGTGACCGCGGTCGGCACGAGTGGGACAGCGGGAGCGATTTTTGATAACACAGTTTATACGGGAGAAACTGATACCGGACAGCTGAACAACGGAGACGCTTGGCAGCATCTTTTCTACAGTTCTCCGTCCCCGATTACCTACACCTGGACGATGGCAAATGGTAGCTCGTATATGCAGGCGTCGGGGATCACCTTCGCCTCGGCGGGAACTTCACAGGGAGGACGTCCCGCTCCTCCGACAGGCCTGCAGGCGACTGTACAGTAAAATTTGCCTTGTACGCTTCCCCCCTTGCAATGTGGCAGGCATCGGTGCTCGCCTTCATGAAGCCAGTCGAACTAGTGCAGAAGAGGCGGGGGTTACGCTGTTTGGTTACAAAACAAGTTTGCGGCAATAAAATGCTTCGGCGTGGCCGCCGGGGGCGACACATTCCATTCCACGAAGGCGCATGAGGGCAAGAAATGTGTCTTCCCCAAACCATTGTTTGGACCGCTGGGTCTCAAATGCCTCCATGAGGTACCGAACTTTTTTCTTGTAGATCTCCTGATCCAGCGGCACAAATACGTTCGGCTGCCCAAAGTCACCGTCATATTTCGGAATTTCGTACTCCAGAATCAGGTGATTCCTGAAAGTGTTCCACGTGAGTTCCTCGATCAACCGATGATCTTGATGGGCATCCTTGCGGTAATGCGTGAAAATCAGGTCCGGCGAGGTTGCTTTTAATTCTTCGAAAAAGTCCTTAATTTGCGCCCCTTCAAACGGAAAGAAGCCATCACGAAAATTCTTGACGATAATATTTTTGTTTTTAGCCTGACTTAGAAAGAGGGCAGCACTGGCGCGCGCTTCTTGCTCGCGTTTGCTGCCGGCTCCAAAGACTACCCAGACGATGTCGATCTCTTGCTGGCTGGCAAGCAGGCGCAAAATGGTGCCGCCACAGCCGATTTCAATATCGTCGGAGTGTGCTCCCAAGCAGAGGACTTTGAGGGGACCGGCAGCCTTTCGGGCAAAATCTAGGGCAAGCATATGCGTTGGTCTAGTCTACCGCGGGTCTCAGTGATTTTCGCCGTTGCCATTGGCCTTCCATACCTCCCAGGGCGCAGTGCCACCGGAACAGAGGCTCTCGAGTTGCTGTTTGTCTTTGAAAGTGTCCATGCTGGCCCAGAAACCGTCGTAGGGGTAGCCGATCAATTGCTTCTCCGCGACCAATCTGTGGAATGGCTCAATGACCAACTCTTCTTTCGGGCGAATGTATTCGAAGATCTTCTTTTTGAAGATGAAAAATCCACCATTGATCCGCACGTTTCCGTCGTTTATGGCGTGAATTTCGGAAACCAAGCTACCGTTGCCCTGCTGCAGCGACACCAGGTGATAACTGAGGTTCGGGCGCACGCAGAGAAAGCTGGCGATTTTGTCCTGCTCGTGAAAGTGCTGAATTTGCTCGGGTAGCGGCAGGTCCGTCAGGCCATCGCTATAGTTCGCAAGGAACTCTTCCTCTCCTTCCAGGTAGCTCTCCACCGCTTTCAAGCGCTGACCAATATTGGAGTTGATTCCCGTATCCACAAACGTGATGCGCCAATCGTGGATATCGCTGTTCAGCAAATCTACCTTTTTGCCGCCGCCGGAAAGGACGAAATTGTTGGAGGCGCATTCGTTGTAATTGAGAAAGTAATTCTTGACAGCTTCAGCCCGATGCCCGAGGCACAAAATGAAATCCTTATGTCCGAAGTGGGCGTAGTACTTCATGACATGCCAGAGAATTGGCCGATAACCGATCTGCACCATAGGCTTGGGAATGTCTTCCGCATCGCGAATGCGTAGTCCCAGTCCGCCGCAAAAAAGAACAACCTTCATGTGGACTCCTTCGTCACGCGCATAATCCTCAGACGCGCGAGGCGACGATTTCTTCCAACCAGGTCTCACCGCGGAAGTGCCTGTATTGTTCGGCACGCAACTGGTCTGCCAAACGGTCCGGAGGAAGTATGACGTCACGATACGTGATGACTGCATCTTTCGGTATGTCGGAGGTTAGAACGCAACCCTCAACCAGGCCCTCGGGGATGTATTGATTGCGGCACATTTCATCGGCATTTACGGCTTCCCCGTACGTCATATACATTCCGTAGTCGTCAAGGGTTTCCCCGGCCTTCAAATCACGCTTGGCCACCGCGCAGACCTCGACGACCGGGCCGCCCAGAGGTTTGGCAACGGAGTCACGAAAGAGGGCGACGCGGGCGACGGCGTTGGGCACGTCGAAGTGCACCAGATGATAAGGCGTAAAGAAGGAGTAGAGCGGACCATCGCCCATCTTATAGAGATTCAGGTAATGCTGTTGTTTCGGATCCGGATGTTCCGCGAGAACATACAATTTCGTCAGGGGCGTGCCTACCACATAATCCACGATACCGCCGAGCCTGCGGACTTCGTCAATGTCGTAGATGCCGCCAATCTTCATAACATCGTCTTTATATTCCATGCCTCTGGACATACCGCGGGAGCGCACCAGGAATCCGGTGGCGTTGCCGACGATGGCTTGTTCAAAGCTGATTTTGGAGCCGTCGGCAAAACTCGTCACCATCGCCGGGTTTTGTCCCCATTTTTCGGCGAAGCCCTTTTGCGTCGTGGGATTCCGGTATGGGTCCTGAAGACCCTTGACGTTGCCGATCACGCGTGGAGTCAAGCCCAGCCCTTTGACCCACCTGTAAAGGTTGATCTGGAGCCCGGGTTCGTCCCCATCACACGCAGACAGGACCGCACCATGTTTTTCGGCGTAAACCTGAAGGATAGGCCCGATGGTAGCGTCAATTTCTGCGTTCAGCAGGACCACATCTTTCTTGTGCCGAAATGCCTCAAGAGCAACGCGGGCTCCAAATTCCACCGAGCCCGTGACGTCTACCAGAACGTCCACGCCCGTCGAACGCGCGAGCAAGTATGCGTCGTCCGTGACAACAACCTTGCCTTCGCGCATGGCGAGATCCGCCTCCTGCTGGGTGGAAGGCGCGGATACGTCAGTGACACCCACATATTGGCAAAGATCGTAGGCGCGCTGGACGCGGCGATTGTAGACACCGACAAGTCGCATCCCGGGCTTGGTGTGAACAATGTGGTTCGCCAGGCCTTGGGACATAAAGCCGGCGCCCAGCAGTGCGACCCGGATGGGGCGCCCTTCCCTTTCCCGTGCTTTCAAGGCGTCATCAACGATAATCATTTGGAGTTCCTCGGCGGAGTTTGAATTTACTTTGCCATCTCAACTGGATGCGAACCCATTCTCCGCTTGATTTCTTCTTCCTGCTCTTCGAGCCTTTTCCAAACGTTGTCCTTATCCGAAATTACGCTCACCGGCAGTGGCCACTGTAAGCCCAACCGGGAGTCGTTATACAGCAGGCCGCCTTCCGAGCCGGGCGTATAGAACTCGCCGACCTGATAACTCGTTTCGGTGTCATCTCGCAGCACCTGGTAGCCGTGAGCGAAACGTTCAGGAACGTAAAGGGCGCGGCAGTTTTCCTCAGATAATTCAACCGCTACGTGCTGAAGATATGTCGGGCTCTCCGGCCGCAAGTCGACAATGATGTCGAGGATTGCGCCGCGAGTGCAGCGCACCAATTTTGTTTCGGCGGCGGGTGGAAATTGAAAATGCATGCCGCGGAGCGTCCCTTTCTTGCGATTATACGCAACGTTGGCTTGAGCGATGATCGGCTTCAATCCGTGCGAATCAAACTCGTGCTGGCAGAAGACTCGGGCAAAGAATCCCCGGGAATCCTCACGGCGCTCAATGTCAATCACGAATGCGCCCCGGAGTTTGGTTTCTGTGAAAATCATCGATTTGAATCTCCTCTTTTGATCTAGTATTCCAGCTCTACTTCAGCCCGTGCGACAGCGTAAGTCTGTCCGCAGAGGGAATTGTCCAGTGCAACGCGGTATCAAGTTGACCGGCTTTTTGCAGGCGCTGAATGGTGTTGATGCGGAAATACCGGCCGCTCACCAGGTCATTCGCAGTTAGTCCTGCGGCGCGATATGCGTCATAAAGTTCCTGGGCTCCCTGCCGCGCGGTCCACTGCGGCCGGGATTGGGGCAAAATGCGAAGAATCTTATCGCAATTGACGCGATAGCAGCGCTTGTCGGGTCCGCCATCAGGGGCGTACTCGATGCGGCAACCAGGCACAGTTTCCGCGACGATGGCCGCCAGTTCGCTGATGCGATAGTTTTCGCTCGTGCTTCCGACATTGAAAGTTGCGTTGTGAACAGCGTTCTTTGGAGCTTCCAAAACGCAAATCATGGCCTGGATAATGTCGCGAATATGTATGATCGGCCGCCAGGGTGTGCCGTCACTCTTGATGTAGATACGGCCCGTGGTAAATGCTGCCGCGACAAAGTCATTTAGTACCAGATCCAACCGTAGCCGTGGGGAAGCACCGTACGCGGTTGCATTTCTCATATACGTCGGTGTGAAGCGGTCATCCGCCAATCTTGCAATGTCGCGCTCGACGCGGACCTTTGATTCTGCATACGGAGTTACAGGATTCAGCGCAGCGGTCTCATCGAGAAACTCGTCGCCCGCCGAGCCATACGTGCTGCAGGAAGAGGAGAATACAAAGCGGCTTACGCCTGCCTGTTTCGCCAACTCGGCCAGACGAACAGACGCGAGATGGTTGATGTCATAGGTGAGAGTCGGATCCAGATTGCTCAGCGGATCATTCGACAAAGCCGCCAAATGGATAATGGCGTCAAAACCCTCAAGGTCTGCAATCGTTACATTTCGGATGTCCTTGCAAATCTCAGGGATTTGCGGGGCCGGCGCGCCACAATCGGAACCCGCGAACAAGTTGGTATCCAAACCGACCGCGTCGTGTCCCGCAGCGGTCAACATTTGGCTGGCCACGGAGCCGATGTATCCTTGATGCCCGGTTAATAGCACTTTCATTTCACGAAACTCCTAGTGAGAACTGGAAAAGAGGATTGAATCCATGTTGAGGTACAAAAGCCAAATCTAACGTTCCACCGATAATTCAATTGAGCGAGTTGGCAAGTTCAGAGTCTTTGTATCTGCCCCCGAGTGCAATGGGCGGGCAGGCTACCGCCGAGAGGAACGAAGCGGCATTCCCGGACAATCTTGCTTGTACATCGCAATCAGCTTACCAAAATCCATCGTTTCAGAACTGGTTTCTAAACAGCCAGAGTTCCGCTAACTACTGCATTAACAATTACTTACGACAAATATTAGCCCCGGCATCGATAAAGCACTGCAGGGTGTAAGGGAGGCATTGTATCCGCTAAGGGAAAAAGTCTTCCGTCAGGATTTTCCGACCCCAAGCCCGCTTCTCCCTGCACGCTGCGCGGCACCGGCGGAATTCCAGGCACCTGCGATTAGTCGTATACCGCCCTGTTCACCTACTGTAGCAATCAAGCCAAGGAATTGCTAAAAATGCGATTGTACTGATCATCCAGCGCTTCACGGCAAGCATCAGCCTTTCGATTAAGCTGCTGCCTTATATCGTTCGACCGCTCCTCGAGAGTCGTGAATTGACGAATCATTTTCTCCACATCGATCGATTCGATGTCCTGGCGGAACGCCGCAAGCCCCGCCTCCTCCATCAGCGCATCTACTTTTTCGTGGTACGAAATCGCCAGCACCGGCCTGCCGAGCATCAGAGCCAACAGGACGTTGTGAAACCTGCTGGCGACAACGAGATCCGTTGCCGCGATTTGTGATAATACCTCTTCGACAGAAGAGGCCGGTTCGTCGATGATACTTCCAGTCGCACGACTGGTTCCACGTTCATCGAGAAATGTTTTGATATCATTTATCGCGCGCTGGTCATAGGTCACGTCGCCGATGAGCAGCCGTACGGTATAGTTTCTCTCGAGCAACCAGGCCACAAAACTTCCGATCTTCGCTATGTACTCGCGGTAGGCGGTATCGTCTTCCGCCAAGACGCCGTGCCTATTAGAGTAAGTCATCAGGCCGACGCCAATGACCGGTCTGCCGTTGCTGTGTTTGGAATTCGGGGGAAGCAAAGCGGTTGGGAAGCTGAACGCCAGGTCCGGATACACCTGATCGCGTTCGCTATCAAACGATATGCTCTTCAAATAATCCTTGGAGAAGTTATCGCGATAGGATCGATAATCGGCACAGGCCAGTGCCGCCTTCACAATATGCCTACTCAGGGCTTGGCGAAGAGGACCGGCACCAACGCTGAGGAAGAGAACTTTGCACCGGCACAGTTTCGCAGCAACCGTCCATTTCAGTATTTCGTAGTGCAAACCGAATGGAGAAATGCCGAAGTCTCCGAGCATGCCTGTTCCAGTCATTGCGAGCATGTCGACATTTTTTAGCCTGGCGATCGCCTTTAGCCATCGAAGCAACTCCATGGGAATACTCACGAGCATTCTTCTTAGCCATTGCAGCGCGCGATTATTGACCGGCGATAGTGGCAGTTCCTTGATGAGTGAACCAGGGATCTTATAATCCGATCGCGTCACATCTGGGCGCGGGCAAATACAACTGATTTCCGCATCCGGAACATACCTTCGGATATTGTGCAGGAGAGCTTGCAGAGTGCACTCATTCCCCAGGTTTCCTACACCAAAGGCACCGAAAAGAGCAATCTTTCGCGGCTTTTCTTTTTCAATCACTTGTGACGTGCTTCGCATGGATTCCTGAAGCGAAACTTGGCTTTGCTTCTCTTCCATTTGGGATATTGGTGTGGGCAAATCTGCAAGACGAAGTTACGGCTGGCTTGAGTCAAGGCTAAATTCTGTGCTTTTCGCCAGCGAAGGCTTTTTCAATCCTCGAATGACATCGAGATAGAATGCCTTCTGCCCCCCAACAAAGAGCAGCAACCCAAAGAATGTGATCAGAAGCACACTAGTCTCGAGAACGAGTCTGGGAAAAGGCGACAGGAAATCACCACAGGCTACCTGCACTGCGAGGGTCAGCGCCCCAGCCAGAATGCCATAGGCCAGCGGCCGGAACAGGGCATGCAAAACATCCCCGAAAGAAACCGCAGTCCCGCGCACACACCAGGCGATAAAAGGAAAGACCCAGAGGGCCATCACCGCCGAATAGGCGAAGGCGACTCCTTTGGGCCCATAAGGCAATCCCAGCAGGAAACCTGCAATGAGTGTGGGAGCAAAGGCGAGCGCGATGTGTAAGCTTCGCCTCACCAATCCCAAAGAGACCAGCAGCCATCCGAGAGGATTGATCAAAGCGAAGATCAGAATCGTCGGAGCCAGTAAGCGAAAAATAACAACGGCATCCATCCACTTTGGCCCAAGGAGAACGAAAACAACATCTTTGGCAAAAACCGTGCAAGCAATCGTCAAAGGCAAGGTCATCGCCAGGACAAGAGAGTAACCCTTCAAGAAGTAGCTCCTAAGCCGACTGGGATCGTCTTGAAGACGGGATAATGCCGAAAATGCGACTTCGCCGACTGCTGAATTCAAATTTTCCGTCGGAATATTGGTCAACTGGTAAGCCCTTCCGTAGATTCCGAGCACGTCAGTTCCCCAGAAGCGGCCAATTAAAATCTTGTCGGCGTTATAAGCAAAATAAGCGACGATACTGTTCAAACTCACGAGCCCGCCAAAGCGCATCATGGAACGAATCCCAGTCTGCCTCTGTGGCATGCCTGGTACCCAGCGGGTCGTTAGCCAGGCGCCGATAGTCCCGATCAGTGGAACGCTAACAGTCATTGCTACCAAGGCCCAATATCCGTACCCAGCCTTGGCCCCACCAATGGCGATAGCGTTACCCACAAGCAAGGAGAAGACTCCTATCGCAGCCATGGTTGTAAATCGCATCTGGCGTTGGAGAAGCGCTGAGTGTTGCACCCCCGCTGCATTGAAAACGAAACCCGCTGCCAGAGCAGCCGTCACAGCAAAAAGGCGAGGCTCATGGTAGAAGGCAGCAATGAATGGAGCCATCGCGACGGTTAGAAATCCGAGAAGGGTGCCCACCAGCAGATTGATCCAGAATAAGGTTGAGATTTGCTCTTCCGTTACCGTTGCGCGCTGAATTGCGGCAGATGAAAGTCCAAAATCCCTGAGCAGAATAAGGACCCCGGTGAACGCTGTGACCATACCCACTAGGCCGAAGTCTTTCGGACCCAGAAGTCGGGCTAAGATCATCAGGGACCCGCCTCGAATAACGAAAGTCGCGGCCTGGGCGGCGATTCTTGCGAGGCCGCCGCGAATGGTCAGTTGTTTCAGGTCCTTCATGGTGTTCTAACTACCCTCTCGGACGCGATGGCATACTTTCAAAACCAGGTCCATGGCCGCCCCTGTAGCATAAGATCTTTGCCAACAACGTGCTTCTCGACGGACAATTTCACTTTCAAAGAGTGCGGCAATTGAAAAATTAGGGAAGGCCAGGTATCAGGAAGGGGGTCGCGATTCGGGCGTTAAACCCTTTCTTCAAAGATGGTGGTTTCACTTTGCGGTCCCCAGACCTTTGTAGGAGAAACTAAGCGGAAAGCAGCCGCATATCGAATTTTCCAGTCGGGTCTTCTCTTGTTCAGCGGCTCCAGGCCGCCGTAAAGGAAGGGCCATTGGCCCCTTAAGCAAGAGTCCCCGTCATGGATCTCCTCGAGTAACTCAGGCACAGGTTCCCATCCGAGTTGCTGAGCAACCCGCTCCCGGACGTCCAAGTCGACTCCCGACACGAAAAGATGCCCATGAGGACGGACCAGTCGTGCGATATTTCGCAGGCATCGTTCCGCTTCGGACTGCTCCATATGGCACAAGAAATTGCTTGCGACCACGATGTCTTGAGGATCCATTCGGTTCAGAATCTCAGGTTCCCTCACGTCCGCCACGTACCAACTGATTCCCTCTTTGAGCCAATCTTTTATCGCGGCCGCATCCTGATGAGCGTCAAAAAGCTCAGCTTTTTCAGCCACGGTCAGCCGCTCAAAAATTTCTGAATCGACCACTTCCGCGCCCGTCGAGCTGACTCGCCAACGGCCCGCAGCCATACGATCCTGAACGTCATTCAGGGCCATTTTCGCGTTAAAAGGATAAACAGCACGCTGTCCAAATTTTACGGCCTCGTCCGAAATATCGACCGCTTGCATTATCAACTTTAGGTCGGGCCGTGCCGCCCTGATGGTCCAAGCGATCGAATATACCTCGGCGCCGGTGCTGCAACCCAGCACGGCGACTCTAACGGTATCACCGTTTTTCTTGCCGTTAATCAGGCGCCGTATTAATTCCAGCTCCGGCCGATTCCGGAGAAAGAAGGTATTTAACGCCTGCGCCCGAACACCGTTTGTGCGAGCTAATGAGTGCAAAAACCGGCCATACCACTCGATTGGCCGAAAGTGAATCAGGGACGGGGGAAGAATCTTCCAAACAACGTTATTGGCGCGCAAAAATGCATTCGTAGGAGATTTTCCGAATACCCGCATCTTGACTAGTCGTGTCCACAAAGAAGCGTCATTGAGGGACCACGGAGATTCGTCCCCAACGACATCGCGATTCCATTTGGTGAATTTATCTCTCCTGCGAAACCAGCTTCGTCTGCAAAAAGCGAGCATGGTCATCCGCCCTGAATAGGAGTATTCAAGGCCCGAAGGAACCTCGACAAGGACGCCCGGACAAACGTCATACTTCTGACCTTTAATCGTAAACGAGCCGCTTCCGGCGAGCACATAATAGGTCCGAGTGACACCCCTGCAGATCATAAAAGTGTCGTGTCCGGTTTCGGACTCAACGTAGAGAACTTCGAGATCCTTTTGGCTCATTGGGCCGAATGAATATCCAAATAGACCCTTACCGCGAAACGAAACCGAGGTTGGCAAAGTATATAAGTAGGACAAACTATCTACTCCTTAATCTAGGATACAGTGCTGCAAAAAGCTTTGTATGACGAGAATGGATGAGCTGTAGTTATCAATCAACTCAGGTGTAATGTGGATTCCATGAGAATCATCGAGCCAGGTGCTCTGGAGAGGGGACTCCGTCAAGTTCGTACAAGAGCCTGCCTTCCTCCAGGATGGCATACGCCAGCCGGGCCCTCTCCTTTTCGGGACCAATGATCTCCCACCCGTTGTCCTTACGGACCAACTTCATCTGATGCCTAGCCCTCCACCATAAATCAACGTCTCCGGGAAGGGCAGCCCAAATCTTCTCGCGATCAATCATTGCCCGTAGATGCTCAAGCAGAGACGAGTAAACGCGACGCGCACGCTCTTCGATAAGGTAATCGGGGTGAGTAAGAATGCTGATAAGTCCGTTTTCCCCCCGGGTAAGAGCTGTCTGTTGCTTCCACAGATCAATCGAGTAATCGTTTAAGATCCGGAAAAGGGTGTAGTCCTGCGATGTCGTCACAGGCAGTTCAACGATTTTACCAACAAAATAGGGCATTACGGTGCAACAGCCGCCACGCATAGGGTCCAAATGCGCGACGTTCGGGACGGACATGTCGAAAGAAAAATCGAATGCATCGTACCAATCCTGGTTGCGATACATCGATCCTGCGCGGAATCCCCGGGACCCGTACCGATGAATGTAGGCATTGATACGAGCAGCCCGGCGCAAGAATTCCTGATGCTCCAGATAGAGGCCCCCGTCGTGATTCAAGTCGTGCACATTGAATTCGAACCCGCGGCTTCGAATTTCGCCGACATACTCATCCGGGACCTCGTACCGGTTTTCGGGAACGACTTGAAACGAAGCCTTGATTCCGTACGAATCGTCCAAGTCCATCAACTGTGAAGTAAAATCGCGGCCCGCGCGGGTTTCAACGTCGTGCGTCAGAATCAGGCAACTAGGCGCTCCCTCCGGCCAAAACCAGATGAACGGAACCTTTTTCATGCCAGTGAGTTCCATGAACAGCCGCAAGTAGGCCTCATGAAGTTTGTCCACAGTGAAGTCCACGGGCCAGGTAGGAAAAGGCAATTCCTTCCAATCGCGAAAGTAAACTTTTTGCAGTCGGCGGCGAATGGAAGACGGGAGATAGTCTCGTACAAAGTAGTAGAACCGGCGAGAGGAATCGCCCTCGAGGAACTGGCCGCCGGTGCCAAGTGTCTTTTGTTGATATCGTTCACGCCGGAGATTCTCGACTACTTCAGTGAAGGCGAAAGGAAGCCGAACTGTTTGGCCATCGAACTGAACATGCTTCAAAGCATCAAATGCTCCGGATCCTTTCAGATCGTGCGCGACCCCGGTGTGGCATTGGCCGTAGCAGATATTGCCGGGACCAAATTGAAAGAATCCGATGTCTCCGGACACGCTGGTGTTGGCCGTGATCGATGAGGGGAACGAGTCCGCGGAAAGACGATAGTAGTCCAGAAGGGTCTGATTCACGATTGGTCCAACTTCACCTTTCCCCGGGGCGATCGCCGCATTCAAAAAAAGATAGCATGGTTTAGAAAGGCCAGCCTGCGTGAGTGACGCGATGAATTCGCAAATGACAACTCGGTCTCGCGAGCTCACTGGGTTCTTTGAGTTCGGAAGAGCCCTGCAATCGCTGGATGCCGCGAAGGTCTCTATCCGATATGCCGGTAAATTAGATTGCCAGCGATCGTCCGCAAACTGGCGGGCATCGATGAAAACACGTGCTTGGCCACCTTTAATTTCCAGTTATTGGCCGAGCCAAGGGAGGGTATCCCAGGAAATCTCCAATAAACCAAACGCGAAGGCTCAGACACCCAATTATTTTTGAACGCAAGAAGGCTCGCATTTTCTTCTTCCGTCCTTCCCATATCAAATTTACTTGCACCATCGCGTTTGGCCGCGGAGATTGCGCTCCATAGGAGCCAGGGGATCCCACCGAATCGATTGAACTGCGTGTCGGAGCATCCGTATTTGTAATAGACTGCATCCTTGCAGCGCAAGGTCAAGATTGCGGAAACTGGACTGTTGTCTTTGTACGCCAGGCGGATTTCCAGAGCTTGGCCGTGGAACTGGATCAGACTCCGAAACCATTTATAGGGGATTGGGGGAAGGTGATGCCGGCCCCTTGTCATTACAAATAGAGCGTAAAATTCCTTCAGCAAGTCCTCAGACCTGCCACATTTTTCGGTAAGGCCAGCCCGCTCTGCGCGTTGAATGCGCCGCTGGACTGAATCCTTGTCGAGACTCCGGAACACTCCATCCAAATCCGGGCTCAGGTCGAGAACATGCAGATAATAGTTCGCAGCGGGGCGAAAACCGTTTGCTTCACTTAACTGACCGAAATTCCCATTGACGGGACGAACTTCCAAATACTTCAACTTCTGGCGATCCATCGTAGTCCGCAGGTAGTCAATCAGGAACTTCAGGTCCTCTCCCGAATCACAAAGAGGCTCGCAATGATCTGAAAAAGGCAGCGATACTAAGCGATCTCCGGTCACCCAGCTTTCAATCCGACAAAAAAGCAATCCGTTCTTCAACTCACTGGTGGGCGAGGACGTTGTGAAAACCACCGGTTCATATCGATATGTTTGTCGCAGCGCCTTGAGCCAGTTCACGGTGTGAAACACCGATGCATTGGGGTGCCGCTCTACGAGTTTCGCCCATCGCTCATCGCTTGTCGGATCAATTTGGTAAATTCTCATCAACCAATTCTCGATTTTTGCGATTGTTCGGATTCGAGCGGGTTGCTTGAGAAATTCGAAGGAAGGGCGACAATTCCGAATTCAGCAACGGCCCGCCGCGCTACTGCCCAAATGGAGATGGGGTGGGGCCAGGTCAATCGGACACAGATAAGCTCGAAGCATCCTGTGAACTCCCGGCCCTGTTTCGAAGTAAACTTGCGTAAATGCCCGTGGTCAGTTCACTGACCACTTCCCAGGAGTGGCGCTTCATGGCGAACTCGCGGATCTCGCGCCGATGTTTCTCCAGATCTGCGAACAGATCACTTGCGAAATACTGTTCAATAGCCCTCGCTAAGTCGATTGGATCTTCGGGCCTGAACACAAAGCCCGTCGTCCCCTCGACGATGTCCTCGTTCAGTGACCCCACATCGGCCGCCAGAACCGGAAGGCCGAAGTTGTATCCCAGAAAGATCACGCCACTCTGAAATATTTCCTTATAAGGCAAAACCAGAGCGTCTGCAGCTTTGAAGTAAACCTCAATTTCGCTGTCGGGAATGAACTCGATCCTCGGAATGATTTGCCCAGTCTCGACGTATTGCTGGATTTCTTTCTGAATTGATTCCCAATAACTATCTGAGGGCATCTCGAGTTGGCCAGCGATAATCAGCCGATAATCACTGTGCCCGCGAACAATTTTTTGGAACGCGGGAATTAGAAATTCGAGCCCTTTGTAAGGTTTGATCCTGCCGAAAAACAAAATGGTCTTGTGGTTCGCGTGGATGCCGAGCCGCTTTTTCGCTTCTTTTGTCGACAGAGCAGTGTTTGGAACGGAATTGTTAATCCCAAACGGAATCACGGTGACCCGGCCCGGTGGGACGCCAAATTCCTCCAACAATTCGTTCTTCATTTTAGGCGTATGAACGAAAATGTGGTCGGCCAACCGATATTGGATTTTCAGTGTCAACCGATTGAGAGCGGTGTCTGCAGAATCGCGTTTAAGCTTGTTTACATTGTGAGCCGTGAGCACGACGGCCTTCCCCAACAGCCGGTAATACAGCATGAGCAGTGTGCGATCGAACGTCTCAAACTTATTGTTCCACAGGATGTGGAAGATTCTTGGCTTTGCTGTAGCGGCGTAGAGAATTAACCTCGAATAGTAAGCCAATATTCTGTAGATCTTTGCAAGGGGGCCGGCATTTGGCCGCTGGTCACCTCGCAGGTTCAAAAACCTCACGCCGGGTTTGTTGCGGAGATCCGGTTCGTCCAATTCATCACTTCCAATGAGGTCAACGGTCATCCCAATTGAGCTAAGGGCATTGGTCAAGCCGAAAACGTAGGGCCGATCAATGCCACCGGTGAGCAGGCTGACCGAGAATTCCCCGAGGGCGGGCATCGTCGGCTCAGGCGACTCTTTAGCGCCTTGCTGGTCACTATCTTCCCTATGAACCTCAAAGGCCTGCTTCATACCTTCGCCAATCTCTCTTCCAGAAGTTCGCAAATCGTGTGGCCGATCGTAATGTGCATTTCCTGAATCCGCGGTGTGGACTTTGAGGGAACGCAAAGACACAGGTCACACACTTTCTGCATCTGGCCGCCTGACCCTCCCGTGAGCCCGATTACGCCGACATTGCTTTTGCGAGCTGCCTCGATCGCACAAAGTATGTTTCGACTGTTTCCACTGGTGGAAATCGCCATCAGCACATCGCCCGGTCGGGCATGGGCGGATAGTTCGCGGGCAAAGACATGTTCATACCCGTAATCGTTTCCAATTGCGGTAAGAGACGATGTGTTGACATGCAGAGCCAACGCGCGAAATGGTTGCCTTTCCAGAAAAAAACGGCCCGTAAGTTCCGCAGCTATATGTTGTGCGTCCGCCGCCGATCCCCCATTTCCCGCGATGAGTAACTGGCCGCCGGCAGCGAGCGATGAGTAAATCATGTCAACTGCATCTGAAACCGAGGATGAGAGATCTTGAAGGGTTTTGGCTACCTCCAAATGCTCATTCCAGATAGCCAGAATTCTCTTCACTTGTTCGTTTGAACTTGTCAAGCCCAGACTCCTTTTGTTTCTGTCCTACGCGACGCTAACTGAACCATTTGCACGGCTCGCCCGACTGCCGCGATTCTCTAATCTGTACATCGCCTTGTCCCAAAACCTCATCAAGGAAGCCTTCACCTGTGGAAGCGCGATCTGGGCGGATTTCGCCACTTTCGCGCCAAAGATTGGTTCCATCCATGCATATTTGGAACGGAGCCGAGGTATGTTCAGAGCGCCCCCAAGCTGCGCGGCCAGTGTTTGTAGCTCCGCGATCAGGTCGGGCCGTTCCGGATAGAAATCTTGAAGATAATTTTGCATATACGCCAAACATGATTTTCGGACGCATTCGCTTTCCTCCGCCGACCGGGCATGCTGCACTTGTAGTTTCAACGAGAGGAGCAGTGCATCTTTCTTCTTGTGCGATCTGCCTATGTAGCTCAGCCGGCTATGCGCAGTATTTCTATAGAACACTTTTGCCTGTGGTACGAAGCGAGTTCCTTCAGACGCCAATAGCACGCGGCAAAAGTATTCGACGTCGTCGTCGCTGAAAAGCCGCGTGTCCCAAGGGCCGGCCACTTGCGTGAGTTCCCGGCTAGCTAGCCAAGTCGCGGTTTGCATATACAGATTTTCATTCATTTTTTTGACAAACCAGTCAACTGGAGAAAGATCCTGCCACAATGAAGTTGCTACAAAACGTGCATGGCTGGTGCGATAACTAAAAGTACCCCACGCGGAGGAAAGCAGAGTCCGCTTGCCGTCGGTATCCCGCAGGGCAGCAAGCTGGCACTCGATCTTGTCCGGTGCCAGGATATCGTCTGCGTCTAGCCACTGGATGTAGTCTCCTTGGCAGAATTGCACGGCATAGTTGCGCGCCGCGGCAGCCCCCTGGTTCTCCGTAGAGACAACCACAACATTTTTTGAGGCAAACTCTCGCGCAATTTCGGCCGTCCGGTCAGTGGAGCCGTCGTCCACAACGATGATTTCTTTGTGCGGCCAGGTTTGGTCGACCGCAGACCGGATCGTGTCCGCGATCCAATTCTCTGCGTTGTGGGCTGGAATCAAAATTGAAACTAGTGGGTTCATGGCAAGATAAAGCGGTTGCAATCCGTCCTTTTCTCTGCTTCCCGCGATCTCCGGAGAAATCTCCCGCTCATCGGAATACTTAATTTGGTACTTAAGAACACGGGCTCACCGCGCTGAGAATACGATCCGCAACTTCTCTCAATTGTCGCTCGCGTGCCGCCATTGCTGGGGTAGGATCCAGGCCAGCAACTTGAAGAAGTTCTTTCCATCGGTACACCCAATCATGACGCAACAATGCCTCAGCAGCATTCCTTTGGCTGATCGCACGAACCTGCTCCGGCACTCTGCCCAGCTTCGCGATCACATCGATCGCATCAGAGCCGTCCGGTTGAATTTTGATGACGGCGTCGGACCAGGGAAACATTTTCCGGAACGAATCACAATTCGGAGCCTGCCCGATCATAACGGTGCCCGCGGCTGCACCTTCGTAGTAGCGACGCCCGATTTCCTCCTGCCCCCGAGTTTCGCCCGGAAGGTTTACTTTTCCAGGCGCCACCATGAAGTATTTCGACCGCTTGGCGATGTTGGAAAGAAGATTGCGATGTTGGCGGTGATCATATACATCTGAAAGTGAGCCCTCAAAGGTATCGTAGAGGTAGAATAGCGATCCGTCTTGCGCCACCTTGTACAGCTCTTTGTGAATTTCTTCATATCTTCGTCCTATGCTGTACACATCAACAACGCGCGCAGGTGAACTCGGATAGGGGCTGAACCGGAGCGCATCCACGGCCCCAGGAAGCCAGCGGCACGGCTTGTCTATGATCCTTGAAAGGGTCTCGACAGTGTCCAGACAGCTGACAAATACGTAGTCGAATCTTTTTAGAGCATGAATCCAATATTCGTGCTGTGGCAGCTCGGCCAGCCACAACTCATCTATCCAGCATGCGCTGACTTTGCACTTGTCTTCCCAACCCTCGATGGCGTTGATATGAACAAAATCGTGGGTATATTGGCACACGGCCAGAAATAGATCGTATTCCTGGGTAAGCCGCACCTTCCTGAGGCCGGGATTTTGGTAGATTAGCCTTCGGGAAAAATCGTGGAACAACATGCGCCTCTGCCACCTCTCCCTGAACTGATAGCTGGTGAGTGGCTCGAGGCAGATTAAGTCAAGATCGTCGACTTCCTGGAGTACGTCTTGCGCTTCGTAATGACCGGAAAGAAAAGCCTTCTTCTTGAAAAGCCTGCCCGATGGCATACAGATGCGGGGATTCCGGTCGTGCGCCGCACGTCCCGCTGACTGCCTCTGAGAATTGGACGGTTCGGACGGAATCATTCTTTCACCCGCTGCAGAACTTACGAAATGCGTATTGATTAATCTTCAGTTTAATTTGCAATCCTATTGGCCGTGAGTGATATGCGGGAACCTGTTCCGGGACTGTACACACCTGCAGTGGACTCCGCATATAATTTTGCCGCAATATACCGATGAAAGGAGGCCTCTGTAAGGGGCAAACTATCGACGCGACATGCAGTAAAAGCAGCGATTTGCAGGCCGGTACCGTGAGGGCACGACCGCAGTAATCTGGTTTGAGTACACGCTTTCAATGCCGCTGCTGTTCACGGAAGTAACCACATAATAATAGGGGAAAAACATTGCGGACTCGATTACCCGCCCCGCGCCGGAGGCGTCCGCCAGTACACCTCAATGTATCTTTCGGAATACTGCTCAACCACACTCGAGAATTCCTGGGCTCCTAGCCATTTTCCCAGCGCCATACCCCGCTGAAGTTCGGTTGCATAGTTGAACTCCCCATCAGCAGCCAGGCCATCCAGCAACCTGACACACTCGAGTCCTTCCTGCCTGAATTCAGGCAGATTGACCTCAAATGAGAGAAACGGGACCGGATGCTTCAAGCCTTTTATTACGTTTGCCTCATAACCCTCAACATCAATTTTCACAAAGAAGGGCAACCCATGAGTGAGAATCAGCTCTTCGAGCGTAGTTGTTTCGACAGCTTTGCGTTGAGCAAACTCCAAGCCACAGTGTTCGTGCTCAAACTTGTCTTTATTGGCTTTCAACGTGTCAGCCCATTTCTGACTGAGGGTGTTCACTGCTGATCCGGCTCCATCGATCCACATTGTCTCAATCGTGCTTCGGTCACTGACTGCCTTGCCAACGATGACAACGGGCTTTGAAGCTAACCGGTACCGCAGGAACTTACCTCGTAATACTTCCTGGTTTGCCTCATCCGGCTCGATGCACACAACGCGTGCACCCAACCTCAGAAAAACATTGGTCTTGTCGCCGACGTTTGCCCCAACGTCAAAGATCAAGTCGCCTCGCCGAAATCCAATTAGGAGTCTGCGATAGAACTCAAGCTCTTTCCTTCGATCATCGATCAGCCGCCTATCGGCAACGCTCCAATAGAGGTCATATAAGTAGGAGTTCTTCAAACGGTAGTAGATGCCAACGCGTTTTAGCGTTGACTGAAGGCCCCGTTTAAGTGCTTGCATACTTGTTCTCTATTGACCTTAATAGGGATTTCTATTTTGAGTTCCCGAGTGGTTTACCTCTTCTTGGGCCGATTTTTCCGCTGCTGCGCTTCGACTATCCTGCGGCACCGGCAGCATCGCTATGCTCCGCAGCAGCACTCCGAACCGCCGCCGATTCAGGTGTCCTTCCGCCAGCAACAGCCAGAAGTATCGCACATGCTTAACCAGCCGTCCTCCGGTTTTCACCAACCGCTGTTGCACCAGTTGGCGCCGGGTGGTTCGTGTTACCCATTAAAAGGATTTTATGCGCCGCGTCGGCAAATTTGGCGCAACCCTCGACACAGCTGATCTCCTGGTCGACGAGATATGATACAGCGGGGATGCCAAGTGCTCGCGGGCAGGCGTCCTGCTCGCTGCGCGGCCGCCCGAAACAGGTACAGGGGGAGCTTGACCGCCGAGCAGGCCGCGGGTAACGCCACTCGAACCGACCACGCCAAGCAGCAGAAAGATCCACGTCGGGGTCAACATCCGGAAGCCAGCCTCCGTTACGCTATAGAAGGTAGCTGTCACTATACAAGCGAGCAGCAGGCTCGCAAACTCGGGATCGTGCTGAAATGCCCTGCTGGCATACCAATATCCATTTATTACAATCACCATGATCAGGCACAGTCCCACCAGGCCTAGGTCCAGGTACGTCTCTATAAAACCGTTGTGCGCCGAGTTAAGATTGTGCATGTCCATAAATCCCAAAAGTTGCAAACTGTGATTCACCCTGTATGCGTTCGCGTTCCAGAAACTCTCAAACCCCGTGCCAAATACCGGGTTTCCGGCCGCGGCAATCGAGGCTGCCCAAATGTCCGTGCGTCCAGTCAGACCGCCCCCCCTGCCCAGCGATTGCGAGAAGGCCGACCCGCCTCCGAAGAGCAGGCCAAGCCCTCCAGCAAGAACGACTCCTAAAGAGAGCGCGAGAACTCTGCCAGGCCGGTTTCTGAAGGACTGCAGACTGGTTGCAAACATGAGCCCAGCCCCTAGGATTAAGCAGGTGACCGAGGTTGCGGAATGTGCCATCTGCAAGAGCGCGATCCCAAAGGCGAGTAACGTACATTGCGCCACGAGGCGCCGGCCTCGATGAGGTTCATCCTTGTGGATGAAGAGCGAACGCACGTTCCAAAGCGCGCCCAGCGAAATGACGAATACGATGAGGCCGAGCTCATTCTTGTTTGTCGTCACTCCCACGTTCACGGGATTTCCATCGTCGTCAAATGCTCGGCCCATGTCGCTGTAACGGATCAATAAGACGGAAAAGGGAAATAGAATAAAGCCAACCCGGGAATAGAGTCGCCGGAGCGCGGCAATCGGTTGGCCATCCGTTAAAATGATAAGTATCATCACCAGGTCGCCCACGGCCTTCGTCCACCGTTTAAATGCGGGCTCATGGAAGGGCGACCACGTTACGCTCACGAGGCAATATAGAAAGTAGAGGAGTATTGGACCGCTTACAGCGAGATAGGCGCTTGTTTTCTTACCACGATGAAGCAGGATCACAACACCGATGGCCAGAAGTGCCGCAAAAATAGCTGCGTCCGCGGGGCTCCCATTCAGTGTTGCGTCAAGAGTGTCCGTGGACGTGGTTCCCACCCCCAACCAGGAGGAGACAGGTCTCGACCCTACTATCCACAGCCAAATGACGGGCAGCCAAAGGGCTATGGAAGGTCGAGCGGACTTTTCACGGTCAAGGAAGAACAGCCCTGCGATTCCGACGATACAGACCAGTAGGGCAAGTGGTGTGCCCATTTCCTGCTCCTTCTAGGGTCTCCCGTGCCCTTCAGAATCACTTTTCTGCTCGAGACGCGCAGCCCTGAAAAGCAACCCTTCCTCTCAAACCGCGAAGGGATTTTTAGCTAGATTAGGACGCGAAGGGAGCCGGCAAGACCCGTCGCTTATTGCAGTTTACCTTCCGCCACCAGGCGTCGCACGACGAGGTTCGCGCCAAACTGGTTGAGATGATTATCATCATCCATCATGGGGATCTTATGCGCCCCGTCGGCGTACTCGGCACAGCCATCGACGCCACAAAGCTCCTGGTACAACGAGATGTAGCGTACGTGCCACACGTTTGCAGCCATGCTCTGCATCTTTGCATCGATTGCCCCAATGTTGTTCAGGCGATGCCGGCTCGCGAAATTCGGTTTGTTCCACGCTATGGAATATGCCAAAAGCCTCGGCAGTGGCCCGTCGTATTCGGGTACGGGCCCAAAAACGGTTACAGGTACATTGTGCTGCTTTGCCCAAGCGATCGTTGTTGTGAGCTCGGGTAGCTGCTTCTCTGACCATCGTCCAACCATAAACAGACCCTGAATTGAATGAGAAGGAAGATAGCTCTGAAAGATGTAAGCTATCATTTTTTCGCAGTCGGGATGAGGTTCCGAATGAAGCAATGGCGCGCAGTCAAACGTACTGGCCTGCATGACATTTGCATTTGGGAGTGCCGAAGAGAGCGCGGACCACAACATTGCCGAATGGCTATCGCCTAGTAGAAGATAGTTGTTCTTTTTACCGCTGTCGTCCTGGTGTAGGCAGAGATTGTAATTATATTTCTCGAAATGATAATCGGATGTGATGAAGCATCCCGTCCGTACAATTTCCTCGCTGTCGTGGTGCACGGAGGCAACCTCCAGCGCATCAGCCGGAAAGCGGCCTTCGAATCCTTTGGCGAAGACGGTCAACGAAGACAATCCTATCAAAATGAACATGACGGCACCTGCGAGCGCGAAGAGTGGCCGCCCACTCAGACGTAGCGGGCCGCTTCGGAAGGGGCGCTCGACGAATCGCCACGAGAGAGTTCCAAGCCCCAGCGAAAGCACGACTTCAACGATCATGTCGAGTCGATGCTCGGGGAGCAAAGCTGCGAGGCGGTGTGACGTGATCGCACTTGCGCCAACGAAAACACCCATTTGCTGCAAAACTATGATGGGCCAGTGCCACAAATATAACGAATACGAAATCAACCCAATAAACACGATCGGGCGCCAGGAGAGAATCCTTCCTATTAAAGAGGAGCCACTTTCCCCCGCGCCGATAATCAGGGCTGACCCCACACAAGGAGCCAGGGCGCTAAGACCAGGAAACAGCATCCTCTCTGTGTAAAAGAAAATCGAAAACCCGATCAACCCCATCCCCGCGAGCGTCGCAAGATTCCGCTGCCATGTCCGTTGCAGGCCCGGGAACATTTCCAAGGAAAGGATTGTCCCCAGCAACAGCTCCCAGGCCCGTGTATAAGGCATATAGAAAGCGGTCTCTCGATTCTGGAAAACAACAATTGCGCTCGCGATCAACGAGCCACAAAACAGGACGATCACCGACAGACGCAGCCGGGTGGGGAAGAACTTGCGAACGAGTATGAGAAAAATGGGAAACAGAATATAAAATTGTTCTTCCACTGCCAGCGACCAGGTGTGCAGCAAGGGATACGAGGTTGGTGAGTCAAAGTAACCGGAATGTCGCCAGAAATAAAAATTGGAAGCTGACGCCGTCGCCGCCAACATCGACTTACTATAAGCAACCAACTCGGCCGGCAGCAGATAGATAACGCCAAACACGCTAAACAAGGCAAGCATCGCAAAAAGCGCAGGGAAAATGCGCCTAATTCGACGCTCATAAAATCCAATCACCGAGTAGCGTGATTCGGCAATCTCAGAAAAAACAATCGAGCTAATCAGATAGCCGGAGATGACGAAGAAAACATCCACGCCAACGAACCCACCCTCAATTCCGCGCAACCGAATATGAAAGGCGAGCACGCTTAGCACTGCAACGGCTCTCAGTCCGTCAATGTCCGGACGATACTTCAGGGCAGTTCTGCCAGAAAGCGTTTCGCCCAAGCCGCTCCTCGCCGATCTGTCAGAGACCGGACTCCTGGAACTACCCAATCTGCTTATGAGGTTGGGGCTCTGGTCATTTAACATAGTGGCACGCGGTTTTGATCGCTTAAGCGAAGACTGCCTTGTATAACCTGTCCATGCTCACTACTCTTGCTCTTAAACGATCCACAATTTCTACACTTATTATGGTGAGGGCGAACGCGGCTACGAAAGACGCACTCAATACCGCAAATCCGAAATTGATGTGGCGAAAGCTAGCCGCGAGGATCTGAAGAATCGCAATTTGGGATATGTAGCCAAATAGCGAGTATTTCCCAAGGAGAATAATCTCACTTCTTATTTTGCCAGAGTCACTCCCACTAATTCCCGCCAGGTAAATGACCATAAGGCTTAGGGGCACCCCGACCATTTGTAGTGAAAATGGGACATTCCAAATCGTTATCGCAATCGTGTAACACAGGTAGGCAAGCCCAAGCAGGTAAGGATGTCGGACGAAATCGTTAATCACCGTAATGGGCACGAATCCTGTCATCACGCCAAGCATTCCGATCGTAACTAGTTCCAGGTTTGCGCTCTCCACGCCGATAAATCCACATAGCACGATGGACAACAAGAGGCACACGCACACTAGATGAAATGTGTATCTATAGAATCTGTATGGAAGCATCAGCGCTCCCGAGAGCATGAGCAAGTAGCTGATGGGTACCAGAATAGAGAAAGATATAAGCTTGCCACCTACAACCGAGACATTTCCGGACACAAAGACGGTGAATATGCTTTTAGCGCCCAGCAAGTTCCCCAAGACAACGCCGGTGCCCATTGCGGGCACAATATAGGTTCGAGCCAGGTTTAGGACGAGGAATATTGCCAGGAGCTTAAGCCCTCTCGTGAATAATCTCTTCGAGAGGCGGGCGTCGGTGGCATCGTATTTGGAAAGATATACGTTTGAAATCATGAATCCCGTGACGAAGATAAAAGATGGGGTCAAAAAACGAAGGTATCGATAATACTCCCATTGAGTCCCGATGAAATAGTTTATCCAGTGATAGAGCACCATGATTAGCACCAGCGCCCCTTTGGTGAAATCGAGAGCAGAAATGCGTTGGGCTTTTGGCGGACTTGCAGTCCTTCGCGCATCAACTCTCGGTACGGAAGTGTGAGTTGTTTGAGATTCTGTTTGGGTCAAGGGTCACCTGCCCCTTGTAGTTGGTTCAGTCATAATGTAGCACTGGGGGATTCCTGCAAGACCGTTCAAAACTTCTAATATTGTGAATCCGCTTCGACCGATGGCCTTGCCGCAGACGTATAGAGGAATACCTCAACAATCATGCAGCGCTTCCCGGTAGGCGGCTAGCAGTTGCGGCACAGAATACTCCCAGGCAAGCTGTTCTTCGATTCGCTTTCTTCCTATTTCTCCCATTTTCTTTCTTTCTTCGGGTCTGTCCAGCAACCAAATAATTTTGGCGGCGAAGTCCGCAACCCCATCGTTCTTACTGGCGTAAAGAGAGGCTTCCTGAGCGCTAAACCTGCCTTCCTTGGCATCAAATTGGACGATTGGTTTGCCAAGGGCCATATATTCCATGATTTTGATCATCGTGGAGATATCATTCATCTCACTCGGCCGGTCCGGATTCACGCAGACATCGGCTGTTGAGAGTATCTCCAATAAATCCTCGTCAGAAACTCTTCCGGTGAAATGAACGGTATCGAGCAAGCCCTTTTCTTCGACCATCTTTTCGAGTTTATTAAGTTCCGTACCCCCGCCGACACACGTGAAAAGGACATCGCGCCTGCCTGAGTTTTTTACGTTCTGCGCAATGTCCAGCAGGATATCCAAGCCATCTTGAACGCTCATATTGCCGACATAACCTACCAGGTAATTCTTTCCGTTCCTCCGTGCGGGATTGGGAGGAACCGGTTTGAATGTTTCCCTGTTCGGCCCGTTACGCACAACGAACACATTTTCCGAAGGCACGCCGCCTCTGCTCACCGCTAAGCCCTTATAGCTCATGTTCGTTACTACCACCACATCGCTGACCCGATAAGTAAGTTTTTCGAGCATCACCAGGATCCTGTAAAGCGTTCCCTGTTTCCCGTATTTCGAGACGTATAGTTCAGGATTTGCGTCGTGGTGGTCGAAAATGTACTTCACTCCCAGAAGTCTGAACGGGAGTGCGACTAGAAAAATGTTGTCAGGAGGATTGCAACCTTGAATGACGTCAAATCCATGCCGCAAGTAGATCCACAGCGCATACCAGAACTCCCAGAACAGAGCCCAACCATACTCCCACAAATACCCCATCGGAGTGCTCCCTTCCGCGGGTGAGGGGTGCCGATAGATACGGACTCCGTCGATGACTTCGTATCCTTTGGTAGACCCTTTCCGCCGAGGGCACAATACGGTCACGTCGTACCCGTTCTCTCGAAGCGAACAAGCCTCCCTCCAGACACGCCGATCGAAAGGAACGGATTGATTTTCCACGATGATCAAGATCCGTCCGTTTAGGACGCCATCGCAGACCTTCGCAGATGCCCCCGCCCAGGACTCGGGCACTGCTGTTCCGCTGGCCTGGAGATTTGATTCGTTCGACATTGCGTTTTGCCGACGCTCGGAATTCCTACCAGCAGATGCCGCTGTACTCGCCATTGTTGCTCCTGGAATTCGAAATGCGCACAAAATCCACCAAACACTGGCCTGTGTGAAGCCTTTGGGGAACAGTTTCGAATTCAGTGGATTTATTCCCGATTACTATGGTCTCGGCGTGTTGCAAAACCGCGTCGATATTGTCCACCATCAACTTGGAAATATGCGGAATGCGATTCAGGATGAAATCCCGATTCGCACCAACCAATCTCGCCACTTGCACGTTTTTGTCGTAGATGCGCACGTCATAACCTTTCCCTGTGAGCCGTTCGATGATTTCGATCATCGGGCTCTCGCGCAAATCGTCCGTTCCCTCTTTGAAACTGAACCCCAAAATCCCAATGCGCCGGCGGTCTTTTTCCATGATCAACTGAAGACCCCTGGCAACCTGCAATTCGTTACTCGGCAAAATTGCATTTAGAATTGGCAATTCCAGGTCGTGCAGCTTAGCCGAATAAGCCAGGGCGCGAAGATCCTTAGGTAAGCATGAGCCTCCAAAGGCAAAACCGGGTTTAAGGTAGGCTGGCGAAATGTTGAGTTTCTTGTCCTGGCAGAAAATGTCCATAGCCTTATGGGCATCAATTGAGAAGGACTTGCAAAGATTTCCGATTTCATTCGCGAAGCCGATTTTCAGAGCGTGCCAGCTGTTGTCGATGTATTTGATCATCTCGGCGGTTTCGACGTCCGTCCTGATCAGGGGAGCGTCGAGTTTTGCATACAGCGCAGCCAACATATCCCCGCTGGCCTGGTCAAGTTCCCCAATTACGGTCTTTGGAGGAATAGCGAAATCCATCACCGCCGAACCTTCGCGGAGAAACTCGGGATTGTTGCAAACTCCGAAGTCAGTGCCGGCCTTCTTTCCAGAAGTCTCTTCGAGGACTGGGATGACCACCCGGCGCATTGTTCCCGGCAGAATCGTGCTGCGGATTACTACAATATGTCGGGCCGATTTACCCTTAAGCGCGTGGCCAATTTGCTCGCAAACATGCCTGACGTGCGTAAGGTCAAGGTTGCCGTTGATCTGACTAGGGGTACCGACGCAAACAAAAGAGATCTCGGTGTCCCGGATAGCCTGAACAGTGTCGTCGGTTGCGCGGAGTCGGCCCGTCTTAACCGCCTGGCAGATGATTTCATCGATATCCCTTTCAATAATGGGAGATTTTCCGGCATTGATTAACTGCACTTTTGTCTTTACGGGATCCACGCCGATGATTTCATGACCTTCCTTGGCAAGGCAGCCTGCAGACACCGTACCGACATAACCCAGACCAAATATGCTGACTTTCAAGATGCGCTCCTTCTTTTTATCCTGGTGGGTTCTTAATGAGTTGAACTAAGCCTCCATCAGGCTCTCGAACTTGGAACTCTTTTCATTTCTAAAGACGAGGAAGCAAAGGCTTCGAAACAACTGGGCTTGCGCCCAGCGATGCATGGGCGTGTTGTCCCAGCCTAGATGAAGGCGTCGGCTGCGAAAGGAACCGTCCGGCTTTTGCCACATGGTCAGGAGCTCATTCAAAACGGCGGCTAACAGATGGTCCAGTTTTGAATAACGTCCCTGGAGTAGAACAGCCAGGTTGATGCACTCGGCGTAGTCATACAGTTCGCGCCGGTATACCGTGAGCCGGGGGCGGCTCGAGAATGGCTTCGGAGAACCCTTTTCGTCGAATAGATTTCTTACATAATATCCAATTCCCCGATCGATGGCTTCGGTGCACCCCGGGTGTTTTGTTATTGCCTCGATTTTTGTCAGTGCCTTTAGAACAAAACAGGTATGAAAGTGGTCTATGAAATTTCGCTTTCCGTCTTTAGCGTAATACCACGACCCGTCCTGATTTTGAGCCTCGATGACGAAGTTCAGATTTCTTTCGGCCACCTTCCGGAATTTGTCCTCTGAGAAATCGTGGGCCGCAGCCATCAGAAGGAAGGCCCGGTAAGCGTTTGCATTTACTACGTTAATAGATTGTTCGGGGTCGGGCGTGTAGGAACACGTGGACGCGCCCGGGGAAGTTTGGAAATCCTTGTAGTCTTGAAGAGCGTGCTGTGCTATCGAATTCATTATCTTCAGCCATTCGTCAGCTTTGTCTATCTCCCAAACCTGTTTGAAGGCTTCATAGACGTACGGAACGGTCGTGATAAGAGGGGTCCCTGCTTTGATCGTGCCGCGTAGTGTCACCCAGTTGAAGGGATATCCCCAACAATAATTGTCATAGCCGGCGCATCGAGTGCTCTTGAGAACCTCCAGAAAGTGCAATGCCTTCTCGTAATAACATTCCTTTTTCGTAAGCTTCGCGAGAAAAGCAAACCCCATCGCATAGTGAGCATCAGCGATCGGAAATCGCTGGCGTTTCCAAAATATGCTCCTGGCCGACGGCACAAACGCCTCGGAAAATACCATTGGCGCCACCGCCAATAGCCCCAACTTCGGCCTCTTGTAGTAAGTTGCTTTGGCCCATTGGCCTAAACCGCTCGCATAGAAACTCTGAAAGTCATTGGAAGTCTCGCCGTAGTTTTCTAGCCATCGGACAAATTTCAGGATAGCCACCTGAATACTTTGGATAGGCAGCGAGCTGGTCTCTGCGCCTGTAAAAGGATCGGTTGGGGATGTTGTCTGGAGATTCATGCCATCCTCTCGTTCAACACGATTTTGGCATTCGACTGGTGAAGGGGCTGCTATTGGTCAAGAAATTTAGCTGGCTAGAGGGCTGTCAGCGAGACACATACATGGTTACGGCGTTCAGTTCGCGTCCAGGAACAGTCGGTGTGTGAGTTCAAGCGTCAGGAGCCTGTGGATCTCTGTAGTGTAGTTTCGATTGCCCTTCAGGTGCCCGTTTACAATGTTTCGGACAGATGCCGCATTGAGATACGGACGCGTCAGCGACCGCTGGTCGAGCAGCATTTCGCGGACGTAGTCGGCAAGTTCGTCGCGATACCAGACCCGGAAATGAAACACCTTGTGACGGCCCAACCAGATGCGCTCCAAGTGAAGTGGAGCAAACAGGTGATCCACTTGGGCCACCCATTGTGGCATGCCGTAGTCATATGCATATTCAGCTTTAAATGAGAACTGAAGCAAGCCGCGAGTGAACGCGCTAGTATTTCCCCCGACGCCGCGGTCGGTGCGCAATCTTGCAAGTTCGGGGTTGCCTTCTCGAATAAGCCTGAGCCTGGCTTGCTCGTTAACGGCAACAGGACCGGGCGCTTTGTATATGGTCTCAACCAGGTCGTTATCGAGATATGGCGAGCGTACATTCACTTGGGTCTGTTCCAGGCCGAGTACGCCAAAGTGATGCCAAGGCGACTGCCGGAAAGCCACGAACGTCATCGGATGAACCTGCTGGCTTGTAGCAAAGGTCGCCTTGGCCGCACGAAGATGCGATTCCAAATCCGCTTGGAACAATCCGTCGGCGGGTTCTTCCGCTTTGAACATCACGGCGTGTAAAAGCATTTCGCTGCCATAGGTCCCAACCATCCTCACTGGGGCGATTTCTCTCGCCTTCTCGCTCACGTAAAGATCCGGTGAGCGATTAAGGTCCACACATGCGTCCGTGAGATAGATCGAGCGCTCGGCGTAATACGCAAACTTGTTCAGAAATTCGGTGCCAGTCGTGATGACTTGGTGTTGCTGTCCGTAAATCTTTGCCACGCGTCGTGCCAGTTGTACGTCCTGGTTGTCGTGGTACATGCTTCCATATGTGTAGCAAGGCAAAGAATTGGGCTCAGCCTTATGCCAAGCCAGGATAATGCGCGTATCCAAACCACCAGTGAGCGAGACACCGATTTGTTCGCGCCCGTTGAAATAGCGGGGAAGATTTTGGACAAAGACATCGCGAAGTTGGGTGTAATATGCCTCCGGCTCAAGCCGCTCTTGTTCTTCCCATTCGCGAGGCTCAAAATACTTGGCTTTCTGTTCGAGCACGCCTTGCCGGAACGACCAGACTGAGCCGGGGGGCATTACCTGGATGCCCGAAAATAGTGTTCGATTTTCTAAAACACAGCCGCACACAATGAACTCCCCAAGCCCGCGCAAATCCATGCTACGCAGCTCAGGCCGAACTTTTAGAATAGCCTTTGCTTCGGCAGCAAAGTAAACAGCGTCTGCGGCCTCGTGGAGATAAAGCCGTTGCAGTCCATACCGGTCGTTGAAAAGCTTCGCCGTTCCGCGCACCTTGTCCGCGACGAAGCCGTGAAATCGGCCATTCAATTGTTTTGGAAAATCAGGCTCCTCTTCATACCGGTGCACTAGATAGGACGGCCCATCTTGCGCTACGGCATGTCCTCGCGCCTTGAGGGCCGAAGCTATACCAGGTTCTGGAAATTCCTCGCCTGAAAAAATCAGGGTGATGTCCTTGGTCTCATTCTGAAGCGGCATTCCGGCGTCAAAGGATCCTTGCCGAGCGACCCAGCCAACGTAAATACCCAGATCCTCATCAATCCAAGTGCCACTTACATAGAAAGCTTCGTGTCGTAGGCTCTCCAACATCCGCAAAAGTTGCGGCTCAGCCCACTCGCGAGGCAGTTTGGTTACCAGGCCAACTAGACCGGGCATGCTTTCTTCCTTTGCTTGAACGGCATGGTTTTAATAGATAGAAGAGCTATCGAAAAAGCTGGCGGGTGCCACACTAGGAATTGGAGCCGGCGGGAGGATTTGAACGCTCCGTCTGCCGAATACGATTCGGCCGCTCTGTCATTGAGCTACACCGGCTTAGAAAAACTCTAAACTTATACCACAGCGCACGCACGCGCAGAGCTGTGGCGAGAGCTGGATGAGGCAAAATGCCAACTAAGCCTCTGTGAAGTTTCGCTCTTACGCACAGCGCCCCCCATCCCGTCACGGGAACAACATACCTTGGTACCAGGATCTCCTCAAAGCCGCATCGGATTTTGAATTCCCGGAGAGGGCTGTCTCGCTTATTGCCGTAATTGTAGAGACCGTACGTGATGTGCGAAATCCCTTTCGCTTCGCAAACTTCGACGGCAGTGGCCATCAAGCTGTTTGCTGGCCGCTTATCGAAATGACTGGGTTTTGTAGTCAAATTCAGGACGGATGCGATTCCTGCGCGGTAAATGAGATGCAAAAAACCAATTAACTCTTCGCCGTGGTATGCACAGATAAAGTCACATCGGCCCGTGAACTCACCATAGAGTTTTTTGGTCTCGTCGAAACTTCTTCCGTAATAAGCGTTCGGCATTCCCTGTCGAAGCGGAGAGTCATCGTTCACTTGGCGTATTCGCTCTATCAACTGGTGATCAAATTCTTCAATCCTCACCACCACACCACGCTTGGAGGAACGCCTCACATTTTTCCGAGTTTCCTGAGGAAGGCTCTCCCACCATTCCTTGAAACTAGCCAAGCGGATGGCTGCAACGCTCTCGTATTCAAATGGATATCCATATTTGGGTTGCGTCGTGGAAGGCTTCTGAGGGAAAGTAAAAATGTCGGCCTTTAGCAATTGGTTGCCGCTGCCCTTTAGTGCCTCGATATATAGTTCCGGATTCTCCAGGTCATACTCCATCATCTCGTCGCCGCGGACCCTTGCTGTCCTGAGCCACCGGCCGGTCGCGTAGAGCTTGTTGCCATTCACATCCAAGGAGGGGACGGTGACCCATCGCCCCTTCACTCTGGTTTCAACGCTATTGCCAATTCCGGACATTAAAACCTCACTTGGCTTCGGACCGGTTCGATCTCTTTTTTTGTAAAAACGCTTTCAGTTAAAAGCTGCGACGGCTGCCTCGTTTGTTCGGAGCCATTCCTCGAAAAGGGCTAAACTAAACAAGATCTTATGATTGTCCTGCCGGCCCGATGCATGTAGATCAAAGAGGCCGCGAACGGAAGACGTGCGCAGGTATTGATAGATCCTGGATTCGGGATCAAGGAGAGTGTCCGCCATTTTGCTATCGATTGCATCGCGAAACCAATCATCCACGACGTTACTTGCAAAACCCCGCTTGGGCCGCCTCAAGATCGATTCAGGTAGAAAACTGCCGCAGACTTGCCGATGCAACCATTTCCGTGTGCCGTTCCGCACTTTAAAATTGGCCGGCAGTCGTTCCACGTATTCCACAATCTCCTTATCGACAAACGGCACACGAAGTTCGAGGCCATGAGCCATGGAAAGTTTGTCCGCATACATCAGGAGTTCGTCCGGAAGAGTGGATCGCACTTCGAGAAATTGGAGCCCACCTAGTTCATCCGTCCCTGACATAAGTCCGGCAAGATCCGACCAGCAGTCCAATATCGTGTCACCGGAATTAGGAGCCAGCAATCCATCCTGAAAAAGCCCTTCGACTTGCTCTCCCGGCAGCAGGGAGAGTACATGCTGATATCTGCGCATCCGATCTGGAATCGCGAGGGAATAAACCCCCCGCTTGAGGGTTTCATTCCTTGGCAGGGCGCCGATTGTGGAAGTAATTGGCGTACGCATCCATCCCGGCAAGCCGGCCCAGAATGCGCTGTAGCGCACGCCCAGGTGACGGCGGTAGCCCCCAAACAACTCGTCCGGCCCTTGCCCGACCAAGGCTACTTTCACGTCCTCGCGCGCTCGTTGGCAGACGAAATACATCGGAACAATCGAAGATGTCGCGATAGGCTCTTCCAATGCCGCCACGATCTTGGGAAGCGCTTCCTCGAAAGCTGATTGAGTAATCTTGACGCTGGTGTGCTTTGATCCCAGCACTCGAGCGGTTTCCGCGGCATCCGCCAGTTCGTCATCGCCAAAGGACGAGCCATAGCCCACTGTATAAGTCGGCCAGGAACTTCCGTTCAAATTCATCAAGGCGAGCAGCAGCCCGGAATCGATTCCGCCGCTCAACAGCAAGCCAACTGGGACGTCGCTGATGAGTTGGCGCTTGATTGCATCCTTATACAGGGAAAGCAGCTCCTCCCTGGCTTCGGCGGGAGACTTGGCCGGTGTGAAAGGTTCTGGCTTGAATTTGTACCAGCGACTCACTTCGCAAGCGCCATTCTGGACCGTCAACTTGGTCCCCGGCGCTAGTTTGCGAACTCCTTTCAGAATCGTATAGGGCGACGGCGTAAACCGGTAACGGAGAAAAAGATTGAGAGAGGTCGTATCAATCTCCGCTTTTCCCGGGATCATCGTGCGGATGGGGTGCATTTCCGAACCGAAACACAAGCTGCCGCCATCTATGCGGTAGTAAATCAGCTTGATCCCAAACGGGTCGCGGGCCAAAACCAACCGTTTCTGACGTACGTCCCAGATGGCCAGCCCAAACATTCCGTTCAGGCGGTTAAGCACTTCGTCGCCCCACTGCTTGTATCCGTGGATGATGACCTCGGTGTCGCAGTTGGTGCGAAAAATGTGCCCGTGGCTCTGCAGTTCGCGCTTGAGTTCAGGGAAATTGTAAATCTCGCCGTTGAAGACGACCCAAATCGACTCTTCCTGATCCGACATGGGTTGATGCCCGCCGGCGAGGTCAATGATCGAAAGCCTGCGAAACCCGAACCCCAGGGGCCCAGCGACGAAATACCCTTCGTCATCCGGCCCGCGGTGGCTGATGGAGTTCGTCATCACTTCGATGTCCGCGCGTCGCACCGGCGCTAAGGTTTCAAAATTATATTGTCCGCAAATCCCGCACATAGGAACCAATTAACCTCTACGAATCTTGCTCTGGTGATGAGATGAGCGATTCGCGACTCGACGACGATGCCCGCCCGGAACAATCGGAGATCATTATTCGGAAAGCAATGTAAATTTATCGATCGGTTTGAGTGTCAGAACTCGCTTAACAATGGCTTTTAACTTCCGCATCTGCTCTCTGCGATGGAAAGCCATGAGCTCGTTCGAGACGGGCCTTTTGAGCCTTCGCACGGCGGCCAAACCATAGCCCAACCCAAGAGCGAGTCCGTCTACAAGATAGGGCCATTTCGTCATTCGGTACGAAACTCGGAACAGCTCCCACAATGGATGCCCACCCAGGAAATAGTCTTTTTGGCCATAGGAGAATGAGGCCGCCAAAACACCGCGGTCTGCTGTTCCCAGGGGTCGGTGGTGGAAAAAAGACTTCTCCCTGTACGACCGGGTCTTCCAACCCTTCATGCGCGCCGTTTGCACCGCGATCCAGTCGATTCCGCCCGCTTTGTTTGCAAAGTACCCGCCAATCTCCTCGAAACACTCACGACGGAACACCTGGCACTGTCCGGAAACGTAGGTCTGTCCTTCCAAACTATCGGTACCTGAGTTGTAACCACTCTCCTCGCGAAAAACCGTCCCAGCGACCCCGAGCCGCGGCTCGTTCCGGAACTTTTCTAGCAAGAATTCAAAATGATCCTTGTCCAACAAAACATCCGAATCCAGATTGCCGATGATTTCATAATTTATATCCTTAATGCGCTCCTGGCCGGCATTGAATGCATGGACTTTCGCGGCAAAATTGCGCTCTTTTCGCACCGGCCGATTCACCACTTCGATCCAGTTGTGCTTAGCGGCGTAGCGTTCCGCGATCGCCCCGGTTGAATCCGTTGAACCATCGTTCACAATTACCCATTTTAACGGGAGAACGGTCTGATGGATGACCGACTCGATAGTCTTCTCGATCAGTGCCTCTTCATTACGCGAGGGTGTAACCAAAACGTACGTCGGCAGAGTGGCAACTCTATCCAAATGTTCTGTCCCTGCGCTCGCGTTTGACTCCCGATCCGTTTGTAGTTTCGACATGGTCAGTCTTCGCTACGGACACCGTTCTGCGCGTACACTTCGGACCGCTCTGTCGTGAGCGACTTATCATAGGTCTGGTCCGGTTCGTGTACGACAACGTGGCTTCCCCGGTTTGAGAAAGAGAACGGGACGCACAAAAGATTCTTGAGCCGCATGCGCAATTCTTTTCGCCGCTCAGGTGGCACGAAGAAGAGCATGAAGCCGCCACCCCCTGCACCGAGCAACTTGCCTCCCAGGGCCCCGGCGCTGCGGCCTGCCTCATAGATTTCATCGAGACTGCTATTGGTGATGTTTTGCGTGAGTGTTCTCTTAATCTGCCAGGATTCATTCAAAAGCCGGCCGAACTCATCAAGCGATCGATTTGGGTTGTTTACAATGGCTTCTGCTTCGTCCACCATTTGGTACATCGTTTCCAATTCGCGCTTCTTTTGCGGCGTGACTTTAATCTGCTCTTTAGCAACATCAGAAGCAATCCGGGAAAAACCCGTAAAGAACAGGGCACAATGTTGCTGGAGGGCAGCCAGTCTGGCAGCAGGAGCGATCATCTGTTTAACTTCAAAACTGCCATTGGTATGAAAATTGATCCGATTAAACCCCCCGTAAGCGGCACTGATCTGGTCTTGCGAGCCAACTGCCTCTTTCAGAATTTCCTGCTCCACATGGATGGCATCGAGCGCCAGGGCCTGTTTGTTGCGCATTTGCTCCCTGAGTGCATAAAGGCCGAGCAAAAATCCGACGGTGAAGGCGGAACTCGTCCCCAATCCGGTTCGAGCAGGCAGATCCGCAACGTGGTGAATCTCGACTCCCTCGTCGACACCAAGGAATTGCAGGCATCCGCGGACGGAGGGATGTTCGATCGCGCTGTTGCGGGCGACATTCTCAACTTTCGAGTAGGAAATGCGGCTGTGGTATTCAAAAAATGGCGGAAGATGCCGGCAAGTGATAAAGCAGCTCTTATCAATAGCCGTTGAAAGCACAGCGCCGCCGTACTCCCGATACCAGATGGGGTAGTCGGTGCCCCCGCCAAAAAATGAGACGCGAAGTGGAGTGCGGGTGATGATCATGCTTTAGCTTTCCTTTTCAGGAATTCCGAAATTCAAGAATCCGTGGAACTGCTTCGAATAGAGACAACGCGGTTATATCCGCGACAAACTCTATGGCCCTGACCTTTTCTGGCTCTCTCTCTGCTGCTTCTCCTACCGAAACACGCACGGTCTTGCAACCAGCACTCTTACCAGCTTGAATATCAGCGTCAGAATCGCCGATCATCCAGGAGAAGGAGAGGTCGAGGTCACGGAAGCGCGCAGCCTCCAACAGCATCCCAGGCGACGGTTTTCGGCAACTGCATGGCGGTTCAACTTCGTGCGGGCAGTAGTAGATCGCCTCAATTCTGGCCCCGTCTCGCGCCAGATGCTCGGACATACGCCGGTGCAAGTCCTGCAGCTCGATCTCACTCAGCAATCCTTTCGCGACGCAGCGTTGGTTCGTAACGACGATTACGTGAAACCCAGCTCGATTTAACTGAGTGATCCCCTGCGCTACTCCCGGGAGAAAATGAAAATCTTCCCAACGAGTCACATATTCCCCGTCCGGAGCCTTTTGATTAATGACACCGTCGCGGTCCAAAAATGCTGCTTTAGTCATGTCCTCTACCAAATGAAACGGTATTGCCCTTGTAAGTTCTCTTCCCTGAGTATGTTCAGCCAGAACGAAACTCTCGGTTGCAGTTATCCCGTCAGTGTTGCAATTGTTTCCGCGAGCTAACATGTGAATCCAAGCGAGCAGCATGGGAAAGTTTCTCGTAAAGGGCCTGGGCCCGCACATAGTCTTCGGGTGTCCCAATGTCGATGAACATTCCATTCTGTTCGAGGGCAAAAACTCCGTGACTCAGAAGGCCCGGAAGAACGTCCCTCTCCAGGCTGGATGGTCCGTCTGGAATGTGGTGGAGAACTTCCCGATTGAATATATAGACACCGCCGTTGATAACGCCAGCTTCCGGGATCCCCATTTTTTCACTGAAGCGCACTACGTGATTTTCCGCGCCAATGTGGACGGTCCCATACCTCGCAGCGTCGGGAACCCGGCGCACCGCGATAGTGGCCAAGGCCCCATGTTCGCGGTGGAATCGGATTAACTGGCCAAAATTAAGTTCAAGAAATGAGTCGCCATTCATGACCACAAAGTCAGGCGCCTGCAAAACGAAGCGTTCGGCAAACTTTGTCGCTCCTCCCGTCCCGAGTGGGAGGCTTTCCCGGGAATATTCAATCGTAACATTCCATTTGTGGCCTGCTCCAAATCTTTCCTCTATCTGGCCCGCTTGAAAGCCCGTGCACATAACCAGGCGGTGCAGTCCTTGCGCACGAAGCTGAAGCACGAGCAATTCGAGAAAGGAGATGTCGCCGATCGGTGCCAGCGGCTTTGGCTTATCCGAAAGCACCGACCGCAGCCGCGTCCCCATGCCTCCAACCAGGAGTAGGACCGGCACATCCGCGGAGGGACTCTCCGCTTGTATGGGTGATTTGGCGTCTTCCATCAATGGGTACCAGTGATCTTGTAGCTGCACTCGGAATTAGCGGTTAGTGGCGTTTCTCAGAGTACCGCGTGCCAGTAGTCCAACATTGACTTCAAGGTCTGCTCGATGGAATTCAGAGGTTTCCAACCCGTATCCTTCTGGAACTTTTTTGTGCTTCCAAAAATGATTTTTTCATCGGACGGACGCATAAGCCGGGGCACGGGTCGAATCTCCGCCTTGACACCCGATAAGCGAATCGCAATGTCCAACACTTCGTGGATGTGATAAGTCCGGCTCGCACACAGATTGTACGCCTCACCGCGTTTCCCCTTCATCGCCGCAAGATAAAATCCTCTTACGGTATCTTGAACATCCAGAAACGCGCGGCGAGGCTTCAAGTTTCCAACCTCGACAACGCCGGCTTGCAAACCTTTCTTGATCCGCGCTAATTGCTGGACAAAATCGGAGGGTGCATCGTCAGTTTTTCCCGGACCAGTCGTGTTGAATAAACGAATGTTGACAGCCGGAATCTTGTAGTCGAGAAAGTATTCTTGTGCCAGCAAATCGAGACATACCTTGCTGATTCCATACGGATGCAATGGTTGCAGCGGTTGCTCTTCTTTCACCGGAATGGCAGAGGCTGGTACGTTCCCGTACTCGGCGCTTGAGCAGGCCGAGACGATGACCGGCATGCGTTTCATATAGCGTGCGGCTTCGAACAGATGCAACGACCCCATAATGTTTGCTTCAAAGGTCCTGACGGGATCGGCCCATGAGACAGTAGGAAGACTTTGCGCCCCAAAATGAAAGATGTGCGTCGGCTGATACCGGGCCAAAATTTGCGTTACGCGTTGGCCATTTCGCAGGTCACATTGCGTGAAATGCAGATTCGGCAAATTCTGAAGCGGACGGGAGCCCTGCGCAAGATACATCCCGACCACATTCCAGCCCTTGGCTTGGAGGAATCGGACCATGTGTGACCCGATGAAACCTTCGGCGCCGGTTACAAGTGCAGTTCTTGCCATTCGAGATGCCTACCGTTTTTGTCTGCTGTTGATTGCTAAGTGTGGATAACTGCTAATCCTGCTGTGGGTGGAGAGTGGTTGCGGGTTCCCGAAGTCTACACGTTCGTTTAAGGACTAAGGTGCTGCATTCATAGCATTAGGTGCTACCCGAAGAGATGCTTTGCCGTCCCTTTGAAGTCTTTCCCGAATGTCCGTAACCTTCGGTCCCAGCCTGGGCACACTGCAGTGTCCCGGGTAGGCTACCGCCACTAAGCTTCCAAAGAGAACCCAATTTCTCGCCAGTCTCTTTCAAGTAATTCCAAATAAACAAGTTAGACGAACAATCAATCTTGAGATCCTTTACATGTTGTAGCAAGATCCCTTCCAATGCAAGGCACAATTTGCAGTGGAATAGCCAGATCAAAGCTGACGCCAAGTATTTTAAAATAAGTAACTTACAATAGAATAGGGGGATTGGAGGGCCTAGATAGACAAGGCTTCCGCCTTCGGTCGAGGAAGCAGGGAAAACTCTTGCCACAACTTGATAGGGGGCTTCCCAACCGGGTTTCTTGGCTTTCTAGCGCCTTGCTGACGCATGCGCAGCAACTGGGGCCATTGCTAGGCCCTGTTTGCCGAAGGCGTAAAGCAACCACCCGAAATGGTCGGGCCGAGCCTCCTGACGAATATGAAGGTCAACTTGCCGGAATCTCCGTGACATGTTCAGTAAACTGAGCGCCGTCTCCCAATAATTTGTCGCCGGTCTCTTCGGACAAATGGAATCCCAAATCAGCCCTCGTTCCAGATTCCGAAGATCGTTCCCGAGCTCATTCAATCCAGTAATCCAAGACAGTCCTTTGTGGATCGCCTCCTGAAAGCTCTGACCAGTGGCCTCTCCCAGGGCTAGTAATCCAAGAGGAGCAGTTCCGTCCTGGTGCCAGGAAAACACGGGGTATCGGTTCACAACGCGGCACGCTCCCTTGTCATAGAGGAACCACCACTCCCCCTTCTCGCCTTGCAGCGCACGAATCGAGTTCGCGCAGCTCAAGGCCGATGCGAGCGGCTCTTCAACCTGGAAGGCCTTCGCAAATGTCGAAAGCGCATAAATAGCATAGATTTGATCACCGAACGTCCCAAACCGACGACAGAAAACCCGCTGCGGAGACCTGGCGAACCCCGATTGACCGAAGATTCCGCTCTCGCCCTGATTCTCAAGCAGCAGGTGGTAGACATCCACGGCAACATCCGTGAGATCCGGAATCGATCCATCCCCCGCCAATTGAGCGTGCGATATGCCGGCGAGGAATAAAGCGAGGCCGCCGTTGTGTGCCTGACGACCATCTGGATAGCTTTCCAGAGCTTTGCCGAAATCGAACTCATCGAACAAGCTGGTGAGTCTCTCAGGGGCAATCTCAGCGGTGAGCCAAGTGAGTAGTCCAAGGTCTCCCAGGCTTCTGACCCAATTGTTGTCTGTTAGCGTGGCGTCTCGGACCGCAGCAATATCAATAGGTACTGGCCCTCCCGAATCAGCAAGGCGCTGCAAGCCTAACAGCGCAATCATCGTGCGTCTTCTTGAAGTCTTCTCTCTGTAGAAACCATCCTTGGTTAGAGTCAGGCTCCGAGAAAAGAGATTCTCCCTGGCATCAAACAGTGCAGTCAGCGAGCGTAATGCCAGTGCGTTTAGAGCGGTAATATCAACGCATGGTTCGGAATTACCTATTTGGGTAGTCGTCGACCCACTCGGTCCAAAAGCTGATCGGACAAGGGGTTGAACAGAACTACCAATTCTAAAGGGGATATCTTGCGACACCACTGACCTGCGTTGATGGTTCACTCAAGGAACTAGAGCTGAATCAGCTTTCACCGAAGAAAGAGCTGCCCAGAATGTATGACTGATGCGGGTCCCACGCGTTCACAGGGATTACAAGACCTGGGGGCCGTGGTCCTTCATTCAACCGATCGCATTTTCCTTCGCCACGCGGAAAATGGACTGATTAATTGATCGCAAAGGAAGCAGCAAATTGGGAAATCGTCTCAACCACTTGCTTTTGTTGTTCAGCCGTCAAACCGGCGAACATGGGGAGAGAGAGAATCTCCTCCGCCGCTTTTTCCGTAATTGGAAAATCGCCGCGCTTCCACCCTCTGGAGGCGTAGGCGGCCTGCAAGTGAATGGGAATAGGGTAGTGAATACCTGTTCCGATGCCAGCCTCGGTCAAATACTTTTGAAGTTCTTCACGGAACTGTGTTCGGACAACGTAAAGGTGATAAACAGATTTTGAGAAATCTTGCTCTACGGGACAAACAACGCAGTCACTCAATGACGCTAGAAGTTCGTCATAAATGCGGGCGGCCGCGCGGCGCTGCTCGTTCCAGCGGGAAAGACGTCGCAGTTTGATCCGCAGGATTCCAGCTTGCAGGGAATCGAGTCTTCCGTTATACCCCTCCAGGTCGTGATAATACTTTTTGGACTGTCCGTGATCCCGCAACATCGCTGACTTGCGAGCAAGAGCTTCGTCGTTTGTCGTTATTGCTCCGCCTTCCCCGCAAGCACCCAAATTCTTGCCAGGATAAAAGCTAAACGCCGCCGCGCGGCCCGCTGAGCCCGCTTTGATCCAGCGATTCTGTTTTTTCGAGAAATACTCTGCCCCATGCGCCTGGCAAGCATCCTCAATCACCACCAGTTTGTACTGAGCGGCCAGATCCAGGATCGGGTCCATGTCGGCCATTTGACCATAAAGATGCACTGGCACCACCGCCGCTACCGGCCTACCGAGTTTCGTGTGAATATAGCGACCCGTAGCCGCGTCAAGGACACACCAGTTTTCGAGGTACTCCCGCAGTTTTTCCGGGTCCATGGTGTACGTGCGTGGTTCAATATCTATAAACTCGATTTGGGCTCCGGCCTGGGAAATGGCCTCGGTCGTCGCAATAAAAGAATGGGGAACGGTGAGAACAATGTCTCCGGATTCGATTCCGGCAGCCATAAGTGCAAAGCGCAGGGCGTCCGTACCGCTGTTGACGCCAACGCAGCATTTCGCGCCGCAAAAGTCAGCAAACTCTTTCTCAAATCCCTCTACTTCTGGACCGCCTATAAATCCAGCGGTCTCAAAAACTCTTTTGCAGACGTCCAGAAGTTCGGATTCGAGTTCCTTGTGAAGTGTCACGAGATCAACAAAAGGAACTTTCGCAGTGCTAGTCATCGTTTAGCCTCGGGAGGATTTGTAATGGAGCGCAAAATCTTTGCAGGATTTCCGGCCACTATCGAATTAGGCGGGATATCACGTGTAACGACGCTACCGGCACCAACGATTGCGTTTTCGCCGATGACCAGATTGGAAAGGATGGTGGCACCCGATCCGATGGAAGCACCACGTTTCACGACCGTCGTTTCGACTTTCCAGTCTTTTTCCGTTTGCAGTCCTCCATCAGGGGCCGTTGCACGTGGGTAAGAGTCATTGACGAAGGTTACGCCGTGGCCAATGAAGACGTTGTCTTCTATGGTTACGCCCTCGCAAATGAAAGTATGACTGGAAATCTTACAGCGATCTCCCACACTTGCGTTCTTTTGGATTTCGACGAAAGCACCGATTTTCGTCTCATCCCCAATCTGACATCCATACAGGTTGATAAATTGGGATAGCTTGACGCCGCGTCCAAGTTTTACATCGGGCGCGATTGCGCAGAATTCGTTCACAGGCGAATCAATTCTCCCTTCTTGCGGATGGACTGCTCGGCGGCCTCGAGCATTCGAACAATGCGTAAGCCCGCGTGGCCATCGTTGAACGGCGTCGTGTTGTTCAGAATGCAGTCACCAAAGTAATCTAGTTCAGCGTGAAGTGCTTCCATCTGTTCAAGCTGCGGCGCCCACATATCTCCGCTTCGATAGCTGACGAGGAGGTTACGAATCCCCTCACCCGAACTTATCTGCACACCTCTGTCATAGACGCGGACCTTCTCATCCGCCACAAGATCGTTCCAGACCACCATTTTCTTTTGGCCGCCGATCAATGTAGTGCGAATCTTCACGGGGGAAAGCCAGTTGACGTTAATGTGCGCAATGATATGCCGAGGGAAATAAACCGTCAGGTAGGCGACATCCTCCACCCCGTTCAAGTGTTTTTCGCCGGTGGCCACGATTGCTTCCGGCTCAGCCTTGATGATGTGATCCATGATCGACAGGTCATGCGGGGCGAGGTCCCAGAGGACGCTGACGTCGTGTTGGAACAAGCCCAAATTCACACGCAGCGAATCGTAATAATACAAGTCACCCAGCGCGCCGCTCTCCGTCAGTTCGCGGATCTTACGCACCGCGCCAGTGAACAAGAAAGTGTGATCCACCATAATCGTCAGGTTTTTCCGCGCGGCCAATTCCACGAGCTCTTCCGCCTGCGCCGAACTCGAAGTAAAAGGCTTCTCGATGAAGATGTGCTTCCCGTTTTCGAGAGCCAATTTCGCCAATTCGTAATGGGTCCACACAGGCGTGATGATCGCCACCGCGTCAATGTCCGGTGACCGAAGGATTTCCATTGGATCGGAAACCGCTTCTACGCCTGGATACGCTTTGCGTACGCGTCCGAGCGCCGCAGGGCTTTTGTCGCACACCATCACGGTTTCGCAATTCTTTTGACCGTGCAAATTCCGCACGATATTGGGGCCCCAATAGCCGTACCCGATCACGCCGACTCGAACCACGCCTCCTCCGCTCCTTCGTGGGAACACGGGGGGGGCAATATGAACTTGTTGTGCAATACTCGCCGTTGTTTGACCTGCAATTAAATTACCCATGAGCCACCTCGGTCCAATCGTTTTGAGAATCTTCCGCTCTCATTCAAAAATCCACACGTGTTGTTCGGGAATCCCGGGGGATTAGGATCACTTGAGCAAGCTCATTCTTGACGATCAGTAAGCACCAGAACCTTTAAAGACGGCAATCGGGGTAGCCAGTAGGATTTTAAGATCGAGCCAGAGCGACCATCTCTGGCTATACCGCAGGTCCATTCTGACCATGTCATCGAAGCTGGTGCGACTGCGTCCCTCTACCTGCCAAAGTCCTGTTACACCGGGCTTGACCTCGAGCACTCGGCGTTTGTGCCAGAGGTCGTAGGCCTCAAATTCGTAAGCCAGCGGGGGCCGCGGTCCAACCAAAGACATTTCGGTGCGCAACACATTCCAGAACTGAGGAAGCTCGTCAAGGCTCATTCTGCGGAGGAACCGGCCCACTGGTGTTACGCGCGGGTCGTCCTGGATCTTAAAAACTGTGGCTTCGACTACAGACCCGTGTGCCTCCTCCACCTTTCCCGCAATAAAGCTCTTCACATACTCTCGGTGGATTCTTGGATCGTTGTTCTCGAACATGGTTCGAAACTTCAAGCACTGGAATCTCTTTCCAAATTGCCCGAGCCGTTCTTGCCTAAAAATCACCGGGCCCTTTGATGTCAACTTAATGGCGATGGCGATCGCTGCCAGGATCGGGGAAAGGATGAGCAGCAGCACGGCGCTGCCGACAATGTCAATTGCTCGCTTCAGGACAATCGAAATCCTCTTTCGCGAGGACTTCTCGGGAAAATCCGAGTAGAGTTTGCTCTCGCCCACATGACCCGTACGGCTCTGGCCCAAACTCTCGGGGAAAAGATGGACTGTGACGACAAGCTTTGCAGCGACTGAGTGCTCGATATTCTCTCGCAAGGCCTTGAGAATTTTGGAGTGAATGATTTCAGAGGTGGAACATTCTCCCCCCGCACCGATTTCGGTGAAGATCACACCCAGAATTTCACCCTGCCTGTACCAACCGATGATGTCGCTTTCCCGAATTGTGCCCGAAACGGTGCGGGTGAGCCGTTCATTAAAGGCTGCATCCTTGCGCTCCGCTTCTAGCCCACTCGCATCAAGAAGAAGAAGAATGAACGGTTGCTGGGAGCGCTGAGCCCTGCGACGCTCAAGAGCCAACATTGCGCAAAACCCGTCCGCCGCAAGAAGATCTGTCCGCTCGGTCGGAATCCGGCTGAAGTAAGAAGAGGATTTTGCCCTCCGGCTCGAGGCCGAGGAGGTCTGGGGTTCCATGGCACTCGCTTTCAAATGACCGTTCTGCATCTTGATCACCATTTCTTCGGGCTCCCCGGACAGTACAAATTCATCAAATCCTGTGTGAAATTCCGCCGATTCACGCAATCGCTTCAGGCACCAGTCGATGAGAAACCACGGAGTCCAGCACTCCGGTTCGCGTCGCTCCGACGGGTCTAACCGACGAACGGTCAATCTCCAGCGCAACAGATCGGCGTAGCAAGGAGACGGACAGCACAATCCGGTCATTGCCTTTGAAATTTATGAGAATCCCTTCCAGTCCGTGCAAAGAATCGCTTTCGATGCGCACCTTTTGGCCAATTTCCAGGTAGGGCCACGGCTCAGCTGGAAATCCTGAGGTCACTACGGTTTGAATGGCTGCAACCTCGCCGTCTTCGACCGGCACAGGCACCTTGCCGCGGCCAACCACGGCAATTACCCCGGGGGTAACCAGAACTGGCAAACGGTCGTGCACGTCGAATTGGCAGAAGACATACCCAGGAAACAACGGAGCGTTGACCAACCGCTGTCTTCCACTCCAGCTTTTCTTCATCTGGTAAGTGGGAAGCAACGTCTGATAACCTTTACCGGCAAGCAGAACGGAGGTAGAGCTCTCCCAGCGCGTTCTGACCTGCAACGCATACCACTTGCGAAAGTCAGTTCCAGGCGTCATTGCGGGTTGTCGGCTCCTCCTCTTCCTTTTCCTTCTCAAAGTCGCTGTAAATCTAAGCTACCGCCTTTGAAGCTACATCAGCTCACTATGACCATTCGCAATCTCCCTGCCACAGTCCTTCTTGGACCCATTTCCGGACGGTTCTTTGTTTATTCCGTAATGTATTGAAAACAATTGTCTTACATGGAATTTCGAAGCGCCACATCGCATGGGATTTCCAACTGGCTGCTGCGGTCCGCCAAAGGGAAGAAAACTCTTGCCTCATTTGACCAAGATGTTTCCCGGAATATTCAATATAGGGATGAAGTAACCCATCACCGCCCTATGTCCCTGTTATCTCTATTGTTTACCTACTGTTACAAGAAATGGGCTTCTGGCCTGTTGCCGCTCAGAATGAGGGCTACCGCAAAAGTGATTCCCTTGAATTTCGACTCAGCTATAATCCCTGGTATCCGTGAACCCGCTCAAACCATCCTTTACCTCTCCGTGGATCCTGTGGGGGGCCTGGCTTTTCCTATGTTGTTTGGCCTTCTACAAGCCCCTCCTGACGCTCATCCGCTATGCGCTCCAGAATGACGACGCTTCTCATATTGTTCTCATCCCTTTTCTTGTCGCGTGGCTGCTCTACACGGATAGGCAAAAGCTTCTCAGGGGCTCCCTGGACCTTGTCGCCGCTTCCTGGTTTGCAGTACCTGCCAGTGTGCTGGTCGCAATATCGATTCGGAGCACTTTTGCAGATGCCACCGTTTCGTTGGCAGTTTCCATTCTTGCTCTGGTGATGTTTTCGGTTGCGGGGTTTGTCGGACTATTCGGCCGTGGATCTGCCAATTCGATGCGGTTTCCCCTGGCGTTTCTGCTGTTCATGGTCCCCTTGCCCGGACCGTTGCTAGCCCAAATCATCCAGTTCCTGCAGGCCGGCTCCGCCGCAGTGGCCGAGCTCATTTTTGACTGGACAGGAACTCCCGCTTTGCGTGAGGGCTTTGTCTTTCATCTTCCGAAGATGAGCATCGAAGTCGCCCAAGAGTGCAGTGGGATTCGCTCGAGCATCGCGCTGCTGATCTTGGCCCTGTTAGTCGCGCACTTTGCGTTTTCGAAGTTCTGGAAAAAAGCCCTCTTCGTTGCGGTGGGACTCGTGATGATGATCGTAAAGAATGGCGTCAGGATTGCCACGCTCACGATCCTGGCGAATTCTGTAAATCCCGAGTTTCTTTACGGTAAGTTACACAGAGAAGGCGGAATTGTTTTCTTCCTAATTGGCATAGCCCTGCTATTGCCTGTGTATTGGTACTTGCACAGGAGTGAACGGTCGATCCCTCCGGACAAGCACCACACCGCTCTCTAAGAGCTCTTCTACTGGCAGTTGGGCCGCTCAGCCTCTTCTTACTTCGCAGGGCTAGGATTCGGCTTGCGGATCGGTCTCTTTATCTGGACCGTATCCGTAGTAATAATCCCCGTAAGCATCGCTTTTCTCGACGCGGTTCAACACTACGCCGAGCAGATTCTTCTCTCGAAACTCCGCGGAGGCTTTTTCCGCAAGTTCGAAATCAGTTGATCCAGCTCGCACCACGAACAAAACTCCGTCGCACATGTCCGCAAGTATACTGGCGTCGTGCACTGCTAACGCCGGAGGCGAATCCAGGATGATCCAATCGAAAATCGTGGACATGCGTTCAAGCAGATGGTTCATCCGTTCGCTATGAAGAAGCTCGCTGGGATTCGAAACCTCACGCCCGCCTGGGATGAGGCACAGGTTCCCGCCAATCCCCACCTGGGTAACCTGAAACTCGTCGCAATCACCGCAAAGATATTCCGCCAATCCCGGTATTCCGGGGGCGCCAAAGTGCAAGTGCAACCGGGAAGCTCGCAGATCCGAATCAATCAGCAAAACTCGACGCCCCGATTGCCGGATGATGGATTGTGCCAAATTCGAGGCCACAAAGGTCTTCCCCTCGGCGGGCGTGCTGCTGGTAATCAGAATTTTCTTGAGGGGCTGTGTGGCTGCAATCTGATGGAGTCTCGAGCGTAAGGTCCGGAATTTCTCAGCACCCACCTGATTTTCCATATGCGCGGAAAACACACTCGCAGATGGCTCAATGCTCCAAGTCACGGGGGAGCAACGCCGCTTAAACTCCTCGTATTGCAGTACTTCCGGCCCTAATTTCTGAGGTGATGTCCCGCGAGCGGAAGCACCCGTATTGGGCTGCACAAGCTCGGCTGTGGACGGACGGCTCGAAAGGTCCAGCAGGTCAGAAACCGCTTCATTTGCAGTCTGTGTACTTCGCTCTTCTGCGGCTTTTTTCAGCGCTTCATGGATCCGGCTCATTTTTGCTCTATTCGATCCCTTTCAGAAATGTTCAAGCCTTGGTGACCATTGCGCCTTCATATTTTGCGACGACTTTGCCCTGCCGCCCGTTTCCTAATGCCCGGACGTCAAAACTCGGTACGCTCGTCAACACGGGCAGCTTCAGGCAAAGTTCCACGTCGCGTTCGGTATACATTGCTTTGTCGCTTAAGGCCAGCAAATACAGAATTCCGAGCGACAATGCAAGCCCTGCCGCAAGGCTGCCTCCCACGAAGACCGTTTTCTTTGGAAAGGATGGAGTGGAAGGCAAGCTGGGAGCATCTAGCACCTTGAAATTTTCCCCCTCTTGTTCATGCTCTAAATCCCTCGCCATCGCGGAATTTTCCCGTTTTTTCAGGAGTTCGTTGTAAATGTCCGAAGCGGTCGTATAGTTCCGCGTCAATTCTTTCAATTGCTGCTCGATGACCGGGCTTGCCTGCAAGCGGCCCTGCACGGCCCGGATCTGCTCTTGAATTTGGCTTTGACGTTTCGTCAGGTCGGCGATCGTAAACTCATCCTGCTTGATTTTGATTCGCAATTGTTGAATTGCAGGTGGCTCTCGGAGAGCAGCTTGTGCCGCAGAGGGCGAAGGCTTGGGTTCAGGTTCTACGGCCATCCTGTGTTTGAGGTCTTCAATCTGCGCTTTGAGCTTGATCACGTCGGGATGCTCTGGAGTATATTTTGCCAATAAAGCCGCGAGCTGTTCCTGGAGAAGGGATAACTGCTGGTCCTGCGTTTCCGGATTCTGCTGTCCTCCTTGCGCGGCCTTCCAGTTCGCCTCTTGTTGGCCCAGGAGGGTCTCGTTGAGCGTCTTGTCCTGTTGGGCGCGCGTTAGCGCTTGCGTATTGGCGTCTAGTTGCGTACTCATTCCGGTCAAGATGGTCAGGTTCGTCTGTTCCTGCTCTGGCATCGAGATAGGATGCTGCGCTTTGAATTGCGCTAGCCTTTTGTCCTGCTCATCGAGTTTGGCCTTGGCCTCGTCCAGTTGTTCGGTCAGGAATTTCGTCACCTTGTCCGACTTGCCCCCGCGCACCGTCGCGTTCTGTTCCATGAACATCGAGGTGATTTCCTGACAGATTTGCTGCGCCAGTTGCGGGTTATCAAAGGTGACGCTCACGTTGAATCCGGGCGGTTCGCGGTCAGCTGCTCCTGCGATCGGTTGAATCAGTTCCACGTTCAACGCACTTTTGAGCTTCTCAACGAGGTCGTCCATGTGAGTCGTGGCGCGCTGCTGCGGATACAGATTGAATTTGTTGATGATCATTTCCAGCCTGGATCGGCTGAAAATCTGAGCCTTCATCGAGGCCATTCTTTGATTCAAATCATCGGTGATCACAGGTTTGATCAGATCTTTTGGGACTGTGGGCTGCTCGACAAGCACTAGTGTGGAAGAGGTGTATTTCTTCGGCAAAACCAGCGACGCGGTCAGCCCCAACCCGCCCAGTGCCAGGGTCATGAATGTCGGGATCCACCAGTATCGCCGCAATATCCGTTTTACATCGGAGATTGCAATTTCACCGTCGCGTACCATTTTTCTACGACCTCGTGTTTCCGGGAGACTGCGCCGCCGCGTAGAGACGTGCCTGCTAGCATACACTTCTAAGCCAGGTTAAGCTGCACGATCACTTCCAAGAAAACGCCGCTGCCGTTTTCGACCTATTTCTCCGCCACTGCGTAACCCCTTTCCTATCTTAATCATATAATATCAAACGGGTTGCCCCGATTCTGTCTGTTCTTTCGCCGCCGTTCCTGGTTCCCGGAAGTGGAAAAAAATATCCCATTTGTCCCTTCTCTTCCCCTCATCTTTCATCGCGGTGCTCCGAAGAGGATCAAGTTCCCCCTGCGATTGCGGAAAATATCCTCCGGAAGTCCACAACTATTTGGTTCCATTGGGCTTAATAGCCCTGTAGATTGGCTATTGTCATTGCTAGCAGGAGGGCGCAGAATTGCTTTTCCATACCGCCATGAAATCAGCCCATCTTCTTCCAGCTAACCCAACCCGCTGGCGACAAAAAACCTCCCTCATTTGCGCGGCATTGTTTCTGCTTGGCGTGCTTTTCTCCGCCGGATGCAACCGGGATCCCAAAAAGTTCGTCGCCAAGGGCAACCAGGCTTTTGACCAGGGCAAATATCCGGACGCGATTATTTATTACGGACGCGCATTGCAACTCGATCCAAGATCGGCCGAAGCGCACTTCAAAATGGCGCAGACCCAACTCAAGATGAGAAGCTGGAGTGCCGCCTTTGCCGAACTCCAGCGGACCTTGGAACTCCAACCGGACAACTGGGAAGCCCAACTGGATCTTGGCCGCATGGAACTCGGTGCCGGCCGCAAAAATGAGGCGAAAGACCGCGCTCAGCTTATCCTGAAGTCGAACCCAACGGATGCCGAAGCCCAACTTCTCCTTGCGGATGCCGACGCGTCGCTGGGAAATTCCAAAGAGTCCCTGGATGAGGCCTCCGAAGCCATTAAAATGGCTCCCGACCGTGTCCGCTCTTATCTGAATCTTGCGCAACTCCAGTTGCGTGCGGGCAATCTTAAAGAAGCCGAGGCCAATCTTCTGAAGGCCCAGAGCCTGGATCCCAAATCTTCTATTCCCTTGATGATGCTCGGTGCTCTCTATTTTCAGGAGAAACGCCCGGCCGACGCAGAAAAGGAGTTTCAGGCAGCCATTTCCGTTGCTTCCAGCGATCCGGCTCCTCGCGCCGCCCTCGCCGGGTTTTACACTGCAGAAGGCAAGATCGATCAAGCGGATCAAGTCTTGACCGACGCAAAGAATCAATTGAGCTCCAATCCTGCCGCTTATCGCATGCTGGGTGATGCCTACCTCACCCGCGGTCAGCTGGATAAGGCACTAACCGAATTTGCCTCGTTGTCGTCGAAGTATCCCAATGATCTTTCGGTCCAGAAATCCTATGCACAACTCCTGATTCTCAGTAACCGTCTGGACGAAGCAACCACCCTAAACGACTCCATCCTGAAAAAGTCGCCGCAAGACGCCGAAGCCTTGGTCCTCAAAGGTGAGATTCAATTGCGCCAGTACAAGCCGGATGATGCTCTGGCCACCTTGCAGGCCGCCGTAAAAAATGCTCCCGACAATGCTATGGCCCATTACCAGTTGGGTTTGGCATTTGGGGTGAAAGGGAATGCCCAACAGGCGGAAAGCGAGTGGCACGAAGCCGTGCGTCTCCGGCCGAATCTCGCGGAAGCCTGGCTTGGTCTGGCCAAATCCGCGCTTCAAAAATCCGATTGGCGGAATCTTGAGAACTTGAGCAATCAATTGAAAAAGTATGCGCCCAATGGCGCCGAAGCCTATCTGCTTCACGCGACCGCGCGCATGAATCAGGGCGATCCTCTCGGCGCCGAAGCCGATCTAATGAACCTGCAGAGGATTGCGCCGCAAAGCCCCATGTACTTCCTGAAAATGGGCGAACTGCGCCTTGCGCAGAAGCGTTTGCCTGACGCGGAGAGCATGTTCCGTCAGGCCTTAAGCCGCGATCCGAATTCGCTCGAGGCTGTCCGTGGAATGGTGATGGTAGATGAAGTAAAGAAAAAGCCGGCCGAAGCGCTGAATTTCCTTCAAGAGCAGATCAAGCATAATTCCAAGAGTCCCGATCTTTATCTCATGCAGGCGGAACTGCAGCTTCAGGCGGAACAACCGCAACAAGCGGAAGAGTCTCTGAATCAGGCCCTCGCGCTCAACAAGGACTTTCTTCAGGCCATCGTCGTCCTCGCTCAGCTTCAGACTTCAAGCCACCAACTCGGCAAGGCCGTCGAACTATATCAGCGCGCCATTGAATTATCACCTCGCGACCCGCGTCTGCAGGTTCTGTTGGGCGGCGTCTACGAACAAATTGGCAATTGGCAGCAGGCTCAGGCGACCTATCAAAAGGTGCTCACCATTGATCCGGAAAATCCCTTTGCCTCCAACAATCTTGCCTATCTGCTCCTGGAGCATGGCGGTAGTCCCAGCGTCGCTCTGACTTTGGCACAAACCGCCCGTAAAGAACTCCCCAAACTGCCTAATGCCGCGGACACCCTGGGCTGGGCCTACTACAATAATGGCGGCTATTCCGTTGCTGTGCCCCTCTTGGAAGAGGCCGTGAAGGCCACTCCCGATAATCAATCCTATCGCTACCACTTGGGTCTCACTTATCAGAAACTCAAGGATCCCGCACGCGCGAAATCGGAATTCGAAAAAGCGATCGCCTTGAATCCCTCTTCGTCCGTCGCTGATCAGGCGCGCCGAAGTCTCTCCGAAATCGCCGGTGGTTGACTCGCGTCGCGCAAGGTCGCTTTGAGTACCCCATTTTTTCGGGACACGCGGCTTGCCTCCTGTCGTAAGCTCTTCAGCTATGTCCTGCAATCCTAAAGATGTTCAATGAGAGAATGCCTGAAGGAGAGAATTGCCCATGAAAGGTGTTGTGCTTGCCGGAGGGAAAGGTTCTCGTCTCTATCCGCTCACGCGCGTCACAAACAAGCATTTGCTGCCGGTCTATGACCGGCCAATGATCTATTATCCCATCCAAACCTTGGTGGATGCGGGCATTCGCGACATCATTGTCGTTACAGGCGGGCAAAACTCAGGCGACTTTATTCGATTGCTTTCCAATGGCAAGGAATTCGGCCTCCGCCGCATCCATTACACTTACCAGGAAGGAGAAGGAGGCATCGCCGACGCTTTGTGCCTCGCGCAACCCTTCGTTGAGAATGAAAAGATCTGTGTCGTCCTGGGCGACAACATCATTGAAAATAATATAATCGCGGCCAAATACATCTTTGAAAAGCAAAAACGCGGAGCCCATATCCTTTTGAAGGAAGTGCACGACCCGGAGCGCTTCGGTTGCCCTGAACTTTCCGGCGGCAAAATACTTAAGATCGAAGAAAAGCCGAAGAAGCCCAAGTCGAATTACGCCGTGACCGGACTTTATTTTTATGATTCAACGGTTTTTGAAAAAATCAGCAAAACCAAGCCGAGCTGGCGGAACGAACTCGAAATCACCGACGTCAATAATATGTACCTCAAGGAAAAAACCCTGACCCACAGCATCCTGGACGGTTGGTGGACCGATGCGGGAACGTTTGAATCTCTTCTGCGGGCGGCGAATCTCGCCGCCGAAACGGGTACCAACAAGCTGCCGGGGCGAGGAAAACTTCCGCGCCCAGCCGAAGATTCAAAATAACGTGGTCCCCGCTTAAAGATAGTGATCACATTTACGGGTTCGAGAAAGGATGGCGGTGATTGAAAGTTCTCGTAACAGGCGGAGCGGGATTTATCGGCTCTAACTTCGTGCGGTTTATTCTGAGGGCCCGCCGTGACATCGAAATCGTCAATTTCGACAAGTTGACGTACGCAGGCAACCCGGAGAGCCTGGCGGATTTCGCACATGATACACACTATCGGTTCCTTCGTGGCGACATCACCGACCGTGATGCGGTCGCTGAGCTGTTCCGACAGGAGTTTGAAGTTGTGATCCACTTTGCAGCCGAGACGCATGTGGATCGTAGTATCGAGGATGCTTCCCCCTTTCTCACGACGAACATTTTCGGCACCCAGTGCCTGCTGGAGGCCACGCGGTCCTTCCCCAACATTCGGTTCATCCACATCAGCACCGATGAGGTCTATGGCAGCGCCCCTGCTGACGCGGCGTTCAAGGAAGATTCGCCGCTCGATCCGCGCAGTCCTTATGCAGCCAGCAAAGCTTCCGCGGAGCACTTCGTCACCGCCTGCGCCAACACGTACGGAATATCAACCGTCATCCTGCGTTGCACCAACAATTTCGGGCCGTTTCAGTTCCCCGAAAAATTAGTCCCGTTGATGATCGCAAATGCAAGCGAAGACAAAGTTCTTCCGGTTTATGGAGATGGCATGCAGGAGCGTGACTGGCTGTTCGTCGAAGACTATTGCCGCGCCATTGTCCTGGCCCTCGATAAAGCCAAACCGGGTTCCATCTACAATGTGTCTTCCGGCGTGTCGCAGCCGAATTTGAAAATCGTGCGCGCAATTCTTCGATTTCTCGGAAAACCCGATTCCCTCATTCAGTATGTGCAGGATCGCCCCGGACATGACCGTCGCTACGCGCTTGACAGTTCGAAAATTCGGCGTGAACTTGGTTGGAGCCCGCTCGTCAGCTTCGAAGAGGGCCTACGCAAAACGATCGAGTGGTATGGTGCCAATTCCGAGTGGCTCGATCACGCGCGTTCCGGAGAATACCGCAACTATTATGAGCGCCACTATAACCGCCGTTCGGAGACTTTTCGCTCTTAGGTTGACCCACTGCGCGGCGGTTCATCTCGATTCCCGCGTTTTTCGGCTTCAGCGTATCGCTAAACATCTGGACTAATGCGAATTCTAATCATCGGTTCCAATGGCTTGCTGGGGAGTGACCTCGTCGAGGACTGGACAGGCGACGTTATCATTCCCGCGAATTCCCACGATGCCGACATCCGCGAACCTGAAGAGGTTCGCAGGCTGGTGGCCCGGGAACGTCCCGACTGGGTCATCCTGACCGCCGGCTACACGGATGTTGACGCCAGCGAGCGGGACCCGGATCTGGCCTTCTCAGTGAATCGAGATGGCACGAAGAATGTCTCCCTCGTTGCGCGTGAGCTTGGGGTGAAACTTTGTTATCTGAGCACAGACTACGTCTTTGACGGCACATCCGATCGCCCTTACGAACCAGACGACGCCATGCACCCCCTCAACGTCTACGGCGGTTCCAAAGCCGCCGGCGAACGGGCCGTTCAAGAGGAGGCCGGGCGTTGGCTGATCATCCGAACGTCATGGCTTTTTGGGTCGGCGAGGGTTAGTTTCCCGGAGAAAATTCTGCTAGCGGCCGATTCCCTTCCTGAACTGAAAGTTGTCGACGATCAGATTGGCTCTCCGACGTATACGAAAGATCTCGCCACTGCCATTCGCGAATTGGTCCACTCGGGCGCGCACGGCATGCTGAACGTCACCAACTCGGGAACATGTTCCTGGTTCGAATTTGCAAAGGAAACTCTCCAAAGAGCGGGACGGAGCACCCCCATTTTCCCAATCACATCCGACCAGGCCGGTCGCCTCGCCAGGCGCCCCGCGTATTCCGTTTTGTCTCCAAAGGCCCTGGCTTCCTACGGCATCGCCTTGCGTAGCTGGCAAGAGGCTTTGCAAGCCTACCTCGTGGATTTACGTCAGAAAGGAAAACTTCGCTAGGGAACTGCCCCCTCAGCCAATAATTCAACATGGGAAAGACTCTGAAGTACTGGATTCCAGCCATCTGCGTGGCTGTGCTCATCTCTACCTTTTCAACCCACTATTTCAGCGGTGCGGAAACTGCCAGATTTTTTATTCCATTGCTGCGATGGGTCTTTCCGGCTGCAAGCCCGCACACTCTTAACCTGATGCATACTGGAATTCGAAAACTAGCCCACATTACCGAGTTTGGGGTATTCAGCATCTCCGTGTACCACGGGGTTCGAGGCGAGCGTTATGGCTGGCGATTTCAGTGGGCTCTCATTACGCTAATAATCGCGGTGAGCTACGCCGGGCTCGACGAATGGCACCAATCGTTCGTACCGATGCGTGAAGCCAGGTTTCGCGACGTATTGATCGATTCAACGGGCGCCCTGCTCGCCCAAGTTCTGGTATGGATTTACGCCAAACTCCACCGAAACTCCGCGCACTCGCCAGAGCTTAGCAAAAAAGAATGTTAGCTATTGAACTTCTTCGTCCCGTTAAGGGATGACCGCAACCGCTTCGTTGGAGTAGGAGCTCTCGTTTCCGCTGCTATCCACGGCGGTGGTCACATAGTAATACGTTGTACCGTTTACAACCGTCGAGTCGGTGTAGCTCACTAAGGCGTCCAGGCTCGCAGTCAATTTTGTGTAGCCCGTGCCGCTGGTTGTGCTCCGGTATACGTTGTATCCCGAGACCGTCGAGGTGCTTGCCGTCCAGGCCAAGGCCACCGTATGCGGCGTGACAGCCACGCCGGTACCGGTTAAGGTAATCGTCGCCGGCGAACCCGTCGCGTTGCTGGTGACCGTCACACTTCCCGGCAAGCTACCGGCTGTCGTCGGGCTGAAGATCACGCTGACCGTGGTGCTCTGCGTCGGAGTGAGCGTCACCGGTGTGCTCGCCCCGCTAAGGGTATAACCCGTCCCGCTCACCGCAATCTGCGAAATCTGTACATTCGAGTTACCTGTGTTGGTGATCGTCACGCCCTGTGTAGAGGACGAACCTGTATTCACGTTTCCGAATGCCACACTGTTTGTGCTGAACGTAAGGATTTCCGTTGCTGCCACGCCCGTACCGCTCAAACCGATCGTGGTCGGTGAACCGGGGGCATTGCTGACAATCGAAATGCTTCCCGTAGCCGAACCTGCAGCTGCCGGCTGGAAAACAGCGTTAAAAGTGCTTGTCAGTCCCGGATTGATGGAAAGCGGCACGGTCAAGCCGGTGGTGCTGAAACCCGTTCCGCTGACAGCCGCTTGGGTGATCGTAAGTACGCCGTTCCCTGTGTTTTTCACCTGGAAGGTCTGTGAGTTCGAGGACCCCACGGTTACGTTTCCGAGATTTGCGCTGGAAGGTGTCAGCGTAATCCCAGCCTGAATACCGGTTCCGCTGACGGCCACGACCGCGCTCGCTCCCTGTGTCGTCGAAACCGTGATGTTCCCGGACATCGTTTCCGCCGCCTTCGGGCTGAACGCCACATTCATCGTCTGGGTCTGCCCGGGCGTCAAGGTCAATGGAAGGGTCAGGCCGCTGGTTGTGGTGTCCGTCGCACTCACAGTCACCGTCGAGACCGTGACACTCGAAGTTCCGCTGTTGGTGAGTGTAACGCTCTGGGAACCTGAACTTCCCGCATTAACGTTCCCGAAACTCAGGCTGGTTGGATTCGCGGTTAGCGTAATCGTCGCTGCAACGCCCGTTCCGCTCAAGGCTATCGTTGCCGGTGAGCCTGGCGCGTTGCTAGTGACCGTAACCGTTCCCGTCAAGCTTCCCGCCGTCGCCGGCGCGAACACCGCGTTAAACGTCGTGCTATTCCCCGCTGCCAGCGTGAACGGGGTCGCAAGCCCGCTGATGCTATAGCCCGCTCCGCTTACGGCCAGCTGCGATATGGTTAGCGATCCCGTGCCAGTGTTCGTCAAAGTGAAACTTTGCGACTTCGTCTGCCCGTCTGTCACGCTCCCGTAGGCAAAGGTCGCCGGAGTGACGCTCAGACCAGGCTGGATTCCTGCGCCGGTCACCGCGATCGTCAGCGGAGATCCTGTGGCATTGCTCGTGACCGTCACGGTGCCTGTAACGCTTCCCGCAGCCGTTGGCGCAAAAACCACGTTTAAGGTCGCTGTCGCAGAGGGATTCAAACTCACAGGTGTGGTAATGCCGGTCGCCGTTACTCCTGCCCCGCTCACCGCAATTCCCGTAATCTGCGCCGCTGCCGTTCCCGTGTTGGTCAACGTTACGCTCTGCGTCGCACTGCTGCCGGTGGCCACATTTCCAAAGCTAAGGGACGCCGAACTGGCCTGTAGTCGTCCAGCGGCAGCCGTGGATCCGGTGCCTGCCAGTGCCACTGTGGACGTCGGCGTTGCCGGGTCATTGCTGGTAATGGACAAACTGGCGCTCGCCGCTCCAGCTATCGTCGGCTGAAAAGTCAATGCCATCGATGCGGATTGTCCTGCACTGATCGTCTTCGGGGTTGCAATCCCGCTCGCGCCAAATCCTGTTCCCGTCAAGGTGATCAAAGAGACCGTCAGGTCGGCCGTTCCGATGTTAGATATGGTCAACGTCGAATTTCCTGTGGACCCGACCGTTACAGTCCCAAACTGAACGGAGCTGCTGCTGAGGGAAATCTGTGGAGCGGGCGTCACGGCCGTCGCAGAAAGATTAACAACCTGCGAGTTCCCATTGCTTCCAACGGCAGTCAGGGTTCCCGCTACCGTGCCACTTGCAGTTGGCGTCACGGCCACTGTCACGTTACCGGACTGCCCGGTCGCCAGGGACATTGGAAACGTCGCGCCCGGCAAGCTGAACTGGGAATTGGAGACCGTGGCCTGGGTAATCGAAATCGCCGTGTTGCCCGTATTGGAAATGGCAATGCTCTGTGTGGTCTGCTTACCGACCCCCACTTTCCCAAAGTTGATACTGGTAGGGTTCAACTGGAATGCGGATTGGATAGCCGTTTTCGCGCCATTCACTAAACCCGCACAGCCGCCAAGTATCCCGCCGAAAAATATCAAAGTTAGAAGAAAAAATGCCCGGAAAACCCGGGATCTCTCTCCAAGTCGGCTTGGCAACTTCACCCAATCGCCAGTTGGCCTTGCCCCAGTATTCATGCCTCTTGCCTCCGTATTCGTCACCTATCGAGGCTAATGGTACTAGTGGTCGTGGGACTACTGGTGGAGGGGCCAATTTCGGTACAGCTGTTGCTCCTGTCCCCGAGGCAGAGCCCAGCCTGCCCTTTGGTCCACATGGCCAGCGAGGGCAGTCCTTTTTGCCTCCACACGGCAAAAGGTCGCGAGCATGATAACTAATCCATAGAAATTAAAAGACTTAGGTAGACTCGGCTGGAAAGATGCTGGCGCGTTGCTCTTGCAAGATCCGGCGGTGGCCAGGAGGTTTTGTGTTCGCCGGCGCAGCTAGGTGCGAGAACTTACTTAAATCTGATGAGAAATCTTCAACTCTTTGAGCGAAAGGCCAGCCTTGTCTTTCTCCGATAGGATCGGCTCCCCCTTGAGCGGCCAGCGAACTCCTGCATCCTTGTCATTCCACAAAAGGGTCCGTTCCATCCCCGGATCGTAAAAATTCGTCACCTTGTAGGCCACGTCCGCAGTTTCGGATAAAGTATAAAATCCGTGTGCGAATCCTTTGGGAATCCAAATCATTTTTCGTTCTGCCGCGGACAATCTGACCCCCACCCAACGCCCAAAGCTCTTCGACGCCGGCCGAATATCCACAGCTACATCAAAAATCTCTCCGTGCAACACGCGTATCAGCTTTCCCTGCGCATTCTCCAGCTGAAAATGCATCCCGCGCAGGACGCCTTTCCTGGAGTGTGATTCGTTGTCCTGCACAAATCTCTCCGTAATTCCCGCCTTTGCGAATGTTTTTTGGTTATAAGTCTCCAGGAAATATCCACGGAGATCAGAATAGACTTCCGGTTCAATCAAAAGGACGCCCTCAAGCTCCGTGGCATGGAAGTTCATGACCTTTCTCTCTCGCCTCACTTAGTCTCGGGCAGATTGCCTAAATCGGGAAGCCTTCTAGCTTCGCGCAGAGGCAGGCGAACAACAAGCGTCAACTGCGACTAGAACGTATTCTGGACTCTTTCTGGGGAATTCTCGGGAAGGTCTTTGGAAGTAGCGATTGACAGTTCGAATTCGAAACGCAGCGAGGTTAGTTCCCGCCGATGCTTGGCCCGTCGCCACCTGGAACCCGTTGCAGCGCTACCCGCCGGGACGCCAGTCCTGCATCGCGAATCTTATAAATCAATGCTCGATAGCTGATCTTGAGCGCCTGCGCGGTTTTCCGCCGGTTCCATTGATTCGCGCGCAGCGTCTCCAGGATCACGTTCTTTTCCATTTCTTTGATGGCGTCCTTCGACATCCGCTTCAGAGTGACTCGTCCATCGCCGTTATTATTCTGCGGAATTACTCGTTTCGTTCGCCCCGTTGGCACTTCCTGGTAGATAGCGGCTTCCGGCCCGAGTAGTACATACCTCGCCACCCCATTCGATAGTTCTCGAATGTTTCCCGCCCATGCCAGATTTTTCAAATATTCCAGCAGTTCCGGCGGAAAGGCTTCCGTGCTCTTCTCAAACTGCTTCTCATATTGCTTTCGGAAGTATTCGGCGAGCAGGGGAATATCGTCCCGGCGTTCACGCAGCGCCGGCATTCTCAACCGGAAAACGTGGATGCGGTAGAAAAGGTCTTGCCGGAACCGGCCGGCAATCATTTCCGCTTCCACGTCTTTGTTCGTCGCGCAAATCAGCCGGGCATCCACTTTTCTCTCGCATTGGTCGCCGATTCTGGAAAAGGTGCCATCCTGAAGAAAATGCAACAATTTGCTCTGAAGATTCATATCCAGGTCGGCGATCTCGTCCAGAAACAATGTTCCCCGATGCGAAAGCTCGACCCGGCCGGGCTTCACATTGCTGGCGCCGGTGAACGCCCCTTTTTCGTAACCGAACAGTTCGCTTTCCAACAAGGTTCCCGGGATGGCCGCGCAATTCACCTTCACAAATTCGCCAGCCCCGTATTCGGAGTTGCAGTGAATCCAGCGAGCCAACCCCTCTTTCCCGGTTCCTCCCTCTCCGCACAGAAGTATCGGAACGTTGGTTCGGCAGATCCGCACGGCACGCGTATGGATTTCCGCCATCGCAGGGGAATGCCCGAAAAGGACGTGGTCCGGAAGCACGGGACCTGGCCTCTCAAGAGTTGTCAGTCTGTTGAAGTTTTCCCCTGGCATGCTCACCCGGATGGATTTGGGAGCACATCATCCACCAAAGGCATTGGCGCCCTGGAACTGCGAAAATCACCTAGGTATCTAGTAAGTCGAACAAAATAAATTGATTACAGGAATCAAGGATATATAAGTAATGGTACCCGCCCCGCGTGACGGCGGCATGCTCTCGGCGAAATCAGGAAAATCACAGCACTGTCGCAGGAAGGAATCTTCTCTTCTCGGGAACCTATCGGCATGAATCGTCTGCCACCGGGCTGGTTCGCTCTGACGCTAGCGATTTGGGAAGACGTAAGACTCAAGCATATCCGCTCGGGCCTTTTCACTAGAGGCCATCACCCTCAGGAGGTCGCTCACCGACATCATCCCAAGATATTTCTCAGATTCCCCCAGAATTAACAGGTGGTACACCCCGTGCTGTTCCATCAGCCGCAGGCTCTCCTCGAACGTTACTTCCGGCGTCACCGTAACCAAATCCCGGCTCATGATCTCCGTCACGTTCGACCATGCGGGACACTTATTCTCCGCCGCCACTTTGTCCGATATGTCGCTCTGCGACACCACCCCGATCAATTTTCCGGCGGAATCCACAACTCCGGCCGACCGCACCTGTTTCTCTCGCAAATATTTCGCTGCGTCCAGGACGCTCTTGGTTTCCGGGATGGAAAATACTTCCTTGCGGGACCCGATTAGATCCGCCACTTTCATTGGACCCTCCGGGGGACACGATTTGCCATCATGCTAGACTCGCCGGCACCTGATTGCAATGGGAAAATGAGCCTTGGCTACTCCTCAGCCCCGTATTCCAGTCGCGATTCCTTTACGCTCGGTTCATTGCTCCTCGCACAATATCGTACCGTTCAATCACGGCCGCGACTCCCATGCGCTCTTCGCCGTCCTCCAACCGCCGTTCCACCCGGACAACCTTGCCTTGGGCTCGCACAAATACGTCGGAACCATGAGTAATCTCACCGGGCAGGGTGAGCGTAAGATCCAGCGCGCTTCCCGCTTCCAAATCGCGTTCAATCACGAAATACAATCCTTTCGTGGAAATGTCCCGCGTCTTCCCGTCTTGACGCACGACCAACTTCTCTGCCGAGACTCGTATGCTCACCGGCAGCGTGAGATCGTAACGCCGGGCCAGCCGGCGCTCAGTCATTAAAGACATCCTCAACTCCATCCGAGGCTTCGCAAGCCATCCGCAATTTAAATTTGTGTCCCGTCCAATGAATACAGAAATCCTAAAGGCTCAGTTTCAGATGTAGTACATCCGTCGCCAACGAACCCAACATTCCGAATCACTTCGTGTTTGTAATTTCTCGTGGTGTTTCGGGTTGTTGCACTTCTAGGCCCTATCGCATGGTCGCTGCGCAAGATACTCCGCCCACCGCGAAGTCGCAAGTTCTCTTTTTCAGAGGAGTGTCGCTCGCTAGCTACCCCGTACTAGACCCATTACCCGTCCTGCTTTGCACCCACGACCGCCGGAGCATTTTCCTCAGGCTTGGCCACCGGGCTTCGCCGCGTGCGGGGGGTGTCTAGATTAAACTGGCGCATCTTGTAAAGGAGTGCCTTGTAACTGATCCCCAGCATTTTCGCGGCGTCCTTGCGGCACCACCGGGTCTTCTCCAGGGCATCTGCAATCGCTTCCATTTCCGCTTCATCCTTCAAACCCCGGACGAGAGCCTTCAGCCCCTGCTCGCGAGCCACGGGGGGTTCTTCACGAGGCGAAGTTCTCTGCCGTGTTGCGGACATCTCAATCAATTCGCGCAGACTGCCTTCGTCATCTTCCAGAATCACGTACCGCTTCACGAAGTTTTCGAGCTCACGCAGATTTCCCGGCCACGGATAATTGAGCGCCGCGTCCAGCAGATGCTTCGATGGCGGTTGCAGCGTCTTCCCGAATTTCTCGCTGTACTTCTCCAGGAAGTGCTTGAACAGCAGGGGAATTTCCGACGTCCTCTCTCTCAAGGGCGGCACATTAATCGAGAGTACGTTCAGCCGGTAATACAGGTCCTCGCGGAAGCGGCCCGTCTTCATCGCCTCATGCACATCCACGTTCGTTGCCGCAAGAACACGCACATCCGTCTCCACCAAATGCCTTCCGCCCAGCCGCGAATACTGGTGATCCTGCAAAACGTGCAGCAGTTTGGCCTGCAGGTGCACCGACATCTCCGCGATTTCGTCCAGAAATATTGTGCCTTTGTTGGCCAGTTCGAATTTTCCGGGCTTGGCTCGCACCGCGCCCGTGAACGCGCCCTGCTCAAATCCGAATAGTTCCGACTCCAGCAATTCACCCGGCAGCGCCGCGCAGTTGACCTTGATAAACGCCTGATTCCTTCTCTTCGACCGTAGATGGATCATACGCGCCACAACTTCCTTGCCGACGCCGCTTTCTCCACACACAAAAACCGGCACGTCCACCGGCGCGATCTGCAGAATCTGCTGCCGGATGCGCACCATCTGCGGGCTGGCGGCAAGAAAACTCAAGTCCTCGGTCACCTGGTCGCAGTAGTCGCGCAGCGCCTTGTTCTCCTGCGTCAGCTGTTTCTTCTGCCGCGACTTCAACATCGCCGCTTCGAGTTCTGTCTTTTCGAACGGTTTCGTCAGGTAGTCGTGGGCGCCAAGCCGGATCGCTTCCACCACTGTTCCAACCTCATTCGAGCACGACAGCATGATCACGTTCAGGCTGCGGTCCATCTGCATGAGCTCCTGCAGCGTCTCAAGGCCCCCCATCTCCGGCATCAGCACATCCAGGATAATGAAGTCCGGCCGCTCGCCGGCACCAACGCGTTTGATCGCTTCCTTCCCGCTGCTTACCGTCTCAACGTCAAACCCTTCCACCTCCAGAAGTGTCTGAAGGTACTTCCGGATGCTCGGTTCATCATCCACGACCAGAATTTTCTCTTTAACTTGCATGGCTCTTCTCCCTTACCCGCTCCGGCTTACCTCTTATGTCTGATCCATCGGCAGCAAAAACGCGAACGTGCTTCCTCGTTGTGCTTCGCTCTCGACCCAAATCTTTCCCCGATGCGCCTGAATTAACCGTTTGGCAATTGCCAGGCCCAGGCCCATCCCGGACGTGTTGCGGTCCACGCGCACGAAGTCTTCAAATATTTCCTGGTGATGTTCCGGCGCAATCCCTGTCCCTGAATCCGTCACGCTTACTTCCACGCTATTTGGTCTCGGCAGCCTGAATCGGCGCCGCTCTTCTACCGGCGACACTTCCGCCACGCGTCTTTCCCAGAAATGAGGCTTGGCACGCAGGGTTACTGTTCCACCCGCAGGCGTGTGTTTCAGGGCGTTGTCCAGCAGGTTTGCCGCTGACTGTTGCACCTTCTGGTAATCAAACTTGAAAGTCGGAATCGATGGATCTATCTGGCTCTCGAGTTTCACGCCCTTTCTCTGAAACGCTTCGGACCACCTTCCGGTCATCTCCACCAGGCAATCCCGCAGATCGTTTTCCCGCAACTGCAGAACCAGCTTCCCGCTTTCCAGGGCCGAATAATTCAGAAACATCGACACCAGACGCACCAGCCGTTCGCAGCTTTCCTTCGACTCCTCCAGAATATCCTTCTGTTTGTCTGTCAGCTTTCCCAGCGAATTCGTCAGGAGCAAATCGTAGTAGCCCTTGATCACGGCAAGTGGGGTTTTCAACTCATGGGCGGCTGATGCCAGGAACACAGTTTTCTGGCGATTCACTTCCTGCAGCTTCAAGTACGCAGCCAGCAGGTTCCGGTATGTAATTTCGCGCTCTTGCAATAATTCCTGAACCGTCGGCTGCGGCGCTCCGTTTCCGTCAACAGGTTCCGGTTCGTTCGCGAATTGAATCGCTACACAATCCGATTCTGGAATCCATCTCACGCGGGCGTGAAAACTCTTGAAGCCGGTTTTCCCCGCAAGCTCAATTTCGTGTTCACCGCTCTCAATTCGTTTTGAGATTTCTCGCGGCTCTATGTTCAGCATGTCTTCAAAGATGTTCAGGGAAAGGAGGTCAGACTTGCCGTGCTCTTCGAGGCATTTTTTCGCGCGTCCGTTCACCATTAGCACGCGCCCGTCCCGGCTTGCTACTACCACTCCCTTTTCGACGGTGTCCAGCAAAGCACGGACATGTTCTGCAGGAAAAAAAGTTCCACCTGGCACAAATTTGCCGGTAGTCGTTGTAATACCACTTCCCATAATAGGTTGGCTGGCTCCCGTCCTGAGTGGTAAAAGTTTTCCCTTAGCGAGCTTCATCCTTTCAAACGCCTTCCTGACTGTCAATGGTAAAAACGTTCCATTTGCACAATTTGGGAAAATGCCTACTCAATCCAACCCATCGCTGACTACTTGCCTCTGTCCGAAGCCCGTGGCTCCTTCTAACCCTTTCTAAAGAAACGTGTTAAATTTTGATTCCGACTAAGCGAACTGGCAAACAAGCTGCAAGATATGTACTAGTTCCTGAGTACTACCCTACGGACCCAATGAACTTGCCTATTGATCAATTGAAGGAGGGACTTCGCGTGGATTCGCAACGCGCGCGCCGTTCGCCTCGAATCCGCTTGCAAGTACCCGTTTTCCTGCGGGCTGCCGATGCATCGGGAACAGAGTTCATTGAGCTCACTCGTACTCTAAATATTAGCGCCACCGGGGCCTGTATCACCTCAACCCACATGCTAAGGCCTGATCAGGCCGTCCTGCTGACGATTCCGGCACCTTCCCCATCGTCCTCGAGTCTTATCCCCAGCGAAACCCCACCTATTCAAGCCAAAGTTCGCCGCCTGGAAAATTTGGGCGACCAACGGCTTTTCGGATTGGAATTTCTTCGGTCGCTCGAGTAATCTCTAGTTCCAGTACTAGACCTGATCCGCCCGCTGTTCCCTCCCTTGGGTCGGTTTCGCCCCTCAGAAGAAATCTCGCATATCCTCATCTTTTTGTAATAGGATGGGCCGCAAAAGAGAGCCGATTAGGGCTAATTCGTTCCTCCGTTACCTCGACCGGAATGGCAACTGATTTGCTCCCTAATCATATGGTTCTCGGACTGTGCTTTCCCCCAACCCCGCGGGGACAGGCAGATTGTGGGAAAAACCCAGTTATGCCCAGCCCCGGTGCCCCAGTGGCCCCGCGTATGCCCTTGGAAGATGCCTATCTTGAGCTATTGGCCGACACGCTCGAGGGCCTTGAGCATTCTGCCCGCGGACAGTTTCTCCAACGCTACTTTCGCGCCACAACTCATCTGGAGCTGCGCGAGAGCCAATCCCTGCAACTCTGGGATGAGGTGCTTACCAGACGCCGTGAACTCACCGACACACTCGGACGGCAGGTTTCCCTCAAGACGGCTCTCATGGATGTGCTCTCCTCTTCCGGCCTTGTGCGCGTACCGGTGATTCTGGAATACGACGAACTGAAAAAAATTGAGTTGAACGCGGTGACGGATCCGCTCACGGGTTTGTACAATCGCAGACTCTTTGCGGAATCCTTCGAAAAGGAACTCAACCGCGCCCGCCGCTACGGCCTTCCTTTGGGCATCGTTATCCTCGATCTTCATCGATTCAAAGAAGTCAACGATAAGTATGGCCATCCTCGCGGCGACGAAGTTCTTCGGGCCGCCGCAACCACGCTGCAGAAAGCGCTTCGCACCTCCGACTCCGCTTTCCGCATTGGCGGCGACGAGTTTGCCCTTCTTCTGCCTCAAACTGACGCGGCGCAAGCAATCGCGCTGGGCCGTCGCATTGAAACCGTATTTGCCGAGACTCTGCGTCCGCTTCAGTTGACCTTTCCCGTGACCATGGACCACGGCGTCGCAACCTTTCCCCAAGATGGGGATCAATCGGATCAATTGATCCGCATCGCCGACGAGCGGCTCTATCGTTTTAAACACGCCAATAACGCGCGAACGGCCGCAGACTCCTCACGCGCGGCCGCGCCACCACCCCCGGCACCGCCTGCAGCCCAATCGCCGATTTCCATCTCCGCAGGTCGCACGGCTGAAAAAGTTGCTGCCGATTTCGCGGCTGCATCCTCAGTTGCTGCAGGCGCTCTGGCGCAACAGTCTCCTGCACCTCTTTCCGAGGCTTCCTTCGCAATCCAACGCAAAGCCGAACGTGTCTCCATGGTTGGAACCAACGCCTACGCCATCATCGGCGACCAGGGCAGCCGGCGCGCTCGCGTCCTCGATCTCGGGTTTGGCGGCGTCGCTCTCGAATTTGAGCAGCCGGAAGAGTTCCCGGAGAGCATCCTCGCTATTCTCCACGTCCCTATCCTTCCGCCCGTCCGCGTCTACCTACGGCCTGTCTGGTCCCGACGCACGGCCGAAGGCTCCTTCCGCATCGGTTGTCATTTCGTTTCCTGATCATCTCCGACGCTGCAGCCCTGGCTTGCATCTGCGCAGTGAGCCGGCTCGCCCGCACTCGTCGCTATTCCCCTTTCCGGGCCACCCGCAGTTCAAATTGCTTCCACATCTAGTTCACCTGTTCTTTAGTACAGGTCTCTTTCCTGTAAGACCTGTCCTACAACTGTACCCGGGACAGCTTGTTGTTACGCTTCCTCGAACAGTACCTTGGACTTTCCGAATCTGAGGGGGTTCGCAGCAAGAGTGTTCTCTCGACTATCCAACTACCGGTCAACCGGAAGCATCGCTGCCGTTGCTTTTTTGCTGGCGATTGCTTCGGCCTGCGCCGGCTGTGCAACAGTCACCCCAAAGTCTGCGTCCGCCCAGCCTGGAACTGTTGCCGCGGTACAGGTGACGCCGTCTTCGATCACCTTCGGCAATCAATCACTGCAGACTACGGCGACGCAAAACGCCACCATCAAGAACACAGGTAACATCAACATCACCATCAGTGGAATCACCGTGGTAGGCGCTGGTTTTGGTTACTCCGCTCTCTCGCCCGGTTCAATCCTCACCCCCAACCAGAGCGTCACTTTTCAAGTTTGGTTCCGTCCGCAAATCAGCGGTTCGGCCGCCGGGAATATCTCTATCCTCAGTTCAAATCTCGGAACTCCCGCGAGCATTTCTGTATCCGGCGCGGGTGTCACTGTCACCTCCACTCCACCTCCAACGCCACCTCCACCGACTCCCGTGCCTCACAGTGTTGTGCTGTCATGGGCTCCGAGCGCCAGTTCCGTGGCCGGCTATCGTGTTTACCGGGATGGCGGTTCCGGATTCTTACCCCTTACCTCTGAAATTCCGGACCTTACTTACACGGATACAGCTGTCGTTTCGGGGAGCACCTACAACTACGCCGTTACTGCAGTTGACGCCGCTGGCGTCGAAAGCCCTTTCTCCAACGAAGTAACCGCCATCATTCCGACTCCCTGATCGAACTGTTCCTTCCGAGAGCTGATTTTGAAATTCCCGCCATTTTCCGTATAATCAAAGATTGCTTGTGACCTAGCGACGCGGCTGTAGCTCCCTTCAAGGAAGCCGTGCAGACCGGCCACACTAGATTGGAGATCCATGAAACCCGGTATTCATCCTGACTACCATCCCGTTACCGTCCACTGCGCTTGCGGGAGCACTTTCCAGACTCGTTCGACAATTAAGGGCGATATGCTCCGCGTCGAAATCTGCTCAAGCTGCCACCCCTTCTTTACGGGCAAGCAGAAGCTTGTGGACACTGCTGGACGCGTGGAGCGCTTTCAGAAGAAATACGCCAACGTCCCTGCCGCTGCCGGTAAAAAGTAGTTTTTTGGCGAAAACTCAATTTTCTCCTGGCGGACCGGCCTCGTGCCGGTCCGTTTTTTATTTCTATCCTTTTGTCCGCTTACATCTCTCCGTGTAGAATCAACTTCCAACGTGGCAACGCAATCTCGCATGTTCGATGGCGCACCGGACGCCGGCTTGGTCGAAACGGGTGCGCCCCGCGTCACTCTCCGCAACGCCTTCCAGCACCCCTTCGATTCGGCCATCGCCGCCGCTCGCACTTGCTATTCTTCCCATCTCATCAGCCACGACGAAATCACCGACAAGCAGCGCCTCAATATCGGCGCCGCCACCTTTTATAGCGGCCACCACACCGTCTACCAGCACGCCCACTTCGAGTTCGGCCTGGAAAATGTCAGCCGCCAGTTCGTCTGGTCTTTTCTGCACGCGCATCCTTTCTACAATTCGGAGCAGCAAAGTCAGCGCTACGTCCGCCTCGACCGCGCCCAGGCCTACATCCCACCGGTCTCTCTCTTCTTCGACGAAGGTTCCCGGAATATCTATGAAAATGCGGTGGCGCGCGCGTGGGCTTTCTACCGTGAACTCTCTGCTCTGCTCACGCCAGACGCACGCAATATTCTCGGCGACATCTGGCACATTGGCCCGATGTCTCACCCGAAGCGCATCCAGAAAATCGAGCGCTCCGCCGAAAAACGTTCCATCGAAATCGCCCGTTACGTCTTGCCGGTCGCGGCATTCACCACGATGGTCCACACCCTCTCTGGCATCGTTCTCCATCGGCTCTGGCGTATGTGTTCCGCCTCCGACACGCCCAGCGAGGCCCGCGCCGTCATCGGCGACATGGTCGCGCAGGTTCGTCACCTCGATCCCCAGTTTTTCGATCGCTTTGGCCTCTCCCCTCTCGAAGAGCTGCCCGAATGGAAGGATGCTCCGGCCACAAAGTCCGATGCCGACGATTTCGCCAGCGAATTCGACGCGAAGCTCAACGGCAAAACTTCTCGGCTCGTTGATTATTCTCCAAACGCGCCGCGCGTCATGGCCGAATCCTACCGCGCCGTCGTCGGCCTCCCCGAATCCGCCTGTACCGACGCCGAAGCCATCGACCGCCTGCTCAATCCCGCGCGTAATCTTTATCGTCTCGAAACTCTCAACATCGGCGTTCACGCGCCCATGATGCGCGCCCTGCAGCATGCCAATTACACTTTCGCCAAAAAAATCAGCCACACGGCCGACAGCCAGGACCAGCGGCACCGCATGGTCCCCGGCTCGCGCCCATTGCTCACCCTTGCCGACACGCGCAAACCCGACTACATCACTCCCAAGCTTCTCCAGGAAAACCCCCGCGCCAGGGAACTTTACGACCGCGCCATGGATGAAGCCTGGTCCGCAAAAAATCAGCTCCTCGACCGCGGCGTTCCCCCCGAAGTCGCCCTCTACCTTCTTCCCAATTCCAAATCCATTCGCCTCGTCGAAACCGGCTCGCTCCTCCACCTCCTCCATAAGTGGACCATGCGCACCTGCTTCAACGCCCAGGAAGAAATCTACGCAGCCTCAATGGACGAAATCGCTCAGCTCAGCGAAGTCCACCCGCAGCTCTCCCGCTACATCGGCCCGCCCTGCCACCTCCGCGCCGGCATCACCACGCCCATCTGCACCGAAGGCTCCCACTTCTGCGGCGTAAAAGTCTGGCTCCATTTCCCCGACACTCCGCGCCGCATCTGAAACCTATTGACTCCTCTATTGCGTCTAACTACTAAATACGAGGCTCGCCATGCTCCTCACCGATCTGCGTCTGAACTCATTAGCTCTCGCATCGCTTCTGCTTTTGTCGCCTTCCTCAGGTGCCTTCGACACGCCTCTTTCCGACACCGCCGTCCGTGAAGCTTATTTCCTCGGCCAACGCCGCGACGACACGCTTCCCAAGCTCCTGGGCAAGTACGTCCTCCACTTGCCGGCCCCAAAAACCGGTCCGTACATCGAATCCGTCAGTTTTTTCACCCCGTATATTCTTACGGCGCTCAATTCCAGCTACCAGGTCAGCATCTATAGCGCCCAGCAAGCGCAACTCGACCACCTGAAAACCCCTGAAGTGGTTCGCATCAAAATTCAAATTTTCCTCACTGAGTCTTACCCGGCATACAGTGCGGTTGCGATGGGGTCTGATTCTCATTCACCCAAGGGTATCTTTGTCCGCCCTTCTGATTTCTGGCGCGATTTCCGGCTGCGCACTTTTCAAAAGAAGGATGTGCTCGTCGTTCCAAGCAGCGCAAACGGCCAGCCCCTTTTTCAGTGCAGTGATGCGGGTTGCGTACTTTCGGGTGCGACACTGACCTTCGAATACCCCGCCGCAGCCTTCACGGAGCCTTCCGCAACCGTCCAGATCGATCCGCCCGAGGGCGATCCCGTCGTCGTGGATTTTGACCTCACCTCATTCCGCTGATTCTAATCCTCCGCAGGCTGGCCTTGCTGATCTTAGGGAAAGACCGGCCTTCCCCCGCCCTCAGCCCCGAAGGGCGCAAGGCGTTAGCCCAGCCCGTAAGGGATGGGGCCCCGGCACACTAAAATCAAGCCCCGGAGGGGCGACAGACTCTTCTCATTCTCAACTCTCGACACAAACAAATTCCTCAACTTCTCCAATGCAGCGTCACCGGCCCATCCATCGGATGTTCCATCGGCAATCCGCTGCGCCTCGACTCAATCAGATTCTGCTTCAACGCGAAATACCATTTCGCCGGACGGTCCGCGTCATCAATCAGCATCAACTTCGGATTATGCTTCAATCCTTCCGACTGCCGGATCATCGTTTCCTGATCTTGCCGCAAAAATATCTTCGCGAAGATGCGGAAAACCGAAACGGGGAACGGCAAATTCCACGCCGCCACAAAATCGATCCGGCACAAATCCCGCCGGACTGGCGTTACCGTCGCCCGGCTCGAAAACCACAGCTTTCCGCTGCGATCGATCTCCGTCCGGATGTTCGGCAGCACAAAATCAATCGTGGTAGTTACCGTTTCACCGGTCATCTTCGCCAGCAACTTGTACGGCGCGCTGTTCGCACTCGGCTGGTGCGGGCTCATTCGGAATCCATTCGGAATCGGCTCAAACTGTTTCGCCTTTTCGTGAATACTGGTCTTGCTCCGCCAGAACCAAGACTGGTGCACAAACGGCCCGTGCGCCGGGTCCATCAATCCGATAATCCCGTGGTCGATGTGCGACGGCAGCTCGCACTCCAGCCGCGTAATCTTGAATCTTGAGCTGAACTTTTCCAGCTCCGGCGCGCTAGGCAACTTTTCCGGCAGCCGCGTTCCTGGCGCGCTCATGTACACCCAGACGTACCCGTCTCGCTCTTCGCACGGATAATGCACCGCGTTAATCCGCTCCACTTTCAGCTTGTCATGGCTCGTCAGCGACGGAATCTCCACGCACCGCCCACTGCACGCGTCAAACTCCCAGCCGTGGTAGCTGCATTGCAGGTTCTTTCCGTCAAAATGCCCATACGAAAGCGGAATCCCCCGGTGCGGGCAGGCATCCCGCATCGCAAACGCCTTTCCCTCGCTTGTCCTCCCCAGCACCAGCGGCACTTCCAGCAGCATTGCCTTCGCCAAATTCTTCCCGTGAATCTCCTCGCTCCTCATCGCCGGATACCAGAAGTCCCACAAAAATCCCGCATCCGTTTTCGGCGCGCCCTCCGCCAGCCCTTCCACCGAATTCTCCAACGCCGCCCGAACCGCTTCGCTCATGCCCGCCACCCTCAATCTTTCCAGCCAACTCCAAATCGCATCGTAGTACACCCGCCCACCCCGGGCAATCCACTTTGGAGTGCGGCTTGCCCTGAGCCTGCCGAAGGGCGGCACTGCCACCGCTTTCACAGTTGTAGCCGTAACTCCAATCACTGCAATTCCGCCCGCCCCCCAAACTTCGCGCCCCCTTCTCGCATCCAATCCCTAGGCAGTTTTGCTATACTACTCACAGAACATGTATTCCTTATTCCATTAGCACCCTCAAGCCTCGCGCCCACCCGGGCGCCGATCCTCTTTTCGCCGGTCACTAGTCACCAATCACCAGTCACCCCTCTCCGGTGACGCAAATTCTGTGGAGAGAAGGAATCCCAATGGCCTCACTCACGCTTTCCGAAAAACTCGACCAACTCGACGCCCGCTACCAGGAAATGACCCAGGAACTCTCCACTCCCGAGGTTGTCACCGATTCCGCGCGCTTCCAGAAGCTCGCCAAGCAGCACTCCGATCTCGAAACCATCGTCAACAAGCACCGCGAGTTCAAGCAAATCGAAAAAGATCTAACCGCCACCCGCCAGATGGTCGTCGAGTCCGAAGACGCCGAAATGCGCCACATGGCCCAGGAAGAGGAAAAGCTCCTCACTATCCGCAAAGAACAAACCGAGCGCGAGCTGAAACTTCTTCTCCTCCCCCACGATCCCATCGATGACAAAAACATCATCCTCGAAATCCGCGCCGGCACCGGCGGCGACGAAGCCGGCATTTTCGCAGGCGACCTCTTCCGCATGTACTCGCGCTACGCCGAATCCCAGGGCTGGAAAGTGGAAGTCATGGAAAGCTCCCCCGCCCAAATGGGTGGTGTAAAAGAAATCGTCGCCGCCATCCAGGGCAAGAAAGTTTACTCGAAACTGAAATACGAAAGCGGCGTCCACCGCGTGCAGCGCGTGCCGGCCACGGAAACACAGGGCCGCATCCATACCTCCGCCGCCACCGTCGCCGTTCTCCCCGAAGCCGACGAAATCGACATCAAAATCGAAGCCAAGGATCTGCGCATCGATACCTTCTGCTCTTCGGGACCCGGCGGCCAGTCCGTCAACACGACGTACTCCGCCGTGCGCATCACGCACTTGCCCACCGGTCTCGTCGTCTCTCAGCAGGACGAGAAATCCCAAATCAAAAACCGCGCCAAAGCAATGCGCGTCCTGCGTTCCCGCCTCTACGAAATGGAACTAGAAAAGCAGCAGGCCGCCATCGGCGCTGAACGCCGCGGCCAGATCAAGACCGGCGACCGCTCCGAAAAAATCCGCACCTACAACTATCCGCAAAACCGGGTCACCGACCATCGCATCGGCCTCACCATCCACCAACTGACCGAAGTAATGGACGGCAAACTAGCCCCCCTGGTCGATGGCCTCGTCGAACACTACGAGGCCGCTCGCCTAAAACAGGAACTTGCCGAAGCATGAGCCGCCACTCCGATCGTTCCCGGGTGCCCCACACGCCGCATTTGCGTCTGGGCTCCTGGGTTTTCTCCTCTGCGCTACCTCTGCGCTCTCCGCGCCTCTGCGTTAAACTCTTCTCTTGTGAATGAAACTATGCCCTCGCAACAAACAAAATCCCTCGACGTCCGCACCGCCTTGAAACAAGGCATCCATCTTCTCCGTGAAGCCCGTGTCCCATCCGACACTCTGGCCGCCGAACTCCTCCTCCTCCAGGTGACCTGCCGCGACCGAGCCTGGCTCTACGCCCATCCCGAAGAAATCCTTGATGCCCAATCAATCGAATCGTACTTTTCTTTACTCCACCGCCGCACAGCCGGCGAACCCACGCAACACCTCACCGGCAAACAGGAATTCTGGGGCCTCGAATTTGAAGTCACGCCCGGCGTCTTGATCCCCCGTCCCGAAACCGAACACCTCATCGAAGTAGCCCTCGATCGTCTCGCCGTCCGCGAACTCCGCTCCGGCCGCGACCCAAAACTAACCGGCGAAGGTCTAACCATCGTCGACATCGGCACCGGCTCCGGCTGCATCGCCATCACCCTTGCCAAGGAACTCCCCGACGCCAAAATCTACGCCACCGACATCTCCTCCGCTGCCCTAACCATAGCCCAGCGCAACGCCACCCGCCTCGGCTTCCCCAACCGCATCACCTTCCTCGAATCCGACTTGTTTTCTGCCTTCCCCACTTCCTTCGGCTCTTCTCTCCACTGGTCGCCGGTCGCTGGCCACCGGCCACCATCCTCCGTCCAGTCACCAGCCACCACTCACCAGTCACTCCTCTTCGATCTCATCATCTCCAACCCCCCCTACATCGGCCGCAAAGAAACCAGCACCCTCCCAACCGAAGTCCGCGACCACGAACCCGCCTCCGCCCTCTACGGCGGCGAAGAAGGCTACGAACTGTACGGCCACCTCATTCCCCAAGCCGCCGAAAATCTCAAATCCGGCGGTCTTCTAGTCCTCGAGCTCGGTCACGACTCCCTTCCCGCCGTCCGCCCCCTCCTCGAAACGCCTCAATGGACCAATCTCCACGTAACCAACGACCTCGCCGGCATCCCCCGCGTCCTCTCCGCCGAGCGCATCTCCGCCTAGCGGCGACTTTCAAGTCGCCGCGTTCTTACTCCTTATTCTTCAAGGTAGCGATCGCTTTTATGCCAGCGCTCAGCGAATGGCCGAATTGCCTTGATGGTGTACACGCTGCCACGCGGCCCCTATTTTCCCTTTTCAATTTTCTATTTTCTCTCTCGCGCCAGCTCCCGAATCCGATTCAAATACCCCACATAAACTGGAATCGGAATATCCGGCGAATCCCCATCATTCAGAAAATGCTCCAGCCGGATCTCCATAGGTATTCCCGCAATCACCTCACGAAATCTGGGCATTTGCAGAAACTTCACCTTCCAGATATCCAGCATCTCCGATCGAAACTCTTCGCTGATAAATCCCATCTTCCGATCGCCAAGATAAATCCCGTCAAAATGGTGCTCCGCCAGAGCCTTCCGAATCGAATCGTCCGCCGGTGAAAACAAATAAACCAGATGCAGCAAATCCGCCAGGTCGCCCCACAAACTCTTTTCTTCAAACGCGCTGAACCGGAACGCAATCTCTCCGCGTTGTTGCGCGGACCGCGCGCGGTCGCCCGGCTTCAATCCATGCCTCCCAAGCTCTTCCCCAAACCATTTCAGCCGCTCGGCCTGCAGGTTGTACCGCAGAAACTCCACAGCGTACGCATTCGCCAAATAAATCTTTGGATCGTCGTCCAACCGCTTCAACCAGGCACCCCAGTCGCGGCCCTCCAGCACGGCAATCAATTTCGTCAAGTCTGCTAGCGTCGTATCCGGGTGATACTTCACCGCCTGCCAGAAATGTTCCGTCGAATCATAAACAGCTCCGCGCAGCTGGATGCCTTCCTCAATCGGATACCAGTTCGAAAGCACCCGCCCAGCAATCACCGGCGAAGCGCTCCAGCAGTTCAGCGAATGCTTCCATTTTTCCCGCACTGCCGCGAATTCCTCCGCGTACGCCAGCGGCAGTGGTTCCTTCACCTTCGCAATCGCCTCCCGCAACTCGTCACTCGTGTGTGTCACCAGCGTCTGCAGCGGCCGCTCGTCCATCATCGAAACCAAGCGGCTCTCAATCCCCTCGTGCAGCAGGCCCCGAGCGAGTTGGCGTCTTTCTTCCTCGTTGATTTTCCCTTTCCATCGCTGTGTCTGCGCCTCGATGTACGAAAACACTTCCGCCAGCGACCTAAACTCAATAAACCCGTGAATCGCAAACTTAACCGGCTCACCGTTTTTCCCAATTACCGTCGAAGGCGTAACCACTGCTTGCAAGGAAATCTCCTGCGCTCTCAATGCCGCTCCTGCCACCAAAATTACAAACGCGAGTAAAATCGCCCGCCGGTGCCATGGACAAATCCCCTTCGAAACTCTTTTCATTCTCCCTCTCAATAAATCCGCCCCATCATTTCACTTGGCTCTCCCAACTCAAAACAAAATTCCTTGCGCTGCCAGCCCGAGGAAACATTCCTGGAACACCTCCCGTAGCGGCCACTTTCAAGTGGCCCCGATCCAGATTTTGTAGCGGCCGCCTTCTGAGGTGCGTTGTTTGCGCCCCGAATGGTTTTACGGGGTGGGCGCTTTGGAGTGCGGTGGCTCAGCCACCGCTTTTGAAGTGTAAGCCTCAAGCCAAAATTCACATATCAAAGCCGGCCGACCGCCGTCACAAACCCCTACTCATTGCCTCCGCCACTCCGTAGTCGTACGCTTATCCCATGCCGGACTTCGCACGCTTCCGAGCCAAGCACGATGCCCCCGACGCATCGGAAATTCCGTCGCAGTCCTCTATCCTCCACGTAGATATGGACGCCTTCTTCGTCTCCGTAGAACTCCTCGAGCGCCCCGATCTACGCGGCAAGCCAGTTGTCGTCGGCGGCCGCCCCGACCAACGCGGCGTCGTCTCCGCCGCCAGCTACGAGGCCCGCAAATTCGGCATCCACTCCGCCATGCCCCTGCGCACCGCGGGGCGCCTCTGCCCCCACGCCATCTTCCTGGATGGTCACCACGAAAAATATTCCGAATGGAGCGATCGCGTCGCCTCCATCCTCGTAAAATTCTCTCCCATCGTCGAAATGGTCTCCATTGACGAAGCCTATCTCGACCTCTCCGGCACCGAACGCCTCCACGGCCCGCCCCTCGCCGCCGCTGACAAGCTTCTTCGCACCATCACCAAACAAACCGGCCTCCCCTGCTCCGGGGGTCTCGCCACCACCCGCCTCACCGCCAAAGTCGCCTCCGATCAGGGCAAGCCCCGCGGCCTCGTCTGGGTCGCCCCCGGCATGGAAGCGCGTTTCCTCGCCCCTCTTCCAACCCGCAAAATTCCCGGCATCGGCCAAGTCACCGAACGCGCCCTCCGCGCTCTCGGCATCGAAACCGTCGAGCAACTCGCTTCGCACTCCCAGGAAAAACTCGAAAAAATCTTCGGCCAGTGGGGCACCGCTCTCTACCGCAAGGCCCGCGGCGGCGACGCCTACGAATTCCTCATCGACGCCGAGCCCAAATCGATCTCCCACAACCACACCTTCGGCGAAGACACCTCCGACGTCGCCGAAATGGAAACTATGCTAAGCCATCTCTCCCAGAAAGCCTGCAAGCGCCTCCGCGAAGCGGGCCTCTCCACGCGCACCCTCACGCTGACTATCCGTTACGCCGGTTTCGAAACTTACACCCGCTCCAAAACTCTCACCGAACCCGCGCAACTCGACACCGACATCTTCGCCGCATTCCTCAATCTCTTTCGCCAGCATCGCGACTCCAAGCGTAAAGTCCGCCTCCTCGGTGTCGCCCTCTCTGCCCTCTCCCACGGCGCGCAGCAACTCGACCTCCTCGAATCCGGCCGCCGCGAAAAACTCGAAAAACTCACCAAAGCCGCCGACAGTCTCCGCGACAAATTCGGCTTCACCTCCGTCCAGTTCGGCGGCTCCCTCCGCCGCGACGACTAACCCCGGTAGCATCGGCATCATGTTTACCCTGAGCTACGAAGGGCCGGCTCTTGTCTTCTCCGTGCTCTCCGCTCCGATCTCGGTGTCCTCTGTGTTAAATCTTTCTTCTCCCCCAGGCCACAAAATCGAAAAGGCCACCGTTTCGCCGGCGACAGCATCTATACTTTTCAGTTCGATCCCAATCGATGAGGACTCTCTTGAAAACATTCCTGCTAGCCACCGCATTCATTTGCTCGTCTCTCGCACTCACCACAGCCCTCGCCCAAACTCCGCCGGCCGAGACAGGCCTGCTCGCAAATTCCGTCTACCAGAAAGACTGCGCGAAATGCCATGGCAAAACCGCTGAAGGCCGTCATTTTGGCGGACCTGCTCTCATCTCCGCAAAAACCGCCGCCTCTTCCGTCGATGCCCTGCGCAACATCATCGCCAACGGCAAAGGCCACATGCCCAAGTTCGTCGGAAAACTGACCGCCGAAGAAATCGACACACTCGTCAAACAGATTCAGGCACTGAACAAGTAAGAAATCTTCCTTTTTACTTTTAATCGGCACCTTCTTCGGAGACAGGACGCGCTGAACGCAGCCCGTCCGCGTTCGCGCAATCCTCGTTGCGTTACGGATTGCTATTTCGCCTATACTTTGTTCATGTCCTCTTCCGCGACACCACCATCTAGCGCATCCGACCCGCATCCCGCCCCCACCGGCCGTCTCGCCAACTTCTGGCAGCGCGTCAGCGATGGCCGCCGTATTGACGATCTCTGGTCGCAGTTCACCGCCGACGCCCGCTCCAGCTACGGTTTCTATGGCAAGGACGTCGACTGGGACGAAGTTAACCAACTCCCTCGCTGGAAGCGCCCTTATCCCGTAGTCAAGCAACTCTTCTGGGCCATGATGAGCAAACTCACCCCGGCCCGGCGTGTGCTTCTTCTCGTCGCATTGGTATTGCTTCTTTTTTCCGGAAACGGCAGCAACAGCGGTTTCGGTATCAAAGCGGAATTTCTTTCCGCTCTTTTATTCCTTCTCCTTCTCTCTCTCGAGCTCGCCGACAAGATCACCATGAAACGTGATCTCGAAATCGCCCGCGAAATTCAGGCATGGCTCGTTCCTTCCACCCCGCCAATTATTCCGAACGCCGAAGTCGCTTTTTACACCCGCGCGCAAAATTCCGTCGCCGGCGATTACTACGACGCTTTCTATCCATTGGACGACGCTTCCGCCGGCGGCAAACTCATGCTCGTCATGGCCGACGTCGCCGGCAAAAGTGTACCCGCTGCTCTCCTCATGGCCACACTCCAAGCCAGCCTCCGCACCATCGCCTCCGAAGGCCTTCCTCTCAGCGAGCTTGCCATCCGCCTCAACCACTATGCTTGCGCCCACAGTCTCGGCGGCCAGCGCTTCACCACCACCGTCCTCGCCGAGTACGACCCGGCCACCCGCCGCCTTTCCTACGTGAACGCCGGCCACAACTCCCCCGTCATCCGCCGCGCAAATTCTTCCACCGAGCGCCTCGAATCCGGCAGCCTCCCGCTCGGCATCACGGCCGATGCCACATTCCCCTCGTACGAAGTCACTTTCCAGACCGGCGACACGCTCGTCCTCTTCACCGACGGCGTGGTTGAAGCCTTCAACGTCTCTGGCGAGGAATTTTCCGACAATCGCTGGCTCAGCATCATCCGCGGCCTCCCCAATCTCAACGCCCAGCAAACTTTACAGTTCCTCATGAAATCGGTCGAAGATTTCGTGGGCGCCACCCGCCAGTCAGACGACATCACCTGCCTCGTCCTCCGCTGCTTCTGATCCTGACCGTTCACGTCTCGGAATCCTCCGCGGCCTCATCCTTTACTTCCTATACCTCCTCTACTTCATTTACCTCCCCCCACAGGCGCATAATCATTCCGTGAATTCCAGGGAGCTCGCCAACTCGGTTTGCACTAGGCTCCAGCACCACGGCCACCAGGCCTTCCTCGTAGGCGGCTGCGTTCGCGACATCCTTCTCCATCGCGAGCCCGCCGATTACGACGTCGCCACCAACGCTACTCCGCAAGAAGTTCTGCAACTTTTCCCCGATGCCCTCGATGTCGGCGCGCAATTCGGTGTCGTTCTCGTCCGCCAGGATTTGCTCAAAGTCGAAGTCGCCACGTTCCGCTCCGACGTCGGCTATTCCGACGGCCGCCATCCCGACCAGGTCGTCTATTCGCAAACTCCCGAAGAAGATGTGCAGCGCCGCGATTTCACCATCAACGGTCTGCTCATGCGCCATGACTCTGGCGAAGTCCTCGACTTCGTCGGTGGCCGCGCCGATCTCGCCGCCAAAATCATTCGCGCCATCGGCGAGCCGTCTCGCCGTTTCGCGGAAGACAAACTCCGCATGCTTCGCGCCGTCCGTTTCGCCGCTCGCTTCGGCTACGCTATCGAACCCGAAACCTTCGCCGCCATCCATAAACACGCGAGCGAAATCCATATCGTTTCCGCTGAACGCGTCCGCGAAGAACTAACCAAGCTCCTCACCGAGGGCGCCGCCCGCCGAGGTTTCGAATTCCTCGACGAACTTGACCTCCTCGCCGAACTCCTCCCTGAAATCGCCGCCATGAAAGGCGTTCTGCAACCTCCCCAGTTCCATCCCGAAGGCGACGTCTGGATCCACACCCTCCTCATGCTCGAGGCTCTCCCAGTTGGCGCATCTCCAACTCTTGCCTGGGGCGTTCTTCTCCACGACATCGGCAAGCCCCCCACCTTCCGCCCCGCTTCCGAAACCGGTGACCGCATCCGCTTCGACGGCCACGTCGACGTCGGTGTTCGCATGGCCGATGACCTCTGCAGCCGCCTCCGTTTCTCCAACGACGACACCGACCAGATCAAAGCCCTCGTCGCCAATCATATGAAGTTCAAAGACGTCTCCCAGATGCGCCAGTCCACCCTCAAACGCTTCGTCCGCCTCCCCCAGTTCGACGAACATCTCGAACTTCACCGCCTCGATTGCCAGTCCAGCCACGGCAAATTCGACGCCTACGAGGCCGTCCGCGCCTTTCTGGCCCAGACTTCCCCCGCCGAGGTCCGCCCCCCACGATTACTTTCGGGTGACGACCTCAAAGATTTAGGCTATACACCAGGCCCAGAATTTCAGAAGATGCTGGCCACCCTCGAAGACGCCCAACTCGAGGAGGCCGTCCAGACCCGGGACCAGGCCCTCGAATTTGTGCGGAGCCACTATCCTCTCCGTCAAGTCGGCCGCTAAGACGTACGAGAACAGGATTCTTGACAAAGATATAAGCCGTTTTATACCAGTATTTTACGGTAAAGTTGCAAACTGAGACGACCTATGCTAGGATTTGAGTCCTGTTGACTAATATTTTCTGACGAGGGGTTTTGCATTGTCCGGCACCTTTTCCCGGCCTCTTGCATCTAATCCTTCCAAAGCGGGCTTTTCTCCCGCTTCGCGTTAGGGGAAAACATGGCTGATAAAAAGCATTTTGTTCCAGATACTCTCGCAATCCTGCCCGTCAGGGATACCGTTCTCTTCCCGGGCGCGGTTCTGCCTCTCACCGTAGGCCGTGAGAGCTCCCTCGCCCTGGTCAATTCGCTCTCGGGCGACGACAAGCTTTTGGGCGTTGTTGCCCAACTGGATCCGCGGATCGAAGATCCTGCTGCGGCGGATCTCCACAAAGTCGGCACGCTTGCCAAGGTCCACAAGACCGTAAAGATGCCCAACGGCAACGTGGTCGTCTTCCTGGAAGGCTTGCAGCGCATCCGGATCAACGAACTTCTAAGCCTCCGCCCGTTCTTGCGTGCCGCGGTGGCCTCCGAGCCCGATTTCACGGGCGATAAGGACGCCGAACTTGAGGCCTTGCAACGCAACTCGCAGGACCTCTTCCGTGACGTCGTGGCCCACTCGCCACAACTCTCGGACGACTTGCAAAACGCGGCAATGAACATCGATGATCCGGGTCGCCTCGCGGACTTCATTGCCGGCACACTGCCGAGCCTTTCGACCTTGCTCCGTCAGGAGCTGATCGAAACCTCCAACGTGCGCAAGCGCCTCGAAATGCTCATTCGCGAGCTCTCCAAGGAACTCGAAGTTCTGGAGCTCCGCAGCAAGATCAACGAGCAGGTTCAGGAGCAGGTCAGCCAGAACCAGCGCGAATACCTGCTGCGTGAACAGATGAAAGCCATCCAGAAAGAACTCGGCGAAATCGACGACGCCCAGGCTGAAATCGACGAACTGCGCAAAAAAGTCGACGAAGCCGGCATGACCGTGGAAGCCAAGAAGGAATGCGACCGCGAACTCAAGCGCCTCGCCAAAATGACTCCGGCCTCAGCGGAGTACATGGTGTCGCGCACCTATCTCGAATGGATGACCTCGTTGCCCTGGTCCAAGTCTTCCGGCAGCGCTGAAATCGACATTCCAAAGGCGCAAGACATCCTCAACGAAGATCACTACGATCTTCAAAAAGTGAAGGAGCGCATCCTCGATTACCTGGCCGTTAAGAAATTGCAGCCAGGCATGAAGGGTCCCATCCTGTGCTTTGTTGGGCCTCCGGGCGTGGGCAAGACCTCGCTCGGCAAGTCCATCGCCCGCGCGCTCGGCCGCAAATTCGTGCGCATCGCCCTCGGCGGCATGCACGATGAAGCCGAAATCCGCGGACATCGCCGCACCTACATCGGCGCTCTGCCCGGCCAGATTGTTCAGGGCATCAAGCGCGCTGAGTCCAACGACCCCGTCATGATGCTCGACGAAGTCGACAAGCTCGGCCGCGACTTCCGCGGCGATCCGTCCTCCGCGTTGATGGAAGTTCTCGATCCGGAGCAGAATTCGACCTTCCGCGATCACTATCTGGATGTGCCCTTCGATCTCTCGAAGGTCACCTTCATCGCCACGGCCAACTGGATGGATCCGATTCCGGAACCTCTGCGCGACCGCATGGAGGTCATCGAACTCCCCGGCTACACCGGTGAGGAGAAGATCCACATCGCCCGTAAGTACCTGATCCCCAAGCAGGCCGCCGAACACGGCGTCAAGGAAGGCGAGCAGCTGGAGTTCACCGAAGATGGGCTGCGCGAAATCATCCACAGCTTCACACGGGAAGCCGGCGTTCGCAATCTTGAGCGCGAGATCGCCACGATTGTCCGCAAGCAGGCGCGTCGCATGGCCGAGGGCAAGACGGAGAAGATGATCGTCACTCCTGAAGTCGTGCGCGAATTCCTCGGCGTGCCGAAATTCCGCACCGAACGCGAAATCGACGAACGCGTCAAGAAGCCCGGCGTCGCGGTCGGACTTGTTTGGACGCCCGTGGGCGGCGACATCGTCTTCATCGAAGCGAGCCGCATGCGTGGTGGCAAGCAGTTCACCATGACCGGACATCTCGGCGAAGTCATGCAGGAATCCATGACCGCCGCGTTGACCTGGACCCGTGCCAACGCCGAACGCTACGGCATCGATCCAGACTTCTTCCGCAAGCTGGACATTCACATTCACGTGCCATCCGGCGCGGTCCCGAAAGACGGGCCGTCTGCGGGAGCAGCGATGGTTACTTCTCTCGTCAGCTTGCTGACGAATCGCCCGGTGAAAAATCGCCTGGCGATGACCGGTGAAATGACTCTGTCCGGCATCGTGCTGCCCATCGGCGGCGTGAAGGAGAAAGTCCTCGGCGCCAAGCGCGCGGGAGTCACCCACGTGCTGCTGCCGGCGGACAACGAACCGAACGCCGTCGCGGATCTTCCGCCGGACATTCTCGGCGACCTGAAGATCACCTACGTCCGGACACTCGATGAGGTCCTCGAGCACGCGCTCGAGAAGGACCCCATCGCTCCGGTAGTCCCTGAACCGGAACCAGCACAACCCGCGGTCGGCGATTCACCCAGCGCCGTCCACTAATCGAAACTGAACCAACCTGCTTGTAGGGGCCGGGCTCGCCCGGCCCTTCTTGTTTTTCTACCTCTTGTTCCTCCCTACAGGCTGAGAACTCTCCAACTGCTGCTAGTATGGAAACCTCTCATGCCGTCAAACTCAAAATCCAAATCTCCCGCCACCGACTTGGCCGCCCTTCTTCCCCAGCGCCTCAGCGAAGCCCTCCTCCGCGAGCGCACCATCCCTCGCTTCGTGGATTCCTACGTCGTCGAACACGGCCGCCACAGCCTGCAAGTCCACGCCGTCCTCTACCGCGATCTTCTGAATCTCCTCCAGCGCGAGGCCCTGCTCACCATCACCGCCTATGCTCTCGAAATCGTTACCCGGGGAATGCACACCGAAGACGACCGCAAAGCCAAACCTATGACCCGACAGGAAACCGCTGCCTTCCGCCAAAAATTCCTCACGGGCCTCACGCGCCACCAGCGCTGGAACGTCAGCGACGCCCTCGATTTTCAGTCGGATTTAAAAATGTACGAAGATCTCATCGCCCGCGCCGCCAGTTCGCGCCGTCCGCGCAAGCCGTTCGAAGCCGCCAATCATCCCTTCGTGGACCGCTGCGGTTTCGTTCTCGATTCGTCCTTCCTCGAAAAAGCCCGCCTCGCCGCCAGTCGCACCCTCAAGGATTTGGAAACCCTCTCCGCGCGGATCGTGGAAATCACACGCGGGGAAGCTTCGCCGTTAAAGCCACAGCCGCCTCGTTGGCGATCCACGTCTTGATCGGCACGATACATTCGCCTGATCAGATCACACGATTTTCTGCGCTTCCACCGCCGTCCCGTAGGCCAGCACTTCCGTCACTCCCTGCATCACCTCATTGGCGTCATACCGCATGCACACAATCGCGTTGGCCCCGTGTTGCGCCGCATGCTGCAGCAATATCTCGTACGCTTCCTCTCTCGCCTTTTCGCAAAGCTCCGTCAGGATCGAAATATTTCCACCGATGATCGTCTGAATCCCCGCCGCCAGGTTTCCCAGCACGCTTCGCGAACGCACCGTAATCCCCCGCACGATCCCCAAATTCCTCACGATCCGGTATCCCGGCAATTCATTCGCCGACGTCACCATCGAACTGTCCACTCGACCCGTCATCTTGTCCTCCTTGGTTTCCCGCTGTTTACCGGTCCGATTCTACCCTTCCACAAGCCGCTTCCGGCAGCCTTTCCGTTTGTTATGCTCACCTTGCGTGGAAACTCTATTCGAATTTCTGGCGATTCTCCAGATCGCCGCCGGCCTCTTCTTGCTTTGGCAGGGTATCCAGTGGCTCGCTTACGTGCGCCGCCGCCTGCACACCGACCCCGGCTTTTACGCTCCGCGCACCGCCGTCCTCTGCCCGTGCCGCGGCATGGAACCCGGCCTCGAGCGCAATCTCGTTTCGATCTGCGAATTCACTCATCAGAATTTCGAAGTCTTTTTCATCCTTGCTTCTGAAAATGATCCCGCGTACAGCCTCGTCAAACGGGTCGCTTCCTCTTCTCGCGTGAAAGCCAATGTCGTCATCGCCGGGAAACCCACCACCTCCAGCGAAAAAGTCAACAATCTCCGAGTCTGCATCGAACAACTCCCGCCCGATTTTGAAGTCCTGGTCTTCGCCGACTCCGACGGCCGCCCGGGCAAAACGTGGCTGCATCACATCGTCGCGCCGCTCGCCGACTCTCGCATCGGCGCCACCACCACCATGCGCTGGTTCATCCCCAACAACAACGCTTTTCCCAACGCCCTTCTCGCCGCCTGGAACGCCTCCGTCGTCACTATGCTCGGCGGTCACGAAAAAAATTTCTGCTGGGGGGGCGGCACCGCCATTCGCCGCGACCTCTTCGAAGAAATGGGCATGCTCGATGTCTGGCAAAACTCCTTCAGCGACGACTACTCCCTCACCATCGCCATCGAGAGAACCCGCCGCCAGATCGTTTTTCTTCCCGAATGCCTCACCCCTTCCTACGTTCAAACAGATTTCCCAAGCCTTCTCGAATTCACCAACCGCCAGATCAAAATCACCCGCATCTACCGTCCCCGAATGTGGGCCACCGCCTTCGCCACGCATTTTCTCTTTTGTTTCACTCTTCTTCTGGGCCTCTTCGTCGCTCTCAACCTCGCCATCGAGTCCCGCCCGTCGTCTCAGGTCATCACACTCTTCGTTCTTCCCTTGCTCCTCGCGGCCTTTCGAGGCGCCTTGCGTGTCATAGGTGTCACAGAAGCGATCCCTTCCTCCCGCTCTGAAATCATGGCGCAATCCTGGATTTACATTCTGGTCACATTGCTGGTTCCATTTTTGTACTTACTCAACTTTTTCGCCTCTGTGTTCGGCCGCCGCATCACCTGGCGCGGCATCCAGTATGAAATCATCTCTCCTAACCAGACTCGCGTTCTTACTCCATAGGTTGTGGAAATCTCGCTACCCCCGGAAAAAAATTCGAATCCCAGGCAATTTCTACCTTCCCGAATCGCCCCGTGTCTCCATCGGCTTCCTCTAACTCGTTGACAAACCAACCCCTGTCAGAACTGACAGTCCGGCCAACAGGTTGCATGGGTTTACTTTGGTCAGGTGTAACTTTCGCAAGCTATTGACGAGGATCCTTTACTTTACCCCAGAGGGTTTCTGAGGGATTTTTTCCTCTGGCGTATATGGGCCTGAGCCAGTCCTACGTCCTCGTCACTTGCTCGGTCATTCCGGCCGACCTCAATCGGAGGTCATTGAGGTTCAAAATCCAACAAGATGGCTTCGGTCCCACCACGAGGCACATTCAGAGGAGTGCACGTGAAGTTGATCCGCAGAAGTTTAGCGACGCATTCGTTGCCCCAGCCAAAATACTCTGCACCAACCAGCGTCTACCTGTTTTATGAAAAAAGTACGGGCACGGCGCATTTCCATGTCGAGGCCGGACCTAGCGGGGAACTCCCCGTGGATCACGCCGCTGGCCTGCTCGCCATGCATTGCCTGGTGCGAGGCCAATCACCCAAGGATTACCTCGTCATGGTTCCGGCCGCTCCCAATGCGCTGAACGGCCTGGCCGAAAAAGCCCAAAAATTGCTCGAAGCTGGCCACAGCGCCAAAAGCGCCGTGCGCCTCACCCGTCGTGAAGAGGAAGTCCTTGATGGCATCCTTCGCAGCCTTGCCAACAAGGAAATCGCCAACGAATTGAATCTCTCCGAGCGCACCGTTAAATTTCATGTCTCTTCCCTGCTCGCCAAGTTCAAGGTCCGCGGCCGTCTTGAGCTTATGCGCGAGGCTTCGCGCCATTCCATGAATGCCATTCCGCCTGCAGTCGGCGGTCCGGCCCCGCAGCTCGGTCCCTATCAGGAGCGTCGCGAGAGCGATCGCAGGCCTGCGAACACAAACAAGATACTTCCACTCGCTCGCCATCGCATGATGGCTTAACCGGAATTTGTAGTACCCACGCTTTCGTAAGAAAAGGCCCGTTCCAGCAAGACCGGAACGGGCCTTTTCTTATTCCTGATTCTTTGTAGGGCCGAGCTTGCTTGCTCTGAGCTTTGCCGGAGCGCCCGGCCCTTCTTCACTTCTTCGCAGCGTTATAGAGTTCCGCCGCTTTGTCCCAATTCACCACATTCCACCACGCATCAATATAGTCACCACGCACATTCTGATACTTCAGGTAGTACGCGTGTTCCCACACGTCAATGCCGATCACGGCTTTGCCGCCGGCGATGTATTGTGTGTCCTGGTTTGCAGTCGAATCGATCGCCAGCTTCCCGTCTTTAACCAGTAGCCATGCCCATCCAGATCCAAAGCGGCCAAGACCCGCAGCCTTGAACTTCTCCTTGAATCCCGTGAAGGAACCAAAGCTCGCGTTAATTGCCGCGGCCAGGTCACCCTTCGGTTCGCCACCGCCGCCCTTCTTCATCAATAGCCAGAACAGCGAGTGGTTCCAGTGCCCGCCGCCATTGTTGCGCACCGTCGCGCGGATGTTCTCCGGAATGGCATCCAAATTTTTCAAAATGTCGTCAATCGACTTGGCCTGCAGGTCCGGATGCCCTTCCAGGGCTTTGTTCAGATTGGTCACGTACGCGCCATGATGCTTGTCGTGATGGATTTCCATCGTTCGCGCGTCAATGTACGGTTCAAGTGCGTCGTTCGGGTACGGCAAAGGCGGCACGGTAAAAGCCACGGGTTTGTCCTCCAAATTGAGATGTGATTCGAAATCCGATATGTGTTCAGCGTGAAGCAAACTTGAAGAGGCGTTGCCTGCCCCAAGAAAGCCAGCGCCAAGAATGCCACTGGTTGAAAGAAACTTACGTCGATTCATGGAAGCCCTCAACTTCGGTGGGCGCGTGGACTTCCGGCCGCGATTATAGCGCCTCTGTCACTCCCGCTCAACCGTGCCGTCCCCTCCAACGCGGAAACCATTTCATCCGGTCGCTTGTCGCTTTCCGAATCTCCCGAGCGCCGGAGGCGCGGCAGAAGTTAGCCCAGGGCGTAAGCCCTGGGTTAGCAGCCTAAATTCCCCAAGCGCCGGAGGTGCGACACCGCACCTCTAGCCCTCATATGATGCGCGAGAGCGCCCACTGGGCAGATTCCGCTATCACGATTTCCGGAGAAGCCGCCAATTTCCCCAACAACCCCACAATCCGCGAATGTTCAACCGATCCCCGTTCCAACTTCGCGTTTCCCAGCGCAATACACGCGTTCCTCACCAACCCCCGCCACTTCGTCCGCTTCATCGCGCTGCCGCGAAACTTCTCGCGGAATTCCTCTTCGCTGATCCCCGCCAGCCACTCCAGTCGTGGCTTCAACAAACTCTCCCCCGGCTGGTATTTTTGCGGTTCAAAGTCAGGCACTGTCGTCACCGGCGCTTCCCGGTTGTACGGACACACTTCCTGGCAGATGTCGCAGCCATAAACATTGTTTCCCATCGGTTCGCGAAACTCTTCCGGCACGCTCCCACGCAATTCAATCGTCAGATAAGAAATACATCGCCGCGCATCCAGCACATAAGGCTCGACCAAGGCTCCCGTCGGACACGCATCCAGGCACTGCCGGCAGTTACCGCAAAGGTCCGCCGGTGGAATTTCACCACGCCCCAACGAGGGCGTAAGCTCCAGTGTAGTGAAAATTACTCCCAGAAAAAACCACGAGCCTATCTTCTCGTTCAACAGCAGCGTGTTCTTCCCCAGCCAGCCCAGTCCCGCGTACTTGGCGAAGACTCGCTCCGCCACGGGGCCGGTGTCCGCATACGCCCGGCTGCAATGCGGCTCCGGAAACCGCTCGTTCAGTGCACTCGCCAGGGCATTCAGTCGCTCCCGCAAAACTTCATGATAATCGCGCCCCCACGCGTACCGCGAAATCCAGCCGCGCGGCCCATGGCTGCTCTCCGCGGCAGCGGCTTCGCTCGAATTGGGATGCGCGGTGTTGTAGTTCAGCGCGCAAACAATCACGCTCCGGGCCCCTTCCAGCACCTCAGTCGGTTCTCGCCGCCTCGGATCCGCAAGATATCCCATCGTCCCGTCGTATCCGCGCTCAACCCATTCACTAAACGCAGCATGCTCCGGAAAGCGCTCCAGCGGCGCCACCCCGCAAAGCGCAAAGCCAAGCGCACACGCCCGCTCCGCAACCCACGCCGTATCCGCCGCCAAATTCATAATTTGATTGTGCCGCAGGAAAGACAAACTAGCGAGGCCGCGCGCGACAGCGAAGAAGAATGTCCGCCTCTCAGAAAATAACCCCTCACTTGTCGAATTACGATAATATGTGTGGGTCGGTTACTCATAAGGTATTCCCGCCCGGATTTTCCGTTGTTTCAAGAGGCGGCCCGCCCGAAACGATTCTCACCACGCCCCGGCTGATTTATGCTACCAACGTCAGGTCACTTTTGGACTGTATCCAAAAAGCCACAAATCTCGTCAATACTGTACGGACTTTTATGCCAAAGCCCGTAGCACAGTCATGACAAAGGATCACCAACTTGCCGACTGATCAAAATACACGCTCAGCCTCTGGTTCGGAGCATCAGCCTCTCGTTCCTCCTCCCCGGCACAAAGGTGTCAAAGCCATCGTCTGGATTCTTGTGCTCCTTGTCTTCGCGGGCGGCTTCTACCTTGTCTTGCGCAAGCGCGACGCTTCCGCCACCGCCGCGAAATCCCCCAGAGGTGGTGGCGGCCCGGTCAATCTGGTAACCGCAACCGCAAAGCAGGGCGACATCGGCGTCTACCTCGATTCGATCGGTACCGTCACACCCGTTTACACCGCCTCGATCACCAGCCAGGTGAACGGCATCGTCACCGCCGTCCATTACAAAGAGGGCCAGCTCGTCCGCAAGGGCGATTCGCTGATTGAGATTGATGCTCGCCCCTATCAGGCCTCCCTGCTCCAGGCGCAAGGTACGCTCGAACGCGACACCCATCTTCTCGCCCAGACAAAGATGGACCTCCAGCGTTATCACGAAGCCTGGGACCGCAAAGCCATTCCGAAACAAACTCTCGACGATCAGGAAAAGCTCGTCCTCCAGCAGCAGGGCACTCTGAAATTTGACGAAGGCGTCGTCCAGTTCGACCAGGTCCAGGTCGACTATTGCCACATCGTTTCGCCCATCTCCGGCAGAGTCGGCCTGCGCCTCGTCGATCCCGGCAACGTCGTGCAGTCTTCCGGAAATCTAACGCTCGCCGTCGTCACGCAAATTCAGCCCATCACCGTGATCTTCACCGTCCCTGAAGACAACCTCGGCCAGGTCCAGCAGCGTCTCCACAAAAACGCAAAGCTCACCGTCGACGCCTTTGACCGCTCCGCGCTAAAGAAAGTCGCCAGCGGCATGCTTCTTACTCTCGACAATCAGATCGACACCACCACTGGCACCGTAAAAGCCCGCGCCTCTTTCGACAACAAAGACGCGGCCCTCTTCCCCAACGAATTCGTCAACGTCCGTCTCCTCGTGGACACTCATCGCGGCGCAACTCTGATTCCCTCTTCCACCATTCAGCATAACGGCCAGACCGCCTTCGTCTTCGTTCTCCAGGACAACGTCGCCCACATGCGCGTCATTCAACCTGGCGTAACCGACGCCGGCATCACCGAGGTCACCGGCGTCTCCCCCGGCGACGTGCTGGCCAACAGCAGTTTCGACAAGTTGCAGGACAACGCCAAAGTCGTCGTTTCCTCCAAACCCGTCCCAGGAAACAACGCCGGGAGCGCCGCTCCTTGAGTCCGTCCGCTCCTTTCATCCTCAGGCCTGTCGCAACCTCGTTGCTGATGGCCGCGATTCTCCTCGTCGGCATCGTCTGCTACACGCAATTGCCGGTCTCCGCCCTGCCCCAAGTCGACTACCCGACGATTCAGATTCTCACTTTCTATCCCGGCGCCAGCCCCTACGTCGTCGCAACCACGGTCACCGCCCCGCTCGAGCGCCAGTTCGGCCAGTTGCAAGGTCTCAGCCAGATGACCTCCAGCAGCTCCGGCGGCACTTCCGTCATCGTGCTGCAATTCAATCTCACCCTGAACATCGATATCGCCGAAGAAGAAGTCCAATCCGCCATCAACGCCTCGCAAAGTTTTCTGCCCGCCAACCTGCCCGCTCCGCCGATTTACAGCAAAACAAATCCCGCCGATGCCCCGGTTCTCACTTTAGCCGTCACCTCAAGTTCCATCCCGCTCTCCCAAGTGGAAGATCTGGTGGACACGCGCCTCGCTCCCAAAATCTCCCAACTCAGTGGCGTCGGCCTCGTCAGCATCAGCGGCGGCCAGAAGCCGGCTGTCCGCATACAAGCCAATCCCGCTGCCCTCTCCTCGTACGGCATCAATCTCGAAGATTTGCGCACTGCCGTCACCCAGTCCAGCGTGAACGCCGCCAAAGGGAATTTCGACGGCGATCGTCAGGACTATCAGATCGACGCCAACGATCAGCTCGTGACCAGCCAGGATTACCGCAACGTCGTCGTCGCCTTCCGCAATGGCGCGCCCGTGATGCTCACCGATGTCGCAAAAATTGTCGACGGCGTCGAAAACACCAGTCAAGCCGCTTGGATGAACAAAACGCCCGCGGTCATCGTCAACGTCCAACGCCAACCCGGCGGCAACACCATCAGCGTCGTTAATCGCATCAAGCAGTTATTGCCGCAGCTCGAAAGCAATCTTCCCAAGGGCATCGACGTCACCACTCTCACCGACCTCACAACCCCCATCCAGGCCTCGGTCTCGGACGTTGAGTTCGAACTCTTCCTCACCATCGGCCTCGTCGTCATGGTGATGTTCCTCTTCCTGAGAAGCCTCTCCGCCACCATCATCCCCAGCGTGGCCGTCCCGCTCTCCCTCATCGGCACCTTCGCCGCCATGTACGCGCTTGGCTACAGCCTCGACAACCTCTCCCTCATGGCCCTCACCATTTCCACCGGCTTCGTTGTCGACGACGCCATCGTTATGGTCGAAAACATTTCGCGCTACATCGAAGAAGGCCAGCCGCCCATGCAAGCCGCGCTGAAAGGCGCCGAGCAGATCGGCTTCACCATCGTTTCTCTTACGGTTTCCTTGATCGCCGTCCTCATCCCTCTACTCTTCATGGGAGACGTCGTCGGCCGTTTGTTCCGCGAATTCGCGGTCACCCTCGCCGTCACCATCGTCGTCTCCGCGATCGTTTCGCTCACGTTAACGCCAATGATGGCTTCGCGCATCCTCAAGCACAATCCTGAGGAGCAACAAGGCCGCGTTTTCCGCGCCTCCGAGCATGCTTTCGACAGCATGATCGCTTTCTACGGTCGCACGCTGAAAGTCGTTCTTCGCTTCCAGACCCTCACTCTCTTTGTCGCTCTCGGCACCCTTCTGCTCACGATCTTTCTCTACATTTACATTCCCAAAGGATTCTTCCCCGTCCAGGACACCGGGATCATCCAGGGCATTTCCCAGGCGCCGCCCAGCATCGGTTCCAAAGCCATGGCGGAAAAACAGATGGAACTCGCCAAAGTCATCCTGGAAGATCCCGCCGTCGAAAGCCTTTCCTCTTTCATCGGCGCCGACGGCACCAACGTCACCACCAACAGCGGAAGAATGTCCATCAACCTGAAGCCGCTCGACAAGCGCAACATCAACGCCTCGGACGTCATCCGCCGCCTCCAGACAAAACTCCAAAACGTGCAAGGCATCCAGCTCTTCATGCAACCCGTGCAGAACATCACCGTGGACGATCGCGTCAGCCGCACCCAATACCAGTTCACCCTTGAAGATCCCGACCCTGCCGAACTCAGCGACTGGACCGGCCGCTTCGTATCCCGCTTGAAAAAATTGCCCGACCTCGAAGATGTCGCTACCGACGAGCAGCCCGGAGGCCTTGCCGTCTCACTCGTCATCGATCGCCAAACCGCCTCGCGCCTCGGCATCGCGCCCACCACCATTGACAACACCCTCTACGACGCCTTTGGCCAGCGCCAGATCAACACCATGTACACCCAGTTGAACCAGTACCACGTCATTCTGGAGAGCGAACCTCAATTTCAGTTGGATCCAAACAAATTGAACAAGCTCTATATCCAATCCAACTCCGCCGCCGGCACCAGCGGCGCGCCCGCCAGCTCCACCGGTAACGGCTCCACCTCCGCCGGCTCCAACGCCCTCACTACATCCGTTCTCTTCACGCCGTCGGCCAACACCATCTCTGCGCCGGTAAATGCGCTCGCCGCGGCTGCTTCATCCAGCACTTCCAGCAAGGGCGCCAATTCCGCCGGAGCCACCAGTTCCGCGAAAAGCAGCGCTGTCCCCTTCAGTGCGTTCTCCCATTTCGAAACCAAAACTCAATCGCTCTCCATCAACCACCAGGGACAGTTTCCCGCTATCACCGTTTCCTTCAACCTCGCTCCCGGCGCTTCGCTCGGCAACGCCATCTCGGCCGTCACCAAAGTTCAGGACGATCTCCACATGCCCGCCAGCTTGCAGGCCGATTTCCAGGGCACTGCTGCCTCTTTTCGAAACTCCCTCTCCAATATGCCGTTGCTCATCCTCGCCGCTCTCGTCACCGTCTACATCGTCCTCGGCGTCCTCTACGAAAGCTTCATTCATCCCATCACGATTCTTTCCACGCTTCCTTCCGCCGGCGTCGGAGCGTTCCTCGCGCTGATCCTCTTTCATCAGGATCTCAGCGTCGTCGCCATCATCGGCCTCGTATTGTTGATCGGCATCGTCAAAAAGAACGGCATTATGATGGTGGACTTCGCTCTCGACGCCGAGCGCAACCACGGCAAAAATTCCACCGACGCCATCTACGAAGCCTGCCTCCTCCGCTTCCGCCCGATCATGATGACCACCATGGCCGCCCTCCTCGGCGGCTTGCCTCTCGCGTTTGGCTCCGGCATCGGTTCCGAATTGCGCCGCCCCCTCGGCATCGCCATGGTCGGCGGTCTTTTGGTCAGCCAGGTTCTCACGCTCTACACCACGCCCGTCATCTACATATTCTTCGACAATCTTGCCCAGCGCTTCACACGCAAGTCCAACCCGCCAAACACCGGCACTGAGCCGCAACCTGCAGGCCACCTATGAACGTCTCCGCGCCATTCATCCATCGCCCGGTGGCGACCACTCTTCTCACAGTTGCCATCGCCATCGCCGGCGCCATCGCCTTCAACGTGCTTCCTGTTTCTCCCCTGCCGCAAGTGGACTTTCCCACTATCTCCGTCAACGCCGGCCTCCCCGGCGCCAGCGCCGAAATCATGGCCTCCTCCGTCGCCACGCCTCTCGAGCGCCAGTTCGGCCACATCGCCGGCGTCACCGAAATGACTTCCACCAGCGGCCTCGGCTCAACTTCCATCACCATCCAGTTCGATCTCTCCCGCAACATCGACGGCGCCGCGCGTGACGTCGAAGCCGCCATCAATTCCGCCCGCACCTATCTCCCCGCAAATCTCCCCGCAAATCCCACCTACCGCAAAGTCAATCCCGCCGATTCCCCGATCATGATCGTCGGCCTCACCTCCGACAAATACGGCCCCGACAAGCTCTACGACGAAGCCTCCACCGTCATCCAGCAGAAGCTCTCCCAGATCCAGGGAGTCGGCCAGGTCAACGTCGGCGGTGGCGCTCTGCCCTCCGTCCGCGTCGAAGTGAATCCCACCAAGCTCGCCAGCTACGGCCTCTCCATGACGGACATCCAATCCGTTCTGCGCCTGCAAAATTCCGATCTCGCCAAGGGCCAGATCACGGATGGCGTCACCACCTCCGATATCGTCGCCAACGATCAGGTCTCCCACGCCGAAGACTTCAAACCCGTCATCGTCGGCTATCACAAAGGCGCCGCCATCCACCTCACCGACGTCGCCGACGTCATCGATTCCGTCCAAAATGTTCGCGCGGCGGGCTACCTGAACGGCAAGCGCGCCGTCCTGCTCATCATCTTCCGCCAGCCCGGCGCCAACATCATCGACACCGTCGACCGCATCCGCTCCGAATTGCCCTCCATCAAAGCTTCCATTCCCCAGGGAATCGACACCACCGTCGTTCTCGACCGCACCACCACCATCCGCGCCTCCGTCAGCGACGTCGAGCGCACCCTGGCCCTTTCCATCGTCCTTGTCATCGTCGTCGTCTTTATTTTTCTGCGCAATGGCCGCGCCACCCTCATTCCCGCCGTCGCTGTTCCCGTCTCTCTCATCGGCACCTTCGCGGTCATGTATCTCTGCGGCTACAGCCTCGACAACCTCTCCCTCATGGCCCTCACTATCTCCACCGGATTCGTCGTTGACGACGCCATCGTCGTCATGGAGAACATCACCCGCCATCTCGAAGCCGGCATGGATTCCTTCGCCGCCACTCTCCTCGGCGCCAAGGAGATCGGCTTCACCGTCCTGACTATCAGCATCTCGCTCATCGCCGTCTTCATCCCGCTCCTTCTCATGGGCGGCATCGTCGGCCGCCTCTTCCGCGAATTCGCCATCACCCTCTCCACCGCCATTCTCGTTTCCATGGTCATTTCGCTAACTACCACGCCCATGATGTGCGCCTACCTTCTGCGCAACGAGCACGCCAGGTCCCACGGCCGCCTCTATATGGCCACCGAACGAATCTTCGAACGCGTCCTTTCCGTTTACCGCTACACGCTCCACTGGGTCCTCGACAATTCCGTCCTCACCCTCACCGTTCTCTTTCTCACCATCGCCCTCAACGTCGTCACCGTCTACATGATTCCCAAAGGTTTCTTCCCCCAGCAGGACACCGGCACACTCGGCGGCGGCGTGCAAGGCCCCCAGGATTCTTCCTTCCCGGCCATGAATGAATCCGTCCAGAAAATTGTGGATGTGATCAAGAAAGATCCCGCCGTCCAGAACGTAATTGCCTTCACAGGGGGTGGCGGCGCCACCAATACAGGCAACATCTTCATCGCGCTAAAGCCGCTCAACGAGCGCAAAATCGCCGCCCCGGACATCATCAACAGGATTCGCCCGCAGCTCAACCGCCTCCCGGTCGCCTCCACTTTCCTCCAAGCTTCCCAGGATCTCCGCATCGGCGGACGCGGCAGTTCCGCCCTCTACCAGTACACCCTGCAATCCGACAACCCGTCGGATCTCGCCGTCTGGGGTCCGCGCATTCTCGCCGAAATGAAACACCTCCCGGTCTTGCAGGACGTCAACACCGACCAGCAGAACGGCGGCCTCGACATTCGCCTCAACTACGACCGCGTCACCGCCGCAAAACTCGGCCAGACCGCGCAATCACTTGACGCGGAAATCTACGGCTCCTTCGGCCAGTCCGAAACTTCCATCATCTACACCCAGTTGAACCAATACTATGTCGTCCTCGAAGTCGCCCCGCAATATTCGCAAAGCCCCGAAGGCCTGAAGAACGTCTACTTCCACGCAAATGGAAACACCAACGTAACCTCCACTGGCAACGTCCCTCTCATCGCCATGGCCACCGGCCAGGCCAACACCATTCCGCTCTCCCTTAACCACACCAGTCTCTTTCCCTCCGTCACCATCTCTTTCAATCTTGCTCCCGGCGTCGCGCTCAGCGATGCCACCCTCGCCATCGCCCAGATGCAGCAGCGCATGGGCGCGCCCTCATCCTTGCGCGGCTTTTTTGCCGGCACCCTGCTTGCTTACCAGCAATCCCTCAGCACCGAACCCATCCTGATTCTCACCGCTCTCCTGGCGGTTTACATCGTTCTGGGCATCCTGTACGAAAGCCTCGTCCATCCGCTGACCATCATCTCCACCCTTCCCTCCGCCAGCGTCGGCGCCATGCTCGCTCTCATGCTCTTCAAACAGGACCTCAACATCATCTCCATCATCGGCATCGTTCTGCTGATCGGCATCGTCAAGAAAAACGCCATCATGATGATCGACTTCGCTCTGCAGGCCGAACGTGAAGGCGGCAAAAGCACCGAAGACGCCATCTTCGAAGCCTGCATGTTGCGCTTCCGCCCCATTTTGATGACCACCATGGCCGCCCTCTTCGGCGCTCTCCCGTTGGCCTTCGGCACCGGCACCGGTTCCGAGCTTCGCCGCCCTCTCGGCATCAGCATCGTCGGCGGCCTCATCATGAGCCAGCTTCTTACGCTCTACACCACGCCCGTTGTTTATCTCACTCTCGACAAGCTCCGGCTTCGCGCCCTCGGAAAAGAACGCGACACTTTTCATCCCGCGGATGGATCAACCCCTTCCGCTGCCGTCTAATTAAGGTGCAACGACTATGAACAACAATCGCCTGAAACTTTTCTTCGGCCCTTCATTTACCGCTCTTCTGCTCGCCGGCTGCATGGTCGGCCCCAAATATCACCAACCGGCAGCAACCGTTCAGCCGCCGCCTGCTGCTTACAAGGAATTGCCGGCACAGAATCCTCCGGCCGGCGAATGGAAAGTCGCGCAACCTCAGGACGCCATGCTCCACGGCAAGTGGTGGGAAATTTACAACGACCCCGAACTGAACGCCCTCGAAGACCAGCTCAATATCAACAACCAGAACATCAAACAATCCTTCGAAAATTTCATGGAAGCCCGCACGCTCGTCACCCAGGCCCGCGCGCAACTCTATCCCACGCTGGGGACCACTCCATCCTTCCGGCGTTCCCAATCCTCTGCAACTTTAAGGAATAACGTTGGCGCCACCGGAACGGCCAGCGGCGGAACGGGTGCGAATCCCAACGTGTATAGCACGCTCGTGGAAGTGCCGTTTACAGCTTCCTGGGAGCCGGATCTCTGGGGCAGAATCCGCAATACCATTCGCCAAGCCCAGTACAATGCGCAACTCAGCGCCGCCGACCTCGAAAATGAACGCCTCACCGAACAGGCCAGCCTCGCCGTCTTTTTCTACGAACTCCGCGGCCAGGACGCCCTGCAGCAAATCCTCAACGACACTGTCGAAGACGACAAAAAATCTCTGGAACTCGCCCGCGCCCGCTACGAAACCGGTGTGGACACCAAGCTCGCCCTCGTCGAAGCCCAGGTCACTCTGGAGCAGGCGGAGTCCGCTTCCACCAATCTCGGCATCGCCCGCGCCCAATTCGAACACGCCATCGCCGTCCTCATCGGCACCTCGGCCTCCGGTTTCTCCATGCCCTACAAGCCGCTGAGCGCCGCCCCGCCCACTATTCCCGTGGGCATTCCTTCGCAATTGCTGGAGCGCCGCCCGGACATCGCCGCCTCCGAACGCAACATGGCCGCCGCTAACGCCCAAATCGGCATCGCCACCGCTGCCTATTACCCCAGTCTGACTCTCAGCGCGCAAGGCGGATTTGAAAGCTCGGCCCTGCAGAATCTCTTCACCTGGCCGAGCCGCTTCTGGTCCGTCGGTCCATCCGTTTCCGAAACAATCTTCGACGCCGGGCTCCGCCGCGCCACCGTGAATCAGTTCGTCGCGGTCTACAACGCGGACGTCGCCGCCTATCGGCAGACGGTCCTGACTGCCTTCCAGCAGGTGGAAGACTCCATGGCCGCAGTCCGCATTCTCTCCAAGCAGATCCAGCAGCAGGAACAAGCAGTGCAATCCGCCCAGGAATTTCTCACTCTTTCGTGGGCTCGCTATGAAACGGGAGTGGACACCTACCTCAACGTCCTCATCGCGCGAACCACGCTCTTAACCGACCAGGAGCAACTAGCGACACTCCACACACAGGAAATGACCGCCTCCGTTCAATTGATCGAAGCCCTCGGCGGCGGCTGGGACCGCTCCCAACTCCCCACTCCCGCCCAAGTCACCAAAAAAGTCGCCAAATCCGAAATCGAGTCCCCCAACTAGCGCGAGTCGCTTCCTTTTAGGGGCGGGGCTTGCCCCGCCCTCTTGGGTTACTCCTACTCTTGTAGCGGCCACCTTCAGGTGGCCCGCCTACTTAGTGCCCTATAAACCCTTATAAACATCGTCATCCTGAGGCTATCCGACGAGGTCCGGTGCTTGGACTCCGGTCGCATTTACCGGAGATAGCCGAAGGACCTCAACTCAAATGTATCGCGCAGAGTATTTTGTTCAGCTGATCCGAAGTCCAGATGATCGGCACCATCACTGTCGGGGAAAAGATCGCCTGAAGAGTTTTAGTCAAAACTGCGGACGGCGGTGGATTCCTCGTTGAACACGTCGAACACGGTAAACAACTTGGTGATCTGCAAAAGGTCGTGAACTTTCTTCGTTAGATTCAGCAGCTTCAGCTCCCCGCCGCGATTCCGCACTGCCGTAAAGCCGCTCACCAGTTCCCCGATCCCGGAGCTGTCAATGTAGTTGACGTCCCCCAGATTCAGGATAATTTTCGTCCGGCCTTCCTCAAGCAGATCGCGCACCGTCTTCCGCAAAAGCGCGCTTCCATCGCCCAGCGAGATCCGCCCGCTTAAATCCACCAGCGTGATGCCACTGTGTTCCCGGGTTGTGGCGAAAAGTGAAGGCATTCGTTCCTACGCTTCCTGGTGTGGCGCGCCAGAGTTGGAGGCGCTCCCGTTTCCGTTGCTATGCGGACTTCCCAGTGCCGGAAGCTTCTTGGCCATGACAAGTTCCGCGCCGCCCGTTTTCCCCGGATGCACGTCAAACTCGTCCATAAACGCCTTCATCAGGAAGATCCCGCGCCCCGAAGTGCTCAGCAGATTTTCCTGTGCGAGGGGGTCCGGCACGTCCGTCAGCCGGAAACCCTTCCCCTCATCCAGCACGTGGATAATCATCCGCTCTTCGGTCAACTCAATCGCCAGGTGAATTTTTTTTTCTGGTTTTTCCTGGTTGCCATAATGAAACGCGTTGATCACCCCTTCGCGCACCGACATCCCGATCCGGTAACACTCATCCTCGTTAAAGCCCGCCGCTTCGGCAACACGCACGCACATCTCCTCGGCGAGATTCACGCTCTCGACGTGGGTGTCCAGCGTAACTTCAAGATGCTTGGTTTCTGGCGCCATTCCGGGTCGCGAAAGTTGGATATCCCTCACAAAAGGCGTTCTTATCCGTAACACAGCGCCCAAAGGGAAGTCAATGGAGCCGTCCGGCCGCCCTCTCCCGCACTGACCGGCCTTCAGACTGGCCTCTATAGCGTAAACCACAGCCAGGCCAAGTCTATTCCCAAAGCTCTTGCACTCCTCTTCTCTGCGTACCTCAGCGTCCTCTGCGCCTCTGCGTTATCTTTTCCCATCACGCCCAATAATCCCGGTCCAGCGTCCGGTACTGAATCGCCTCGCTCAAATGCTTGCACTGAATGTCCTCGGAAGCATCCAGATCCGCAATCGTCCGCGCCACCTTCAAGATCCGGTCATGCGCCCGGGCCGACAAGCCCAACCGGGTAACGGCGTTTTCCAGCAATTTCTCCCCGTCCGCATTAATCCCGCAATGTTTCCGGATCATCTTCGGGGCCATCTGCGCGTTGCAATACGTCATTTTTTCCGCCTTGAAGCGCTCCGTCTGCTTCTCCCGCGCCGCAATCACTCGCGCCCGCACCGCCGCCGAATCCTCCGACGACGAAGGCGCCCGCAGTTCCTTATACTTCACCGCCGGCACTTCAATGTGAATATCAATTCGGTCCAAAAGCGGTCCGGAAATCTTCGATACATACCGCTGGATCATCGGCGGCGTGCAGTGGCACTCATGCCCCGGGTCCCCAAAATACCCGCAAGGACAAGGATTCATCGCCGCCGCCAGCATAAATCGCGAAGGGAAAGTAACCGAAATGGCCGCCCGCGCAATCGTCACGCTCCCATCCTCCAGTGGCTGCCGCATCACCTCCAAAACGTTACGCTGAAACTCCGGCAACTCATCCAGAAACAGCACCCCGTTGTGCCCCAGCGACACCTCGCCCGGCCGCGGCACCGCTCCCCCTCCAATCAACCCGGCATCGCTGATCGTGTGATGCGGCGAACGAAACGGTCGCGTTCCCAGCAACCCCGTCGCATTTTCCAGAATCCCCGCCACGCTGTGAATCCGTGTCGTCTCGATCGCTTCGTCGAGCGACATCGCCGGCAGTATCGTAGGTATCCGCTTCGCCAGCATCGTCTTTCCCGCTCCCGGCGGCCCGATAAACAAAATATTGTGACCACCCGCGCACGCAACCTCCAGCGCGCGCTTCGCAGCCTGTTGCCCATGAACATCCCGCAAGTCCACGCTGTATTGCGCGGATTCCCTCAACATCTCCTGCGCGTCCACACGCACACACTGGAACGACTCCGGCGAATTGATCAGGTCCACCGCCTGCGGCAGTGATTTCAGCGCATAAACCTCAATCCCATCCACAACCGCCGCCTCCCGAGCATTCGTCTCCGGCACCGCCACCGCCTTGATCCCGTTGTCCCGCGCCGCAATGGCTGCCGAAAGCGCCCCGCGCACCGGCCGCACGCTCCCATCCAGCGAAAGCTCGCCCAGAAACATCATCCGGTCCAGGGCCTTCCCAAAAAACTGTCCTTGGCACCCTGCCAGTCCCAACGCCATCGGCAAATCAAACGCGGACCCTTCCTTCCTCAAATCAGCCGGCGCAAGATTGATGGTCACTCCCTGCCCATAGGGAAAATCAATTCCGCAATTCTTCAGCGCCGATTGCACTCGCTGCCGGCTCTCTTTCACCGCGTTGTCCGGCAATCCCACCACATTGAAATCCTGCATTCGGCCCACACCTACATCCACCTCCACCAATACCAGGTGTGCATCAATCCCATAAACCGAAGCGCTGAGGGTTTTGAAGAGCATAAGAGAGGGAGGACGACCCGAGGCGAGGATATATTAGTTTGCTACGATACGCCAGCGATAAGACCGGGCGAATCGATCCGCGAGCCGCTCCGACTTTGGAGTGCGGTGGCTCTGCCACCGCTTTTACGATCTCTACGCTTCGAAAAAGCTAAATTCACTCCGGCTGGAGGTAAGTGCCCCTCGTCCAGAACACTCCACAAAAGCAGCCCGCATACCGGCCCGCAGCACCCCCGTTCCATTCTTTACTCCGCTCCCTCCCCTACGTATAGTGAAAGCAGCATTAGCTCTACAACTCCTTCCCTGTGAGGTTTGCCGATGGCAGGCATAATCATTCTCGTCGTCCTCGTCTTGCTGGTGCTCTTCGGCATCGGCATGTACAACGGCCTGGTGCGCTTGAAGGTCCAGTGCGACAACGCCTGGGCCGACATTGACGTCCAACTCAAGCGCCGCTACGACCTGATCCCAAACCTCGTCGAAACCGTCAAGGGCTACGCCGGCCACGAAAAAGGCACCCTCGAAGCCGTTATCAACGCCCGCAATCGCGCTATGAGCGCCACCGGCCCCGCCGACAAGGCCCAGGCCGAAAACATGCTCTCCGGCGCCCTGAAAAGCCTCTTTGCTCTTTCCGAGGCTTATCCCCAGTTGCGCGCCATCGAAAGCTTCACTTCCCTGCAAAATTCCCTCACGCAAATTGAAGATACCGTTCAGAACGCACGCCGCTACTACAACGCCGTCGTCCGCGACCTGAACACAAAAATCCTCCAATTCCCCACCAATATCTTCGCCGGCATGCTCGGCTTCAAACAGCGCGAATTCTTCGAAGTCACTTCCGCCGCGGAACGCGAAGCCCCCAAAGTCAGCTTCAGCACTCCCGGCGCGCCAACAGCCTGATTTCGCGACGGCACATCATCCATGCCTTCGCCATCAGCCAAACACCTGAAGCTCTACTCACCCCGTCATTCCGAGGGCGTCGTTTGCCCGAGGAACCTGCTTCACCTCTTCACTCTGGCAACGCTTGTGGTCCTATTCGTCGCCACATTTTCTTCCCCAGCGAACGCCCGCGAGCGCCACCTCAAAAAATTCTTTTCCGAAATCGTTGTCCTCCCCAGCGGCTCCGTCGACGTCACCGAAAACATCACCTTTCAATTCGTCGGCGGCCCCTGGCACGGCATCAACCGCTACATTCCCGTCGAATACTCCGGCGCGCGCGGCTTGAACTACACACTTTTCCTTGACGTCAGAGGCGTCACCGACGAAACCGGCGCCAAGCTGCGCTATGAGACCAGCCGCGAACGCCATTACCTGAACCTCAAAATCTATATCCCCAACGCCGACGACAGCACCCGCACCATCTCCATCCACTACACCGTTTCCGACGCCCTCAAATTCTTTGACGATCACGACGAATTCTATTGGAACGTCACCGGCGACGAGTGGAGCATCCCCATCGAATCCGCCGGCGCCCACATCGTCTTCCCCGACGGCGCCTCCAATCTCCGCGCCAAAGCCTTCACCGGCGCCTACCGCTCCACCGGGCGCGACGCCGACGTCCAGATCTCCGGCACCGGCGTGGATGTGCAAACTCGCGATCCCCTGCCGATGCACGAGGGCCTCACCGTCGCCATCGCCTTCGACAAAGGTGTCGTTCGAGAACCAACGGCTCTTTCCATCTTGTGGCGCTCCCTGCGCAGCAACTGGCCACTCTTCATCCCGATCGTAGCCTTCTTCGCGATGTTCTGGTGGTGGTGGACCCATGGCCGCGACCCACGCCTTCGCCCCATCGCCGCGCAATATCAGCCGCCCGACAATCTCACTCCCGGCGAAGTGGGTACGCTCATTGATAATTCCGTGGACATGCGCGACATCACCGCCTCCATTGTCGACCTCGCTGTCCGCGGCTACCTCGTCATCGAGGAAAAACAGAAAGACCAGCTTCTCGGTCTCTCTCACACCAAGGATTACGTCTTCCATCTCAAAAAGTCGCGTGCCGAGTGGAATTCCCTCAAGCCCCACGAGCAGGAACTTCTCGACGGCATCTTCAGCGCCGGAAACGCCGGTGACGCCGTCCCTCTCGATGCTCTGCACAACACTTTCTATGCAAATATTCCCGGCATCAGGAATCAGATCTTCGCTTCGTTGGTTGGTGATGGTTATTACGCCCAGCGGCCGGACAGTCTTCGCTCCGCCTACATCGGGTTCGGCGTCGTGATCGGCTTCATCCTTGTTGCTGGCGGAATCTGGATCGCCAATCACTCCGGCATGCAGCCGCTGTCGTTCATCGTCGCTGGGGTTCTTACCGGCGCGATCATCTGCGGCTTCGGTTGGTTCATGCCCGCGCACACCCAGGCTGGAGCGCGCGCCCTCGAAGGAGTCCTCGGCTTCGAAGATTTCCTCGCCCACGTCGAATCCGACCGCTTCAACCGCACCATCAAAACGCCCGAAATGTTCGAGAAATTTCTTCCCTTCGCCATGGCCCTCGGCGTCGAAAAAAACTGGAGCAAGGCCTTCCAGGGAATTTACACCCAGCCCCCGCAGTGGTATCAGGGCAGCTACGGCCCGAACTTCTACCCCTACATGTTCGCCAACGATTTGAACTCCATGTCCTCGATGGCAGGCGACGTAATGACTTCCGCGCCGCGAAGCGCCCAAAACTCCGCCTTCGGCGGCGGCGGCGGTGGCTTCTCCGGAGGCGGCTTCGGCGGCGGCGGCGGCGACGCCTTCTAGTTGTTTGCGGAAAAATTCCTCTCTTTAGGAGGCCGGGCTTCAGCCCCAGCGTAAGCGCCTGGCTCGACCGGGCTTTAGCCCCTGAAGAAAGTTTCCCGATGTTTTCCGCAACCTCTATTCTTGCGGCTCTATCCCAGCGCCAAAATCGATCGTGACCTCAATGTCAAAAACTAACACTAACTGTAGATTTATGTGCCGCGGGCGCCAGCAGCTTCTTACAATTGCGTCTTCATCTCCACTCCATACGCTTGCAGCACGTCTTCCAGCCACACTACTCCCAGCAATTGATGCACGTTCGCCCGGCTCACCACCGGCAGCACATCCACGTGAAACGCTCCCATCCGGTCCAACACCTCATCCAGCGAATGATCGGCATGCACGTGCGGAAATTCTCCCGCCTTCAAAAGCGTGCTGACCGGCGCGTCGGGATCGGAGTTGCCAATCGCGCTCTCCAACCGCTCTCGCGTCAGCAGCCCCGCCACTCCCCGCGCATCCGAAACAATCCAAGTTCGCTGCGGCGCTTCCCGCACAAGTTCCATTGCCCGTCGCACTGTTTCTTCCGCGCTCAATACCTGCCCGGCCGGCTTCATGATCTGCATCACCCGCCGCCTCTTTAGCTCCCGGCTCCCAAATTTCGGCAAGTGAATGCCATCCTGCTCCGCCAGCACTTCGTAAATCGGTTCTTTCTGCAGCCGCGACGCAATGAAATAACTCACCAGGTTCGAAATCATCAGCGGCACAATCACCGCGTAATCCCGCGTAATCTCGAAAATCATCACCACCGACGTCATCGGCGCCCGAATGATTCCCGCAAACGCCGCCCCCATCCCCACCAGCGCGTAAGCCCCGGGTGAGGCAACGTGACTCGGAAAGAAATGCTGCGCCACGCTCCCCACCGCCCCGCCCAGCATCGCCCCGAGAAACAGGCTCGGACCAAAGATTCCCCCGGCATTTCCCGATGCGTAGCTCACCGCCGTTGCCACCAGCTTCAGCACCAGCAGCGTCAGCATCAATTTCAGCGTCAGGCTGTCATTCAGCACGTCGCCCACATACTGGTAACCAACGCCCATCACTGGCGGCACAAACCAGCCCATCACCCCGACAACCAGTCCGCCCGCCACCGGTTGAAACCACACTGTCTTTGCCGGCCGCCGCTTGAACCAAGTCCGCAGCCGCAGCAGCAGTTGCGTGAACGCCGCGGAAACCACGCCCCCCGCAATTCCGAGAAGGCCATACCCAATCAGCTCCCACGAACTCACCAGCTGATACTGCGGCACCTGAAAAAGCGGCTCATTCCCCAGAAGCAACCGCAATACGCCCCAACTCGTGGCGGAAGCAAGCACAACAGACCCCAGCACCGGCGCGTGCAAATCCCCGACAACTTCCTCCAGCGCAAACAGCACCGCCGCGAGAGGTGTATTAAACGCCGCAGCCACCGCCGCCGCGGCCCCAACCGGCAACAGCGCCTTCACTCGCTCCGGCCGCAGCCCGAGCGCCCGCCCCAACACGGAAGCGATGCCGCCCCCCACCTGAACCGCCGGCCCTTCGCGCCCCAGCGGAATTCCGCTTGCCAGCGTCACCGATGTGCAGAAAAACTTTCCTATCACCGTCGAAAGGCTGATGAACCCGCCGCGCGCATAAAGTGCCGCCTTCGTCTGCGGCACACCGCTCCCCCGCGCATCTGGAAAATATTTGTACAGCAGATAGCCCATCACCAGCGACCCGGAGACGGGAACCAGAAGCCTTCTCCAGGCGGCCGCATAGGGCGGATAAAGCTGCGCGCCGAATCGCCCAGTGATCTCGATGAACGCCACCACAATCAGCCCAACCAGTGCGCCAATCAACAGCGTGAGCGCAAGGAACACCTGCTCCTCGCGGTCGTTCAGAAATGCCTTCCATTTCAGAAGGACAACATTTCGCCAGGCCTCTCGCCGCGACTGCCGGCCAGGATCCGTCGACGTTCCGATTGACTGCGCTTGTTCGGGCAAAGAAGACTTCTCCATGAAGGAATCAGACTGTTTTTGTAGGGAGCGCTCTGCGCTTTTTCGACCGCTCCGTCATGGGCCGCGATTCCAGCAGCTTCCCGATGGATTCGACCAGCGCGCGGCCATGGGAACGCAATTCCACAAGCCGCTGACAAACGACCTTTTCGAGCAGCTTCTCTCCTCGCGGCTGCAGCGACACCAGCACCTGCCGCCGGTCTTCCCTCCCCCGCGTGCGTTTCACAAAGCCGTGCGCTTCCATCCGGTCAATCAGTTCCACGGTGCTGTGGTGGCGCAGCGCCAGCCGGTCCGCAAGCGTGCGGATGCTGACTTCCTGCCCTGTCTGAAGCCCGCGTATCGCCAGCAGCAAAAGGTATTGCTGCGGCTCAAGCCCCGCCTGGCGCGCCGTCTCGTCGCCTTCCTGCAGGAAGCGCCGTATCAGGTAACGAAGCTCCGAAAGTGCGTGATATTCCCCGTCGGTAATCCGTGCCGCCATAACACAAGTCTATCGTATCACGATACATTTTACCAGTCGAAGCCGCCCTCCGCCTATTTCTGTTCATTCTTAAATGTGGCGCTAGTCTTTTAATCCAGCTCTTTCTTCTTTTCCTCTCGTAGCGGCCACCTTCAGGTGGCCCGCAGCAATCCCCTTCTCAATCACAAAATACGGAAACTTGTCATCCTGAGGAGCGCGCCGTTTGCGCCCCGAAGGACCTCAACGTTTCCGCCAAGCATAATTCCACGTTTGAGAGTCAGCTTTGCCGGCACGACAGTTGCTGCACTTCCCCCTCACAACCCCTTCCGAAACGCCTTCTGCGTCTTGTAATGCTCGTACCCATTCCGCAGATAAAATCCGTGCGCCCGCTCCCGCAACACATTCGACCGCACCGACATGCTTTTGCATCGCTTCCTCCGCGCCCACTTTTCCGCCGCCGCCAGCAGCACCGCCCCGGCCCCGCGGCTCCGCGCCGTCTCGTCAACCACCAACCCGTTCACCTCCGCCCGCCGTTCCACTTCCAGCAACGGCGTCGTGCTCACGTGGATCCACCCGACCAGCCCGCCCTCTCGCAACTCAGCAACAAAACACGCACCGTCCTTATCTTTAAGTGACTCGTTAAGACGCGCCTTCATCTGCTTCTCGGTAGTCGGATATCCCAACTGCCCGGAAAGCTCCGCAATCCTCCCCGCATCGGTCGATCGCGCTCGCCGTATGCCAATATCAGGTTTCAATGGCGCCATCATTCTTTCGCTACTTTCCGCGCAGCCGAGCCAGCACGGCCTCGCTTTGCAATTCGCGCAGTGCATCTGCCGCAATCCACCGCGCCGCGCGCGAATCCTTTTTCCGGATCCGTCGCGCCGTGGCAATCGCTGCGCGATTCAGCCTCTGGTTACGCTTGCCAATATTGCGCAGCGCCCAATTCACAGCCTTGCGCACGAAATTCCGCTCGTCCTCGGCCTCGCGCTCGACAACCCTCAAAAAGCGCAGATAATTCCCATCTCCCGCGGCTTTGTCTCGATACGCAAGATACGCCGCCAGCGCGAATCCACCTCGCTTCTGAAATTCATCCTTGCGCTTTGTCCAGGCAAACGCTTTCGGCCACGCATCTTTGGCAAACACAAACAGGTGGCAACAAGTTCCATCGCAGCTATCCCAGTTGTCAAAATCGCGCACCCACAACTCCATCTGCCCAGACGTAACCCTCCCTGGCTCGCAGACCAGTCCCGCCAGAATCTTCGCATCCTGAATTCCGGTCGACCATAGCGCCAGCCCCAAGGCGTGGTTCTTCCCAATCTTCCTGGCTAGTGCGTCTAATTTTGGTTTGGATACCCCGAAGACCTTCTTGGCACGAATTCCATAACGCGCCATTCCTTCCACATTGCGCTTCGTGCCAAGCCGCCGAACCTCGCCCACCACGCGTCCAACGCTCCACTCCTCACGCGCGTTCTGCGTCGCGTTCTTCTTAAAACGCTTTGTCCGAATCGATAAGGATCGTGACCGGGCCTTCATTCACCAGCTCCACCGACATCATGGCCTGAAATATCCCGTTGCCCACAGAAATTCCCAGCCCGCGAAGCGTCTCCGAAAACTCCTCGTACAGTTTCTTCGCCAGCTCCGGCGCCGCCGCTGCAATATAGCTCGGCCGCCTCTGCCCGCGGGCGTCACCATACAGCGTGAACTGCGAAACCACCAGCGCGCTTCCCTTCACGTCCAGCAGCGACCGGTTCATCTTCCCCTGCTCGTCCTCGAATATCCGCAGGTTGGCCACCTTCTCCGCCATCGCCGCCGCCACCTGTAACGTATCTTCCTTCCCGACTCCAAGCAGAATCATCAGCCCCGGCCCAATCTCTCCCGTGACCCGCCCTTCCACCGTAACCTTCGCGCGGCTTACTCGCTGCACCACCGCTCGCATGGTCTTCTCTTTCTTTACTTTGTTACCTCATTGCTTCTTTACTTCGTTTCTTCCTTCTTCGCCGGCTTCCGCGGCAGCAACTCCGGCAACTCTGCCACGTTATACGCAAACACAGCCAGCACCTGCGCGCCTTCCGTCAGATCCTCCCACCGCACGTGGTCCAGCACATCCGCCTGCGCGTGGTGCATCTTGTCGTAGTCCGCCACTTCCTGCACGCACCAGAACCCCGGCACGCCCGCCGTATCAAAGGGCACATGGTCCGATCCACCTTCGCTCCGCAGCGAAGGCTCCATAATCCCCAGCGGCTCCGCCATCGGATACAGCACGCGATCGATCGTCTCGCGCACATTATAATTTCCCATCAATCCGATCGTCAGCACCTTACCCGTGCCCGTATCGTGCACCAGCACGCCCGAAATTTTCGCGAGTTCGTCCTTATGCGCTTGCACATACGCCTTCGATCCATTCAGTCCCTGCTCTTCCCCAGTGAACAGCACAAACCGAATCGTCCGCTTCGGCTTCACTCCCAGCTTCTGCAAAGCTCGCGCCGCTTCCAGCACTGCCATCGAACCCGTGCCGTTATCCGTGGCTCCCGTGCCCAGATCCCACGAATCCAGATGCGCTCCCAGAATCACTACCTCATCCGGCTTCTCCGTCCCGCGGATTTCCGCCACCGTGTTGTACACCTCCACCGGCTTGCCGCTGAACGAACCCTGTACATTCAGTTCCATCTGTACCGGCGTCCCTGCGTCCAGCAGCCGCCAGATCTGCAAGTAATCCTCGCGTTCCAGATAAGCCGAAGGAACCGCAGCCGGCTGATACTCCCGCGAAGCGGTGGACATGTTCATCAGTCCATACATCTTCTCCGAGCCCGAAAGCATCGCCAGCGCCTTTTCCTCCGCCATCATCTTCGTCAGCGCCGTGCGCATCTGCATGTAAGCCCGGTTGTCAAAATTGCCTTCCCTCTTCGGATGATTCAGCGGAATCGTCGATTGCCCAACCGGCGTAAGAATCGGGTTGCTCGGTGGCTCCATCTCCCGCGGCCGCGTCACAATCACAATCTTCCCGCCCAGCTTTCCTTTGTATCTTTCCAGGTCTTCCGTCTTCTCCGCATCCACCCCAATCACTTCGCCCTTGACCGTTCCATTGGTCGCAGGCGACCAGCCCGCTCCCGCCAGCGTCAATTCATGCAGCGCCGGTGAAACAATCCGTCCCGTCGCAGGCCCGCGCGTCCAGCTATTCGCGATACTCCAGCTCTCCAGGTGCGCATTTTCCAGTCCCAGCGACTTGAACTGTTCCCGCGTCCACTGGCTCGCCCGATCCAACTGCGGCGACCCGGTTAGCCGCGGCCCAATCTGCGTCGTCAGATAAGTCAGGTCGGCTTTCAACTGCTCCGCGTCGCCTTTCACCTGTTCAATAATTTTCTTGTCCGTCTCCACAATCGGATTTGTCTTCGGCTTCTCTAATTTCACCTCAGCCGGCGCAACCGGCGGCACCGGCCTCCGCGGCAGCATCTCCGGCAACTGCGCCGTGCTGTACGCCCACGCCGCCAGCACCTGCGCCCCCTGGTTGATATCGTCCTTCCAGACTTTGTCGAACGTATCCGACTGGCTGTGGTGCGTCTTGAAATATTCCGCAATATCCTGCGCACACCAGAAACCGGGCACGCCCACCTCGTCAAACGACAGGCTGTCCGTCCCATATTCCCGCGCGGTCGTAGGCTCCAGCATCTTCAACTCGCCCAGCGGCGCAATAATCTGATCGACAATCTGCCGGTCCTGATAGTTATCATGCAGCCCGATCGCCAGCACCCGCCCGGTCCCACTGTCGTGAATCAGCGCGCCCGAAATTTTCCCCAGTTCGCTTTTGTGCGCCCTCACGTACTCCTTCGAACCAATCAGCCCCTGCTCTTCGCCGGTAAACAAAATGAACCGGATCGTCCGCTTCGGCTTCAAATCCAGCTTGGCCAGCGTCCGCGCCGCTTCCAGTACCGCCATCGATCCCGTCCCGTTGTCCGTGCTCCCAGTGCCCAGGTCCCAGGAATCCAGGTGCGCTCCCAGAATCACCACTTCGTCCGGCTTTTCCGTCCCGCGAATTTCTCCGATCGTGTTGTAGACTTCCACCGGCTTTTTCGACAGCGAATTCGAAATCTCAATTTCCATTTCCACCGGACCCTTCTTCAGCATCCGGTAAATCATCCGGTATCCTTCTCCGGTGATGAACGCCGTCGGCAGCAGCCCCATCTGAAATGGCTCCGTCGTGCCGTCCGTCATGTTTAGCAGGGCGTGCGGCTTGTTGGCGTCACGCAAAACCGCCACAACTCCTTCCTCCTTCAGGAATGCTGTCCGCTCCTTCGCCGCTCGCAGGTATTTTTCATATGGATCCGGAAGCCCAGGCTGGCCTACCGGTGGCGGCGGCTCCTCCAGCGGATGATAAATCTCCCCGTTCTGATCAACGGGCTTCGGCGGCGAAAGCGGCCGCGGCTCCTGGAATATCACGATCGCGCCCTTCAGCTTCCCTTTGAATTTCTCGTAATCCTCGGGCTTCTTCGCGTCAAAATAAACCACCGGGCCATGCACCTTGCCCCTGGTGTTCGGCGCCCACGCCGCGGAAGCGATTGTCAGCGAATGCTCCGTCGGAGCAACAATTCGCGCACTCGCCTTACCACGCTCCCATGCGTGAGGAATGCTGTACGCCTCCAGGTGAACATTCGTCAGCCCGTATTTCTTGAACATCTCCGCGGTCCAATCGTTGGCCCGCTTCAGTTGCGGCGAGCCCGTCAGCCGCGGCCCGATCTCATCCGATAAATACTCAAGATTGTCCATCAACTCGCTGTGCTCGCGAATCTCGCCCAAAATCTTCGCATCCGCCGCCGCAACTGGATTTGTTTCCTCGTTCGCGGCGCGCGCCGTCCAAGCCCTGCCAACCAGCAGGCACAGCGCCAACCCGACCACACCGATGGCTTTGCGGTTCTTTTTCATCCCACTCTCCCTCAACCAGCAATGTCTTTCTGAATTTAAACTGTTTCTCTCGCGCAGGGCAGCTCAGCCCTTTCGTAAGGCAACCTTCGCTGCTCCCTTAGACGCACCGCGCCGCGCAACAGGTTTCACCCGTCGACGTCGCTTAGCGCTTCGTGGCGCCTTCTGGCAATTCGGGCAGAAGAAACTGCTCCGCCCAGCCACCAGAATTCGCCGGATCGGCGTCTTGCAGCGGTAACACGCCTTCCCTTCCCGTCCGTAAGCCTTGTGGTGCAGCTGATACTCTCCCGGCTCTCCTTCGGCGTCAAGAAAGTCCGAAATCGAAGACCCACGCAGCACAATCGCCTTCTCCAGAATTTGCTGCAGCGCGCCGTGCAGGCTCTTCACCTCTTCCACACTCAACCGCGCGCCAATCCGCGCCGGATGAATCTTCGCCTTCCACAAGCTTTCATCCGCGTAAATATTCCCCACGCCGCGCAACACTCCCTGATCCAGCAACATGGCCTTGATCCGCGCCCGCCGTCCGCGAATCCGCTGCACAAACTCCTCCAGTGAAATTATCAGCGGATCGGCGCCAAACCGCAGCAACTCCTCCCGCAGCTTCTCACCCGCTAGCAAAGCAATCCGCCCAAACCGTCGCGGATCAATGTACCGAACCTCCCGCCCATCATCGAGCAATGCCACCAGGTGCGTATGCTTCGCCCGCGGTTCGCTCACCGGCCGCGGCACCATCGTACCGGTCATCCCCAAATGCACAAGTAACGCGGACTCTTGCGGATCACCGTCTATTTCTGAGGAACGCTGCAAGCGCAGCAGCATAAACTTCCCGTACCGCTCCACCCTCTGTATCTTCGACCCCGGCAACTCCCGCTCGATCTCCGCGGGATTGTCCATAAAATCCGTCTTCCCCAACTCCACGCTCAACAACCGGCGCCCCGCAAGCTCCCGCTGCAACCCCCGCGCAAGCGTCTCCACCTCCGGCAGTTCTGGCATTTTCTTCTCTGCGAACTCTGCGCTCTTACCTCAGCGCCCTCTGCGTTAAGTCCGATTCTTTCCGTTCTTCGATTCTCACTTCTTCTGATAATTCGGGTAAGCCGGATGATCCGGTATCACCACCGGATTCTTCTTCAACGTCTCCAGCGTCACCTGCACCGCCTGCTCCAGCTGAGCATCGTGCCCCGCCGCCACCGACGCCGGATCATTCTCCACCTCAATATCCGGCGCGATCCCGCGATTCTCCACTTCCCAATCCCCATGCAACCCATAAATCGCCACTCGCGGTGAAGTAACCCGCCCTCCATCCAGCAGCCGTGGATAATTGTAAATCCCCACCAGCCCACCCCAGGTCCGCGTCCCCACCAGTGGCCCAATCCCGTCCTGCCGGAACATCCACGGCAACGCATCGCCGCCCGACCCCGACATTTCGTTGATGATCATCGTCTTCGGCCCATAAATCTGCATCAGCGGCGAACAAAACTTTTCGCCTTCCCGCGAAATCGCACAGTTCCGCAGCGGCCGCTTCAGCATATCAATGATGTAATCGGCGATCTCTCCGCCGTGGTTATACCGCTCGTCAATGATCGCTCCCTGCTTCCCCGTCTGCGCGAAGTAGAACCGGTTGAAATTCGTCCACCCGCCCACGGCTGTGTCCGGCACGTGCACATACGCCAATTTCCCCCCGCTCAACTCATCCACCTTGCGCCGGTTGTCTTCTTCCCACGCCCGGTTGCGCAGCGGAAATTCGTCCTCCACCGGAACGACCGTAACTTCCCGCGCATCCTTGCCGTCGGGATTCGGCCCGATCTTGATCTTCAGTTGCCTCCCCGCCGTATTCTCAAAAAAGCTGTATACGCTCTCCGGCGGATGCACTTCTCTTCCGTTCACCGAAATCAAATACTCCCCGGCCTTCGCGTTCACTCCCGGCTGCGTCAGCGGCCCCCGCAGCGTCGGATACCAGTTTTCGCCGCTATAAATCCGCGCAAAACGGTACCGCCCGTTCTCCACCTTGTAGTCGGCACCCAGCAACCCGCCCTTTACCTGGTTCGGTTTCGGCGCGTCTCCTCCGCCAATAAACATGTGCCCGACGGTTATCTCCCCCAGCATTTCAGTAAACAGATAATTCAGATCAGCCCGGCCCCCGACACCCGCCAAATAACCGCGATAATTTTTCTCAGCAGCGCCCAAATTCAGTCCATGCAAGCCCGGCTCATAGAAAAAGTCCCTCTGTATCCGCCACGCCTCGCGGTACATCTGGTCCCACTCGGCGCGCGGATCCGCATAGACCTCCATGTCCGCAAGTTTCAACGCGCCTTCGCCTGCCTTCGGCGCGGCGCTGGTGCCCGCAATAATCCACGTCGTGCCTGTCGGTGGCCCCTGCCGGAAAAGCGCTTTCTCCCTGTCGGCGGAAACCGCAAAATAGCTCACGCCGCTCGTAAACGGCTCCGTCTTTCTCGTTTTCAACTCAAACTTTGTGACAGTAAGCAGCGCCGGCTCACCAAACCGCGGCACATCCACGATCTCTGAGAGAAACAGCACTCCCGATTTCCCAGCGTCAAGCTGCACGTAATTCGCCGCTCGTATCGGCATCGCCACGATCCGTTGCGTGATCCCTTCAAAATCGATACTGACCGCGGGAACTTTTTCCTTTTTCTCGCTTTCCTTGCCTTTTTCCTTTTCGCTGCCCTTGCCGTTGTCTTTCGCTTTGTCCTTGTCTTTGTCCTCTTCTTTATCTTTATCCTTGTCCCCGTCTTTCCCCTTCTCTTCTTTTCCTACCTTCTCTTCATCGCTTTGCGGCTCCACCGGATTCGGGTCGCCCTTCTTCAAAACCACCGCATAAACGTTCCGCGTCAACGGATGTTGGAAACTCGAAAGGTCCAGCCAGCCCGCCGTCAATCCAACATCCGTGCTCGCCGCGAAATAAATCGTTTTGCCGTCCTTATCAAAAACCGCGTACCGCGAATCGGCCGTTCCGTCGGTAATCTGCGTCTCTTTCCCGCTTTCCATCGAATACACAAATACTCCGTGCAGGTGGTTATCGAGGTATTTGTCATAAGTGATCCACTTGCTGTCCGGAGACCACTCCCCGGTCGGAAATCCTCCCGGATCTTCAAATTTCTCCGTCGAAATCTTTACCGGCGTGCCCTTTTCGATCTCCACGTACCAGCGATTCAACCGCTTGTCGCTATAAGCAATCTTCTTGCTGTCCGGCGACCACACCGGGCTGTAGAAATAGGACGGCGGATTCCCCAGGTTAATCTTCTTCACTTCGCCCAGGCCGCTCTGATCCACCAGGTGCAACGCATACTCGCCCGATTCATCCGAAAAAAACGCAATCCATTTCCCGTCGGGAGACCACGCCGGGTCGCGCTCCGCCGCTCCCGTGGTCCGAGTCAGGTTCCGGATGTTCCCCTTCTCCGCCGGCACCGTCAGAATTTCCCCACGCGCTTCAAACACCGCCCGCTGCCCGGTCGGCGAAATTCCCGCATTCAGAATCTTGTCCGCCACTTTCACCCAGTGCGCCCGCGTCGCCGGCAGGTCGCCGTTCACGCGCACCTCAATCCGCTTGGCGCTGCCAGACTTCGGATCAAGCACAAACAATCCGCCAAACTGTTCGTATACCAGGGCGTCCGGCCCTGCGGAAACCGATTTCAAATCCAGCCCTTTGTTTTCCATCACCTGTTTTACAGCCTTGGTTTTCGTGTCGTAGGCAAACAGGCTCACCGGCCCCTTGCGATCCGAAAGAAAATAAATCGTATCGCCAAACCACACCGGATTCGCATCATTCGAATTCTCGCGTGGGATCTTCACCAGCTGCAGGTCGCGCAGCGACACGATGTAGATCGGCGTCGTCTGCCCGCCGCGGTACCGCTTCCACGCCGCCTGCCACTTCAAATTCGGCACGTACGCCAGGTGCGACCCGTCCGGCGAATACGAACCAATCTCCGCACGCCACATCGGCAACGCTTCCGGCACGCCTCCGTCCGCAGCCACCGTGTAAAGCCGGTCAAAATCCGCGTAAGCCTCGCGAGGCGAATAAAAAAGTACCTTCTTGCCGTCCGGTGTCCAGCCCACCACCACGTCCGGGTCAGGATGCCAAGTCAAACGCTTCGGCGCGCCGCCTTCCGCTGCGATCACGTACACATCCGCGTTTCCGTCATACTCGCCGGTAAACGCAATCCACTTTCCATCCGGCGAAAACGCCGGATGCGTTTCATGCCCTCCCGTAGTCAGTTGCCGCGCCTCTCCCCCCTCGCGCGGCACGCTCCACAAATACCCGCCATAAACAAACACCACCTCACTCTTCGAAATCGTAGGCTGCTGCAAAAGCAACGGCGAATCCGCTCCCGCCGCCACATTCGCGAATGCCAAAAATGCAACAACCACCAACCACCCGCAGTGTTTGCTCATTCCATTCCCCCGATTCTGTGGCGGCCACTCTCAGGCTTGCCTTGACTAAGGAAAGGTGGCCCCGCAACTCTTTGTAGGGGAGGAGCTCGCCCCTCCCTCTTGCCTTTGTGGCGGCCGCCGTCCGCGGCGGGCGCCTTTTGCCCTTTTCTAATGGTTCCGCACGTTAACTATTTCGTCCCCGCCCAAAACCCCGGCGCCGAAATTTCCTTCGCATCCTGCTTATCCGCGTATTTTTTCACCATCGGCGCAATCTCCGAACTCTTCCCCACCAGCACAAACGTCAAATTCTCCAGCGGAAAATGTTTCGCAATGACCTGCTTCGCCATTTCCGGTGTCACCCCGTCAATCCGCTGCTCAAACTGGTTCACTTCATTGTCATCCAGCCCCAGAAATTCATATCTCACAATCAGCCGCGCCAACTGCCCCGACGTTTCAATCGTCGGCGGAAACTGCCCCTTCAAGTAGCTTTTCGCCGAACTCAACTGCTCGGCCGTAAGCCCGTTCGTATGCAGCTTCTTCAGGACTTCCAAGGCCATATCCATCGCCTTCCCGGTAGTTTCATTCCGCGTAAAACTGAACATCGCAAATGGTCCCGGCTCCTTCTGCAGCGAAAAAAACGATGTCGCCCCGTACGTCAACCCCGACTCCACCCGCAACGCCTCATTCAGCATCGACGTAAACCGCGAGCCAAATACCGCGTTCACCACTTCAATCGCCACCCGGTCCGGATCCGTCGCCGAAACCCCCACATTCCCGATCACAAAGTACGTCTGCGTGGCGTCGGCCTTATTCACCAGCAGCAACTTCTTGCCCTTCATCGAGCCGGCCGCCTCCTCCTTCACCGCAGGCGAGGCTTTCGCCGGCCACGCTCCAAAAATCTCCTCAATCTTCTTTTTCATCTCCGCCGGATTAAAATCCCCGGCCACGGCCATAATCGTATTTCCCGGCGTGTAATAATTCTCATAAAATTTCACAATCGCATCGCGCTGAATCTTCTTCAGCGAATTTTCATCCCCGCCCGCCGGCCGCCCATAGCCTTTCCCGTTGTACAGATACCCCTGGTAATATTCGAAAATCACGTCGCGCGCGCTGTCCTTTGCCGCCTTCACTCCGTCCACGGACTGCGCCAGCAGCTTTTCCACTTCCGCTTGCGGAAACGTCGGGTGCAGCAAAGCATCGGACACCAGCTCCAGCCCTTTCGCTGTATCCTTCGAGAGAAACTCCGCCCCGAAGCTTGAGTAATCCGCCCCGGCATCCGCCTCGAAACTCCCGCCAATAAAATCAATATCCCCGGCAAACTGTTGTGCCGTTCGCGTCTTCGTGCCCTTCCGCAGCAATCCTGCGGTAGTCGAAGCCAGCCCTTCCTGCCCAACCGGATCCGCCAGCCCCCCCGCCTTCACGATCCCCGCAACGCTAATCATCGGCACGCTGTGCTTCTCCAGCAGCAGCACCGTCAACCCATTCTTCAGCACCACCTTCTCATGCGCCGGCATCTGCAATTTCTGCGCGCGAGCCCCGGAACCTCCACCCAACAACGCAACCACCAGCGCAAATCCCACCACCCGGTAGCGCCCGCGTCCTGCTTGCCCTGACAAAGGAAGGGCCGGCAAGCGCATCAACGCCCCCGCCTTGATAGACCTGTCATCCCGAATCCCCGCGACTTTTGCGGGGTGAGGGATCTGCTTTTCGCTCTTGGACGACTTTTTCACCACGCGTTCAACCCATCCGGCGAATCCCATTCTCATGGCTTGCCCTTCTCCTCGTTCTCCGGCACCAGCGTCGCCACCGTCCGATTGTTCGCTCCGAAATACACCTTCGCCACGCGCTGCACATCTTCCTTGGTCACCGCGCTGTAATTCTTCGCCGCATCAAAAAACTTCCGGTAATCCCCGAAAAACACCTCATACGTCCCCAGCGTATTCGCCCTTCCGTTAATCGTCCGAACCTGCCGGTAAAATTCCGCCAGCCGGAAATTTTTCGCCTTCTCCAGCTCCCGGTCCGAAACCGGTGAACTCTGCAACCGCTCCACCTCTTCATAAATCGCTTTCTCGCACACCGCCGGGTCCACTCCCTGCTTCGGCTGCGCCAGGAACAGCAGCAGCGTCGGGTCAAATGCATTGTCCGATTCCGATTCCACATCCAGCGCAATCTGATCCTTGTCCACCAGCCGCTGGTACATCCGTGAACTTTCCCCTTGGAACAGAATCGACCTCATCACGTTCAGCGCATAAAAATCCGGACTGTTCGTCTGCGGTACATGGTACGCGATCATCAGCAGCGGCAACTCCGCCGGCTTGTGTACCACCAGCCGCCTCTCCCCCAACTGCGCGGGCTCCGTCGTCGTCACCGGGGGCGGAGGCGCATGCGACGGAATCGGCTCCAGGTATTTCTCCGCCAGCGCGAACACCTCTTCCGGCGTCACATCCCCGGCAATCACCATCGTGGCGTTGCTCGGCGAATACCCCATCTCAAAGTGGTGCTTCAAATCTTCCATCGTCCAGTGCTCGATGTCGCTCATCCAGCCCAACACCGGCCACTGGTAGGTATGCGCCATGAACGCCGTTGCCCAAAGCTGCTCGTCCAGCAAGCCCTCGTTCTGCCCGTCCACGCTGCTCCGCCGCTCGCTGGCCACCACGCCGCGCTCGCTCTCGATTTTCTTCGGGTCAAAACTCAAATCCCGAATGCGATCCGCTTCGATATCAAAAATCAGCTCCAGCGCCGATCGCGGAAACCAGTCCTGATACACCGTCACATTCCGCGTGGTGTACGCATTATTCGACCCGCCGTTCGATTCCATTACCTTGTCGAGCTCTCCCGGTCCGTACTTCTTCGCGCCGTTGAACATCATGTGCTCGAAAAAATGCGATAGCCCCGTCGTCCCCGGGCGTTCGTTGCGCGATCCCACCCTGTAAAACGTGTACAGCGCCACATTCGGAATGCTGTGGTCCGTCTGCACCAGAATCTTCATCCCGTTCTTCAACGTCTTCGTCGCCACGGGATATTCCTGCCCGCTGGCCCGGAAAACGCAAACCATCGCCGCCAGAAGCACCAACAGCGCCACCCGCCTGCCCCATCTGCTTTTCATTGGTTTTTCCTCGAACACAACCCTAGTCTTTGGACGCGCGGCCCTCAATTTAAGCTCGTGTAGCGGCCACCTTCAGGTGGCCGCTCCTGCCCTGGTGGCACAGCCATTCCTAGCTGTGCTCTTGCGCCGTCCCTAGGAGGCCGGGGCTTCAGCCCCGGCGTAGCAGGAAGCAATCAAATGGGCTTTTAGCCCCTGAAGAAAGCTTTCTCGAAATTCATCCGCCAGCTGCTAAATCGGAACCATTTATTCCGCTCAGATTCCTCACGGCAACGGCACGCCCGGCGTGGCCACAATTCCCGCCATCTTCAGCAGTTCCAGATATTCCGCTTCCGAAATCGGCGAAATCAGCAGCCGCACATTCTTCAACAGCTTCGCTTTTCTCACCGCAGGATTCGCCCGCATCTCCGCCAGCGTCACCGGCCTCGGCAATTTCTCAAACGCGCGCAAGTCCGCCACCAGGTTTTTCCCCTTGTAATCGTGCGGGTCGGGATAAGGATCCCTCGTCACTTCCGCAATGGAATAGAGCGATCGCTCGGGAGCCGAGTGGTAGCACAAAACGCGGTCCCCCCGCTTCACCTGTTTAAGCGCACGGATAGCATCGGGTTTCGAACCCGCCCCGTGCCACATTTCTTTGCCCTTAACGAAAAGTGTGTCCCAGTGATAGTGGTGCGGGTCGGTGCTGAAGATCCAATAATGTCGTGTCTGAGGAGTCGAATTCGCCATCT